>BNJU01001565.1_pt1 | contig 399387 bp, 480 predicted proteins | sample 8539281 | NCBI WGS metagenome assembly BNJU01 (sample SAMD00202456, study PRJDB9452) | human saliva metagenome | isolation source: human saliva | place: Japan
TTTATCATCAGAAACTCCTCCTTCTTATGATTATTATACCAAAATTGTCTTTAAAAAAACTCAACTCTCTTCTTTTCAGATAGAAAGTTGAGTTTTTTTGTTTACATAAACGAATTAAGCTTTTAGCATATTGGGCTACAACAGCTTCTACTGCAGCTTTTTCACGCTTAATCAAGTCAACACGCGCTGCGATATCCTTGATCCCCATGCGGATATTACGGCTAAGAGCTAGGTCAGAAAGTTGTGGTTCAAAGAATTCCTTGTACTCTGCCAAGCGTTGCTCTGTTTTAAAGATATGTGATGGGAAGATGACAAAGCTGTCAAAGCTCATGTCGCCACCAAGAGCTGCCTTGATCCAATCCCAGTTTTCGCGCGCCCATACCCAAACAGTCTCTTGAGTTGCTTGGTGTCCGAGGAATTGGAGGTACCATGAAGAAAGGTCTTGAGGTTTGACCACAAATTTGTCCTTCCATGAACTAATCAAGGTTTGGATATTGTCAGCATCTGTACTGTAGGCTAGAGCAGCTGCCAACTGGCGTTTGAAGACCGCATCCGTCGCATGAGTGTAGAGGTCCAGATAAGTTGCGACCAAGTCCTTGGTCTCATGGTGTTTCATCTCATTGATGAGAACTTGTGCACGGATGGCTGCTGGAAGTCCTGCAAGGTTCTCCTTATGAGCTGCAAAGATTTGACTAGCGACTTGACTAGCTTCTGCATCATTGGAGCGAATCATCATAGAAACGGCCAGCTGACGAACCAATTCATCCTCATCTGATTCTCCGTCTTTAGCTTCAAAACCAAGACGGTCATAGTTATGACGAGCCAATTTAGCAACCAGACTGTTAAAGGCTTTCTCAGCTTCTGTACCTTCATCGATAAAGCGTTCAAGGGCAGCAATCACTTGAGAAACAGCTGAAACAACAAGGTAAGACTCTTCCTTAGCAAGTTTATCAAGGACTGGGAGCAAGTCAGCATAAGAAATGTGCCCTGCTTCAGCAAGCAGACGACGTTCTTGGACGATTTGCAGTTTGCTTGTGTTATCAAGTGACTCTAGCTCAGCAAGAACAGCATCTAACAAGTCTCCTTGATAGTCTGTAATGTAGTGGGCTGTATTTCAGTGTTAAGGCGAAGTGCTCCTTTATTTTCAGCAAGAAGAGCGGCGTAGCCAGGAATTTCGATACTTTCAGTTTCAAGTGTATCTGGTAGACCTTTCCAGTTGCTGTTGAGTGGCACTACCCAGAGGCGGTTCTTGTCTTCATGCTCACCGATAAAGAATTGTTTTTGTGAAATCTTCAAGACATCATTTTCAACTTTGACAGTGAGAACTGGGTAACCAGGTTGTTCCAACCAAGAGTCCATGAAGGCTGCAACATCACGACCTGATGCTTGTCCGAGAGCATTCCAAAGGTCACGACCGATGGTATTGCTGTACTGGTGTTTTTCAAAGTAGGCATGCAATCCTTTAGCGAAATCCGCATCACCTAGCCAACGACGAAGCATGTGCATGAGACGGCTTCCTTTAGCATAGACGATAGCGCCATCAAAGAGCGTATTGATTTCATCTGGGTGTTTGACTTCGACATGGACAGACTGAACGCCATCCGTCGCGTCACGTTTAAGCGCCGCTGGAACTCCACCTGTTTGGAAGTCTTCAAAGATATTCCAACTTGGCTCGATGGCATCCACACAGACGTATTCCATCATGTTTGCGAAGCTTTCATTAAGCCAAAGATCATCCCACCATTTCATAGTCACGAGGTTACCAAACCATTGGTGAGCCAACTCATGTGCCACAACAAGGGCAACTTGTTGTCGACTAGCAAAGGTTGAGTTCTCATCCACAACCAAGTAAACTTCACGATAAGTCACAAGACCCCAGTTTTCCATAGCACCTGCTGAGAAGTCAGGAAGGGCGATGTGAAGTGATTGAGGGATTGGGTACTTAACTCCGTAGTAATCTTCATAAAACTCGATAGAGCGAACGGCGATGTCCAGTGAGAAATCAAGGTTGGATAATGGGTGAGCTTTGGTTGAGTAGACACCTACAAGGGTACCGTTTTTAGTTTTAGCGGTCACACCTTGCAAATCACCTGCTACAAAGGCCAACAAGTAAGAAGACATACGAGGTGTTGTCGCAAACTTCCAGATGCCTGTTTCCTTACGGTTTTCCACATCAATTTCTGGCATGTTTGACAAGGCCACTTCACCTTCTGCTTGGTCAAAACGTAGAGCGAGGTCAAAAGTCGCTTTTGCTTCTGGCTCATCCACACATGGGAAGGCTTCGCGCGCAAAATGGCTCTCGAACTGAGTAGACAAGACTTCCTTCTTGACTCCATCAACTGTGTAGTAAGAAGGGTAAATACCTGTCATGTTGTCTGTGATTTTTCCTGAAAAAGCGATGACTAATTCAACTTGACCAGCCTCAGCCAATTCGATATGAAGGGCTTCATTGTCATGGTCAACTGTAAATGGACGAGCTTGACCTGCAACTTCCACAGAAGTGATTTCCAAGTCTTTTTGGTGAAGGGAAATACGATCACTCTGTGCTTGACCAGTAATGGTTACCTTCCCGGAAAAGGTCTTGGTCTCACGACTCAAGTCTAAAAATAAATCATAATGTTCAGGAACAAATTGGGTAATAAAATGTTCAACTGCTTGCATAGTTTTCTCCTATTCTAAGTTTAAGAGTTTTACTCTTCTTCAAACAAACTTATTATATCATGTTTTGCTTTAGAAAAAAGGATTGGACGGTAATTTCCAAAACTTTCTTCCTTCTGCAGTCTACAGTGGGTAGACCTTGCGAAATTCTTCCAAAACGACCTTGCTGTCAGGCGTAAAAGGCAGCCCAGCTTCCCTCATCCACTCGGTGAAACAGTCTTCATGAACCTGACGCCAATAGGCTAAAGATTTGTCTCCCTCACCTTCCTTATAGGCATGGTCTGCAGAAACTTGATTGAAATGCTGAACGGAGACCTTAGTAAATTTCGACAATGCAGACAGCCTGATTTTGACTGTCTAAAATGACATCGAAGGTCCCTTCTTGCGGAAGAGGTTCGTCCTCTATTGCGTAGAGGTCGTAGGCTGAGGCGGTTGCTGTCTTTTCGCCTTTTAAAACCAAACCTGCCAAGAGATCGCCTTCCACTCCAAAAGCCCAGGCATCTATCTCATCTCCAATCGAGGGGTTAATTTGCTTATACGCATTCCACATTTCTTGCGGTGTCATGGGTTGCTCCTTTGTAATTTTTTACTCACTTCTTTTACACGTTTGAGATGGTCTGGATGATCAATCTCTAAATCAAAAATCTCTGGAATAGAACTGTAGTGGATAATACACTTGATACCCATCTGATTCATTTTTTGTATGAAAGAAGCATTCAGATAGCCTGCTACAGCAAAGTCAATCTTTTTCATCCTTGCTTTATCCTGCATGTCTCTCAGCATATCTAACATTATTGGACTTTCCATATCATGCCATTGACTGTTTCTCACAGTCGCAAAAACAAAAGAAGTCAAATCATTCATTCCAACTATAATCTTTGAAATACCCGTTTCCAGTATCCTGTCCAAGTCAAAATATGCTGACGGTAATTCAATCATTGTACCGACTTTTCCAGTAAAACCATGCTCACGCAATACTCTAATAGCTTGTTTTAATTGGTCGGCATCATTGACAAAAGGAAAAATAACAGACAGATTAGGATTGGTTTGATAAACTTCTGTAACGACATGTGCCTCAGCCTGAAATTCATTCGGACACGCCAGCAAACGCCTTATCCCTCTATATCCAAACAAGGGATGATTTTCATCAAAATGCTCTTTAGTCCCCTCTAAACAATTAGCTTCTGTATTTGTTAACTCTGAAAAACGATACCAAACCTCTTCATCTGAGTACAAGGAGCAAATGGTATCTAGATAATCTTTTACAAATTGCTGACAACTTGGTAATAGGATGTTTTGATTAAGCTCTCTCAGTAAGTATTCTCCACGAATCATACCGACGTGGTGCAATAACTGAGGATACACTTTTTCAACAATTTGTTCTCCACTAAGGACAAGTTGGTTTCTCATCATTCACCTTCCAATTCATATACAAGGTCTTGTCCAGTTCTGGAAATCCTAATAATTCAGACTTAACCTTCAAGACTAATGGCGATGCATTTTCTTCTGTGATCTCTTGAATATCCATCCAAACATATCCAAGTGAATCATTAGCACCATCAGAAACAGCTTCAGAAATCGTAACTTGAGGTTCCTCCTCGTTAATCTCAATATCATAAAAGGCCATGATATGATGTACGGCAAAGTTTTGCCCATTTTCTTGAACTAGCACATCATAGATTCTAGGGTTTGAATAATCGCTAAGCGTATACCCCGTCTCTTCCATAACTTCCCTCTTGAGAGTTTCTGTCAACCCCTCACCTAGTTCCTGACTCCCACCAGGTAAATCATAACGATGTTGATAAGGGCCTCTCGTTTTTTCAATGCAGAGAAGTCTACCTTCTTGAAGACAGACTCCGTATACACCAAAATGATGTTTGATTTCCATCCTACTCCTCCTACTTCAAAGACCAGCCACCATCCACTGTCAGGATTTGTCCTTGCATGGCGGATACGTGACCGCTAGCTAGGAATATGCTGACTTCTGCAATTTCACTTGGCTCAATCCAGCGTTTGATGGGTGTCTCGCTAGCCACCCAATCTGCCAATCCACCTGGCTCAAAGTCAGCTGCAGTCATTCCAGTCTTGACTGCACCTGGAGCAATACCAAAGACCTGAATCCCAGCTTCAGCATAGTCTAGAGCCAACTGCTTGGTAAATCCAGCCAAGGCATGCTTAGAGGAAGTATAGGCGTGTCCACCTCCACCAGCTAGACTTGAGGCAATGGAACACATATTGATTATGATTCCTTTTTTATTTTCCAACATTTGTGTCAAATAATACCGAGTCAACTCAACAGGAGTCATATAGTTAATTTCAAAAATCTCTTGGATTTCCTGCGCTGATTGTCCCAAAAGGGGTTTGTAATCATCCAATACTCCCGCAGTATTACACAAAACATCCACATAAGGGCACCAGTCAAAAATAGGCTCCAAGTCCAAGATCAAATCTCTCTGTAAAAAGTGAAAATCACCCTCCAAGAATGGATTTTCACCTTGGTCAACTCCATATACTTGATACCCCTTCTCTAAAAAGAGGCGGGCTTGAGCCAGACCAATCCCTGAACTTACTCCCGTAATCAATACACGTCTAGTCATGCACTTCTACCCAATCCGTCGCCAAAACATCACAAGGTGTCGGACTCCACATGGAAAAACCTTCCCCTTCTCCTGACACGTTGATGAGGAAATAAGGCGTCACTTCAAGTGCAACCCCGTTTTGCTCGATAGTGTCAAAAAGCTGCACATAGTTTTCAGCCCCTCCCCAACCAGTTCGTACATATTTTTTCTTAGCCTTTAATCCAGGCAAGATTTCTTCAAATGTCATGATGCTCTCCTTTAATGCTACATTCTTCATTTAATTATAACAAAAAACCGTTTTCCAACGGTTTTTTGATTGTGATTTATTCAAATCTGCTTCTACCTAGGGCAAATCATTCCCTGCAGCAAGATAAATTTCATACCATTCTTTTCTTGTTAAGCTAAAGTTTGTTGCTTGGCTAGCTTCTATCAAATGCTTTGGATTTGTTGTACCTACGACTGCCTGCATTTTAGCTGGATAACGCAATATCCAAGAAATGGCAATAGTTGAAGGGGTTACTCCATATTTAAAAGCTAGACGATTAAGTACTTGATTCAAAGCTTGAAATTTCTCATTACCAACAAAGTTCCCTTTAAAATACCCGAATTGTAAGACAGACCATGCTTGAATGACCACATCGTGTAATTTGCAATATTCAAAAACGCTGCCATCTCGCATAGTTGCTTGACTATCTTCCATATTAACATGAAAACCTGATTCGAATCCTGGAGTAAAAGCCGCACTCAATTGTAGCTGATTAACAGCTAACGGCTGCTTGACATCTTTTTTAAGCAACTCCATCATCATAGGATTTTGATTAGAAACTCCAAAATCTCGGACCTTACCTTGTTTATAAAGAAGATCAAAGGCTTCTGCTACTTGGTCAGATTCCATCAAAGCATCTGGTCGATGAAGAAGCAAGCTATCTAGATGATCAATCTTCAATCTTTGCAAAATACCATCTACTGATTCTAAAATATAGTCTTTTGAAAAATCAAAATAGGTAAATTCTTCAATGCGAATTCCACATTTTGACTGAATCCACATCTCTTCTCTTAAATCTGGACGATTTTTTAGGACAAGACCTAACAGTTCTTCACAACGACCACAACCATATATATCAGCCAAGTCGAAGGCATTGATTCCAACAGAAAGTGCTGTTTCCACAAGCTCTTCAACTTCTTTTACAGACTTATCTTCTATTCTCATCAATCCGAGAACAATTTCTGATAATTCTTTGTCAGCTTGACCAAGAGTTATGTATCTCATCAAATTTTTCTCCTTTAATTTCTACCGTTCTTCCCTTCATTATAACAAAAAAACCGCTTTAAAACGGCTTTTTGACTGTATATCTACTAAATTCTTCCTACCACTGCAATCCCGCTTCTCTAATTTCTTTCTTGGAAGCAAATTTACCATTTGGTCTGTGCCATCTTCCGTTTCTATCCCTAAAGTAGCCGCCTGAATTTGTTGATTGCGAGTTTGATTCCTGACTTTCTTCCTTTTCTTGTGCAGCCTGACGTACTTTCTTCTTCTTCCTCTTTCGCTTTCTTTTCAGCTGCTTCTTTTTCCTCAACCTCTTTCTTGGCTTTTTCCTCAGCTTCCTTCTTAGCCTTTTCTTCAGCTTCTTTCTTAGCTTTTTCTTCTCCGTTTTCAACTGTATTTTTAGCAGTACCATCCAAATAATTGATTTCCGCATTAGCTGAAACATTGTCTAGAATAACATGCGTCACAGAATACTGATCAACCTTTTCCTTACTACCACCCAGCTTGATCTCCAAGAGTTTGCCGTTTTCATCAATTCCCACATACTGCAACTCAATCTGTCTTGGAATCAATTCGTCCTTTTGATAAATCGGGGTCACCTTGTAGTCAAGATAGTAGTTTGGGTGATTGGCCAACCAAGAGTCCAACCGATTTTCATAATAAAGCATGCTTTCTTGATTAGTATTATCTGTTCCATAATATGTTCCAGCATTGAGCCAGTTAGTCATCGGAACCAAGTTTTTCTTTTCATCGTTTAATCCGCTAAACTGGTACCCAATCAAATGACCACGATTCATCAACCAAGCCTTTTTAGAGCCATCTCCATAATAAAAATTATAGTTGTGCCAACCAACCGGGTTATAACTTATCTTAGGCTCTCTCTTTTCAGTTGGCTCGTCGCTATCCTTGAGTTGAATATGAGCACCCGTCGCGCGTGATTTGGAATCCAACTCTCCAAGTTCTAGTTGTTTCTCATTTTTAAAAGGCAAGAGTCCAGCTTCTTTAAACAACTTTTCATCGAACTTAGCTTGCTTCTGTTCGACTTTTTCTTCTGGAACTGCTTGTTCTACCTTATGACCAGAACAAGCAACAAGTGTTGTTACTGAAAGTAAAGCAAGTGAAAGGGATAGCAACTTTTTCATAATAGACTCCTTTGTTTTGTATAATAACTATACTAATGCTTGCTTCTACATTTTACTATCATTTTGCTAATTATTCAAGAATAAAGAAGCTGTTATTATACTATTTTTCTCACGGTGTCCAAAACAAAAACGATAACCACTTTTTCAGTAGTTACCGTTGCTTATCTTTTAGTCTCTTCCACCAAGTCTACTATTGATGGTCATCATAATGCTAGCAATTTTCTCACCCCAGTATGGGTCGGAAGCATAGCGAACATTCATTCCGGTTGCTTTATTTCCAAGGTGGTCTCTGCCGTAGTCGATGTAATTCTCACGAATCCACTTGGCCGCACCGAGAATTCCTTTGTCCACATTATCAAAGCTCTTGGCTGAGAGATATGGGCTCGTATCATAGGCAGCAATACCAAAGAAGTTGTTCTTATCTCTGGCAATTTGGCTGCGACCCCACGCACTTTCAAGGGCACTATGGGCCATCAAGTAAAGGGCATTGACACCGTAACGTTCCTCAGCCTCTTTGAAAGTCGCTCCTTTACCCGCTAGAGGACTATCCTGCAAGTTCATCATCGAATACAGTTTATCCAACTCAGCTGCACTATAATTACTTGGTTCTCTCAAGTTTTTAAAGAGGAAAGGATTTTTAATGGTAAAGCCATCAAAATGTTCCCCGTCAGTTGAGTAGTACTTCTTACCAATAACCATGGCAGATGTGTGTGGAGCTACTTTGATACTCGTATAAGGAGAGAGTTCATGGTAGAGGAATTTCCCATCACTAGTATAATGAGGGATAAACTCGCTTCCTTCATCCACTGCTGTCAAATCACTTTGATTCATATAGCCAGACAAACCAGAAATCGAAACTGCAAGTCGGCCGCCTTTTCGAGTTGAGCTATCCAGTGAAACAATGCTTCCTTGGTTAATGTAACTCAAGATTTCTCCAGATGCACTATAGACATAGGCAGTGATTGGTTTAACTTTGTAATATTTGGTTTTATCCGCAACATGCCATCTACCAGAAGCATCCAAGGTATGACCATCCACAGTTTCATTTTTTGCCATATAACCGCCGGATTTAAGGTAGTACCATGATTGGTCGGATGAATCGTAGATTAATTCTTTCTCAGCCATCTTTCCATTTGATTTGAGGTAGAACCAGTTATTCTTGTACCATACCCACTCACTCGCAGCCATATAACCACCAGATTTGAGATAGTAGTAACCATTATCCCAGAGCCATTCTTTATTGGCATAATTTCCATCAGAATTGATATAGAACCAAGAGTTATAATTCTTGTCAAAGAGCCAACCTTTGCCAGCTTTTGCTCCACTACTCGTCACATAACTGCGGTCAATCCAAGTTTCCGTAGAGAGGTAGCCGCCTGATTTAAAATGGTAATCCTTACCTTTGATGGTTTGCCAACCTTTTTCAGCATAGGTTCCGTCAGCTTTCAAGTAAAACCAAGAGTTATAATTCTTGTCAAAGAACCATTCCGATTTCAGTTTGGCTCCACTCTTCGCAACATAGAAACGATCAATCCAGCGCTCGGTAGAAAGAAAGCCGCCTGATTTGAAATGGTAATCTTTTTCTTTGATCGTTTCCCAGCCTTTTTCAGCATAGGTTCCGTCAGCTTTCAAGTAAAACCAAGCATCATAATTCTTATCAAAGAGCCATTCCGATTTCAATTTAGCTCCACTTTTAGCAACATAGAAGCGGTCAATCCAACGCTCAGTTGAAAGATAACCACCTGATTTAAAATGATAGTCCTTCCCATCTATGGTTAACCAGCCTTTTTCAGCATAGGTACCATCTTGTTGAAGGTAGAACCAACTGCTATAGTTGTCATCATAAATCCAGGCTTGTTTAACCTTATTACCATTTTCTGATATATAGTTCTTACCAAGCCAAGCATTTTTCAGCATTTTACCTTGTGAATTGATGTAGTACTGGTTCTGCCCTTGAGTGATCCACTCATCTTTGGCCATTTTCCCGTCTTCTTTAAGGTAATATTTTTCCTGACCTTGTTGAATCCATTCGTTTTGCGCTTTCTGACCATCAGACTTGAGATAATACCAAGATTCTTGTTCCTGATTAAATACCCACTGTTCCTTGGCTTTAGCACCACTTTCAGTCACATAGTACTGGCCAACCCACGTTTTCGTAGCTAATTTTCCAGCTTCGTTAAAATAGTAATCCTTACTACCAACTGTCAACCAGCCGTTCTCAGCACGGTTTCCATCAGCTGTTAAATAAAACCAGGCCTGTTGCGTTTGGTCATAGATCCATTGGTTGGTTGCTGGTTTCCCGTCTGCTTTGAGGTAGGTCTTTCCTTGCCAAGAACCCTCTTCTGCTTTTGCTGTCTCCACTACAGTAAAAAAACACCCCAATAAGCCAGCACTTACTAGGGCCACTTTCCATCGTTTCATTTAAATGCTCCAATAACGTTTTCTAAACCCTATTGTAACATAGTTAACAGACGGAAATATTACAAAATGATGAAGATTCTATGTCTTGTTGACGATAAGGAAGGTCTAGCTTATCTCAGACTGGATTTGACTTCTCGACGAAATTCTTCTAAACTGCTAATGCCATATTTGTCCATGACTTTTGGCAGATTTTCGATGATGTCAGGACAGGCGTATGGATTGGTAAAGTTGGCTGTTCCAACTCCTATGGCTGAGGCACCTGCCAGATACATTTCTAGCGCTGCTTCAGCCGAATCCACTCCCCCCATTCCAATGATAGGAAGATCTGTTGTTTGAGCTACCTGACGAATGAGTTTGAGGGCGACCGGAAAAACTGCTGGTCCTGACATCCCACCCGTTCCATTAGCTAAGATTGGTTTTCTGGTTTTGAGGTCAAAGCGCATACCGACAAGAGTATTGATCATGGTTAACCCACTTGCTCCTGCATCTTCTGCGGCTTTAGCAATAGTGACAACATCCGTTACACTAGGGGTTAACTTAACATAAACTGGAACATCAGAGGCTTCCACAGCTGCTTTTACCACTTCGTAGGCCAAATCAGGATCTTGCCCAATCAAAAGTCCATGATTGCCGTGATCCACATTCGGACAAGAGATATTGAGCTCGATCGCTTTACATTAGCTGCCTTGGAAATTCCTCGAGAAACGGCAGCGTACTCTTGTTTTGAAAAGCCTGCAACATTTGCGATGATGGGAAGCGTAGGATACTCTCTTTCCAGCCAAGGCAACTTCTCAGCTAAAACAGCTTCTAAACCAGGATTTTGCAGACCGATTGCATTGAGCATACCGGCAGGTGTTTCTGCCACCCTGGGAGTTGGATTTCCAAAACGGGGTTCTAGTGTCGTCGCCTTGATCATAATGGAGCCTAAAAGGTCTAAATCATAGTACTTGGCATACTCCTGACCAAAACCAAAACAGCCTGATGCTGGAATAATCGGATTTTTCAAATCCAAACCAGGGAGAGAAACTTGTAAACGATTTGTAGTCATGACTTTCTCCTTATAATACAACTGTTCCAGTACGGAAAACAGGGCCATCTTCACAGACGCGTTGGCTGACTGTCTCACTATCTGGCACTTTTAGAACGCAGGCATAGCAGGCCCCCATCCCGCAAGCCATACGGGATTCCAGAGATAGATAGGCTCTTGGGTGGTCATAAAAGGTTTGATTGATATACTTCATCATTCCAGGAGCCCCACATGAGTAAACAGCATCAAACTGACTGTCTAAATCATTGATGACGACTGACACATTTCCCTTAATGCCATAAGAACCATCATCTGTCGTTACAAAGACCTGACCATATTGGGCCAATTCTGTTTCGAGAATAACAGCATCCTTGTTGGCAAAACCGAGGACTGTCACTACTTTCACCCCACGCGCATGCAATTCCTTGGCCACCTCAAGCAAGGGTGGAACACCAATACCCCCACCAACGAGGAGAACTTGACTCTGATTGTCTAAATCAGACAAGTCAAAACCATTTCCCTGAGGTCCCATTACATCAAGAGTATCTCCCTGACTTAATGTTGAAAAAATAGCGGTCCCAGCACCTTCAATCCGATAAATGAGGCGACACTGCTTGTTTGCCTTATCGATAGACGAAATTGAAATAGGACGGCGTAAGAGATGGGCATCATCAGGCACACGTAGATGGAGAAATTGGCCTGCTCGCATAGCTTCAACCATTTCTCCTTCTAGGACTAATTCAAAGATTGCTGGCGCAATTTCCTCCTGTTCAACCACCTTCATGGTTTCCAAACGAATGGCACCCAAACGCTTCTTACATGTGGGATTCATGATTTTCCTCCTTAAATTTAAGGGGATCAGATAAAGAAAAGGCCTTGCTAATGCAAGGCCTCAGTTAGGTTAGGCTAGAACTCATGCGCACACTTAAAAAGTCTCCACAGAGAGTCCCCTATCCCTTTTATCTGACACCTTGTGAGTCTCTCTGGACTCCCCTTAAAGGTTAAATTTGTATTAGTATACTCTTTCAAAGAAAAAAAGTCAAGTAGAAAACGAACATTCTACTTGACTGTACAGGATTATTTTTCACGAATCACTTCAACCTTGTAGCCATCAGGATCCTTGACAAAGTAATAGTTTGGTGGGTTTCCAGGTAGGCCTTTTGGCTCTGTAACCTCATAGCCTTTGTTGCTATGTTCTTGATGAAGTGCCTCAAGGTCAGGTGTACTGAGGGCGATATGAGCAAAGCCGTCTCCTACCACATAAGGGCCGTGGTCATAGTTATAGGTCAATTCCAACTCGTAGTCATCACCGTCAAGTCCTAGATAGACAATGGTGAAGGCATAATCTGGGAAATCCTTGCGACGCAATTCTTTAAATCCAAAAGCATCTTGATAAAAAGCGATTGATTTTTCAAGGTTTTTCTACTCGTAAGCAAGTGTGTAGCATTTTTTTGAAGCCATTTTCATTACCTCTTTCATTTGAATACTTCTATTATACCTTTATTCAGAAAAAAATTTACTAGGAACTTGAACTAGAGGCCTCTTCTCTCCGCTTTCATTCTAACCAGCACTTTTTACGGTTTTTCCTTGCGTATATTGCCAATAAGGAAAAAGTATGATAAGGATAAAAAGTCCTTCGAGGAAGTAGAAAGTAAATTCGCTGTTCATGAGTAGTAAGTCTTTGTAATGATAGTTATTACCGAAAACTGAATTTGGTGCGAATAGGATTCGGAACAGTCTTCTTAGGAAAATAAAAGATCTGCAATCCATAAATCATAAAGACCTTCTTCACACCAATCATGAAGCCTTGATCCTTTGTAAAATAAGACAAGGCAACTCCATTTAACAAGAGGATAACAGTTATAGCCAGTGTTTCATTTCGTAGAATAGTTGGATCAAAGATGTCTAAACGGCTGTGAATGTAGGGCAACGTTTGAAAGAGTAGGATCCCCAAAAAAATGCTGGAAAGAGAATTTTTTTCAAAGATGGTGGAAATCGGGACTAAATCTTGTAAAAGACAAGCATATCACAAAGATTGCAAAAAAATATGGAAGTACATAATTGCAACTCCCGAAATGATTTGGCTGTGATTTACCAGAGCAGAAAGAAAGCCAGCAGAAAGAAAGATACCGATAGGAATCAGCTTATCCAAAGAATAATCCCACTTCAGCCCCTGACTCACTTGGAAACCATCGATGAAGCTGAAAAAAATGTAATAAACATAAGGGCACCAATGAGACCAAACGGTAAGGATGGAATGACGAGGGTCAATAGCAAGATTAGTAGGAACCATGGATGGGGGCTGTAGTAGAATTTCCGTTTTTCCCCCCTAGCAGTCACTCCTTCCTCAATCGGTGTTTTCCTTAATTTTAGCATATAGACGTAAAAGAGAGAAAACATACCCGCATGAACCCATGAATTATAACCCGGTCGCTCTATAATACTGAGTATCAAACTCACAATCGTAAATAGACTAAAGAAAAACTGAAGAAACTTATTTTTAAAGACTTGTCTTTTTTTCCAATTCAAATAAGATAACTTGGCCTTCGGATGACTAAGTTCATAGGCATAAGTCGTCATCTCTTCTAGTTTCTGGTCTGTCTCCTCCGTCATCATTTGGGGAGCCATTTTAGAAGTAGGAAAAGGAGCTAAAACATATCTCAGGAGCTCCCCGTCTGTGAATCGACGGTACTCCTTATAGATCTGTTGAAGCAAAACCGTTAGAATGCGTGGTCTTCCTTTAAAGTAGCTTCTCCACTTATCCCAATCATTGATATCTTCATCGTTCTTAGTGAGTTTATCTATATAAAGATAACCTTCATTGTACCAGTAATCAAAATTTTCTTTTTTGTTAAGTGCATACTCCTCTATCACTGAAGGATAAGAATGGATACTCTTCCAGAAATGGAGTTTTTTCAGGTAAGGATTTGATTCCTCATCACTGTAACGCTCTACAAATTGGAAAACAAGGGCTAACACTTTCGCATTGGTTAAAGGATAGACGTCCACCTTTTCTAACAAATCAAGTAGGAGCGTGTGATCTTGAACTGTTTCAAAAAGATATTGCCAATCACGTAAAAGCTTGTATTCATCTTGATAGCGAGCATGGAGCAGCTCATAAAAGGCTGCCTCAACTTCATCTGGATTATCTAGAGAGTAGTGACTAAAGTCAACGTTTTCTCCCAGCTCCCCTTTTACTTCGTCTAAGTAATCAGCCAAGTCATTCAAGAGTGGATAATCCTCTTCAAATATGACTTGTCGGTTTTTTTCAAGAATATAGGTTAAAACGGGCACGCTCTTGATTATCTGACGATTTTGATTTACTTGATCTAAGACCATAAAGCTCAGATAGGGGTGCTTGAAAAACTCTATCCAAGAGCTTAATTGATTTGCTTTGTTAAAATCCTGGAGAATTTCTTGGCAAAGTTGATAAGAATAATAGAATTCTTCAGTGGCTTCATGGGCGCTTTCAAGCGAACTGCCTTCCTCTTCTGCTATATCTCTTTTAACTTTCCAATACTTCAGTTTATAGTAATAGCCCCAGTACTTAAAGTCAGGTATATAGTCTTCCAGCAAGGGAATAAGGATAGAGAATTGCTCCGGTTTGTTAAAAATATAAACATCCATTTCCTCTAAAACGGATTGAACAATGTCCATATCATACTGATACTGATGAAAGAACTGACGCCATAGATGCTCTTGTTCTTCTGGACTGTAATCATCATTTAACAATACTTTCAATCGCATTTCGGATCAGATAAGTTTCTTCATTATAACCGCTAAAGTCAAGAGTAGACCTTGTTAATCCTTCTTGCCCCTGGTTCTCTTCGTCACCAAACGTTTCAAAGTTGAGGGTATTCTTAGCTCTTTCTTCAGAATCTCCATTTAGCTGAACTTCCTCATCATAGTCACTAAAGTCAAGGGTGGACTTTTGCTCATCCTCTTCCGCTTTAAAGGTTTCAAAGTTAAAGGAATCGCTGGTTTTATCAGTTGATTGCTGATAATCACTGAAATCAAGACTAGATCTTTCAGACTCTTCGTTCTCAGTCTTCGTTTCCTCAGTCAAGGTTTCAAAGTTGAGACTAGAGTTAGGCTTTCCATTCGCCTCTTCTTCAAGTTCAGTAGCTTCTTGAGAGTCACTCGCTTTTCTTAAACTATTTTCTGGTCTTGTGTTTCTAGACCTCGCATAAGTCAAGGCTTTTTGGTAAGCTTCAACAATTTCTTGGTAAATTTCTGGTTGGTCTTCTGGGTGATAGAGCCGAACCAGTTCAGCATAACGCCTTCTAATAAGCTTGACGTCAGTCGTTGGCTCTATCCCTAAAGTTTCCCATATATTCATAAGGTCTCCTCTTTTACAGTCCTCGCTCTAGGAAGTCTAAATAGTTTGAAAATGATTGATAGAGTTTTGGCAAATGATAAACAGATGCTTGACTGACCTCTTCTTCAAATCGTCTAGTTTCAGCCATTAGCTCATCTCTTCTTCTCCCCAAGAGCATACTGTACACACGATTCGCTTTTTCAATCAAGAAACGATAAACCTCTGTTTCTTGAGCATTGATCTTATAGCGAGTCAACTCTGCTTGCTTAGCCTTGATTTCCTTTTCTGTCAGAGTAACACTATCTTGGAGAATAACATGACTAAAGACTTCCTGTGTGGAATCAATTTTCACTTCGACATCCAAAATTCCATTTAAATCATAGGTAAACCGAACTGTGAAACTTTCATTTACTCGAGTATTCACAGGGACGGGAACTTCTAATTCTCCTAGAAACAGGTTTTGTGATGCCTTCATCATCTCACCTTGATAGACCTTTATCTTGACTTGGCTCTGTCCCAATTCAGCTGTATAATACTGCTCAATGCGTGAAGCAGGTAGGGTTGAATTTCGCTCAATAATCGGCGAAAAACGGTCTCCAACTATCTCAATCCCCAGTGTAAAAGGACAAATATCAGACAGCAACAAATCTCGAATCTCACCCTGGCGTTCTTTGATTCCTGCTAGAAGGGCACAACCTCTCGCAATCATCCGATCAGGATCATCCGAAACCTGCACCACTTGATTGATACAGTAGGATAAAAAGTCCTGAACCAAGCGGAGTTTCGAAGTCCCCCCAACAAGAACAAAGTTATCTGATGATACATAGCTATAGCGTGCATCCATCAAGGCACGGTCCAAAACGGCCTTAACACGGGCTAGCAGAGGTTGACAAAGCTCATAAAAACGCTGGTAGCTCAAGTCTAAAGTGTATTCCTGTTCTTGGTCCAGAACTGTCATCTTCACTTCTTCTTTCTCATTGAGTTCTAGTTTAGTCTTTTCAGCCTGTACCAGAATTTTGCCATAAAATTCACGGGAAATCGTATCCTTGGTTAATTTATTGGAGACTAAAAATTCCTCAGCAATTGCTGCAGTAAAATCCTCTCCTCCCAAACGATTGTCCCCTGCAATCGACACGATTTCAACAATATTATCAAACAACTCAACAACTGAGATATCTAGCGTACCCCCACCAAAATCGACTACAATAAAAGATTGATCTTCTTGGTTTACCATAGATCTTTTAGCAAGAGCCGCTGCGGAAGGTTCATTGATAATCCGATCAATCTGAACGCCTGCAAATTTCCCTGCTAGTTTGGTCGCATAGCGTTGAGCATCATTGAAATAGGCTGGAACACTGACAATCACTTCCTCGACCTTTTCTCCAAGATAGGTCTCTGCATCGTCTACCAACTTTCGAATGATAAAAGAGCTCAATTCTTCAGCCTTATATGCTCGATTTCCTAGTGTCAACTCATGCTTGGTCCCCATAAAACGCTTGAACTGTGAAACCGTCTTGTCTGGATGGGTCACCAAACGTTCCTTGGCAATTTTTCCAACTATGATTTCATCATTGTCATCCAAAGCCACAACAGAAGGAGTCAAATATTCACCAAAAGCATTGGGAATCAGCTTGACCTGGCCATCCTGGTATACCCCTACTAAAGAATTAGTCGTTCCTAAATCAATACCTACTATCATTTTCTTGTAACTCCAAATCTTTTTTTAGATATTCCTATTATACAGGAAATATCCTATTTTCTTTGAAAAAATCTGTCATTTACTCTTTAAAATCGAAAATCGTTTAAGGAAAATAAAAAAGTTTCACCCTACTCTTGCGGTAAAAACCACGAGAGTAAGAATGAAACAGTTTGTCATTATTTACCAAGTTTTGCTTTAGCTGCATCTGCAAGTGCTGTGAAAGCTGCTGCATCGTTAACAGCCAAGTCAGCAAGCATTTTACGGTTAACTTCGATTTCAGCCAATTTCAAACCATGCATCAATTGTGAGTATGAAAGTCCGTTCAAACGAGCTGCCGCATTGATACGAGTGATCCACAATTTACGGAAGTCACGTTTTTTCTGACGACGGTCACGGTATGCATAGTAGTAAGAGTTCATTACTTGTTCTTTTGCAGTACGGAACAAGATGTGTTTAGCTCCATAGTAACCTTTTGCTAATTTAAGAATACGTTTACGACGTTTGCGTGATACAACGCCACCTTTAACACGTGCCATGTTTTATTTCCTCCAAATATTTCCTAGAATTGTTTACTTACTGTTAGGCTATTATTTCAAGCGAGTAAGCATTGCTTTAATACGTTTGAAATCTCCTGAATGCACCATAGATGCTTTACGAAGATGACGACGTTGTTTCTTAGTTTTTCCGTGGAAACGGTGAGAAGTGTAAGCACGGAAACGTTTAAGTCCACCAGAACCTGTACGTTTGAAACGTTTAGCTGATGCGCGGTGTGTTTTTTGTTTTGGCATGATTTTTTCTCCTTTATTTAACTTTCTGACAATTATTTTTTGTCAGTTACTGGCGCCAACTGCATGAACATTTGGCGTCCATCCATCTTAGCTCGTTGTTCGATGATCGCAATATCTTGTGTTGCTTCAGCAAACTCGGCTAAAACTTTTGCACCAATCTCTTTATGGGTGATCATACGCCCTTTAAAGCGAATGGATACCTTAACTTTATTTCCTTTTTCAAGGAACTTGCGTGCATTGCGAAGTTTGTGTCAAAGTCACCCTTGTCAATAGTTGGACTCAGACGAACTTCTTTCACAGTAACAACACTTTGTTTTTTACGTTGTTCTTTTTGCTTTTTCTGATACTCAAATTTGAACTTACCGTAGTCCATAATTTTAGCAACAGGTGGTTTTGCTTGGGGTTGAATCAATACTAAGTCAACATTTGCACTATCAGCCAATGCTTGCGCTTCGCTGAGTGGCTTGATGCCTAGCTGTTCTCCCTCAAGACCGATCAAGCGAACTTCACGTACACGAATTTCATCATTGATGAATAAGTCTTGCTTTGCTATGGTTTTCACCTCTTTTTTATTATTAGAGAAAAACAATAGCGGACTCGTAATAATACAAGCCCGCACGTTATGATAGCGTTTCTTAGAAACTTTTCATCCGTAGGGCCAGGTAACTTGATGTCACAAGGCGAGAAGCTCTCACTTCTGCTTTTCTCAACTTTTATATGATACCAAGTTTTCTATCCCTTGTCAAGATAAAAAGTCAATTTTTCGAAAAGTTTGTCTATTTTATCGAACCGTTTCAATTCGCCAACTATTCCATCCTTTAAAGCGAATAGCCCCTTGCTGGTCAGTTCGGTAAATCTTACTCTTGATGACTTCCAGTCGTGTCAAGATTTCCTGATGGGGGGAGTTTGGCACGATTGTTCTTACCTACTGAAATGAGAGTGATTTGAGGTTTAAGCTTCTCTAGAAAAGCAGGACTCGATGAGGTCTTGGCACCATGCTGGCCAACTTTCAAGACATCCACCTCTAAGGTAGGGTATTGCTTTTAGAAGATCCTTCTCTCCCTTCTCCTTCAAGTTTCCAGTAAAGAGAAAGTGCTTATCCAAAAGTTTCCCATAAAGAAGGAGAGAATCATCATAACTTCCATCTCCCATATTCCTTGGAGATAGGACTTCTAAGTAACTGCCAAAAATCGGTAAACTCTCCCCTGCAGCCACACTGCGTACCTTGGTTTGAGTCGCTTGTAGTTCTGCTACAAATTCTTTCTGTGTCAAACTTCCTTTTGATACTAAAATCTCCCCGACACGGAAAGCCTTGGTTACCTCCAGCAAATCTCCAACATGTTCCTTCTCTATGTTTGTCAAGATCAGCTGGTCAATCTTGTCTACTCCGCGACTTTTAAGATAGGGAATCAAGGTTCGCTGGGCATTGCTGGTCGCCGACTTTTCTTGCCAATCCTCAACTTTCTTATCAGGCTCTGCCTTTCCGCCCACATCTATGAGAATGGTTTTACCAGTCATATCACGTAGAAAAATGCTTTCTCCCTGTCCTACATCCAGCATGGTAATTTCATTTTCCAGCGGGTGTTTGGTTAAGAAAAAGAGCCCCGCGATAAAGAGACTGAATCCTGCTAGTCTTTTGATGTTTTTCCTCATGTCATAGACCAAGGCCAATGAAACTAAGAGGAGAATCAAAAGCCATGCGTTTGGTTGCCCAAAGATCAAGGGCCTACTTGCCATCTGCGATACCAAGCGAATGATATTCTCCAACCACTCAAAAATAAAGTTAAACTGAGTGACTGGGTAAACAAAAGACATAATGAATAAGATGGACAAAAGCGGTAAAAATACCACATCAAACAGAAAGGAAAAGACAAAGGTCAAAAGAATAGACCAAGGCTGAAATTCTGCAAAATAAAAGGATAGAATGGGCAATATTCCCAAGGAAATGACTAGACTTTCTCTGGCAACAGCCCTGAACCCCTCCCCTTCTTTGCTGGTCATAGTCAAGATAAAGGCGTAGGCACAGGACAAGACACCTCCTGCCGTCAGGAAAAAATTGGGCATGATGATAAATAGGACAAGAACCGTCAAGGCAAAATTGTCCAAGCCCTTAACACCATGTTGGGCTAGTAACTTTTGCAAGAGACTGCGAATGACCGAAGTTGAGAATCCTGTCATACCTGCATAGATAAGGGAAAAAGGATAGGTCAGCCACTTCAACTTTTCTTGAGTCAAGCCTAATCGCAAGAGGAGTTTCTTAAAGGCATCCATAAAGAAGCCCACCTGCATACCAGACAAGGCAAAGAGGTGGATAATACCAAGACTAGAATAAAGTTCATTCATCTCTTCAAAGTCGGTATCCAGATGTCCAAAAAGAAGCCCTGTCATATAGTTGCGCATAGGGTCGGGAAAATGGCTCTTAATCCAAACAATAGCCTTTCGACGTAAACTGGATAGGCTTTCACCTATATCCCAACTGCTAACCTGTTTAAGTGACTGGATGCTCTTGATAGTCAGTGTCTGGTAAATCCCCTGAGTCTTCAGATAGGTCTGGTAGTCAAATCCACCAAAATTCCTCTGGCCTTCTGGCTCGGACAGTTTTCCTTCTAGTTCTATCTCATAAGATCTGTCAAGGCTTGAAATTGCTCTTTCTCCTCCTCAGACTGGAGTTTATAGTAAACTTGGAAGGTACGGCCGTCAGCCTTGCCCCGAAAGGACAGACTGTCTCCATTGACTTTGATGGTATCTGGTAAAATCCGTACCCTCTCAACAGAATCCACTAGGTTTTGACTAGCTTGTGTCTGTTGCCAAGTTTGAAACAAAAACCAAAAACCAAAAACTCCACAAATCGCTAGAACTTTACTAGCCGATTTCCAAGAAAATTGGAAAAAGAGACAGACAAGCAAAAAAACAAAACCTAGCAGTGAGAGATAGGACGCTCCTAAAATGGCATAGTAAAGCCAGAGTAACAGAAAACTCAGATAGATTAGGGGGATAGGGAAATTCTTAATCCACTGTAACATAGTCTTTTAGCTTTTCTATGGTCTTAGCGCCAATACCAGAGACCTTCTTTAATTCATCTACCGACTTGAATTTGCCATTTGCCTCACGATGGTCGATAATATCCTGGGCTCGTTTTCCTCCCAAGCCTTTGACCTGCTTGAGTTCTTCCAGACTAGCTTTATTGAGGTTAATCTTCTTTTCTTTACTTGTCGAAGGAGTCGTTCCAGAGGCAGCCTGCTGACTAGCTGCTTCTTCTCCCTTAGTTGGAACATAGACAAGAGCCTCGTCACTGATTTTCTGAGCGAGATTGAGCGACTTACTATCTGCTTCCTCTGTCAATCCACCAGCTTTCTGAACGGCATCGTGAACCCGACTCCCTACTGGTAAGTCATAAATCCCTGGTGATTTTACGGCACCTTTTACATCCACTGTGATCAGGTCTTGTTCCAGAGGTTCTTCTTTTTCTTCCTTCTTCACTTCTTTTTCAGACGATGAATCCTTTGAAACAGTTGCAACTTCAGCCTGCAAATTCGTTTCTGTGACGGGTTTTTGTGTAGATGGCTTTATCAGGAGAAAGCCGCCCAAGGCCAAACCCAAACAAGCACAGATGACAATGATTTTATACTCTTTGATTTTCTCGATAATTGCTTCCATATTTTCTCCTCTCTTATGTTATTCGTAAGAGAAAGAAAAAACAGCTGAAAAAACTTTTCAACTGCTTATTTATTTGCAAAATAGTCTTCCTTGGTCAAGACATAATGAACTCTTGTGATAATTCGACCTGGTTCTTTATTATCCATTCTGGCATAGGGTTCTTCGTGGGAAAAACGCATACCTGATTTCTCCATAACCTTGCCAGATGCGGGATTGTCTTTGTCGTGAAGAGCGCTCAACTTGTTCATTCCAATCTTCTCAAAAGCCAGCTCAATCACGGCCCGATTGGCTTCTGTCGTCAATCCTTGATTCCAATACTTTTTATTGATAATGTAACCAATAGCTGCTTTTTTGAGAATTGGGTCAATCTTGTGCAAATCAATAGTTCCAATAAACTGACCATTGCTTTTTAGTTCGATTCCCCACCGTCCCAAGGGATTAGCCAAGTAGAACTGAGCGATGTTGTTCTTGGTTTCTTCTAAGCTTTGATTTGTTGGAAAAGTGTAGCGTGTATTTTCTCTGTCTGAGGCATACTCAAACATAGCTTCCGCATCATCCAAGGTTACAGGTCGGAGCAATAAACGCTTCGTTTCTATAGATGGATACTGGGCAAATTTAACAAATATTGATTCCATACTTTCCCTCCATTAGATCTTGATTCTCACTAGTCTAGCATAAATAAATTTGGATGACAAGTTTTTCTTGATTTTTGAAGCGTTTTCATATACAATAAAACCATCACATTTTTCATTTATGAACTGGAATGTGACAACTAATACAATCCCGTCAATTGAAAGGTAGGTTATCTCTATGTTAATCGGAATTCCAAAAGAAATTAAAAATAACGAAAACCGTGTCGCCCTCACACCTGCTGGTGTCCATAGCTTAGTTTCTCGTGGACATCGTGTCCTCATCGAAACAAATGCTGGTCTCGGTTCAGGATTTACTGATGCTGACTATCAAAAGCAAGGAGCTGAGATTGTCGCTACTGCTGCTGAAGCCTGGGCTGCCGAGTTGGTCGTGAAAGTAAAAGAACCACTAGCTTCTGAATATGCTTATTTGCGCGACGATCTTCTCCTCTTCACCTACTTGCACATGGCCGCTGCGCCAGAATTAGCAGATGCCATGCTAGCAGCAAAAACAACAGGAATTGCCTATGAAACTGTTCGTGACAATCAAGGACAACTACCTCTCCTCGTTCCTATGAGTGAGGTTGCCGGCCGTATGGCTGTTCAAATCGGAGCTCACTTCCTTACTAAGCAAGCTGGTGGTTCTGGTGTCCTACTAGGTGGTGTACCAGGCGTTCCAAAAGGAAAGTAACCATCATCGGTGGTGGTGTCGTCGGTACACATGCTGCCCGCATCGCCCTTGGTCTTGGTGCTCAAGTGACTATTTTAGATATCAGTGCTAAGCGTCTCTCAGTTCTAGAAGAAGTCTTTGGAAACCAAATCCAAACTCTTATGTCTAATTCTTTCAATATCGAAGCAAGTGTGAGAGATGCTGATGTAGTGATTGGAGCGGTGCTCATCCCTGGTGCCAAAGCACCGAAATTGGTGACAGATGAGATGGTCAAACAAATGCGTCCAGGCTCTGTCATCGTTGACGTGGCCGTTGACCAAGGTGGTGTTATTGAAACAGCTGACCGTGTGACAACACACGATGAACCCGTCTATGAAAAACACGGTGTTCTCCACTATGCCGTTGCCAATATCCCTGGTGCAGTTGCTCGTACCTCTACTATCGCCCTAACCAATGTCACTCTTCCTTATATCGAAGCTCTTGCTGGCAAAGGATTCTCACAAGCAATTGCTGAAGATGAGGGCTTGCGTCAAGGTGTTACCACCTATCAAGGTTACTTGACCAGCCTCCCAGTCGCCCAAGGCCTGGGTAGAGATTTTACTTCCATCAATGAATTGGTTTAAAAATGGTTGACCATTCTTTCAAGCTAGAATAGACTCATACTACTCTACAAATTCCATAACAAGATATTGTTTCTAACAACTTACCCATAGTAATTCGTTTTTAATTTATAAAAAGAACCCAAGAATAAATTCTGGGTTCTTTTTAGTATTTCTGGTACAAAAGATGCTTTTGTACAATTAGAGAGCCTTAGTCCTTCTTACGAACGACAAAGCCTACTAGACCGGCGATAAATAAACCAATCATTGAAAGAAGACTGGTAGAAGCTGTACCTGTGCTTGGTAGAGCTTTCTTATCTTGGCTTGCAGTTTCTTCTTTCTTAGTGTTTTCAGCTTGATTCCCTGTTGTTGCAGTACCATTCTTATTACCGTTGGTTGTTGTAGAAGCTACTTTCTTAGTTCCAACTTCAACAATCTCATCTACTGCTGGAGTAGTGATTGTGTTTGATTTCTCAACTCGACCAGTTTCAACGCCATCTGTGTATGTCACTGTATAAACAATGGTGCGAACACCCTTCTTACCAGCAGCTTTCACTCGACGACTTCCTTCTGGAAGGTCTGCGTTCTGCACTTCTTTGACTTGGAAAGCAACTTCTTCTGTCTTCGTTTCTTCCTTAGTCGTTACAACTGGGGCTACTACTTTCTTAGTTCCAACTTCGACAACTTCGTCTACTGCTGGAGTAGTGATTGTATTGGATTTCTCAACACGACCTGTTTCAACACCGTCTGTGTAAGTCACTGTATAAACAATGGTGCGAACACCCTTCTTACCAGCTGTCTTCACTTGACGACTGCCTTCTGGAAGATTTGGATTTGTTACTTCCTTAGTTTGGAAAGCAACTTCTTCTGTCTTGGTCTCTTCCTTAGTCGTTACAACCGCTGCTTTCTTAGTTCCAACTTCGACAACTTCGTCTACTGCTGGAGTAGTGATTGTGTTTGATTTCTCAGCTCGACCTGTTTCAACGCCGTCTGTGTAAGTGACAGTTTCAACAATGGTGCGAACGCCCTTCTTACCAGCTGTCTTCACTCGACGAGTTCCTTCTGGAAGGTCTGTGTTCTGCACTTCTTTGACTTGGAAAGCAACTTCTTCTGTCTTCGTTTCTTCCTTAGTCGTTACAACAGCTGCTTTCTTAGTTCCAACTTCGACAACTTCGTCTACTGCTGGAGTAGTGATTGTGTTTGATTTCACCTCGCGGCCTGTCTCTTTTCCGTCTGTGTAAGTCACTGTTTCAACAATCGTACGAACACCCTTTTGACCAGCTGTCTTCACTCGGCGAACACCTTCAGCTAAGAGTGCATTTTCAACCTCACGAGTCTGGAAGGCAACTTCTTCCGTTTTGGTTACTTCCTTAGTCGTTACAACAGCTTTTGAACCGGTATAAGTAATCTTGTTTTTGGCTGCTTTCTTGGTCTTGCGTGAAACTTCTTTACGAGATTTTTCAACACCATCCACTTTTGTCACTTCATAAGTGACTTCATCGATACCTTCTTCACCTTCTTCAACACGTGTTTGACCTTTATCCAGTGCTGGGTCTACTTTCGTTTCTTCTTTGAAAGCAACTTTTTCCTCTACAGTCACTGTTTCTTTAGTTTCTACACCTGTTTTCTTAGTTCCAACTTCGATGATTTCTTCTACTGGTTCTTTGGTAACTTTCTCGCTTTTCTTAGTACGAGCCGTTTCTTTACCATCTGTCAGTGTGATATCCCAAGTAATGGTCTTAGTACCTTTAACACCCGCTTGTTTCACATTGCGAGTACCTTCTGCAAGATCGGCGTTGTTTTCGGTACGAGATGCATAAGGAATCTCTTCTGTCGTTGTGATTTCTTGATGCTCAACTTTTGGTTCCGCTGGTTGTTCCGTCTTACCAGCCAACAAAGCTTCAGCCTTGGCTTTCAACTCATTGTAGCGAGCTTCATATGCCACAAAACCTTTTTGACCTTCTGGACTCTTCATTGCCTTCTTTGCGGTAGGAAGGTAGTTAGTAGCTTCCGACAAACTATCTTCTAATCCAGTTTTGTTGTCTTCATCATTAGGATTAGCTTTATAGTCAGCGATGAAGCCTCTAGATCATTCAGTTTATCTCTAAATCGGAATGCCACGACTCTCTCTTGGCCATCTGGAATTTCTTCATCTTCCGCCGGTGTTTCTTCTGCATGCACTGTTGGAATTTGATATAGATCTGGAGCTACATGATAAGTTGCTACTCCAAGAGCGTTTAAAGCAAGTATTGAAATCCCTAACTTTAATAATTTTTTTCTACTCATTCTTTTTCCCTTAACACTTTCAAAATACAGTAAGGAGGAGAGTAAATATTTCTACCCTCCTCTTACTATGCAATCCTATTGTTCAGCTGTGTTTTTCCAAACTAGAAGTCCTGTAAGTCCAAGAATGAGAACTGCAATGACTTCAAAGAGTGTAGAAACTTCAGAACCTGTATTTGGCAAGTTTTTGCCTGGATCTTTTGGTGGAACTTCCCCCTCAGAAGGTGGAATATTTGGAGCCGGTGGTGTTACCGGTGTTGGTGGGAACACCACAACTGTGTTGGTAGATTGTGGGGTGTGATTGAAGCTTACTGTAGCTGTATTTGATACACCGTCCTGATACTTAGCGAAGTCTGTTCCTTCTTTGAAGTTTGTGTAAAGAACGAGAGTTACTTTACTTCCCTTCAAGGCTTCAAGAACATCCTTGTCGCTGATTTCAAGAGTCACAAGATTTTCAGTTTCATCGTAAGTAACAGTAGCAATTGCTTCCAACTCTTTACCTACTAATTCACCGCGGTCATTTGAAGACTTACTCAATTTATCAATAGCTGCTTGAAGCTTAGTTTGAGCTTCTTTTAGTTTCTTGATTTCATTTTCAAGTTTCTCTTGTTGTTGTTTCTTATCAGCTGGTGCTAATTCTGCTTCTTTCTCTGCTGGTGCTTGAAGTTTAGCCAAGTTTCTTCAGCTGCTTTCAACTCTACTTCCAAGCTTGCAAGATCTTGACTTGATTCGCTAGTTGCAGGTTTATTATCTTCTGTTGCAGAAGAATCAGATGTAGCTGGTGTTGTAGTTTCAGCTGGTTTAGCTGGTTGTGCTGCCTTAGCTGCTTCCAACTTCGCTTTCAATTCAGCCACTTTCGCTTCCGCTGCTTTTAGGTCTTCCTTCTTGTTATCCTCTGTTGAAGTCTCATCAGTTGACTTACCTGTCAAAGCTTTGAGTTCTTTCTCAGACTGTTCAAGTTGGGCTTGAAGAGTTGCTTTGATCTTGTCAAATTGAGCGTTTTCAACTTTGAGGGCGATGCGGTCAAGGTTCACTTTGAGGACTTGATTGATTTTATCACTGATTGTGAAGTTCGTCAATTCCGTCTTCTTGATGCGACCGTACTCATCTTTCAAGGCATTTCCATTTTCATCCTTAGGATCTGCAGGAACGAGCGTTGAAATGTCGAAGCGGAATGTTTCATCTGCTTCTTTCAATCTGTAACCACCAGTTGGATTTGATCCATCTTCTGGTCCAACAGTCTTAGAAGGTTCATTTGGTTTTGGTTCAGTTGGTTTTTCTGGGTCACGTGGTTTCACCGTTACCGGTTTTGATTCCTTGCTGCCAGATTGACCATTGGCATCCTTGAAGTTAACACTTGCTTTGTTTGGTACCAATTGATCCTTATAAGGAGTCAAATCGCTATTCGCTTTGAGTTTAGCTGGGATGTACAATTGAATCTCTTTGAAGCCTTTTAGTCGAGCGAAATCTTTCACTTTTACAGTGACAGTGTTTCCTTCAACACTTGTTTCAAGAGCTCCATTTGCATCACGACCGTCCACATAGGCTACTGGCGTATCAGCGATTGCCAAAACAGATTCAAGTGTATCTGTTACGGTGAACTCTTTGTACTTATCAATATCTTTTGGTAAAGCTGTATTGACATTGTACATGTAAGGTGCATCGTATTCGACATCCAAGTGGTCCAAGGTACGGTTGATTTTCTTCGTAATTTCTGGTTCTGGTTCTTTTGGAACGATAACCGGAACTTTATTCGAGTCTTTGTGTAGCCCTGGTCTATTTGGAATGTTTGCATCATAAGAAGCCGTATTTGGAACAGTGAATCCACGATCTGTTAGATATGGAGTCAAATCAGCTCCCGCTTTAATCTTAGCAGTGAAGCTCAATTCAACTGCTTGACCGCCATTGGCTTTCACTTGTTCTTCTGTAAGGGTCAAGGTAATGGTTTGACCTTCTACCTTGATTTGACTGGCATCAAGAGCTTGACCATTCAAGATTGCACTTGCTGAACCTGCATAATCAAGAACAGACTCAAGTGTATCACTTACACTGAAGGATGATACATCTGTTGGGACACTTGTTTTCACGTTGTATGTGAAAATTTGGTCACGATCAGCAAGCGTTTCCTCAGCCTTAGTATTGACATCTTTCTTGATCTCTGGTTCATCTGGTGTCGGTGGCGTTACTGGGACTTCATTGGAGTCTTTCGTAAAGCCTGGTTTATTTGGAAGATCTACCTTGTAAGTCGCCTTATTCGGAATCCGTATACGACCGTCTTCCTTCACATGTGCAGACAAGTTCGCACCAGCTTTGATCTTGGCGTCGAATGTTAATTCAACGACTTGACCGCCATTGGCTTTCACTTGGTCTTCTGTAAGCGTCAAGGTAATCGTTTGACCTTCTACCTTGATTTGGCTAGCATCAAGAGCTTGACCATTCAATTTAGCACTTGAAGTTCCTGCGAATTCAAGAACGTCCACTAGGGTATCTGTGACTGAGAAGGCTGTCGCATCTTGAGCTACACTTGTTTTCACGTTGTAAGTGAAGACTTGGTCGCGTTTGTCAAGAGTTTCAGATTCTTTGCCGTTCACATCTTTCTTGATCTCTGGCTCTGCTGGTGTTGGTGGCGTTACTGGAACTTCGTTAGAGTCTTTCGTAAAGCCTGGTTTGTTTGGTAGATCTGCCTTGTAAGCTGCCTTGTTAGGAACTTTCACAGTCTTATCTTCTGATAGGTAAGCAGACAAGTTCGCGCCAGCTTTGATCTTCGCGTCGAATGTTAATTCAACTGCTTGACCGCCATTGGCTTTCACTTGTTCTTCTGTAAGCGTCAAGGTAATGGTTTGACCTTCTACCTTGATTTGGCTAGCATCAAGAGCTTGACCATTCAATTTAGCACTTGAAGTTCCTGCGAATTCAAGAACGTCCACTAGGGTATCTGTGACTGAGAAGGCTGTCGCATCTTGAGCTACACTTGTTTTCACGTTGTAAGTGAAGACTTGGTCGCGTTTGTCAAGAGTTTCAGATTCTTTGCCGTTCACATCTTTCTTGATCTCTGGCTCTGCTGGTGTTGGTGGCGTTACTGGAACTTCGTTAGAGTCTTTCGTAAAGCCTGGTTTGTTTGGTAGATCTGCCTTGTAAGCTGCCTTGTTAGGAACTTTCACAGTCTTATCTTCTGATAGGTAAGCAGACAAGTTCGCACCGGCTTTGATCTTCGCGTCGAATGTTAATTCAACTGCTTGACCGCCATTGGCTTTCACTTGTTCTTCTGTAAGCGTCAAGGTAATGGTTTGACCTTCTACCTTGATTTGGCTAGCATCAAGAGCTTGACCATTCAATTTAGCACTTGAAGTTCCTGCGAATTCAAGAACGTCCACTAGGGTATCTGTGACTGAGAAGGCTGTCGCATCTTGAGCTACACTTGTTTTCACGTTGTAAGTGAAGACTTGGTCGCGTTTGTCAAGAGTTTCAGATTCTTTGCCGTTCACATCTTTCTTGATCTCTGGCTCTGCTGGTGTTGGTGGCGTTACTGGAACTTCGTTAGAGTCTTTCGTAAAGCCTGGTTTGTTTGGTAGATCTGCCTTGTAAGCTGCCTTGTTAGGAACTTTCACAGTCTTATCTTCTGATAGGTAAGCAGACAAGTTCGCACCGGCTTTGATCTTCGCGTCGAATGTTAATTCAACTGCTTGACCGCCATTGGCTTTCACTTGTTCCTCTGTAAGCGTCAAGGTAATCGTTTGTCCTTCTACCTTGATTTGACTGGCATCAAGAGCTTGACCATTCAATTTAGCACTTGAAGTTCCTGCGAATTCAAGAACGTCCACTAGGGTATCCGTTACCGCAAAGGCTGTCGCATCTTGCGCTACACTTGTTTTCACATTATAGGTGAAGACTTCATCACGTTTCGCGAGGGTTTCTTCTGCCTTGCCGTTCACATCTTTCTTGATTTCTGGCTCTTCTGGTGTTGGTGGCGTTACTGGAACTTCATTAGAGTCTTTCGTAAAGCCTGGTTTGTTTGGAAGATCTGCCTTGTAAGCTGCCTTGTTAGGAACTTTCACAGTCTTATCTTCTGATAGGTAAGCAGACAAGTTCGCGCCGGCTTTGATCTTCGCGTCGAATGTTAATTCAACGGCTTGACCGCCATTGGCTTTCACTTGGTCTTCTGTAAGCGTCAAGGTAATGGTTTGACCTTCTACCTTGATTTGGCTAGCATCAAGAGCTTGACCATTCAATTTAGCACTTGAAGTTCCTGCGAATTCAAGAACGTCCACTAGGATATCTGTGACTGAGAAGGCTGTCGCATCTTGCGCTACACTTGTTTTCACGTTGTATGTGAAGACTTGGTCGCGTTTGTCAAGAGTTTCAGATTCTTTGCCGTTCACATCTTTCTTGATTTCTGGCTCTTCTGGAGTTGGTGGCGTTACTGGGACTTCGTTAGAGTCCTTGTGATATTTCGGATTGTGATCAATATCATAAGAAGCCTTATTCGGAATCTCTGTCTTACCATCTTTATTCACATAAGCTGATAAGTTGGCATTATCTCTAATCTTAGCCTTGAAATTCACTTCAATGGACTTACCTGCATCTGCTTTTACAGAAGCTTCTGTAAAGGCAACTTTGATGACTTGACCAGAAAGTGTCACTGTCGCCTTCGATCCTGCATCCTCACCATCAAGTTTAACAGTGGCTGAAGCATTCTCACCAACAAATTCTAGAACTTCTTTCAACTCGTCTGTCATCTCAAACACAGTTGCGCTGGCAGGCATTGTTGTTTTTCAAAGTATAAGTAAACTCTTCATTACGTTTTGCAAGATCATAACGTTCTGCTCCGTTTACTTCCTTCTTAAGCTCTGGAGTAGTGGTTGGTGGTGGTGTAACGGTAACTGGTTTTTGATTCTTTCTTAGAATCAGGATTATCATTAATGATGTAGCTAGCAGTATTTGGTACTACCGGCTTGTCTTTTGATTCATTTGGATAAGCCGCTAAGAGTGCATCAAAGGTAATGCCTTCCTTCACCTTAGCCTTAAATGAAACTTGTACAGCTTTACCAGCATATTGTTTCACTTGCTCTTTTACCAAATGTGACCGTCAAACGTTGACCTTCTGTTGTTACAGTGAGGTCTTGAACAGCTTGGCCATCAACAGTGACCGTTGCTTCTCCTTCAAATGCCAATTCTTTGACGATATCATCTGAAATGGTGAAGGTATCTGCCACATGTGGAACCGTTGAGTCAATCGTATAAGTAAAGATTTCTGATAACTTACCAAGATCGCGTGTTCCTGACCATTCACCTTCTTCGTGATTGGTGGTGGTGTAACAGTGACCGGCTTGGTTTCTTTTCTCACCTTGTTGGTCATTCTTGTTGGTGTAAGTAATCTTAGCTTTGTTCTCAATAGATGGAACAGTTGAGCCTTTTCTTCACTTTGGCATGAATCACGAGCTCTACTTCTTGGTTACCGTAGTCACCCGCATTCGCAAAAATCTTTCATCGTTGCAGTCACGGTTTGACCTCGAACTGTTACATCGAAGAATTTCGCTGCAGCTCCCTTTGATTTCAGCTTGACCTGGAGTCAAGTTCTCATCCAAGGTATCCGTTACAACGAAGGACTTGTACGTTGTAATATCATTTGGCAATTTCGCTTTGATATTATAAGTAAAGTCGGTTTCTGCCCCGATTGTTGCCTCTGTCAGTGTTTCGTTGATTTTCTTATCAACACCTGGTTCTGATGGAGGGGTTACGGTGACAGGTTTCGTTTCTTTTTCTCCGCTATGATCGTTCTTATCTGTGAAGCTGAACTTCGCAGTATTTGGAATGTTGATACGAGTCACTCCATCATTGATCTTAGCCGGAATAATCAATTCCACTTCTTGACCAGCAAGGTCTGTAGCGTTCGCAAAGTCCTTCATCGTTGCAGTCACGGTTTGACCCTCAACTGTTACATCGAAGAAGGCGGCAGCTGCTCCTTTGATAACTGGTTTGCTTGAAGTTTCATTGATAACTGACAAATCTCCTTCAAGTGTATCTGTAATCACAAATTTCTTGTAATCTGTAATATCTGTTGGAAGTTTTGTCTTAATGTTGTAGTTATACGCTTGACCTGTCGCGATATCTAAGTGATCAAGAGTTTCATTGATCTTCTTCGTTACAGGAGGTGGCGTTACGGTGACCGGTTTCGATTCAACTTCTTTCTCTACATTATTCTCATTTGTAAAGGAAATAGAAGCCTTGTTTCAATGATTGTGCCTGTCACACCATTTTTAACTTTTGCAGGAATGACTAGTTCAACAGTTGAGTATTTTGCAAGTTCACCAAACTGACCATCCTTCACCGTTGCCGTAATCTCTTGGCCATTGGTGTGGATATCAAAGAGGGCCGCTGCAGAACCTTTAATACTTACGTCTCCTGCAAGTTCCAAATTAGCATCCAGTGTATCACGAATCACAAATTTCTTGTAATTAGCAACATCACTTGGTACTGCTGTTGTAATGTTGTAGTTGTATGGTTGCCCATCAAACGTTTGGAAGCTATCCAAGTTTTCATTGATTTTCTTATCAATCGTTGGTTCTTTTGGTTTTGGTGGGGTAACCGTTACTTCGTTAGAGGTTTGTTTCACATCGTTCAAGATCACATCCGCTGTATTTGGTACTTTTACTTGACCATCTTTCTTGTATTTAGAAAGATCAGCACCTTTACGGATTTTCGCCTTAAAGGTTAATTCTACATATTGAATGTCTTTCACCTTACGGCGATTCACTTTACGAGTGATTTTTTCAAGATTAGTTTTGTCTAGTGTCAACGAAACGGTTTGACCTGAAACAGTTGTCGCACCTTTCAAATCAGCGTTATCTTTTCCACCGAGTTTTACATTCAAACTATCTGCTTGAACTTCTAACTCTGGAACAACTGTATCTGTCAGCGTAAAGTTGTCCGCAATACCTGGCCATGGAGCAGTTACCTTGTACTCAAAGAGTTCCTCTTCTGCCTTCAAATCTTCATGTTCTTTGTCATTAACCTTCTTCGTAATTTCTGTTACAACTGGAGGTTTCACATAAACTGGATTTGAACGGCGAATGGTACTTGGTTTGGTATCTGTCTTGGCATGCGCATCTTGGTTTGGTTGATTGTCATCACCATTCCACATGATGTTCCCTTGGTTTAGGAGACCAAATCCATTACTTTCCTGAAGGAGAGCCATGAATTCTTTACTTGATTGATTATTGCGGTATTGTTCTTTCAAACGAACCTTAATGGTCATTTGAGCTTTCTTCAATACCAAGTAATTATAGTTGGATCCTTTAGCAGGAACATCCGCAACCACGACACTTTGAGGGTTGCCTTCTGAATCATCTTGACTAACTACACGAGTGGTCCATTTTTCTCCATTTGGTCCAGTAGCTGAACTTTCAACCACTTCCAAACGGTAGTCAAGTGGGTCTGTCAACATGACGTTCTTTTCAAATTCGTAGGCTACGTTATTGAAGTTGTAATCAAGAGTATAGGTGAACTCCTCTGCCTTGTCTGACAATTGTGCAGAATAGGCTTTTTCTTTGTCAAACCAAGCGGGTCATCAATTTCTCCCAAGTCATTACTCTTATCTGCATCAGTAATTTTCTTAGTGACACTTGGGTAACAGTACTCGAGTTTATGAACTTCAACTGTTTCATTACGTCCACCGATTTGTTGAGTTGTATACTCACCCGTCTTGAAGACACCAGTCAACTCAGGAACTGTAACTTCTTCTTTTACAGGTTTATAATCAGCTGGCGGATCAACTTCATCCTCTTCATTCGTTTCAGGAGCATGTGCTTCCTTACTCAAATCATAGTCGAACTTGTTATTACCTGGATTGAAGACACTATCGGGTACATAGATTGTAACCTTGTCGCCTTCTTGATTGATTCGACCACGAATTTGTTTTGATGGATCTGTGACTTTTTCAACAACAGTCTTGTCATTGATTCGAACAGCATCCACCTTATATCCAGGTGTAACAGTGAACTCACCTTTGATGTCTTCCTTGATCAACGCTGCAGCTACAGATTCTAAAATCTTTTGTGAGAACACATCAATGTTATTCTGTTCATTAACATAGAAGGAAACGTTCTTTCCGTTCACAACCTTATCTGGTGAAGCCATCGATTGAAGTGCGTCGTGGAAGATGGCTTGCACTGAACGGTTGTCCCCAATATTAATAGTGTTACCGAAACCATTTAGATAAGCTGGACCATATTGATAATATGGTTCAGTGAAATTATCAACACGTTCCCAGAAACCTACAACCACAGAACCTTCTGAACCAACCGCTGCTTTCAGCTGATCACCAGCATCTCTCAACTCATTGGCACGACCAGTAATATCTTGAGCCGCTTCTGGATAGCTATTTACTCCCCAAGCACGTTGAATAGCATCTGTTCTTGTCCAGCTCTTGTCCATAACCACTGTGTTAGTCCCTGGCAGACGGTAACCGTTGGCTACCCCATCCGTTACCAGGAGGAAGACCGTCTTCCGACCGTTTTCCATATTGCCTTTGACACGGTTGTACTGAGCGATTGTATCATCAATCGCAGGAACAGTTGGGGTCCCACCATCAACAGCAATATTATCAATGAAGCTATGAACTTTATTTTGATCGCTTGTTAAGCCACTATTGCCATAGGTGTAGTTTTTTCCAGTCGAATTCGCATCAGTATATACGTTCGCAGGGTTACCACTAAAATCATTGTTTTCAAAGTAACGCACCTGATCCAAACCTTGGTAAGAAGCAACGAAGACCCGGTCAGTTGTTCGAGGGTCGTCAGTCTTAACGAGATAAGGATTTGTCTCATCGTATTGTTCTGGGCTAACATAAGTCGTCAACCGTTTAAGAGCACGTTTGACACTTGGAATCGTTTCTCGGAATGATCCACTGGCATCCTGCAGGATAACCAAGTCAATTGGTTTACGCGGAACTGTCCATTCCGTCTTTTCTGATTTCTTTATCTTACGATAACATCCATTCTGGATAATTTCCGTATTATCTCCTACTCGAACTACCTCAGTTTCATCAGCCGCACCACGACCGAAATGTAAACTAGCTAATCCTAATGGCACAGAGAGAAACAGAATCGTAAACAGAATGGAGACCTTTTTAATGAAATCTCTCATAATTTTCTCTGAAATCCTATTGCGATTTCTTCTTCCTCCTTTTTTCTGAAATAGATGTATGTTAGTTTAGCAGTTCTTGTAACTCTTTCGAGAAATTTTCAGCAGTGGTATGATTTACTAATACATTCTTTACCTGTTGCTGTTTTGTCACAAGATACATACTTGGTATGGTTTGAACCTGTAAAAGATCGGCTGCGGACTGATCTTCGTCATAATAATACGGGAAAGTATATCCTTTTTCTTTGATATACTGATCAGCAGTTTCCTTTGTTTCTTTTCCTGGTTCGTTCATATTCAGAAGAACAAAATGAATTTGATCTCCATACTTTTCATACATCTGCTGAACAATGGGTAGTTGTTTCTGGCAATGCGGACACCAACTAGCCCATTCGACAACTAATATAGGTTTATCATACAGTTCCGAGATAGCAATCAATTTTCCATCTTGAGAGGTCATTTTAAATTCTGGAAGTTGTTGACCTTTTAAACTCAAAGCTGAATTGTTCTCATCGCTTGAAGTCGATTGCGAAACTGAAGACGTTCCTATATCTCCATCCTTAGTGGGTCTAGTGAAATAAATTAAACCCACCGCTAAAGCTATGATGACTCCTACTGCTAAAAATGGAAGCCACCACTTGTCTTTTTTCATAATATCTCCTTTCTATTAAGATGTGAAAGCGAGTTAGGTACTTTCAAATTTTTGGACATAAGCCCACTCTAACCCAAATATCATTTTTATCATTTTGAAATCTTTATTTCAATAAAATTTATCGTAATTTTTTTCCTATTAATTGCTAAGGAAATTAAGAAAAAAATAAAATTTATAATAAGTTAACTTAAATGTGGAGGTTTCAGCACTAATATTTCTAGAATTTTACCAACATCAGATTAGAATCATCATTATTCTGTATATAATAAATTAGCCATACAACTTTTTATACAGGGCAACTTAAAAGCAGTTCGCATCTGAACTGCTCTTTTTTGCTATTCTGTCTCTTGGTTCTTTTCTTCAACCTTAACTGGAGCGGGTTCATAAGCTCGAATAATCTGAGCGACAACCGGATGGCGAACCACATCCTTAGCTGAAAAATGAACAAAGTCGATTTGGTGAATGTTCTTGAGCTTTTCTTGAGCATCAATCAAACCGGACTTAACATTACGTGGCAGGTCAATCTGACTGATATCCCCATTGACAATCATCTTCGAATTAAAGCCTAAACGAGTCAAGAACATCTTCATCTGCATGATAGTCGTATTTTGCGCCTCATCGAGAATGACAAAGGCATCATCCAAGGTCCGTCCACGCATGTAGGCGAGGGGCGCGATTTCGATAATTTCACGCTCCATGAGACGGGTCGTTTGGTCTTTCCCGAGAATCTGATACAAGGCATCATAAACTGGTCGAAGATAAGGATCGACCTTCTCCTTAAGATCACCCGGAAGAAATCCTAGACTCTCGCCTGCTTCCACTGCCGGACGAGTAAGGATAATCCGCTTGACTTGCCCACGTTTAAGGGCAGTTACTGCCAAAGTCACTGCAAGAAAGGTCTTCCCTGTCCCTGCAGGTCCGATTCCAAAGGTCACATCATGCTGTTTGACACTGTCCACATAAAGCTTTTGACCCAAGGTTTTGACACGGATAGGCTTCCCAGTATTATCCTTGATAATTTCTTCTTCGTAAAGGGCGACAAACTTGTCAATTTCATCGTTTTTGACCATGCTAATCGCAGTCACCACATCTGGCGTGCCAACGGTCATTCCACGATTTACCAAGACCATCAAAGCCTGAATAACCTGACGGGCTTCCTCACAGGCAGCTTCTTCTCCCAAAACCTGCACAATCTCCGTACGGGCATGAATCACCACATCGAGCTCTTCTTCCATCAAACGAAGATGGCGCTCATTGGAACCAAAAAGATGGAACAAGTCATCTGGGTGACTTAGTTGAATGTCTATTGAATGTTCCTTCAAATAAAGAACCTCTCTAATCCGTTTATTTCTTTATATTATAGCAAAGAGAACAATAAAATACTAGCCTCATCTCATTGTCTCTAGTGTTCTAAGTATTCTTGCCAGATAGCGTCAAAGTCACCTAGGTTAAAAGAGAAACTGGCATGCTCCTCCAGAAAGCGACTCACCTCATCAAAATCATCTGTATGTTTTGGAAAAGCTGACTCTTCAAAAGCGAGGTCTGCCAAGATGGCTTTAGGGCTATTACTTTTAGGATTGCGCTCGGTCATGAGCCAAGTGTAAAATGATTTTCTCAATTCTTTCTCCTATCAAGAGTTTTTTAATGACACTTTTCTGATTCTTGAAAATTACTGGACTTAGCCTCTGAAACGTAGTGGTTTATAAAATCTGTTTTAGCATCTGTATAGGCGTCTCGATTGTGTTCAAATTTTTTCCACAAACTTAGTTTTAATTCCTGATACGCTTGGGCAATATCTGGATGCTGGCAGAGATAATCTCTAAAATAAATCTCGTCATGATCTCCCGTCATTCGCAAATGTAAATGAAAAACTTTCTCAGCAAATCCCTGCTCTGTATATCCTTTATTTAGCGAAATCCTGTTAGGACTCTCCGACATCACTAGCCACCCATTCTTCACCAATAAATCCCTAACTCTTGCTAAATCCTCTATTTTACCTACTTCTAACAGAATATCAACGATATTTTTGGCCCAAATATTAGGGATAGCAGTGCTACCGATATGTTCTATTCTTTTAATAACATTTGCACCCAATATTTTTTTCAGATTTGCTTTTTCCGATTCATACCAGTCTTTCCACTCTGGCTTGTGCTCTACTAAAAAAATCGGAAAAAGTTGCCAGAGTTCCTCTAAACTCATTTCTTCAAGTTTCTTTATCATGTCTATAAGGCCTAAATCAACTCTGTCCCAAACTGATCTTGCTTGATTTTGCCAGCCTTCATCAAGCCACCGAGTGCTTTCTTGAACTGACCTTTAGAAATACCAAAGGTTGCTTTGATATCATCAGGAGATGACTTATCATTTAAAGTCATGAAACCGCCATTGCTTTCCAAGTAAGTCAGAATCATTTGTGCATCATTTTCCAACATCTCAAAAGAACGCGGTTTGAGAGAAAGATTAAGAGTGCGGTCAACCTCTCGGAAACCAATGACACGCGCATCTAACACTTGCCCTAAACGTGGCTCTGCATAGCGCTCACTTGGGTGAATGAAACCAAGCATGTTATTCTCTGGCAGATAGACAAAGGTCCCTGACAGCTTGAGGCGGTAAACAATGGCTGGCCAGTTTTGGTTCTGCATATTGTTGTAGGCAGGACGAGCCAGACGTTGGAAGTCTTCTTGATAAGCCAAGAGTCCCCAGATTCGGTCTTTCTTGTCCACTTCAAGGCGGATGTAGAGTTTGTCACCCTTCTTAGGCCAGAGTTCCTTGAACTCAGGGAGGATATCGAGTGACACAACGATTTCCTTGTCAGGTAGACCAGTATCGACAAAGACACCCAAATCCTTACGAACTTCTGTTACGGTTCCCCAACCAAATTGGTCCTGAGTGGCAGTCACTTCTAAGGTTGTCAGGCGGAGTTTTTGATTCATATCCGTGTAGGCGAAACCTTTGACCGTATCCCCTACTGTATGTTGACCTTCTTCCTTAGCAAGAGCATAGGTCTGACCATCCTTTTGCACAAAGTAAAAACGGTCATTTTCATCGATGATGAGTCCAACGATAAAACTTGCAAGATTTGTATTCATATTTCCTTCTTTCGAATAAAACTCAGCCAGCAATGCCAACTGAGTTTTTCTGTTTATTTTTAGACTTCCAAGATTTCTTTTTCTTTATTGGCTGTCATGTCGTCGATGTGTTTCACAGCGTCGTCTGTTACTTTTTGAATATCTTTTTCAAGAGTCTTCAATTCGTCTTCAGTGATTTCTTTTGCTTTTTCTTGCTTTTTAGCTTCGTCCATAGCATCACGACGGATATTGCGGACAGCCACTTTAGCATTCTCACCGACCTTCTTCACTTCTTTGGCAAGGTCACGACGAGTCTCTTCTGTAAGAGCAGGGATAACCAAGCGGATCACAGAACCGTCATTAGCTGGTGTAATACCAAGATCAGAAGCGTTCAAGGCACGTTCGATGTCTTTCAATGAAGACTTGTCAAATGGTGTTACCAACAAGACACGCGCTTCTGGAATAGTAATTGAAGCGATTTGGTTAAGAGGAGTTTCGACTCCGTAGTATTCTACGTGGATACGGTCTAGCAAGCTTGCGTTGGCACGACCGGCACGGATACCACCAAATTCACGAGCAAGTGATTGGTGAGACTGGGTCATTCTCTCTTTAGCTTTCTACAATTGCATTAGCCATAATTTTCTTATTCCTTTTCTTCGATATTGTTTGAAACTGTTGTTCCGATATTTTCACCAAATACGACACGTTTGATGTTGCCTGGTTGGTTCATGTTAAAGACAACCAAGTCAATGTCGTTATCCATAGAGAGGGTTGAAGCAGTTGAGTCCATGATACGAAGACCTTTATTGATAACATCACGGTGGGTCAATTCTTCAAACTTAACGGCTGTCTTGTCTTTCTTAGGATCGGCATTGTAAACACCGTCTACCCCATTTTTAGCCATCAGAATGGCATCCGCTTCGATTTCAGCTGCACGAAGGGCTGCTGTTGTATCTGTTGAGAAGTAAGGTGAACCAATTCCAGCACCAAAGATAACGATACGGCCTTTTTCAAGGTGGCGAAGGGCACGTCCACGTACGTAAGGCTCAGCCACTTGTTGCATGACAATGGCTGTTTGCACACGCGTATCGACACCAACTTGTTGCAATGAATCTGCCATCACAAGAGCATTCATCACGGTCCCAAGCATTCCAGTGTAATCTGCCTGAACGCGGTCCATTCCTGCTTCTGCAGCAGGTTCTCCACGCCAGAGATTTCCTCCACCAATAACAAGGGCAATTTCGATACCTAAGCTATGAACTTCTTGAATCTCTTTTGCGATTGTTTGAACTGTCTGGATATCAATCCCTACGCCACGTTCACCGGCAAGGGCTTCACCTGATAACTTGATTAAAATACGTTTATACTTGGGATTCGCCATTTTTACTCTCCTTTTTTTATCCTACCTATTTTATCACAATTTCTAAGATTTTTATAGTATCATGAGCAATTCTTTGAAAAAAATTAAACCGTTAAAAATTCCTCTAAGTCGGTAAGAGCACGCTCTGCAATTTTTTCATAACGAGCCTTCTTATCACGGATACGCTCGCCATCCAATTCCTTGATAATCCCGAAATTGACATTCATTGGTTGGAAATGTTTGCTATCAGCGTGAGTGATGTAATGAGCTAGACTTCCGATTGCTGTGGTCTCTGGGAAGATAGCTTCACTTTCACCCTTGAAAAGGCGAGCCGCGTTAATACCTGCAACTAAGCCTGATGCTGCTGACTCAACATAGCCTTCCACACCCGTCATTTGACCAGCAAAGAAGAGGTTGGGCTGTTTCTTAGAACGGTAAGTCTGTTCAAGAAGATTTGGTGAATCCATATAAGAATTGCGGTGCATGACCCCATAACGAACAAACTCCGCATTTTCAAGACCTGGAATCATTTGGAAGACACGCTTTTGTTCTCCCCATTTGAGGTGGGTCTGGAAACCGACGATATTGTAGAGGCTACCAGCCGCATTGTCCTGACGAAGCTGGACAACTGCATAAGGGGTTTTAAATTCTCCATCACGAGGGCCTGTGTAGTCATCTGGATACTCCAGACCGACTGGTTTCATAGGGCCATAAAGCATGGTTTTAATACCACGCTTAGCCATGACTTCGATCGGCATACAACCTTCAAAGTACTTTTCTTTTTCGAAAGAATTGAGCGGAGCTTCCTCGGCATTGACCAAGGCTTCATGGAAATCCATAAACTCTTGCTTGGTCATAGGAGCGTTGAGATAGGCCGCTTCTCCCTTGTCATAACGAGACTTGAGATAGACCTTACTCATATCAATGGTGTTGACATCGATAATAGGCGCCGCCGCATCGTAGAAATAGAATCCATCCCCATCATTAAGGGCATGAATCTTTTCAGCTAAGGCATCACTGGTCAAAGGACCAGTAGCGACAACTGTAATAACATCTGTTGGCAATTCTGTAATTTCATCACGAACCACCACAATCAAGGGATGATTGGCTACTTTCTCAGTCACCATCTGGGAAAATCCATCTCGGTCCACCGCAAGCGCCCCACCTGCAGGAACACGGGTTGCTTCGGCAGATTCCAAGATGACAGAACCCAAGCGACGCATTTCTTCCTTGAGGAGCCCAACAGCATTTGTCAGGGCATCGCCACGAAGAGAATTGGAACAAACTAACTCCGCAAAATTGTCTGTTTTGTGCTGGGGTGTAGGCTTTACACCACGCATTTCATAGAGTTTCACTGGAATACCACGTTCTGCGATTTGGTAAGCTGCTTCAGACCCTGCCAAACCTGCTCCGATAACATTAATATAAGATTGAGACACGACACTAATACCTCTTTGAGTGGAAACTAAGTCCAAATAAAAACAAGCTACTAGACTATTTGACACCCACAAATCTTTCTAATTTTTCTTTTACTAGTATAACAAAAAAAGGGAAGAAGGCAAACTTCCCTGTTTAGTCGTTGGATTGTTTCTCTTCCCAATCGTGGTAGGCAGCATAGAGTTGGCTTTTATTCCACTGGTAGAGTTTCGCAACTTCCTTTATGGCTTGATTTTTCTTCATACCTTGCTGGATACGAGATTGGATTTCTGAAAACAAGTCCTCCTCGTCCTTTTCCTCCACATCCTGACTGGCACCTTCAACGATGAGAAGGCATTCGCCCTTGAGTGGCGTTTCAGCGATGCTTTCTAGCAGCTCTGAAATCTTTCCTCGTTGGTATTCTTCATAGATTTTAGTCAATTCCCTGACCAAGACTACCGAGCGGTCACCGTAGACTTCTAGCATATTTTCCAATGTATCTGCCACACGATGAGGTGATTCATAGAAAATTTGTGTTTCAGGATAGTCTTTTTTTGAGTCGAAAAATTGCTTTTGCTGGCCTGATTTTCTTGGTAAAAAGCCGTAAAAAATATGTGGTTGCGGCGCTAGGCCACTGGCAATCAAGGCAGAAATCCCTGCAGAGGCACCCGGAACGGTAACAACTGCGATTTCTTCCTCAATAGCTGCCTTGACCAAATCATGACCAGGGTCCGAGATACTAGGCAGACCCGCATCGGATACCTGAGCAATACTTTGCCCTGCTTTCAGAAAACCAATCAAATCAGGAATCTTTTCCTTGGCATTATGCTCATGAAAACTAATCTGCTTGGTCGAAATGTCAAAATGCTTGAGCAAAAGACCGGTATTGCGCGTGTCCTCAGCCGCAATCCAGTCCACCTCTTTTAGAGTCTGGATGGCACGAAAGGTCATGTCATCTAGATTGCCAATCGGCGTTGCTACTAGGTAAAGTTTGCCATAGGTAGTTTGTCCCTTAAAACTTTTTTGAATCTGCATGCTTACTCCCTGTATAACAACTCGTCACAGAACATACATTCTTCGTCCTGTTCTCGACGTTGTCCATAAAAATCATTACATACGTGAAACCCGTCTTTATAGATTCGGCGGACACTTTCACGAACATGCTTGGCCTTAACGGGTGTATCTGCTTCCACCTCGCCTAAGCGTTCGCGCAACTTACTATTTTCCAATCGAAGAGCTGTATTTTCCTCTACCAGGCTCTTAAGATTTTTCTTGATGGCTTCCACATCGGCCAAGGTCACCAGTAACTGTTGGGAAAAATCATCCAGCGCATCAAATAATTCTTTCTTATCCATAAACCAGCCCTTTCCTTTCTATATCGTTCATTTTTAATACTCAATGAAAATCAAAGAGCAAACTAGGAAACTAGCCGCAGGCTGTACTTGAGTACGGCAAGGCGACGTTGACGTGGTTTGAATGTGATTTTCGAAGAGTATGAGTTTATATTTCTTTCAAAACCAGATATTCCATGGCATTTTGAAAGCTGACATTAGCCTGCCACATTTTTCTAGCTTCTAGTAAATCTTGTAAAATCTGTCGAATCCTTACTTGCAAGAGGTCCTGTCCACAGAGAACTTCGAGGATTCGCAAGACCTGGTCTTGTTTCTCCTTGTCATCTGCCAAGCTAGCCAATTTAGCAACTTGCAAATAACTCTCTTTTTTCTTGGCTACTAACCAAGTTAGTAAGCGCTCGCTTTCATCAACTATAGTCCAAAAACTTGCCTGATTAGCCAACTTTTCAGCTTCAGCTCTCGATTGACTAAACTGGGCTAAGAGAGTTGCTTTTTTCTTGACTAGACCTGCTTGTTCTAATTGATGGATGAGCTTTTCTTCTTGCTTTTTAAAGTGAAAAATCTGGGTCCGACTACGGATTGTCGGCAAGATTTTTTCCTCATCACTAGTTAAGAAGAAAATGTAAACTTCACTCTGAGGTTCTTCGATGACCTTGAGCAGAGAGTTGGCTGCATTGGGATGCATTTTCTCCGCCTGCTCGATGATAAAGACCTGTTGCTGGCTTTCAATCCCTGCTTGGGAAAACTGAGCCACCAATTCTCGAATCCGTTCTGTCTTAATGACCTGATTGACCGGCTTAATCAAAGTGACATCGGGAAATTCTTCCTGCTCAATCAGCTTGCAGTTCCGGCATTTCTCACATGGTAAAACGCCTGCCTTATCCCTACAAAAGAGGCTCTTAGCCAAAAACTGCGCCATTTCCAAGCTTCCAAAGAAACCTGAAAAAAGGTAGGCATGATTGAGCTGGTTTTGTTCTAGAATACGGACAAAGCGGTCAAACTGCTCTGGTTGCCAAGCCTTTAGTTGATCTTGTTTCATTTAGCCAAGCCCATTCTGTCAAACAAGACAGCCTTGGTAATTTCCACAACTTGCTCCAAAGGAAGACTGGCATCAATCTTGACAATGCGATTTCCTTCTTTTTCCAGAAGAGAAAGGTAGCCTTGACGGACTTTCTTGTGCAAGTCCAAACCTTCCAAGTCCAAACGATTGACCTCCCGATCACTATTGGCAGCAATGCGAGCAAGCCCCTCTTCCACCTCAATGTCAAAATAAAGTGTCAAATCAGGTTTGAGGCCATCTGTCGCAAAGTGATTGAGCCAATCAATGGCATCAATATCCAAGCCACGGCCAAATCCCTGATAAGCAACGGAACTATCGATGAAACGGTCCATAATGACCAACTTACCAGCTTCAAGAGCAGGCAGAACTTTTTCCACCAAGTGCTGTCTGCGACTTGCGATATAGAGAAGGAGCTCTGTTTTAGGATCCATTTGAGTATGACTTGGGTCCAAAATCACTTGACGAATCTTCTCCCCAATCAAAACTCCACCTGGCTCACGGGTCGTCAGCACCTCTACTCCTTTTTCCTCTAAAATGGGGAGTAGAGCCTCTAAAACACTGGTCTTTCCTGCTCCCTCTGGTCCCTCAAGAGAGACTAAAAATCCTTTTGACATGTCTAACTCATTTCTTTTTTTCTACCTTCTATTCTATCAAAAAAATAGGTTTTTGTGACAATCTTTTTGCGTCTTCTCTATTCAATCGACCATAAAAAGAGGTTGGGAGTCATCCAACCTCTTATTTACCTAGTTCTTGTGTTCGTTTATAGGCTTGATGAACTGCGGCCATGACTGTACCTCTAAAGGCATGTTCTTCCAGACTTGCTACACCAGCGATAGTCGAACCTCCTGGGCTGCAAACTTGGTCTTTCAATACTCCAGGATGTTGTTGGCTTTCGAGGACCATTTGTCCAGCTCCGACTACTGTTTGGGCTGCCATTTTCAAAGCCCTTTCTCTTGGCAATCCTGACTGAACACCTGCATCTGCCAAAGCCTCGATAAAGAGGTAGACAAAGGCTGGCCCACAACCTGCAAGACCTGTCGCCGCATCAATTAAGTCATCCCCAAGCTCAACCAATAGACCCGCATTGGATAAAAGCTGACAAAAGAGTTCACCGTCCTCAGCAAGACAGTTTGCTGACATGGCATAACTAATCACCCCTTGACCGATAGCCACTGGAGTATTGGGCATGATGCGAATGATACGATGTTGACTTGGGATAAGACTAGCTAGTTTTTCCAAGGTCAATCCAGCCGCCATGGAAATCAAAAGAAGACTCTCTCGTTTTTCAAGGATAGACTGGTATTGAGCAAGGATTTCAGAAAACTGAGCAGGCTTAACTCCTAGAAAGATCACATCTGCTTCTGCAAAAATTTCTTCATTACTGGAAGCCTGGCCACCGAAATTGGCGATGAAAGCATCTACTTTTGCTTGACTGCGATTGGCAAGGAGAATCTGTTCACCCGTCTTGGCCTGCAAGACAGCCTTGGCCAAACTAGCTCCCATATTTCCCAAACCGATAAATCCAATTTTCATCTCTTACTCCCTTATCTGTCCGTCACCAGTAACCACATACTTGTAGCTAGTTAATTCCTTCAAGCCCATTGGACCACGCGCGTGCAGTTTCTGAGTCGAAATCCCCATTTCACATCCAAGACCAAATTGACCTCCATCAGTGAAACGCGTTGAAGCATTGACATAAACCGCTGCAGAGTCAACTTGATTTGTAAAGTAAGCCGCAGCTTCAGCATTTTCTGTCACAATGGCGTCCGAATGATGGGTACTGTGGGCTTCAATATGCGCAACCGCTTCTTCTAAACTACCCACAATCTTAACCGCTAGGGACATAGTCTAAAAAAACTCAGTGTCAAAGTCTTGGGCCTCAGCTGCTCGACCTGAAAGAAACTGACTTGCTTTCTCATCCAAGCGGAATTGAATCGGTTCCAGCCCATCTTCTTTCCGACTTGTAACCAGCACTTTCTCCAAGCGAGGAAGGAAGCTTGCTGCCTTGTCTTCATGAACCAGCAAAACCTCCATAGCATTGCAGACAGAAGGACGACTGGTTTTAGCATTATTGATAATAGAGAGAGCCTTGTCTTCATCAGCATCCTTATCCACATAGACATGGACAATACCAGTTCCTGTCTCGATAACAGGTACGACAGCATTTTCAACCACAGCATTGATCAAACCAGCACCTCCACGAGGTATGAGAAGGTCTAGATAGCCCTTGGCCTTCATCATAGCATAGCTACTTTCACGGCTGGTGTCTTCCACTAGTTGAATCACATTTGGATGAATGGTAGTCGTCTCCAAGCCCTTCTTCAAAGCTGTGACAATAGCATGAGCAGTTTGGTAGGCATCCTTACCACTACGAAGAACGACCGCATTGCCACTTTTGAGAGCCAAAGCAGCCGCATCAGATGTCACATTTGGACGACTTTCGTAGATAATCCCAATAACTCCCATGGCCACACGCTTCTTGGTAATAACCAAACCATTTTCAAGATGATTGGTTTCTAAAACTTCACCGATTGGATCTGGTAAAGCAACCACTTCACGAATCCCTCTTGCCATCGTTTCTATACGTCCTTCATCCAAATAAAGACGGTCTAGCATAACATCTGAGATTTTCCCCTTGGCCGCTGCCATATCCAGGGCATTGGCCGCTAAAATCTCCTCAGTAGCAGCCACTAAGTGATCAGCCATAGCTAGCAAGGCTTGGTTTTTCACTGCTTCACTAGCAGTATTGATTGATTTCTTAACAGCCTGTACCTGTTCAAATTGTTCTTGTGTACTTACCATCGTTCACCTCTAAAATTCTGTAAAAAGCAGCTGGATTTCAGGAGTGATGGAAATCCAGTCATCACGATGAATCAAGACTCCCTTAGCTTTTTGAGAACGGAGCATATCTTCTAGAGCTGAGACGCCAAATTGGACACGTCCCTTCCCAAGAGATTGACCTGTTTCTTTATCAGCCACTGTTACAATATCGTGGTAAGAGAAGCTTCCTTCCACTTCTACAACGCCTGATAAAAGGAGACTTTTCCCGTTTTTTGAAAGTGCCTCTGCAGCTCCACCATCTACCCAAATCGTTCCCTGACTTTGAGCATAGAAGGCCAGCCATTGTTTCTGAGTACGAAGTCCCTTCTCTTGCGCAACAAAGAAGGAACCATCCCTAGTTTCTTCAGCTGCCTCAATCAAGGCATCTGATTTCAAGGAGGAGCAAATATAGACTGACACACCTGACTCCGTCGCAATAGTTGCAGCTTTGATTTTGGTCAGCATGCCCCCAGTTCCGTTTGAAGAACCTGCTCCACCAGCCATATCAATAATCTCACGATTGATAGTCTCGATTTTCTCAAGACGTTTGGCTGTTGGATCTGAGTTGGGATTTCCAGTATAGAGACCGTCCACATCTGTCAAGAGAACCAAAAGGTCTGCTTGAACCATAGCCGCTACCTGGGCACTCAGAGTATCATTGTCCCCCACCTTGAGCTCATCAATAACGACACTGTCATTCTCATTGATGATAGGAATGGCACCACGATGAAGCAATACAGACAAGGCCTGATGGGCATTCTTATATCGACGCTTATCTACAAAATCATCCTGTGTCAGCAAAATTTGCGCAGAGACTATTTGACGCATGAGGAGGTTGGTTGTGTATTCTTCTAGTAGCAAACCTTGTCCTACTGCAGCCGAAGCCTGCTTATCTGCAATCTTGGTCGGACGTTTTTTAAAGCCCAAAGCTCCAAACCCTGCCGCTACTGCACCAGATGAAACCAAAATCAACTCATGTCCAGCTTCATGCAACATAGCTAATTGTTGGGTAATTGCCTTTACTTTACTTCTTGATAAACTCCCGTCTTCATTTGTCAAGGACGAAGTCCCCACCTTAAAGACGATTCGTTTGTACTTCATATTCTCACTCCGATTCTTCATATTTATCCATTATAACATGAATGTTTTAAAATAGAAAAGACTTGAAATGAAAAAGGTTGAGACAGCAATCTCAACTCTTTTATCTATTCTCAGTTTTACGCAACCTTTCCAGCGTTTCTTTAAAAATCTCTGGAATATCTGCTGTGAATTCCATGGTTTCACCTGTTCTCGGATGGGTAAAACCTAGAGTTTTAGCATGGAGGAATTGCCCATGTCCTTTCAAGGTTTTGCGTGGACCATAGACCTCGTCCCCAGCGACTGGATGACCGATATAAGCCATATGGACACGGATTTGGTGGGTACGCCCTGTTTCCAGTTGCAACTCTAACAAACTATAGTCTCCAAAGCGTTCCAAGACCTGAAAACGAGTCACAGCTGGCTTCCCTTTAGCAGTTACAGCCTGTTTCTTACGGTCTTTTTCGCTCCGACCAATCGGTGCTTCAATGACACCACGATCATTTGGCAGATTGCCATGAACAATCGCCCAGTATTTGCGTAGAGACTTTTTATCCTTGAGCTCTTGGGCAAATGCCAAGTGGGCCTCATCATTCTTAGCAATCATGAGGAGACCTGACGTATCCTTGTCAATGCGGTGAACGATTCCTGGGCGGAGAACACCATTGATACCTGACAAGTCTTTTATATGGTACATGAGGGCATTGACCAAGGTTCCACTGGTATGACCAGCGCTGGGATGAACCACCATCCCTTGAGGCTTATTGACAACGGCTACGTCCTCATCTTGGTAGATAATTTCGAGCGGAATATCCTCAGCCACATATTCTAAAACCTCTGGTTCTGGCACATGGTAAGTGACGACATCCCCCTCTTGGACCGTATATTTTGCTTTCTTGACTTGGCCATTAACCAAAACTTGTCCAGCCTTGATTTGTTCATTAGCGAGACTGCGCGACAATTCTGTAAGATCCGACAGGGCCTTGTCTAAACGTTGCCCACCAGTTTCAATTTTTATTTCCATTTACTTCCTCTTTAAGCATTGCAATCAATAAAACAATGACACCAACTGTCAAATAGCTGTCAGCAACATTGAAAATCGCAAAGTTGATAAAGTCTAGGTGAAACATATCCACCACAAAACCTTGACTCATTCTGTCGATAAAGTTGCCCAGACCTCCCGCGATTATCAAAGTCAGTCCAAAAACTAGCCAGAGAGAATCCTCCATGTGTTTATGTAGATACCAAATGGCTCCAGCCATGACGACCAAGGTAATGATAGCAAAAAACCACTGCTGGTCTTGTAACATAGAGAAGGCTGCTCCTCTATTTTGTAGATAAGTCAAGCTAACGAGATTGGGGATCCACGAACGCACTTCACCCAGTGGAATCTGCTGGAGAACATAGGCTTTAACCCACTGATCCAGTGCAATTAAGAGCAGTACAATGACTGCCACTATTCCTCTTTTTTTCATGATTTCCTCTTCTGATCAAAATATTCTTGCATAACCTCAACGAAGAGTGTCCCAGCTTGACTAAGCTCAACTTCTTCCCGTTTGACATAAACCATGCGGTTATCTAAATTATCCTTGAGACGAATAACTGTAATGCCATTAACACTGTCACTATCTAAAAATCCAGACCCAGTCGCATAAGCATCCGTCCGCTCCAAAATACCATTCAAAGTAGCACGGTCGGTCACATTGAACATCTGGGAGCTAGCACTGGTATCGACAAAGTTCTCTGAATAGTATAGGTACTCGTCCTTTTCCTGAGTAAAGCGAACTGTTGGCAGATCCGCCAGATCCTCCATGACCAATTCCTCTTTCTGTGCTAAAGGATGTCCTTCACGAAGATAAATGTGAGTCTGGAAAGGAATTAGTTCAATAACTTCTAAACCAAGCTTTTCAACCCGTTGCATGATGCCCTTTTTATTTGGTTGTTGAGGTAGATAATCCCAATCTCACTATGTCCTTGGGCTACTTCGTCTAAGATTTGAACTGTAGTAGACTCAAAAATACGAAAGTTTTTGTAGTCAGGATAGCGCTCTGAAAAAGCCGTAATGGTTGGTGGCAAGAAGTCATAGTGCTGACTGGCAATGGAAAATTCATCCTTTTCTTCCTCAGGATTGGCATACTGATTTTGAAAAACATCAAATCCTTTGACCAATTCTTGCGCTTTCTCATAAAATTCCATACCGCGACGTGTCAAAAACGTTCCTGAACTCGTCCGACGGAAAATTTTAAAGCCTAACTCTTTTTCCAAATCGCGCACAGAAATAGACAGACTCGGCTGACTAACATACATCTTTTCAGCAGCTTCACGGAAAGTACCACTATTGGCAATAGCAACAACATAGCGTAATTGTTGAATATTCATCTTCTACCCCCAACTTCTCTATCTGTTCATTATACCATATTTTAGAAATTTTCCACTTAGGAAAAATAATGTCGCTCATAAAATTAATCTACACTAGTAACAAAGAGTTATGGGTATCAAAACAAAAAAATAGGCTCTCCGAAAACTCGGAAAGCCTTATTTAATGCTACTTCTAGCTTCCTCGCCTTAAAATACCAAGGCTCGGGATAAAAAGGTTCACTGGACCTTTTTATTTTGCGATTGGGTAAACAGAAACTTGTTTCTTATCGCGACCTTTACGTTCAAAGCGTACTACGCCTTCAACTTTAGCGAACAAAGTATCGTCTCCACCACGTCCAACGTTTACACCTGGATAGATGTGTGTACCACGTTGACGGTAAAGGATTGATCCACCTGTTACAGTTTGTCCGTCAGCTGCTTTAGCTCCAAGACGTTTCGCTTGTGAATCACGTCCGTTTGATGTAGAACCTCCACCTTTTTTGTGGGCGAAAAGTTGCAAGTTGTTAAGAGTCATTTTTAACATAATGTTTTCCTCCGTGTTAGTTTTCTGTGATAACTCTGGTTTGGACGAACTCAGAAGAGTTCTCCGATAAGTTTGCCATACCTAAGAAAAATGATTCGAAGAATAACTGGGTCATTTCTCTCTGGTGCGAAGGAAGATCCGCTGGTATTTCAACCTTTAGATAGCCACCTTCATCTTCGTTTAATTCTAAGATTGGTTCATAGCCTGCAAATTTCTCAATGGAATTGATAAAGTTAATGGCAAGCGTAGAAACCGATGCACACACGACATCTAAGCCGTATTCGCCACTCTCGGCGTGTCCAGTAATTTCCGCACTCCTCAGCTCGCCATCTTCGGCTCTCTCAAAGACTGCTTGTATCATGTGTTCTCCTTAAAATTAAGCGTTGATCGCGTTGATGACAACTTTTGTATATGGTTGACGGTGACCTTGTTTACGGTGGCTACCTTTTTTAGGTTTGTACTTGTAAGTAACAACTTTCTTTTGTTTTCCTTGTTTTTCAACAGTTCCAACTACAGTAGCTCCAGCAACAAGTGGAGTTCCGACAACAGTGTTTTCACCACCAACAAGAACAACTTCGTTAAAAGTAACTTCTTGACCAGCTTCAACGTTCAATTTTTCAACGTAAACTGCTTGACCAACTTCAACTTTAACTTGTTTTCCGCCAGTTTTGATAATTGCGTATGTGCTCATTATGCACCTCCTATGATTTTTTAGGGTTTCCCCGTATTTTTGTGAAGACTCGCCTAGCATCGTGGGACGAACCACTTAAAAGAAGAGCTCTAAGTATAACAAAGTTTAAATTTTGTATACGATGAGCAAACGATGTTCGTGCGGTTGCACAGGATTGTGCATAGTCAACTCTTCAAGTATAGCATATCTTCTTTTTTCTTACAAGCGAAATCAATCAAATTTAAGCTTTTTCTTTCCCTTTTTTTCTCCAAGAAGCAAAAAGCATACTGAAGTAAAAGATACTCATCATAAGAGGAACACCTAGAATTGTCTTCTCCTGATAGTAAATCGTCAAATAAGCTGAAAAAACAACTCCGAAGACAAAACTACTAAGTAAGCTAACAAAAATCAAGCCCTCTCGTAGAAAAGGCGTATGCTTGGTCCGGAAATAATCTCCAAAAGCCAACATGGTTCGTTTAATATTGCCCGTCATAAAAGCATTATTATAGGCAATACCTGACACTTCTCCAAAGGCTGTTGTCACCAGTCCCATACAAAAGGCCAAGGGCGGTACGAGATAGATATTGTCAACCGTTTGCGGCACAAAGCCTATAATTAGGGATAAGACTGCAAGTGGAATCAAGGACAAAATCGGCTTTTTAACAATTCGTAGTTTTTCCTTATACAATGTCAGAAAAAAGACACCCATCATAAAGGAAAACAAGGTCATTACTTTGGCACTGGCATCCGATACATTTTGTTGAATAAGTCCTACAGAAAGAAAAACCACATTCCCAGTCTGTCCAGCGACAAGGGTGTTCCCTCGCACGATAAAGGTATAAGCATCGACATATCCTGCACAAAAAGTCAAAAAAAGCGCTAGTCGCTTAGACTGACGTGATATTTTTCTTATTGGTAATAATCTCATTTTCTCTCCCAATTCAGTTTCATTTACTCATTTCAATATTGTACCACTTTCTCCTAAAAATGCGTAGCCCATTTGAAAATTTTTACCATCTGTTGGATAGTCCTTCTTTTCTATGTTATAATGAAGGAAGGATTTGAAGTCGGAAAGGAGTATTTATGCTTAAATTAGGTGTCATCGGAACAGGGGCTATCAGTCATCATTTCATAGAAGCAGCCCATGCTAACGGAGAATACCAGCTGGTCGCTGTCTATTCTAGAAAGATAGAAACAGCAGCAACCTTTGCTTCTCGCTATCAAGATATCCAACTCTTTGATCAAGTAGAAGACTTCTTCAAGAGCTCCTTTGATGTAGTCTATATCGCTAGTCCAAACTCCTTGCATTTTGTTCAAGCCAAAGCAGCCTTGTCTTTTGGGAAACACGTCATTCTTGAAAAGCCAGCTGTCACTCAGCCACATGAATGGCTAGATTTGAGACAAACAGCTGAGAAAAATCACTGTTTTATCTTTGAAGCAGCTCGTAATTACCACGAAGAAGCTTTTACCACTATCAAAAACTTTTTAGCAGACAAGCAAGTGCTGGGAGCAGATTTCAACTATGCCAAGTATTCTTCCAAGATGCCTGACTTGTTGGCTGGACAGACTCCCAATGTCTTTTCAGACCGTTTTGCTGGTGGAGCTCTTATGGACTTGGGGATTTATCCCCTCTACGCTGCTATTCGTCTCTTTGGAAAGGCTCAGGACGCGACCTATCAGGCTCAACAGCTTGACAATAGCATTGACCTAAATGGCGATGGTATCCTCTTCTACCCTGACTTTCAAGTTCATATCAAGGCAGGAAAAAACATTACTTCCAATCTTCCTTGTGAGATTTACACAGCAGATGGAACCTTGACCCTTAACACGATTGAACATGTCCGCTCAGCTATTTTTAGCGACCACCAAGGAAATCCCAATCCAGCTCCCTATCCAACAAGCTCCCCATACGATGACTGAGGAAGTTGCTGCATTTGCACAGATGATCCAGCAACCAGACCAGACTTTCTACCAGAACTGGCTGGATGATGCAAGCTCTGTTCATGATTTACTCTATACCATGCGCCAGACTGCTGGCATTAGATTTGAGGCAGAAAAATGAAAACCAAACTACCGACTGAATGGCAGGAATTGAGTGACCAACTCGGTTTCCAAGAATTTACCCCCATTCAAACTCAACTATTTGAGCCTATACTAGCTGGAGAAAACTTACTGGGAGTAAGCCCGACAGGAACTGGTAAGACCCTAGCTTACCTCCTGCCAAGTCTTCTCAGACTACAAAAGAAAAAAGCCCAGCAACTCTTGATCCTAGCACCAAATACAGAACTAGCTGGACAGATTTTTGATGTATGTAAAACGTGGTCAGAGGCTATCGGCTTAACTGCTCAGCTCTTCTTATCAGGTTCGAGTCAGAAACGCCAGATTGAACGTCTTAAAAAAGGACCAGAAATTCTGATTGGAACACCTGGCCGTATCTTTGAGTTGATTAAATTGAAAAAAATCAAGATGATGAATGTAGAAACCATCATTCTGGATGAATTTGACCAATTGTTCGATGATTCTCAAATTCACTTTGTCGAGAAAATCACCCACTACGCACCTCGTGACCACCAACTCATCTACATGAGTGCGACGACCAAGTTTGACCAAGAAAAGATTGCACCAAACACGCGCACTATTGATCTCTCTGATCAAAAACTGGACAACATCCAACACTTCTACATGCAGGTAGACCAACGTCACCGAGTGGACATGCTACGAAAACTAGCACATGTAGAGGATTTCCGTGGTCTGGTCTTCTTTAACAGCTTGTCAGACCTTGGAAGTGCAGAAGAAAAATTACAGTATCGCGATATCTTGGCTGTTTCCCTCGCTAGCGATGTCAATGTTAAATTTCGAAAAGTCATCTTAGAAAAGTTTAAAGGCAAAGCAGCTAACCCTACTCCTTGCAACTGATCTTTTGGCTCGTGGGATTGATATTGATAGCTTGGAATGTGTTGTCAACTTCGACGTCCCTAGAGATATGGAAACCTATACCCACCGTGCTGGTCGTACAGGTCGCATGGGCAAGGAGGGCTATGTTATCACTCTGGTAACCCATCCTGAAGAACTGAAAAAACTCAAGAAATTCGCAAGTGTTCGTGAAATTGTCCTAAAAAATCAAGAACTCTATATCAAATAAGGTTGGCTTCCGCCAACCTTTTTCTTATCCCCAAGTAATTTCTAATTGATAGCTGGCAAAGGGGTGTCCCTCTTGGTTTTGCAGTTGATAGGCTAATTCAATCTTTTGCCCATCCAATTCATAGTGATTCGTTTGAATGATAAACTCCTGCATCCCCATTGGAGTCGGAATATAGGCTAAACTATCACTATCCTTTAGAAAACGCATGATGGTTTTGGGACTCGAGAAACGGGTCATCACCAGTTCTTGACTATGAAACTTGAGAACCACTTTTTCTTTTTCCTCATTGTAGAAAAGCAGATAGTGATAATCTCCCTTTTCACGCACTTCCACGTCATAGAGTTGGTCAATGACTTCCAATTGTTCATCAAACTGAATCGTATTTCGCATCCGAATCTTCACATCAAATCCTCTTTCTTGTCTCTTGTCCTACTATTTTACCAAAAAGAGCAGGATTTTGCTATAATGGTCATATGAACGAAAAAGTATTCCGTGACCCAGTTCACAACTATATCCACGTCAATAATCAGGTCATATACGACTTGATCAATACAAAAGAATTTCAACGTCTTCGCCGTATCAAACAGCTAGGGACTTCCAGTTATACCTTCCATGGTGGTGAGCACAGTCGCTTTTCCCACTGTTTGGGAGTCTATGAGATTGCTCGACGTATCACGGAGATTTTTGAAGAAAAATACCCTGAAGAATGGGATCCTGCTGAGTCTCTCTTGACCATGACCGCTGCTCTCCTACACGACCTTGGGCATGGTGCCTACTCGCATACTTTTGAAAATCTTTTTGATACAAATCATGAAGCCATTACTCAGGAAATCATCCAAAGTCCTGAGACAGAGATTCACCAAGTCCTGCTACAAGTAGCGCCAGATTGCCCAGAAAAGGTAGCCAGTGTTATCGACCATACCTATCCTAACAAGCAGGTCGTGCAGCTCATTTCTAGTCAGATTGATGCGGATCGCATGGACTATCTATTGCGCGACTCTTATTTTACAGGAGCATCTTATGGGGAATTTGACCTGACTCGCATCCTCCGAGTCATTCGTCCTGTCGAAAATGGGATCGCCTTTCAGCGCAACGGCATGCATGCCATCGAAGACTACGTTCTCAGTCGCTACCAGATGTATATGCAGGTTTATTTCCACCCAGCAACACGCGCCATGGAGGTTCTTCTACAGAATCTCCTCAAACGCGCTAAGGAACTCTATCCTGAAGACAAGGACTTCTTTGCACGCACTTCTCCTCATTTGCTACCTTTTTTTGAAAAGAAAGTTACTCTATCTGATTATCTGGCACTTGATGACGGCGTGATGAATACCTACTTCCAACTCTGGATGACCAGTCCTGACAAGATACTAGCCGACTTGTCGCAACGTTTTGTCAACCGCAAGGTCTTTAAATCCATTACTTTTTCAGAAAAAGACCAAGACCAACTCGCAACCATGAGACAACTGGTTGAAGAAATCGGTTTTGATCCAGACTACTATACTGCCATTCATAAGAACTTTGACCTCCCTTATGATATCTATCGTCCCGAATCTGAAAATCCACGGACACAGATTGAGATTATACAAAAAAATGGAGAACTGGCTGAACTCTCTAGCCTGTCTCCTATCGTCCAATCCCTTGCTGGCAGTCGCCATGGAGACAATCGTTTCTATTTCCCGAAAGAAATGTTGGACCAAAATAGCATCTTCGCAAGTATCACCCAGCAATTTTTACACTTGATTGAGAACGATCATTTTACCCCAAATAAGAACGAATAGAGGAAATTTATGAGTATTAAACTAATCGCCGTCGATATCGATGGTACCCTGGTTAACAGTAAAAAAGAAATCACTCCGGAAGTCTTTTCTGCCATCCAAGATGCCAAAGAAGCTGGCGTCAAAGTCGTGATTGCAACGGGTCGTCCTATCGCAGGTGTTGCCAAACTTCTGGACGACTTGCAGTTAAGAGACCAAGGTGACTATGTCGTGACCTTCAACGGTGCCCTTGTCCAAGAAACTGCTACTGGCCATGAGATTATCAGCGAATCCTTGACCTATGAGGATTATCTGGATATGGAATTTCTCAGTCGCAAGCTCGGTGTCCACATGCACGCTATTACCAAGGACGGTATCTATACTGCCAATCGCAATATCGGAAAGTACACGGTGCACGAATCAACCCTCGTCAGCATGCCCATCTTCTACCGCACTCCTGAAGAAATGGCTGACAAGGAAATCGTCAAGTGTATGTTTATCGATGAACCAGAAATTCTCGACGCTACGATTGAAAAATTCCAGCAGAATTTTACGAGCGCTACTCCATCAACAAATCTGCTCCTTTCTACCTCGAACTCCTTAAAAAGAATGTAGACAAGGGTTCAGCTATTACCCATCTAGCTGAAAAACTCGGATTGACCAAAGATGAAACCATGGCGATCGGTGACGAAGAGAATGACCGCACCATGCTGGAAGTCGTTGGAAATCCCGTTGTTATGGAAAATGGAAATCCAGAACTCAAAAAAATCGCCAAATACATCACCAAAACAAATGATGAATCTGGCGTTGCCCATGCTATCCGTACGTGGGTACTTTAAAATGCTTAACTATTAAAAATAAACGACACCCCAAAAGGTAGAGATGACACTCTAACTTCCGGGGTGTTCTTTTTGAATTTTCGCCAAATCATCTATTCAAATCATCTAAGTAATCCTAGTCTATCTAGTTCTTTTAGGGCAGATTCTCTTGATGGGTATGGATTTTTATTGATGAAAATTTTTACTGTTTCGACGTGATGATAAAGATCCATGCTAATCTCTTTTAAATTATCAATAAAGACATCAAGTAGTTCCGGTTCAATGTTTTCCAAGGGAGAAGGAAGCTCCTTCTTATTTTCAAACTCAAAAGCTTCTTTAGCAGTCACACCTATTGCATAACTAATGTTGTCCCACAAGAGACCATTCGCTTCATTTTCATCTAACTGCATGTAGATAAATATTCCACTGAAGTCTGTCCCATCATCTAAAAGGTGATAAAGTTCCTCTCCCCTTTTATCTCTATTCTCCAAAAAACTCCAACACGCATCCAAGGCGTTTCGAATATGTGAAGTATATTGCGTTTCCATACGGTTTGCAATTGCTTCAGCAAAAATCAACATAAAATAACTCGTAAGCATATCCTCTCCTGATCTATACTTGAACGAATAGCCTATTCGTTCTCATCAGATAAAAATAGTGGTCCAAAGTAGTTTTTAACGAGCTCATCCTTTAAATATCCTTCTATTTCTGGCCCAGATATTTGTGAAATGAGTTCACTGTTTTCAGATAGGATTTGTTTGTAGCTTAAGGCAAGAACAGCCAGTGTGTCCTCGTCGACACTTTCTATCGTTTGTGGCAGGTAGACTTCCCCCGAAGCCATATAAGAATAATGACAAACTAAGACAAAGAAATTAGCGATACAGTTCCATACTAGTGGATTGGTTTTTCTTATCTAGCATCTGAAATGTCAAGATATCCTGCTCATCCATATTTTCCAATCGATTGTATAAATCATCTGGACAAAACCCACTCTCTTTATCAAGCTCCTGTTTTGAAAGTTTTAAGGAGTCAAAGACAAATTCCTTATATTCTTTCTCACTGATAAAATCTACAAGACCGTATATCAACTCCTGTAGAAAGAGCAACAAATTTTTATTATCTTTCATTGATTTTCCTTTTATTACTAAAAATTATCTTGGGAATGTATGATTCACTGGAAAAGGTGACAATCACTCTTCCTCCTCAAACATCAGAGCATCTAATTCTTCTCTTTCAGCCGCAATCTCTTCGAAGGTAGAAATAATATTATTTAAAAAAATTCTAAGGTGATAATACCAGTCGAATCTCTCATCGTAACCATAGTCCCAATAGCACTCAACTCATGGATGAGTGCTCTAACCTTTTTCAATTCATCCAAATCTAACATGTCTACTTCTATTACCGTGTCATGATCTTCTATTCTGGATTGAATTAAAGAGAAAGGCAAGGATGAATAATTTCTTAACAACTTATAGGTTCCTGACTTGTCACCTATAGAATCTATACAAATAGCTAGCATCATTTTACTCCTTTATACTTGAAAACATCAGTATCCCATGTCTACAAGGAAAAGATATAAGCTTGAATCTCCTCTATCATGCATCGATTTGTCGTTCTTACTCTTATGGCTTGAAGCCATAAAGATAAAGCAAGCATAATAGCTTGCTTGAAAGTTAAGGAATTAAAAATTGATTTTCATAATCTTTTGGGAGCTCATAAGATATTTCTCCATTACTATTACCAAATCGACTCTGATTAAAAATTGGAAATAGCTTGGAGTCGTACACAGTTTTTATAACAAAACGTTCTCTTTCAAAACTAATAGTTGCAGCTACTGAGGGATCCTTAAAAACTGATTGTTCCCCTTGGGAATGCAAGCGAACGTTTATAGTAGCTACTTCTTCAGGATATTTCTCAAATCGAACATCAAAACTAATGTCGCTACCTGTCGAAGGAATGTACATTTGATATTCACTTACACTGATACTTTGAATCTTTCCTAATTTCTGTTCCAATTCTGGGTCGTTTCTATACAGGTCTGTTTGGATAGCTAGTTTGAAATTTTCCTCATGTTCTTGTAGCCATCTGTTAAGATTACGAATCATATTTTCTTTTTCAACTTGCCTGGAGGCATCCTTGCTCTTGCGATCAAGTTTATTCATAGTTTCAGTCAATTTATCTTGCTCTCGCTTCCAATCCCACGAGGGGTCACTTGATACCTCTACTACTGATAAGTACCATCTCCTCATAGTTTCAGGAGATTTATAAGGATTGGGTTTTATAAATGTAAAAGGACCTATACCAGCATCAGGAAAGTATAATTCTACTTTCATTGACTGCTTGCGATTATTATTAGCATAGGCTGTAAAGGAAATATGATAATTTCCACCTACATCTCCACCATTATCAAAGCCTCCCCTCGCAGAACCTGGTAAAAGCGTCACTGACTTTATATATTGCCCTTGACTGTCTATGTCTGCAATAATTTCGCTTTTGATAGAATCCGCATGATCATGAATAAACTTACCAGTGTTCCCAATCGGTATCCTAATTAACAAATATGACAAACCAATAATAATAAAGGGAACGGAAATTGCAAGGAATATCCACTTGTTCGATTTTAACATAATATCTCCTGATGCTCATTAAAAATCAGTTATAAAACAGCTTTTATATTGCTTTACCTTTCAACCCGACGATTACTCTTTTCAATTTCGTTCATGGAAACCTCATTCTTTTTCAAAAATAACACTACTAATTTGCACAATCTTTTGATTAGATTTCAGTTGAATAGTTACTCTATATATAGTTGAGCTAGAATGATTTACTAATACTATACATGTTGTTTCCTCTGGTAAATCATATTTGCTTTTTAGATGTTTATAGAGGTCAGAGTTATTTTTCTGGCTGATATACAATCTCACGAAGCTCTGTTTCTGCACTCTTAAAGGTCTCCTTTACATCTAAAAAAGTAAAGAATTCTCTTTGTACCACTAAATTAAGAATTTCTTCATCATATAAAGGAGTTACCTCCGACCCATAATTTAACTTCCCATTAGAATATGTAACCGGAACAGTTTTGTTATCCTCGCCAAGTGTTATTGTATAATCACCTTTAATATCAGCTTGAGTGATATCTAAATCTACTTCGTATTCTTTTACTTCATCTTGATTTTTTTATAAATTCTACTAGTGTATGCCTTTAATCCCGTAAAATCTTTCTTGTCTTGTTCTAAAAATTTAAACATAGGTTCAAACGTTTTTTCAAATTTGTACTGTTCTTTTGTTCTGTTTTTGGGAATAGTTTCTCCACCTGAACCACATCCATTTAGCGCAAAAAGGGTTAATATCATTAACATTACACTAACACCCCAAAATAAGCGTTTATTTTCCTTCATCTCTTTCTCCTATACATTCTGTGCCTATTATAACATAAAAAAGAGCGTTTCCGCTCTCTTTATCACTCCGGTAATTCTACCTTCAAGCTCATATCCGTCGGTTGTAATACCTTCTGAACAGCAGCGAGAAAGGCTAGTCCATTATCAGACGGAGAATACTGGAATGTGATATGGATGACTTTTTTGTCAAAGCTATCGCCATATCGCTCCACGTACTGCTTACTTTCGAGGAAGTAGATATAGTTGTTGAGTTTTTCTTGAAGCTTCAACAAATGCTCCTCTTCCAGAGATTCTATCCATTTATTTTCATCAATTAACAACAACTCTAGATGGTCATCAGAGACACCCATAGCATCGATACTTGTAACGTCTAGTTCAATTTTCTCATCTGTTTTAATGAAACCTACTACCTCTGGTGGATTGTAGTATTTTTCCTTGAATTCCTTAAGAATCTTCTCTACCTTTTCTTCATCACAATGCCTGTATTCTGGATTACGATCTAATACATTACATAACCCTTCATAGGTATAAGTACGTTTCTGCTCATCTGATAGGCGGGAAGTACTTTCTATAATATTTCTTACCAATTCATCCGTCTCAATGACAAAGGGAAGATTAGAGTATTCAGTTAAAAACCATTTTTGATTAGAAATATATTGAGTGACCTTCTTTAATTTTATTAAATCATTAGACAAGCTAAAATATTTCAAGATATCTAAGGTTCTACGCGCTATATCCCTATCACCTTCCACATACAGAGGGAATAAACAATACTCCATCAATACTCCAATATCTGTACTATCAAGTTCATAAGAATCTCGTTGTCGAAAACAGTACCAAGCTTCCGTCCCAAGAAAAAGCTTGATCTTCTTTTCCTTCCCTCCTCACTTCTATATAATGTGTGACAAAAGTTTGATAATCTTTAGGCTTTTGGTATTTCAAATTTTTTTCATTTATTTACTCCATTGGTTAATTCTAAAAATTCCTTCAACTTGCTCAATTTTATTAGTGCCTAGTTTATAGACACGTGGATTTTTTTGATTTCATAGTATCCTTGACGTTCAATCGCAGATAGAAAATCATCGTAAGAATGCCCCTTCATATCAATTGATGGCATAAGCCGTTCGCTATTTAGAAATGCTAAATAATCTTTTTATAAATATAGTCTCATTATATCATAAAAAAGAGAGCGTCATTCGCTCTCTTTATCACTCTGGCAATTCTACCTTCAAACTCATATCCGTCGGTTGTAATACCTTCTGAACTGCTGCAAGAAAGGCTAGTCCATTATCCGATGAGGAATACTGGAATGTGATATAGATGACTTTTTTGTCAAAGCTATCTCCGTATCTCTCCACATACTTCTTGCTTTCGAGGAAGTAGATATAGTTGTTGAGTTTTTCTTATATCTCATTCTTTACAACAAGATAATCCAATTTAAAACTTCTCTATCCCCTCTGAACTATACCCTAGCAAAGTGGCCTCATATTGTTCTCCTAGTCCATCAGCATCATTCAGTTGAATCATCCACTCCTTAATGGTTTTTAATTTTACAATTGATGCATAGAAGGTTTGAAATATTCTGTTTGGTGGGTAAAAAAGACTGTATTCATTGTCACTTGCATCTACGTAATAAATCTTGTTTAATTCTGAACAAAAATTTATTTTTCCCTTAATCCTAGAATCAACCGAATAAAAAAACTATCAAGTTTTTTTCTCTAGTCAAGTATTCTTTCAATATTTCGATATCCTCTATATCATTTATTAAAGTCATCAGTGGGAATTCAAAATCTGTAACTCCTCTTTTAACAAAGATAGCAAAATAGATCTGCGCTAACTCCTTGTTACGAATTTTACAGAATTCTAAACTAACCCCTCTTTCATTTAGTGAAATAAAAAATTCATCTTCTCTTTTTTCTAGAGTATAAATCATATCCACATTATCATATGCCTGCAACTTGTTATTTATTGAAACAATTTCGACACTACTGATAAACCTTTTTCAAACTTACAATATATTCATTATCAAACATTATTATTTCTCCGTTAGGATTATCGATTTTTAAATAAGGGTGAATTTAGGTTGTTTCCTTCTTCTTTCTCCATATTTAGGGATCAATGATACTAAATAAGCGAATTTGTTCTTCATCAAAAAGATTACCATACCGTTCAAAAATCTCCATTAGCATTAGCCCATGCATTCTTTGATGCTATTCTAGTAACATATGATTGTAAAAGATAATAAAGAATATCTTCTTTATTTTTCAAATTTTTTTCTCAGAATTTATTTTTGCCACGTTCGACACCGACGATATAGTAATGATCGCCTTCTAAATAAATAGTACGTCCTTCTGGTAAGAATAGAGATGGTTTTTCTTCGGTAAAATAAATCCGACTGATTCAGATTTGTCTCCCCTATTTTTTTAATAATAATTCTATTAATTCATCCTTTATATGTTTAATCATCTTATTCCTCACAAATGTTTACAATCATTACCAGAAAATACTGACGCGGTTATAGACAGCTTCTATATTTGACTATCTCATAAACTTCCCTGATAGCCTCTTCTTCATTTTTTTAAAGACGAATATGTAAATCTTTTTCCTAACACTCCGTCTAGAATAAATGAATCGAGATTAGGATTCAACTTATTTAATTTGAACTTTTGAATTTTTGTTATTTCAGGCTGAAAAGAGATACTTCCATTGGGATATTGCTTTTTTTCAAAATTTTATCATAAACTTCCTTTATAAAATTTTTCCCAGGAGTCTGATAAGCGATTTTGCAAAAAAATAGTCTCTCCTTCAAATAAATATTGTATACCGTCTGCTCTATGAAAAGCTAATAAGGCAACTGGGAGAGTACAATTAGGGTGATTAATAATTGCCTCTGGCACTTCAAAACCATTATCCCAGTTATAATTATCAAGCAATACAAAGAGTTCATCTTCACTAGTAATAGACTTAACTAGTTCTACAGCTTCAGCATTGCTTTCAGAATATAAAATATTTGATAATTTCTTTAATTTTATTTCATCCATTTTTAATATCTCAATCTAATTTATTGTAAAAATATTTTCATCGTTCCAGAATTGTAGCTTGAGTTGAATACAGATGTTTTTTATATTCTAGCATTGTATCAATCTTTCATCTGTAACTCCTACAATTCCTGTGCTTTCACTTCCTCAAACCATTTTTCAAACTCTAGTCGTGGAAGCAATTCTTCATCCTTGTCATAACGTCCTTCATAGCTATAGCGGCTATCAAGACTGTTTTTCTTGGCATCATAAATTAACCACATTTCAGTTGGGTGTTCACGATTGTACTCTTTACAGATTTCAATCATTGCTTCTATATCCTTTATGCCTTCTTTTAACAGGACTGATTGTAAATTTGTATCAACACTTAATTCTTCAGGTAAATATTTATTTACTTCGTGTTTACGAACGATGTAGTCATTAATCTGATAAAACACGTTATAGCTATACAGACTATCTGCTATAGCATAAATAAAAATTTTATCTGCCTGTCCATGAACATACTCCAGCGCAAGTGAAACCATACTTGACTGTACTTCCATAAATTTATCTTCAAATTGTGTCATCTGTAACTCCTACAATTCCTGTGCTTTCACTTCTTCAAACCATTTTTCAAATTCGAGTCGTGGAAGCAATTCTTCATCCTTGTCATAACGCCCTTCATAGCTATAGCGACTATCAAGACTGTTTTTCTGTGCATCATAAATCAACCACATTTCGGTTGGATGTTCGCGATTGTATTCTTGGCAAACATCAAGCAATTTCATTACATCTTCAGTTCCATATTTCAATAAAGCAAATGCCATATTATCAGAATCATCTACTCTTTTTGTCGCAACTTCATTAACTTTTTCCATTTCAATTACAATACCATTTATCTTATAAAATGGCTTAAAACTATACAAACTGTCCGCTATCGCATAGATATATACTTTTTCTGCCTGATTTTGGACATATTCCATTGCTAATGAAATCATGCTAACCTGAACTTCCATAAATTTATCTTCAAATTGTGTCATTATATCTCCTTGTATTTGCATCTTATTGCTTCTAAGCTAGATCTGCGAGCTAAGATGTCCTTAAACTATAAGAACAACAAAAATTATTAAAAGACATATAGTTATAGGAGTATATCCTGAAAACCAATTTCAGACAATACGCCATTGACAAATTTTTATTCCTATGCCATTTTCTTTATCCCAATCACACTCACATAAAAAACCAAACTCTTCAACATTTTCGTCAAAAGTTAAAGGAAATAGGATTTGCTTGGGTTGCAACAAAGAATAAATCTTCTCTTTGTCTCCAATGATGTCTAAAAAATATTGTTTTGCTTTATGATTCGTGTAGCTTGAAACAATATCTGATATTTCACGATTGTAGTATGAAATAATTGCAACATTTGCCTCTTTTACTATTTCATCTAAGTGATTCTCGAAAAATATATAGGCTTTTTCCTGATTAATTTCAAATTCAGCATCTTCATCTGCATCAATAATGATTTCCAAAACATGGCGCTTATTGAAAATATCTAGAGAAATATCTTTTGTCCAACCGTAATTAAACTTTAGTTTGCCAAAGGTCTGATGATTTATTTCCATTGTCTTTTACAACCGTTCTTTCTATCAATATAGCATTGCTAAAAACTCTGTGAAGTTGTTAGCTAGAAACTCTATAGCAGGCTCTAGCTCGTACGATTCCTCGTGATGCCAGATGCAAATATTTGGATTATCAGGATCCTCCACATAGTTTAGACATAGAAAGTCTCCACCATATAATGCTGCTATGGGGATTAGTTGCATTCCGACATTATCTTCATCAAATACAATACGACCTTCCAATTGCGTACTCACAACTCCGATATCGTAAGCCTCTTCTGCCTTCTCACCTGAAATAGCTAGTATTGCTAAAAAGCGATCGATTACTTTCTCATTATTCCCAAAATGAAAATACCGTTTTGAGGGAATGATCCCATTCTCTTTCTTTATAAATTCCTTATAATCATCAGGCAGTTTAACCCTCCACGCCACCTCTCTTTCATGCAATAAGGCATCAGTTGGCATAGGGGAGATGATTGCTTGTTCTTTCTGAGTCATATTTTCAGCTTCTTTCTCTACTTAAAATCTTTATACCATTAGCTCTTAGAAATTAATCAGTCTCTTCCTTGTCCCATAATGGAGAGGAGTATTCAGGAACCTCTCCATTTTCTACAAAAAAAGTTTATTTATTTCTACAGTAAGATCTAGTTTTTTTCTATAAATTTATTTTTTGCATCCTCAAAATTATCAAATTCCAATTTTTTTATTATAACTCGCTCTATCCATAGTGGCGTAGACATTGTACCTTTGCTTAGAATCGTCATATTCGATCACCACTTCCCATTCACCAGGACCATATTCATTAAAGATGGAATACCTTAAACTTTCATATCCTAAATCTTGAATAACTGACAATAGATCTTGCTTTTCTTTATCTAAATTTTTCATTTATTATCTCTTTTACTTAAGTGGCGATACGTAATCATCTGGAAGTTTGCCTTCAGATTCAATCCACTGCTTCTCAGCAATTGGAATCAACTCTTCAAGTTCTTCCTTAGAAAAAGTTTCCTATTTTTAGGGATATCTATCAAAGAAGCTGGATGTTTACTTATAAATTTTCTTCTAGATTCTCTTCTCTCTTCTTCTGTCGGTGGCAAACAATCGTTCTGAATCTTCCAAGATGCTTCGCGTAGCGTTCTCTCCCCACTTTCCAGTAAGGCAAATAACTCATTTGGTAATTCATAAACCACACGCCGAGAGGCGATCCCCCCCTCCTCAGTAACGTAATAAAGATGATTGCCATCTCTCCAAATGTGCTGACCATAACCTTTTACTTCTTCAAACTGGATGACATCGTCCCATCCTAATTTACTATGTTCCATGTATGTTCTCCTCTCTGGGTACTAATATCTTTCATGACACCTTCTGGAATATCTCCTGGGAAAGTTCGTCCAGTTGGCCTCCACCAGTCATTGGCCCCAGCTTCATTTCCACTTGGTATTGAAAGTCCTTTTTCTGCTACTACTTCTGGAGTAACATCCAAACGATAAAGGGGACCATCGCCTAAATAACCTTCATCAAGTCCTAATATGATTTCATAAAGACGATTATCTCCATCAGCAACCTTTTCAATGATATCTGCATGTTCTTTACTCAGCCAGAAACTTGTTCCATCATCACCTCCAACAATACCTCCATTCCAACTTTCGCTTGGTTGAAATTTTTGGAATCTGGATGCCCCATTCTCAAATTGCTGTCTGTGTGCTTTTATATATTCTGAGCCATGCGATGGCGCTCCAATTTTTCACCAATGGTAGCAATACGTGATTGGGCGGAGGAGATGCTGGAAGAGTGAGCGCTCACTTGTCTTTGTAGAGAATTCTATTTAAAGCAAGAGCTTACCAATAAAATATTAGTAAACTCTTGTTTGATTTATTCTATCATAAAAGGAGGAATTATTTGTTATAATGAATATAATCTTTGATAGTATCATCAACTTCTTGTAATACAGGGTGCATCTCCATCAAAAAGGCTAGGAAAACAGCACTACCAGCTCGGTCTAGTTGAAATTGATTGTCACTGACTTATTCATCGTTTAAATTGAAGCTCACTTCTCATTTCTATTTTATGGAATCATTGTCTATGCTTAAAGCTACTCTTGTTTCCATTAAGATTTTTCCCCAGCATATTTTTACCAGATCCGTCTCCTCCATCAGCCCAATAATGGTCATTTTTTGTATGTTCAATTAATTTTGCATCAGATGTTGCAATTAGCTCCTCTAAAATTTCTGGATTTTGACGGAATTTCTCACGAACAGCATAACGCATAATATCATCCTTGACATCTTCCCAGTCCTTTCGTAACGGATTCTGGTGATTGCGTCCCTCCAAAGCAGCATCCATAGGTGACTCCAGCAGGCGAATTTTTTCCTGAATTTCTGGAACCAAGAATTTCTGAGCCTGGAAATAATGTTCCGATGTAGGCCAGATTTTATTTCCATCCGAAAAAGGATAGGGAGCGAAGTTAGACATAAACCCATAGTCATCATTCACTTTATAAAATTTAATTTCCTTCATTCTCTTCCTCCAATCCGAAATCAGCTAGTGATTTCTCCTTCTCCTCCAGAAGTTTTTCCACATAATCAGGTTCTATCTCTAAAAACAGGTTCAAAGTATCATGAATTCTCCAATAATTATCTTCTGGCTTATCCATAATGGTTGATAAAAAGTGTTTGAGGTAGGGGATATATTCTGTAAATTTTTTTCTTTTTTTGACTAAATGGTATAACTTTGAAATATCATAATGACCCTTTTCTGCTTGATTGATAATTTGACATACATATGGAAATAGGGCTTTTCTAGCTTCTTCCCCATTCCCTAAATCGTATTGACTTGCCCAATAACTTGATAAATCGTCTAATAAAATTCGATTTGTATCATCATAGCCGTACAATCTATGTAAAATATAATCTTCTAACTTTCCTTCGGCAAACATCTGAGTCAACACATCAAAACCTTCTTTCAGCCCCCAAATAGTTAAAAGCCTAGAAGCTTTATAGCGCAAAAAATCATCATCGCTAGATAATAAAGTGATAAGTTTTTTAATCGTTTCTTCTGGCACATCTTCTAAGTCAACTTCTTCAAGCAGGTCTGCGTAATCTACACCATTAGGGACTTTGTAAAATAGATTATCAAGTTCTTCTCTAGTCATTTTTTCTCCTTATTCAAAAGTAAAATATTCGGGTGAAATACTTCCTTTTATCAATACTTCCCCATCACGTTTAGTATTGAATAAATCTTTTTTAGCATCATTTAACCTTCTCGTATTTATATCATTTGGATTTTTTTATTATATCTCACTTGTGCTTGGTCGTCTTCAAGAGTTCAATCTCACTCTTCAAATTGTTCCTCGAACCCTTCAAATCACTATGAAAGTTTGTAAATACCTGACTTGGCAGCTTTGTATGAAGATCACCATCAATCTGGTAGTAACCATCCTTGTACAGTAGGAGGTTAGTTGAGTAGTCATTCATCAGGTTGACCATAGTCTGAAGAAGAGTCCCATGCACCTCTACTAGGTAAGTGCGCATACTCGAGATGGCCTGACCTTGGAGATTTTGATTGTTGATGAAGTCCGTCATGGCCTTGTTTAGGCTCGCAACGGACTCTCCCCAAGCATTCAGCTTGCGATTTTTTCAAAAAACTATCCTACTTTAGCTGACAAATTCTCTTACTCTAGATCATAAAGGCTTAAAGAAGATACAAATGACACTCAATTAACAATTTCTTCGATTGTCGTTTCTCTATCTCTCACCAAATCATAAAATCCTACATGAACGCCTTCCTCATATAGCCAGCATAAGTCGGTACCGTATGGGGCTTCAAAAATTTCTAGCATAACAGGAGCAATTTGTACAATGCTATTTGCTCCTAAAATTGTGAAATTTTTGAATTAGCTAGGTAAGCTTCATCATCTTCGATTGATAACAGTGTCCAGCCATTTAATTGTGGAATAGCAGATTCTTCGCGATAAGAATAGCGAATAGCTTTTCCATCAAGAATATTGTTTGAAACGACAAAACCACCAAAATCATTGTTACTAATTTCTACCATCTTCATACTCCTTTATAATATCAAGCAGACTACTTCTCCATGAATATTCTTCCGCATAGTCTAGACACGATTTCCCAGATTTATTTTTTAACTTATAATCCGAACCGGCCTCTAGTAAAAGCTTATATAGAGGTTCTAACTCATCCGTTGCTAATTTTAATAACGTTACTGAGTAAGTCATCGGAATAGAACCAAATTTGTCAACTGCATTTACATCTATTCCTGCCCCAACAAGTAATTTCACCACCTCGTATGCATATGCTATTTTAGGCCGCCAATTGGCTTGGAAGAAATAATGAAGAGCATTTCTGTTTTCTTTTTTTGACAAAAAATTTACCTCTACTTTCTCAGAAAGCAGATATTTAATAATTTTCAATTTCTCTTCTGGTAAATCATCATTAAGCATGGCTATACATAACAAATTAAGGTTTGTATATTTATCAATTTGTGTTATGTCACCATTGTAATTTTTCCAAAAAAATCATTATATGTCCCATTTTGAACAATATCGAAAAATATCCATCTTGTCTCCTATTCAAACTTATGACTTCTATTAGCAGAAGGTGTTTCAATTCTAAAATTATTTGGATTAAAATGGAAGTCATTTTATTGTCAAATCTAATTATACCACACCATGGATATCTTATGAAGTTGTTCAAAATTTGGTCAAAAAAAACACTGGTTATCCAGTGTTTTTGTGACTAGTACTGCCCCCTGCAGGAATCGAACCTGCAACTACTCCTTAGGAGGGAGTTGTTATATCCATTGAACTAAGGGAGCTAGAGAAAAACCCTGCTGAATGAGCAGAGTTTTTTAGTCGAATTAACGACGGATTTCTTTGATACGAGCTGCCTTACCTTGAAGTGCACGCAAGTAGTACAATTTCGCACGACGTACTTTACCGTAACGAACAACTTCGATCTTTTCAACACGTGGAGTGTGGATTGGGAAGATACGCTCAACACCTACACCGTTAGAGATTTTACGAACTGTGTAGTTTTCTGAGATGCCTGCACCTTTACGTGCGATAACAACACCTTCAAAAATCTGGATACGTTCACGGTTACCTTCGACAACTTTCGCGTGTACACGAACTGTGTCACCAGGACGGAATGATGGGATATCTGTACGAAGTTGACCTTCAGTCAAGCTTTGGATTAATGGATTCATTTTATTCTCCTATCTTTGTCAATCTTGAGGAACCTTCCTCAGCGGATAAACTGTATTTTTGTGCGTCCATTACACACAAGATACAGTTTACCAAATTTCCACCTAAAAGTAAAGAAATTTATAGCAGAATTCCTAAAAAAATCGCTAGAAAACCGCCTAGGTAAGTTAAGAGAAAATAGCTATAAAATACCTTCTTATCACTAAGTAGTCTTTGTAGCTCATCATTCAGAGTTGAAAAGGTCGTCAACCCACCACAGAAACCTGTCGCGAGGATAGCATAGACTTCCTTGGACTCCACATGATTGTAGAGTAGACCGATCAAAAAACATCCTAGAAGATTGGCTATGAGAGTTCCTAGGGGCAATTTAGAAGATTGATTGTATCGGGAAAAGAAATACCGCACTAGGGCTCCAAGTCCGCAGGCGATTGCAAGATAGACGATTACCATTTCTTCCTCCCTAGACAATAAGCCAAGAGCAGGCCTCCGCCAATACTCAAAAGTAGGTAGATGCCTAAACTAAGATAACGCTCGGTATCGAGCAACTTCACAGCATCCAAAAGCAGGCTAGAAAAGGTTGTTAAACCACCGCAAAAGCCTGTACCCAGCGCCAAAACCAAACCTTTACTGCTTCCCTTATAGACCAGATAGCCTTTTACCAGATAGACCAAGCAGAAAATTCCCAGATAGTTGACAAGGAGGGTTCCCCAAGGAAAGTCAGGACTGGCTGGCAACTGACTAGATAGAAAATAGCGGACAAGTCCACCCACCATTGCAGCTAAAAAAATCCATAGCGGATAGAATTGTTCTTTTTTCATTTGATGTTTTGATCCTGATAGTCACGCGAACGTTTGAGAATATCTGAAAAAGTCGCAACAATGGTTTCTTGATAATTCTTATTGGTTACACGACTTCTTACCCTTTCAAAAATGACTTCTTCTCGCTTGCTATCTAAAATAGGTTTTCCTGAGGCTTTCTTATAGGCAACTACTCCCTCAACCAAATGCATCCGTTCTTCTAGGAGCTTGACGATTTGGTCGTCGATTTGATCAATTTCTTGCCGAATACTAGCTAAATCCATAGTGTCTCCTCCTTTATTTGAATTATTGTATCAAAAAGCCAGCAAATAGGCTAGTAAAATCTAGTTTAACTACTAAAAACTGCACTGACTCCTTCCAGTCAGTGCAGTTTGTTTCTTATCCTACTTTTGCAGCCAATTCTTCTGCGAATTGTTCCAAGCGTTCGATGTCTTCTTCTTCGGCAGAAAGGTCTACTTTAACGCACTCTGAACCTTTTTCAGCTCCTGTCGCTACAAATACACGATCAAAGTCATCAACAGCCTTACAGAATTCGTCGTAGAAGGTATCTCCTGAACCGACCACTCCGTAGATTTTGCCATTCAAGTTGAGATCAGCTAGGTCTTCGTAGAAGTCCATCATCTCATCTGGCAATTCTCCATCTCCGTAAGTGTAAGTCGCAACGATTGCGATATCCGCTTCCAAGAAGTCTGAAGCGTCAACAGTCGTACATTCATCAACATCGACATCCAAGCCCAAATCTCGCAATTTATCTGCTACAATATCTGCAATTTCTTCGGTATTACCGGTCATACTGGCAAATACAATTTTTGCTAATGCCATATCGTCCTCCTCAATTTATCTTTCTCCATTATATCATATCTTTTTCATTTTTAAAAAAATAAAAAAATTCTTGTGCTACAATGAAATGAGAAAGAATTGAGGTTATTTATGGAAATTTGCCAGCAAATCTTAGAGAAAATCAAAGAATACGATACCATTATCATTCATCGTCATATGAAACCAGATCCAGATGCCTTAGGGAGTCAGGTAGGTTTAAAAGCTCTTCTTACACACCATTTTCCAGAAAAGACCATCAAAGCAGTCGGTTTTAACGAACCAACTCTAACTTGGATGGCGGAAATGGATACTGTCCAAGACAGTGACTACCAAGGAGCTCTTGTCATTGTCTGTGATACAGCGAATCGTCCTCGTATCGATGATAAACGCTACGAACAAGCTGCTTTCACCATCAAAATCGATCACCATCCAAATGATGATATCTATGGTGACCTATCATGGGTGGATACAAGTTCAAGCAGTGCCAGTGAGATGATTGCATTATTTGCTCAAGAAAATCAGCTAGCTTTGTCTAGTGAAGCGGCACGACTTCTCTATGCAGGAATTGTCGGGGACACAGGGCGTTTTCTCTACCCGTCAACTAGTGCCCGTACCTTTAGAATAGCTGGCCAGCTCCGAGAAGTTGATTTTGACTTTGCTGGATTGTCTCGTCAAATGGATACCATGAGCTTCAAGATTGCAAAACTGCAAGGCTTTGTCTATGATCATTTGGAAGTTGATGAAAACGGAGCTGCACGCGTTCTTCTTACTCAAGAAATCTTGAAACAATATAAGGTTACGGATGCTGAAACAGCAGCGATTGTCGGTGCACCTGGTCGAATTGATACCGTTAAGGCTTGGGCTATCTTTGTTGAGCAAGCTGATGGTCACTTCCGTGTGCGTATGCGCAGTAAAATCACTCCTATCAATGAAATTGCCAAACGACACGACGGGGGAGGGCATCCATTAGCCAGTGGCGCCAATTCCTATAATCTAGAAGAAAACGAACAAATATACAAAGAACTGAAAGAGGCTCTACAGGTTCACCAAGGCTAAGAAAGAATTTTCTTGGCCTTTTATATGCTAGATTCTTAAAATATACGGTTTCTTTGTACCTCAGTTTATGGTATAATAAATCAAACTGAATAAAAGGAGACTTAATAATGGAAAAAAATCGTTTGTTTATCCTCATTTCTGCTGGAGTAGCAATCCTTGGTTCACTCTTGCCATGGGCTAGTTTAAATGCAGGTTCTTTTGGGTCCTATAGTGTGAATGGTTACCAAGGTGATGGGTGGTTTGTCATTATCGCGGCTATTGTATCTATTGTTCTTGCGTGCTTGAATAATATGAATAAAGCAATGCCTAAAGGGTTCTCAATTGGTGTCATTGTTGCGGGTGCAATTGCAACTCTCGTCACACTAAATAGTCTCTTTAATGTAAATAAAGTACATGTCTAACTTTGGTGGATATGGCATTTCAATCGGCTTTGGTTTGATTTTAGCTATTCTTGCTAGCATTGCACTAGTTGTAACTGGTCTCTTGGCAATGTCAGGTGGTAAAATTACAAAAGAATCATTTACTGAATTAGCTGAGTCTGGTAAAGATTTTGCTCAAACTGTCGGACGTGTAACAAGCTCTACCGTTAAAACTGCGGTCGAAGAAATCAAAAAAGAATCTCAAGAACGTAAAAAAGAAGAAACTACTGCTGAAAAAACAGAGACAGCTAAAGAGGAAACCGAGCAAAAAGAAGAAGCTAAGGAACCAGCTAATGTGGAAGCTGAATCAGCAGCAGAAAACGCAGAACCAGTAAAAGAAGAAACTACTGAATCTGAATCTGAAACAAAAACAGAAGCTGAGCCAGTAGCCGAACCAACAGAAACAGAGGCTGAAGCTGAAACTGTAACAGAATCAACAGAAACAGAACCTACTGAAACTGAAAAAAAGAGGCTAAATCAGCAGAAGAAAAACGCAGAACCAGTAAAAAGAAACAGAAGTAAAAAAATCAACAAGAAGAAAAAAAGCTCCAAATCAAGAGAACTAATCATTCTTCTACCCTCACTCCAGTAAACACTGGAGTGATTTTTTATCAAGATTTTTAATAAAATCAGGGAAAAGACTTGCCAAACTTATCAGAATCTGATAGACTAGTATGGTAACAATCTATGGCTCGCAAAGAGACCATGGCAGAAAGGAAATATTGCAAAATGAAAAAAGATATCCATCCAGAATATCGCCCAGTTGTCTTCATGGACACAACTACTGGTTACAAATTCCTTAGCGGTTCAACAAAACGCTCTAACGAAACTGTTGAGTTCGAAGGCGAAACTTACCCATTGATCCGTGTGGAAATTTCATCAGACTCACACCCATTCTACACTGGACGTCAAAAAGTTCACTCAAGCAGATGGACGCGTGGATCGTTTCAACAAAAAAATACGGTCTCAAATAATGATAAAAAAAGAACAGTTACCACTGTTCTTTTTTTGTACTTCTTTTTATGAACCAATCACTACTACTTTCTATGTTGTCAACCTTCACGCTGACACTATAATTGATTTCAAACGAGTTTAAAAAATATCGAAAAGAAGCTTGATATTGAGAATGGTCAAGATGATTGAAACTGCGTAACCTAGGATTGTGTTCCACTTGGCATTGGTAAATTCTCCCATCAGTGACTTCTTAGAGGTCAGATAAATTAAAGGGGAAAATTGAAAACGGAAGAGCGATTGAAAGAAAGACCTGTGAATAGACCAATAACTGATCCAAGGTTTTTTCTTGATGCCCAAACAAAGACGGCAACTATAATCACAGGTAGCAAGGCAAAAATACGTGTCCCGATACGGATAATCCACTGAGGTAATTTCAGATGCAAGAAACCTTCCATAACAATCTGACCTGTCAAGGTGCCTGTGATGGTAGAATTTTGACCACTTGCTAAGAGGGCCAAAGCAAACAAAGTTGACAGAGTTGAGCTAGCTATTGCTCCTGCTATCGTCGAATCCTGTAAAGCATTGTACATTTGGGAGAATGCTGAAATTTCAGATGCATGCCCAAAAAAGAGAGATGCCCCTAAAATGAGAAGTAAGGAATTGACAATAAAGGCTAGGGACAACTGAAGATTTGAATCCCAGGTCATAAAACGAACGGCTTTTCGAACATCCTTCTTATCTTTGTGATTGATTTTCCTTGTTTGGGATAGGGAGGAATGAAGATAGAGATTATGGGGCATGACTGTCGCTCCCACAATTCCTAGAGCCAAAGTCAATTGGCTTTCATGACCTGGTAATGGTGTTTCAAATAATGTTGGAGTCGGTAAATAACCACCCAAAATACCCTGAATACTTGGATTGGATAAAGCCACCAGATAGGTAAAGATGGCTAATATGGTTAAAATAAGGGTCGTAACAATGGCTTCAATTTTTTTGAAGCCAAATTTCATCAATAAACAAAGTAACAAAAAAATACATCTAAAACGGTTAGAAGGATAGCAACCATAATCGGTATTTTTAAATAAAAGATTTAAGGCAATCGCTGAGCCTAGAACCTCAGCTAAGTCGGTCGCCATTAAAGCTAATTCTAAAATCACCCATAAACTATAACGAAGCCACTTGGGAGCATGATGTGCAGTTGCCTGTGCTAGGTCCATCTTAGTTACGATACCGAGCTTTCCAGCCATCTGTTGTAACTGCATAGCAATGATGGATGAAATCAAAATAACAAATAAGAGACTATATTTGTAGGAAGCACCACCAACCACACTGGTGATCCAGTTTCCTGGATCCATGTAGCCAACTGCCACAAGAGCTCCAGGTCCTAAGAATGCTTTTAGATTTTGCCAAAAATGATTGTTATTTGGAGTCTCAATAGATTGATTGATCTCAGAAAGAGAGACTTTTTTTATAAGAAGACATCGGAATTTTTACACTTTCTAATCTGTCTTTAGCTATATTTCTTAATGGAATATTTTTTTGAAAAGAATCATGAAAAATAGTTTCCCTATTTCCAATTCTTCCTTATTATATCACATTTTAGAATGATTACTAAATGAAAAAGAAATGATAGTTGAAATAAGCAATATCTGTATTGCAAAAGCCAGCGTTTTCTGACGCTGGCTTTAAAACTGTGAAAATTCTTTCTCAACTAGATCGCTTCTGTGACAAAACTACGGCTTTCTAGCACCTTGAGCATGGCATTTGCTGTGTCTAGGGCTGTGAAGAGTGGCACACCGTGTTCAATGGCTGAACGACGGATTTGCTCACCATCTTCGTCAGCAGTTCGTTTGGTTCCGACAGTATTGATGATCGCTTGAATTTTCCCTTTGCGGACAAAGCTTGGGATATCCTGTTCATCGTCACCAATTTTTCCAACAGGTTGGGCTTGCAGTCCATGACTGGCAAAGAAGGCTGCTGTCCCTTCTGTCGCGAGGATACCGTAACCGATATTTTGGAAACGACGAGCCAAGTCCAAGGCTTCATCTTTGGCATCATCAGCGATGGTAAAGACAACATTTCCAAAGGTTGGCAAATGTAGGTAAGAAGCTTCAAAAGCCTTGTAGAGAGCTTTTTTTCCAAAGTAGTATCAGAACCCATAACTTCCCCTGTTGACTTCATTTCAGGACCAAGCAAGCTGTCTACCTTAGCTAGTTTGGTAAAGGAGAAGACTGGAGCCTTGATATGAACGCGAGTGCTTTCTGGGTAAAGTCCATCTTGGTAACCAAGTTCTGATAAACTTTGACCAAGAATGAGCTTAGTTGCTACCTGAGCCATAGGGATATTGGTTACTTTTGAAAGGAATGGAACCGTACGGCTGGCACGAGGGATTACCTCAATGACGTAGACTTTTCTCATCCTTGATAACAAACTGGATGTTCATCATACCAAGACAGTTAAGGCCGATTGCTAGGCGTTTGGTGTAGTCTGCGATGGTTTCCTGCACCTTTTGAGACAAGGTTTGTGGAGGATAAACGGCCATTGAGTCACCTGAGTGGACACCGGCACGTTCGATGTGCTCCATGATACCAGGAATGAGGACATTTTCCCCGTCTGAGATGGCATCGACTTCACACTCTTGCCCAACGATGTAAGAATCGACAAGGACTGGGTGGTCTGGACTGGCCTTAACAGCGGTACGCATGTAAGAACGAAGATCTTCTTCGTTTTCAACGATTTCCATAGCACGTCCACCCAAGACATAAGATGGACGAACGAGGACTGGGAAACCAATCTTGCGAGCAGCAAGCACAGCTTCTTCTTCATTAGTTGCTGTTTGTCCTGGTGGCTGTGGAATATCCAAGTCTTTGAGGGCTTGTTCAAAGAGGTCACGGTCTTCGGCACGATCCAAGTCAGCTACTTGGGTACCAAGAATGGTCACACCTGCTTTTGCCAAAGGCTCTGCAAGGTTGATAGCTGTTTGACCACCAAACTGAACGATAACGCCTTTTGGTTGCTCCAAATCGATAACATTCATGACATCTTCGAATGTCAATGGTTCAAAGTAGAGCTTTGTCTGATACCGAGAAGTCTGTTGAAACGGTCTCTGGGTTTGAATTCATGATGATGGCTTCATAACCAGCAGCCTGGATCGCCTTAACAGAGTGAACAGTTGCATAGTCAAACTCAACCCCTTGACCGATACGGATTGGACCTGAACCTAGGACTAGAACGGATTCCTTGTCAGACTTTGATAGATTCATTTTCCCAACCATAGGTTGAATAGAAATATGGTGTTTCAGAGTCGAATTCTGCCGCACAGGTATCGACCATCTTGTAAACTGGGACAATCTTGTTTTCCAAGCGAAGTTGGCGAACTTGGTCAGCTGTCGTTTTCCAGAGTTCCGCAATCTTGCGGTCTGAAAATCCATTGAGTTTAGCTGTTTTCAAGACTTCTAGATCTTGTGGATGGGCACCTAATTCTTGCTCGATTTCAAAGATATGCAAGAGTTTATCTAGATAAAAGATATCAATCTTGGTCAATTCAGCAATTTCTTCTGGTGTGTAACCACGGCGAATGGCTTCTGAAACGTAGAAAGAGACGATCATCTTGGGCTTTGACAACCTTTTTCAATCAAAGCATCATCTGAAACCGTTGCAAGTTCAGGCATTTCATTGTGGTGAACGCCCAATTTCAAGTGAACGACAGGCTTTGAGGAGATTCCTCGATGTTCCGACCGATAGCCATAACTTCTCCAGTTGCTTTCATCTGGGTACCGAGACGACGTTCACCCTTTTTTTCAAACTTGTCGAAATGGGAAACGAGGAATCTTGGCAACCACATAGTCGAGGGCTGGCTCAAACATAGCATAGGTTGATCCTGTAACTGGGTTGATGACCTCATCCAAGGTCAATCCTACTGCAATCTTAGCAGCCAATTTAGCGATTGGATAACCCGTCGCCTTAGAAGCAAGGGCGGATGAACGAGATACACGAGGGTTTACTTCGATGACATAATACTTAAAGCTATGAGGATCAAGTGCCAACTGAACGTTACATCCACCTTCAATCTTGAGAGCGCGGATAATGCTCAAGCTCGCGTCACGAAGCATTTGGTTTTCATAGTCTGACATGGTTTGTGCTGGGGCAAATACGATGGAGTCTCCTGTGTGAATCCCAACTGGGTCAAAGTTTTCCATGTTACAAACAACAAGGGCATTATCAGCTGAGTCTCGCATCACTTCGTACTCGATTTCCTTGAAACCTGCGATTGAACGTTCAATCAAACATTGGGTAACAGGTGACAGTTTCAACCCATTTTCAGCGATTTCACGCAATTCTTCCTCGTTGGCACACATACCACCACCAGTACCACCAAGGGTAAAGGCTGGACGAACGATAACAGGGTAGCCGATTGATGCCGCAAAGGCAACAGCTGCTTCTACTGTGTTGACAATTTCAGATTCTGGAATTGGCTGCTCAAGCTCTTCCATCAATTGTTTAAAGAGGTCACGGTCCTCCGCTTGGTCGATGGCAGATAATTTAGTACCTAGAAGCTCTACCCCAAGCTCATCTAGAATACCATTTTTAGACAATTCCATGGCCATATTGAGCCCTGTCTGACCTCCAAGAGTTGGAAGCAAAGCATCTGGACGTTCCTTACGGAGAATACGTGTCACAAACTCAAGTGTAATCGGTTCGATGTAGACCTTATCCGCAATCTCCTTATCCGTCATGATGGTGGCAGGGTTTGAGTTCACCAAGACAACCTCATAACCTTCCTCTTTCAAAGACAAGCAGGCCTGGGTCCCCGCATAGTCAAACTCAGCAGCCTGACCAATAATAATCGGACCAGAACCAATCACCATAATTTTTTGAATATCAGTACGTTTAGGCATTTATAAGATATTATGACGTCAAGCGGACAAAGCTAAAATAGGAGTATGACGAAGAACTATCAGTTCTAGGAATAACTATCTTTTTAGCACGTCCGTAGCCCGTATTCAGTTCAGCAAATACGGACCACTCTTCTCCTTTTCTATTCGGCAACTCTCAGGTTGCCATTAAATTCTCCGACGATTTTTTTAGAGAAACGATATTTTTCGATAAAAAAATTTTCGTGCAGGGAGTTTTTAGTTCGCCCTGATAGCGACTAAAAAAACGACCTGATTTTTCTATCGTCGCCTCACAGAGCGACATTAAATAAGATACAAAGAACGAATAGAGAGCGATTGAAATTTTTAGGAAACCAAGGAAGAATTGACAATCCAAGTTGGTTTCTCTAAATTCCGAGCTTTCCGTCCGTGTTCAGTTACATAAATTCTCCAACGAGCTTTTACTCGTTCTTAGTTTGCTTGTTTAAAAGCTTCCATCATCTCGATAAATTCATCAAATAGGTAGCTTGCATCGTGTGGACCAGGAGCTGCATCTGGGTGGAATTGAACAGAAAAACCTGGTTGGTATCTGTGACGAACTCCTTCAACTGATTTGTCATTGATTTCTTCGTGGGTAATGATCAAATGCTCTGGCAAGTCCTCACGACTGACTGCATAACCGTGGTTTTGGCTGGTAAAGTCTACGCGTCCTGTTGCAATCTCACGTACCGCGTGGTTAAATCCACGGTGACCAAATTTCATCTTGTAGGTCTTAGCTCCGTTTGCCATGGCAAAAAGTTGGTGTCCCATACAAATTCCGAAAATTGGAATTTTCCCTTGAATACCACGAATCATGTCCAGTGCTTCTGGAACATCTTCTGGGTTACCTGGACCATTTGATAACATAACTCCATCAGGATTGAGGTGGAGAATTTCTTCTGCCGTTGTTGAATACGGAACAACCGTCACGTTACAGTTGCGCTTAGAAAGTTCACGTAGGATTGAGTGCTTGAGACCAAAGTCTACTAAGACCACACTCAAACCAACTCCTGGAGCTGGATAGGAAGTTTTAGTAGAAACCTGTTTGATATTGTCTGTCGGCAAGACTGTTGCTTGGAGCTGATCCGTCACATGGTCCATGCTGTCTCCCAACATGGGTCAAGGTTGCACGCATGGTACCATGCTTACGGATAATCTTGGTAAGTGCACGCGTATCAATCCCTGAAATACCTGGAATTTTCTTAGCTTTCAAAAATTCATCCAAGGTCATTTGGTTGCGCCAGTTACTAGCTCGACGCGCCTCTTCAAAAACGACAACTCCCTTACAAGTTGGAATAATGGATTCGTAATCATCACGGTTGATTCCATAATTTCCCACCAAAGGATAAGTAAAGGTCAAGATTTGTCCATTATAAGACTGGTCTGTAATGGATTCTTGGTAGCCGGTCATCCCTGTATTAAAGACGATTTCACCTGTTACATCAATATCTGCTCCGAAGGCCTTGCCTTCAAAAACTGTGCCATCTTCTAATACTAGAAGTCTTTTTGTCATATTTTCACCTCTCGTGGACGCTCACTGGCGTCTTTTAACGTCTTGTGTTTTAGTTGGCGTTTCTACTCGCCAATACGGATTCTAAGATTGCCATTCGAACAAAGACACCGTTGGTCATTTGTTGGACAATGCGTGATTTTGGCGCTTCAACCAAGTGGTCAGCAATTTCCACATCTCGATTCACTGGAGCAGGATGCATAATAATGGCTTTTTCTTTTAAGCGATTATAGCGTTCTTGGTTCAAACCGTGTTGAGCATGGTAGTCCTCTTTTGAAAAAACGGCTCCACTATCATGGCGTTCATGTTGAACTCGGAGTAACATCAAAACATCCACCTGATCAACAATCTCATCAATAGTTACAAACTGTCCATAGTCCGCAAACTCTTGACTTCTCCATTCCTCAGGCCCTGCAAAGAACAGTTCAGCTCCCAAGCGTTTCAAAATCTGCATGTTAGATTTGGCAACGCGTGAGTGGTCCAAGTCACCTGCAATAGCAACCTTGAGACCCTCAAAGTGGCCAAATTCCTCATAAATAGTCATCAAATCAAGCAAGCTCTGACTAGGATGTTGTCCCGAACCATCTCCACCATTGATGATGGAAGTCGTAATTGATGGACTCGCAATCAACTCTCTGTAATAGTCGACCTCTGGGTGGCGAATCACACAGACATCCACTCCTAGAGCAGATAGAGTCAAGATGGTATCATACAATGTCTCACCCTTATTGACCGAACTAGTCTTCACATCAAAGTCCAGTCGTTCCAGCCCCAGCTTAATCTCTGCCACTTCAAAGGACTTATGTGTCCGTGTAGAATCTTCAAAGAAGAGATTCGATACGATAGGTTTGTTCTCGTAGGGGAGTTGGGCTCCGTTTTTAAACTCAATCCCTCGTTTGATCAATTTCATCACTTGATCAACTGTAAGGTCTTCCATGGAAACCACATGGTTCAATGCTTGTTGATTTTCTGACATGGCTACTCCTTCAGCTTTCTAAGCTTCTTCAGTAATCAGAACTCTGTCTTGGCCATCAAGTTCTGTCATCTCTACGATGATTTCTTCAGAACGACTGGTTGGGATATTTTTCCCAACGTAATCTGGTCGGATAGGCAATTCTCTATGTCCACGGTCAACTAGCACCGCAAGACTCACGCGCGCAGGACGACCATGGCCGACAATGTTATCAATAGCGGCGCGGATGGTACGGCCTGTATAGAGTACATCATCCACCAAGATAACTTCACGGTCTGTCACATCAACAGAAATCAAAGAAGTATCTTCTCCGCTTTTAACATCATCACGGAAAGGTTTGGTGTCCAATTCCACAACAGGAACAGTGATGTTTTCCAACTGCTCCAAGCGTTCTTTGATACGATGAGCGATGAAAACACCACGCGTTTTTATCCCAGCTAGGATAATTTTATTCAAATCCTTATTGCGCTCGATAATCTCATAAGTAATTCGCGTAATCGCTCGTTTGACAGTCAATTCGTCTACAACTTCTTTTGTCTTCATGACAAACCTCCAAAAAGAAAAGTCTCCTTCCACAAGGAGACTTGAAATGTATAGCCAAGCGAGCCCTACTATAAACAGTATAGACTTCACCCTTCTACTTTATCGCGCTCCTTGCCTGCCTCACGGGACAGGTTTAAAGGACTATTTAGTTACCATTTACTATAGCACAAAGCACCCTTAAAATCAAGCAAAAACTTTTTCAGAGTCCCCTTAAACATTACTAAAATCATACAGTTGGGGATAGTGGTCACATTCTGGATTTTTAGGATGACAGATAGCTCGTCCAAAGTAAATCATGGCCTGGTGAGCTGCTAACCATTCTTCTGGTGGCAAGACATCCATAACACGTTTCTCTACTTCAAGTGGCGTAGCTGATTTTTTTAACGATATCGTGATGCTTACAGATACGCTCCACATGAGTATCCACTGCAAAAGGCTGGGATCCCAAAGCCCACACTCATGACAACATTGGCTGTCTTACGACCAACACCTGCTAGACTTTCTAATTCCTCTCGAGTCTGAGGCACTTGACCATCAAAATCCTCTAGTAACTGTTGGGCACATTTTTTTAAGGAATTTAGCCTTATTTCGATACAGTCCCAGGCGAGAAATGTGTGAAGCAATTTCACTTTCAGTCGCGACAGACATGGCTTGTGGTGTCGGAAAGGCAGCGAAGAGACCTGGTGTGGCCTTATTTACCGCTGCATCTGTCGTCTGAGCTGACAACATCACCGCAACCAAGAGTTCAAAATGATTGGTAAAATCAAGACTAGGCTTAGCATCTGGAAAAAGGGCAATAATTTCCTCTATGACATGACGGGCACGTTTCTTGGATAAAACCATCTACTCGTCTCCATCAAACAGTCCTTGCAAGCCAGCAAATGGACTGTTTTCTTCTTTTTTGACTGCTTGTTGAGCTTGGTATTCATCTTCAGTCATGATTTGCCAGTCATTTCCTGACACAAAACCTTGGCCCGCCTCTTCTTCTGCCGTCAAGACTTTGATAGGGATATTGAGCAGAATATTATCTGCTACGCTCTCAGCAAGGTCGATTTCCCCATTTTCGATAGGCAAGACCAAGTCATCATCAAGAACCTCCTGGTCCAGTTGGTTGGTCGCTCCTTCCATGAAGACCTCTGTGACTGGATAAGACTCAGCCAACTCAACTGGCTCCATACTGCGGCTGGAAGCAAGGACAATGGTATATGACAACTGATAGTCTAAGAAATACAGACGGTCTTCGTACTGCACCTTCCCCACTGCAAGGATATCTTTGACATCTAAAATTTCTTGATTCCGTTTACGCAAGTCTGCGACAAGGTCTAAAGTTTGTTCAAAGTGTAGGCCTTCAGGTTGCTTACGAATTTCTTGAATGTTTAACTTCATATTTCCTCCATAAAGATGTACTCACTTGATTATACCATGAAAAGGCTATAAGTCAGCTTTCCAAACTTTGATATTAAAATCTCATTTTTTAACATATTTACTATGACAAACCTTCCTATTAGTGCTATACTATAGGCAAGAATAGATCAGAGCAAGGAGGATGCTCATATGGAAGACAAAGCACTCATCACCGAAGCTTATCAACTCCTTTCCGAGTTAAATAAAAGCTACCAAAGCTGCAAACAAGGAACAGCCGATGATCTTCGACTACAAGAGCTGCTGAACACCACTCTTAAGGAACTAAAAAAAGCAGAAAAGCTGGACAACAGTATCTTAATCAACCTTGAGAAATTTTACCAACGTACCAGTCTTCTGATTGGACTAGGGAGCCTAAAACTAAACAATCAAGCTCGCACTGCTTGGCGAAACTATGACAAGTTCCACTACGAACATGTCAAACACGTACTGACTCTCTATGGACCTGTTTTCGGATTTTAGAGCTTGAAATTACTTGTTTTCTATTGACAAAATTTCCTGAATGGTATAGGATAGAGGTACTAATACTCGGAGGTAAGGGAGACATGAACAACTAAGTCTATCAAATAAAGAATCTTTATTTAGTAGATCTTGTTTTTGTCTCTTTTTTGTGTGCTCTTTTTATACTAGATTTTCTAGTATCTTGTCCTCACTGAAAATCGAAAAACTAGAAAGCTATGCTCCTCTTGGGTTGGGTTAGGCAGCTCCAAGCTAGTTTGACGAGTTTTTCAACGAGGATAATAGAGTTTTGACAGTGACTTTGGGCTCTACTAGATAAAGTAGAGCTTTTTGTTATGCACTATCGACATTTTAGAAAGGGCAACAATATGATAAAAATCAATCATCTAACTATCACGCAAAACAAAGATTTACGAGACCTTGTATCTGACTTAAGCATGACTATCCAAGACGGGGAAAAGGTTGCTATTATTGGTGAAGAAGGAAATGGTAAATCGACTTTGCTGCGAGCTTTAATGGGGGAAGCATTGCCTGATTTCACTATCAAGGGAGACATCCAGTCTGACCTTCAGTCACTGGCCTACATTCCTCAAAAAATCCCTGAAATTCTGAAAAATAGGACTCTACACGACTACTTGTTTTTGGATTCTGCTGATTTAGACTACAGTATTCTTTATCGTTTGGCGGAGGAGTTGCGCTTTGATAGCGACCGTTTTGCTAGCGACCAAGAAATTGGCAGTCTATCAGGGGGCGAAGCTTTGAAAATTCAGCTCATTCACGAGTTAGCAAAACCTTTTGAGATTCTATTTTTAGATGAACCTTCAAATGACCTAGACCTTGAGACGGTTGATTGGCTAAAAGGTCAGATTCGAAAGATTAGGCAAACTGTTATTTTCATTTCCCATGATGAAGACTTTCTTTCTCAAACGGCTGATACTATTGTCCACTTGCGGTTAGTCAAGCATCGAAAAGAAGCGGAAACACTAGTCGAGCATTTAGACTATGATCGCTACAGTGACCAGAGAAAGGCTAATTTTGCAAGACAAAGCCAGCAAGCTGCTAACGACCAAAGAGCCTATGACAAAACCATGGAAAAGCATCGCCGAGTCAAGCAAAATGTAGAAAATGTGCTTCGTACTACCAAAGACAGTACAGCTGGGCGCCTATTAGCTAAAAAGATGAAAACTGTTCTCTCTCAAGAAAAACGCTTTGAGAAAACAGCTCATTCTATGACGCAAAAGCCACTTAAAGAGGAACAAATCCAACTCTTCTTTTCAGACATCCAGCCATTAGCGGCTTCTAAAGTCTTAGTCCAACTGGAAAAAGAAAATTTGTCTATTGGCGAGCGTATTTTAGCTCAGGAGTTACGACTAACGGTCCGTGGCCAAGATAAAATCGGTATCATCGGGCCAAATGGTGCTGGAAAATCAACTCTGTTAGCCAAGTTGCAGCAACTACTAAGCGCCAAAAGAGAGATTTCACTTGGTTTTATGCCACAAGATTACCATAAAAAACTACAATTGGATCTATCTCCAGTAGCCTACCTCAGCCAAACTGGACAAAAAGAGGAACTACAGAAAATCCAATCTCACCTAGCCAGTCTCAATTTCAGCTATCCAGAGATGCACCACCAAATTCGCTCCCTATCTGGTGGGCAACAAGGCAAACTCCTTCTCTTGGAATTAGTCCTGCGCAAACCAAACTTTCTCCTTCTGGATGAGCCTACACGTAATTTTTCTCCCACTTCTCAACCCGAAATCAGAAAACTATTTGCCTCCTATCCAGGCGGTCTGATCACTGTTTCGCATGACAGACGCTTCTTAAAAGAGGTCTGTACGAGTATCTATCGTTTGACAGAGGAAGGTTTGGAAGTTGTTGATTTACAAGATTTATAAATGTTGAACATAGCAAAAATCCAGAGACGATCTCTGGATTTTGTTTACACACGTCTTTCTTGGGAACATTGATATAAAGAGCGCTTCTGGCGTCTTTTACGTGACAGATTATGCTCTGACTTTTGTTTAAATTATATAAGCTAGAAATCATTTTTTTACTATTTTTACAGCTCAAAGCATTCTAATGCATCATTATCTCATATACAAAAAGCAAAATGCAACCAGATTATTGAGGACATGCAAAAGAATGGAATTCCATAGGTTGTCAGAAGTCTTATACCTTACCCCAAATGCAAATCCCATACCTAAATAGCTGATAAAGCTAGGAATAGTATAGGGACCATGAAGATAAGCAAAAAGAAGAGATGTGGCAAACAATCCAAAATATGTATTCTTAAATACTATCCCCTGTAACATACCTCGCATAAAGATTTCTTCCGTGACAGGTGCCAAAACACAGAGATCCACAAAAAGTACAGACCAGGAAAGTGATAAACTTTGCACAGTTTGAGTTGTGTCTGATTGGGTAGGGCCTAAAAAATTGATCAAAATATAAAAGAGGAAAAGCAAGGCGTATGAAAGAAAGCATTTAAGAATATCTTTTAGGCGGATTTTCCGAATGTGAAACAAGTCATACTTTTTTCCTACATATAAAAATATTGCAAGTTCAACAAGCGTAAAAAGGATGGATAGCGGTAATGAATTTATTCGCATGATTTTCTCTGCTATACTCAAATGAATCGGCATAAAAATCAAAATCAAGAAAAACGTCATCCAGCGCTTATACATCATTCACCTCAATTATACGGAATTACATATATTATACTATTTTTTGGTGAGATGACAAGTTAAAAGCGAGATACTAAAAGCAAAAATCCAGAGAAGTCTCTCTGGATCTTTTTACATCTGTTTCAAACGTTCGATTCGTTCTGAGATAGGTGGGTGGGTATAAAAGAGTTTTTGAAGTCCCCCACCTTTCTTAGGATCATTGATATAAAGAGCGCTGCTGGCATCGTCAACATGGTGATGCATCGGCTCGCTATTCTCCAACTTACGCAAGGCATTGATCATCCCTTGAGGATTGCGAGTCAACTCCACACTGGATGCATCCGCCAGAAATTCCCTCTGACGGGAAATGGCAAGTTGCACCAAAGTTGCTGCGAGAGGTGCTAGAACAATGGCTAACAGAGAGATAATAAGCATGATAATCTCCAAACCATTTCCATCGCGATCATTATCACTCCGTCTGCGACCTGCTCCTCCCCACCACATCATCCGTCCTGCCATACTAGACAGAAGGGTAATGGCACTGGCAAGGGCGACAGCAATGGTCGAAATTCGAATATCGTAGTTTCGGATATGACTGACTTCATGCCCCATAACAGCTTCTAGCTCCTCACGATTCATGATAGCCAGAAGACCCGAAGTGGCTGCGACAGCTGCATTCTGCGGGTTTGAACCTGTTGCAAAAGGCATTTAAAGAAGAATCCTCAATGATGAAAACACGCTGGGCATGGGAATCTGAGCGACCATGGCCATATCTTCTACTACATGGTAGAGGTCTGGTGCTGTTTGCTCATCAACCTCACGCGCCCCATTCATAGACATAACAATCTCTGTCGATTGAAAGATCATGGTCAGAGCGTAGATAAGACCAATAATCAAGGCAATAATCATGCCACCAAGACCTGAACGCATAAAGAGATAGCCAACAGCATAACCAACCAAGGCCAAGAGTAGGAAGAAAACCAGCAACAAAATCCAGGTTTTTCGTTTATTGCTCGTAATTTGATCAAACAACATCTTAGTCACCTAATCCGCTAAAGTCAACTTTAGGAACTGCCTTTTCCTCTTCAGGTGTTTGAAGGAAGTCTGCAGCTTTAAAGCCAAATAGTCCTGCGATGACGTTACTTGGGAAGCTTTCAAGTTTTACATTGTAGTTGCTGACAACACTGTTGTAGAGTTGGCGAGAGTAAGAAATTTTATTTTCTGTATTGGTCAACTCTTCTTGCAATTTGATAAAGTTAGCACTAGCTTTCAAGTCTGGGTAATTCTCTGCTACTGCAAAGATACCAGAAATCTGGCGGGTAAGGGCATCACTGGCCTTCATCGCTTCAGCTGGTGAAGTTGCTGCGGCTACTTGTCTACGAAGTTCTGTCACTTTTTCCAAGGTAGAACCTTCATATTTGGCATAGCCTTTGACTGTTTCAATCAAGTTTGGGAGGAGATCATTACGACGCTTCAACTGAACATCTATCTGGCTCCAAGCCTCCTTGGTCTGCATACGATTTTTAACCAAACCGTTATAGCTAACAATCACAAAAATAACAATCAGAGCCAAAACTCCAAGAATAATCCAAGTCATAATCTTATTCCTTTCTGCTTTTAGATTACTACCAGTATATCAAAATTTTAATGAATATGGTAAAATAAGGTGATACTAGAGAAGGAAACGACTATGAAACCAGAAACATTTTACAGCCTACTAGCTGAGCAAAATCTTCCACTTTCGGACCAGCAAAAGAACCAATTTGAACGGTATTTTGAACTCTTGGTCGAGTGGAATGAGAGGATTAATTTGACCGCTATTACGGATAAAGAAGAAGTCTACCTTAAGCACTTTTATGATTCGATTGCACCCATCCTACAAGGCTTGATTTCAAATGAAACTATCAAACTTCTTGATATCGGAGCAGGGGCAGGATTTCCCAGCCTTCCTATGAAAATCCTCTATCCTCAGTTAAATGTAACCATCATTGATTCGCTAAATAAGCGCATCAATTTCCTTCAACTTTTGGCTCAGGAGTTGGATTTGGATGGTGTTCACTTCTACCATGGGCGGGCAGAAGACTTTGCCCAAGACAAGAACTTCCGTGCCCAGTTTGATGTGGTGACGGCTCGTGCGGTTGCCCGTATGCAGGTTTTGTCTGAGCTGACCATTCCCTATCTTAAAGTTGGCGGAAAACTATTGGCACTCAAGGCCAGCAATGCTCCTGAGGAATTGCTAGAAGCCAAGAATGCCCTTAACCTCCTCTTTAGTAAGGTAGAGGACAACCTCAGCTATGCCCTGCCAAATGGAGATCCGCGCTACATCACTGTCGTCGAAAAGAAAAAGGAAACACCTAACAAGTACCCAAGAAAGGCTGGCATGCCCAACAAACGCCCACTTTAAACAATAGTGCACCCTTGTTTAAAGTTCAGAAAACAATTTACAAAATCTGCCTCGCTTTATTATTTCTAGGCTCGGGAAAAAATAATTTACAAAATCAACCTCGCTCTCGTATTTCTGGGCTCGGGAAAAATTCGTTTACAAAACGGACCTCGCTCTCGCATTTCCGAGCTCGGGAAAAAATGATTTACAAAATCAAACCTCGCTTTCGCATTTCTAGGCTCGGGAAAAATTCGTTTACAAAACGAATTTTTTCTGCTATACTATCCTAAGCAAAGGTTTTTAATGTCATCCTGTGAGGTGACGAAGGCGCAGATTTATATAAATTTTTAAAAGATAGCTATTTTTTAAAAAGTCTTACTCTGAGGGCCTATTGCTGCAAAATAATGGGCTCTTTTTTGGTGCCCAAAAGTGAGGTTTTTATGAAACAGGAATCAACTGTTGACTTGTTACTAGACGTTGATCAACGTCCTTCTGCTGGTAAAGGAATTCTTCTAAGCTTCCAGCACGTATTTGCCATGTTTGGTGCAACCATTCTCGTTCCCTTAATTTTGGGAATGCCCGTATCGGTTGCTCTCTTTGCATCCGGTATTGGAACACTTATCTACATGATTTCTACTGGCTTTAAGGTTCCAGTTTACCTAGGTTCTTCATTTGCCTTTATCACGGCTATGTCTTTAGCCATGAAAGAAATGGGGGGCGATGTATCTGCTGCTCAAACTGGAGTTATCTTGACTGGTTTAGTCTATGTCCTTGTAGCGACAAGTGTTCGTTTTGCAGGTACGAAATGGATTGACAAACTCTTGCCTCCAATCATTATCGGACCTATGATTATCGTTATCGGTCTTGGTCTTGCTGGTTCTGCTGTAACGAATGCTGGACTTGTAGCAGACGGAAACTGGAAGAACGCTCTTGTAGCCGTTGTTACATTCTTGATTGCCGCCTTTATCAATACAAAAGGAAAAGGTTTCCTTCGTATCATTCCTTTCCTCTTTGCCATCATCGGTGGGTACATCTTCGCTATGATGCTTGGTTTGGTTGACTTTACCCCAGTCCTTCAAGCCAACTGGTTTGAAATTCCTGGTTTCTATTTGCCATTTAGTACAGGTGGAGCCTTTTAAAGAGTACAACTTGTACTTCGGTCCTGAAACAATTGCTATCTTGCCAATTGCAATCGTAACAATTTCAGAACACATCGGAGACCACACAGTTTTTAAGCCAAATCTGTGGCCGTCAATTCCTAAAAGAACCAGGACTTCACCGTACGCTTCTTGGTGACGGTATCGCGACATCTGTATCAGCCTTCCTAGGTGGACCAGCTAATACGACTTACGGAGAAAATACAGGGGTTATCAGGGATGACTCGTATCGCTTCTGTCTCTGTTATCCGTAACGCGGCCTTCATCGCCATTGCTCTTAGCTTCCTAGGTAAATTCACTGCCTTGATTTCAACCATTCCAAATGCTGTGCTTGGTGGCATGTCCATCCTTCTCTACGGAGTTATCGCCAGCAACGGTCTAAAAGTTTTGATTAAAGAACGCGTTGACTTCAGTCAAATGCGTAACCTCATCATCGCCAGTGCCATGTTGGTACTTGGACTTGGTGGAGCTATCCTCAAACTTGGCCCAGTTACACTTTCAGGTACTGCTCTATCAGCCATGACAGGAATTATCTTAAACTTGATCTTGCCACACGAAAATAAAGACTAATCATCTATACACAAAAAATCCACTCGATTGAGTGGATTTTTTAGTTACTTACTCTTTATTTCCAACAGTAAATCTTTCAATGAAATAATGGTCACGGCTAGTAAAATCATAGCCATACCGACAAAATCAATCGCATAAAACTGTTCCTTCATAATCAGAAAGGCAAAGAAAACGGCAGAAATTGGCTCTATGGAAGCCAATAAACTAGACTTAACAGGGCCTATCAGACTAGCTCCTTTTAGGAAAGCTGTATAGGCAAAGACCGTTCCGATGATGATAATCCCAGCAAATGCAAAGAGAAAATCTAGACTAGTCGGTATGCTGGCCTGTAAGACTCCTGTGAAGGGAATAGCCACTACACCAGAAATAACCATCCCGACACCAATCACCAAAATACTACCCCACTTCTTAATCAAAGCAATAGGAAGGATGATATAGAGGGCATAGGTCAAGGCTGAAAAGAGGCCCCAGAACAGACCTAGGGGTGTGACAGACAACTGGTCAACTTTCCCATGCGTCGCAATCAGAAAAGTTCCTCCTATAGCCAATCCAATCGAAATAATCTCAGCCAGTGTCGGTGCTACCCTATCTTTCATACAGGTATAAACCAAGATCCCAACGGGGCACACATACTGGAGAACTGTCGCTGTTCCAGCATTGGTCTCCTGAATGGCAGAAAGATAGGCAAACTGGTTTAAGAAAAGTCCGAACACTGCAAATAGCAACAGAGATAGCAGACTTTTTCTGTCTTTTATAAAAGCATAGAGTTTATTCTTTGCAGTCACGTAGGATAAGAACACCAGTGCCAAGCCTGCAATGATAAGTCGCAAATTGGTCAAGACTAAAGCAGAAATCCCGTGTGCCATCAGGTATTGGCCACTGGTTCCAGACAAGCCCCAAGCAATCCCCGCCACTACTGTATACAGAGTTCCTTTTACGGTTTTTGACATACTTCTTCCTACTCCTCTTGACGAATCATTTCCATCACTTGGTTTCGATCGACTATCCACTGGGCACGCTCATCCTTCTCATACGTTCGATTGGATAAAAAGATAGCCGCCTCCTGCTTCTCTCGATTCCACATAATGAAGGTACCTGTATAACCCGTATGGTCGAGCCAAGCTCCTTCCAGATTCCATGATAGAGACCGCTCCTTATCATCTAAAGGAGAAAAATTTCGGCTCAATTCTGCAGCAAAATCATCTTTCAAATAATGTTCCAGAAAAATCTGCAAATCCTTAACAGTCGAAAACAAACCAGCACTTCCTGCGTGTTTCCCTAATAGACGGGCTTTGGGATCGTGAATGTTTCCGGCCTCCACCCCTCTCACTGTTGGTACAGCTTGCTCAACAGGACCAAACATCGTTTCCTTCATCCCCCATGGTTCCAAAACTTGTTTTTTTATAATCTGATCCAAGTCTTGGTTAAAGATTTTTTCCAAAAGAAAGCCCAAGAGTAAAAAGTGAACGTCCGAGTATAGGAAGGCTGGCTGATTTCGTCTGTTGAGGTGAAACATGGCTTCTCTTAATTCCTCTGCCCTTAACTTGTCTCGATTGGGAATAAAGGGGTCCAAGTCTGTGGCATGGGTCAGAAGCTGCCGTATAGTGATATCAGGATAATCACACTCCGGTAAAAAATCCGTTACCGGTCGCTCAATATCGAATGTGCCCTGCTGCCACAAGAAGGTCAAAACCGTCCCCACTCCCACGACCTTACTCACACTGGCTAGATCATAAACCAAACCACTTTCTGTCTTCAAGTCTCTTTCTGGATCACTCAATCCTAGATAAGACTCTTTCCATTCACCATCCTTATAATACGCAAAAGAGGCCCCGGGATAAATCCCTGCCTCAATTTGATTTTTCTATTTTTTTCTTAGAATTTTTTTCCCACTTCATGCTTCTTCAAACCACAATTCAATGTTATTGGTATCTTTACCGAGGAAGAATTTTTCAGACTTAGGGACAAAGTAGCCTGTCTTTTCAAATTTCTGACGAAGACTGGTTAGATCAAAATTCTTGACTAAAAATTTTAACATCGTCAGGTCCCAAGTGACATTGTTTTCAACAGCCAAATCTGGTCCTTGTCCTTTAGTAAAGGTAATTACTGGCGCTACTCCTTCGGGATCAAGTAAACTCTCTGTCCCTTCAGGTAAACGCAACTCCATAGAAACCTCAAATTGGCTCACGTATTTTATACTTGTATTTGAATAAAATTCAGGAACAGTTTCCAGTGGAACCAAATCTCTTATATCATCTTCTGCATGAACAAGGATCACATCCTCTTCAGGAGAAACAATCTCAAAAGCATACCCACGGTTTCCTTTAAATAGGCGAGGAAGAGACTTCATCTGAGAAAGGAGGGCCTCGATTTCAGAAGGATTCTCAACCTTTATCAAGAGTCTAGCTAGCTTCTTAAGCCCTTCAACTCTGCGTGTTCGCATGCTTGGAGCCTCTTCTAAAATCAATCTTTCAGTACCTGTCTGATCACCTAAGGAAAGAAAAGGCAGACTCTTCCAGCAAAGGTTTCATCCCTAGGGTTTCAATGTAAAAATTTTTCATTTAATTTTTCGATTATTAACTTTCAAAGTCGGAACGATCCGAACAATCTCATTCACATTCATAAATTCCTCCAACTCTTTTTATTTTTAAAGGATTTTTCGAATATTTTTACAAGCCATATCTATTTTATTTAGAAATTTTATAACAAAAAAACTGGGATTCCCCAGTTTTATTTTTTATAGGTAAAGTAGTTTAAATAGTGCTACTGCTGCAATACCCGCTGCAATTGGAGCTACAACCGGAACCCATGCATACCACCATTTTGAATCACCCTTGTGTTGACCAAGAACTGATTTTGGAAGGAGTTCATGAAGAAGACGTGGTCCAAAGTCACGAGCTGGGTTCAAACCAGGTCCAGTAGGTCCACCGAGTGAAGTTACCAAGGCCATTACTAGGAAACCAAGTGCCAAGTGCGCAACTGAGATCCCAGCAGCTGTATGTGGAGCTACTTGAGCTTTCACTGCCAATTCACTTAAATCAACAGTTTGTCCAGCTTGAGTAGCCATTTGTTTCATGTATTGAAGAACCTCAGCACCAAAGAAGTTTTTAGTCAAACCAAGTGCTGCAAAGAAAAGAACAAATGAACCTACAAACTCATTGAGGAAACCGTTAACAGTAGCTGCAAAACGTGATTCTTTTGTACCGTGGTCGATGCTTGAAATCGTTGAGAAGGTACCCAAGATATTGTTTGGATTTTCTGTCTTCAAGTAGTAAGGACGGTGAGTCGCTACAACCAAAGCTTGACCAAAGATTGCTCCCAAAACTTGTGCTAGGATGTAATATGGTACTTGCTCCCAAGAGAAAAGTCCACTAACAGCAAGTCCAAGAGTGAAAGCTGGGTTGATGTGGTTACCAGATACATTACCAAACATCAAGGCTGGGATCATAACCCCCATACCATAACCAACCGCGATAACGAGCCAGCCACTTTGGTGACCTTTCGTACCTTTAAGTTCAACGTTAGCAACTGCACCATTACCAAGAATGATCAAAATAGCAGTTCCCAAGAATTCTGTGGCATATTTAATAGCCCATGTAAAATCCATTTGATAGATTCTCCTTAAATTTTTTTAGACAATCCTTATTCTATCAATTTTTAGGCCTTTTAGCAATATCTTTTCTAAAAGAATCTCTGGAAAACGCTTTATTTAACTTATCTTTAAGAAAAGGACAAAAGAAGTCAAACTCCTTTTGTCCTAATCGTTATTCTTGACGTTGACCAAAATCTGCAATCATCTGCTCCATCTCTTGGCGACTCGGAGTGGTCAACATATAAAGGTAGTCCCCTTGTAGCTCTGCAAAGGCTGCTGGCATGATTTTTTTGACCTTGACTTGCTGGCTGTACTTAGCAAGCAAGTCTTCTTCTGAATAGACATAGTTTGCATTGGCACGACGTGATGTAGCTAGACAGTATTGAGGTTCAAACTCTGATGCTGGGAACTCTTCTCCTGCGACAATAGCTGCATAACCTCGGTAGAGATCCAAGGAGTGGGCAAAGTTATAAACATCAATGGTAAAGCCACCTGCAGGACGGTTATTGTACTCAATGGCAATGTAGTCATCCCCGTCACGGAAAAACTCGATATGGAAAAAGCGCTCTTTCATACCAAATTCCTTGACAATGGCCTCGCCATACTTGCGCAGTTTGGGATCCATATCCTTGAGTACATAGTAGGAATTGTCCATCTTATAAATCATGAGATCAAGTGGTGTATGGGCGTAGTCGAAAGTCGTTGAAAAGACGATGTTGCCATCTTTGTCCACAAGCCCGTCAAAGGTACAGATTTCGCTAGAAGTGACAAATTTTTCAAAGAAATAAACGGTTGAATGGTCCCATTCAGCCTTAAAGTGATTTACATCGTCTTCTGTCTCAAGCTTAAAGGTTGCTGCCGCTCCCACTCCATTATCAGGTTTGGCAATCATTGGTAGACCGATTTCGGTCACTGCTTTATCCACATCTGCTTCCGTATGGATAACAGCACCAGGTACCACAGGGACACCTGCTTTTTTGAAAAGTTTCTTCATCTCAGACTTATATTTGGTCTTTTTGAGATCCTCTGGTTTGGCACCAAAAGACATTAAATTGCTCACGAAGTGTTGCGTCCAGCTCAAGCCAGTATTCATTGTGGGACTCGATGCGGTCGATTGGTCCATGCTTGTAGAAACAGAAAAGGCAACAGCACGTTTGACTTCGTCTATGTTCTCAAGATTGTCCACACGGAAATACTCGGTCATGCTATTGCGCAAAGGTTCATCTAGTTGTTCGTAAGGTTCTTGACCAATCCCCAAGACTGTGATGCCTTTATTAGCTAGCTCGATGGTAAACTGTTGAAAGTTTTGCGGATAGTAGGGAGAAATAACAAGGTAATTCATAGGCAACTCCTTTTATAGATACAGGTGTCCAAGAAAATAGGGCATTTGTTTACGCCACCATTCCCAGTCGTGGGCGACATCGTGTCCCCATTCAGCAAACCAGGCTGGAATTTGTTTCTGGTCAAAGGCTTCTTTAAGCTTGTAGAAAGATGGTAGACCGTCTTGTTCCCAGGCACCAAGTCCCGTACAGACGACGATTTCTGCCTGACGGTAACGATCAATAAACCAGCCGTCGTTTTGATTCCAGATATAATCTACTGGTGAGTTTTGGTAAATTGCATCGTCGTTGTAGTAATCGCCAACGAAGAAACGTGCGTCGTAAACACCACTGAGGGCAATCACCTTGGTAAAGACATCTGGATGCTGAAGAAAGAAATTGAGTGCATGATAGGCCCCCATCGAGCAACCTGTCGTCATCATGCCATCAAACCAACCTGTCTTGTGCTTGATGAAAAGGAATGGCCTCCTCAATCACATAGCGTTCGTAGGCGCGGTGCATCTCCGCCTGGTCATGACCATTTTTTTCCAAGTGGCTAGCCAGCTCTCACTGTCCACACTGGATAGCGTAAAGAACTGGACGCGGCCCTCCTCGATAAAGGAAGCACAGGCGTCAATCATGCCAAAATCATAGTATTCGTTGTGACTGCCACCAGATGAAGCAAAAACAACAACTGGAATCCCAGCATGTCCATAACGGTTGAGGTACATTTCACGATTAAGATTGCCACTCCAGTGGCTAAGGTTTTCAATATGCATTGGCTTTCTCCTTTCTTAACTTACCATTTCTCTGCAAAAAATCGGAGACAGTCTGGCAAATTTTCCGACCAAGGTATTTCACTATGGATGGCACCAGACTGAACTTTCAAGACCAGATTACCCAAGCCTACTCCACCTGCAATCAAATCACGGTAATAGCGAAGCGACGAGTCGATATAGGCTTGCTTGATATTGCCAGCCATTAGGGTCTTGTCCGTATCGTCTGCTTCTTCTGTTCCTACATAGATGAAAATGCGCTGTTCGGGCGACAATTTCTTCCGCTCGATATAGCGGTTAAAGGCTTCTTGGTGAAGCCAGTTAGCAGATGAGAAGACACCTAGACAACCAATTCGGTCTTGGTACTCTAGTCCGATAAACTGAGTAATATTGCCTCCTAGTGACGAACCAATCATAGCCGTGTGCTGGCGATCAGCTTTGGTACGGTAGGTTTCATCGATAAAAGGCTTGACCACCTCCATGACAAACTCGGCATACTCCACACCCTTACCGCCAAACTGCTGGCCTGGGATAGGAGATTCTTGAAATTTCCAAGCCGCATACTCATTCATCCGTCCCATGCCATCATTATCTATGGCAACGACAATCATGCGGCTGATGTCTGGATTTCGTTTAATGGCTGGAATAATCTTCCAAGAGTGTCCGATATAAGACTCCTTGCTGTAAAAGACATTTTGCCCATCATGAAAGTAAACAACAGGGTAAAAACGGTCTGTGTCTTTCTCGTAGTCCTTTGGCAGGAGCACACGCACACGACGCTCTTTTCCTGTATAAGGAACCTTAAGTTTGTGTTCTTTCATTTTTAAATAAAAGTAGGAATGATTCATTGTCAGAAAACTCTCTATATTCAAAATTTTATCTTATTATACCATAAAAATAGAAAAAAAGTCAGTAAATGTCCATTTTAAGGATAAATAACTAACTTTTTTCATTTATTTTTCTGAATTCTTCTGGATTTTCTGATTAGAGGAGATTGTCAATTAACTCATCGACAGCATCTTTTTCAACCTGGGGAGTGATTTCAGTAATCATGATACCTGCCACTGCTCGCTCAACCAAGCCTTCAACATCCATGCGTTTTTCATACTGCTCTGCATTCTCTATCTTAGGATTGGTCTTAGGACGATCAGGTGCAAAAATAGTACAGCAGTCTTCAAAAGGCTGGATTGAAATTTCAAAGGTATCGATTTCCTGCGCGATGTCAATGATTTCCAACTTGTCCATCGTAACCACGGGACGAATGATTGGAGTGCTAGTCACAGCGTTGATAGTCTGCATGCTTTCCAAGGTCTGGCTAGCTACTTGGCCAAGACTTTCCCCATTAATGATGACTAAACCATTTCGTACCTCACGGATACGGTCGGTAATGCGCATCATAAAACGACGCGTCAAGGTCATGAGGTAGGCTTCTGGCGCTTTAGCCTTGATTTCCTCTTGAATCTCTGTGAAAGGTACTTCGATAAACTGGATATTGCCCCCAAACTTGGTCAATTTTCGAGTCAAATCGTGGGCTTTCTTGAGGGCACCAGGACTAGTGTATGGCGGACTGGCAAAGTGAACCGCCTCAATATCTACCCCACGTTTAAGAGCTAAATAACCAGCTACAGGTGAGTCAATCCCTCCTGACAACATGAGCATACCTTTACCAGAACTTCCCACAGGTAATCCTCCTGCTCCACGAAAAGTTTCATAGGAAAGATAGGCAGCCTCTTCACGAATCTCAACCTGAAGATTAATATCTGGATTTTTCATCTGAGCTTGTACGTTTGGAATGGCCTCGAAAACAGCTCCACCGAGAGTTTGATTGAGTTCACGACTATCCAATTCAAAGTTGTGGTCGCTACGCTTGCTAGTGATTTTAAAGGTCATCCCTTCCTTATAGATTTCCTTCATAATCTCTTGGACAGCAGACTTCAGAACTTCCACTGACTTTTCAATCTTATACACAGGAGAAAAATTTTGAATTCCAAAGACTTGTTTGAGTGATTCTGCTACTGCTGTGTAATCAGCTCCATTCAGGTAAGCGTGGGCACGGTCGCGATCTGCGGTTACCTTAACTTGAGGATAGATAGACAAAACGTCTGAAATATTATTGCGAAGTTTATTGATGAAACGCATACGATTTTTGTGCTTGGTTGACAATTCTCCATAGCGAATCATAATTTCTGAATACTGCATAAATGCTCCTATCTTACTTTTCTAGTTTGATTGTAAATTAATTTTAGCTTGGTCAAAAACTGCTCGACTTGACTCATATCATTTTCCAGGTCTAGGCTTAGACGCACAGCTGACTGGGCCTTATCTTTGTCCACTCCCATGGCAATCAAGGTCCCCTGCAGGTTTTTCCTGCCTTGGACGAACAAGCAGAGGTTGTGGAAATGAAAAATATCATAGTCTTCAAAGGCGTGAACGATGACTTCACCACGAACACCCTTTAATCCCAAAAAGTCAGGATATGAGGGGCAAAGTCTTCCTCATCTGAAAAGACAAAAAAATATCTGGATAATCCAGAAGGGCTTGACGAATGACTGCCTTCATCTGCCCCTGTCTTACTAGCAAAGATATCTAACTTTTCCATAGATAAACGGAGAGCTTTGGCTGTCGCTGCAATCCCTGCCACATTTTCAGTTGTCGAACGAGAGTCTCGCTCCTGACCACCACCAGTTAAAAGAGGCGTAATCTTCTTACCAGACTTGATATAGACAAATCCAACACCTCTGACACCATGAAACTTATGACTCGAAAATGTTGCAAAATCCACTCGATCTGTCAGATAGTTTTCAATCGGAATCTTAGCGAGTGCCTGAACCGCATCAACGTGGAAAGAAATAGTCGGCTTATCTGCCAACAGTTTTGAAATAGCTTGAATTGGCTGGATAGAACCGATTTCATTGTTAACTGCCATGATGGAGACGAGAGTCGTATCAGGACGTATCAAATCTGCTAATGCTTCAACATCCACAAATCCTTTCTCATCAACTGGAGCAAAATCTATCTCAAAACCTAGACTTTTCAGCCAAAGGGCTGATTCCTTGACTGCTGGATGCTCAATAGCTGATACGATGATATGCTTGCCAAACTGGGCTTTTTCAAAGGCCACACCCTTGATGACCCAGTTATCTCCTTCTGTTCCACCAGAGGTAAAGAAGATTTCATCACTCTTCTTCCCAATCAAATCTGCAATTTGCTGCCGGGAAGCATCTAAAATTCGTGTTGCCTGATCTCCCAAACGATGGAGACTAGATGGATTTCCTACAATTTTTGAAGCGACCTGCATGTAAGTTTCAAGTGCTTCAGGATAAGGCTTGGTTGTCGCCGAATTATCAAAGTAGATCATGTTTTCTCACGCTTTCTAAAATCACTCCTTCTATTGTATCACGAAAAGAGACCTGCGACAAGAAAGGGAGGTTTCTCTTTTTTTAAGATTTTTTTAAAGAAATGAGGTATAATAAATCATAATTAAAGGAGAGTATCATGTCTAACTATCGTAGAACTTCAAAACCAAAAACAGAACACATCAAAAAGGGATTTACTGTCTTTCAAAAAACGATTGCTACCATCGGTAGTATCCTTGGCCTAATCACCGCTACTATCACCATTATGAACGCCATGGATAATAACAAAAACAACAAAAAAAGAACCGACGACAACCCAAACAACTGTTGTCAAGGAAATTCAAAAAAAGAATCCCCTCAGGAAAATACTACTCCTAACAGGGACAACACTTCTACTAAAGAAAATACCTCGCAGGAAGAAACTTCTCAATCCAACAAGAAAGAGGAGAAAAAAGAAGAACAGAAAACAACAACTCAGGACTCTTCTACACCAGCTACAAATAAAGAAACAAGCGATAATGGAACACAGTCAAATACGACGACTTCTGAAACTAAAACGAACTAGTAATCAAAAATAACTTCTTTCCAAATTTGGAAAGAAGTTATTTTTATTGTTGCAATACTTTTTCGTGGTTTGGTTCCCTCAGCTGGACCGATGACACCTGCCATTTCGAGTTCTTCCATCAGGCGGGTCGCACGATTAAATCCAACTGACAAACGACGCTGAATCATCGAAGCGCTAGCTTTCTGAGTTTCGATAACCAAAGCCTTAGCTTCTTCAAAAAGCGGATCGCCGCCAGCTTCACCATCAGAAAAATCTCCTTCATTTTCAGGGACATCTCCTGGGTCAAAGCTTTCATCATAGTCCGCATCCGCCTGAGCCTTGATGAAGTTTACGATGCGTTCAACATCATCATCCGAAATAAAGGAGCCTTGTAGACGGACTGGGTGATTTTCATCAATTGGTTTAAAGAGCATATCTCCTCGACCGAGCAATTTTTCTGCTCCATTTTCATCCAAGATGGTTCGCGAATCTGTACCTGATGAAACTGCAAAAGCCACACGAGATGGGACATTGGCCTTGATAAGGCCAGAGATAACATCAACCGATGGACGTTGCGTTGCGAGAATCATGTGAATCCCTGCGGCACGCGCCTTCTGTCCGAGACGGATGATAGCATCTTCCACTTCCTTGCTGGCCACCATCATAAGGTCAGCCAACTCGTCCACAATGACAACAATCAAAGGCAGGGGCACTTGTTTGTACTCAGATTGGCTATTAAATTCCTCGACCTTAGCATTGTAACCAGCGATATTTCGCACTCCAACCTTAGCGAAGAGTTCATAACGGTTTTCCATCTCATCCACCACCTTTTGCAGAGCCTTGCTGGCCTTGCGTGGATTGGTCACAACTGGAATCAAAAGGTGAGGAATGTCATTGTAAACGGATAACTCAACCATCTTTGGATCCACCATCATAAACTTGACCTGGTCTGGTCTTGCTTTCATCAGAATGCTGGCGATAATACCGTTAACTGCGACTGACTTCCCTGATCCCGTCGAACCTGCAACCAGTAGGTGGGGCATCTTGGAAAGATCAAAGGTTCGAGCCGTTCCATTGACAGCCTTACCCAGAGGAATTTCGAGGAGATTTTCTGGTTTAGTCTGAGACTGTTCCCAGAGTTCACGGAAGGAAACGGTCGCAATCTCAGAGTTGGGTACTTCAATTCCGACTAGGGATTTACCAGGGATCGGAGCCTCAATTCGAACATCCTTGGCTGCTAGAGCTAGCGCTAAGTCGTCTGCCAGATTGGAAATGCGATTAACCCGTACACCGACTGCAGGCTTGACTTCATACTTGGTTACTGAAGGTCCAATTTCAGCCCGTTCCACCGTCACCTTGATACCAAAAGCTGGCAAAGGTTTCTTCTAGGATTTTGATATTTTCTCGAACAATCTTCTTTTCCTTGGATTGGTCTTTGGGTTTATCTGGCGCAAAGAGTTGCAAGCTTGGCAGTTTGTATTCGAGAGCTTCTTTGGCAGAAAAATCAACCTGCACCTCTTCATCCTCAAAAGTCTTCTTCCACATCTGGAACGTCAAAAGTCAGTTTGAGGGAGGATAATCTCCGGTTCGATCCACTCTTCCTCAGGAATTAGTGGGAGATCGTAGTCTGGTACCTCTGATAAGATTTCTCCCGTTTCAGGATCTACAGGAGGAAGCGGTAATGTATCCTGTTCTTCTTGTTCTCTCTGAATTCTGGCTGCTTCTTCAGCTTCTTGACGAGCCTTCTCTTCTTCTCTCTTGATGAAGCGTTCCTGTTTCTCTGTTCCTGTTTTTCCATGAAGGATCTGAACTGAGCTCCAATAAAGGCTGCGACATCATAAATAGACCAAGGACTAACCAAGAGTGCCCCAACTAGAATCAAGAGAACTCCAATAAAGTACGATCCGATATTGGAGAAAAGAAAGGATATGGGGATATAGAGTCCAACACCAAGCAAGCCTCCACCGGCGAAGCTAGTCACCCGCATACCAGTCAGGTCCGTCATAACTTGAGACAGGGTCCCTTTTAGAACTGACTGCTCCAAGCTATATTTCCATACCAAGTAGGCCTCAAAAATCAAGAGCAAGCCAGCAAAGATACAGAGAAATCCTGACAGAAGCCCTTCCTGCTTGCGGATCCATTTAAATAGAAAAAGATAAATGAGAAGGGCACCAATGGCCACATAGGCCAAACTTCCGACCACCAGTCGAATGAGATTGTAAAGTGTGACACCTGCCGCGCCGAGTTTGAGGGCTGCAATAATCAACAATAAGGCAATCCCTAAGGAAATCAACATCCTCTGGATAGCCTGTTTTCTTTCGAGTTCTGCTTTAGACGGTCTCCGTCTTGTTTTTGTAGTATTCTTGTTTGCCATTCTTCTATTATACCATATTTCACAGCCATTTCGAATAGAGAAAAAGATTGCACCAAATGGTAACAATCTTTCTATTCTAATGTTTTTTATGCTTGTGGTTTGCGTAGGGAACCATAAACCACACCACTTACAATTGCTCCAATCAAGACAAAGACTAGGTAAAGAAGGGCATTTGAAGTAAGAGCGATGACGAAGATTCCTCCGTGTGGCGCCATGAGTTTGATACCTGCAAGACCAACGAGTCCGCCTGCTACTGCAGAACCAAGGATAAAGCTTGGGATAGCACGAGCTGGGTCAGCGGCACCAAATGGAATCGCTCCCTCAGTAATAAATGACAAGCCCATGATGATGTTTGTCAAACCAGAGTTGCGTTCTTCCTTAGTAAATTTATCTTTAAAGAGAAGAGTTGCGACAAAGATGGCAAGTGGTGGAACCATTCCTCCAGCCATAACTGCTGCCATAGCAACAGAACCACCTGAAGAAACAGTTGCTGCAAGCGTACCTGTACCAAAGACATAGGCAGCTTTGTTAACTGGTCCACCCATGTCAACAGCCATCATTCCACCAAGGACGATACCAAGAAGGACAGCTGAACCGCCTCCAAGACCGCCTAGGAAGTCATTCATAGCAGTGTTGATTGCTGCCATTGGGATGTTAACAGCTAGCATGACAAATCCAGTCAAGATTGTCCCAAGAAGTGGCAAGAGAAGGATTGATTTTGCACCTTCAAGTGAACGTGGAACTTTGACATATTTCTTGATAGCAAGAACTAAAGCACCTGCGATAAATCCACCCACAAGGGCACCTAGGAAACCAGATGAGACACCTGTAAGAGTTGAAGTTGCTTCACCACCTGCTGCATAAGGGATCTTTACCAAAGGCAAAACCCTTCTTTGGCAATAGCACCAGCCACGAAAACCTGCTACCAAACCTGGTTTTTTTCAGCGATAGAGTAGGCAACATAACCTGCAAAGACTGGGAGCATCAAACCAAAGGCTGCTCCACCAATTTTTCATAAACATAGAAGCTAGCTCATGGTAGGAACCAAGATTACCAAGATTTTTCATTTGGAACACCCAAAGCACTGTCAATTAAGAAGGCAAGGGCAATCATGATACCACCGCCGATTACGAATGGCAACATTTGAGAAACACCACTCATCAAGTGTTTGTAGAAGGCACCACCGAGGCTTTGTTTTTCGTTGCTTGCTGTTGAAGCTTTTGCTCCATTAGCAGCACGGTAGACTTCAGCATCTCCTGAAAGAGCCAAGTTAATCAATTCTTCTGTTTTACGGATACCGTCAGCAACTGGACGATTGATCAATGGTTTGCCATCGAAACGATCCATCTCAACCGCCTTGTCTGCAGCGATGATAACAGCTTTAGCCTTGCGGATGTCCTCAGCAGTTAGTTGGTTTCCAACACCGCTAGCACCGTTGGTTTCAACCTTGATTCCAACACCCATTTCAGCAGCTACTTTTTGAAGGGCTTCTTGGGCCATGTAAGTGTGGGCGATACCTGTCGTACAAGCTGTAACAGCTACGATAAAGTCACCAATTTCATTAGCAGGTACTTGAACAGGCTCTTCAGTTTTTTCTGAAGCTTGGTCAAAAAGTTCGATAACTTGGTCAGCTGATGTTACTTGACGAAGTTTATCAGCAAAGCCGTCTTTCATCAAGTATTGAGACAATTCTGCCAAGGCTGCCAAGTGGGTGTCATTGGCACCTTCTGGAGCTGCAATCATAAAGAAGAGGTCAGTTGCTTGCCCATCCAAGCTCTCGTAGTCAACACCCTTATTTGACTTGGCAAAGAGAACTGTCGCTTCTTTTACAGCCGCGTTTTTGCTGTGAGGCATTGCGATTCCATCACCCAAACCTGTAGAAGTCAAAGCTTCACGCGCCAAAATTCCTTCTTTAAAGGTTTCAAAATCTGTCACATAACCGTGGTCTGTCAAGCTTTTAATCATCTCTTCGATGACAGCTGTTTTTTCAGTTGCCTGCAAATCCAGCAACATGACATCTTTTCTCAATAGGTCTTGAATTTTCATCGTTTTTCTACCTCAACTTTTTCATATGTTTCTTTAATAAATTCTGCTGTTGCCAAGTCATCCGAGAAGGTAGTTGCAGTTCCGCAAGCTACTCCCCATTTGAAGGCTTCTACTGCATCTTTTGATTTGACAAATTCACCTGTAAATCCAGCAACCATAGAGTCACCAGCTCCAACTGAATTTTTGACTGTCCCCTTGATTGGTTTAGCAAAGTAAGCTCCCTCAGATGTGACAAGAAGGGCACCATCACCAGCCATAGAGATAATGACGTTTTGAGCTCCTTTGGCCAGTAACTCTCGCGCGTATTTCTCAATTTCATCTAAACTGTCTAGTTTAACCCCAAAAATCGCTCCAAGTTCATGATTGTTTGGTTTAACCAAAAGTGGCTGGTAGTCCAAACTATCAATCAAGGTCTGTCCTTCAAAGTCACAAACCACTTGCGCACCAGTCTGGCGTGTCAAGGCAATTAGATCCTTGTAAATGACATTGCCTAGATTCTTAGCACTTGAACCTGCAAACACCACCGTATCTTCTGCAGTCAAACTAGACAAAATAGCTTTCAACTCTTCTAGCTGAGCTGGTTCCACATTTGGACCTGTTCCATTGATTTCTGTTTCTTGGTCTGCTTTAATCTTGACATTGATACGAGTATCTTCTGCTACTTGGACAAAACGAGTTTCGATTTCTTCCTCTGAAAGGGTATCTGTGATAAATTTACCAGTAAATCCACCGATAAATCCAGTCGCTGTATTTGGAATACCCAAGCGTTTCAAAACTCGACTGACATTGATTCCTTTCCCACCAGCAAACTTATCATCACTGTCCATACGATTGACACTGCCGATTTGAACTTGGTCCAAGCGCACGATATAGTCAATGGATGGATTGAGTGTGACTGTATAAATCATACTTCTATTACCTCCGTTTTCTTCTTAATAGCCTGCAAGAGCTCATGCCCTTGACTTGTGATGACAATAGCGCGTTTGAGAGGTGCTACCTTGGCAAAGCAAGTTTGACCAATCTTTGACGAATCCACCAAGACATAGGTTTGTTTGGCATTCTCTAAAATAGCACGCTTCACAGCTCCCTCCTCCATATCAGGAGTCGTATAATAACCATCGTCCACACCATTCATCCCGATAAAGGCACGGTCAAAGTGCAATTGGTTAATTTGATTAAGAGCAACTCCACCGATACATGCATCTGTTGCCATCTTGACACTCCCTCCAACCATGACAGTTGGAATCTGTTTTTTTCAACCAACTGAACCGCATGGTGAATGGAGTTGGTCACAACTGTGATATTCTTATTAACCAATTCCTTGATTAAAAAAAGCAGTTGTCGTTCCAGCATCGATAAAGATAACATCTTGTTCCTTGATAAGAGAGGTCGCTTTCTGAGCCAGTAGCTTCTTCTCTTGAAGGTTTTTTTGACAGATTTTCTCTTGGATGGTTTCTTCTTCCTGCAAGGAGTGGGGTAATTCTGCTCCTCCATGTACACGGCGAAGCTTGTTCTCTGCCTCCAACTCATCCAAATCTCTTCGTACCGTTGATTCTGACGTTTCTAACAAACTAACTAACTTTTTCTAAAGAAACTACTTGATGCTGATTTAAGTTGCTCTAAAATCAGTTGCTTCCGCTCAGTTTTTTTAACACCAAATCACCTCCTGTTATCGTTTACACTATTCATTCTAGCACAATTTCTATCAAAGTCAAGCATTTTTATCATTTTCTTTCAATTTCTATCATTTTTTTCTTATTTCCAAAATTTTTTTATTGCAAGATAAGTGGCTTTATGGTAGACTATTTTGAGTAAGTATTGGAAGATTACTCAAGAGGCTTAAGAGGCCGTGTTGGAAACGCGGTAGGCGTGTAACAGCGTGCGTGGGTTCGAATCCCATGTCTTCCGTAGAAAAAGAAAAAAACTGCACCTCAATGCAGTTTTTTTATCGTTCTAAGAACAATACATAGAAATGAAAAGGCTGAGTTACTCTAACTATCACACTATTTTTTTCTGTATCCTTCCCTATCCTAGAATCACTTTTGATTTTCATAAAAAAACAAGTAGTTTATTAGGACTACTTGTTTTTTTCTTCTAAATCTTGTGATTAGATATTGCTTTTATCTTTTTATCTGAAGATTTGTCTGTTGATTTATCAGTGGATTTGTTTGAAGATTTATCTGAAGACTTGTCTGTTGATTTATCATTAGACTTAGTTGAGTTTTTACGGACAATTTTATCATAACCTTCTGTATCATCAAGCAACTCTGTCGCCAAAGTACGGTAATCTTCTTGAGAAATCAGCCAGTTTCCATCCTTATCCTTTGTTAATTTGATTTCAGTATCAAAATCACCAGTAGTGAAAGGTGTATGAGCTAAGTTAGGGTCAACGTCACTGTAGGTTGAGAAATCTTTCTTGAATAGATGCTCAAAAATCCAGTAAGAAACCAATGTTTGGTAACGCTTGATGTCAACGTTTGAACCAGCTTGATTGTATTTACCTAGGTTATCAACACCTCCAATAAGAGTAGTGAGAACTTCCCTTGTAGATGAAGCCAATCCTTTAGAGTGTAACTTCTTAGAGTTGAAAGTAACAGTCGCTGTATTTCCTGATTCATCAACCTTCACGTCTTTAACAGTGTAAGAACCGATATCTTGATATAATCTACGTCTCATCTTCAAGAAACCTGAAATGGTTTCTTCTGGAGTTTCTACAGGGAAATCTTTGTGCCATTGTACTGAGTAGGTAGATGCAGGTGAAAGACCTTCTTCTTTGATTTTTTCACTTGTTTGTACAGCAAATACTGCCTCAGTCCATTTTTCATAAGTGTCGCCATAAATCTTCTTAAATCGAGCAGAGTCGCTAGTAAGAACTGAGTCTAAGAGAATCTCAGCATCTTTTGTAACTTTTTCTTTAACTTCTGCAGCTTCATCTTTCTTCTCAACTTGTTCCGTATTCTCCTTGTTATCAGAAGAAGCTTCAGATGACTGATTAGAAAATACAGAACATGCACCCAAGACAACTGTTGAAAGTGCTAAGATACTTAGTAACTTGATCTTTTTCATGTTTCACCTCTTTATGAAAATTTACTCTTGGAGACTACCTCCCAAGGATAGTTGTTTAGAAAAACACTGGGTTTATCTAACGGAGAATGGGGGATTCGAACCCCCGCGCCAGTTACCCGACCTAACGATTTAGCAAACCGTCCTCTTCAGCCTCTTGAGTAATTCTCCACTAACACACTAGAATAAATCGGATACAACGAAGGATACAACAAAGGATATAATTTGGAAAAAATCTACTGTATACCTGTTCATAATGGAGCCGGTGGGAGTCGAACCCACGTCCAAACACCTGCCAACATATTTGTCTACAACCATAGGTTATGTATTGTTTTAACAATCCCTCGACACATAACTCAAGCCTAGGAACTGCGAGTCTATTAATCTCTTATCAAACCACTAGACAAGGCTTGATCGTATCTCGCTAATCATAAGACCTGTCATTGAACACGAGCAATCCAAATCAGGTCACGCCTGCTGGTTTTTAGGCAGCTAGAGCGTAAGAAGTGTTATTTTTTGCAGTTATATTTAACTGAGCGTTTACGTCGCCACACGGGTTGCAAAATATGCCTCATAATGCCTGTCGAATCCGTAACGACCCCAGGATGTTAGAACTATTATAACCTATCTTCAAAAAAAATGCAAAATCAAGCCGTTTCTTTAGAAAAGAACCCCTTTTAAGGCTTCTGATAAGGCTTGATAACCGGCTACACTTAGATGGAGCCCATCTGTTGTATAGGCTGATTGAAGTTGCCCTTCTGAATCTGCCAAACTATCATAAATTGGTAGAAAATCTACTTGCATATAGGCGGAGACTAGAGCCTCATAGGCTTGATTCCATTCTCTGATCTTTTCATTGGTACGAATATATACTGTCTGCTTGTATTCTTCTCCTCATTGACTGGCAGAATGGAAAGGAGCTTTATTTGTGACAGCGGATATTCTCGGGCAATCGATTGGATTACACGCTCAAGATTATCCAAAGCATCATTCATGGGAATATCTTTTCCAATATCATTTGTCCCAATTAAGAGAACAATTTGATCGACAGCATCACCATAAAGATGGGCATCCAAATTCTCTAATAACAATCTCGTCTGGTAGCCTCGGATGCCCCGATTAACAATCGTCATGGCATCCCCAAATAACTCTTGAAGAGGGTAATATTCCACTATCGAATCACCAATAAAGATGATATCTGGCTCTAGAACAGATACTTGATTCAATTCACGATACTTGGTTTGAATTTTTTGTCTGCTCTTTTAGGAGCCAATTTTCTAATAACTGTACTGCCACCCTATCCCTCTTTCTCTAACCAATTCTCTAGAACTTGATAAACGCCCGCCTGGCTGTTAGCTGGTGCTAGAGCAGTCGCAACTGCCTTGACATTATCATCTGCATTTTCCATAGCATAGGCAATTCCAGCCAGCTCTAACATTTCGACATCATTTTTCGCTATCACCAAAAAGCCATGATCTGTTCCGATTGCAAATTCCAGCGCTTGAGTAATTCTTCCAATCCCCAGGCCTTGTGAATCCCAGCTTGGAGGATGTCAATGCACCCATAACCGCTGGAAACAGCTCTTACGCGTCCATTAAATAGGTCATTGATTTCCTGCAAAACTGAACTAGAACGTTCTTCACCAACAACCATGCTCATCTTTAACACTCCACCGAAGAGGTCAGCTTGCAAGTCTTCCACAAAATTCATTCGTTGATAGAATTTTTCAATCATCTCTGGAGTCATAAATTTTTCCAGGTCTGTAAAAACCGTTCCTTCCTTGACAAAACTCCCGTTCATACTAGTGACGACGAACTGATCTCGACACTCCCTCCCTTTAAAATGAAGGAGAGCCTTGTCAACCATAGCATCATCCCAAGTCTGAGCCTGAAGTAATGTATCATACTCAAATATCCGCGCACCGTTGGCAACAACCAGGACTACTCGACTCGCCAAGTGTTCTAATAATTGCCTCATCCGATGGACTTCATTCCCTGTCGCAATGACAAAACGGATATCCCTTTGATCCAGCTGATCTAAAAATCTTTTTCCAAGCGGGGCAGATCTAGCTGACCTCTCTGGTCTCAGCAAGGTTCCATCCATGTCTGTTGCAATTAATTTAATCGTCATCATATCTCCTTTAGGGTGAGCGTCTACCACTTCAACCCTACATGTTCATTCATTTCTTTTATAGGCCGTGTCAATTCGTTCCTTGGTCGCTTCGTCCAACTTGTCACGATGACTGCCTCCCTCGATGAAGTCCTCTAGGATATAGGTCTGATAGAGGAAGAGCGGATAGCCTTCTGGAGAGTAAGTTCCTTTAGGGTGTTCGATTGACCCAAGTAGGATGCGCTTTGGCCGTTTCAATCCTAGTCTTGCCATCTTTTTTTCTTAATGGTCACATCCATGAGAACACCGCGTTCCGTCCACTTGGCATTTTTCCTCATCTTGCATGGTTTCAATGCGCTGATTTGAGAGGAAATTTCCCATGGAGTAGATGATCAGTTTTTTTGTCACCATCTTTTTTTCAACTGTTTCAGCAGGTTCAACGACGTGAGGATGCCCTCCAAAGATAATATCTGCTCCCCAGTCAATCATCTTATGGTACAGTGTTTTCTGTTCTTCCGTTGGTTCTAGCTGGTACTCAATTCCCCATCTGAGGCATGATGACAGTAATATCCGCCTCCTTCTCTGCACGCTCGATTTCTGCCTTCATCTTATCTTCATTCAAATCAGAAAGATAGCGATTATAGTCCTCTTGAGAGATATACTGCTCAATGCCATTAAAACCGTAAGAATAGGCTAGGAGAGCTACCTTGATACCATTGACTTCCTTTATGACTATAGGGCTTGGTCTCGGGATTCATGCGTGTAGACTCTGATGGGTGTCATTCCAGCCTTTTTCAATAGCTTGAGCCGTTGAAACCACTCCCTCAATTTGAGAATCCAAAAATATGATTATGAGCCAAGTCTAGAACTTGGTAGCCTGCATCCTTGATCGCATCCATGACTTCTCCTGGTGCATTAAAAGAGGATAACCTGCCAAATAGTGGTCCTTGTTCACCGTTCCTTCAAAGTCACCAATCACCAAATCCGCTTGTTTGAGCCAGGGTTTTACATACTCAAAATTTTCATGGAAATCATAGGTCCCATCTTCTTTAAGAGCTGTTCGGTAGATAGGGATATGATAAAGAAGGTCACCATTTGCCATGATACGTGCCGTTGTTTCACCAGACTGATCTTCCTTGGATTGACCAGATGTACTAGCAGAATCAAGAGTTTGGCTACCAGGGCTTGTTCCCTTACTACCTTGTACTGCTCGAACTAATAAGTTTCCCCCCATGGATAAGGCAACTGCAAGCAATAACACAATAATAAACTGGGCATTGGTCCAGGATTTATAATTCCGAAAGAAACCAATACTTTTCTCCAACAATCCATCAATAGGTCCATGAGACCGTCTATTTTGTCGCTTTTCCATCTGTATTCCCCCTTGCCTTTTGGTGCAAGTCTTTTCTTTTATTATACCACAGACAAAAGAGGAATACCGTTTATTATATTATTTTTTAGCAACTTCTGCGACTTTCTTTCTCGCCTATTTTGTGTTATCATGTAGAGGTAATGAAAGGAGAGAAAATGTCTGCAATAGAACGTATTACAAAAGCTGCTCATTTGATTGATATGAAAGATATTATCCGCGAGGGAAATCCAACTCTGCGCGCTGTTGCTGAGGAGGTCACTTTCCCACTGTCTGACCAGGAAATCATCCTTGGCGAAAAGATGATGCAATTCCTCAAACATTCCCAAGATCCTGTTATGGCTGAAAAGATGGGGCTCCGCGGTGGAGTTGGATTGGCCGCTCCCCAGCTGGATATCTCAAAACGCATTATCGCCGTTTTGGTCCCAAATATTGTAGAAGAAGGTGAAACTCCTCAGGAAGCCTACGATTTGCAAGCTGTTATGTACAATCCAAAAATTGTCTCTCACTCTGTTCAGGACGCTGCTCTTGGCGAAGGAGAAGGTTGCCTTTCTGTTGACCGAAACGTTCCAGGCTATGTTGTCCGTCATGCCCGTGTCACTGTTGATTACTTTGACAAGGATGGCGAAAAACACCGAATCAAGCTCAAAGGTTACAACTCTATCGTTGTCCAACATGAAATTGATCATCTAAACGGAATCATGTTTTACGATCGTATCAATGAAAAAGATCCATTTGCTGTTAAAGATGGTTTACTGATTCTGGAATAAAGAAAATCCCGTTGCAAGACGGGGTTTTGTGTTATAATAGATGCATGAAAACAAATGATATTGTCTATGGCGTCCATGCCGTTACTGAAGCCCTCCTTGCAAACACTGGAAATAAACTTTACCTCCAAGAAGATCTTCGAGGTAAGAATGTTGAGAAAGTCAAGGAACTGGCTACAGAAAAGAAGGTATCCATTTCTTGGACTTCAAAAAAATCCCTCTCTGAAATGACCGAAGGCGCTGTCCACTGCAAGGTTTTGTTCTACGAGTGTCCGAATTTGCCTATAGCGAGCTGGATCACATCCTTGTCAAAAACACGACAAGAAGAAAATCCACTTCTGTTGATTCTGGATGGTCTAACTGACCCTCACAACTTAGGCTCTATCTTAAGGACTGCTGATGCGACCAATGTTTCAGGTGTCATCATTCCCAAGCACCGTGCTGTCGGAGTGACTCCTGTCGTTGCCAAAACGGCCACAGGTGCTATTGAGCATGTACCGATTGCGCGAGTGACCAACCTCAGTCAAACCCTAGACAAACTCAAGGATGAAGGCTTCTGGACCTTTGGAACGGATATGAACGGTACCCCTTGCCACAAGTGGAATACAAAAGGGAAAATCGCCCTCATCATCGGAAATGAAGGAAAAGGCATCTCCAGCAACATCAAAAAACAGGTTGATGAGATGATTACCATTCCCATGAATGGGCATGTTCAAAGCCTCAATGCCAGTGTTGCTGCAGCCATTCTCATGTACGAAGTTTTCCGAAACCGACTATAAAAAAGTTTCCAATCAAGTGATTGGAAACTTTTTTCTTAACTATGTTCGGTGATAAACTTGTAGGCTTCTTGACCAGCGATAGCCCCATCTCCAACTGCTGTTGTCACTTGGCGAAGATCTTTTTGGCGAACATCTCCAACTGCAAAGATACCGTCAACGGCAGTTTTCATGTGATTATCTGTCACAATCCAGCCTGCCTGGTCTTGAATATTCAATTCTTTAACAAAATCGCTAACAGGATCCAAACCGACATAGATAAAGACACCACCGAAGGCTTGCTCTGTCACTTGACCCGTTTTTTACATTTTTCAAATACGACAGATTCTACTCGGTTTTCACCTTTGATTTCCTTTGACAACAGAATCCCAGATAAAGTTGACTTTTCTCATTTGCAAAAGCACGGTCTTGCAAAACCTTTTGGGCACGAAGTTCATCTCGACGGTGAACAATAGTGACGGACTTGGCAAAGCGAGTTAAGAACAGAGCTTCTTCTACCGCTGAATCTCCACCACCGACTACGAGCAAGTCTTGGTCACGGAAGAAAGCTCCATCACAGACTGCACAGTAAGAAACACCACGACTGTTCAGTTCTTCTTCTCCGGGGACACCCAAAAGACGGTGTTTTGACCCAGTTGCTACAATGACAGTACGGGTTTCGTAAACTTGATCATCAGTGATTACCTTCTTATAGTCACCCTGGTCTTCAATATTTTCAACATAGCCATAAAGATGCTCCACCCAAGGTTTTTCAAGTGGTTCAAACATCTTTTTCAGCCAATTCAGGTCCACTGATGTTGGCATAACCTGGATAGTTTTTCAATATCAGATGTGTTGTTCATTTGCCCGCCTGGCAGACCACCTTCAATCAAAGCCACTTTCAGATTGTCTGAGTCGGCATATAAGGCAGCGGTCATTCCCGCAGGTCCAGCACCGACAATAATAGTATCGTACATTTCAATTCCTTCTTTCTTGTTGTAACTATCTTTATTCTAACTCATTCTTGCTAGTCACGCAAGGATTATGCCTTGAAAACCAAGAGCAAACTCATGACGGCAAAGGATAACACTGGAACGACCAAAACTCCAATCATAATCATATCATAGAGATGAGCTTTATGAGCTTTTGGCTGTCTTGTCCACACCAGACATGGCCCTCAATCCAATCCAAATCCCCAGAAAAATCACGACAAGGATGGTCGTTAAGATCAAACTCTCGAAATACAAAGAAAATAGATGCAGTAGCATGATCTCTCTCGTTTCTATCTTTTTTAAAGAGTAAACTCAGCTAGTCCAACTAACTGAGTTTTCCTTTTTCTATTATATCAAATATAAGTCCGTTTGTAACTAGCGAAGAATTCTTTTGTCCGTTCTTCTTTCGGATGATTGATGATTTCATCCGGTGTGCCGGACTCAATGATTTTTCCTTTATCTAGGAATAAAACCTTGTCTGCCACTTGAGCTACAAAAGACATATCGTGACTGACCAAAATCATGGTCTGACCTGACTTAGCAAAGATCTGCAATAGACTTCTCTACCTCACCGACCAATTCTGGGTCAAGGGCTGAAGTGGGCTCATCCAAGAGCAAGACATCTGGTTTCATAGCAAGCGCACGCGCGAGGGCAACCCGTTGCTTTTGTCCACCTGATAAGTGGCGAGGATAATGGTTTTCACGGTCAGAAAGACCAACCTTGGCCAACTCTTCCTTGGCGATTTTTGTTGCTTCCTCGTCCGATAATTTTTTAACGACAATCAAACCTTCCTTGACATTGTCAAGAGCAGTACGGCGTTCAAACAAATTAAACTGTTGGAAAACCATGGACAACTTGCGACGAAGGGTTAAGATCTCCTCTTGGCTAATCTGAGAAAAATCAACTTTAAAATTGTCAATCTGAATCGTTCCACTATCTGGAGTTTCAAGGTAGTTCAAACTACGAAGAAAGGTTGATTTCCCAGCTCCAGATGAACCAATCAAAGCCACTACCTCACCTTTTTGGATATCCAAGTTCAGATGATTCAAGACTGTCTGTCCTGAAAAGGATTTGCTTAAATTCGAAATCTTAATCATTAACGAAGGTCTCCTTTCACATCTGTAGACACTGTATCCGGCGCTGAGATAGCCATTTTTCTCTCGATGAAACGGCCGAGGCTTTCAATTCCGATATTGACTACCCAATAAACAAGGGCTACGGAGATGAAACGTTCAAAATAGCGATAATCAGCTCCACCTAAAATCTGAGCTTGGGCAAAGACCTCCACAACACCTGCGCTAAAGGCTAGAGAAGTTCCCTTGGTCAAACCGATAAGGGAGTTAATCAAAGTCGGTGTCGCAACTACCGCCGCATTTGGAATAATCACGCGACGATAAACTTGCGCTCGCGTCATACCCAAACTGCGTGCCGCCTCAATTTCACCTGGATTAACAGAAAGGATGGCCGCACGAATCGTTTCACTTGCATAAGCCGCCTCATTAAAAGCAAAGGCCACAATCGCAAAAAGCGCTGCTGGAATCGCATTGATATTGAGACCAGTTCCCCATTGTTGGTTGATAGCTTTCAGTGCTAAAGGAATTCCGTAGTAGGTCAACATAAGTTGGACTAGGATTGGGGTACCTTTTAAGAAGCTGACGAAAAAGGCCTGCAAAGGATATAAAATCTTAACACGATTGATCTTAACAATGGCAAAAATCAGGGCAAGCAGCAAACCAAAGAGTGCACCTCCAAGCGTCAACATCAAGGTTGTAGGCAATTGTTGGACAATCCTTGGAATTCCATCAAAGACCGAACGCAAACTAAAGAGCTTACCATCCGGAATGAGTTGCATCAAACTTTGGTACCAATCTGATGCTAAAAATGTTGTAACAGTCATAAAAACATCCTCTCCTGATAATGATTCATTCTATCATACTTCTGCTCGCAAGCAAATTATTTGCTACGGGCTGCTCAGACTTTGTCTATCTTCTAGTTTATCACACTTTAAAACAGGGAGGCTATATATTTTACCTATCAAGGAGATAAATAAAAACTATCTCAAACCTAAGTCCTCATAGGTTTTTCTATAGCCAATTTGTTTAACAGCACCATTCTCCACCAAAATTGGACGTTTCAATAACATACCATCACTCGCTAGAAGCTTGGCTGCTTCTTGTTTTGACAAACTTCCCACCTTATCTTTTAGGCCCAGTTCGCGGTATTTAATCCCGCTGGTATTGAAAAATTGTTTCACTTCAAAACCGGAAGTTTCCAACCAGTTCAAAATCACGTCTTCACTTGGTGTTTCTTCTACGATGTGGACATCTTGGTATTCCAGTCCAAGTTTATCCAATTCATTTTTTGCTTTCTTACAAGTTGAACATTTTGGATATTCGATAAATTCTAACATCTTCTTTTCTTTCTATTTTTTATTTTCTTGAAATGCTGCACCTTCATGTTGCAAGAGCCAGGCTTTCTTTTCGACTCCAGATGCATAGCCTGTCAGACGATTGCCTGATCCCAGCACACGATGGCAGGGTACGAGTATGGACCATGATTACGCCCCACTGCTCCGCCAATCGCTTGAGCAGAAGCCACTTGCAGGTCTTGCGCTATTTGTCCGTAAGTTACTGTCTGACCATAAGGAATGGCCTGTAAATAAGTCCAGACTCGCTTTTCAAAATCCGTTCCAATAGGAGCCAAAGGTAAGTCTGATAGGTCCTGAACACTGCCTTCGAAATAGGTATCTAAATAGGAAATAACTTGCTCTAATACAGGATGGCTAGCAACTTCTTCTATCGTTTCATCCCCTAATCCCCTCTCAAAATGGGTTTGGTCCTGTACCCAAATTCCATACAGATATTGCTCGTCAGCAACTAAGGATAAGGTTCCAATTGGCGACGGGTAGAGCATTTTTGCGTACTTTTTCTGCTTCATTTTTTTAATTTCTGATAGGCCAAACGTTCCCCATCAACTGGAACCTTACCAACCTTTTGGAAGCCTAGCTTTTCAAAGATATGCTGCATAGCCTTGTTTTCTGCATGCGTATCTGAACGAAAATCTAGATAATCAAAACCTTCAATCAAGCCTTCTAGGAAAGTCTGAGCAACACCTTGTCCTTGGACATCTGCTGCAACAGCGATACGGTGAAAGACCAGATATTCTGATTCTCCCCCCTGCCAACTCCCTTCATAAATGGCTTCATAGGATTTCTCTGGGCTCTTGGTCACAGCAGCATAAGCTAGCAGTTCTCCTCTTCCAAGGCAACATAAGCTTGACCTGAGATAATATCATCGATAATAACCTCGGCATTTGATAGCTATTTTGCCACTGGTCACTACCAGACTCAGCTAAGCACTTTTTGGCATCCTCCATCACCTGCATAATCGCATCTACTTTCGTTTGGAAAAAGCTAAACGAATCTCCATCTTTTCCCCTCATTTCTAACTAGTTTTCTCTCATCATAGCATAATTTAAAAGCTTTCACAAGCAGTTGAAACTTGACTTTTATTTTTTTATTATTTTTATAATCTAGTTATCAAAAACTAGATAAAAAGGAGTTGGAAATGAATTCTAACTTTTCCTACCCAAAATGGGAAGACATTCCAAATATTGACCTCTATCTGGATCAGGTTTTGCTTTATGTCAATCAAGTCTGTGCCCCTATCTCTCCAGATAAAGACAAGGGACTAACAGCATCCATGGTCAATAACTATGTCAAACATGGTTACCTGACAAAGCCAGACAAGAAAAAATACCAACGCAGACAGATTGCCCGTTTGATTGCCATCACCACTCTCAAGTCTGTCTTTTCGATCCAAGAAATCGCTCAGACCCTCAATACTCTGCAAACTCAAGCGAGCTCAGACCAGCTCTACGATGCTTTTGTGGACTACATGAACCATGGGATTGATCCAGAAAATCCTATTATCCAAACTAGCTGTCAAACGGTTAAACTCTATCATCAAACTCTAGACTTAATCCTTATCAAAGAAGAGGAGGAAATCCAATGAATACCAGTCTAAAACTCAGTAAAAAACTCAGTTTTGGAGAGGAGATTGCTAATAGCGTGACCCATGCTGTGGGTGCCGTTATCATGCTCATCTTACTCCCTATTTCATCCACCTATAGTTATGAAGCACACGGGTTTTTATCATCCTTTTGGTGTTTCAATCTTTGTTATCAGTCTCTTTCTCATGTTCCTCTCGTCAACCATTTACCACTCTATGGCCTATGGTTCGACCCACAAATACGTCTTGCGAATCATCGACCATTCTATGATTTATGTGGCTATCGCAGGCTCTTATACGCCGGTCGTATTGACTTTGATGAACAACTGGTTTGGCTATCTGATCATTGCCATTCAGTGGGGAACGACCATCTTTGGCATCCTCTATAAAATCTTTGCTAAAAAGGTCAATGAGAAATTCAGCCTTGCCCTTTACCTGATCATGGGCTGGTTGGTTCTGGCTATCATTCCTGCCATTATCAGTCAAACAACGCCAATTTTTTGGAGTCTCATGGTAACTGGCGGACTCTGTTATACAGTTGGAGCTGGATTTTACGCTAAGAAAAAACCTTATTTCCACATGATCTGGCATCTCTTTATCCTAGCTGCATCTGCACTCCAATACATCGCCATTGTTTATTACATGTAAAAAAGTTGAGAATCTTTTCTCAACTTTTTTCTTTACACATATTGATAAAATACTGGTGCAAGCCAACATCATCTGTCAATTCTGGATGAAAAGAAGTTACCAGCATATTTTTTTCTTGGGCTGCAACGATTTGATCATCAACTGTTGCTAAAACTTCTACACCCTCTCCAACACTGCTGATAATCGGTCCACGGATAAAAGGTCATGGGAATCTGACCAACTCCCTTACATTCTGCCTCTGTATAGAAAGCTTCCCTAGTTGGCGCCCATAAGCATTGCGCTCAACCACTATATCCATGATTCCAAGATGACTTTCTTCCTGAGAAGTGATTTCCTCAGCTAGCAAGATCAAAGCCCCGCACAGGTTCCCAAAAGACTGGGGAGTCCAGATAAAATAGCTTCTCGGATGGGAATCAACATGTGTCTGGTCATGCAAGAGTTTGCCCATGGTTGTAGATTCTCCACCAGGCAAAATCAAACCGGACCAAGTCACTCTGATATTTCTGAAAAATCATCTAAATTTCGATTTGGACACTAACAACACCTAATCTATCTAGCACTTTTGCATGTTCTGCAAAGGCGCCTTGCAAGGCTAGTATTCCGATTTTCATCTATTTTCCTCGCTCTGCCATGAGAATTTGGATTTCATTCTCATTGATACCAACCATGGCTTCCCCTAGATCTTCAGAGATTTGAGCCAGAATTTGGGGATTTTGGTAGTTGGTTACGGCCTTAACAATAGCACTTGCTCGTTTAACAGGGTCGCCTGATTTGAAAATACCTGAACCAACAAAGACACCCTCTGCCCCCAATTGCATCATCAGCGCAGCATCTGCTGGTGTTGCAACACCTCCAGCTGCGAAGTTTACAACTGGCAATTTTCCATGTTCATGGACGTATTGGACCAATTCTACAGGGACTTGCAAGTCCTTGGCAGCCACATAAAGTTCATCTTCGCGTAGATTTTGAATGCGACGAATTTCCTGATTCATCATACGCATATGGCGAACGGCTTGAACGATATCACCTGTACCCGGTTCTCCTTTTGTCCGAATCATAGAAGCTCCTTCAGCGATACGACGCAAGGCTTCACCCAAATCCTTAGCTCCACAGACAAAAGGAACTTGGAATTCTTTCTTGTCCACATGGAAACGGTCATCAGCTGGAGAAAGCACTTCACTCTCATCGATATAGTCAATCTCAATAGCCTCTAAAATCTGAGCTTCAACAAAATGCCCGATTCTGACCTTGGCCATCACTGGAATGCTGACAGCTTCTTGGATTTCCTTAATCATCTTTGGATCACTCATACGGGAAACCCCACCAGCTGCACGAATATCAGCTGGAATTCGCTCCAAGGCCATGACAGCTGTCGCACCAGCAGCCTCTGCGATACGGGCCTGTTCAGGATTCTGAACGTCCATGATAACCCCACCTTTGAGCATCTGTGCCAAGTTTTTATTTAGTTCATAACGATTTTCAGTCATTTCTTAATCCTCATCATTTGTATTGGTAGCTACCATTTCATTTTAAGCCAGATTAGAATGAAGTACAAGATAGAAAATCAATAATTGTATGGGTACAAATGGATTGAAAAAAAACTATCTGACCTTAACTTAAGGCCAGATAGTTCATTCATTTCTATTTTTCAGCTGTAAGTGCAGCCATTGTAATGTAGTTGTATGGTTTGTTGAAATGTGGCAAGAAGAATAGGTCTGTCAAAGCCAATTTATCAATGGTTACATGCTCTTGGATAGCAAGTGAGAACATGTGGATTCCCATGCTGATAGCAGAATCGTGTGAAACCATTTGCGCACCAAGGATTTCGCGGCTGTCTTTGTCAAAGACAATCTTGATGGCAACTTCGTGGTTGTCATGTTTGATAAATTCTGGTTTTTGAAGATCGTTAAATCCAGTTTCAGTTGCATTATAGCCTGCAGCTTTGGCTTTTTCAAGAGTCAAACCAGTCGAAACCATGTGAAGACCGTAGATAGAGATACCGTTTGATCCTTGAACTCCGATTCCTTCCAATTCATGTCCACAAGCGTTATAAGCACCAACGATACCAGTACGTACAGCGTTAGATGCAAGAGCGATGTAGCTTGTATCTTTACGTGCATTGTCATAAACAGTCGCACAGTCACCAACAGCGTATACACCTGGGATAGATGTTTCTTGTTTCTTATCTACAAGGAAGGCACCATTGCGGAAGAGTTCAATCTTACCGTCAGCAAGAGCTGTATTTGGACGGAAACCAACAGCAAGAACCACCATATCCACATCAAATGTTTCTTTGTCTGTTACCAAGCGTTCAACTTTTCCATCACCTTGGATGGCTTTAACTGTCTGACCAAGAGCCAAGCGGATGTTGTGGTCTTCCAAGTTCTTCGCCATCATTTGGGTAAAGTCTTTGTCATAGTAGCCGTTCAAGACAGTGTCTACGATATCAACAAGGACAACTTCTTTTCCAAGACGCTCAAAAGCTTCAGCAAGCTCAACACCGATGTAACCACCACCAACAACGGCAATGCGCTCAAGGTGTTTGCTCTTGTCTTCAAGTTTTTCAATAACTTCCTCAGCGTTTTGGTACAATTTAACAAATTGTACATTTTCAAGAGTCGCTTTGAATTCGCGGTTACCCTTAACGATTTCAACACCTTCGATTGGAGGCAAGATTGGAGTTGAACCAGTTGCAAAGATCAATTTGTCATAAGACTCTTTGTGTTCTTTACCTTCAACTTCTGCAGTCACAACTTTGTTATCATAGTCAATTGAAAGAACTGGTGAGTTCATGTAAACTTTGGCACCTTTTGCTTCCAATTTTTCTTTATCAGAGTAGAAGAGACCCTCTGGGCCATCAATTTGTTCCCCGATCCAAAGCGCCATTCCACAACCAAGGAATGAAATATTTGAGTTTTGGTCAAATACTACGATTTCGTTCTCATGTCCGAAGTTGTCCAACATGGTATTAATACAAGCTGTACCAGCGTGGTTAGCACCAACTACAACAATTTTACTCATAGAAAAATTCCTACCTTTAATTTTTGATTTACCTTCCTAGTATATCATTTACTGTTAGCGTTTACAAGGCATTTGCTCAGAATTCTCTTTTTTTCAGAAAAAAATACACTTAACATTGATAAATCTAATTTTTCTATCGTTTTCATATTAATTTTGAGCATATTTCTTGACTTTTTGTCAAAATTCATTTGTGAAAACGCTGACTTTATGATATGCTAGATACATGGAAAGAAAATGTAAGGGGTTTAATTTTTCTTTAACGACCTTCTATTGAATGATTTCCTATAAAGAGAAAGGAGCTGGTAGCTTGCCTCTTCATTCACGTTCTGAACGGCTAATGGGAACAACTATCTCGATTTCATTAGTAGATGAACAGGCTGATTGCCTACTTCAAGGAGCCTTTGACTTGCTCAAGGAGCTCGAATACCGCTTCAACGCCAATAGTCAAGAATCCGAACTGATGGAAATCAACTACCAGGCTGGAATCGCACCTGTTAAGGTTCATCCTGACCTGTTTGAACTGATTGCTCTTGGACTGGAGCATAGCCTAGCTCCGTCTAGCCATCTAAATATCAGTATTGGTCCCTTGATTCAAACCTGGCGAATCGGATTTGCAGATGCACGGCTTCCAGACTCTAAAGAAATCGAAACTGTCTTGCCTCTAGTTGACCCGCATTTTATCAAGTTGGATCTGACTAGCTCTACTGTCTTTTTAGAGAAGAAAGGAATGAAGCTTGATTTAGGTTGCTTAGCCAAGGGCTATAGTGCAGATAAGGTTGCTCAGTATTTGAAAGAACACGGTGTCACCTCTGCCTTGATCAATCTCGGAGGGAATATCCTCACCATCGGGAATAACCAAGCCAAAGAAGGGAAAGCCTGGCAGATTGGGATTCAAGATCCGAGAAATCCTCGTGGCAACCATCTCCTAACTATCCCTGCTTCTAACAAATCCGTTGTCACTTCAGGTATCTATGAACGCCACCTGACAGTAGATGGAAAAGACTATCACCATATCTTTGATAGTGAGACAGGATTCCCTGTCGAAACCGATCTCGCTAGCCTAACGATTATCTCTGATAAATCCGTTGATGGTGAGATATGGACAACGCGCCTTTTTGGAGAACGAAGCGCTTCTATCCTCTGGCAAGTCGAAAGTATAGATGGAATTGAAGCCATCCTCATCGACAAAGAGGGACGCCTTGCATGTTCTTCAGGCCTTCAAAATTGTATTATGTAAAAAGAGAAAGGAAATCTCATGCTAAAACTTATTGCCATTGTTGGAACGAACTCTAAACGTTCTACAAACCGCCAATTGCTCCAATACATGCAAAAACACTTTGCTGATAAAGCTGAAATTGAACTCGTTGAAATCAAGGATATCCCTGTTTTCAACAAACCAGCAGATAAGCAACTTCCAGCTGAAATTCTTGAAATTGCAGCTAAAATTGAAGAGGCTGATGGTGTGATTATCGGTACTCCTGAGTACGACCACTCTATCCCTGCAGTTTTAATGAGCGCTCTTGCTTGGCTATCTTACGGTATCTACCCACTTTTGAACAAACCAATCATGATCACTGGTGCTTCTTACGGTACACTTGGTTCATCTCGTGCCCAATTGCAACTTCGTCAAATCTTGAACGCTCCTGAAATCAAGGCAAATGTTCTACCAGATGAATTCTTGCTCTCACACTCTCTTCAAGCATTTAACCCAAGTGGTGACTTGGTTGACCTTGACGTCATCAAGAAATTGGATGCCATCTTTGATGACTTCCGTATCTTTGTGAAAATTACTGAAAAATTGCGCAATGCACAAGAATTGCTTCGCAAAGATGCTGAAGAATTTGACTGGGAAAATTTGTAAGATAGGAGACCGAAAGAATGAAATTTGTTGGACTTGTTGGATCAAACTACGATCAATCATATAACCGCAAACTCTTGGAATTTATTCGTCGCAATTTCAAATTCAAATTTGAATTAGAAGTACTTGAAATCGATGAAGTTCCAATGTTTAACCAAGACGAAAAATGGGACGAAAGCTTCCCAATTGCGTTTCTTGTATAACAAGATTACACGTGCTGATGGTGTCATTATCGCCACTCCTGAGCACAACCACACTATCTCAGCTTCTCTCAAATCTGTACTTGAATGGCTTTCATACGAAGTTCATCCATTTGAAAACAAGCCTGTTATGATTGTGGGTGCATCATACTATGACCAAGGAACATCACGTGCCCAAGTTCACCTTCGTAAATCCTTGATGCTCCAGGTGTCAATGCCTACACGCTTCCAGGTAACGAATTCCTTCTTGGTAAAGCTAAGGAAGCTTTTGACAACAATGGAAATATCACCAACGAAGGAACTGTTAAATTCCTTGAAACTTGCTTAGATAACTTTGTAAAATACGTAGGAGTCGTTTCGAAATTGAAAAAAACCAAAACCAATCGAACCAGAAGACTTGGATTGTGGAAAACCAATTGCTACAACCATTACTGAAGTTGATCCTGACGATCCAGAATGGGTAGAAAAAGTTGCAGCAATCACTGGCGCTGTTTCTGGTGATACCTATGTCAAATTGGACCACGGTATCTTGACAGTTAATCAAATTGATATGTTCTTGAAAGCTATGCCATTTGAATTGACATACGCTGACGACAACAACCAATTCCTATACTACAACAACGCTCACCAAGATCCAGACACCATGTTTGCTAAACGTGTACCACCTCAATCAGGTAGCCGTATGTCGACTGTTCATGGTTCTCTTCCACCAGCACGTATGAAGAACGTAGAGTGGGTTATCGGAACACTTCGCAACGGAAACCAAGAATACGTCCGCACGATCGTTCCAGGTTCTCCTGCAGGTGTCATCAACACCCACAACTACCAAGCAATGTACTATCCTGATGGATCATACGCTGGTATCAATGAAATCGTCTTTAACTTCCAACCATGGCTTGACTGGTACCTAAAGAGACTGGTCAACGTTTGGTGGGTGGTAGCGGACCATTTGCTCCTGCAGCTGGAGGTCATGGAGACACCGATGCAACTTCTGGTGCTTCTGATTCAGGGGATGCTGGAGGCCACGGTGGTGACGCTGACGCTACATCTGGCGCAAGCAACTAAGAAACCAAAAGGAGCCATTTGGCTCCTTCTTTTTTATTGCAACAGAAAAGGGGAATGTAAATCATCTACAAACCCCTTTCATTTTATGAGTTAGGATCATCTATACTACGGCCGTGCAAACCTTTTTCACGTTGTACTTGGCGTAATTTTTCTGGTGTGACGTCATTGCCTTCCTCGTCCACAATTTTAATTCCTTCAATATGGTGGCGAACAGAACGACGATAACCTTCGATATACTCCTCACGAAGTTTAGCTTGTTCCACTTTTTCAGCAGAAGTTAAGCCTTCTGTTTTTTTCTTTTTGGCAAGCTCGTTGATGCGATCAATTTTTTTAGGGATCCATGTTTCTCTCCTTTATGATAAGATTTAATCCGTTTACCAGATTTTATTTGGTATTGATTTGGTTGAAACGTGCAAGTTTAGCTGCTTTCTTGGTTAATTGCGACAAGATTGCCAAACGATTTTGACGGACAGCCTGGTCTTCAGCCATTACCATGGTATTTTCAAAGAAAGCATCAATAACTGGACTAAGCGCAAAGAGTTGTTCTAATTGCTGACTTGCAGTCCCTGACAAAACAAGTGATTCTACGGCTTCTACCAAGGCTTTCTCTTCTTCATTCTCAAAGAGAGCAGGATCAACAGTATCAGTTCCTTCGGCTTTTTCAGCCAAGTTAAAGGCACGTGAGAGGGATTCGACAGACGATTTGAAATCTTCTTTCTTGCTTGCTTCGACAAGAGCACTTGCTGCTTCTAGCATATCCGCCACAACAAAGTTTGAACTTGCAAGAACTGCTTCCTTGATATCTTTTGGAGTAGAACCCATCATCTTATCAACACGAGCCTTGATAAAGTCCATAACCTCGGCTTTATTTTCATAAGTTAAGCTGTCAAATTTCAAACTGTAAAGGCTATCAATCAACTCATCCATAGCAATGTGCCAACCAAAGGCATCCAAGATACGAACTACACCTTGCGTCGCACGACGAAGGGCATAAGGGTCATTAGAACCTGATGGAATCAAGCCTACTGAGAAGAAACTCAAAATCGTATCCAATTTGTCAGCAATGGCTAGAATGGCTCCAACCTTGCTCTCTGGAAGAGCTCCGTCAGCTGATGTAGGCATGTAGTGTTCACGAATAGCAGCCGCAACTACTGGAGTTTCTCCAGCAAGAAGAGCATATTTCTCTCCCATAATTCCTTGGAGTTCGTCAAATTCACCAACCATACCCGTCAACAAGTCAAACTTATAAATGGCTGCTGCACGAGCTAGATCAACCGTTTCATCCACTGACAAACCAGCTTTTTCTGCCAAGAGAATGGCAATCTGCCCCGTACGAATCATGTGTTCACGAAGAGAACCAATCTTTTCGTGGAAGGTGACATTGTTTAATTTTTCGACAAGGTCAGAAATCACCAATTTTTGGTCTTCACGCCAGAAGAATTCTCCGTCTTCCAAGCGGGCTACCAAGACTTTTTCATTTCCCTTGATGACATTTTCCAAATGCTCTGCGTTTCCGTTACGAACTGAAATGAAGTTTGGTAGGAGTTTACCGTCTTGATCACGAACAACAAAGTAACGTTGGTGTTCTTTCATTGAAGTCACCAAGACTTCTTCAGGCACTTCAAGGTATTTGGCATCAAAACTTCCCATAAAGGCAGTTGGGTATTCAACCAAGTTCAAGACTTCATTCAGCAAGTCAGCATCAATTTCAATACGTACGCTTTGTTCAGCTTCGATTGCTTTGATTTGATCAACAATCATTTGCTCACGTTCACGTGGATCCGCGATTACAAACTGCTTACGAAGGTCTTCTTCGTAGCTCAATGCTGACTGAATCTTAGTTTCTTGTCCCAAGAAACGATGGCCGCGGCTTACACGACCGCCCTTAATATCAAGGAAATCCAAATCAAACTCTTCTTCATCTAAAAGAACAGTTAAAGTGTGTACGGGGCGGATGTATTCAAAGGTGTTGTTAGCCCAGTGCATGCTGACAGGGAAAGTTAGTGACTTCAAGACGTCTACTACACCTGGAACAATGGCTTCAACTGGTTGCCCCACTTCTTCCTTGGTAACATAGACATATTCTTCACCCTTGATTTCACGGAATTCAATATCTTCAACTGTCAAGCCTTTCCCACGGACAAATCCTTGAGCTGCTTTGGTGAAGTTTCCATCACTATCCAAGGCGATTTTCTTTGCTGGACCCTTGAAATCTTCTGTCAAATCAGACTGTTTGTCTGCAAGACCAGTCACACGAACAGCCAAACGACGTGGTGTTGAGAAGGTTTGAATAGCTTCAAAAGACAGGCGGTTTTCCTTGAGGAAGGCTGCCATTTTTTCACCTAGTTGTTTTTCGCTTGGAGTTACTACGTAGGCTGGTAACTCTTCAAGACCGAGTTCTACTAATAAGTTTTTTGTCATGTTTTTTCTCCGAAAAGTATCTTTTTATTTTCCAGTTTGCCTTATGTGATTGGCACGCAAGCAACCAACTTCGTTGTTTCATTGCTAAAATTGGAGTCGAAAGTCTCCAATTTTGCCTAGTATCCTTAGCTTCACTAAGGATACCTTCATCACTGCGGCAACTGGAACAGGGCTCACTCCGTTCGCCCAATTTCGTAATTTGTCACTCTCTTTATTCTGCGTCTTCTGCTAGGAGTTTAGCTCGTGTTGCTTCATCCAAAAGTGGGTAACCTAGGCGTTTGCGTTCTGCGACAAAGGTTTTAGCTACGACACGGGCTAAGTTACGGATACGGGCAATATAGCCTGCACGTTCTGTTACAGATACGGCACCACGCGCATCAAGCAGATTAAAGGTGTGTGAACATTTGAGAACATAGTCATAGGCAGGGTGAACCAAGCCTTCTTCCAAGGCACGACCAGCTTCTTTTTCGAACTTATCAAAGTTTTCCAGCAACATTTCTTGGTCCGAAATTTCAAACGAATATTTTGAGTGCTCGTACTCAGGCTGGATAAAGATTTCTCCGTATTTTACACCATCTGCCCACTCAATATCATAGACAGAGTCAACTTCTTGAATGTAAGAAGCCAAACGTTCCAAACCATAGGTAACTTCCGCAGTCACAGGGCCCGTTGCTAATCCACCAACTTGTTGGAAATAAGTGAACTGAGTGATTTCCATCCCATCAAGCCAAACTTCCCAACCGAGACCAGCTGAACCAGTCGATGGATTTTCCCAGTTATCTTCAACGAAACGAATATCGTGTTCCAAAGGATTGATACCCAATTTTTCCAAAGACTCAAGGTAAAGTTCCTGGATATTTGATGGAGATGGCTTCATAACCACTTGGAATTGGTGGTGTTGGTAGAGACGGTTAGGATTTTCCCCGTAACGACCGTCAGCAGGACGACGTGATGGCTCTACATAAGCCGCATTCCATGGCTCAGGTCCGATAGCACGAAGGAAGGTATAAGGACTCATTGTCCCCGCACCTTTTTCATTATCATAAGCCTGCATGAGCATACAACCTTGGTCATTCCAAAATTGTTGCAAAGTCAAAATAATTTCTTGAAATGTTAATTTCTTAGACATTGAGTACTCCTTTAATTTATATTATCTTTTTAGCTTTATTCATCAAGCAACCAAGAAAAAGCTGGGTCCTGAAAAAAATATGACGTTTGGGAACCGTTTGTAAATTCTGATCGCATTCGTCTATTGTACCTAGTTTCAAAGCACAGACTTCTGGTATATTTTCTTGAGCAGTGAAAATTTGACTATGACAGTTCTGACAGTAATAGCGTTGTTTTCCTGGAGATGAACTATAGGTAACCAACTGTTCTTTTCCATGCAATACTAGGTTTTTACTGCTAACTTTGGCATTCACTGTATAGGCAGACGCAGTTGCTTTCCGACAGAATGAGCAGTGGCAAAAAACTAATTCCGACAATTCCTCATCTAAAAGTGTAGGTCACCGCTTTGCATAAACAAGATCCTTTAAGCATTATGCTCCCTTTCTACTTAGGCATTAGACGAAATTCAAAAAGAACCGAATTTCAACACCCAAGCCTTGCGACTAGGGGCGTCAGAAACGCGGTTCCACCCTAATTTATTACTTCATTGTTTTTAAAAATACGACAGAAAGCGCCAGTTTCTTACCTTGTTCTACTTGGCTCCCACTACCCCAAGCTCGCTTGAAGAACGCCATAAGACTTTCTTTTCCTAGCTAGTATTATAGCAGATTTTTCTAGCTAGTGTAAACTAAAATGAGTCTGAAAACCAAAGTTCCAGACTCATTTAATAGTAAAGCTTCAGAAAGTCCTGTTTAAGGATGTCTTTTCGCTTTTGGTTTTTTGCCATGCAGATTTCTCTTGGCTTGTTTCAATGCTGTAATGGCATCTTTGACATCTTCTTGGCTCGCTCCTGGATCTTTAAGGAGTTCCTGTGCCTCTGTAAAAGTTAAAAGATAAGCTGCTTTTTCTTTCTTGTCTGCATAGATAAATCTCGCGTTCTTTTCTTGGAAAAGGCGTTCATCTTTGACCAGTTTCTTCAGACTAGAGAAGTCAGTAGCTTTGCCATTTAATTTGCTTTTAGCTGTTGCTAGGGCAATGAGAGATTGGTCAATTTGATCTTGTTTGACTTTAGGGTCCACAGCGAGTAAAGCAATTTCTTGGAAGGCACGATCATAAGCTCGACGTACTTTTTCCTTGGCATTAGCATATCGTCCAGTTTTAGTCGTTGCATAGTATGCTTTCATAGCTTCTTTCAAGGCTGTAACGTTCGAATCTTTTCCATCCAAAGCCTTACCAGCAGCTTCAAGACTAGCGAGAACGCCATCAATCAATTCTTGCTTCAACTTGCTTGACAAGGCTGACTGCGCCACTTGGAAAGCTTGGTCATAAGCTTTTCTCTTATCTGCACTACTATTAAAGTAACGAGACGTTTCTACCAGTTCTTTTTGTTGATTTACCGCAGCAAGCAAGGCCAACTTAGACACAATAGATAGACGCAAAGCATTATTTCGGCCTGGCTGAACGAGCAAGGAAACGAGATCTTCAAGGAGTTCATATCCAGTTGGCAAGGTGACTTGTACAGTATAACGACCTGTAGCAACTTTCTTACCAAAGGCGTATTGACCGTATTTTTCAGCAGGAAGAGTGATACTTGTCCCATCTTCTCCTTTCAGAACCACAGTAGTCGTCTTTGGAACTGCTTGATTGAAGGAAACAGACACAGGTGCATATTCTAGGAGATTTGCTAGGAAGGTAATGGTTTGGAAACTATTTTCTTCCGTCAAGTCAAACTCTTGGGACAAGGCACTGATAAATTTCAATTCTGTTCGGTCGTAACTGAAAATTTCTGCTGTATAATGACCAAACTGTAAGAAATGAATCGCTTTTGTCTTGTCAACATCAACATATTGCCCCTTGCTATTTTTGATTCGATAGACGTAGAGGGTATCAATATCTTGGTTTGTTTTTGCATCCTTCAAGGCGATTTTCACTCGACCACTATTTTGATCGCGGACAAGTTCAGCAAGCGAGATATAGTCTACATTTCCTGCATAGTCCTCAACAAGATAGTAAATATTAGCCTTGTCAACATCCTTAGGAAGTGTATAACTACCGTCAGCATTGGCCTTAATCAGATGGGTGTTCTCAAGCGCACGCGTTCCAGACTGGTCCTTTCCAGTTAGAACCATGGTCCCTTTTTGGTCAAATGGTGTGATATAGAAGACTTTTTCTGAAAGGATACCGCCTTGACCCACATCTTTGGGTTTGCGAGCTACGAATTCTTGGTTTCCATCTTTAAAGCGAATATAACCACTTGTGATGACAGGTTTTTGAGTATCAATTTGAATTTTGAAGGTCGTGTATTGTTCTTTGGCTCCTGGAACGTCTGGTGTGTAACTAATAACATAGTCATATAAACCATCCGCAACAGTATTCCCATCAAAATCCTGACCTCTCCAAGCAGTATTATCTAGAATATAACTCTTCAGATTTCTACTGTCACCATCAAAATAATTCTTACGAAGATCCTTTGCATCGCCCTCCCAAATAGGATGTTCATGCTTAGTATCCGTAGTCGCATAAACTGTTGCACGAAGATTTACAAGATTTCTCAAAGCAACCGTTTTGTATTCAACTAGATCTTTGTTTCCATCATCATTTGGAGAAATGGCAATACGGACATTCCCTTTTTCGTCCAACTGAAGAACATGCTTACCTTCAGCATTTTGTTCAATCCCAAGAACGGTAATTCGGCGTCCTTGGCGTTGACCTTTAGACACTAGAAGATCATTTTGCAAGGTAGCTAGATAGGTAGCATCATTAGAGTAGTTAACGACAGGATTTTCCTTGTCTACTTCCGTGTAAAATCCATTTTTCCCTTCTCGGACAAGATTGTAAATTGGTTTTTCGACAGCGGGGAGATTTTGGAATTCACCTCGGAAGCCCATAAATGCAAGGCTCACAACATCCCCATCATCTGCTGGATCTACAAAGCGAACAAACCCTTCAAGGAAATAGCCATTTGGCATTTGTTTGCTGAGTTCAGCAGCAAATTTTCGAGCATCCACTTTAACAGTGACTGTTTGACTGCTGTGAGCTTTGACCGTCACTTCAGGCCAGACTGTCTCCGTTAGTTTTCGAGGTCGAAGGGTGAATTTTCCATCTTGGACTTCGTCTGTATTGGTATTCACCACCATCTTGAGAGTGCGGTCAGTATCTGAAATATTGTGTACAGTGACCTTGAAAGTAAATTGGTCTCCAACATTTCCTAAAGTCACACTCGGATAACCATTTTCACCCGTTACATAGAGGTCAGTTGACACTGCAGCAGCTGTGTCCACAATACCAGAACCTTGCTGACGAGGAGAGGTATAAGTGCCTGTGTCCTTATTAACATGTGGTTTTGCAGTTGACATGATCAAGGCCTTGACAGTCTCTGATACTTGCTCAGGAGTCAATTCTGGATGGTGTTTTTGAAGGTATTCCTTAACCAAAACTGCAACACCCGTAACGTGAGGAGCCGCCATACTGGTGCCGCTGATACTACCATAGGTATTGTCATTAAAGGATGAGTAGATATTGCCGCCAGGAGCTGTCACGTCCGGTTTCAATTGTCCATCGGTAGTCACTCCCCAACTCGAAAAGTCAGATAGCTGATTGGCTACATCAGAAGGACGATTATCCATCTTACCATTAAAAACAATCTTGTAGTTTCCTGATTTTAAGGCTTCACCATACTGTTTAGAAATAAATACAGAAGGAATTTTCTTTGCTTCATCATCAATAGACATATTGATGTTTGCACCTTCTACATTATTGTAGATTAAAGCACCAACTGCACCGTGTTTTCGTGCATTTTTGATCTTCTCTGAAAAGTTCATGGCTCCACGCTGAATGAGGGCAAGTTTCCCAGTTAAATCCAACTTCGCAAAGTCTTCTTCACGACCTAACCCTGCTTCGACGTATTCGTACTCTCTTCCTTTTTCAAAGTCCTTATCTGCTTCAGGTTGATTATAATCAAATTTTCCGTTATGAAGACCGGCATTTCCCTCTAGACCTTTGACTTCAAAAACCGCTGTCGTCAATGTTTTATTGTTGACAGAAGCAACTGAAATCGAATCCTCAACAGTGGATGGATTTCCAACCAAGCCATAGTCTGGGTTTTCAGCTAATGGTTTTGAATAACCATTTCCGAATGTATTGCTATTTCCTGCTGAGATAAGAACAGAAACTCCCTTGGCACGAGCCCGTTTGATGGCATACACAATATCAGAACCAGCATCGACCATAGAACCTGTGCTAGATCCCAAACTCATATTAATGGCATCTGCTCCCAAGGCAACTGCATCATCAATCGCCTTTACATAAAGGGCCGAACTGGTCGTTTTTGGCGGTCTGAAAAGACACGCATAAACATGACTTGGGCTTCTGGCGCAACACCATAGACCTTTTCACCATTTGGTGCCTCTTTATCAGGGTTTCCAGCTGTAATCCCTGTTACGTGCATCCCATGAGAAGTTCTTTCTGCTTCTTTGATCTTATCTGTTCCGTCAAAGTAGTCATAGGCATAGACAACCTTATCACTATACCATTTACCGTAGTCGATTCCAGCAGCCTTTTTAGCTGCTTCGATGGCTTCCTTGTTTTTAAATTTTGCTTTTGACGGATCCGAAATTCGAAGTACCTCATGATTCAAATCAAGCCCTGAGTCAATAATGGCAACAACGGTACCTGTCCCCTTGTAACCAGCCTTCCAAGTTTTCGGTACTGTGATGATATCATTGCTTGAAAGACTATTGGGTTTTGCAGACTCAGCTTTTTCTTGTTCTTTTTCAGTAGTTGCTGTTTCTCCAGTAGTTTTAGGAGCTGTCGTTGCTTGAGCCTCTTTGTTCTCTATGTTAGAAGCCTTCTCAGTAGCAGGCGCTGTACTGGTAGCGACTGTTGTTTCTTTTTGGACGACACCTTGATTCTCTTCATTTGTAACTGCGCTATCTTTTCCTGATTCTTGGGTTTCAGCAGTTTTATCAACCGGAGCTTCTACCTTAGCATCTTGTTTACTAGCATCCTCTTTAGAAGTTTCAGCTTCTTGTTTCTCTCTCCAACTACTGGTGCAATCCCATTAGTATTGGTTTGGTCAGTCGCAGAGTTTGAGTGTTTATCGTCTTTTAGCTCTGTCTTAATTTCCTGAGTTTGAGCTTGATTTTCACCTGTACTCTGCTCATTGGCACTGACTTGACTTGCTCCAAAAACCAATGCAGTTCCCAATAAAACTGAAGCAAGACCAAATTTGTATTTCCTTAATGAAAAACGTTGTCGTCTATTCATAAATAATCTCCTTTTTTTCTTTTAAAGTATACCTATTATAACGCAAATAATCATAAATTTTCATAAAAAAATCTGAATTGTCACAAAAAAATGTAATATTTACGTATATATTTTGTTTATTTAATTTTATCATTCGTGTTATTTGTTCTATCAAACCAATACTTTTCTAAATTCGTTCCTATATTTCAATCCATAAAATTATTTCATTATACAAACAATTTAGATTTTTTTATACAAAAAGACTAGGATTTAAAAATTCCTAGTCTTTGTTATTTCGGTATAAATAGATTTTACAAACTAAAAATCCATCTCATCCACACGAGGTGCACCCGAAGTCACTGAAATTGTCTTTAAGACTTCTCGCTCGTCTCTGCTGAGTTCAATCCCAAAACAGTCGAGATTGCTCTGGATGCGAGAGGCTGTTACGGACTTAGGTAGAGGTAAGAAACCTTCTGCCAAACTCCAAGCCAAGGCGATTTGAGCCACTGATTTCCCATGCTTATCAGCAATTTCTTGGACTTCTTTCTGTTCAAACAACTCTCCTTGGCCAAAAGGTCCCCAAGCCTCTAAGAGAATTCCTTTCTCTCTACAGTAGTCAACCACTTCCTCTTGATAAACTCCTGGTGCCAAGCGCACCTGATTGACCGCTGGAATGATTCTTGCTGTTTCCAGCAAGGTATCCAAATGATGGGGGAGGAAGTTACTAACGCCGATGGCACGGATTTTGCCTTCTTGGTAAAGATCCTCCATCGCTCTCCAGACTTCAGCATTGCGAGTTTTCCATTCGCCATTTTCTCTTAAAGGTTTAGGATTTGGCCAATGGATAAGGTACAAATCTAGATAATCCAATCCCAGTTTTTCCATTGATTCTTCAAATGCTTGGCGAGCTTCATCATAGCTGTGATTGGTATTCCAGAGTTTGGTCGTTACAAAGATTTCTTGTCTTGGAATACCGCTATCTCGAATAGCACGTCCAACACTTTCCTCATTTTTATAGATAGCTGCAGTATCGATATGACGATAGCCGGCCTTTAAGGCTTCTAAAACGGCTTGGTAGGCCACCTCTCCATTTTCAGCTTTCCATGTTCCAAATCCTAGTACAGGAATTGAAACTCCATTATTAAGGTTGTAAGATTTCATCGTTTCTCCTTTCTATGTGAAGAAAATCTAAAGAAACAAAATCCTGATTATCAGAACACTTGCCCCTTTAGATTTTAACAATTATTGATCACGATCGTAATAGATCTCGTGAGCTTTTAAGCGAGAATTGAGCAATTCAGGAACGGTCACAAATGTATACCCTTCACCCTTTAAATACTCAATGACACTTGGTAGAGAATTAACTGAAGGACCATGGATATCATGCATGAGGATGATAGAACCATTGCGAACCTGACGTTGTATCTCTGTCAAAATGGCTGTCTCATTTTTACTCTTCCAGTCCAAACTATCCACGTCCCACATGATGAAGCTTAAATCAAGGCCGTTTCGAATATCATCAGTGATGGCACCATAAGGTGGGCGCATCAGTTTAGAGCTTGATCCTAAAACTTGAGTTAACAAATCTTCTGTATCAGTGATTTGTTTTTTAGCATCTTCGAGCGAAAGTTGTGAAAGAACGGGATGACTCCAGCTGTGGTTTCCTACAACATGACCTTCTGATTTCATTCGTTTTAGAAGATTTTCATTACCTGCAATGTTTTTACCAAGTACAAAGAAGGTTGCTTTTACACCATATTTAGCTAAAGTATCCAAAGCTTGCGTGGTTGTAGTTGGATTTGGACCATCGTCAAAGGTTAAGGCTACAACCTTTTTATTTTTTTGAGCAAAGTATGTTTGGTAAAGTTCAGCATCCTTTTCTAATAGATAAGAGGACTCAATGACATCAAAGAAACTAGATATTGGCAAAGCAATTTCCTCAACAGTCTCTCCAGCATTAGCAGGATAAAGGATAATTTGACTATCCTTATAATCAAAGCTCCAAGATATCAATTCTTGGTCTGTGAAGCTCTTTATAACTTGATCAATTTTTGCCTGGTCAAGTTTCTTATCTTCTAGAGTTGATTTGATTTGACTCAGTAAGAGTTCCTTAGCCTTGCTTGCATCTTTGAAGAGTTTACTGAGGTCAAAATCTTTCCCATCTTCGGTCAAGAAAATTTTCCCTAAGGAAGTCTTTTCTTTTTCTTCAACCTTTGATACAGACAAATCGTAGACTTGCTTACTGATACTACGAGCAACAACTCCCTTTAAGACAGGATCCAACTGCTCGGTATAATAAAATACCAAATCCTCTTTATCTTCCAGCTTTTCTTTGATATCCTGGTTGATTTTTTCTCTAACAGACGCAATGACTTCCTCTCCTTGCAGAGGGTAGTAGGCAATCACCTCAGCTTGACCTTTTCGGAAATGGTCCTTCTGACTACCTGAGTTGAATTGCTGGTCCTTTTCGCTTTTTAGCGCTTCAATTTTTTGTTCGTAAGATTGCTTTTGTAGTAGCTTATAACCAATAGCACTCCCTAATAGAATCGTAGCAATTCCTAAGATTCCAACAAGGGAAAGCAATAGCCTTCTCGTTTTATCGTGAGAAACACGTTTCGCTCTATTTTTTTCATATTTCCATCATATCAAATCGAGGCTATTATTTCAATGATAAACAGGGATTCTGTCTTTTTTTAGGAAAATAAAAAGCTTTAGAAATCTTCTAAGCTTCTATTTTTTTAAAAACGAATCGCTTCACGTGTTTTCTCATATGAAGTTACAAAACGGTTTGTAACTCCTGGTTCAGCAACTTCCAAGGCTTGTGAAATTTTTTCAAATGATGCCTGATAGTCAAACTCTTTTTCAAAAATTTCAAGCGCTTCGTTGAAGGCCTCTTGGATACGCTCATCAAATGAACGGTAACGGTTTGAGTATTGCAAGAGTTGCTCCGTCAAGGTTGCATATTGAACGATGTCATAGGTTTCTGTTTCAAGTGCTTCCATATCATTTGTTGCGACTTCAAGAATGCGTTTAACCGATTCAATATTCACTTGCGGTTGTTCTAACTCTGCCATCAGATCTTCTGTGTTATGACTTGCAGTAAAGAAAAGTTTCAAGAAACTTTGAGGAATACCTGGCAAGTTTCTCTTCTCCATGTAACGTTTGATAGTATGCAAACGGTTCACATAGACATTTGCTTTTTGGCGAGCATTGAGGTCGTCTTTTTCAATTTGCGCAAGTCGTTCGCTAACAGAGATTTGCTCATCCTCTATATCCTTGAGGTTGCTTTGAAGCATTTCCAACTGTTCTTCAAGAGCAGAGTATGCTTGTGTTGACTCACCTGATCCTCTGTCACTTCCATGATTGCCATATCAAGTGCAGCCAATTCTGCTTGAAGACGACGAACATGATTTCCATCACTTTCAGGAAGAAGGTAGGTTTTAGTCAAACGTTCAAGATCTTGAACAAGCACCTGATTATTTTCTTTCAAGTGGTTGAGATAAGTTGGTAATGTCGAAAGAAGACTTTCAACCACTTTTTGAGCTGCAATTTCACGAGTGAAGATATCATAAAGTGCGTTGATTTCTTCTTGGATGCGATTATTTTCATACTCTGCATTGTCCAATTCCAACTGACGAATATTTTCTTGATTATTTTTCAAAGACTCATGCAAAAGTTGGAAACGGGATTCAATATCTGTTTCTGTAAAGTGGTAGTTGGCATCCAACAGCTTGCGATAACCTTCTTCCAAATCTGCCAATTGTTCTGGCAGTTCCTTTGTCAAGGTTTCAACAAGAGCTGGAATTCGCTCAACGATGTGTGTCAAAGCGAGAATATGATTTTCAGTTGAATCAAGAATTGCTGCGGCTTCAACCGGGTCACCTGATGAATTTAGGGTAACAAATTGAGAGAATTCAGATTGGATGTTTTCCAATTGTTTCTCAATCTCAGGAAGGGCTTTCCCATATTTTTCTGAGTTTTCTGCAACAGTGTGCTGGAGTGTTTCAAACAAGTCCAAAGCATGAAGAACACGGCCACTATTCTTAGATTCTTGTTTTTCGAGTTCAGAAAGGGCATTGCGAATAGCTGCAATATCTTCTTCAATCAAGCCGATTTGGCTTTCAATTTGATCAATCTTGTGAGCTGCTTTAAAGAAACGGAAAGAATTATTGTAGCTTTCAGCTTCAAAGAGGTGATTTTCAATATCAGCAAATGAGTTCAGAGATAAATCAACCCATTTTTGATTCCATTCACGGAAGGTCACCTGACTTTGACCAATCAAGTGCATGTTTTTAACGGCTTCAACCTCATCATTTACAGGAAGGTTGTAGAGTTCTTCTTTTCTTTCTTCAAGGGCCGTTAATCTGCTTACATTACGCTTACGTAAAAAGATAGCTGTTACATAAGCTAAGATCAGAATGACTGCAATCGCAACCATTAGATAAATTAGTTGTCCATTAGACATATCAAACTCCTTTTATACTAGAAACAATCGTAATGATTATATCATATTTTTAAACCAAGGGAACTATTTCCCACATTTTTTAGACGTCAAGTGTACTGTAAACAGCGTTTTCTTCGATGAATTCGCGACGAGGTTCTACTCGGTCCCCCATCAACATATCAAAGATCTTATCTGCTTCGGCAGCATCATCTACCGAAACACGCGCCATCAAGCGATGTTCTGGATCCATGGTTGTTTCCCACAATTGGTGGTCATCCATTTCTCCCAAACCTTTATAACGTTGGATGGTTGGTTTTGAACGCCCTTCACTGTGACGTGCTAAGGCTTCTTGGAGTTTAATTTCTTGATCTGCACCAGGTTGAATGTATTCTTTGATTTCACTTCCAACTTTAACCCCATAAATCGGTGGTTGGGCAATGTAGACATAACCAGCCTCTAAGATTGGTTTCATATAGCGATAAATCAAGGTTAGCAAGAGAGTTCGAATGTGGGCTCCATCAACATCGGCATCGGTCATCAAAACGAGTTTTTGGTAACGAGCCTTAGTGACATCAAATTCTGCACCAAATCCTGTTCCCATGGCTGTGAAAAGACTTCGAATTTCTTCGTTTGCAAGGATTTTATCCATGCTAGCTTTTTCAACGTTCAAGATCTTACCACGAATTGGAAGGATAGCCTGGAACTCACGGTTACGACCAGATTTAGCTGATCCACCAGCTGAGTCTCCTTCGACGATGAAGAGTTCGGTTTCAGCAGGATTATTAGAAGAACAGTCTGCTAGTTTTCCTGGCAAATTGGAAATTTCCAAGCCAGATTTCTTGCGCGTGACTTCACGCGCACGCTTGGCAGCTACACGAGCCTTGGCAGCCAAGATTCCTTTTTCCACGATACGCTTAGCAATCTGAGGATTTTCCATGAGAAAATCAGAGAAGGCATCGCTGAAAAGGCGATTGGTAATCTTGACTACTTCACTATTCCCCAGTTTGGTCTTGGTTTGTCCTTCAAACTGCGGGTTTGGATGCTTAACTGAGATAACTGCAGTCAAGCCTTCACGGACATCTTCCCCCGTTAGGTTGTCTTCATTGTCTTTTAGCAATTTATTTGCGAGCATAGTCATTGATAACACGCGTCAGAGCCGTACGGAAACCTTGCTCATGCGTACCACCTTCATGGGTGTGAATGTTATTGGCGAAACTCATGACGTTTTCGTGGTAACCGGTTGTGTACTGCATGGCTACTTCAACTGTGATATCATCCATCTCACCGTCTGTGTAGATTGGTGTATCAAAGATAACATCCTTGTTCTCGTTGATATATTCAACGTAGCTAGCAATCCCACCCTCATAGTGGTAATGTTTAGTCTGTTCGAGACCATCACGCTTATCTGTGATGGAGATTTGAAGACCTCGGTTCAAAAAGGCTAGTTCTTGAATACGTTTGTTTAATTTTTCAAAGTCAAAAGTTGTTGTTTCTGTAAAAATCTCTGGATCTGGTGTGAAGTGAACTGTTGTTCCCGTTTTATCCGTATCTCCAACCACCTCAAGATCAGCAACAACATGACCACGACGGTATTCTTGGTAATGAATCTTACCGTTTTTATGGACATGAACATCTAGTTGAGTTGAAAGAGCATTTACTACTGATGAACCTACACCGTGCAATCCACCTGAAACCTTGTATCCGCCACCGCCGAATTTTCCTCCAGCGTGAAGAACTGTAAAGACGGTCTCAACAGCGGGACGTCCTGTTTTTTCCTGAATATCAACAGGAATTCCACGCCCATCATCCACAACGGTGATGGAATTATCAGGCTCTATAAAGACTTGGATGTGACTGGCAAATCCAGCTAGGGCTTCGTCAATTGAGTTATCAACGATTTCCCATACTAGATGGTGAAGACCTTCTTTTGAAGTCGATCCAATATACATACCTGGACGCATACGAACAGCTTCAAGTCCCTCCAAAACTTGAATTTGACTGGCATCATAATCTTGTGCCTGTTGATTTTTGATTTCTTCTGTCATTTTTTCCCTTTTCTTACATGTCTATTGCTTGTCTCAATGTCGCAACGTTATTAAAAAGATAGGCATCTAAGCCAGCAGCTTTACCTGCTTCTACATCAATATTTCTGTCACCAATGACTAAACCAGATGTAATATGATATTTATCACGTAAATAAATCATGGACTCAGGATCTGGTTTCCGTTTAAAGCCAGAACTGGCAGTCACCACCTCAGTGAAGTAGTTCGCTATCTGGGTCTTAGCAAGAAGTTCTAGCACTTGGTCATTTCGATGAGAAACCAAGAAATGGCGACCACCCTTGTCCGAAATGTCTTTGAGTAATTCTGGAATTCCCTCAAACAAAACTGGATGCTCTAGCTCACGCGCCTCATTTTCTTTGTAGTTCTCTAAAAAAACCTCGATATCTGGTGCAAACTTCTCGATGGCAAAAGCTGTCGAAACCTTCAAGGCTTCGTAGACGCGGTCGTGTTCTTGCTCTATTCCGTATTGGGCTAAGGTTTCTACAAAGGCTGCTGTAGAAGTCTCATAATTATCCAATAGGGTACCACCTAAATCCCATATATAGTCGTGATATTTCATACCCTTCATTATACCATTTTTTTATGAAAAAAGCGATGATTTCCTAGATTTTTCGGCTCTATAATTTCTATAGAGAGTAAAACACTATTGCATCGATGGAGCCTTTTTGTGAAGAATAGCTCCTCTATGAATAATCAAGCAAAATCTTTCTTATCTCAAATGTACAAATTAAAAAATAGAAACTACTAACAACCGCGTCATTGTTCGCAAACGAAACGCTTTTGGATTTCCAAACTTTAAAAATAGAATCCTCATTGCTTTGAATATCTCAATAGAGTGCAGAAAAAGATTATTCCAATATGGAATCTCTTGTTAATTCATTACAGTTTCCAATGATTCCATCTTTCTTTTCAATTGTCATTTATTCTCCAAACAGGCAAAAAACGATAACGTCCTTTAAAGGAGTTATCGTTTTTGTATATCGTCAGATAAAGTTTGATTTTTATTGAGCTACATTCGATTAGTTTCTTCCGAAGTTTTGACCTCTACCATCGCGGTCAAAATACATCCAACTTCCATCTTCAAGTTGAATCCATTTGCTTCGAGCCATATCCCCTGAATTGGCATCGAAATATCGACTAACTCCATTCACATCAACAACTTTTCCTTTGACTTGCTTGCCGTCTTGCGTGAAATAGAGAGTCTGTTGACCAACCTGCTGCAAGCCTGTCACTGCTTTTCCGGCTTGATCAAAATAGTACCACTCATTTTGGGAACCTTCGACAAACTTGTTGGTTGCCATCTCTCCTGAGTTAGCATCAAAGTAACGGATACTCTTATCTGAAAGTGTCACGATTTTACCCTTGACTTGCTTGCCATCTTGGTCGAAGTAAAGTGTTTGTTTGTCAATCTTTTGAAGGCCTGTCACTGCTTTACCAGTTTGGTCAAAGTAATACCATTCGTTCTTGGCACCTTCTGCAAACTTGCCGACTGCCGTTTCTCCTGAGTCGGCATCAAAGTAACGGATGGATTTATCAGCCAAAGTTACTACTTTACCCTTGACTTGCTTACCATCTTGGTCAAAGTAAAGTGTTTGTTTGCCAATCTTTTGAAGACCTGTCACTGCTTTACCAGTTTTGTCAAAGTAATACCATTCGTTCTTGGCACCTTCAGCAAACTTGCCGACCGCCATTTCTCCTGAGTTGGCATCAAAGTAACGGATACTCTTATCTGAAAGTGTCACGATTTTACCCTTGACTTGCTTGCCATCTTGGTCAAAGTAAAGTGTTTGTTGACCAATCTTTTGAAGACCTGTCACTGCAACTCCATCTGCTCCGAAATAGTACCAATCACTTGGGTTATCACCTTGAGCAAAACGATTGATAACAGCATTTCCTGAATCCTTGTCAAAGTAACGAAGTTTGCCATCTTTAGCACTCACAATCTTGCCCTTAACCTGATAGCCGTTTTCATCAAAGAATTGCTGTCCATCTCCTATCTTGACAAGACCTCGAGCCATAACGCCCTTGGCATCAAAGTAACGCCAGTTTTGACCATCAGTAGTGTAGTAACGGTTGAGAACTTGGGCACCAGTTTGATCATAGTAGTACTGATTACCATTTTCATCTTCACGGATAGAATCACGAAGTTGAATACCATTCTTCAAGAAATAAACGTGCTTGCCATCAATTTCATGAGCACCTGTTACAAGATAGCCTCGTTTATCGAAGTAATACCAATTTCCATTTTCATCTTGGATAAAGGAATTTTTAGCTTGATAACCACTAGTTGAATAGAACTTAGTACCATTGGCATCACTAACAAATCCTGTGTAAGCATTCTTATTAACTAATTGCTTAGGCAATACTATCTCGCCATTTCTGTTAGTGAGATAGTCGTTGCTAGCCCAGTCTTTAAGAACATAGTAAGCACCACGACCTAAGATATTGGTACCATTGAAGTACTTAGCCGACCACTTGGTAATTTTTTCTCATCTGTTGTCATCTTTTTGACCATTGGAAATCTGTACTCGTTCAAAGATTTCTGGATATTTAGCTTTGAGCTCATCTAAGAAGGCGCCACCGTACTTACCTTGGAAATCAGTTCCATTGGTCTTACTATTAGCTACATAGAGTTTTTCCTTGATTTCTGCACCTTCACGGTAGGTTCCGTAGTTGTTGACACGTGTTGCTGTTACCACTTCCTTACCTGGTAGGTTATAGATTTGGTCTGGTACCCAGTCCGCGATGGCTTGGATATTAACACTGTGAAGCGCACGAAGAGCATTGAGCAAATCTTTTAAAGAACCATATTTATTGTTCTTGCTCATCGCCATATCATAGCGGTCTTCAAAGGCATAACCATTCTGAATGATAGAATCTAAGAAAGTACCGTCTTGGCTAGATACATACTGAGGTGGTAGCTCAAATGAAGTTACTCCCCATTCCTTGAAGAGGTTGACATTTTTAGCAATAACTTTATTGGTATATTGGTCATCGCGGGTTGCAAAGTCTTGGAAGTTAGAAAATCCTTCGTAAATCAACTGAGAATCAAGGGCTGCGCTAGATTCGTAGACCTGACCACTAGCGTTTTTCTTCTTGCTTGCTGTTGTACGAGCATCCTGATCTGCCTTAGCGCCAACTGGTACCCAAACAGCCAGATATCCAGAAACCTGTACATTGCTATAGCCTGCAATATCATTCATATCAAAGGTTAAAATACCATTAGCATCTGTCTTCTTCCAGAGCGATTGCGGCACTTCTTCGTCAGTTAGATAGCGGGAAATGCCATCTTTGGTCGTCAAAAGCACAGGGCGATAGTATTGATTCTTGTGGGCTGCTCCCATATTGACTTGCAGTTTATCCCATTCGTTCAGTTTCAGGTTAGGGTTGTTAGAAGCAATAACAGCCATCCCTTGGGTACGGGTTTCTGCTGTTCCTTCATCTGTTGCTTCATTGGCACCAGTACCGTAGCGAACAGAAGTCAAAATACCATTGTAAGACCATTTATCAGCCTCACGAGGTACACCCATATATGTGACTTTCATGTCTTGTCCACCTGCTACATACTTAATACGAGCACGCAACAAGGCATCGATAGCATCGTGGTAAGGAGATTTTTTCTCCATGTATTGACCATCATCGGTATAGAGGTCACCATAGTAGACCCGAGTGATAGAGTCTTTATTGGAGAGCATGAGAGCATGAGCAGTTGGGATGTTGAACTGCGTATACTTCTTGTCTGCCTTGCGCATATCTTCGTTGTAGATCTTGAAGGCTTGCTTGAGTTCATCCATAGTAAAGGTCAAACCATCCGTGTTTGGATTAATATTTTCTCGGATGATGTCGGCAATAACGGTTTGTACTTCACTGTCATGAGCCCGAACAAAGATATAGTTAGCCATCCGTTCGCCATTTTTCTTTTCAGAAGAACGGTCATTTAGACTATTTGTAATCGTTGGCTCTACTCCGCTACGGATAGATAGATTACGCATGAATGAATAAAGCAAGGACAAGCGTAGCTTGTTGTCAATTGCTAGTTGAGCACCTTTAGTATCTTTGTTGTAGTCAGGATCGTTATCAGACCAAGCTTCCAAGATAGACAAATGCTTGATAGCTTCTTCTTCACTTTCTCCCACCTTGTAGCGAGACTTGAAGTAGTCAGATGCGATTTGGAGCAAGTCTGCGTTGACATTGTCCACCGCATCGACACGAACTCCATCAAAATTAGCAGTCGGATCATTGGCTACGATGCTTCCAAAGTTCATCATAAAATGCAACCAGTTGAGTTGTTCGGCTTGAACAGCTGGATTAGAGTTGTCAAAGTCGTTAGCGAGCAAGAACTCATAACCACCATTTGACTTGTCAATGAAGTACTTAGGTGTACCTGTTTGACTAGTAGGGGTACGGTTAAGCAGACGGAACTTAGAGTCAGCATGAGAGCTCTTCTCATTATTGGTATAAAGCAAAGCTCCACCCTGCAAGTGGTCCTTTTTAGTACCAGTTGTTTCAGACTCTGACTTGATATTCCAGTTTGGCTGGGTTTTGACAAAGGCACCCATCAGCGTTCTCAACCATTTGGTATCGCCTTCTTTACCAATTTTTTCCTCAATTTTGCGCTGAACCTGCTGAGAAGCTCCTGTCAGGAGAGCTTGTTCAACTTTGTTTTCAAAAGCACCTGCTCCCAGACCTTGCTGGTTCATATAGTTGAGGTAATTAATCTGAGTACGTTTATCAGGCCACCAAGCCATCAAAAGGGGACGTAAGTCTGTTTCTGTCGAAGCCGTCCATGTTTTTCCATCTTTTAAGATGAACTTTGGACGATACCAACTATCTGCTGTCAAATAACCGTCTACAGTTTCGATATCCTTGTCAGTCGTACCGTAAAAAGCATTCTTTTGAGAGAATTCATTATTGAGACTGCTGGTTCCTTGTTGGAACTGATATTCATTTGAATCAACTAAGGCACCGGTTTCTGCATCAAAATAAAGTATTCTCCCATTAAGTTCAACTGCAAAGTTCTTTTTAACTGTACCATCGTCCTGAACATAGTAATTTTTACCATCAATGGTCTTAATATGAGATAGGACATCATCATCATGGTCAGCATTTACAGGTGCAGGTTGAGCCTGATCTGCCACCATTCTTTCAGCTACTGCTCCTTGTTTTTGAGCAGGTTCGGGCAAGCGATCTTTCTTTGCAACCTTTGGATTTGCAACAATCTTGTCTTCAACAGCCGTTTTTTCTCGCTTGTCGCCTTCTTGGTCTTGGGCAGTTGTTGGCCTTGCTTGTTTATTCTGGTCTGCTACTTCAGTTTTAGGAGTTTCTGTGATTGCATTAGCAGCTTTAACTTCTTCAGCAACAGCAGCCTTTTCTGTAGATGCTTCTTTCGTATCTGCTGGTTTAGCAGGCTCTTGAGCATTGGTTTGAACTGTTGCTTCTGTATTTTCTGCTGGTTTAGCAGGTTTTTCACTAGCAGCAACATCGCCTGTCACCTTGTCTGCAGGGGTTGCTTTTTCTGCTTCTTGCTCAGATGCTATTTTAGCTTGGGCTGGAGTTTGCTGACCCGGATCACTAGTCTGAGCTGTAGCAGGTTCTTGAACCACAACCTGCTTTACATCATCCGCATGGACAACGCCTGGTTCTAGACCAAGTACCTTTGGTGCTACAATAAGGGCCAAGGTCGTCAAAGCAATGGCTACCCAGTTTTTCTTAACTTTATGCATCTTATAATGAATCTTTTTCTCCATCATAAAGCCTCCTTCTGAATTTAGTATAAAGTTATGCCCTTATTCTAGTATATTTTTTTCAAAATGATCGTTTTTGTTGCACATCTACAACTATGAAAGGCAAATTCTTTCAAACTGTTCTTTAAGTTTTTGGGCAACACCAAAGGAATCTAAAAATTCAAAAAAAGATAGGCATTGCTCGATGTCACTGAGAGCATTAGTATTCCCAACCTTGTAGGCATACAGAGCCCTATGATACTTAATCAGCGTTCGATCATATAGATCTGTTTCAGGGATTTTAGAGTGGTCGAGATAATTGAGAAACCTCATAGCAACTAGCAGATGGTTTCCTTCTATACAGACGCTAATGACATTAAGTAGCATCTTGATAATACGGCGGCGATTTTCAGGTAGGTTGTTATAAAACTGGGTACGATTGATCATCTCACTAGCAAAGGTTTCCAGCGTTTCCAAGGTCATCAAATCAACACTGTTTGTAAAAAGCCAGAGTTCATAACGTCCCCACTCCTCAACAGAAAAGAGATGATCCGTCAGGAATTCTATATCCTTCTTGCTAATCTGAAAATCTGAGCAACAGGAGGACAAGAGGGCCCTGACAATGATTGTATTGAGTTTATAGTTTTTTTTCTCAGGAAACTGTTCGGTCAATGCTTCTGAGCTTGACAAAATATTTTGGAGCTTGACAACATTGTTTTCCTGATATGCATCAGCTACTTTTTTTGAGAACAGCACATCATCTGAATCAATGTAATTATGGTAAACATACTGAAACTCCTCTAGGGAAACGGCCATATTTTTTAAACAGCAATAAAAAGAATCAAGTGTGATCCCATTGACTCCCCGTTCAAAACGGGATAGCTGAGCCACGGAAATATCACCAGCAGCCACCTCTTTCAGGGACATTTTTTTTGATTCTCTAATGACTTTGAATATTTTTCCAAATGCTTTCAACATATCACTCCCCCAGTTTCGTATATGCAAAAAATTCTTACTAATTTTAATATACTAGTAACACGTTTCAATTATATTACAGAGAAAGTACTTTATATTTCAAATTAATACAAGCAGATTAATTCGCATGATAAAAGCATTTTAATATAGCATTTATTGAATGTTCTATCTTTTTCATGAATCTATTGATTTCAGTAGAAATCTGAACTATTCTATCTAACAACTTGAAAACACTAACATTTCTAGAGATAGATTTCCTTCTTATGTTAAACGAATCTTGGTTGATTTATAAAAGATTGATATAAAAGCGCAGGACAATCATATGAAACATTTTTTAGAAATGGAGTAAATAAAAAAACGAGAGCCGAACTCTCGTTTTACTGTTGATTTCCAAAGACATCTCGATAGAGCATGCCGTCTCGTAAACTTTCAGCATCTCCTCCCAATTGCTCTACCAATTCATAGGCAAAGGCAAGTGCGGTTGACGGTCCTCGGCTAGTTGTTAGATTACCATCTACAACCACTGTTTGTTTGATAAATTCCGTCAGTAATTTGCTCCTGAACTCCGTCATAACAAGTAAAGTGCTTGTCTTTCAGGACACCTGCTTGATGGAGAGCGATTGGAGCTGCACAGATAGCTGCAATTTTCTTTCCAGCTTGATCAAAGGCTTTAATCTCAGAAATGAGGGCTGGATTATCCCGTAGGTGAGCTGATCCTGGCATGCCACCTGGAAGAACTACCAAGTCATAGTCAGACAAATCACCATCAAAGATACGGTCGGCTGTTACCCGAATGTCATGTGATCCCGTCACCTGCTCCTCAAATCCTACCATATCACAGGAAATGTTTGCTCGACGCAAGACATCGATTACTGTCAAGGCTTCGATTTCTTCAAAGCCATTTGCTAAGATAACTGCAACTTTTGCCATAGTGGCCTCCTTATTTGATTTGTTTTAGGACGACTTTCTTTCGTTTGAATGGAACTTTTCCACTTTTCTCTTCTGCTAGATTGGTCTGGTAACTCATAGACAAGAGGAGACCGACACCGATGAGGTTACTAATAATTGCGGATCCCCCTTGAGAAATAAATGGCAGAGGAATCCCTGTCAAAGGAAGTAAGCCTGTCACGGCACCGATATTTTCAAAGATATGGAAGAGCAACATCATGATAAAACCAGTCGAAATATAGGTGTAGAACTGGTTGTTTGACTTAAGTGTAATCTTCAACATCCGATAAATAAGAAGCAAGTACAGGGCAACCAAAAAGACTGAACCAATAAAGCCAAAATCTTCAGCAATCACCGTAAAAATCATATCACTCTCACGTACTGGAATGAGGAGATTGGACACATTGAAACCTTGTCCAAACAAGCCACCACTTCCAATCGCAATTTGTCCCTGCGCCTGTTGGTATGTCGTTGTTTGCGCAAAGTCAAAGGGATTGAGCCAAGCCAAGATACGGTTAATCTGGTAAGTTGGCATCCCAATCTGATGCAAGAAGGCACGTCCATCCTTGCTTATAAAGATGGCCATGAAGCCTACAACTGCAGTCACTCCTGTCGCAAAAACAGGAATGATAATCTTCCACGAAACACCTGAAAGGAGAACCATGCCTGCAAAAATAGCTACAAAGACCAAGGCAGTCCCCAAGTCACTTTGTAGGGCTAAGAGGATCAAGACTGGGATGGTAAAGGCAATCATCCAACCAATCAGTAGGAAATCCAAGGGAATAGTCCGTCGCCATTCCTTGTGTTTCTGAGTGAATCTTACAATGGCTCGAGCCAACATCAAGATATAGGAAATCTTCATGAACTCCGATGGCTGGAAAAGTGTCGTTCCACCAATCGATACCCAGTTCTTGGCACCTGTTGACGCTACAAGATTTGGATTGTAGAAAACAAGAGGTAGGACCATCAAAGCTAGCCCTAGACCATAAAGATAGGGAGTCACCTTCCATAAAAACTCGGTATTAAAGAACATGACCACAAATCCAATGACAAGACCCAAGGCAATCCAAGCGATTTGCTGACCTAGAATTGGTAATACATTATTTGGATAGTCATGACTAACTGCTATATAAATGGCCGCTACTCCAATCACCAGTAAACAAAACACTGGTAGGAGGAGGCTATAATCGACTCGAGAGTCGAAGGAACGTTTCATATTTTTTACCTTTTCTCTTTCTAGGATTTTTCTTTCATTCTATTGCGACGAGATTGGAGAAAATCAGCTACAGCAGGCTCTAGCTGTTCTCTAGAAAGAACCTGAACAGCCCTTTCTTTTGACAAGGCCTGAGCGATTTGTTTGCCGTAACGCTTGCTAACGACACGACTGTCTAAGATTAGAGCAATCGAACCTTGGTCAGATCGTCTAACAGTACGACCAAGGGCTTGCTTTAGTCGAATGATCGCCATCGGTAACTGATAATCATAGAAAGGATTCTTCCCTTCTTGACGCAGTTCTTGGTTTAATTTTTTGGTTAACGGTTCTTGGGGATTTTGGAAAGGCAATCTCGGAATCACTTGGATCACGCAAGGATGGGTTGAAAAATCAACTCCTTCCCAGAAACTACCTGTTCCAAGCAAGATCTGGCGTTCGCCTTTTTCAAAACGTTTTTTCAGTTGGCTTGGTTCCCCATTTTTATACTGAGCTAGATGCGGTTGGTCTAGCAGGTCCGAAACTGCCAGCAACATCTCTTTTGAGGTAAACAAAACCAATAAGGGTTCTTGAAAGGCTTGTAAGCTTCGAATGACAGAAGCCACTTCACTAGCATAGTCAACAGGCGAAACTTCTGTCACAAGAGGAAAATCATTGACTAGAAAGACTTCTTGTTGCTCCTGTTTTGCTACATCAAGCCTAACAAGTGGAGCATCCGGAAATCCCAATAAATCTGCTAGGGAAACCCGATTGCTGATTTCAAGAGTAGCCGATACTCCTAGGAGCCTACAATCTTCTGGCAATAAGTCTGCTAGTATAAAGCGGCCTTTTTTACTTGAACAAATCAAGACATCCTTGCTCGATTTCTCTGCTGTAGCAAGCCAAAATTCACGGTCCGAGGTGAAAAAGTTTGCAAGCTCTCGATACTCTGGGAGAGCTAACTCCGAAAAATGCTGGCGCAACTCTTCGAGAGAATCCAACCACTTTCCATTCTTAAGGCCTGACTGATAGTGCTCCATCAAGTAACGACATTCAAAGCCGATACTCTCAAGCAAGCGTTTCTGAACCAAATCTTCCTCTGACTCTAAGGACTTTTCAATTTGAGTTACAAGATCCTCTAGGCGATAAGCCTGCTGGGCTAGATTTTCGAGAGCTAGCAGCATTTTTTGAGCTTCATCCAAAATCACCAAACGATTGTCGACAAACTCGGGATTGTCTTCCAAACGAGTGACCAGATAGGCATGATTGGTCAGAAGAACACGACTGGTCTCGGCCTTTTCCTGCCCTCGTTTCCAAAAATCCTCTGTAGCAAATAAACTTTTCTTTGAAAGCTTGCCATCGTGGACTAGTTCCGGCAGAAAATGCTGGTAGCGATAAAGCTGCCCGATTTCGTCCAAATCACCAGTATCTGTCTCCGTTAGCCAGATGAGCAGTTGCAGTTTAAAGCGAGTAAATAGACGATTGGACTCCGGTCGATGGAGGACTTGGTGAAAGGCATCCAATTTCAAGTAATTTTGAGGCCCCTTGAGACTATGGATTTCCAGATGGAAAACCTCTTTTAAACGCTGACCTTCTTCTTGCATGATCTGATTTTGAAGAATTTTGGTCGGAACACTCACTAAAATCCCTGCTTGACTCTCCGAGTTCAAAGCTGGGAGGAGATAACCATAAGTCTTGCCCAGTCCCGTTTGAGCTTGGATAAAAGAAGTCTGGTGTTCTTCCAATAATTGCTCAATCTTCTCCGCAAATTCCAACTGTTGCGGACGCTCCTCCAGCCCCAATAAAGAAATATTTTTAGCAAAATCTTTGGATAACTTTCGTGGGACTAAGCCTTTGCTTTCCTTTTTGAGGAAAAGCCCATGAAGCTCCATCAAGTCTGGCGAAGATAAGAGAGATTGTTGCTGATAGACCTCCTCAATCACCAGATAACTTTCATAGAGAAGGTTGTCTGCAAGGTTTAACAAGCTTTCTAAAAGCCCTTTAGGTAGCTCAAAAAGTTTTTGACGCATGTATAGCAAGAGTTCAGCTGTTGCCTGAGCATCTGACAGAGCAGTATGGGCATGTTCCAGCTCAATGCCCAACTCTTGACAAAGGATACCTAAGTTATACTTTTCAAACTGAGGATACAGAACTTGGGCAAGCTCAACTGTATCCACTCGCGGTGTGCGCAATTCATATCCTTCAAAAAAGAGAAATTCCGCAAGAAGGTTGGCATCAAACTGTACATTGTGCGCAACAAAAATACCGTCCTTAACCAATTCAAAAATTTTTCCGGCCACCTGAGAAAACTCTGGTGCCGCAGCCAAACGCTGATCGGTCAGACCCGTTAATTCTTTGATATGAGAATCCAAGGGTTCATGGGGATTGACATCAGTCGTATACTGATCGATGATTTCACCATTCTCAATCACCACAATGCCTACTTGAATAATTTTTGCCTTGCTTCCGGTGCTGGTCGCCTCTAAATCAACGACCACATACCGATCATTTCTTGCATTCATCATTAAAAATTATATCAAAAAAAGCATGATTTGACACCCCTCAACTTTGATAACAATCTCGCTTTCCTTTTGAGTTTGAGTAAAAATCAAGACCTTAAAAGAGAGAATTTCACGCAAGTTCAGCAGTTGGTCGCTGGTTCTGAGGTATTTGAAAACTTTATCAACAAAGCTACATCAACATAAAAAGACAACCAAGATATTAGCTGCCTTTTTGAGATATTTTTTTCATTGTTTTCGGAAGTAGCTTGCTAATTTCTGTTGGCAAGACAAGGTAGTTTTCTTGAGCTAGTTCTTGCGCAATAGCTGAATGAAGGTGGGTTGCTACCACTACTCTCTCATAAAGACTGGCTTGGTCAAACTGACCTGCAAAACCAGCAATCATACCAGCCAGAGTATCTCCCATTCCACCAGTTGCTTGATAGGGGCCTCCAACCTGTAACTGATAATATTCAGGCTGACCAGCTTGCCAGATACGAGTTGCTGGCCCCTTCTCGACTAGAATCGTTCCTTGAGGAAACGCTGAAAGAGCCCTAGCAGTCGTCTCTGTATTTTGATGGTCAAGAACTATATCAGACAGTCTTTCCCATTCCTTTTGGTGGGGAGTTAGGATGAGCTGACTAGATGGGAATGGAAAATGAGCTTTTGCTAAGATGCCCAAAGCGCCGCCATCTACAATCAAAATCTGGTCTTTCTAAGGCTGTCAAAGACTCGTTTTACGAGTTCTTCTCCGAATGCATCCTCTCGTAAACCCGGACCTATCAAGATAACTTCTGCCTTTTCCAACTGCTCTTTTAACAATTGCTGGTCTTGAAGAGAAAATGCCATGGCCTCCGGTAAATGACTGTGTAGAGCAAGGATATTTTCCCTATCTGTTCCAACGGTCACCAATCCTGCACCACTTTTTACAGCTGCCAAGGCAGACATGATGATAGCTCCCCCGTAAGGATAGGTCCCTCCCAGCAAGAGCAGGCGACCGTAATCTCCCTTATGGCTGTGACGAGAACGTTCAATAATGACTTTTTCTAATAAAGCTTGATCAATCACTTTCATCGTTTTTTCCCTCTCACTCCATTATACTACAAAAGGAGGGGCGAACCTCCTTCTACACTATTTTCCCTTAAATTCCGCAAAAGTCTGTAAGATTTTAGCAGCAACTGCTGGAGAAGGAGCTCCTTTAAGCTCTAACGTGTCATCTGCATATGGAGTAAGACCAGCAAAATCTCCTATCTGGACTGAATAGAGCGATGTTTTAAACAGTTCAATATCGTTTTGGTCATTTCCAAAAGCGATGAAGTTCTCCCCGCATAACTTTTCAACAGTTGTCGCCTTATGAGTATCCAAGGGATTAACATAAAGGCACTTTTCATGCGCATGATAAGACAGATGAGCCTGTCCTAGTCTTTCTAACTGACCAAGCAGATCATCAAGCAACTCCTCGTGGTCACCCATATAAACGACTACCTTAATCGGAGTCCCTAAGTCCTCAAGTTTCTGATGACGAGCCACCTTTAGGGGATCCACACTGGAAATAAATGGAATTTTTTCTACAATCTGACCGCTATAGTCAAAGCAATCATCTGCAAAAAAAGGGAGATTGTAGGTCTGGCAATAATCTACTAGCGCCTGATAAACACTAGCATCGAGATTCCTTTCAAAGATAGCCTTCCCCAAATGATAGGCCACACCACCATTCAACCCTATGACCAAGTGCTGACTGAGTTCAGGGCCTAATAAACCCAAGCAATCCCGATAAGAGCGAGCTGAGGCAAACACAAGCTCATGTCCATAATCTTCAGCCTTTAAAAGAACCTGCTGAATCTCCACATCTATGGTCATGTAGTCAAAAGATAGCGTTCCATCCAGGTCAAATACGAATTTCATCTTTCTAGTCCTTGTTTAGTGTTCGAAGCGCTGCCTGATAGGTTTGCTCCATTAGCATGGTAATCGTCATAGGACCAACTCCACCCGGTACAGGTGTGATGTGACTAGCAAGTGGTGCAACAGCATCATAATCAACATCTCCACAAAGCTTGCCATTTTCATCTCGGTTCATCCCAACGTCAATGACAACCGCTCCTGGTTTGACAAAATCAGCAGTCACAAACTTAGCGCGACCGATAGCAACCACCAGAATATCTGCTTTAGCAGCAACCTTAGCAAGATGATGGGTGCGTGAGTGAGTCAAGGTCACAGTCGCATTCTTGGCTAAAAGAAGCTGAGCCATCGGTTTTCCAACAATATTTGAACGACCGATGACAACCGCATTTTTACCTTCTAGCTCAATCCCATATTCATGAAACATTTCCATAATTCCTGCAGGTGTCGAAGGAATCATAACTGGATGACCAGACCAGAGGCGACCCATGTTTAGGGGATGGAAACCATCCACATCTTTTTCGGGGTCAATAGCTAATAAAACTGCCTCTTCGTCAATATGTTTTGGCAAAGGTAATTGAACCAAAATCCCATGCCAAGCTGGATCTTGATTGTATTTGGCAATCAAATCTAACAATTCCGCTTGGGTAATGGTCTCTGGAACTCGCACGACTTCACTACGGAAGCCAGCAGCGAGAGCTGACCGTTCCTTATTGCGAACGTAGACTTGGCTGGCTGGATTGTCCCCCCACCAAAATCACCACCAATCCTGGAACTAGACCTATTTCTTCTTTTAGTTTGGCCGTCTTTTCAGCCAACTGTCCTTGTAACTTAGCCGCAAGAGCCTTCCCATCAATAATCTGAGCCATATCTCTTCTCTTTTCTATCAAATATCCTCTATTATATCAAAAAATAACTCGCCATCCTAACACTTCTTGCCTAATGGACCTTATAGTCTGAAACTATAAGAAAAAGCCCTTGTCGAGCTTTTATGCCTATTTATACTAGGTAAATCTGTCATGCTTTCTTTTTGACTTTTGGAGCCGGTAAGACTTCATACATCTCCTTGATTAATTTCATTAGAAATGATTTATCTTCAATGTCTTCTATCAAAATCATCTCCTTAGCTCCTTCATAAGGACGTTCAAGCCTAGTCTGTCCCAGTTGATCCAAGACCATCTTCACAGGCTTCAGTAACAAACGATTATCATAGATTCCCCCAATAATCTTCCCACGATAATAAAGGATATACTCTCCCATCATTGGACGATAACTCATCTCCTCTAACTCTGATAGCTGTTCGAGAATAAAATCTAAATACTCTTTACTGGATGCCATGATGCCTACTCCATTTCTTCTAAAAATGAGGTCTTACAAAACCTTACTCAAAAATTCCTTGGTCCGTTGTTCTTTTGTTTGATCGAAAATCTCCTCTGGTGTTCCATCTTCGACAACAACTCCATCCGCCATAAAGATAACACGGTCTGCTACCTCACGCGCAAAGCCCATTTCATGAGTCACAATCACCATGGTCATCCCTGACTTGGCAAGGTCTTGCATAACAGCTAGAACTTCTCCAACCATCTCAGGGTCTAGGGCTGAAGTCGGCTCATCAAAGAGCAAAACATCTGGCTCCATTGCCAGTCCACGTGCGATAGCAATCCGTTGTTGCTGACCACCTGACAAACTCTGTGGATAGGTCGTTGCCTTATCTGGCAAGCCAACTTTTTCTAACAGTTCCTGTGCTCTTTTCTTCGCAACTTCCTTGCTTTCACCTTTGGTTTTAATTGGTGACAAAGTGATATTTTCCATCACTGTCATATTGGGAAAGAGGTTGAATTGTTGGAATACCATACCCATCTTTTCACGCATGGTAAAAAGGTCATTTTTCTTATCCGTAATATCGACTCCTTCAAAGATAACCTTACCTTTACTTGCTTCTTCAAGGAGATTCATCGAACGAAGGAGAGTTGATTTCCCGCTACCTGACGGACCGATAATGACCACAACTTCTCCACGTTTAATCTCAAGATTGATGCCTTTTAAAACTTCATTTTTCCCAAAAGACTTATGTAATTCTTCAATTTTAATCAAGGTTTCTGTCATTATTTCTTGTCTCCTTGTCCAATATGTTTTTCAAATGCTTTCAACGCTACTGTCAAAACAGAGGTCATAATCAAGTAGTAAAAGGCTGCAAATAAAAGTGGAGTCAATGGTAAATAAGTTGTTGTTGCTACTGTCGTTGCACCATTCCACAACTCCATCACCCCAATTGCCGACAAGAGGGAACTATCCTTGATAATGGTGATAAATTCATTTCCCAGTGCTGGAAGAATATTTTTTATAGCTTGTGGCAAAATGACATAACGCATGGCATTTTTCGGACGAATACCAAGAGAGTATGCGGCCTCTAACTGCCCTTTAGGAACCGCATTGATCCCCGCACGAACAGTTTCTGAAACGTAAGCTCCACTGTTCATAGAAATAATCAGAATACCAGGAATCAAACGAGAAAGATCAACTCCTAAAATTCCCACTTGAATAGTCGGAGCATTGATATGCATAAGAGCAAAGGCAATCATAATCTGAACCATCATCGGAGTTCCACGGAAGATCCAAACATACACATTTGCAAACCAAACGAGCGGTTTAAAGCGTGATCGCTGAGCAAAGGCCAGTAACACACCTATAATGGTTCCTAAGCAGACAACAAGGATGGAAATCAATACGGTAATCAGAGCACCATAGTTAAAATATGGTAAATACTTTGGTAAAAAAAGAAAAAAATTCATATTTAATCAACTTTCTATGTATTAGATTGTATGATTATAACATGAATTGAATTAAAATGCAATCCTTTTTTTCCCTAATTTTAACAATTAACTTGATGGAATAGAGAAATAGAGAGAAATCACAGTTTTTTTCTAGTCAACTACCTCTTGTTTATGGTAAAATAGAAACGATAAGAAATGGAGGAGAATCAAAATGGAATCACATTTGGTTAGAATCATTAACCGCCTAGAAGCAATGACAAAAGATGGTGGAAATCTAAAACGTAATTTGAACGTGAAGGTGTTGTTGTCGCAGAAGTTGCATACAGCCACGACGAAGAAAACGGATCACTCTTCACCCTTCGCGATGTCGAGGCTCGTGAAACTTATACCTTTGATAGCATTGATTTGATTGCAATGGAGATCTACGAACTCCTTTACTAATATAAAAACAACGGGCAGTAAGGCCCGATGAATGAGAATCCTTTTTGTCACCGCAAATGGGATTTTTTCTTACCTTCAAGTCGCTTAATCCTCCATAAATCCTTCTTTATAAAAACGACCACTTCCCAATCTTTTTACTTGCTTTACACCTTAATCATGCTATAATGAAAGTATAAAACTTTGACTATTTTTGACCTATTTTCTTAGGCCAAAAATAAGAATGAAATGAGGTAGATGTATGCTCTGTCAAAACTGTAAAATTAACGACTCAACAATTCATCTGTATACCAATATCAATGGACAGCAAAAGCAAATTGATCTCTGTCAAAATTGCTATAAAATTATCAAAACAGATCCAAATAATACCCTCTTTAAAGGAATGACTGACTTAAACAATCATGACTTTGATCCTTTCGGCGACTTTTTCAATGATTTGAACAATTTCAAACCTTCTTCTAATAACGTCCCTCCAACTCAATCTGGTGGAGGATATGGAGGAAACGGTGGTTATGGACCTCAAAACCGAGGCCCACTTCAAACACCACCTAGCCAAGAAAGAGGACTCCTAGAGGAATACGGTATCAATATTACTGAGATTGCTCGTCGGGGAGATATTGACCCTGTTATCGGTCGAGATGAGGAGATTATCCGCGTTATCGAAATCCTCAACCGTCGAACCAAGAACAATCCTGTCCTTATCGGAGAACCAGGTGTTGGTAAAACAGCCGTTGTTGAAGGTCTAGCTCAGAAGATTGTCGATGGGGATGTTCCCCATAAACTTCAAGGCAAGCAGGTCATCCGTCTGGATGTGGTCAGTCTAGTCCAAGGAACAGGGATTCGAGGCCAATTTGAAGAACGTATGCAAAGCTCATGGAAGAAATTCGCAAACGTGAGGATATCATCCTCTTTATCGATGAAATCCATGAAATTGTTGGTGCAGGATCTGCTGGCGATGGCAATATGGATGCAGGCAATATCCTCAAACCAGCCCTTGCCCGTGGTGAATTGCAAATGGTTGGTGCCACTACTCTCAATGAATACCGCATCATTGAAAAAGATGCTGCTCTAGAGCGCCGTATGCAGCCTGTCAAGGTAGATGAACCAACTGTCGAAGAAACCATTATCATCCTTAAAGGGGTTCAAAAGAAATACGAAGATTACCATCACGTCAAGTACACTGATGCTGCTATCGAAGCTGCTGCGAATCTTTCCAATCGCTATATCCAAGACCGCTTCTTGCCAGACAAGGCTATTGACCTGTTGGACGAAGCTGGTTCAAAGATGAATCTAACGCTGAACTTTGTTGATCCTAAAGTGATTGATCAGCGCTTGATTGAGGCTGAAAATCTCAAGGCTCAAGCTACACGAGAGGAAGATTTTGAAAAGGCTGCTTATTTCCGCGATCAGATTGCCAAGTACAAGGAAATGCAAAAGAACAAGGTGACCGATCAGGATACTCCAATCATCAGCGAGAAAACCATCGAACATATCATTGAGCAGAAAACCAATATTCCTGTTGGGGAACTCAAAGAAAAAAGAACAGTCTCAGCTTATCCATCTAGCAGACGACCTCAAAGCTCATGTCATTGGGCAAGATGAAGCTGTCGATAAGATTGCCAAAGCCATCCGTCGTAATCGTGTTGGACTTGGAACTCCTAACCGCCCAATCGGAAGCTTCCTCTTTGTCGGACCAACTGGTGTCGGTAAGACAGAACTCTCTAAACAACTAGCCATTGAACTCTTTGGTTCTGCTGACAGCATGATTCGCTTTGATATGAGTGAATACATGGAAAAACACAGTGTGGCTAAATTGGTCGGAGCCCCTCCAGGCTATGTAGGCTACGATGAAGCTGGTCAGTTAACGGAAAAAGTTCGTCGCAATCCTTACTCACTCATCCTTCTCGATGAGGTCGAGAAAGCCCACCCAGATGTCATGCACATGTTCCTTCAAGTCTTGGACGATGGTCGTTTGACAGATGGGCAAGGACGTACAGTTAGCTTTAAGGATGCTATCATTATCATGACCTCAAATGCCGGTACGGGTAAGGCCGAAGCCAGCGTTGGTTTTGGGGCGGCTCGTGAAGGACGTACCAACTCTGTTCTCGGTGAACTCGGAAACTTCTTTAGCCCAGAGTTTATGAACCGTTTTGACGGCATTATCGAATTTAAACCTCTCAGCAAGGACAACCTTCTCCAAATCGTCGAACTCATGCTTGCAGATGTCAACAAACGCCTCTCTAGCAACAATATCCACCTCTATGTGACAGACAAGGTCAAAGAAAAGTTGGTTGACTTGGGATATGATCCAAAAATGGGGGCGCGTCCACTCCGCCGTACTATTCAAGACCATATCGAGGATGCCATCACTGACTACTACCTTGAAAATCCAAGTGAAAAAGACCTCAAGGCAGTTATGACAAACAATGGCAAAATTCAAATCAAATCTGCTAAAAAAACTGAAAAAAACAGAAGAGATTACTTCTGAAATAGAAGAATAAATCTCATAAAAAGAACAGGAAACAAGATTTCCTGTTCTTTTTTTAATTCTCTTCTTGAACTTGATAGCGAAGAATTGTTTTCAATTTGCTTGGCTCCGTTCGATGAAGATTAGTGAGATAAATTTCTCGGTGTACTTCCGAAGTTCTTTTGAGTTTATGAAGTTGACAAAAATGCTCCATCTCTGCAAAAGTCTCATTTTCAGTATCAAAAGGTCCTACATGAAGCATAGCAAGGCTTTGGCCTTCTTCTATCATTTCAAAACGAATAGCCTCATAGAGAATATTTGGCTTCTTGATTTTTGACCTCTTCCAAAGCTTTTTTTCAAATAGTTCTCTCGTAATAAAATCGGGTTGCCCAATCATAATGCTATAAGAAAGCTCACTTTTTACCAGTTCTCCCTCCTTCTCCTTTTTCCATACACCTTCTAAAGGAAAGACAGTAAAATCAGTGTAAACCTCATCCAGAGGAGCTTTTTTATACTTCATCTTTATCGCATAGGCTAAGGCATATAAGGCCCCTACGCGTTCTGAAAAATCTTCTTGATTTGGATCACCTTTACCATCAATCACGATATAGGATTGACCTAGTACCTGCAGGATGCTGGGACTAGCTTTCACTTGATAAAGATCTTTTGCTTCCTTTCTCCATTCGTATTTCATTTGGTTCCTCTCCTTTCTATCTCTAGTATAGCACCAAAACCCTGACATCTTTTGTCAAGGTTTGTAAAGTTTTTGGATTTTTTCTACTCTAGAAAGCAATTCCTTCTTCAGATGATTGGGGGCGAGTATTTCCACCCCATCTAGATAAGACAGGAGGTAAGTATACAGACTTTCATGCTCTGGTAGGACTGTCTTGACATAATAACACCCATCTTTCCCCAAGCTAATCTCATCTTCTGAAAAATCTTCATAAACCCGGAAAGCAAGCTTGGGACTAAACTTCAAGGAAACTTCGATTTGATGTGCCACTTGATCTGAACCATCAACCCAATCCTCCACATTTTTCTGCTTCACAGTTTCAGTTGTTAGGTGATAATTCCTAATTCTAGACAATTTGAAAAAACGCCACTCTTCCTTCAAACAACAGTAGGCATGAAGGTACCAATCTCTCTTTTTAAATACGAGTCTAAAGGGCTCGACTGTACGAATCGTTTTCTGACTACACCCACCTAGATAAGTAATCACCAGTTGCCTTTTCTCTAGAATAGCATGTTTGATGTTATCAAATAATTCTTTTTGACCTTCTCGCTTTCTCCAGTCAGTCAAATCTACTTCTATCCAAGGGCTAGTAGAAACTTGAAAAATAGATTCCAACTTTTCAAGTAACAAATCTTGCCTGTCATTTGTCAGGGCTTGAATTCCTTGCAAAGCTGATAGAAGTTCTAATTTTTCATCCTCCGATACGAGAGTACGATCCAGAACAAAGTCCTTCATTAAAAAGATTCCGCCTGACTTCCCAGGTATCGAATATAGAGGAATCCCCGCCATACTCAACCGCTCAATATCGCGATAAATCGTTCGTACAGATACTTCAAATAATCGGGATAATTCAGGAGCCGTTGTACTGCCTTTCTAAAAGTAGATACAGGATACGAAATAGTCTTGATTCTGCCATAAAATCACCTCTCTTTCATTATACCAGTTATAGTGCTAGGTCTGGAAAGTTTAACTAGACAAATATTAATCCAAACAAAGTAGCTTTTTCTGCATCAGTTCGTTGGTTTATTCTTGACAGCTTGCCCCTCGTCCATTATGATAATAATAAAGATACTAGAGAATGAGGAAAATGCAATGGCAAACCCAACTTATGGTGATAAAAAAGAGAATGTGACCTACCAGCCCCGCTATGGTGTGTACGCAATTATTCCGGATGCGGAGAAAAAACAAATTGTCCTAGTTCAAGCCCCCAATGGTGCTTGGTTCTTGCCAGGTGGAGAGATTGAAGCAGGCGAAGATCATCAAGAAGCACTGAAGAGAGAACTAATCGAAGAACTTGGCTTTACAGCTGAGATTGGAACCTATTATGGTCAAGCTGATGAGTATTTCTACTCTCGCCACCGTGATACCTACTACTACAATCCAGCTTATCTCTATGAAGCTATTTCTTTCCAAGAAGTACAAAAACCATTGGAAGATTTTAATCATATTGCTTGGTTTCCTATTGATGAAGCAATTGAAAAACTCAAACGTGGTAGCCATAAATGGGGAATTGAAGCTTGGAAAATCCAGCATGGAATTGGCTAAAATACACGATTTTATCCAAAAAGTGCTATAATAGAGTTAGAAAATCGGAGGAACTGTTATGAAGCTTATCAATACGACAAACTCACACTCGCAACTTGTTAAAAGCCAATTAGAAAGCACAGACGCAACTCTTGTTGAGGTCTATTCTGCTGGAAACACAGATGTAGTTTTCACACAAGCCCCGCTTCACTATGAAATCCTCATTTCCAACAAACACCGTGCTATTCGTGAACCTGAAATCGAAACCATCCAAGACTTCTTCTTGAAACGTAAAATCGACAAAGGAAGCATTGATGAAGCCAATATCAAGACGCTTTATTCAGATAAATTGATTGAGATTTCAATCCCTGTAAATAAGAAAACCAGCCAAAAGCTGGTTTTCTTTTGCAAAAAAGATTGGTAGTGCACAGCTACCAATCTTTTAGTTTTATTTCACAGCTTCTTTTAATGCATCTACCTTATCCAAACGTTCCCATGGAAGGTCAATATCTGTACGTCCCATGTGTCCATAAGCCGCTGTTTGACGGTAAATTGGGCGTTTGAGATCCAGCATTTGAATAATTCCTGCAGGGCGAAGGTCAAAGATTTGACGCGCTGCTTTTTCAAGCTTGCTTTCAGCTACTGTTCCTGTACCAAAAGTATCGATACGAACAGAAACAGGCTGCGCCACCCCGATGGCATAGGCCAATTGTACTTCTGCCTTCTTAGCAAGACCTGCTGCAACGATGTTCTTGGCAATGTAGCGAGCTGCATAAGAGGCTGAACGGTCCACCTTCGTCGCATCCTTACCAGAGAAGGCACCTCCACCATGACGAGAGTAGCCACCATAGGTATCCACGATGATCTTACGACCAGTCAAGCCTGAGTCCCCTTGAGGTCCACCGATTACAAAGCGACCAGTTGGATTGATGAAGAATTTGGTTTGCTCATCCAAGTAAGAAGCTGGGATCACCTCTTTGATAACCTTGTTAATCACATCATTGTGAATTTGTTCATTGCTAACTTCTGGGTCGTGCTGAGTTGAAATAACGACTGTATCCACCCGTACTGGACGGTCATTTTCATCATACTCAACCGTAACTTGTGATTTAGCATCTGGACGGAGATAGCTGATTTCACCAGACTTACGAAGTTCTGCCAAACGACGAACCAACTTGTGGCTAAGTGAGATTGGTAAAGGCATGAGTTCTTCTGTCTCATCCACCGCAAATCCAAACATAAGACCTTGGTCACCAGCACCAATCAAGTCCAGTGGATCTTGATCTGCATTTCCACGAACTTCCAAGGCTTCGTTAACACCTTGGGCGATATCTGGTGACTGCTCAACAAGTGACGGATGAACTCCCACCGTCTCCGCAGAAAAACCATACTCTGTATTGGTATAACCAATCTCTGCAATGGTATCACGAACCACTCGGTTAATATCTACATAAGCATGTGTAGAAATTTCACCAAAAACATGGACCGAACCTGTGTATACAGCTGTCTCGGCAGCAACGTGCGCATCTGGATCCTTTGCTAAAATAGCATCCAAAAATCGCATCTGAAATTTGGTCTGCAATCTTATCCGGATGCCCCTCAGATACAGATTCAGACGTGAATAATTTACGTTCTGACATAAAAAAATGTCCCCCCTTAAAAAATATTGTTATAGAGTTACAAAGTACTGATAGGAAAACTACTAGTAATGAATACCTACCATCTTATCGGGACTATATAACCTTATCATTATACCACTTTTTACTTTTTTTGCAGTATTTTTCTCTAAATCAAAAAAAGAACCTTACGGCTCTTTTTCTCGGCATAATAATTTGGCTTGTACTCCATAATACAGAAGATCATACCTATGTTTATCTGCATACTTCGTTTACAAACTACCTATTTTTTCGTCTGCTTTTTCCTCACAATGTTTTAACAAACAATCTTCCAGTTAGGCTTACTGTTCCTTAGACTTTCTATTGCTTACAGTTAAGCCAAGTCCAGCCATTAGGAGGCCAAGTCCCACAATACCATAGTTCGCTGTATCATTACTTCCTGTATCAGGGAGTTTCGCCACTTCTTTTTTATAAGCTGTAGCTACTGGAACTGTGGTAGTTGGAGTCGCACTTCCTGTCTGAGCAACAGGTAGTGTTGTACGACGTTCTAGGTAAAATTGGTAATTATCTTTCGTTACCTTGTAATTGTGTCCTTCAGTCACAGTTTCAACAATCCATGTAGTTGCATCCTTAGTTAAAGAATCAGCCAAGTTACGATTAATATTCATTAATCGACCTTCAGATACAAAATCTTTATAGCTAATATCGGTCCCTGTCGAAGTTGCAACAATTCTTTCGATTTTTGCGGCTTTCAAAGACGCAAGAGTATTCGCCATCGTTGGAATTGAAGGATCCTCCTTCATTGGAGCATCTGTCAACAATACGACAAACTTTTTATTTTTAGGTGACTTAGACCAGTCGTAGGTTGAAACAATTTGTGTAAGAGTAGGTGTAGATGTTTCAGGGAAGTCTCCACCATGTGCAAGCTTAATGCCTGCTAAGGCTTTTTCAAGCTCAGCTGGGTCAGAGGTAAAATAAGATTCATTAAATTTTGTTAAAATTGTACCCTCATCTGCTAATCCACCTATACGTCCATATACTTCATCACTAAAGGTAGCTAATCCAAAACGTGCTGCTACTCCATCTTTAGCAAGATTTCTTGCAAACTCATTGATATTGTTACGGACAGTGTCAATAGTTCGAGACATAGATGCTGAACGGTCAACAACAAAAACGATATCGGCAGAGTTAGATTTTGAAATCGTTCTTGTCGCTTTCTTGATTTCGACTGTAGTTGTTTTATCAACACGTTCATATTGGGTATAAGAATTTCCATCTTCATCTTTCCCACTCACTGTACTCTCAGTTGTTTCAGTCTTTGGAGCAGGAAGTTCTTCACTTTTTACAGGTGCCACTTCTGTCTTTGTGACTTCAACTGTTGCAGTTTCTTCATGAATCTTTTGATCACCTTCTTGGCGTTCTTTCACGTCAATAGGTGAAACCTTCTTAGAAACATCAACAAGTTCTCCAGGTTTTGCATCTGATTGGTTAACGACTGGTTTCGCCTCATCAGCTTTAATTTCTGCTACAGCAGCTTCGACTGCCGATTTATTTGCTTCGGTTTTCTTTACTGTTTCAGCTGAAGTAGATGCCGGTTGTGTTGTTTCATCTGCAGACACTTGTCCGACCTGAGCAAAAGCAAACAAAATTGCTACAGAAGCCAACCCAACTTTCATTTTACGGAATGAAAAACGTTGTTGTTTCATAAATGATTTATCCATAGAAGTCCCCTTTTCTTTTCACGGATCAAATGATATAATCCGATTGTTTTTATAGTATGATAACACAATTTTTGTATAGTTTTCAATTTTTTTCCTTATGATTTCAATAAAATATTGCTCTAAAAAAGGTTTTAAAGCAATTACTGTTTTATAAATCAAATTATTTAAAATATATAATTATTATCTCCTTTGAATATTTCCGGAAATAAAAACTCAGTAGAATCACCTGATTCTACTGAGTTTTTAAAATGTTTGGCGTTTAGCTTTACGCTCTGCACGGCCACGTGCGCGATTTTCAGCACGCTTGGTTTTGCGGCGTTTTTCATCCACCGCCCATTGAATCTTCTTCTTATAGCCTGGTTTGACTTTTTCTTTTTCTTTTTGACCAAGCCAATCATTTCAATATCAAGCTTATCCTGCTTCTTTTCACGGTTGGCACGACGATCACGGTCATAGGTATCTTGAAACTCTCCGTCTTTGACCATCTTAGGAGTAAACTTGATTCCTAATTTCTCCAACTCACGGATATCCGAGTCATCGCTTGGCTGGTAAAGGGTAATAGCTGTACCAGGCAGTCCGTTGCGCCCAGTCCGTCCAACACGGTGAACAAAGAAGGACAAGTCTTGCGGAATGGCATCATTAATAACATGGCTGACACCTTCAATGTCAATCCCACGCGCTGCCAAGTCTGTTGCGACAATGTACTCAAAATCCAGATTTTTCACCTGATTCATGATCCGTTTGCGTTCACGAGGAGCAATGTCTCCATGAATCTTAGCTACCTTCAATCCTTGAGCAGTCAAGTAGGCATGTAACTCATCAGCACGCGTTTTTGTGTTAACAAAAATCATTGCCAAATAAGGCTGCATCAACTGAGTCAGCTGGTAAATTTGAGCATTCTTGTCGCGGCCCTTGGTCGAAATCAACCAATTATCAATCGTATCAGAAATGACTGTCTTAGTCTTGATTTTTTCCATGACAGGATTTGACAAGTATTTTTTCAAGAATGGTTGCAATTTTTGTGGAATAGTTGCTGAAAAGACCATGAATTGCAAGTCTTTTGGAAGGCTCCCTGCAATCTTATCAACGGTTTCCAAGAATCCCATATCCAAGGTCATATCCGCTTCATCAATTACAAAGGTCTTGGCCTTGTGAATAGCCAAATCACCAGATTTGACCAAGTCATAGATGCGACCTGGCGTTCCGATAACAATATGTGGTTGGTTGCTGGCAAGTTTTTCAATCTGACGCGCCTTATCCGTACCACCCACATAATTAACCACACGAACTTCGACATCTGAGTGAGCTGCAATCTGACGGGCTGCTTGGTAGATCTGAGTAGCCAACTCACGACTTGGTGCAGTAATGACCGCTTGCACACTATCGCTAGTTTCATCTAATTGCTGAAAAATGGGTAGTAAGAAAGTGTGGGTCTTTCCTGAACCTGTTTTTGACTCGCCCACCAAATCACGACCTGCCAATACAATAGGGATTAATTTTTCTTGTACCTCTGTTGGAGTTGTGAATTTCAACTCCTCCAAGGCTTCTACTATATAACTTTTAAATTGAAATTTCTTAAATGACATACTATCCTCGATTCTATCCTTTCAATTATATCATATTTTGTCCTATTGCAGTAGTCCCATTTGAGTCTCATTCCTGTAGTAAAGATTCGAATAGATTAAAAGGTTGGAACTCTCTGGTTCCAACCTCTTTCATTATTTCCAGGTCAATACAGCATTCAAACCATAATGATCACTGACTTGTGGACTATTTTGGCCATCAAAAACTACTTGTAAACTCTCTACTTCTAACTCTTTGGTCGTAAAGACGTAGTCGATTCGTAGCGGTTCAGTATTGCCTTTCCAACCATCAATTTCTGGTGGAACGGTATAGCTACCACTTCTTTCTTTCGCAACTTCAAACGCGTCTTGTAATCCTAATGGGCTAGCTAAAATCGCTTGATAGCCTTCCTGACCAGCTGGATTATTAAAATCACCTGCTAAAATCAGAGGTTTGTTCAACTCTTTTAGTACAGCCTCAAATCGTGCCCATTCTTCTTGGAAACCTTTATCCCACCAAGAGAGATGAACGCTTGCAAGAGCAAGTTCCTTACCTTCAACCTCTGTCTCAGCCAAGGCAACGCGACGAGTATGGTAGTCTGTCGGATCATCTACATCTGACACTAAAATCTCACGCGCCTTAATAGGTGTCTTAGATAAGATAGCTACACCTTCATGGTAGCGGTCATAGCCAACATGATTGTAAGCCCAAGTCCAGTAGTAGTTTTTCCCTTTCTCAGCCAATTTTTTTCAACCAGAAGTCGTACATAGTGATCCTGATGAATAGGTTCTGCCGCTGGCAAAGCTTGATAGAGGTCATTAACCTCCACCTCAGGAGAAGTGATTTCTGATTGATTTCTTGAAACAAATCAAATCATAATCCTTATCAAGAATGTCTTGGAGTAAGATTTGGAATTTTTTTCCTCTGCTTCCTTCTCCATCCAACTGTGGGTATTGAGTGTTAGAAATTTCATGCTTTTTCTCCTAAAAACAAGAGGTTGGAAAACAGCTTCCAACCCCAAGTATATTACAATTCTACTTTAGCAACTGCTGTTTTTAGCTGCAAGAGAACCTGTTTGTTCTAATTTAACTGATTTAAGGACATCACCATTTGTGAAGACAACCACTGTTGATGTTTTGCGTCCTGCTTCTCGAATAGCATCTAAGTCAGCTGTGACAAGAAGATCACCAGCAACCACTTTTTGTCCTTCAGAGACATGAACAGTAAATGGTTTTCCTTCAAGACTTACTGTATCCAAACCAATATGAACAAGCACTTCAAGACCTGAGTCAGTGACAAGACCAAGAGCGTGTTTTGTTGGGAAGATACTTGATACAGTACCAGTAACTGGAGATACAATATTTCCATTTGCTGGCTCTACTGCAAATCCATCACCCATCATTTTTTGAGCAAAAACAGGATCTTCCACTTGTTCCAAGGCAACAACTTGACCGTCAGCTACTGAGTAAATATCCTCAGTTACACCCTTGTAATGTACAGTATTTTGTTGAGTTTCTGTCATTTGACTTGGAAGAGTTTCAGGAATTACTTCACCTGAGTCAAGGATATCTTGGATATCAGATTTCAATACGTCAGCTTTTGGTCCGTAGATAGCTTGGACACCTTGTCCTTTCATGACAAGCCCCATAGCCCCTTCTGCTTTCCATTGTTCCTCAGTACCAACGCGATCTGCGTCTTTAACAGTTACACGAAGACGAGTCATACATGCATCCACATCTACGATATTTGCACGACCACCAAGAAGGTTAATGATGTTTACGGCTTGAGAAGCTGCTGCAACTTTTGGAGTTCCAGGAGCTGCTTCTTCTGATGTTCCTTCAGCTGTTTCGTAGTTTCCGTTACGTCCTGGAGTTGCGTAGTTGAATTTCTTGATCATGAAGTTGGCAATGAAGTACATGATAACCGCAAAGAGAACAGTTACCCAGATAAAGTTAACGATATCCATACCAATACCAGCATTAATTGCCAATGGTGTACGAGTCAAGAATTCAATTGAACCGAATGAGTGGACACGAAGGTGAACAATATCTGCCATAGCAAAGGCAGCACCTTGAACTACTGAATAAACAAGGTAAAGCGGTGTTGCGATGAACATGAACATATACTCGATAGGTTCAGTAACCCCTGTCAAGAATGTTGCAAGGGCTGTCGCAATCATCATACCCTTGTATTGGTGTTTCTTGTCAGCATCAACATTGCGGTAGATAGCAACGATGACACCCATCAAGATACCAAATGAACCGATCATTTGTCCAACTTTGAAACGAGCTGGAGTGACTGTTGTAAGAAGGTGTTGGTATTGGTCAGCATTTGAACCTTTAAGGTTAACAAGGTCAGTTACCCATGCAAGCCAAAGTGGATCTTGACCAAATACTTGTGTTCCTTTTGCAGCACCAGTTAACACTTCGTATGTTCCACCAAGAGCTGTATAGTTCATTGGGATAGTCAACATGTGGTGAAGACCGAATGGCAAGAGCAAACGTTCCAAAGTACCATACAAGAATGGTGCAAGAACTGGAGCAGTTTCTTGTGAGTTGGCAATCCAAATACCAAAGTTGTTGATACCTGTTTGAACTACTGGCCAAAAGGCAGCAAGTACAATTGCAGCAATAGTTGAACGAAGAATAACGACGAATGGTACGAAACGTTTACCATTGAAGAATGAAAGGGCATCAGGAAGTTTACGGAAGTTGTAGTATTTGTTATAAGCTGTTGCCCCAACAAAACCAGAGATAATCCCTACGAAAACCCCCATGTTAAGCGCTGGTGCCTCAAGAACGCTGATAAAGTAGTCAGCAACCTTGATTGAACCACCAAAGAAAGTAGTAACCATTGCTTCAGGGTTTTTCAACATATCACCTGTAACACCGAAGATAGTACCTGTGATACGGTTAATCAAGATAAAGGCAAGTCCGGCTGCAAATGCACCACCTGCACGTTCTTTTGCCCAGCTTCCCCCAATAGCAAGGGCAAACAAGATATGAAGGTTACCGATAACCCCCCAACCAATTTGCTCAAGGATTCCACCTGTAATCACTAGAGGAGCAAGGTTTGGGTCGATCATCACGATTGATTTACCGATTGAGATCATCAATCCCGCCGCTGGCATAACGGCGATAACCACCATTAAAGCCTTACCGAATTTTTGCCAAAATTCGAAAGACAAGACATTTTTGAATGTAGCTTTCATCATTCAAATCTCCTTTATTTTATTTAGGCAAACGTTTTACGAAAACGTTTGCATTTGGTTATGTATTAATTATACCACTTTTATTTTTGTAAAGGCTTTTATAAAAATTGTCTATTTTTTTAATTTTTTAAAAAGGAAAAAGAGAAGTTTACGAAAACTTCTCTTTTAAAAATGTATTATTTTTTTCTGATTTGTTCTGCAATTTGCATTTAAATCCAACTAGATCTTCAAGAATCGACGCATCGAAATCCCCGAACCAATTGAACCAATGAAAATTCCAATTATAAATAATAGGACTGTCATCAGAGGGATAAACACATCTGGTGTAATCATTGACAAGTTTTGACCTACCAAAGATTTATTGACCGATTGATAAACCATATTGTAAACAAAGAATACAAGGACAGAAGGAATCGCTGCACCAAGCAAGCCAATAAAAGCACCTTCTAGCAAGAATGGACCACGGATATAGCCGTTTCTTGCTCCTACCAGACGCATGATCTGAATCTCACGGCTACGTGAAATAATGGTGATACGGATGGTATTGGAAATGAGGAAGACTGCGATAAATCAAGAGCCCTGCAATAACCAATCCCCAAACACGGATAAAGGAAGCCAGTTCAAAAAGTCGTTGAGTGTTGGCTCCACCATCTTGAACCTCTGATACTCCCTCAATTTTCTTAGCTTCTTCAGCTACCGTTTTAACATCACTCGGAGAATTTGTATCAACGATATAAGCATCATAGAGAGGGTTTGCATCCCCTTCAAAGACCTTCCAATCGTCACCCATTGTTTCCGTTAGTTTTTCGTACTGTTCTTCTTTACTTGAGAAGGTAACACTCTTAACAGCAGGTATAGCTTTCAAAGCATCATAAACCTTGTGGTAGTCATTATTGGTAACTGTCTGACCTTCTTTTTCAATCGTTTCACTGTTATCAGCTACATCCTTACGAATGTATACCATGACCCGAACGTTATTTTCAATATCGGTAGCCAGTTTTGCTGTATTAAAAATTACAGATGCAAACAGGGCAACGAGGGTCAAGGTAATCATAACCGAACTCACTGCTGCTACTGTCATCCAGCCATTTCGCTTTAAACTTTTTAATGATTCAAATAAATGGCGAAAAAATCTACTAATCATCGTATCCATATTCTCCTTTAGCTTCGTCACGAACGACACGGCCATTTTCAATGGCAATGACACGGTGGCGCAAGGTATTTACAATCTGGCTATTGTGGGTTGCCATCAAGACAGTAGTACCTTGGAGATTGATGCGTTCCAACAGATTCATAATTTCCCATGAATTATCTGGGTCCAAGTTTCCTGTTGGCTCATCGGCAATCAATACTTTAGGATTGTTGACAATCGCACGAGCAATCGCAATCCGTTGCTGCTCTCCACCTGAGAGTTCATTAGGGAAAGAGCGAACCTTATGTTTCAAACCAACCAGGTCCAATACTTCCATAACACGTTTTTTGATGTTGCGACGGCTCTCACCGATTACTTCCATTGCATAGGCAATATTCTCATAAACGGTCTTCTTAGGCAAAAGTTTGTAATCCTGAAAGACTACCCCAACACTACGACGTAGAAGCGGGACATCTTTCTTCTTAATTTTAACTAAATTAAAGCCTGCAACTGTTAGGCTTCCTTTTTCGATCTTTACTTCTCGGTATAAAGCTCGAATAAAGGTTGACTTACCTGCCCCAGAAGGTCCTACGATATAGGCAAACTCTCCTGGTTCAATGGTAACAGATACACCACGCAGGGCAGTCGTTCCATTGTCATACTTTTTGACAACATCTCTCATTTCAATGATTGACATATGAGTTCCTTTCTATCTTAGCTGATTCGCCACTTGAGGTAGGCATCGATAAAACCATCAAGGTCTCCATCCATCACCTTATCTACCTGAGCAACTTCAAAGCTTGTACGGTGATCTTTTACCATAGTATAAGGCGTGAAAACATAAGAACGGATTTGGCTTCCCCATGTGATTTCTTTTTTCTCACCTTTAAGGGAATCAACTTCCGCAGCTTTCTTTTCTTGCTCCATTTGATAGAGCTTAGCCTGCAACATCTTCATGGCACGATCTCTATTTCCATACTGGGTACGATCGACCGTTGATTGGACGACAGTTCCCGTAGGAATGTGTGTCAAACGCACACCTGTTGAAACCTTATTGACGTTCTGTCCACCAGCACCACCTGAACGGAAGGTATCCATTTTGATATCATCTTCACGAATCTCCACTTCGATGGTATCATCCAACTCAGGCATAACCTCTACGGATGTAAAGGAAGTATGGCGGCGTTTGGCAGAGTCAAATGGCGAAATACGGACCAAACGGTGAACACCCATTTCTGATTTAAGTAGGCCGTATGCATTGGGTCCTTCAAAAGACAAGGTAACAGACTTGATACCTGCTTCATCACCAGCCTGGTAATCCAAGACTTCTACTTTAAAGCCTTTGGCATTTCCATAACGAGTATACATACGAAGCAACATATCGCCCCAGTCCTGAGCCTCAGTACCACCAGATCCTGGATGGATTTCCAAGATTGCATTATTATGGTCATAAGGTTCTGACAAGAGAAGGGTCATCTCGTAGCTGGTCATCATCTTATCCAGTTCTGTCAACTGTTCGACCAGTTCATCATGGACTGACTCGTCTTCTGCTAAAAAGTCCAATAAAATCTCAACTTCATCCTGTAACTCTTCCATTTTACGGAAGGTGTTATAGGTGTTTTTTAATTCATTTAATTCTTGCGACGTTTTTTGGGCCGCGATATTATCGTTCCAAAAATCAGGTTCTGTCATCTTGTTTTCCAAGATGGCAATCTCTTCCTCTAAACCTTCGAGGTCAAAGAGACCCCCTAAAAGAAGCTAATTTTTCACGATTTGCGTCAATTTTTTGACGAATTTCTGAAATGTCCATAGATACTCCTTTTCATATCGTTTTATTATACCATAATCTCTCATTTCTTTCCATATTTTGCTTTCCACCGCTTTTGATGGCAGAAGAAAAGAGGCTCTAAAGCCTCTTGTTTAAAGGACTTTAGCAGAGGTATGAGTAATTTCCTCCACTTGAATTCCTTCTTTTTCAAACTTTTCCTTTAATGAAGTCAAATCGATTTTTCCATCAATTTGAACTTCGATGACGACCTTGCCATCCTTACGTGGGATGTTAACAGTATGGGAAATATTTAAATCCTCTTCTACAATTAGAGCTACAATTTTTCCCAGCACTCCTACTTCATTTTCTGTAATGAAACGAACGCGAATCCCCTCTTCTCCGTATCCAGCGATTTCCAAGAAAGCCTGAAAAACATCGCGGTCTGTAATGACGCCGTAGACCTGATGATTGTCTACGACTGGTAATATCCCAATTTTATTTTAGCATCAGGTAGGTCGCATCTTCTAGACTAGCATAGCCAGAAACCGTCACGACATCTCGAATCATTACATCTTTTACTTTGGTTTTATTCAGAAGATAATTCATCTCATAGATAGAGAGACTGGTTGCTTTAGATGGGCTGGCTTCCGCAATGGTTCCTTCTGTTACCAATCCGACTAATTGATCGTTTTCGATAACAGGTAAACGGTGCAAACCTTGCTCGCGCATCAAATCTGCTGCGTGTGCTACAGTCGTATCTGGACTGATATAAACTACCTTACGGGTCATGAAATCTTTAACTGCCATGAGACTTCTCCTTCTATATTGCTACTTTTATTATACACTTTCTTAGAAAATCTATCAAACGCTTTCATCTCTTTTTCAAGATTTTGAATAATCTGAGAAGTTTGCATAAAATGCCAGTATAAATTAAAAGGGAACCGAAGTTCCCTCTCTTCTTAAATCGTAACAGTGTCTCGATCTTTTATCATATAACGTTTTAACGGGCTAAGACTAGCTAGCCAATATAGTAGACCGCCAAATAGCGCAGTAAATCCGCTACCCGTTGTGATTAAAAAGATTGGACTTTGAATTTGTGCAGTTACAGGGTTGTAGACAAAAAGTACCGCTACCAATAAGGAGATAAATACGCAAGACAAGCCAACTAAGTTAAATCCTTTAGTAAATTCGTAGGCGTCATGCCCTTCAAGGAAATAGGCTGAACGCAAGTCGAGTTTTCGTTTTCTTAAGATAAAATAGTCGACAACAATCATACCAATAATTGGCCCCTGAATATAGGCGGCTAGGGAGATGAAGGAGCCGAAATACTCTTCTACTCCTCCCCAGATAGTGAGTAGACTCACATAAACCATGGCAATCCAAACCATTAGTTTATAGCTTACTTTGGGCATCCCACTTTTGACAATCATACAGTTCACATACGATCCAGTCCCCTGGGTTCCAATATTGGCGAAGGCTACTAGTAGTAAACTTAAGAGAGCAAAGGCTGGTGTGCTTAGAGTTGAAAGCATCGTCGTTGGATCACTTTCATAGACACCTGTTTTGACAAACATGGCTAGAGCCATGACTCCACCTGTCGCAACGAAGAATGGAGCCACAACTCCGTATGATAAGGCTGTAGCCCAATAACCACTGCGTTCTGATTTTGCTAAACGTGGTAAAACCAACGCCTGTGTAGACCAAGAAAAAGCAAAGGCAACATTTCCTTCTCCAGAAAGCATGAAGCGTTCTAACGGCGTCAAATCTCCTTGAGTGGCTGGTTGGATATTCATAATATCCGTTATAGGAACGGCGACAAAGCAGATTCCAACGATGATGAGACCGACAATCAATAAGGCGATGACCAAGAAGCGATTGGTCCATTTAATCACCTCTGGACCTCCAAGAGCAATGAGAGTTCCAAGTAGAACACAGAGGGTTCCAAGAATAGGCGCCCATACTCCCTTGTCCAAACCAAGACCAAAATTATTTGCCAAATGGATCATGGAACTGGCAAAAAGATTGGCCGCAACAGCATACCATCCAAAGTTAGCCAAGCTAATAATGGTTGATAACAGAGCTACACCTCTTTTTCCTAGAACAGCTCTCAACCAAATCCACAAATCAATCCCATATTTAACCGCAAACAGAATTGGGAGACACTCAATAAAGACCCAGATAATGTTAAAGCTAAAAATATTAATCAACATTTGATTAAAGGTCAAATATTGAGCTACATAAGCCCCTTGAGTATAACACCAAGTGGCAATGGCAAAACCACTTGTCGATAGAAAGAGATCCCAAAAAGAATACTGACGATCCTTATTGGTCATGGGTACAATTCCTGTTATGGTTTCTTGTTGGATATAGTCATTCATTTTAGACATATTATTGAATTCCTCCCATCATTGCTAAGATAATCAAAACAAGGTTGATTAGGACTATGGAGATGATTAAAATGAAATCACTTTTTAGGAAGGGTTGAACAAACTCGTAGTTTGGCGACTCCATTTCTTCCAATCTTCTCTTTGTTTCAGTTGCTACTAAATCTTCAATTTCAGATGTCGTTTTCATCTTAGTTTTCCTCCAAATATAAGTCAAGGGCCAGTTGTCCATATTGTTTGGTATAGCGATACCAGATGTAGAGAAATTCACCAACTGGTTTTCCGACACTCTCCTGGAACAAAGCCCACAAGAACCAATAATATGAGGTCACTGCTACATAAGCCAAGTAGTGACGTTTGGTTTTCTTATCTGGTACTTCTTGCAAATACAATTCCAGTACTTTTTCAGCATCCTCTACGGTATAATGGGAACACGCGATAAAGGTGCCCAAATCTCCTGCTGGCTCTCCCATTCCAGAATATTCCCAATCAATCAAGCTCATTTCGCCTGCTTCATTCAACAAGAAATTAGGACTATAGGAATCTCCATGACAAAGAACAACCTGTTTGGGATCATTCTGTAAATAGTTTTTGAGAAGTGAAACAGTTTTATCCAGTTCCTCGAGACCATCAAACTCAAATCGATTTCTAGCCTTCAATTTTTCTCTAAAATCATCGATTCCTTCAAATTGGTCAAAGGAATGTTCCGTTTTTTCTCCAGATTGGTGTAACCGTCTCAAGAGGTCCATTGCTTGTGCCACATCATCCCAATTATCATAATCCAGTTGCTTAGCATTGGGAATAAATTCTGAAATTTTCCAGCCCTCATCCTTGTTCATGGCTACGAAGGTACGGTCAATCTTTAATTTTGCAGCAATTTCCATAGAAGCTGCTTCACTAGCTCGGTCGATATAATTTTCCGTTCCCCTGCCCGGATGACGGTAAACATATCTTTTTCCTAGACAGTCAAATGAAAATGATGTGTTGGTTAACCCATCTTTTAGAGGTTTGATATTGACAATATCTGAAGCCACACACTTTAATGTCTTACAGATATTATCGATAATAGCTGAGTCTGCATTTACCAAATAACGTTCATCAAATTGACGGAGTTCATCTAGTGAATCAAATTCTTTAACAATATCCGCTGAATAGTGACGAGCTTCTAAAAGGAGTTCCTTGACATGCCGACTATAATAATCCTCCCAAAGCTGTTCCCGATAAGGTTCGTGCTTAAACTCGGTTTCTAAAATTTCCTTGAATTTCTCGCTAAATGCACGGTCAAAATAAACGTGCCCCACCATGGCCCAAGTATTTTCTCCACCAATTTGGATATCAATGATGGTGTGATTCGAATCCTCTATAGCACAATATTCGTCCGTTTGACCTTCTGCAAATATCGTCGAGTAGTAACCTCTATAAATATATTGCTCAAAAGGATTTTCCACAAAATAATTATCTGATGAACAAATATACGTGTTGGAAAGTTGATCTTTAACCAACATAAGAGACGAACAGTTATTGTATTTGTAGTAATCATTATTCACTACAATTTTTACACCAAACTTCTCTGCAAGATAGAACATTTTTTCTTGAAGATAGCCTACAATAACGGTTATATCTTCTATTCCTGCTTCTTGCAGCTGTCTGATTTCCCTCTCTATCAAGCGTTCACCCTTGACTTGAAGTAATCCTTTGGGAATCTCATAAGACAAAGGAGCAAAACGACTACTCATGCCAGCAGCCATTATAATGGCATTTTTTACTCGATAGGGTTCTAAAACTTTCTGGCCTAGTTCAGTTAAGTGAAGTTCCTCATCAACCCACTTCTCTTCTTTCAGTTTTTTCAATAATGTGTTAACTGTCCCTAAAGATAGGTCTAACTCTTCAGCTAACTGTCTCTGAGTAAAGGTCTTTTCTTTATGTATCAACATAAAACGCAAAAGTTTAAATTGTTTTTCTGTTAGCATTTCTCAGTCCTCCTGTTCAATTTTTTCTTACTCATATTATAATATGAACAAAAAGGACTGTCAATTCAAATAGGGAAACAATGAGTAAAAATTAAGGCCTTCTTCCCTTTCCTCAAAAACATATAAATAAAAGAGCTCCTTATTCTGGAGCCCTGAAATATTTTATATTTTTGATAAGTAGTCGTATTAGGTGTCGCTTGGCTGCAATCCTTATCCGCCGACTAAAACAATCCACTGGATTGGATGATTACTTGCGCAATCCTTATCCGCCAACTAAAAAGGTCCCCCCGGACTATAGAGGGATTGCGTGCGCAATCTCCATCCACAACCTAAACTAGTCTCCCAGACTAAAGGAGAATAGCTGCACAATTCTTATCCGCCGACCAAAAAGGTCCCCCGGACCTTTTTAGCCACCTAGATATGCTTTTCTGACTTCATCTGATGCTGCGAGTTCTTTTCCTGTTCCTGATAGGACAATCTTTCCTGTTTCAAGTACATAACCTCGGTCAGAGATAGCAAGGGCCTTGTTAGCGTTCTGTTCAATTAGGAGAACCGTTGTTCCTTGCTTCTGAATATCTTGAATGATATCAAAAATTTCTTGGATAAAGATTGGGGCAAGTCCCATTGACGGCTCATCCAAGAGAAGGAGCTTAGGTGTAGACATGAGAGCGCGTCCCATAGCCAGCATCTGCTGTTCACCACCTGAAAGAGTTGCCGCATCTTGGTTTTTGCGTTCTTCCAGACGAGGGAAACGTGAAAAGACTTTTTTCAAGTTGGCTTGATTTTCTTCACGATTTTTCTTTAAAAAGGCTCCCATTTCCAAGTTTTCCATAACAGTCAAGCCTGGGAAAACATGGCGTCCCTCAGGAACTTGTGAAAGGCCACCTGCCACGATTTTTTGAGCTGGCAACTTTTGAATTTCTTTTCCTAAAAACTGAATTTTACCAGCACTTGGACGAACCAAACCTGAAAGGGTACGAAGAATGGTTGTTTTACCAGCACCATTGGCACCGATAAGAAGAAACAACTTCACCTTCATTAACCTCGAAACTTACATCACGAACTGCTTGGATCATACCGTAATGTACAGAGAGGTTTTCAACTTTTAACATAGACATTAGGCTTCACCTCCTAGATAAGCTTCAATAACGCGTTTGTTGTTCTTGATCTCATCCGGAGTCCCATGAGCAATCAACCGACCATATTCAAGAACATAGATACGCTCAGTGACTTCCATAACCAAATTCATGTCATGTTCGATAAGCATGATGGTAATTTTAAATTCATCTTTGATACGACGGATCAATTCTGTCAATTCAGCTGTTTCTTGTGGATTCATACCAGCTGCAGGTTCATCCAAAAAGAGAATCTTTGGGTTCAGTTGCCAGAGCACGAACGATTTCTAATCGACGTTGTTGACCATAGGCCAGATTCTTGGCAAGAGTATCTGCGTCGCCATCCAAATCAAAAATCTTCAGTAAGTCCAAAGCTTTTGCTTTTTAATTCTTCCTCGTTCTTATAAAAAAAGCTGGTAGGCGTAGGAAGCTCGCAAGGACATGTTGTTTATGATGATTGCTAAATGCAATCAAAACATTTTCCAAAACTGTCAAGTCCTTGAACAAACGAATATTTTGGAAAGTACGACTGAGACCAAGTGAAGCAATCTTATAGGGAGTTTTCCCATTTAGGAGGTGACCATCTAGTGTCACAGTACCTTCGCTTGGTTCATAAACACCGGTCAAGAGATTGAAAAGGGTTGTTTTACCAGCTCCGTTTGGTCCAATCAGACCAACCAATTCTCCCTCGTTCAATTCAAGAGTGACATCTCCAACAGCTGTTAGACCGCCAAAATGTTTGGTTAACTGTTTAACTTCAAGTAATGCCATTAGTTTTGTCCCTCCTTCTTCGATCTTTTAAAGAAACGTGATAGACTCAATTCCCATGTCCCAAGAAGTCCACCTGGTCTGAAAATCATGACCAATACAAGAGCCAAAGCGTAGATAATCATACGTACGCTTGCTACATCCTGAAGGAGCATATTTAAAATTCCTAAAACAATCGCTGAAACGATGGTACCAGTAATCGATCCAAGTCCACCAAATACAACGATAATCAACACATTGATGGAATTAATAAAGGTGTAATCTTTTGGAACAACAGATCCGATAAAACCGGCCTGAAGTGAACCAGCAATACTTGCTGTAATAGCACCAAAGACAAAAGCGATAATCTTGATCTTTGTAGTGTTTACCCCAACGGATTCTGCAGCAATCTCATCCTCACGAACAGATAGAGTAGAGCGTCCAATTGGACTACGTAAGAAGTTGAGAGTTGCAATAGTTGTAATCACTACAAAAAGATACACCATTTGCCAGTTGGTAAAGTTTGGAATACCCAAGATACCAGCGGCACCGTTGGTCAAACTTCCACCATTAATGATAAAGATACGAATGATTTCTGAAACACCTAGTGTCGCAACAGCCAGGTAATCACCCTTCAAACGGAGTGTTGGAATCCCAACGAGCAAAGCGACTGCACCAGAAATCAAGGCGCCCAAGACCATTGCTCCAAAGAAGGCACCATAGGTTGGTGATTTGAACCAATAATCGCTGCTGCATAAGCCCCAATCGCCATAAAACCTGCATGACCAAGTGAGAATTGACCTGAAAAACCAACGATTAAGTTCAAACCTACTGCAAGGATGATATTAATCCCAATTTGTTCTAAAATTTGGACATGGAATAGATTGAGAACACCAGCAGAAACCAGTACACTAATCAACCCATAACCCGCTAGCAGAAGGAATAACCAGAGAATATTTACTTTAAGATTTGTCTTCATTGTTTACACCTTCTCTTTCACATTCTTACCAAGGATACCTGCAGGTCGAACAATCAGAATCAAAAGCAAGATTCCATATACGATAGCATCACGGAAATCAGACATACCGAAGGCAGTAGCAAATGTTTCCAACAAGCCAATCACAAATCCTCCCAGAGCTGCACCAGGGATAATCCCGATACCACCGAGTACGGCCGCAACGAATGATTTTAGACCTGGAGTCACACCCATCAAAGGTTCAAGAGAGTTGTAGTAAAGGGCAATGAGGACACCTGCTGCACCAGCAAGGGCTGAACCCAAAGCAAAGGTAAAGCTGATTGTCCGATTTACATTAATTCCCATCAATTGAGCTGCGTCACTATCAACTGATACCGCACGCATGGCTTTCCCCATTTTTGTTTTTTGGACGATCAATTGCAATAAAACCATCAAGAGTACAGAAACTGCTAAAATCATCAATTGAACATTTGTCAAGCTAATTGGTCCCAAGTCAAAGCGGACTGTTTCAATTGCTTGAGGGAAGGCACGAGTATTGGCGCCTACTAGATAAACCATTCCGTATTCCAGTAGGAAAGACACTCCGATGGCAGTAATCAATACAGCAATACGTGTAGAGTGTCGTAAAGGACGGTAGGCAAGAAACTCAATCACAACACCAAGTAGTGCTGTCCCTGCCATTGAAATAATTAAAGCTAAAAAGAAATCCATTTGGAAAGAATTAATCAAAAAGTAACCAATAAAGGCACCCATCATGTAAATATCACCGTGGGCGAAGTTGATGAGTTTGATAATTCCATAAACCATGGTATAACCCAGAGCCAAAAGTGCATAAACACTACCCAGAATTAGACCATTCACAAGTTGTTGGAGCATAGCATTCACTCTTTTCTATCGTTATTTTTTAGAAAATTTCATTATTTTCACAAGTTCATAAACACCGAAACAGGGAGTGAGTCAAAGGCTCATTCCCCATTTCAATTACTATTCTAATGTTATGGTTTTACAACTTCTGCTTCTTCAACTTTACCATTGTTCATGGTCATCATGTAAGCAGTTTTCACTGTATTGTGGTCAGCATCAAAGCTTGTTTGACCAGTTACACCATCAAAATCTTTGGTTTTAGCAAGGTTGTCCTTGATTTCACCTGAGTTTTTAGCACCTTTTGCAGCATTTGCTACTAGGTAAACTGAGTCATAGGCCAAAGCTGAGAATGTTGAAGGCTCTTCATTGTATTTAGCACGGTATGCTTCAAGGAAAGCTTAGCTTTTGCAGAAACATCAACTGTAGTTGAGAATCCAGAGATGAAGTAAATGTTTGATGCTCTTTCAGCAGTTGCTTGTTGAACAAATTCTTCACCGTTAAATCCATCACCACCAATGATTGGTTTATCAATTCCCATACCACGAGCTTGGTTTACAATTTTACCAGCTTCTGTGTAGTAACCTGGAACAACGATAGCATCAAACTCTTTGCCTTTCATTTTAGTAAGGGCTGCTTGGAAGTCTGTATCACCTGCTACAAACGTTTCATCTGCTACAATCTCACCCTTGTAGGATTCGCGGAATGATTTAGCAATACCTTTAGCATAGTCACTAGCATTGTCAGTATAAAGAACAACCTTCTTAGCATTCAATTTGTTTGTTACATAGTTAGAAATAATCTTCCCTTGGAAGCTATCTTGGAATGTTCCGATAAATAGGTAATCTTGACCTTTAGTCAAACCGTCTTGAGTAGCACTTGGTGAAATCAATGGCACTCCAGCTTTAGTAGCGTTAGCTACAGCTGCAGCAGTTGCACCAGATGTCGCAGGTCCTACAATAGCTGCTACTTTTGATTGGGTAACAAGGTTTGTTGTAACAGAAGCTGCTTCAGCAGTTTCTGACTTGTTGTCTTTATCTACAACTTCGATTTGTTTTCCATCAATTCCACCTGCAGCGTTGATTTCGTCTACAGCAAGTTGGGCACCCTTTTGTTCAGCTGTACCGTAAGCTGCTACAGCACCTGTCTCTTCAAAGTTAAAACCGATTTTAATTGTTTTTTCGTCTACTGGATTTCCAGTTGTGTTTGACGCTCCTGACTTGACCTCTCCCACAGGCAGCAAGAAGAGCCACACTAGCAAGAGCCACAAAAGATAGGGCAAATTTTTTCTTCATTTTTAATCTCCTTATAGTTGTTTCAAAAATTGTATGTTAAGAATATACCGAATTATCAGAAAATTGTCAATGTATTTGTTTAACTTTTTTAAATGATAACGTTTTCTTCATTCCGATAGAGATTCCCAACGAAGGGAGTTTCTAGCTCTTGGATATGGCAACGTCTAATTTTCTTGATATATCTTTCCTTACCTAATCTCTCAACCAAGTCATCTAGCTCCTCAGTTGGAACATAGAGCTGCAAGTAACGATGTTTTTTGGAATGGTAACAGATATCACCGTATTCCTGAATTTTTTTTGCATCTCGATTATAGTAGAGATAGATGATTAATCCTGATCGATTTGTTTTTTCAAACATGAGGAATCCTCTTTCTAAGAAATCTTCTCTATTATATCAAAAAAAGCAAACTCCGTCGAGTTTGCTTTCTAGGTTGTTCAGCTTAACGAATTGTTGGCCATGATTTCATCAATAAAGCCATATTCAAGTGTTTCTTGGGCACTCATCCAGTAATCACGTTCCGCATCTGCATGAATTTGCTCGACTGATTTACCAGAGTTATCTGCAAGGATTTGCTCCAAAGTCTTACGAGTTTTGAGCAAGTGCTCTGCAGCGATTGCCATATCGGTTTGTTGGGTACCACCACCTGTACCACCCATTGGTTGGTGAATCATGTACTCTGCATTTGGAAGCATGAAACGTTTGCCTTTTGCGCCACTTGATGCAATGACAGTCCCCATGGATGCAGCCATCCCCATAACGATTGTTTGGACATCTGCCTTGATAAAGTTCATGGTATCAACGATTGCCAAACCAGCTGAAACAGAGCCTCCAGGTGTATTGACATAAAGGTAAATATCTTTTGTACTGTCTTGGGCATCCAAGAAAAGTAATTGGGCGATAACGGAGTTGGCCATGTTGTCTTCAACTGGACCTGTTAGCATGATGATGCGGTCTTTCAGAAGACGAGAGTAAATATCATAGGAACGTTCTCCACGGCTTGTTTGTTCAATAACTACAGGAATCATTCATTTCTCCTTTTATGTTTTATGTTGAATTTTCTTAGTCTTACGACTCAATACAGAACTATTATATCTTTTTGGTCAAAAAAGGTCAAATTTTTGCTCTATTCTCTAAACAGAAACAAAAACTCAACCTCCTTTCAAGTCAAAAACGAACTTCTAGTTTCACTATTTACTTTGGGATTTTATTTAGTACCGAACAAGCGGTCTCCAGCATCTCCAAGACCTGGAACGATATAACCGTGTTCGTTCAAGCGTTCATCCAGGCTGCTGTAAAAATTTCTACATCTGGGTGTGCTTCTTGAAGAGCTTTTACTCCTTCAGGAGCAGATACTAGGCAGACAAACTTGATATTTGAAGCGCCACGTTTTTTAAGGGAATCTACTGCCAAGATTGCTGAGCCACCTGTTGCCAACATTGGATCAACGACAAAGATTTGACGTTGGTCAATATCCTCAGGCAATTTCACCAAGTATTCAACTGGTTGAAGGGTTTCTTCATCACGGTACATACCGATATGACCAACTTTAGCTGCTGGAACCAAGCTCAAGAGGCCATCTACCATCCCGATACCTGCACGCAAGATTGGGACAATCGCCAATTTTTTCCCAGCCAATTGTTTTTGAACGGTCTTTGTGATAGGTGTTTCGATTTCCACGTCTTCAAGTGGAAGATCACGAAGTACTTCATATCCCATCAACATTGCAATCTCATCTACTAGCTCACGAAAAGCTTTTGTAGAAGTGTCTGTACGACGCAAGATTGATAGTTTGTGTTGAATGAGTGGATGATTAATGACTTCAATTTTTCCCATTTTCTGAGTTCCTTCTTTCAATTTATTCTTCTTATTATATCAAAAAACGGTTTAAAAAGCTTTCTAAACCATTTATTTTAATTAATTTTTAAAGCAAATCTGCCTCTTGAAGAGCTGTCTGAACAGTCTCTAATGGTAAATGGGTCAACTCGGTGCCTTTTTCTTGATAAAGGTACTGGGCATAGTCATCCATACGATACTGATTGATATAAACTACACGTTTACAACCGACTTGTAAGAGTTGTTTTGTACAATTTAAACAAGGGAAATGAGTTACATAAGCTGTAAATCCTCTAGGAACCCCTCGTTCAGCCCCTTGCAAGATGGCATTAACCTCGGCGTGAAGGGTTCGGACACAGTGACCTTCAATGACCAGACATTCGTGGTCAATACAGTGCTCCGTTCCTGATACGGAACCATTGTAGCCTGTTGAAATGACTTTATTGTCCTTTGACGAGGACAGCTCCCACCTTGGCACGTTTGCAGGTCGAACGATTGGCAATCAGTAAAGCCTGGGCTGCAAAGTACTCATCCCAAGCCAGTCTTTTTTCTGTCATAAGTCTTCTCCTTATCCCCTATTTTTTGAAAAATGGCAAGCGTAAATCTGCAATCTTTTCAGCTGGAACCTTCATGCCATCCTTGATCCATTTGAGCAGAACCGATACGATGGCAGAACTCCAAAAGGAATGAAGGTAGCTACTGACACCTTTTGATTTTCCGTGGTATTTTTCTAGAAATTCCTGCATGGCTTGGACAAAAATCTTTTCCAAATGATAGTCCAGAGCAAGTTGGATAACCTTGGCTTCTTTCTTGGCTGCGCGAAAAAGGTGAACCCAGACTAGATAAAGGTCTGTTTTGACATCGTAGTGGCTCAGCTGTTCCATAATGTTATGGACACTGCGTTTAAAGACACTTTCCAAAATCTCTTCTTTGGAGTCATAGTTACGATAGAAGGCGGCACGAGAGACGCCCGCACGTTTGACCAGCTCCGAAATACTGATCTTGGCCAAGTCTTTTTTCTCTAGAAGTTGCAAAAGAGCCGTCTCGATTGCTTCTCTGGTTAAAAAATTGGATTCTTGATTTGATTTTCTGAGATTTTCAAGAGATTTTTCAGATATTTTACGTTCAGACATAACAATTTCTTTCTACTTGTGACAACAGAGAGGTGGTACTTTTGTTTCAAGGGCTTTCATGATATAATTGTAAAAAAAGACAGAACCTTTGTCAATGTATAAGTGACAAAGATGGAGAATTTCTATGACTTGGAAGATTGTAGCTGACTCTGGTTGTGATTATCGTCAACTGGCAACTCCTGCTATTGATACGGAATTTGTTAGTGTTCCTTTAACCATTCAAGTAGCTGATCAGGTCTTTATCGATGATGCCAATCTTGACATTGACCACATGATGGAAACCATGTATGCGACTTCTGAGGCTTCAAAATCAGCTTGTCCTAGCCCTGATGATTACTTGCGTGCATTTGAAGGTGCTAAGCATATCTTTGTCGTTACTATCACTGGTACTCTTTCAGGTAGCCATAATAGTGCACAGCTCGCTAAGAACATCTACCTTGAAGAACACCCTGACACTCAGATTCATGTGATCGATACATTGTCTGCAGGTGGTGAAGTTGACTTGATTGTCGAGAAAATCAATGACTTGATTGATCAAGGATTTTCTTATGAGGAAATTGTTGAAGCCATTACAGCCTACCAAGAAAAAACGAAGTTGCTCTTTGTCCTTGCTAAGGTCGATAACTTGGTCAAAAATGGTCGTTTGAGTAAGCTGATCGGTACAGTTGTTGGCCTTCTCAACATCCGTATGGTTGGGGAAGCAAGTGAAACTGGAACCTAGAACTACTCCAAAAAGCGCGTGGACCAAAAAAATCCCTTCAAGCAGCCTATGAAGAACTCATCAAAGCTGGCTATGCTGGTGGTCGAATTGTCATGGCTCATCGCAGTAATGAAAAATTCTGTCAGCAATTGTCAGAACGCTTGCTAGAAACCTTCCCACAAGCGGATATCAAAATCATCCCGACGTCTGGTCTCTGCAGTTTCTATGCAGAAGATGGCGGTTTGTTGATGGGATATGAAATTAACTAAGATTATGAGCAACAAGAGATGCCAAGCATCTCTTGTTTTTTATGGTACAATAGAGCTATGAAACATTTTGATACTATTGTCATCGGTGGTGGACCTGCTGGCATGATGGCTACCATTTCCAGTAGTTTTTATGGTCAGAAAACTCTACTCATAGAAAAAAATCGAAAACTTGGGAAAAAATTAGCTGGAACAGGCGGGGGACGTTGCAATGTCACCAATAACGGAAGCTTAGATGACCTTCTGGCTGGAATTCCTGGTAACGGGCGCTTTCTATACAGTGTCTTTTCCCAGTTTGATAACCATGATATCATCAACTTTTTCACGGAAAATGGTGTTAAGCTTAAGGTCGAGGACCACGGACGTGTCTTTCCTGCTACTGACAAATCTCGAACCATTATTGAAGCCTTAGAAAAGAAAATCACTGAGCTAGGAGGTCAAGTTGCTACTCAAACGGAGATTGTTTCAGTTAAAAAGATAGACGACCAGTTTGTCTTGAAGTCCGCGGACCAGACCTTCACTTGTGATAAACTCATTGTCACAACTGGTGGAAAATCCTATCCTTCTACAGGTTCGACAGGATTTGGTCACGAGATTGCCCGCCATTTTAAGCACACCATTACCGAGCTTGAAGCCGCTGAAAGCCCTTTATTGACAGATTTTCCACATAAGGACTTGCAGGGAATTTCCCTAGATGACGTGACCCTAAGCTATGGCAAGCATGTCATCACTCATGATCTACTCTTTACCCACTTTGGTCTATCCGGTCCAGCTGCTCTACGTATGGCTAGCTTTGTCAAGGGTGGAGAAGTTCTTTCACTGGATGTTTTGCCTCAACTTTCTGAGAGCGACTTGGTGGCATTTCTAGAAGAAAATCGGGAAAAATCCTTGAAAAATGCCTTAAAAACTTTGCTTCCAGAACGCTTGGCAGAATTTCTTGTGCAAGGCTATCCTGAAAAAGTCAAACAACTGACTGAAAAGGAACGCGAACAACTTCTCCATTCCATCAAGGCCCTCAAAATCCCTGTAACTGGAAAAATGTCTCTTGCCAAGTCCTTTGTCACCAAAGGCGGTGTCAGCCTCAAGGAAATCAATCCCAAAACTCTGGAAAGCAAGCTAGTTCCTTGCCTCCACTTTGCTGGAGAAGTTCTAGATATCAATGCCCACACGGGTGGCTTTAACATCACTTCTGCCCTCTGTACCGGCTGGGTGGCAGGCTCCAATCCAATAAATACCAAGTAAGAAAGGAAATCCTTTGGAACATATTATTTTACTAAGAGGCGTTACTCCTAATGGAAAAAATGCTATCCCGAAAATGTCTTATTTGGTAGATATTTTGACAGAAGCTGGTTTTCAACACGTTCGAACCTATATTCAAAGTGGGAATATCATTCTTGAGAGTGACTCAGATTTTGTCGAAATACTAGAACGTTCATACTTTGATAAAAGGAAAGAAAATTGGGGTCTAACTTAAAAATGGTTATCAAGAATAAGAACGATTTTGAAAAGATTGTTCATGAGAATCCATTTAAAGAAGACTATCTTCATGATCGTGTGCATGTAGTTCTTTATCAAGGACTTATCCAAAGTCTGCCACTAGAAAAATTGAAAACTGACTACGGCGAGGAAGAAATCTGTGTAGGCGATTACTGTCTCTACCTCTATCTTCCTAGAATTGCAAAACAAAAAAAGCTCAATACCAACTATCTTGAAAAATTGTTTGGCGTGGTTCTGACCATGCGAAAGTTAAACGTAGTTGAAAAACTATTAACCAAATAGTGACTTGAAAGTCAGAAAAAAATCAGGCAGAGTAACTCCAGCTGATTTTTATTTTGTCTGTGTCCGAATGTAAGCAGCAATAACATCTGATGTGTATTGAGCTGTACCAGGTCCAAACTTGTCAATGTTTTCCTTAAACTCTGGGTTGTAAACGTAGCCTTTACCGATATGGCCGAATACTTCAATAGAGCAGTCAAATCCATAAGTACGAATAGCTTGCAATAGTTTGGCTGCTTGCTCTTGGTTTTCGGCCGCTGTTGCAAGCAGACCAGCTTGAAGGTTTTGAGCCAAAACTTGAAAAACTTGGTTAAAGGCAGCCGTAGCCTCATCTTCGTGACCTTTCTGGCGTTCAAGCGCTTGGTCCATAACTTCTTGACCATATTTCTCTACCGCTTCTTGGTGGTATTTTTGATTGTCTTGATAGCTAAATCCAGTGAATTTTTCCTCAATCGTCATTTTTCTTTCTCCTTTTTGTTCTTGAATGGTTTTTTGCAAGGTGGAAATCAAGGGTATCCAGATGTTGCCTTTCTCGAGTTAGATAGTCCAACTGCCTAGTCAAATGAGGCAATAAATCTTTCCTTTCTTCCTTTAACAGCTCTGCTATTTTTTCTAAAGAAAAGCCTAGATATTTGTAATACAGAATGACCTGAAGTCGTTCCAAATCCTCTTGACTATAGGTTCGATAGCCGTTTTCCGACTTTAAGGGAACCAAGAGCCCTATCTTATCGTAGTGGTGCAGAGTCTTGACAGAGACACCTGAAAGCTGCGCAGCTTCTTTTATATGGTACATGATTTCCTCCTTATACTCAATGAAAATCAAAGAGCAAACTAGGAAGCTAGCCGCAGGTTGCTCAAAGTACAGCTTTGAGGTTGCAGATAAAGCTGACGTGGTTTGAAGAGATTTTCGAAGAGTATTACATTGATAGTATAACCCCTCCCCTTAGGTCAGAGTCAAGCGTTTTTGCGAAAAATTTTTAACTTTTTGAGAAAGGTGTGAAAACTTGAAAATGGTTTTCTTGACAGACCTTAGAAAACATGATAGGATAGTCAAGTCTATCAATCAAACAGAAAGCTCATAAAAAGCCATTGAGAGAAGGCTATTTGACAACTCAAGTAGCCTTTTCTTATTTTAAAAAACAAGATTGGAGTTTCAACTATGTCAGAAAAATCGCAATGGGGCTCGAAACTAGGCTTTATCCTAGCATCTGCTGGTTCAGCCATCGGACTTGGAGCCGTTTGGAAATTTCCCTACATGACTGCCGCTAATGGCGGGGGAGGCTTTTTACTGGTCTTTCTCATTTCCACTATTTTAATCGGTTTCCCGCTCCTGCTGGCTGAGTTTGCCCTTGGCCGTAGCGCTGGCGTTTCCGCTATCAAAACCTTTGGAAAACTTGGTAACAATAACAAGTACAACTTTATCGGTTGGATTGGTGCCTTTGCCCTCTTTATCCTCCTCTCCTTTTACAGTGTTATCGGAGGATGGATTTTAGTCTATCTAGGTATTGAGTTTGGAAAATTGTTCCAGCTTGGCGGTACGGGTGATTATGCTCAGTTATTTACTTCAATCATTTCAAATCCAGCCATTGCCCTAGGAGCTCAAGCAGCCTTTATCTTATTGAATATCTTTATTGTATCACGTGGGGTTCAAAAAGGGATTGAAAGAGCTTCGAAAGTCATGATGCCCCTGCTCTTTATCATCTTTGTTGTGATTATTGGACGCTCTCTCAGCTTACCAAATGCCATGGAAGGCGTTCTCTACTTCCTCAAACCAGACTTCTCAAAACTAACTAGCGCTGGTCTCCTTTATGCTCTGGGACAATCTTTCTTTGCCCTCTCACTAGGGGTTACAGCCATGCTGACCTATGCATCCTACTTGGACAAGAAAACCAATCTGGTCCAGTCAGGGATTTCCATCGTAGCCATGAATATCTCAGTATCCATCATGGCTGGTCTAGCCATTTTTCCAGCCATGTCAGCCTTCAATATTCAGTCAGAAGGGGACCAAGCCTGCTCTTTATCGTCTTGCCTCAACTCTTTGACAAGATGCCTTTTGGAACCATTTTCTACATTCTTTTCCTCTTGCTCTTCCTCTTTGCGACGGTTACTTCCTCTGTCGTGATGCTGGAAATCAATGTGGGCAATATCACCAACCAGGACAACCGCAAGCGTGCCAAGTGGAGCACTATTTTAGGGATCTTGACCTTTATCTTTGGAATTCCTTCAGCTCTATCCCATGGGGTCATGGCGAATGTTCACATTTTTGGGAAGACCTTCTTTGACGCTATGGACTTCTTGGTTTCCAATCTCCTCATGCCATTTGGAGCCCTCTGCCTTTCACTTTTTACAGGCTATATCTTTAAAAAGGCTCTTGCTAAGGAGGAACTCCATCTCGATGAAAGAACATGGGAACAAGGACTTTTCCAAGTTTGGCTTTTCCTTCTTCGTTTTATCATTCCAATCATCATCATCGTGGTCTTTATCGCCCAATTTATGTAATCAAAAAGGACTTGAGTAGTAAACTCAGGCCCTTTCTTTTTATGGATGGCTAACAATCAATTCCAAACCTTGCCCTTCCAAGGTCCAAGCTTCAACATCACTTGGTAGGATAAAGTGGCTGCCTTTTTGGATTGGATAGTTTTTCCCGTCAACAGTCAGGTGACCCTGACCAGCTAAGACACTAAACAAACTGTAGTCTGCTGTCTTTTTAAAGTCAACTTTTCCAGTGATTTCCCATTTGTAAACCGCAAAGAAATCATTGGATACAAGGAGAGTGGAACGCAAATCATCAGCTTTGACAGTTACTGGACGGCTATTAGCAGGCTCACCAATGTTCAAAACATCGATGGATTTTTCAAGGTGAAGTTCACGCAAGTTGCCCTTGTCATCCTTACGGTCAAAGTCATAGACACGGTAGGTGGTATCGCTAGACTGCTGGGTTTCAAGAATCAAGATACCCGCCCCAATAGCGTGCATGGTACCACTTGGTACATAGAAGAAATCTCCAGCTTTAACTGGTACTTTTGTCAGCAAGGCATCCCAGTTCTTGTCCTCAATTTGCTGGCGGAGTTCTTCTTTTGATTTGGCATTGTGACCGTAGATAATCTCTGAACCTTCGTCTGCTGCGATGATGTACCAGCACTCTGTTTTTCCGAGCTCGCCTTCATGTTCTAGTCCATAGGCATCGTCTGGGTGAACTTGGACACTGAGCCAGTCGTTGGCATCCAGAATCTTGGTCAAGAGTGGAAATACAGGTTCTGGACGGTTGCCAAACAATTCACGGTGTTCTGCATACAAAGTAGCTAGGTCTGTTCCCTCGTAGTGCCCATTAGCGACCTTTGAAACTCCATTTGGGTGGGCTGAAATAGCCCAGTATTCTCCGATTTTTTCACTAGGAATGTCGTAACCAAACTCATCACGTAGTTTAGTCCCACCCCAGATTTTTTCTTGCATTACAGAATTTAAAAATAACGGTTCTGACATCTTGATCTCCTGTCTGATTTTTCTCCCCTCATTATAGCAAAAAAAGAGTTCGAATTGAACTCTTTTTTTACTATCTAATAAAAGTAGGGAGAAGATTTTTATAAAAATAGTAACGATATGGTTTTTCATACTTTTTGATAAATCTAAAAGAAGCTATTCTTTCATAAGATTTGGAAGAACGAACATGATGAAAAAAAAGCTAACATAATCATCACGAAAACAAGCAAGTAGACAAAAACACATAGACAGCCATACATAACGATCAGGTTTTTAATGGTCTTTCGACGAAAAGATTGTTTTCGGTTTTTTTAGGGTCATATATCAATAGTTTTTAAGATATCATTAATCAAAACTCAAACTTTCTTATTTCTATTCTTGAATTACCTTTTGGAGAATTTAGATTATCTATTTTAATACCATATTTATCTTCTCGTCTCTTAAATGCTTCAATCCCCCCTTCTAAAAATTTCACAAACATGTTCTTTTTATACATTTTTTTGTTTTAAAATAAAAATTACTGTCAGGTTCTTTTATCTGATTCTCTAAAGCTCCATTTTGTATAAGCAAAAAAACTTTGTTATGGGGATTAGGATTATTTTCTGAATGTTGATTTGCTACAATAACATTTTTCACAATCACCTGATACGACGATATTAGGATTATGTGTGACAATAATAATTTGCCTTTTTTTAATTTTCTCTGCTTAATATATGCTGTCAACTCATGGTAAATAGCTCTATTATCTAAACTATCCTCTGGCTGGTCAATCAATACAGGAACCCGACTATTAGAAAAAAATCTAAAATCAGTTTTAATACAACGAAAGCCTTTTTACCTGGTGACATCTGTTCAAACTTATCATTCTGATATTCAATATCAAATTTATAAGAGTAAAAATCAGTAGTGAAAAAAACTTTTTCGATATGGTCTAATGTGGTTTTTGTTTCCATTAAATTTTTAAAGAATTATCCTCAAATATAGTATCAATCATTGAATCAAACTCAAAATTTAATTTCTCAATAAATTCTGCTTTTGAACGTCCTTGAGCATTAATGTAGTCAAACTCTAGCTCCAAATCCTTGAGGTAAAAATCTACAGTAATTTTTTTAAATCACTTTCAGATATATCGAACGAAGTAAGTAATTCTTTTCGAATTTTTGAATACTCTCTATACTGATTAATAATATTTTTGTTTTTAATTGATCGTTTTTCAGTTTTAAGGTTGGATATCTCTTGTTCGTAACTTTCAATTTTTTTCAATATGGTAGTTTCTTGCTTTATGTTCTCTTCTATAAATGACAACTCATTATTATCTTGTAAGTAAGATAAAAACTTTTTTTAAAAATCTGGTGTATCTCTAATTAAACCAATTTTATTCTTAGTTTCATAAATTTGATCATCTAATCTCTGCTTAAGAATATTAATTTTTGTCTTCAAATGTTTGTTGTACTTTTTGATTAATATCCTCAACAGCACTATTAATTATATCTCTTATTTCGTCACTATGTTCAAGTGCAGAATTAGATTTGGAATATGCTGCAATATTAGGAATAAATAAATTATCAATAAATACAAAAATCTTTTTTTCAAGCCGATTTATTTCACCTTGTAACTTCTTAATAGTAGAGTTATCTATCTCAAATTTTTTTCTTCTCTTCATCATCAATATCTACTGCGGATAACAATTCATCTCGTTTTTTTATGAAGTTCAATAATCCTTTTTGTTAGTAGCTTTTTTTATCAAATTCTGGTTTTACGAGATTTTTGTTGACGTTGAAGATTTTCTTTAAATTCATTTAAAAGTCCCTTAATTGCGATATCTATTTTTATTATGACTTTGTTGATAACTTTTAATATTTTCATCCAATCCTTTAGATTGAATAATTTCATTAACAAGAAAATTTAACTTTTTCAGTATTATTCGCTAGTTGAATCATATGTTCTTGAGGTAGGTATTGTATTTTTTTCTAGTATCATCCTCTTCCCTATCTTTCCAGAACACATGAAAGTTTTCCATATCTTTATACGTATATTTATTTTTTTAGATTCACTATCATTAAGTTTATAGGCAATTGAATTTAATAAGGTGGATTTTTCCAGTTGATCTACCACCAATAATCGTATTTAAATTATCTGATAAAAGTATGGTATCTCCATCATATTCAATTCTATCAATAATTAGCTCATTATCAGTTCGAACTGGTTTTCCTATTCCTACACATATCCGATGTTCTGGCTCAAAGATTATTTGCTTCAAACCTTCAAAAGTCAAATCTGCTTTAATCCAACTATACTTCGTTCCAATCCCTTCTAAAGAGTGCGAATCAGAAGATTGTAAAAGAGGTCTAACATAATCAGATTTATGCAACCAATATTCTCGGTCAGATATTATATTCATATGTTTGCATTTGGGGTCTTGGCAAGTCGAAGAATCATTACAACTAGAATGAATAATAAAATCTGAATTCACACAAATCTGTTCATAAACAGCCTTATTTTTGGAATCAGAATCACTAGTAGCACTACCATGCCCTCTCGAGAGAAATCCTTTTAAATAGTTTCCATTTAATTCTGTATTCCGTTCTAATATTTGATTTAAACTTTTGAAATCAACATGAGCAGAAGACTCAATCTCTTTATTACTTAATCTATTGAATGCTTTCTCAGTTGCACCAATATTTGCCTTTAATTCCCCTAATAAATTCTTAATAATACCATCATCTAATGTATTATCAAAAATGATGTGATAATCAAATAACTGGTCAGATTTATTTATATTAGATAATCTCACTTCTAAATTAAGAAAAGTTACAATACCGTTCTCTTCAAGTCTTGTTTTTTTAAATTAAAATCGTCATCGGTAAAATTAAAGTAATTAGTTAAACCAATTGCTGAAATATCCTCATCCTTAATTTTTTTGAATAAAACTTTCAATATCTGGACTTCCATCTTCAAATTTACTAAATTGATTATTTAACACTGTATATGGTGAATGTATATGCAAATCCCATTTTCTAAATTCAGAACCTCTATTCATTTAAACTATCCTTTCATATGCTAAAAGCTATTGACTGTATTATAAAGTAACTAAGACTGTTTTTGAAAAAAACATTACCCTTTATTATATTATAACATAATAAAAATAAAACTTACTCTTAATTCGTCATAGTTTTTTTGAAATTTTTAACAGAATTTTTAAACTTTTTATGGAATACTTAAATTTAGAACGAAGAATGAAAAAAATGTTTTTACAAAAAGTAAAAAGAAGCGAAATGGATTTTTTTATATCACAATAACCATAATATGCTTCAATGCAAGAGAATGTTGTTATACAAAATACTTAATGCCATTGAAACAAAAGAAATTCTTACTAAGAAATATAATTATATTGTAGAAAAATTTATGACCTAAAATTTTATGTATTTATCTAATCCACTAAAAATTTAAAAAGGATGCAATATGTACTGCCCCCAAAAAGTTGGACAGAAAAAATCTAACTTTTGGGGTGCAGTTCAAACCAGTCTTCTTTTTAAATCAAAGCTGTGATAGCCGTTACCAGACCAAAAATAATACCTGGCGCATTAGCAGCCGCGAGGGGAATATCTCTTTCTTTCTTGAAAAGACCGTAATAAACCCATAGGCTACAGTTGATGGCTGCGACTAAGGGTTGGATGAAGTTTCCTTTTTGACCAGCCAGGTTGTTCATGATTTGTGGGAAGTAAGACACATACATCATAACAGACATGAAGGTCGCTACCCAACCCAAAACTTTCATTTGTTTTTCAGACATTTTCAAAACCTCTTTCATTTTTATGAATCATATTTTATAATCTTTTTTCAAAACAATCAAGTCTTTAAAACTTTTGTTATAAAGATATAAACTATCACAATCTTGTTATAAGAAAGAGGGAACAGAAAAAAGACCGAATTGCTCCGTTCTGTTTACTCAATCAAATATTAGAAAATGAATACTCCTTTTCAATGAATCGATTGATTGATGGTAAATAAGCCGTTAGAAATTATTGACAGTATCGAAATTTTTCTAGTAAAATGAATTTTTGTTAATACCTAAATGGTGTGTAGTTTTCTATCAACATAGTCAGGAGAAAAGGAACTTATGCTAAAAAAATTTAATGAATTGTCACTGAAAGATAAGGCTTATCTAATTGGCGGTTTGAGCTTATTAGTCATTGTGATCTCATTTGGTCTACTCAATCGTCAAACAGTAACTGTCAGTCTTGTCTTTACACAACTATCTGCTCCCTTGATTTTTGGTGATTTTTTTACTTGTCTAGTAATCAGGGATCATTGCTGGTAGTGCTATTGGTATTAGCTATCACCATAACAAGACTCAAGATCTGAGAAGCCGCATTGCTGAAGCAGAAGCGACTATCAATATAAAAGACAGGGAGCTTGTCCAGTACGAGGAACAGGTGCAACAATTAAAACAGGAAGCCAAACAATAAGTGTAGAAATCATAACCACCCGTGAAAACGGGTGGTTTTTATCTCGCACCTAACGGAGCGAGACGGACTGAAAAGTCGCATAAATACAAAAAAGATCGAATTGCTCCGATCTTTTTAAGTTTCACTCCAAGAATGTTTAGATAAAAAATTTGATAATAGAATTACCTACTTCATACGATAAAAATCAATCACTAGACCAGCAGGCCCTTTAACTAATAAGGACTCTGTTCCCCAATCGGTTACAGTTGGTCCGTTTAAAACCTGGATACCAAGTTCTTTCAACCGTTGGTAATTCTGGTCTACATCCTCAACCTCGATATGAAGAATGATTCCTGACTGAAAATCTTCCAAAGGAATCAAATGATTTTGGGACAACATCAGACAGTGACTGCCAATCGTAAACTGAGCAAAACTGTCATCAACATAATCGGGCTTTTTATCCAAAATACGCTCCAAGTCAGCACAGACTTGGGGAACATCTGAAACGATAATATCTAATTGATTTAAATTCATTTACTATCCTCCAGAAAAAGACCGGATTGCTCCGATCTTTTTAAGTTCCACGAAGGAATTATTTAATTGCGCGTGATTGCAATCCTTCTTCTTCCAAGAAGAGGCGGAATGGTACGAGTTCTTCTGCTTCGTATTTTTCCTTGAAGTCTTTGATTGCTTCTTCTGAGTGAAGTTTTGGATCCAATTCAAGTACTTCTACTGGAAGTGGACGGTGTGGAGTGATGCGAGCATCGATCACAACAGTTTTACCTTCTTTGTTGAGTTTAACAGCTTCTGCAACAACTGCATCGATGTCTTCGATACGGTCAACTGTAAATCCTACAGCACCTTGAGCTTCAGCGATTTTCGCATAGTCAGCATTAGGGAAGTCACAACCAAACAAGTGTTTGTTTGTGTCTTCGTATTTGTCCTTGATGAAGGCATATTTACCATTTGAGAAGACAACATTGATAACTGGAAGGTCGTATTGAACGTTTGTGATAACGTCTGGGTAGCACATGTTGAATGCACCGTCACCCATGATGTTCCATACTTGGCGATCTGGATTGTCTTTCTTAGCAGCGATACCACCAGGAAGGGAAATACCCATTGTCGCAAAGAGTGGAGATGTACGCCACATGTTCTTAGGTGTCATGTGAAGGTGACGAGTAGATGTTTGAGTAGTGTCACCTACGTCGATTGAGTAGATAGCGTCTTGGTCAGCATGTTTGTTGATTGCATTGTAAACTTGATACAATTGCAATTCACCCTCGGTTTTACCTTCGAGTTTGTTCATGTAATCACGCCAGTTTTGGTTGTTCTTCACGTTTGCACGCCACCATGGAGTAGACTCAACTGGGTTTACTTTATCAAGGATAGCTTTCGCTGCTTGACCTGCGTCACCAAGGATAGAAGCGTCAAGGGCATGACGTTTACCAAGTTTGTAAGGGTCGATATCGACTTGGATGAATTTTTCAGTGTTCTTGAAGGCTTCGTAAACTTCAGCAAATGGGAAGTTTGAACCAAGGAAAAGAACTGTGTCTGCTTCAAAGACCACTTCGTTGGCTGGTTTCCAACCAACACGGTAAGCAGAACCTGTCAAACCTTCGTAGTTCCATTCAAAGGCTTCAAAGTTTTTACCAGTTGTGATGATTGGTGCTTTGATTTTACGTGACAATTCAGTAATCACTTCACCTGCTTTAACACCACCGTAACCAGCGTAGATAACTGGACGTTCAGCATTGTTCAAGATTTCAACAGCTTTGTCGATTTCAACTTCGTTCAATGCAGGAGCGATGAATGAACGCTCGTATGAACCTGAACCGTAGTATGAGTTTTCGTCGATTTCTTGGAAACCGAAGTTTACTGGAATTTCAACAACAGCTGGACCTTTTTTAGAAACTGCAGCACGGCAAGCTTCGTCGATTACTTTTGGCAATTGCTCAGCGTAAGCGACACGTTTGTTGTAAACAGCGATACCGTTGTACATTGGGTTTTGGTTCAATTCTTGGAAGGCATCCATGTTGAGTTCGTTAACTGGACGTGATCCAAGGATAGCAAGGAATGGAGTGTTATCCATAGCTGCATCGTAAACACCGTTAATCAAGTGAGTCGCACCTGGACCACCTGAACCGACTGCAACCCCGATTGAGCCGCCGAATTTAGCTTGCATCACCGCTGCAAGAGCACCTGTTTCTTCGTGGCGAACTTGCAAGAAGCGGATATCTTTGTCTTCAGCCAAAGCGTCCATCAATGAGCTGAGTGTTCCTGATGGGATACCGTAGATTGTGTCTACACCCCATGTTTTCAATACGTTGAGCATTGCTGCAGATGCAGTAATTTTCCCTTGAGTCATAATGATAACTCTCCTTCAAATATTTTTAAAATTTGATTCATCCGTTTTCATATACTAATTGGAAACGTTTCAGCAAATTTTTACTCTACTACTTTACCACATTTGTTTTGGGTCTCCTAAGAATGTGCTCAGAAGTTTTGATTCTCTATTACAGTACAGTTTGAAAACGTTTCAGAACTGTTTTATAATAAAAAGCGAGCAAGCTCGCTTTTAGTCTATTTTACTAAAGTTTAGTAAGAGTGAACTAGTCAGAACAGATACAGAACTAAAGGCCATGGCTAGACCAGCCAGTTCTGGATTGAGAACGAGACCAATTCCTGAAAAGACTCCTGCTGCAATCGGAATGCCGGCGACATTGTAGATAAAGGCCCAGAAGAGGTTGAGCAGAATTCGATTAAAGGTTTTCTTACTCATGTCAAAGGCACGAACCACTCCTAGAAGGTTATTAGTTGTCAACACCAAATCTGCTGACTCGATGGCAATATCTGTTCCAGCTCCCATAGCAATCCCGACATCCGCTACACTGAGGGCAGGAGCGTCATTGATACCATCACCAACAAAGGCTACTTTTCCAGCTGATTGTAGTTTATGGATTTCATGGGCTTTTTCCTCTGGCAAGACATTTGCAATCACTTCTTCGATCCCAATTTGCTCTGCAATAGCATGGGCTACTCCAACATTATCTCCAGTAAGCATGACTGTTTTAAGTCCACGTTTTTTCAGCTGACTGATGGCTAACTTGGCATTTTCCTTGGGAATATCTTGCAGGGCAAGCAAGCCTTTGATTTCATTGTCAACAGCCAAGTAGACAACTGTCTTAGCTTCTTTTTCTAGTTCTTCTAGTTTTTCTTGATAAGTGCTAGAAATGTTCATGCCATCCAGCATTTTAGCATTTCCAAGCAGAACTTGTTTTCCATTGATTTGCCCTGAGACACCTTTTCCGTGCAAGGCTTGGAAATTTTCCACAGTTTGAATCTCAAGTCCAGCTTCACTCGCTCGCTTGACAATGGCCTCAGCCAGTGGGTGTTGGGAAGCTTCTTCCAAGGAGGCTGCCAATCCAAGCACTTCTACTTCGTCGCCGATGATATCTGTTACCACAGGTTTCCCTTCCGTCAAAGTCCCAGTCTTATCAAAGACAATAGTTTGAACTTTTTGGATTTCCTGTAGAACCGTTCCATTTTTGAGGAGAACCCCCATCTTGGCACTGCGACCTGTCCCCACCATAAGGGCCGTTGGTGTTGCAAGTCCTAGTGCACAAGGACAAGCGATAATCAAAACAGCCACCCCATAGAGAAGAGAAGAGACAAAGCTCGCTCCAAGCACGACTACACTATCCCTGAACAAGACAAACCATACCCAAAAGGTCACAATCCCTAAAATGACAACCGCTGGTACAAAAATCCCTGAAATCTTATCCGTCAAATCCTGAATTGGTGCTCGGCTGGTCTGGGCTTTCTTCACAAAGTCCACAATCTGAGCCAAAACTGTCTCTGAACCAACTTTTTCTGCCCTAAAAACAAGTGTTCCACTATTATTGATGGTGGAGCCAATGACAGTATCTCCAACTGTCTTGTCCACAGGCAGACTCTCACCTGTCACCATAGACTCATCAATACTAGAGATACCTTCTACTACGACCCCATCAACCGCAATCTTTTCACCGGGACGCACTCGAATCAGGTCACCTGCCTTGACTTGCTCCAAGGGGACTTGAACATAGCTATCATCACGCAAGACTTCTGCAGTTTTAGCCTGCAAGTCAAGTAATTTCTCCACAGCTTGGGAAGTATTTTTTCGCATTTTTTCCTCAAAAACTGCTCCCAAAAGAACGAAGAAGAGGATAAAACCAGCACTTTCAAAGTAAACAGGAAGTCCAGTAAAGAGGGCAACTAGGCTATAGAGATAGGCCACTAGGGTTCCCAGAGCAACCAAGGTATCCATGTTGGCATTGTGCTTTTTAAAACTAGCCCAAGCACTTTGGATATAAGGACCACCTGCTACTAGCATAATCGGTGTTGTGGCTAAAAAGGTGCCCCAACGCATGACTTGGTGACTAATTCCTCCTGTCGACATTCCAATCATGAGGATTACAAGAGGCACAGTAAAGATACTAGTAATCCAAAAACGCTGTAAAAGTGATAGAGATTTTCGAGTCTTCTCAACTACGGTATAACTTCCCTTTTGCATCTTCATACCACAAGAAAATTCATGTTGACCTAATTCTTGAGGTGTAAAACGAATGACTTTCTCTTCGTCTACGCCGATTGGTTCTAAGATGCCTTCTTCTTCAAACAGAATTTCCTTATAACAGTTTGAAGGTGTCACACGGTGAAAGGTGATCTCAGCAGGAACTCCTTTTTGCAGTTGAATGTGGGCTGGATGGTAGCCTTTGTCTGCCGTGATACGGATTTTTTGAACACCATTTTCAAGATTTGCTTTTATAATTTCAGTCATATCATTCTCCTATTCTACAATCATCTTACCGTGCATCATATTCATGCCACAAGAGAAACCATACTCTCCAGCCTGCTCAGGCGTGATTTCCACTACATACTCTTCGCCCATAGGCAAGTCCGCATGCACTCCAAAATCTGGGAAAACAATCTGATCTAGGCAGGGTGAAGGGTCCTTACGGTCAAAGACGATACGGGCTGGCACTGATTTCTTAAGAATAATCAACTCAGGCGTATATCCCCCTTTGACTTCCACTCGAATCTCTTGGTAGCCCTTTTTTTGCTGGGCCTTTTGTCCAGATTTTTCAGGCTTTTTGAAAAACCAAATCAAGATAAACGCGATAAGGGCAATACAAATAATGGTTACAATACTATTTAACATGACGTCTCCTTTACATACAATTACATTTTACTTCTGTTACTGCGCTAGCTTTTTTCTCAGAAATCACAGCTTCCAATCCTTCCAAGTCAGACAAAGTAAAATCACATTCAGCAATCAAATCAGCCAACAAGTTCTTAATCCTACGAGAACAAACCTTGTCCTTGATATCTTGGACAAGTAAATCCCGACTTTGGTCCAAAGTTAAAAGGGCTGAATAGACAAAGGACTTGCCCTCTTTTTTCCTAGTCAGGCACTCTTTCTCTACTAAGCGAGCCAAAAGAGTTTGAATAGTTGATTTGGACCAGTCAAACCGCTCCGCCAGAACTCTGATCAAATCCGTACTGGTCTGTTCGCCCTGCATCCAAATAATCTTCATGACTTGCCATTCTGCATCTGAAATCTGCATCAGCACACCTCCAAAATCTACATTTGTCAATTACAATTATCAGTATACCTCAAAAATCTACATTTGTCAATTATAAAATTACATATTTCTTAAAAAAGTACTTTAACCATTTGATGAGAGATTTGCAGTCAAATTTTACTATATAAACTATAAAAATATGCTATACTGAAGAAAAAAGAAAACAACCACTAGGGGTGCGTAAAGCTGAGATTAACGACTGTTAGATCCCTTTGACTCAATCTAGGTAATGCTAGCTGATGGAAGTGGAAATGATGATGAGGACTATCTGGTCTTCTATTTCCTTCCTAAAACAGACTTGCTTGTTCTTAAGAATACAAACTTCAGTTGGTTGGGAGGTTTTAGATGACTTATTTACCCGTTGCTCTGACCATTGCTGGGACAGACCCCAGTGGCGGTGCTGGCATTATGGCTGACTTAAAGTCGTTCCAAGCTAGAGATGTCTATGGAATGGCAGTTGTGACCAGTCTTGTCGCTCAAAATACAAGAGGCGTTCAATTAATCGAGCACGTCTCCAACCAAATGCTGGAAGCTCAATTGGAAAGTGTCTTTTCGGATATCAAGCCTCAGGCTGTAAAAACTGGGATGTTGGCAACTACTGAAATCATGGAGATCATCCAACCCTACCTTAAAAAGCTGGATTGTCCCTATGTGCTGGACCCTGTTATGGTCGCTACAAGTGGGGACACCCTGATAGATACTAGTGCGAGAAGCTACCTAAAAACAAACTTGCTTCCCCTTGCTACCATCATCACCCCCAATCTTCCTGAGGCAGAAGAGATTGTTGGTTTTTCAATCCATGATCCAGAAGACATGCAACGTGCTGGTCGCCTGATTTTAAAAGAATTTGGCCCTCAGTCTGTAGTTATCAAAGGTGGTCATCTTGAAGGTGGTGCCAAGGATTTCCTCTTTACCAAGGAGGAACAATTTGTCTGGGAAAGTCCACGAATTCAAACCTGTCACACCCATGGTACTGGATGTACTTTTGCTGCAGTGATTACGGCTGAACTAGCCAAGGGGAAGACCCTTTATCAGGCAGTCGATAAGGCCAAGGCCTTTATCACAAAAGCCATCCAAGACGCCCCTCAACTCGGTCATGGTTCTGGCCCAGTCAACCATACAAGTTTTAAAGATTAAGAAAAACTCTCTAGTTCCCACTTTAAGGGAATTAGAGAGTTTTTGATTAGGAAATCATGTCATCCAGCTTTGTTAAAAATGCTTGCGTTTTTGCCTCTATATCTTCTGCCTGCATCAAATCACGAACAACGGCTACTCCAGCTATGCCAGTTGCAGCAAGTTGGTCAATATTCTCTGACGTCAAGCCTCCAATAGCAACTACTGGAATGGCGACCATTTGGCAAATGGTTTTCAAGGTTGAAATCAAGGTGATAGGTGCATTTTCTTTGGTAGTTGTCGGGAAAATAGCTCCTGTCCCCAAGTAATCTGCACCCGATGTTTCTGCTTCAAGAGCTCTTTTTACTGTTTTAGCAGTGACACCGAGGATTTTTTCAGGACCCAATACTTGGCGGGCAACCGAAACTGGTAGTTCATCGTCGCCAATATGCAAACCTGCAGCATCGACTGCAAGACAGATATCCAACCGATCATCGATAATCAAGGGCACCTGATAGGCGTCTGTTATTTCCTTGACTTGTTTTGCCAGCTGATAGTATTGGTTGGTGGTGAGATTTTTTTCTCGTAATTGAATGATGGTAACACCTGAACGGCAGGCCGTCTCAACTTTCAAGAAAGCTTTCCAAGGAATCTTGGTAGCGATTGGTTACTAGATACAGTCTAAATGCTTCTCTATTCATAAAAGTCTCCTTTGATGGCTTTTAGCCAGTTTTCATCTCTTTTTAGGAGAGAGAGTTGATTGAGAACTTGGTAACGAAAACCTTCCAATCCCATTCCTTGAACAAGAATTCTCTCAGCAGCGATATTGAGATAAGAAACTGCTAGGCAGGAAGCTTCAAAGGCAGTCTTTCCTTGGCTGAGAAAAACGGTTGTCAAGGCTCCAACCAGGTCTCCTGTCCCTGTTATCCAGTCCAATTCTGCACAGCCATTCCTCAATACAGCAACTTGATTTTCTGAAACGATGAGGTCCTTGGGGCCAGTGACTAAAAATGACATACCAGGATAAAGCTGACACCAGTCTTTCAAGACTTGGAGCAAATCCTCAGTTTCTTGATCTTTAGCACTCGCATCGACCCCAACTCCGTGGTGTTTTAAACCAACAAGACTTCGGATTTCCGACATATTTCCTTTAAGGACCGTGGGATTGTATTCTAAAAGATCTGTGACTAGGTCCTTACGAATGGATGAAGCTGCTACGCCAACCGCATCTACTACCATTGGGAGGCCAGCTTGAGCTGCATAAGTAGCTGCCATGCGGATTGCTTTCTCCTTCTCAGCTGACAAATGCCCCAGATTGATAAAGAGAGCTTGGCTTTGTTTGGTAAAATCAAGAACCTCACGGGGATCATCTGCCATGACAGGTTTAGATCCCAGAGCCAAAATTCCATTGGCCAGCATCTCACAGGAAATCTCATTGGTGATGCAGTGAATTAAGGAGCTGGAGGTTAGAGGAAAGGGATTTGTAAATTCCTGCATCAGTCTATCCTTTCTCCAAAGAAATATCCCTGCACTTTTTTAAAGAATTCCTGCTTGATTAAAAATCGAAAGGCAAGAAAAGCTATGGCTGTACCAATCAAGGTTGCTCCAAAAAATCTAGGAGTGTAGATAAACCAGCTAAGCTTGGCCGCAGATCCTGTAAAGAGAACCATGACAGGATAGGAAACAATGGAACCGATAATCCCTGTTCCCAAGATTTCTCCTAGAGCAGAATAGCGAAATTTCCGACCATACTTATAAAAGAGACCTGCAAGGAGGGCTCCAAAAGTAGCTCCTGTTAGGGCCAAAGGGGGAATACCTTGAGTCGTCATACGGATAAAGGCTGTGACTGTAGCCATGACCAAGGCATAAACAGGTCCCATCAAAATCCCTGCAAGAATGTTGACTACACTGGACATTGGTGCCATTCCTTCAATTCGAAAGATGGGTGTAAGTACTACGTCAAGAGCAATCATCATGGATAAAATGGTTAATTTGTGAACTTGTAGTTGGTGGTTTCTCATTTTCTATTTCTTCTCTTTTTCTAAGGATTGCAAATCACTCGTCCAGGTTTGATGTTGGTAAGCCATCTCCCAAAACTTAGCTTCCATGTGGACACTTCGGTGGAAGGCCTCTAGCATTTTTTGTTTGTCTGTCTCGTTGCTTTCGCGATAGAGCTGATTGACCAGGGCTTCTTCCTCTTTAATCTGCTGTTCTAACTCATCGGTGATATAGGTCTCAATCCACTGTTGATAAAGAGGATTCGGGGATGGTTTGCGATTAAGTGCCTTGCCCAAATCATGGTATAACCAAGGACATGGAAGCAAACTAGCAAAAGCAATGCCCAAGTTTGGCTCTGCAAACTGGCGATAAATATGAGAAATGTAATGATAACAGGTTGGAGCGATTGGATGTTGCTCCATTTCCTGGTAGCTGATTCTAATTCCATGAAAAATTGTTGGCGGATAAACAACTCACCCTCCACTAGACTCTGGGCATTTTGTTTCAAGAGTCTTTTCATCTCTTGGTTTGAAGTCTTATCAGCCAAGAGGTGATAGGCTTCTGAAAAAGACTTCAGGTAGTAGGCATCCTGAATCAGGTAATAGCGGAAAATAGAAGGTTCTAAATTCCCCTCTTGTAACTGTAAAACAAAGGGGTGATGAAAGGAAGCCTGCCAAGCTTCCTTGGATAATTCCATCGCAATATCTGTAAATTCCATAATAACTCCTTTATAGAAATAGGCTGGTTTGAAGCAATAAAAAGAAAAGTAGGTAGATCAATTTTGTCCTCTGAGAAATATAAAAAGTCCGATAACTATTCTCCAACTGTGCATGCTCGTCATATCCATGCGCAGATAGAGCTCTCAGGTAAAGATGGCGCCACCTAAAGACTGTCATCAGAACCTTACTGTAAATCAGGGGAGACCAAACATGCAATTTTTGACCACGCAATAAGCAAGCTTCCTTGAGGGACTTGATTTCTTGTTGAATGAGGGGAAAGGCATTGAATACCACAATTAAGGCATAGGCCCAAGACCGTGATAACCCCTTTTGAGCCAAGTACAAGAGAAGCTCTTTTAAGGAAATACTGGAAACAAAGACAAGACCGATACAAACCGTCACAAAGGCCCTCGTTCCAAGTATCACTGCCTGCGAAGCATCCCCATGTAACTGTACTGCCCAGTAATTGGCAAAAGATGGTAAAATGGCGAGCAAGAGCATCCAAGCCAACAATTTAAATCGACGGTAGTAGAGCATGAAGAGAATGCAAAATGCGACTACTGAAAGATTAAGAGCAATCGAAGGAATGAAAGATGTTTCCAAGGATAAAATTAGAAAGAAGAGACCGATTATCGGTGTCTGGGTTGCTACTTTGACCATACTACTTCACCTCCCCTTGAGTATTGATACTCCGAGATGTGAGAGGTTTGCTGATGGTCACGTCTTTGAGATGACTAAGCCCCTCACTCGTCATCTCAATCCAATAATCAACCACAGAAATCAAGGGATCTAAACGATGGCTAATGATCAGAAAACTTCTTCTTGATTTCTGTCCTCCAGAATCCACTGACAAAAGTAGTCGCAGGCTCTATCATCCAAACCAGCAAATGGCTCATCTAGCAAGATCACAGAAGCCTTGCTGGTCAAGATGGTCAAAAGCTGAAGAATCTTTTGTTGACCACCACTTAATTGATAGGGACTCTTATCAAGCGCCTGCTCCAGATTAAAATATCGTAAAGCTTGGAGAATCCGCTGATTTCTTTCAGAGTCTGGACTATCTAATTGCAGTTCCTCTCGCAGACTGACTCGGATAAACTGCTTCTCAGCTTCCTGAACAACACCTGTCAAGTCACGATACAAACTCTTTTTCTTTTTCAGGACCGAACCCTTCCAAGTAATGCGCCCTTTATACTTTTGAAATTGAAGAATTGAGCGAAAGAGGGTTGATTTCCCGACACCATTATCACCCAAGATACAAGAAATTCCTTGGTAGAATGTAAAATCAGAAATGGAAAAGAGGGGGCGATAATCTAGCTCACAAGTCGTTCTGTCCATGTGGAATAGTTCTGGGCTAGGAGCAACTTTCTTTGAAGCAACCTGTGTCATCTCAGAGCAAGGGATTTGAAACACCTCCCTTAACTGGCCGTCTCTTAGCTCCACCATATGGTCGATATAGGCTTCATAGTCTGATAAATCATGGTCGCACAGGATGACTGTCTTCCCATTAGAGACCAACTCTTTTAGAATCTCTAGGATCTCTAGCCTACTTTTTCGATCAATGGAAGCAAAGGGTTCATCCAAGAGATAGACCCTAGGGTTCATAGCAAAAAGAACAGCCAGTGCAGCCTTTTGCTTTTCCCCACCTGATAAGTGATGAATGGGACGGTGCAAAATCGCCTTGCAGCGACATTGCTGGACCACCTCTGCTATTTTAGAATCAATTTCCTGAACGAGATGCCCAATATTTTCCAAGGTAAAAATCAGCTCCTCAAACAAGTTCTCCATGGTAAATTGGTGATTGGGATTTTGAAAGAGAATGCCGACCGTCTGAACACGTTCAACGATTGAAAGCTGACTGACCTGGTTTCCATCTATCAGGACTTGACCACTATAGGGTAAGGAAGTGACCTGGGCAATGATTTGAAAGAGACTGGATTTTCCTGAACCACTGCTCCCAACTAACAAGGTAAAAGCTTGCTCATGAAAAGTAAAATCAATCGGCTCCGAAAAGATTGGGGATTGAATCCCTCTTAATTCCAGGCCCATCTATGCCTTTCCTCCAGCTGCAAACTGATGATAGAGTTTGACAATGGCACGAACCAAAATGGTACAGAAGAAAAAGACGGAAATAAAACGCACCACCAGCAAGGAAAGGACAAAAGGAAGGGAGAAGGCATAGTAACCTAATTTAATGTATTCATAGACAAAGCTAAAAAGGGTAATCCCAATACTATTAGCAGTTAGAGAGAGCCAACTTTCATAGCGATTCTTGGTTACGAGAAAACCAAATTCACTTCCCAGACCTTGAACCAAGCCAGACAAAGAGCTCCTAGACCGAATTGGCTACCATAAAGGACTTCAGCAAGTGCAGCAAGCACTTCTCCAATCGTTGCACTTCCGACTCTTGGAACAAAGATAGCTGCAATGGGTGCAGCCATACACCAGAGACCAAAGAGAATTTCATTGGCAAAGGCCTGCAAACCAAGAGGGGCCAAGATCAGGGTGAGAATATCAAACAGATAGCCTGAACCCACAAAAACGCCACCAAAAAAGATAGACAAGAAAGCAAGCAAGATAACATCTTTTAACTGCCATTTTTTCAACATAAAAAACTCCTTTTTTAAAGAAAAGTGGGGCATTCAAGGTGAGCTACCGAAAGGCTTGCCGTCAAGCCTATCCTCTTTTGATAAACAAAAAAACTCCAATTACAATTAAGAATTAGAGTTTACCTTACAAGATTAGACAGTTCTTTTCGACATACGAAAAAAACCTTTTCACATTTCCCTTCGCCAGTCTTAACTGTATCAGGTTCAATGGGTATCATCTCAGCCTAAGGCACCCCAAATGTCTTTATTATTTTATTACTGGACCAGTATAACAGAAATTGAAAGCCCTAGCAAGATATTTGACTGGAAAATATATTTATATAGTTTGTTTGTTCATTCTTTTAATCTACATAAAAGTATTGAATCTGTCCTATAATTCATAACCGATATTAAAAAAGGCTAATTCCAAAGCAACTGCTTGATTCCAGCGTTGCTGAAGTTCTGTCAAATCTTCTCGATTTTTCCCGACACGATTAAGTTCATCAACCAGAAATTGAACCCACTCTGTAAAGAAAGGACCTCTGTGGAGATTGACCCATTCTAAATGAATATAGGCTTCAGGTAGAGCCAAATCTTTAGAACCCCAGTCTAAATAGAGACCTTCTGCAATGACCAGCATGACCAAAAGATGAGCATAGTCTGATGAAGTCACAGCAGAATACATTAGCTCCTGAAACGCTTTTGTTACAGGGTGCAAGGTCACTTCTAGATAGTCATTCTCTGCTACTTTTAACTCTTTGAAAGCCTTTTGGAAATAACCATCTTCATCTGCTTCAAGAAAGCCTAGTTGCTTGGCAAAACGAAGTTTGGGTTCAAGCTGGTCTGCGTGAGCTACACAGGCACCCAGCATGGATAAGAAGGCATCAAAGAAATTATAATCTTGAATCAGGTAGTCTTTAAGACCTTATTCTCAATTGTCCCCGCAAAAAGTTCCTTAACAAAACGATGATTGATTGCAGCCTGCCAATCCTTCTGACTGCTTTTTAATAATTCTCCAACGGTCAAACCCGGCTGAAATGCATAGTCTTGTGTTTCCATATTTACTTTTCCTCTCTTTACTCGTTCGTAATCAACAAAATACCAAGAAAATTCTAGTTTTACTTGACCTTTTTAAAGAAAAGTGGGGCATTCAAGGAGAGCTGCCAAAAGACTTGCCGTCAAGCCTATCCTCTTTTGATAAACAAAAAAACTCCAATTACAAACGAGAATTAGAGTTTACCTTACAAGATTAGACAGTTCTTTTCGACATACGAAAAAACCTTTTCACATTTCCCTTCGCCAGTATTAACTGTATCAGGTTCAATGGGTATCATCTCAGCCTAAAGCACCCCAAATGTCTTTATTATTTAATTACTGGACCAGTATAACAGAATTTGAAAGCCCTAGCAAGATATTTGACTGGAAAATATATTTATATAGTTTCTAATAACGATTTAATCTTTCTATACACGAAGAAAAACCTCCACATAAGGTGGAGGCCGTCTTCTTTATCAATACAATTTTAAGTCACGAGGGTCAACTGGGAAGGTTGGATTGTATGGGTTGTGACGGAGTTTGAAGTGTTTGACATCCTCAATAGTCTGAGTTCCAGATAATTGCATGACTGTCTTCAGTTCTGCATTTAAGTGCTCGAAGACTTGACGCACACCAACACTACCACCGAGAGCCAAACCATAGATCACAGGGCGACCAATGGCTACCAAGTCTGCTCCTGAAGCCAAGGCTTTAAAGACGTGTTGACCGCGACGAACACCAGAGTCAAAGACAATTGGCACACGTTTATCAACTGCTTCTGCTACTTCTTGAAGTGAGTCAAAGGCAGCTGGCCCACCGTCAATTTGGCGACCACCGTGGTTGGTTACCCAGATACCTGAAGCTCCCGCAGCAAGCGAACGTTCAACGTCCTCACGGCATTGTGGTCCCTTGACATAGACAGGAAGACCAGAATATTCAGCGATAAATTCGACATCGCGTGGAGACAAGCGTTGTTTAGCTGACTTGTAAACAAAGTCCATTGATTTTCCAGCACCTTCTGGCAGATATTCTTCAACAATTGGCATACCAACTGGGAAGACAAAACCATTGCGCTTATCGACCTCACGATTCCCCCCTACAGTTGCATCTGCCGTCAAGACAATCGCTTTGTAGCCTTCAGCCTTCACACGGTCCATGATATGGCGATTAATCCCGTCATCCTTACTAAAGTAAAATTGGAACCAATGAGGTGTCCCTTGAAGAGCTTCCGTAATTTCTGGAAGGTCAACGGTAGAGTAAGAGCTGGTTGTATAAAGAGAACCAAATTCATGCACACCACGCGCAGTAGCTACTTCCCCCTGCTCATTTGCCAATTTATGAGCCGCAACAGGTGCCATAATAATTGGTGAAGATAATTTTTCACCTGCAAATTCAATCTCTGTACTTGGATTTTCAACATCACAAAGCGTATGAGGAACGATGAGTTTGTGGTTAAAGGCACGGATGTTCTCGCGTAAAGTGAAAGTATCCTCTGCTCCACTAGCGATATAACCAAAGGCAGCTTTAGGAATGACTTGTTGCGCCATTGGCTCCAAATCATAGGTATTGATGAAATCTACATGACCTTCTGCATTGCTTGTTTTGTATGACATAAAATGTCCTCCTTGATAAGTAAGCGTTTACTTTTGTATATTACAAAAAAATATTCTAACTCTTTTTTTCAAAAATTTTTTTCAAATATTTTTGTTTGGAAATTTCATACTTTCAATCATTTTACAGCGATAATTAAAAAAATGATGAACTTTCTTAAGTTATGGAAATTCAAATAATCTTTTCATTTTTCTAATACTTTATCATCAAATTGTTCAGCTAGTATAGTTGCTGAGTGATAAAGTTCCTTTGCTTTATTTTTTTATCATTTTCAAAATAAAAGATAGCACTTAGCTTCAAATACTGAAATTCCAGGTTTATAGACTTGCAACGTTGTTACTGATAAAATTTCATTCATCTTTTTTTACTAGAGATATCATATGTTTATAGTCATTATGAACAACATAAACAACCGCTATGGCACAAAAGAACTGATAGTAGCTCTACATTATACATTTTCATCACTAACTAATTGCTGTTTCAACAACTTAATCCGAAAAATCATCTAATGCTCTCTTCTATAAATCAAGTCTTGACATTGCATAGCAAAAATAATCAATTAATAGTAAATCATTGAATGTGTAAACTTGCTTTTAGTGTTACTTGCTTAAAATAATCATCAAAAAAATATCTTCAGCGAAACTACCTGTCCCTGTTCTTATCAAGTCTAATATTCTTTCAATCAAGTCTAGACTCAGCAACTCTTCCTTAGGAAGAGCTAGTTCTTTATTTTTCAAGAAAAGTATCTATCGGAACTTCTAATCGCTTAGATAAATATTGTAACTTAGTAATTGTTGGCAAGGATTGCCCCAAGCTCAGTACGCATCAGCTGTTTGATTATTAAGTCAGCTTCTGTCCACAGACCTCTTCTCTCGTCAATTTGTGACGTTCACGTTTCTGTCTTACTCTATGACCAATTTCAGTTTTAATATCTGTTGTCATTCTTACCTCTAACCACAATCCATAAATTAACATACTTTTAATTCTTCGGCTAAAAATTAACAATAATTCTTTTTCAAATCCGTCATATTATTTTCCAAAACTTGGATGTCTTGGCTGACTTTGAGAATGACAATGCTGCCTTGAATACTGGAGATGACTTGACGGGCCTGCAACTGCGCCCGCTCTTCTGACCAGTCAGCATGCAGGTCTTGCAAGAGGCTGGCTAACTTCTCTGTCCACTGGGTCATAAAATCATTGAGAGGACAGCGGAAGTTCTCATCTTCTGTGGACAATTCCACAATCAGATTACCAATTGGGCAACCATAAAAGACTGTCTGACTTTCATGAAATTGACAAACCCAGTCAATCATATCCGAAAACTTGTCACTGTAAGACTTGTCTGCTTCAAAAATATCTTCAAAAAGCTCTTTTCGCCACTTTGCTAAAATATCTTGAATGACCGTCAAACCAATTTCCTTCTTAGATTTGAAATAATAATAAAGCTGCCCCTTGCCAACATCAGCCACCTCCATGATGTCACTGATGGAGGTGGCATCATAACCCTTCTGATAAATCAATTCCTCAGCACTTTGTAAAATACGCTCTTTAACGCTCATCTGCTCACCTCTCTTTTTTACTATTATAGCATATTCAGAGTCTGGGACCAAACCATTGAAATCACCTCCTTTTGCCACTGTTTTATCATTAAAATTTTTGTTCTGAGCAAATTGATTTACAAATTCAATTCTAGATGTTATTATAATTGTACCGAACGGTCAGTATGTAACTAAAACTACCATTTGGAAAATCATCAAACTAACAGTCTAAATTCCTATTGGCTGTTAATCAAATCATATTAGGAGGAACCTCATGTTCAATCAGAAAAAAATGTCGCATTTGTTATCACAGACCCGCAAGTTGAATTCTTAAAATCTACTGGTAAAAGGATTCGGAGCAACTAAAGATGTTCTTGAAAAAAAGTTAATACTATTGAAAAATCTGACAAAGCTTTTTCGCTCTTGCTAAAGAGCGTGGCTACAAAGCGTTTTATCTCACCGCACTACTTCTATCCACACGATCACAAGTGGCAATTTAAAGCTGCTGGTGAAACGATGATGATTGAAAAACGAAATGTTTTTGGCGTGATAGCCAGTATTCAGCAATTCCAGAAGGCTCTGGAGCAGATATGATTGAAGAGATTAAACCATTTTTTTGGATGAAGATACTATTGTTGTCAACGGACATAAAAATCTTTGGCCCAGAAAGCAACGACCTTAACCTTCAACTCCGCAAAAATGGTATCGACACCGTCATCTTGGCTGGTATGAATGCTAATCTCTGCGTGGATTCACACATGCGTGAACTCATAGAATTAGGCTACAATGTCATTGTTGTTAACGATGCTGTCGGTGCTCCAGGTGAAGAAGCCTACCAAGCTGCACTAACAAACTACGGCTACATTGCCAACCAAGTTTTGACAACTGAGGAAGTTATCGCTCAACTTTAGTATTAAAAACAAAATCAGGTAATCCTAGTGACTACCTGATTTTCTATGTTTTAGGCGTTTTGCCAATTTTCTTGGTCTTCTTTAAAGCGTTTTAGGAGGTCGAGTCCTTCTGGCGTAATGTAACCTTCTTCTTGGGCTAGGTGGATGAGTTCGCTGTAGTTAGAAAGTGTCACCAATTTCACATCAGCATCCGCAAAATTCTTATCGGCTTTTGGCAATTGATAACTGAAAATCGCTACAACTCCAAGCACATCTGCTCCTTCGCGTTTAGCAGCTGCTACGGCTTCAAGAACAGACCCTCCAGTTGAAATGAGGTCTTCAACAACAACCATCTTTTGCCCCTGAGCCACACGACCTTCGATTTGGTTACCAGCTCCGTGGTCTTTTGGTTTGCTACGGATGTAGGCAAAAGGCAAGTTCATCTTGTCAGCGATGATAGCTCCGTGTGGAATCCCTGCTGTCGCTGTTCCTGCAATCACTTCTACTTCTGGAAATTCTGCTTTAATAGCTTCCACAAAACCATTTTCAATCAAGCTACGAGTTTCTGGATAGGCAAGCGTCACACGGTTGTCCGTATAAATCGGCGATTTGATACCAGATGCCCAAGTGAAAGGCTCCTCTGGTTTGAGGTAAACGGCTTGAATTTTCAAGAGGTGGCTAGCGATATCTTTAGCAAGTGTCATAGTCTTCTCCTTTTGTTTTTATAATCTATTTCTTTAATTTTAGTCTTGGTTCCATTCATCCTTGATAGCATGATAAGCTGCAACAGGATCCTCAGCTTGGGTAATGGGACGTCCCACTACGATATAGTCACTACCGATTTGATAAGCATCCGCTGGCGTCATGACACGTTTTTGGTCTCCAACCGCAGCTCCCGCTGGACGGATTCCCGGTGTCAAACAGATAAAATCTGAATTGGTGGCCTGCTTGATGAGTTGCACTTCCTGAGCTGAGCAAACGACACCATCCAAGCCCGCTTCAGCTGTCTTCTTGGCATAGTGAATGACCGATTCTTGAAGACTGGTTTGGATATTTTGAAAGTCTCTCATTTGTTCTTCAGAAGTTGAAGTCAATTGAGTGACAGCAATCAATTTTGCTTCTTTTCCAAGACCTTCACGCGCAGCCTTCATCATCTCCACACCACCAGCAGCATGAACATTGGTCATGTCCACACCAAGCTGAGATAAGACCTTCATAGCAGATTTGACTGTATTGGGAATATCATGTAGCTTGAGGTCCAAAAAGACACTATGCCCTAGTGACTTCAAATAACGGACAACTTCTGGACCTTCCGCATAATAAAGCTCCATTCCCACTTTTAAATAAAGACTTTCTTCTGCTGGGAAAAGAGATAAAAATTCCTTGACCGCCTCAAAAATAGGAAAATCAAGAGCAATAACTGGACGATGTTCACACATACCTTTCTCCTTTTACCTTTACGAGCAAGAGAGTATGGTCAAAAATAAACCACGAAAAAAGGAACCTGCCAACAGCAAGGTTCCACGAAAAATGGGTAGTCTCCACCCTTTCACCGTCTAACCTTAGCTGCCTCTCTGGACTGCTTTAAAGGTTTTTTTCTATTCTATTATTTATAGTAGGACTTGTCAAGCAAAAACTCGAAACTAGACTTCTATACCATTCAAAACCAAGAGGAAAAGTTAGTCTAACGACTCTGTGATTGCTGGCTCGTTTGGCTTTGATTTCCTTGTTCTTCTTGTTTTTTCTTTTCTTCTTCCTGTTTTTTCTTCTCAGCTTCCTTAGCCTCTTGTTTGGCTTTTTCCTCAGCCTCTTCTATCAATTTATCCGCTATCGTATAGCTGTATACTCCAGCTTCCATATCGACTACACTCGGTTCAGACAATTGTGGCTTGATTTTGCTGTAATAAGGCAATTTCTTGCTCAATTCTGATAGGGGAACCAAAATCTCATCTGTATCCAGCATGGTAATTTTTAAAAGATCTGCTGTTGCCTTGCTCGGCGCTAATTCGATTTTCTGGATTTGACTCTTGATATCCTCACTGATGGTAGACAATCCTGTTATCAGCTTTTTCACCTGCTGCTCATCGTTAAAGGTAACTGTCAGATAAGTCTCAGGCAAGTTTAAGCGATCAACAGGAGTTGACTCTACTGTACCACTAGACAGAATAGGATAATGTTCTTCACCAGACACATAATAACCGACAATATCGAATTCCTTGACCTCAATCGTAAAGTTAGTCGGAAATTGATAGTTAATCTTCGCTGATTCTATCCAATGATTGGACTTGATTCGCTCAGCGTATGTTTCCTTATCCAACAATAGAGCTAAAGTATAGTCGCTATCTTGAATCCCAGAAGCCTGTTTGATGTCATCTGCCTGCGTGTTACTATTTCCCTTAACCTCGATATTTTTGATGGTCGAAAGTGGAGTCAATAGATAGACTGAAAGAAGAAGGACCAGGACACTGGGTACCAAGATACTCACAGCTCGCCAAATATGAACAGGCGCAATTTTAGGCTTGGCTGGTTTCTCTGGTTTTTTGGGTTTTTCTTTTTTCTTCTTCTCTTTTTCCTCTTTGACTTTAGGGGCATCCTTTTGAGATTTTTCTTCTTTTTCGGATGGTTCATTGCTTGGACTTGAGGCTTCCTCAACTGACTCACTCGATGATTTCTTGGATTCCTCCAGTAGTTTCGAGTTGGCCTCCTTACGAGCTTGTTTTTCCTTTTCCTTCTCTTCAGCTAGGGCAGCTTCTTCCTCAGCCTTCTTCTTCAGGTATTCCTGGTTTCGTTTCTGCCATTCAGACAATTCTTGCTTGGGGTTTGATTCTTTTTTCTTATCCTTTGACATTGATATTCCTTATGCTAGGTCTTTTCTTAATAGATCGTAAAAATCTGCAAGAGATTTCAATTCAGTCGAAGCCTTCATGCTAGCTTGGTATTGATCTTTGTGACTAAGCAAGTGACTGAGTTTCTCCTCCAAACTTTCCAAGGTCAAGTCACTTTCTTGAAGTTCTTCTGCATAGCCTTTCTTAACAAAATAGGCTGCATTTTCAATCTGGTCTCCTCGACTTGCTTCACGACCCAATGGTACGATGAGATGGAGTTTTGCCATGGCCAAGAGTTCGAAAATCGTATTGGCACCGCCACGCGTCACCACCACATCTGCCATCTCCATCAAGGGTTGATAGAGATCCGTCACATAATCAACACGAAAGAGATTTTGACTCAACTCATTGAGGCTAGAATCTCCAGTGAGATTGATAATATTGTAGCGCTCTGTCAGTTCTTGCTTATGATCAGTCACCAATTGGTTAAATACACGAGCTCCTGCAGAACCACCAACAAACAATACCGTTGGCAATTTAGGATTAAAGTGGGTTTGGATATTCACCAATTCGTCTGGTTCTGGCGCCTCTTGGCCTGTTACCTTGGTCACTGCTCCCACATGCTCAACTTTTGCAAGACTAACAGGCTGCTCAAAGGTTGAGTACATCTTAGTTGCGAATTTATAGGCAATTTTATTGGCCAAGCCCATAGACAGGTCCGATTCGTGAATAAAGACAGGCACTCCTGACACTCGCGCTGCGATAACCGGCGGTACAGAGACAAATCCTCCTTTTGAAAAAAGAGCCTGTGGACGCAGTCGTAACATGATAAAGAGGGATTGGACAATTCCCCAACCAACTTTAAACACGTCCAGCATATTTTGCCAAGAGAAATAACGACGCAACTTCCCAGTCGCAATGGAGTGAAAGGTCACATTCAAGCCTGACTTGAGAATTTCTTGGTGTTCGATTCCGTGTTTATCCCCGATATAGTGGACTTCCCAGCCGTCTTCGATGAACTTAGGCATTAACAAAAGGTTGAGGGTGACGTGTCCAACCGTCCCCCCACCTGTAAAGACAATTTTTTTCATATTATTCCTTTAACTCCGCTACTGTGTTGATAAAGAGGTCGCCACGTACTTCAAAGTTAGCATACATATCCCAGCTAGCATTGGCAGGACTGAGGAGAACCACATCTCCTTGAGTCGCGAGCTCATAAGCCTTGCGGGTCGCATCAGCAATATCTGTCGCATCTACATAAGCCACACCAGCCTTATCCGCTGCCAGTTTGACACGTTCTGCAGATTGACCGAGGATAACCATCTTCTTGAGCCCAGTAATATCTGGCACCAATTCGTCAAACTCATTGCCGCGGTCCAAACCACCTGCGATTAAGATAACCTTACTATTGTCAAATCCTGACAAGGCTTTTTGAGTAGCCAAGATATTGGTTGACTTGCTATCGTTATAGAATTTGACACCCTGAATTTCATCCACAAATTGGAGACGGTGTTTGACACCTCCAAAGGCTGATAGAGTTTCCTTGATGGTTTGATTGTCCACGCCACGGAGCTTGGCTACAGCAATAGTCGCAAGGGCATTTTCTACATTGTGGCTACCTGGAACACCGATTTCACTAGCTGCCATGACCACTTCGCCACGGAAATAGAGTTGACCATCTGCAAGATAGGCTCCATCAACCTTTTTAAGTGTTGAAAATGGTACAACAGTAGCTTGTGTTTTGGTAGCCAATTCTTTTGCCAAGTCTTGGTTAAAGTTCAAGACAAGGAAATCAGCTGCTGTCATCTTGTTCTGGATATTCCACTTAGCTGCCACATACTCCTCAAAAGAACCATGATAGTCGATATGAGTGGGCATGAGGTTGGTAATAACCGCAATCTCAGGATGGAATTCTTGGACACCCATCAGTTGGAAAGAAGAAAGTTCCATGACGAGCGTGTCCTTGGCTGTTGCAGTTTGAGCCACTTGACTAGCAGGATAGCCGATGTTCCCTGACAAGAGACCGCGTTGACCAGCAGCAGTCAAAACTTCCCCAATCATCGTCGTTGTAGTGGTTTTCCCATTTGAACCAGTGATACCGATAATTGGTGCTTCCGAAATCAAATAAGCCAATTCCACCTCAGTCAAGACTGGAATCCCCTTTGCCAATGCCTTTTCAATCATGGGATTGCTATACGGGATACCTGGATTTTTCACCATCAGAGCGAAATCTTCATCCAAGAGCTCCAAAGGATGCCCACCAGTGACAACCTTGATTCCATCTTCCAGTAGGCTTTGTGCAGCTGGATTTTCCTCAAAAGGCTTGCCGTCATTTACTGTCACAATAGCTCCTAGCTTGTCCAACAAACGGGCCGCAGACTCACCAGACTTAGCCAAACCTAAAACAAGAACTTTCTTATTTTTAAATTGATCGATTACTTTCATGTCTCAAACTCCATTTCTACTCCTACTATTTTACCATTTTTATGGAAATAATACTAAACGAAAATGCTCTAGCCTTCATTCTAGCATAGAAAAAGAGAGCCATAGCTCTCTTTCTATTTATCTTCTTCTGCTCTTTTTTACAGACATGAGCGTAATGTCTCTCAAGCTAAAGTAGGCTAGGGCCAGCATGGCGATTGTGACAAAGAATTCTGTCGGTAATTGGAAGATTTGCAAGATGGACAACATCAGCAAAATCAAGAGTGCAACAACTACAAAGACCAAGATAACGATGTTGACTGTTCCTTTAATACTTTGAGGTGTCGCAAATACATAGAGTAGTAATAAGAGTATCCCTATGATTAAATAGATCATCTTTATCTCTTTCTAGCTCTTATTCAGCTGATTTTTTCTTCTTGTTGGCTTTCTCACGCTCTGCCTTGTTAAGGATTTGTTTACGCAAACGGATAGACTCAGGCGTTACTTCCATGTACTCATCGTCATTCAAGAACTCAAGAGACTCTTCAAGTGTCAAGATACGTGGTGTCTTGATAACAGCTGTTTGGTCCTTGGTTGCAGAACGAACGTTGGTCATTTGTTTGGCCTTAGTGATGTTAACTGTCAAGTCGTTCTCACGAGAGTTTTCACCGATGATCATTCCTTCGTAAACCTCAGTACCTGGGTTGACAAAGATGGTTCCACGTTCTTCGATAGACATGATTGAATAGGTTGTTGCCTTACCAGCATCGATGGAAACAAGGGCACCACGATGACGTCCCCCAATTTCACCTGGAATCAATGGCAAGTATTGGTCAAAGGTATGGTTCATGATACCGTAACCACGAGTCATTGACAAGAACTCAGTTGAGTATCCAATCAAACCACGCGCTGGAACAAGGAAGACCAAACGAGTTTGACCATTACCGGTTGAAATCATATCCAACATTTCACCCTTACGTTCAGAAAGGCTTGGATAACAGAACCTTGGTATTCTTCTGGAGTATCGATTTGAACACGTTCAAATGGCTCACATTTAACACCGTCGATTTCTTTTACGATAACTTCTGGACGAGATACTTGAAGCTCATAACCCTCACGACGCATGGTTTCGATCAGGATTGACAAGTGCAATTCTCCACGTCCTGAAACAGTCCATTTATCTGGTGAGTCCGTTGGGTCAACACGAAGGGAAACGTCTGTTTGCAATTCTGCTTGCAAGCGTTCTTCCACCTTACGAGAAGTCACCCATTTACCTTCTTTACCAGCAAATGGTGAGTTGTTGACCAAGAAGGTCATTTGAAGAGTTGGCTCATCGATGTGTAGGATTGGAAGAGGCTCAACTGCATCTGTCGGTGTAATCGTCTCACCAACAAAGATATCTTCCATACCTGAAACGGCAATCAAGTCACCTGCTTTTGCTTCTTGGATTTCACGACGTTCCAAACCAAAGAAACCAAAGAGTTTTGTAACACGGAAGTTCTTCGTTGTACCATCTAGTTTAGAAAGGGTAACTTGGTCCCCAACTTTCACACTACCACGGAAGACACGACCGATACCGATACGACCTACGAAGTCATTGTAGTCCAAAAGTGACACTTGGAACTGCAAAGGCTCATCTGAGTTGTCTACTGGAGCTGGGATATGATCGATAATGGTGTCAAAGATTGGCGCCATTGTTTTTTCTTGATCAGCTGGATCATCTGACAAGGAAGATGTTCCGTTAATCGCTGAAGCATAAACAACTGGGAAATCAAGCTGGTCATCATCTGCACCAAGCTCGATGAAGAGTTCCAAGACTTCGTCCACTACTTCTGCTGGACGAGCTGAAGGTTTGTCGATTTTGTTGACAACCACGATTGGAACAAGGTCTTGTTCCAAGGCTTTTTTCAATACGAAACGAGTCTGTGGCATGGTTCCTTCGTAGGCATCTACGACCAAGACAACACCGTCAACCATTTTCATGATACGCTCAACTTCTCCACCGAAGTCCGCGTGTCCTGGTGTGTCCATGATATTGATACGAGTTCCATTGTAAGCAACGGCTGTATTCTTAGCAAGGATGGTAATTCCACGCTCTTTTTCGATATCGTTTGAGTCCATAGCACGCTCTGCCAATTCAGTACGTGCATCAAGAGTTTCAGATTGTTTCAATAATTCGTCAACGAGGGTTGTTTTACCGTGGTCAACGTGGGCGATAATCGCAATGTTACGGATATCTTCTCTTAATTTTGTCATGATTTCCTCTAATATTTTAAATTTTTATTTCTAACTGAACAATTATACCACAGTCTCATTCAAAAATCACAGTTCAGCTAAGTGTAAATGTTTTCACTCTACTTTTCTAGTCAAGGCAACTCTTTTCAAAGTCAGAGACTTATGATAAGATAAGCTGGTATGCGTTTAGATAGATTATTAGCCCAAGAAATGATCAGTCGCAAGGCTATGAAACAGGCTCTATTAAAAAAAGAAATCCTAGTGGACGATTGTCCAGCCAGCTCCCTGGCTCAAAATGTCGACACTGGGTTGCAGAAATTAGTCTTTCAAGGACGACAAATCCAAGGCTACGAGCACACCTACCTCATGCTTCATAAGCCAAACGGAGTCGTTACAGCTAGCAAGGATAAGAAACTTCCAACCGTCATGGACCTCCTTCCACCTGACATCCAGTCTGACCAGCTCTATGCTGTCGGCAGATTAGACCGCGATACGACGGGACTGCTCCTTTTAACAAACAATGGACCTCTTGGCTTTCAGCTCCTTCATCCCCAGTACCATGTCGATAAATCCTATCAAGTGGTAGTAAACGGACCGCTCACGTCAGACCATATCCAAAAATTCAAAGATGGGATTGTCTTTTTAGATGGGACCACTTGTAAACCTGCTCAGCTTGAAATCCTGTCCGCAAGCCCAACAGAGAGCCGGGCCTCCATCACTATCTCTGAGGGCAAATTTCATCAAGTCAAGAAGATGTTTCTATCAGTTGGTGTCAAGGTGACTGCCCTAAAACGAGTCCAGTTCGGTGACTTTACATTAGACCCAGAACTAGCAGAAGGACAATACCGTTCCTTGAATCCAGAGGAATTGGAAATCATTAAAAACTATTTAGAGATGAGTCGATAAAACAAAAAAGCTTTATATTTAAAGCTTTTTTGTTTTTTGCTTATCTAAAAACTATTGCGATTGCTAGAATCCAGTTAAGAACAGAAACTACAAGTCCTACGATATTGAGAATTTTTTTCTGTTTTTATAGTCCAGTCCAGATTCTTTTTGGTATGAAAAAGCCAAGACCAATCCTATGATCCCCAAAATCAGACCCACTATTGGCGATAGCAAACCAAGGACGATAGATAAGATACCTAAAATAAGTGAAGGTTTTTTCTTTTGTTGTGAATTCATATTATAAAATCTCCTTAAAATTAATATAAATGATGATACCATAAAATGCAAGCTTTATCTATCATTCGACAGTTTTTAACAGAATGTTAGCTAGTCTTGACTTTCCCGTTCCAAGAATCCAATCCATAAGAAAGGATATAAATCTCAGAAAAACCTTGTTTTTTCAAATAAAGTGCTGCATTGGTCACTCGTTGTCCGCGTTGGTTTTCGTAGAGAAGGACAGGTTTATCCTTACGAAGGGCTGCAAGGCTTGACTTCAACTGATTTGAAGGAATATTGCGAGCTCCGAGGATATGTTTTCTGTGAAATTCTGCTGGTTCACGGACGTCAATCAATTGCCCTTTCCGAATCAAGGCTTCAAATTCTGCATTATCCACAATCTTAGCCGCACGACGAATACGAAGGTAGTTATACCCCATCCATGCTGCCATCGCTAGTACGATTCCCCACAAAAACCAAATTGTCATAAGTTCTTATCTCCATTTTTCTCTATGTAGTCTAATTCTATCTTGTGCTCTCTACGAAGAACAGCTTCCGCCTCTAGATAGTCTAGCTTGTCCATCAGACCTGCATCATAGATCCGAGAGAGTTCGAGCTTCATCAGTTCAATATCATACAAACGCTTCCCCATGTAAACAATAATGCCAAACTGTTTGAGAAATTGCTGCACATCATAGAATGTTTTCATAGCTTCCATTCTAACAGATTTTGGAGTTTTTTTCAATACTGGACCGGCTCTTTCCCCCTATTTTCTTCGTCTTCATTGCCCATTCTTCCGCAAGTATGGTACAATAAAAACATGAGAATTCAACAACTACACTATATTATTAAAATCGTCGAAACTGGCTCTATGAATGAGGCAGCCAAGCAACTCTTTATTACCCAACCCAGTCTCTCTAATGCCGTTCGAGACTTGGAAAATGAAATGGGCATTGAAATCTTTATCCGCAATCCCAAGGGCATTACCTTGACTCGTGATGGGATGGAGTTTCTCTCCTATGCCCGTCAGGTCGTTGAGCAAACTCAGCTTTTGGAGGAACGCTATAAAAATCCTATCGCCCACCGCGAACTTTTCAGCGTTTCCTCCCAGCACTATGCCTTTGTAGTCAATGCCTTTGTCTCTTTGCTCAAGAAAAGTGATATGGAAAAATACGAACTTTTCCTTCGTGAAACTCGGACTTGGGAGATTATTGACGATGTCAAGAACTTCCGTAGTGAGGTCGGTGTCCTCTTTTTAAACAGCTACAACCGCGATGTTTTAACGAAAATGCTGGATGACAATCACCTCTTAGCCCACCACCTCTTTACCGCTCAACCCCATATCTTTGTTAGCAAGACCAATCCTCTAGCTAAAAAAGACAAGGTCAAACTGGCTGATTTGGAAGATTTTCCTTACCTCAGTTACGACCAGGGGACGCACAACTCCTTCTACTTTTCAGAGGAGATTCTTTCACAAGAGCACCACAAGAAATCCATCGTAGTCAGTGACCGTGCCACCCTCTTTAATCTTTTGATTGGTTTGGATGGTTACACCATTGCAACAGGGATTTTGAACAGCAACCTAAACGGAGACAATATCGTTTCCATTCCACTGGACATTGACGACCCGATTGAACTAGTCTATATCCAGCATGAAAAAACCAGCCTGTCTAAGATGGGCGAACGCTTTATCGAATACTTACTAGAAGAAGTTCAATTCGATAATTAATAGGAAAAATGAAAAAGGGAAAAGAGAAAGTTAGGAAATAGAAAGTGAAAAAGATACTACTGACCAGTGCTTTTAATCCTTTCAATCGCAGGATTAGCACCCGCATCCGTCTTAGGAGAAGAAAACACAACTCAATCGACATCTGCTGTCAAGGAAGCAATTGCCAAAGAAGAAAAGAAAGAATCGAGTGTTGAGGAAAACTCAAAATCAGAAGTTCTTCCGAAAGTAGATGTACAAGAAGACAAGCCCAAAAAAGAAGGATGGTACCAAGAAAATCACCACTGGCGTTTTTACCAAGATGATAAGCCTGCTTTGAACTGGAAACAAATCCAAGGCAAATGGTACTACTTCGATCAAGATGGTAATCGTCTTCATTCTACTGTCTACAAAGGTTATGCCTTTGACCAAGATGGTGTCATGATAGAAATAGCTGGACCAAACTGGACAATCAATGGTACTATGCTGATTCCTCTGGACGACTAGCTCAGAACACCTGGAAAAAAATTAACGGCTCCTGGTACTATTTTGACCAAACTGGAAGCATGCTCAGCAACACTGCCTTTGACGGCTATCTTCTCACAAAAAGCGGAGCTATGGCAGAAAAGGGCTGGACTAAATTAGACCAAATTTGGTATTATGTCGCTCCTTCTGGAAAAATCTCACAGGATAAATGGGAGAAAATCAACGGTTCTTGGTACTACTTTGACAAAGACGGTGGAATGTTGAGTGCGACAACCTTCAAGGGCTACCTCTTTAACCAGAGTGGAGCTATGGCCGAAAACAACTGGGTCAAAATCAAGGATACTTGGTTCTATGCCAGCAGTTCAGGGAGATATGTCCAAGAAAACTGGCAAAAGATTCAGGGTTCCTGGTACTCATTTGACCAGAATGGTGGAATGTTAGCAGACAAATGGAAGGGAAGCTACTACCTCAAAACCAGTGGAGCCATGGCGGAAAAAGAGTGGATCTTTGATAAAGCCTACAAGAGCTGGTTCTATCTAAAAGCGGATGGCCGTTATGCAAATCAGGAGTGGATTGGAGCATACTACCTCAAGTCAGGTGGTTACATGGCAAAGAGTGAATGGATTTACGATAACGCTGACAAAGCTCGCTACTACCTAGATAATAATGGGCATTATGTTTCAGGAACTTACAAGATAGACGGTAAGGAACACCTGTTCCAAAAATACGGCCAATGGATTTCTGAAGTTTCAACTGAAGGCGGATTTACAAAAGGCCTATACAGCAATACCATTTTCCTAGATCCTGGGCATGGTGGTCGAGATTCAGGAGCTTTTTACTACAATGTAGCTGAAAAAGATCTCAACATGCAGATTTACCGTAAGCTTCGTACTAAGTTGGAAGAACTAGGTTACAAGGTCCTCACTTCTCGTGATAGTGATATTGACGTTGATTTTGTTACCGAACGTTCTCGTATGGTTAATAAAACCAACTCTGATATTTTTATCAGTATTCACTTCAACGCTACTGGTAATACCTACTCAAAAGCGAGCGGTATTCAAACCTACTCCTATAGCGATGAACCTGATTATCCAAGTAAGATTAATAAATACTGGCACAATCACCCAGATCGTATGAGTGAAAGCAAACGCCTCGCCGCTGCCATCCACTCCTCTCTCCTAGCAGAAACAGGGGCCAAAACGCTGGTCTGTTGGAGAGCAGCTATGCCGTACTACGCGAAACAGCCAAACCAGCCGTTCTCCTAGAGCTTGGTTATATGGATAATTTCTCCGAAAACCAACAAATCAGAGATAGCCACTACCAAGATAAACTGGTCGCAGGCATCGTAAAGGGGATCCAAAAATATTACGCTGGTCGATAAAAAAAGTCTCGAGATTTCTCGAGACTTTTTATTTATCTTATTTTTTATCCTTATCAGGAAAGAGGTAGCCAAGTCCTACACAAGCTAGCACACCGGCACCAATCACCAAACCACTTGAAATGGGCAAGAGATCAAAAATAGCATTTGCAATGATAAAGGCGATGATCAAGCACATCAAGCTAGCCTTGTAGTCTTTTTTCAAAAAGTTTTCTAGCGTAAAATAGAGGAACAATCCTACCGGAATGAGTGACCAGAGGTTGACATCCAAACTTGGCCAACCAACAGAACCGAAATACAATACTAGCACTGCTGCTACTAAAAATACAAGTCCTAATAATTTTTTCATTTTTTTGTCTCCATTTTCTTTTTTTGTCTTTTGAGTTGTCTGATACTGACCCCTCACGTCCCTTACATGAATCATTATAGCAGAGGAATTTTTCAAGAACAAGCCCTTTTGCCTATCTGGTCAATATCTCTGTCTAAGTGGTTGAATAGTCGTGATAAAAGAAAAAGAAGCCCTAATGGGCTTCTTGATTCTGCCGATTGCAACAGTATTTTTGAACGAATACAACCTAGTTTTTCTTTTCCTTTGACTCTAGAGAAGATTTGATTGATTCACGGTCTGCTTGTAGTTGAGCTAAGTTCTTTTCTGCTTCCTCAAGTTTACTGGTATCTGGTTTCACACGATAATAAACCTTTTCTGGTTTCATTAACATCGATCCATACTCTTGCCCAGAAAGTAGTCTTTCCTCAGCATGATTGCTTTTATCCGTAATCTTTCCGTCATCAGCGGGTTGCATAACAACTCCACTCGGCACAGCTACTACTACAAATCCTCCAGCAACAGAATCTTTTACCCATGCACTGATAGACGCTGTCTCAGGGTTACGACTATCTTGTCCTTTTGATACCTTTAATCCAACTACAGATTCGTACTTTTGATCATTTGTAAACCAAGTCGCACGTACTTCTCCAGAATCATTAATAATGTATTCATTACCAGATTGACTACGCCAAGTACCTTCTAAACTAGACAAATCATTGTTCTTGATTGCTTCAATATCTAGTTTTGGAACAGCAGTTTCTTTCTTTAGCTTGCTAACAAGTGCTTCTGCTTCAATAATCTTGGTATCCAAATCAGCCAGTTGATTCTTGAGTTTTTGAATTTCCTCTTGTTTATCCTTATCAGTCTCATCTATTTTTCCTTGGTTTGTAGACGATTGACTTGTTGACTCTGTAGTTGAAACGGCAGACGATGCTTGATTTGGCTCTTTCTTTCCAATCAGAAGATATGAGAAAATACTTACCAAGATGAGAGTGACTAAAACAGAGAGTGCTAGGCCAATATAGATTTTTATATTTTTATTCGGAGCCGACTTTGATTCAGACCGCTTAGGTCCATTGATCTCTTCAAATTGTTTTTCCCGTTCTTTCTTATTCATAATTTTCTCCTTTTTGATTTGATATTCAGCCAAGCTTACGATACTTCATTCGTTACTATCCACGAATTCTTATACTTTTTTTAGAAAAACCTATGCAAAAAAATTTCTAGAATGATTAACAGCCTATAGTCCTCTAAAACGGAACGAAAACAAGTGCTTATTAAAATATATTATACCACAAAATATAAATTTTAGTTTTAATTTATAAGCAGGAGTTTCAGACGTTAAATAGAACCTATCTCAAACGTTCCACCTTTCCTATATTTACAAAAAGAAGCCCGTTTGGACTTCTTGATTCTGCCGATTGCAGGGCTTGAACCTGTGACCTACGCGTTACGAGTGCGTTGCTCTACCAACTGAGCTAAATCGGCGATTACCCTTTTAGTATAGCACTCTGAGAATAGATGTCAAGAAATTTTTATCTCCATTAGAAAAAGCCTGTCCTAAGACAAGGCTTTTACATATATCTCTTTAAATCTCCCATTTTTCATAGAAATCTAAATAATATATTTATAAATCAATATTTTCACAAAACTATGTCATCACCTCACTATCTAATCTCAGTACATAAACCATTTTTTTCTATAGCTTTTTGTCTTAGTCTTTATTTTTTTCTCTTCAATCCAAGAAAAGCTCCTACTATAAACATGATTCCGGCAGCTAATAGTGTCTGGGCTCCGCTTGCTGTTCCGGTTTTTGGCAACTCATTAGGATTGTTACTAGTTGATTTACTATTGATGTTGGTATTTTTTTATTAGTTAAGTTCCTTGTTCATTTAGATAAACGTTCTTGTCAATTTCAAAGTTTTTATCATTTTCATCAGAAACAATACTGTTGACATCATTAGTTGAATTAGATTGTGTTTTTTCTTTCTTTTTCGATACATCAAAAGTAGGTTTATTTTTCCTCCTCCTTTTTCTCCTCTATTTTCTTGAATACAGGTTTTATAAAGGTATCTTTTGATAGATTAAGAACATAGCCAGCGTCTTTTTCCCTTCGAAACCAGAAATTTCCCAACCATCAAATTGGTATCCTTTTTCTAATTCACCCTTATAGACAGGTAACATAAAATCTTCTTCCGACACTATCGTTGAACTCATTTCTTTTCCATTTTGAATGGTCACAGTTACTGTATGAGGATTTAGTTCACTCACCTCTCCCGTATCTTTGTTTAAAATGAATTCTTTTACGGTTGTATTTCTTGCAAAATCTTTTTACAACAATCTTAATGTTTAGTGTCTTATCTGTTAGTTGTTTAATATCATCAAATGATTTGTATTCTTTTCCATTTACATAAATATGTTGTTCTTGAATCTCACCATCGAATCCATTATTTCTTTTTATCATTGATGTTAAAGACTATAGATTTTCCATTAGCATATTCGATACTAGTATTTCCTTTTTGGATCAATGTTTACTTCTGGTTTGACATTATCATATAAAAATTGATAATGTACTCCAACCGCTTTCGCATTCAAATCGCTATAGCCAGTTTGAAGATAAACATTTCCATCCATGTCTGTTACCTTATCTGGGAATCCGTTTGCTTTATAGTCTTTCATCCCCCAGTCCATGATGTCACCGTCTTTAACATTAAGCTTAATGTTAAAAATCTCTAGTGTTATCAATGTGTAAATCTCCGTAGATTAAATAATTGTCTACAACCGATTCATTAACTCTCAACTCCCAGTTAAAACCACCCTTATCAGAAATCTTACCTCTTAAATAAAATTCTGGATTTCGTACATAAATTTTATTAGTTTTAGATGGATTAAAGTAGTTCTTGTCCATTGAAAGATTTACTGGTTTTGCATCAATAAATAACGTAGAGCCATCTTCTTTTATAGCTTCTACATTGGACTTATCCTCTCCTGTGTACTCTTTACCATCCTTACCAAATAATACAAGTTTAGAAGGATCTGTCACAAGATTTCCATCGTTATCGATTGCCTCCCTTTATCATTCATTTTTAAATGTAAACACTTGATACCTTACAATGTTAAAAGCCGTCCAAAGCCGACATTAATACTGATTGAGTACTTCTTCCATCTTCAACATTTCTACTATCAGCATAAATTGTTGTTTCTGATAAAACTCTTAGATTAGGATTGGCCTTTTTGGATTTTTTTGCTATATCTTCCTTGTTATAGACTCCATTCCCTTCTAACATATCCGTTTTTCCAGGATTATAGGTAGTCACTTTTAGTGCATAGCCTTTTCTCAGAATGATGTTATCCTTTAATAGATATTGTTGTTTTTCTGAATCAGAATAGATTTTACCAGATTCCATGTCCGTTAAATTATTTGGTTTATTTTTTTGAAAGATCTCCTTCTCCTAATTCTATTACATTCCCATAACTTGATGCATACGGATATTCTGCTTTAGTTTCCTTATTTTTTTCAGGCATTCTAATTTTAGTTTCAGCTTTTATCTGACCATCATCTTTGACAAAAAACCTCATATCTCCTGCAAAAGCTAATCCATCCACAATATCATTAATATTAGCGTATAAATCAAATGTCATCGTTTTTGAATGGGAATCATACTTGGTCGTTTTGATTTCTATCGATTTATAGTTATTTCCATAGTATACCTTGGCATTTTTAGAAACATTACTGATCTTTCCAAGAATTTCAAAGTGTCCATCTTTAGATGGGTTTAGAATGCCATAAATTTTTGATTTGATTTCATCAAGTTTTTCAGTTTCATATTCTAAGGCACTACCATCGTCATAAGCAATGATATTTCCCTTATCATCGTATTTATAATCGTATTCCTCTATTCTCTTACCAGTTTCACTTGTAAAGTCATCAACTTCTCTAAATTTCTTTTTAATGAGTTTCTTTAAAGTCTTTGCTTTCAAAAGTCTCTAATTGTTGAAATTGTTTTATGAATAGTCAAGCTAGATTTTTCTTCGGTAGCCTCTTCATTTTCTTGATGATGTTCTACTTCAGTTGTATCTTTTTTAAGACTATCCTCTTTTCTATTTTCTAAATTTTTAAATTTAGATTCGGAAATCTCGCCAAGCTTTTGGTATTTAGATGAATCTTGATCAGGATCTACTAGATAATAGGAAATCATCCCATTTTTATCAGCATGATCAGCAAATTTAATTCTATGAATCTTTGTGAAATTGCTAGAACCGTCTAATGCAATCACTTCAATGATTTTTCCTCTTAAATCTCCTGCACCTTTAATTTCATAAATGGTATTTCCGTCTTTGTCAAGTTTTCTATTTCGTCCTTGACCCTCACCTGCATAAGTGACTTCAAGATTTTTCTCAACCTCTCCATCTTCATTAACAAGAGCGGCCCCAGCATACCAAACTTCGTTGGCAATCTCGTCAAATTTTTCAGGATGTTCTTTTTGATCTCTCGCAAATAGCGTTTCATTCTTATATTGCTCTTTGACCTTGTGATAAGTATCCTTTGTAATTAACTTAATTTTTCCAGGGTTTGAAAAATCAATTGAAACAATCTTTGGAGGGGTGTTATCAATTTTTACAGGAATATAGGAAACCTGCCATGGGTAATCCTTGGTTAATCTATATTTAAATTTATAGAAATATTGGCCTTCCGCAATCGGTTCAAATTGTCCTCGTATCTTAGTAGCAGGATCTTTTTTGTCATTACTTTCTGGGGCATTTTCTTCTCTACCTCTAGGGTTATAAATGAGTCCATCCCATTTCAAGTCACCCCAAACTTTTAGCTTAGAAGATTTAATGCCCTTTGCATCATTTCTTTTAGAGTTTAAAATTCCTTTAATAAAGTGTTCTCTCGAAATGACTTTTAAGTCTTTTTGATTTTCTCCTTCTTTATTTGTATTTACTATTGAAATCACCCCTTCTTCTGCACTTCTTAATACAAGTGGAGAAGGCGTTAATCCTCTCTCAAGTTGAGCATCTTGAGGATTTCCATTTGAATCTAAAGGATAGATTTTAGCAATATTAGAGCCACTTGATGAAGGTGCGTTGATTCCTTCGTTATTGAAAGCAAATAATTCTGGATTTTGATCTAGGGATGTTGTATTTTTATCTTTTCTATTTTGGATAACTCCTGCTGGATTAAATTTATCTATACCATGTTCTCCACCAATCCCCTTATTTAAGGTACCTGGAATTTTTGGTTTACCATCATCATCATAACCTTCCATTGCTTTTGATTTTGATCCTTCTTCCCAGGCCCATTTATCAAGGATTGGTTCGTGGTTCCAATTCCCAGCAAATCCCATTAGAGGCATCGACAAAGAAGGTTGGAAGTTTCTTTTCTTACCGTTGGAGTTTAGAGCTTCCATTTCTTCCACTGACTCAAAATGAATAAATGATTCTACAAATTTATTTTTATTTTTAGCTTCCCCAACATTTATAACCGCATTTAAATCAAAGCTGGAATTTGGACCTATAGTGAAAGTGTCATGCTCAAATGTGATATTTGCTCCTTTGACTTTTTCTGGGTGAATTTCTGGAACAATTTGCTTCCCGTCCGGAGATTTTTCATCTTTATATGTTTCATCGAGTTTTAGCCTATCAGTTAGAGCATCTGTAGTTACAGTTGATGCAGAAACTTTAAAGGTTAAAGGTCTGTTTGAGGTATTGTGAAGCTTAATTGTAAAGTATTTTTTATCACCTTTTATTTCTTTAAGAGAAATGGAACCATATGAATTTACCAAACCTTTAGAATCTGTATTTTTGAAAGTTGCTACAACTTCATTTCTCAAAGCGTTGGCAACATTAATTAGACCTGCTCCCTGCTGTCTAGGTGATGCAAAGTATTGACTCTTTTCTTTCCAAGAGGTTGCATCCATCATAGGTCTTGCAGTATTTTGTAAGAGCTATTTTTGTAAGACTTGTAAGGTCTATTTTGTCATCTCCCTTAAGATTTTTCAAGACAGGTCTTTCAAGCAATTCCTTTAATTTTGGTCGAATCAAAACAGTAGAAGCTGCTACGATTGGAGTTGCCATACTAGTTCCTGACATATAACCATAAGTGGATTTACCATTGATAACATTTAGAGTGGATTTAATATTTTTACCAGGTGCTGAAACATCCGGTTTTAAAAGCAAGTCTGTTCTTGGCCCCCAAGATGTAGACCCTGCTGGGACTATAATATCTTCTTTATAAAGTTCTTTGTCTGTGTCAGCTGCAAATTTAAAGTCAATTTCTTTTTCATCACCTACATTCGGTTTATTAGAATTATAGCTTTCCATATCAATTGGATAGTATTGTTCTAAGTTATCTTTAAAATCTTCCTTATTATTTCTTTTGACTTCAGTTTTTTTATCAGGGTTAATCATGTTCCATAATTTTACACCATCATCTCCTGAAATTGAAAATACTTGACTAGTAGTCCCTTCATCCGCTTCATATCCCATAGCTGGAAGGTCTGTCCAATTATCTCTATTGTAGTAATTTACAGTATTTACAACCATAATGGCACGTGCGCCTTTATCCATGCTCTTTTTAAAAGCATCTTTTTAAATCCTTGGTATAAATTCTATCCATTACTGCAATTTTGCCCTTAAGATCCAAGCCTATCAAATCTTTGTCTTGACCTTTGCCTATATATACAAATTTTAATTTATTTGGAGTTTTTGACCCATCCTCATTTGTTAGGATTTTATTTTTATCGAAAAAAGCTCCTATATTTCTGTATTTAAAACTTTGTCCTCCAATGTTAACCTTATCAAACTCAATGGTTTGATTTTTAGCAGAAGCGACCGCTATCGCATCTTCATGTGCGGCAGTTCGTGTTACATTTCCAGTATCTGTCATTTTCAGATTATTATTGGCTACTAAATCCCAAGAAGAACTTGAAGCAGAAGTCGCAAAATTACCTGTAGCAACAACCATTGGGATTCCAGCTTTTCTTAATGCTCTAATAGCCTCCCAATATTTCTCGCCTACAAGACCTGTTCCCGTAAAGCCAGATGATACCGAAACAACATCGACATTGTGTTTGATCGAATCTTCAATAGCATGAAACATTGTTTCATCACCCGCGAACCCAGATCCTGCGTCAGAGTACATTTTATAAGAGAAAATTTGTGCATTAGGCGCAATTCCATCTATGCCATTAAAGTTCTTGATATCTTTTTCAGTATCATTTCCAGCAAGAATCCCTGCAATATGCATCCCATGTGGGTCAAAATAATCCCTACCATCATCATATTTTTCTACAGTGATTTTACCACCATTATAATAATTGAACGCATGAGGGATTTTATCACTCAACCAATAATTTTTATCAGTGCCTTTTAAATCTTCTTTTTTAAATTTCATTGAGTCTTTGGCATCATCATCGATCCTCATAGCCTTATGCCTATAATCTGTTCCAGTATCGATATTTGAAATGACCATACCTCTACCATCAAAATTTTTCCCAAATGGAGCATTAATAGACTTTAGGTAATCAATAGCTTCCTCAACTCCAATTTCCTTTCTGGCATGATTCATCATTGGTTGGACTTTTTGTGATCGTTCAACCGACGAAACACCTTCCATTTGTTTAATTTTGTCCAAATTATCTGGAGTTGTTTCAATGGCAGCGCCATTAAAAATCGTATTATAGGTATATAAAACTTTTGTATCCTCAAGATTGGATAGTTCCTTAATTACTTTTTCTCCAGATTCTTTATCTTTAAATTCAGCAATATAGACAAGTTTATCTTCTTTTTTAGGATTTTCTGTATCTTTATTTACAAATGAGTTCGCATCATCTCCTTTGGATTGATTGGAGTCTTCTTTGATACTTGCTCCTTCGTTACTAGTTTTTTTGTCTATCTTAGGCTTTCTACTAACAACTTCTTTTTTTCCTCAATAACTGTTGTCTTCTTCTCCTCAGTATCCTTTGAAGTTTCTATAACATTATGAAGTTCTTCAGATTGTTCATTTTTTTCTGTTTCTTTATCTGCTACTACTTTTTCTTTACCAGAAATTTTTAAAGCATCTTCAGAACTAGGTGCATCTGCTACTACTTTTTCTTTATCAGAAATTCTTAAAGCATCTTCAGAACTAGGTGCATCTGCTAAAATTACCTCATTGGGGGCATATGCTGCTAAAATAACTGCAGCAGTAGTTAATGACAATACCTACTTTCCAGAAATTTTTAAAGCATCTTCAGAACTAGGTGCATCTGCTACTACTTTTTTTCTTTATCAGAAATTCTTAAAGCATCTTCAGAACTAGTGCATCTGCTAAAAATTACCTCATTAGCATATGCTAAAAAATAACTGCAGCAGTAGTTAATGACAATACCGTACTTTTTCATTATAATTCCTTCATTTTTTTATTTTAAACCCAATAGATAGAAAACTTTAACCTTGCTAGCCTTTTGTTATAAAAAGTTTTATGACGTATTATCTAGTGGGATAGAGTAGTACATTTATATATAATTGTTAGCTCTCTGAAAAATAGTATATCAATTAAAAAAATTTTAAGTCAAGAAAAAAATTAACACGCATTAATTTTTTTAATGTACATTAAAAAAATATAAACCCAAAACTTTCGTAGTTAACTGGGATACATTATCAGCACATTCACACCATCAAAAATAGTAGCAATTAACTGGAATAACTACCAAAATCGCAAAAAGGGGTATGGATAGAATTTATGCCTTAATAAACATGCAAAAACAACCGCTATAATTTTCAACGGTTGTTTGTAACATATTTAATTTTTAACTCTCATCCTATCTTATCTCTTACGAACCCGCACTTTCGTAGGCATCTAAGCCCTTGTCCCATAGTTTCAAAGAAATGACAAAGAAGACAAGGGAAATCAGAATCAAACCACCGATATTAAAGAGTCCATCCTTGTCCTGCAAGAAATAGCTAGCAGGATAGTAGGCTGTAAAGGCGAAAGGGATGATAAAGCTAATCAACCAACGAAGAAGGGAATTGTAGATGGAAATCGGATATTTGGCAAAATCATTAAACATATAAAAAATGTAAATCATGGCGCCTGACTGCTTGGTCCAAAAAGCGATACTGGCAGTCGCGATTTTCAAGGAAGTATAGATCAAGGTCGCAAAAGGAATGCAGACTAGAAAAATCAGGAATTTTGGAAGAGTCCAAGCAATACTAGATACCGTTGTCGCTAGCAAAATCCCTCCGACCAAAAGTTCACCTAAGGCATCAATCTGAAAGGTCTCAACCAGAATGTGAAAAAGAGGATTGATAGGACGAGTCAGATACTTATCAAACTCTCCTTTTCGCACCAAGCGTTGTCCCAATGCCCAGAGATTATCAAAAAAGAGATGGTCCAGTCCCTTGGGAATCAAGGAAAATCCATAGATAAAAGCGATTTCTTGAAAAGTCCAGCCTTCTAGCGAGGGAATGTGTTGAAAGATGACATTGAGAAACAAAAGATTCAAGCCTTGGGTCAGGAAAACACCTAAAACACCAACCACAAAATCCACCTTGTATTCCATGATTTGCTTGATGTATTGCCTGATAAAAATCAGATGCATGCGTTGATATTTTTTCATACTAACCTCCTTGAATGGTGATGAAGGACTGGACTCGTTTCCAAATCAGCTGAGACAAGCCCACCATCACTAAGAGCCAGAAAAACTGCAAAGCGAATGCCTGAAGAATCTGACTGGCATCGTATTTCCCAACGATAATCATGACCGGAGTATAAATCAAGGATGAAAAAGGCAAGAAGGACAAGATATCAGAAACAATCTTTGGAAAGAAAGCCAAGGGAATCAAACTTCCAGACATAAAGGCCACTATTGAAGTCTTGAGGAGATTGGAACCCCATAAATTTTTAAATACAAAGGCTGAAAATCCAAAGCAGATATTAAAGAAAAAGTTAATCAGATAAGCCAGAGTTAAGCTAAAAAGATAAAGGACAGTTAATCCCAGCACTTCTACCATCCCTTGTCCAGATAAGATTTTCATCAACACAATAACACTTAAAAATGGCAGTCCTACACTGACAAAAATCAACCACTTGGAACCAAGCTCGGTGAAGAGATAAGAGGCCGCAAAATGCACTGGTCGCAATAAGCGCATGATAATGGAACCATCCTTGACCTCCTCACCAATCATAAAGGAGCTATCTGACCTGGTCAAAAGATTAGTCACAAAACTCATAATGATGTAGAGGGTGATATCTGCCATGCTGAAGCCCTGAATCGAAGAATCTTGCGAGGAATCAAAGACCGCCTTCCAGAGATAGAAAGCCACAAAAGCCCCCATGACATCGCCAATCCGATAGAGAATAAAGTTGACTCGATAAGTGATCAACTCCTGAACACCTGCATTGATAAAGGGTTTATAACGTCTCCACAATTTGACCATCTTAGAGCTCCTTTCGGTAGAAGCGACGGATAATATCCTCAATATCCGTATCCAACATCTTCAAATCGCGAATTTCAAAATCAGACAGGGTTTGCTTGATAATATCAGCTGACTGGTAGCGGGAACTATCAAATTCAATATTGAGGCTATTTCCTTGTCTATCAATGGTCATATCAGGCAGGCCTTCATAGTGAGAAAGGAGATGACTTTGACCTGGTACCAGTTCAAAAGAAAGAGTCTTCATCTTGCCAAAGGTTTCCTTGAGCTGGCTAACCGTTCCATCAAAAATCTCTTGCCCCTTATCAATCATAAAAATCCGATCACAAAGTTGCTCAATGTCGCTCAAGTCGTGAGTGGTCAAGAGAATAGTGGTCTCTTCCTCCTGATTGATTTGGGTAATGGCCCGACGAATATTGTCCTTGACCGACACATCCAGACCAATGGTCGGCTCATCTAAAAAGAGAACCTTAGGATTGTGGAGCAAGGAAGCCGCAATGTCCGCCCGCATCCGTTGGCCAAGTGAAAGAGTCCGCACGGGGTCTTTGATAAATTCCTTCAAATCCAAAACTTCATTCAAAAAGTCCATGCGCTTATGAAAGAGCGAGTCCGGCACATCGTAAATCTCTTTCAAGACCGTGTAAGTCTCTTGCAGAGCCAAATCCCACCATAGCTGGGTGCGTTGTCCAAAAACCACTCCAATATCCTTGACATAGTCTTGACGATTGTCCTGAGGAATCTTGCCATTGATCCGACAATAGCCCGATGTCGGCTTTAAAATTCCTGTCAGCATTTTGATGGTTGTTGACTTCCCAGCACCATTAGCTCCGATAAAGCCTAGAATCTGGCCTTTTGGAACTTCAAAGGTCAAATCCTTGACTGCTTCAAAGGTCTGCTTTTCAGGATGAATAAAGGAGCGCAAAGCTCCCTTTAACCCCGGCTCCTTCACTGTCTTCACAAAATTTTTCTGAAGATGTTCCACTTCTATCATTGCCATATCTATCTCCCTACCGTAAGGAATAGCAACATTGTATTTTTGACTACAAAAATTCTAAATCCTTACTTTCTAAACCCTCTAAATTTTATTATTACAGAAGGCTTTATACCAACCTATTATAGTCCAATAAAAAATGGAATGCAAGCGTTTGCCCAAAGTTTATGGAATTGAAAATTTTTCTCTTAAAGTGATATTTTTATACTCAATGAGAATCAAAGAGCAAACTAGGAAGCTAACCGCAGGCTGTACTTGAGTAAGGCAAGGTGAAGCTGACGTAGTTTGAATTTAATTTTCGAAGAGTATTAGTCCAAAATTCTGGCTTAATAGTCTCCTTAAAACACCAAAAAAACCTGCCTGATGGGCAGGTTACGTATGTATTGTTCAGCTAGATTATGCTTTACCTTCTGAACATAAATCATTTATTTACTATACTTCCTCATACAATAAAAAGAGTTATATTCAGGTATTCTTCTACCCACACTGTATTAGAAATATGCTTCATTATTCCCTTTAGTTCTTAAAAAAGTTTGGCAAAATAGGGGCAAAATCTTAAGTTGAATTTGCCACAAAACATATGACCTAATATGGTAGAGAGTTATCCTAATATATACAATACACCACGATCATTATATTAATTTTTTTGTAGTACTACAATACTAGAATAATATGAAAAAAATTTTTTTCTATAATTGATGGAGAAAGAAAATATGTTTCCTATAGTACATGATCAGTTTTCAGACAACAAAAAAACTTCTTTTTACTATCTATTCCTCTATCAGTTTACTTTTACTTCATTATTACCTTAGAATAAATAGATATTTTCATTTTTCCAATATTACTTTAATACTGCTTAATTCTTTTTTTCAATTTTATGTTTATTATCTTCTTTAAAATCATAAAGCGAGGCCGATCTATTATCATAACTACATAATAGCAATCTGACAACAAAAATATCTATCTAAGCTAAAATTACTTCTAGTCCCATCTTCACCAAGCTTCATAAATTCTTCATACAAATTTTTCATCAAATGGTTTAAATATTGACTCCCACATCCATTTAATAAATTTTTTTAGAAATAAATTGAGACACCATTAGATTTTCACATAACTTACATAAAAAAATTCTGATTCTCTTAAATCTTCGATGTTTTCTTTCATATATTGTCTATGAATAGATTTTTTTCCATATTTTAAATTCTTCAATCTTCATTACTTCTTTATGAGACCGTTCTGAATGAGCTAGACAGAAAATCAATACAAAAATAATATCCTCTAATTTCATAAACATCAAAAAGATAGTCTATAGCATTATCATCAAACAAATCTTGGCTATATCCTCCATTCAATAAAAATATTTTTTTACTATGATTAACCCGTTTGTTCATGAGATATACTGGCATGTGCTCATCACTCATCATTTTTGAGAATAAATCAATAAAATTGTTATCTTTATCTTTGCTATCAATAGTCCATGAAAAAAAGAATTGAAAAAAATATCTGAAAAAAATACGTGCTATTTTTTTCCTTTTTTTATCAATCTCATTCAAAACATTCAATAAATCCATCATATCTTTAGGATTTTTTTCAGCTGATTTAAAAAGTTAATATCCTTTACTCTTTCTATCATTACTAAATATATCCTATAAATACAATAATTCCTTTTTTTAGATCATCTTGATTTGATTTATGAATTCCAAACGGCAATCTAAAAACCATTTATATCTTCATTGCAGATTTGCCAAAAAAATATCTTGATAATCTTCACTATCATAAAAGTTATTTTTCTATATCATGTAATTTCCATAAATCTATTATTGCAAGATTTACAATTTCTGTAGGCATTACCTTTAAACGATTTAAGATACTCCACTTGTGTATATAATACCAGTAAATAATGTCTAGATTTCTTTTTAAGTAAAATAGCATGAGCTATATACCTTATTTTTTTATTTTCTTCAGTTTCATAATACTTCTTTATTCTTTTTTTATTAAAGCGTCTATTTTTTTCTGATTCACAATGAAATGCAAGATTATAGAATTTATGTAATTCTTCTTCATTTGAACTAACATCTGTACCCCTATTTATAATGTAATCAATTACTCTTTCAATTTTTAAATTGTAAGTCATCCTCTAATCCTACCATTGGTCTTACTATAGTTTTTAAAACTAAAAATGTTATTGAATAGGTTTTTTTAAAAGACTGTTCAATTTCTGCTCTTATTTTTTTAATTCTTCATATAAATTAGTAGTTTTATATAAATAACTTTGTGAAAAGGTTTTACTTGATAATGCTACTGACTCTATCAAAAGCGCTGTACAATAAGTTGAAATGACCACAAACGCAGAAAGCCAAATCACTTTAATATATTCTATAATTTCATTTACACTCTTGAATACATTATTTAATATTTCGAAATTGAATTTCAACTGTGAACAGATAACAATGATTGGGAAACTAGCGATCAGCCAAAATAGAAGGGTAACCGGGAGTTCATTAAATCTTCTTAACCAGAAATTATCATGAAATTTTTATTTTTCTTTATATTGTACCCTAAATAGAAATTATCTTTATTATCAATATCAACTGTCTGTCTCTCTAGAAAACTTGATATAAATATCATTATTGAAACTAGACCAACTGACATCAAAAAAACATATCTTTACCTTCTAATTGAATAGAAACGTTTCCTACTATCAAGAATGATGATAGTAACAATGTTATCCAAATCGCAATATTTTTTTAATTGGATGTATTACAACTCCAATAATAAAACCAACTAAATTGCCAATTTTTTTCTTAAACAAAATGATGATACAACTAATAATTTATCAAATAAAATATCCATAATACTTTACTATCTCCCTAAAGAACTATTATATTTGCTACTAATATTAAATGAGCATTCATAAAAAAACGAAAACTACTATTTATAAATCTAAGAAACAAGCACCTTTATTATATCATAACAAACATATGTTTTTTTGCATTAGATCTACAAACTCATAAAAAAATGTAACTATTATACTTAGGTTTCAGAAAGAAATAAAATAAGTGCCAGAATTACCTGTCTTAAACTTGTAAAATTACTTTGATATAATGGAAATGGAATAAGCAAATGTAAGAATTTGCCACATTATTTTTAGTGCCTCTATCTCCAATTTTATTAATTGCCTGTTCTAACCAATCAAGTAATTCTTTAGATGGTGAATACTATAGTCAATTGAAACAAGAACAAGACAAAAGAGCCTCTAAAAAAGGTATTACAACTTGGTAATACCTTTTTGAGGTGCTTTGCGATATAAGCCCATGTTTTCTCAATAGGATTGTACTCAGGTGAGTAGGGAGGAAGAGGTAAAATTTTATGCCCAAACTCTTCACATAAGAGCTCTAGCTTACCCATTCTATGGAATCTTGCATTGTCCATAATAATAACTAATGGTGTATTTAATATTGGTAGGAGAAACTTCTGAAACCAAGCTTCAAAAAAGTCGCTCGTCATCGTCTCTTCGTAAGTCATTGGAGCGATTAACTCACTATTTGTTAGACCTACAACCAAAGAAATCCTCTGATACCTTCTTCCATACACTTCACCTCCTATTAACTGATCTTTTAATAAGCGATCGTATTCTCGATAAAAATAAGTATCGAATCCCGTTTCATCAATATAAACAGGTGCTAAGTGCTTTAAACTATTAATTTTTTTGAAAGTTCTATCATTCATTTAGCTACTCAGCATTCCTAAAAAATTAGATGTTCCAATTTACTTTGGGAAAGACAGTGATTTCCTTTGAAAACAGGCGTAAAGTTATTATATTCGTTCGCCAAGGGTAGTCTTAGAATAATTACATTAATTTAGCAACTTTGGATATAGTAGTCTTAAGTATATTCTCTATAAAAGAAAACACAAAAACCCACCCAATGGGCAGGTTCTTTCTGTATTGTTCAGCTAGATTACGCTTTACCTTCTGAACCGAATACGTCGATACGTTCTTCCACTGATGCTTGGATAGCTTTTACACCGTCAGCCAAGAATTTACGTGGGTCGAAGAGTTTCTTCTTGTCGTATTCTGCTTCGTTTGCTTCGTAGTCACGAGCAAATTTACGAGTTGCGTTAGCGAATGCGATTTGGCATTCAGTGTTAACGTTAACTTTCGCAACACCAAGTTTGATAGCTGCTTGGATTTGGTCATCAGGAATACCTGAACCACCGTGCAATACGATTGGGAAGCCTGGTACAGCTTCAGTCAATTTTTGCAAGTGGTCAAGGTGAAGACCTTTCCAGTTTGCAGGGTATGGACCGTGGATGTTACCGATACCAGCTGCCAAGAAGTCGATACCAGTTGCAACCATTGCTTTAGCATCTTCGATTGGAGCCAATTCACCATCACCGATGATTCCGTCTTCTTCACCACCGATAGTTCCAACTTCAGCTTCTACTGATACACCATTTGCGTGAGCAAATTCTACAACTTTACGAGCTTTTTTTCAAGGTTTTCTTCAACTGGAAGGTGTGAACCGTCAAACATAACTGAAGTATAACCAACTTGAATACACTCAAGTGCATCTTCGTAGTGACCGTGGTCAAGGTGGATAGCTACTGGTACAGTGATACCCATTGACTCAACAAGGTTAGCGATCAAGTTGCGAGCAACTTTGTAACCACCCATGTATTTAGCAGCACCCATTGAAGTTTGGATCAAAACTGGAGCTTTTTTAGCTTCTGCTGCACGCAAGATAGCTTGAGTCCACTCAAGGTTGTTTGTGTTAAATCCACCAACTGCATAACCGTTGTCACGAGCTGCTTGGACAAATTTTTCTGCTGAAACGATTGCCATTTGTCAGGCCTCCTATATATTTTTTGGGACATCCCATTTACATTGTTCATTTTATCACTTTTTGATAAAAAAAGCTAGTTTTTCCCATACTTTAGATTGAATTTCTTCCAATCCAATCAATGTAAACCCTTTCTTTTTCTTAGTCCTAAGTGACTTTGGGATGACGTATGAAGAAAGTCAAGCGATCATCTTGCATCTCAAAATGATAAGGTAATTTCTCATGTTCTAATAAACTTTTGACCACAAAGAGTCCCATCCCTGAACCCTTGGCCTTGCGACTAGCATTTTCAGAAAAAGACTGGGCCAGTTTTTCTTGTTCTTCAGGACTACAGCTATTCTCGATAAAGAGTTCCCCTTCTCTCTCGCCGATGCGGACTAAGCCACCAGGAGTGGAGTGCTTGATGGCATTGCTGATGAGATTCGATAGGATCAATTTCATGACAGATGGGTTTATGTAAGCCTGCTGATGAGTTAGGCTAATGTCTACCTGAAGTTCTCTATCCTTGGCGAGTAAAGCATAATCCTTGACCAGACTTTGAGTCATCTGAAGGAGGTCAACCTCTTCTTTCTCGTCTCGCAATTCCTGAACAGAAGAAAGAGACAATATCTGGAGAACGTGGTGACTGAGGTCGTCCACAATCCCCAAGGCAACTCCAAGATAGTGGTCTCTATCCTTATAACGGCCGACATTTTCTTTCATATTTTCGATTAGGATTTTCAAACTAGCCAGAGGTGTTTTCAATTCATGAGAAGCCCCTCGTAGGAACTCAACCTTCATCTTCTCCAGCTGGAGAATAGCTTCATTCTTGTCATGCAAGTCCGCAATGACAGTCAAAAGATGCTGGTAAAGGCTATTGATTTGTTCCTTGAGATCACCAATCTCATCCTTAGAATCCACGCGCAATCGCACTTGGGCATCCAAATCCATCATCCGACGGGTCACCCGCTTGATTTCCAAAATCGGGGCAACAATGGTACGAGCATAGATGTAGGCCACCAAGAGGGAAATCAGAAAGGATGCTAGCAAGGTATAAGGAAGAAATTGGAGACTGATCTGCTCTGCTTCCTTTTGCAAGTCCATGGAAGCTAGAAACTGGAGAGTCATGGTGCTACCATCTTGCGTTTTCACCTCACGCTCCTCGATAAAGAGAGAAGTGGTCTGGCGATCCGTGTCCAGAGGAAGGTTGTCCTTGACTTCTAACTTGTCTTCGGTCATCTCTCCCTTGACAGCCCCTTTGATATCACTGCTCTGGGAATACAAGTCCAACACTTGCTCGATGCTTTGCCTATCTTTTCCGTCTAGGGATTGGGCAATGGCTGTCGCTTTCTGACCAATGGTTTCCTGACGGTGGCTTAGATAAGTAGAGGGAAAGAGAAAATAAATGGCTAAATGAAGACAAATAACCAGAAGGCTAAAAATTGAGAAGGTATAGATAAAAATCTTTGTAAATAAACCTGTTCGTTTCATTTTCGCTCCAATTTATAACCAACATTGCGCACAGTGAGGATGCAATCCAAGTCTAGCTTTTTCCGCAGTTCCTTGATATAGACATCAATGACACGATCAAAGGGAACCTCATCTGTCGCCTTCCAGACAGCATCGATTATCTGAGAACGGGTCAAGGCCCGTCCTTCATTTTTCACCAGATAGTCCAGAATTTCCAACTCTTTAGCATTGATAGCCACTTCTTGACCTGCGAGGCTTGCACTGTAGCTCTCAAAGTCCACCTTTGTATCCTTATAGGAGAAGACTCGTCCCGTATCGTAGTAGCGCTTGAAAATCGCGTCTACCCTCACTTTTAAGAGGGAGAGGGAGAAGGGTTTTTCCAGATAGCCATCCGCCAGAGAGGCAAAGGCGCTCATCTTATATTCCTCATCCTGAAAGGCTGTCAGCATCAAGACAGGAACCTGACTGGTCTTACGAATCTCTGCTAGGACTTCTAGGCCATTAAGCTTGGGCATCTGGATATCCAGTAGTACTAGAGCAACTTCATAGCTGGAAAATTTTTCCAGAGCTTCTTGTCCATCTGCTGCCTCAATGGTTTCATAACCACAATCCGTCAAATAGTCACTGATTCCCTCACGGATCATCTCTTCATCTTCTACAATTAAAATTTCATAAAAAAAACGTTTCACATTCCTTTAAATTTCTTGTAAATTATCTCAGTTTCATCCTGAAAGGAAGAGGCCTTATCAAGACAAAACAGATAAAAATGCTACCTATATTATACCCCATTTAGGGGAGAATAGGTAGCAAGTTTTTTATTCGCTATCGAGCAAGAGCTCTTTTGGTTGTTTTCTAAGGAGATTGCTTGAGGCAAGCGCCATAACGAGAACCACTAGAACCAAGGCAAGGACAAAGACGATGATAAAGTCTGATGTCTGAATAGAAATGTCTAGGCTCGACAAGGTCTTACTAAAGCCATCTACTTCAGCACCACCACCAAGATTAGAGGCTTGAGCAGCCTTGCTGGCTTGCTTGGCAACACCTGAAGTGACATTGGCAAGAACAGTATTTCCGATTGCTCGAGCTGTGTAGTTGGCTAGGAAGTAAGCCGAAACGAGAGCAGGGATGGCGATCAGGATAGATTCGGTGATAAATTGCCCCAAGATACTTGCCTGCTTGAGACCGATAGAGAGGAGAATTCCCACTTCCTTGCGACGGGCGTTAATCCAAAGACTAAGCAAGAGTGCAAGGAGAAGGACTGAGAAGCTCAAGCTACCCCAGAAGAGGAGGTTGGCCATCTTGTACATACCAGAGATGGATTGCTCAAGAGCTGGGTAGTTAGAGGAGCTCTTCACAAGTGTGTAGCTCTTCCAGTTGATACCACTGATACCATTCAACTCTTTCATGACATCATCCAAGTTCTTGTCTGCTGTTACAAAGAAGGTTGCGTCCCCATAAATAGCTGTGTCTTCTGTGTATCCATAAAGTTTTGCAGCAGTGTGAATGTCTGTGATAGCTGTGTTTTCATAGAGCTCTTGTGAGTAGGTTACTGCAGACTTATTGTGCCCATCAAAGAGTCCCTTGATTGTCACTTCGACTGTTTCCTTGGCACCTTTTTCATTGTCTGCATCGTAGATATTGGAGTCTAGTTTGACCTTATCTCCGACTTTCCAACCGTGTTTAGCTGCCAAGTCCTTATGCATGAGGATCTTGTCTTTGTCGTCGTTGGTTAGGTGCTCACCTTCAACCAGCTTATATGAGCCAGAGACAAACTTATCTTCTTTAGAGGAGTCATTGACACCTGTAATCATCAAACTGCTTCCAAACCGTTTGGCACGGTCTGCAGTGAGATTTTTCTTGGTTTCTGGCGTTTCAATCAGGTCATATCCAGTCAAATCTCCGATAGCATTGATGCGTTTAACATAAGACTCGATGGCCTTGTTTTCAGTGATTTTTTTGATGTCCTCACCCTTGATATTCCCAGAACCACGTGGCGTCCCTTGATTGACGCGACGATTGATTTGCATGGAGAAGCTATTGGTGATATTTTTAAAAGTCTCCTGAGAAGCCTTGGCAGTAGCTCCCTTGATCGACAAGCCGACCAAACTCAAGCTCGCCATGAGGAGAATAATCAGGAAGATAACAATCGATTTGAAAAACTTCCTTGTAACATAGGCAAATGCGTTGTGTAACATAGGTTCCCTTTCTAGATTTGATTTCATAATGCTATCAAAACAAGCTCATCTTATTTTGTAGTATTGCGAGTTTCAGTAAGTTTCTTATTCTTCAATTCAAGTGTAATATCTGATGCTTGTGCCACTTCTTTACTGTGAGTGACGACGATCACACATTTACCTGTTTTCTCGGCAAGTGATTTGAGCAGTTCGATAATATCTCCAGCAGTTTTAGGGTCCAGATTTCCTGTTGGCTCATCAGCTAGAATAACTGGAGCTTCTGAGACTAAACTGCGAGCGATGGCTACACGTTGCTGTTGACCACCTGATAACTGGAGAACGTTCCGCTTGATCTGACTTTCATCCAAACCAAGCTCAAGAAGTGTATCCTTGCTCGCTTTTTTGTTGACCAAGCGGATATTTTCCAGCGGAGAAAGATAATCTATCAAGTTATAATTTTGAAAGACCAGGGAAATATGGTGCATGCGATGGTAAGAATACCCCTTATTCCGAATGTCCTCTCCTTGGAAAAGGATAGAACCTTCAACAGGACTATCTAGACCAGCCAGGAGGGACAAGAGAGTGGATTTTCCTGCTCCTGACTCACCAATGATACTATAAAATTTTCCGGGTTCAAAATTATACTTGATCTGATATAAAACTGCCTCAGCAGTGTTCTTATAACGGTAGGTAACATCTTGCAATTGTAATAAAGTCATGATTTCTCCTTCTTATACTCAATGAAAATCAAAGAGCAAACTAGGAAGCTAGCCGCAGGCTGTACTTGAGTACGGCAAGGCGAAGCTAACGCGGTTTGAATTTGATTTTCGAAGAGTATTAACTAATAGATGATAAAATTTCCTTAGGCGATTTTCTAAATAGAAATACGAAACAAAGGGCTACTGATAAGCAACCAATCAGGAGCAGAAAGACATAGGATTCTGCAAAGGATAGGAGACTGGTTGATAGACCACTTGCTTTGGCCAGCGTGTCCTGTAAAGTTACCTGATCTCCACTGGCTAGTACAGTTTGGAGTAGATAGGATGTGATGGCATTTCCTGCAACAAATGCTGGAAGCAAAGCTCCAAGAGATACCAAAACTAGCTCTAAACAGAACTGGAGGAAGATTGAGATCTTGCTTTTTCCAAGTGCCAGAAGAATCCCCACTTCGTAGACTCTTTCTCTCAACCAGAGGGACAAGACCAAAATTAAGGCTCCAGCTCCAGCTATCAACATCCCATAAAGGAAGATGGTGAGGAAGGTTTGGAAGGTTGCCACTGAGTCTTTGATTTGTTCAAAGGCCTTGTTCTCCTTCTCAACTTGGTAGCCTTGACTTTCTAAAGCCAAGTTTTCTACCTGCTTCATGAGTCCGTCCATTTCCTTAGGATTTTCTACATAGAAGCGAGCTGCACTGACTTGCGGTTCACTATTTCCCAGAAGCGTTTGGCTGCTTTCATAGTCTGTAAAGACCTGGTTTTCACTGAAGTCGGAAGACAAGCCTGTGAATTTTTCTTGTTTCTTACCAGAAAAGATGCCGACAATCTCAAACTCTACTGTTTGCCCTTTTCCAGCTTCGGACTGACCAGCATCCAAGCCAATCTTGTCATGAAGCGAAAGACCGTTCTTCTTGGCCAACTCTTCGTGGATAAGGATTTTCTTGGAATCCCCTTTTTGAAGGTGTCGCCCTTCTTTTAGGTTGAAAGCCGAACTGGTAAAGGTGACATCCTTGGATGAATCCTCAAGAGCCGTTAAGCTAACCAAGTTCTTGTCTGCAGCTGACAAATCATCACGTTCTACGCTCTGCTCACCACTCACCGCTTCCTTGTCTTTCAGTTTTGCGACCGTCTCAAGTTCAGGAGAGACATTTTCCAGTCCCTTAATCTTGCTCACAGATGCTAGGTCCGACAACTTGAAGGTCTGTCCATTTTCTATCTTTTTGATAGAAAATGAAGTATTGAGTGATTTGTAAAGATTGCTTTCTACTGTTTTGTTGGACTTCATCAGAGTCAAACAGGCTGAAATTCCTGCTAAAAGGACAAATAAAATCAGAAATAAAATAAAACTTCTCAGTCGTTTTCTGCTGACATAAGCCCAAGCTCTTTGGATTGGATTCATTTGTCACCTCCATATTTGTAAGACTATTATAAAATCCAAATATGAAATGTTTATGAAATCGAAAAAAAATTTTTTTGATTTATCTTTTTGAAAAACAAAAAAAGCTAGCAAACGCTAACTTTTCCTTCTTATATAATGAGGAATAGTACCAATCAAAAAAATCTACTTCATTTTAAAAATGATAGTCACATCTTTCTGATTAGTATTTTCTCCATTTCCTAAGTTCTTCATTTTTCTGACTTATGTTTGAGGATATTCTTGATAGAATGAAATGGAAAACTCAGTTTAAATGTTCTGATACAATGGCTGTTCTTGATGCCAATATTTTTCGATATAGGAAACGTAGCCTCTAGTTTTCTTTGTAAAAACAAAAAAAGAGCTAGCCAAAGCTAACTCTTACCCTATGCGGAGAGAGGGACTTGAACCCTCACGACCTAAAGCGGTCACAGGATCCTTAGTCCTGCGCGTCTGCCAATTCCGCCATCCCCGCGTCGATTACTTTACTAGTATATCAACTTTCAAAATCTTTGTCAACACTTTTTTCAGATTTTTTTCATTTTTCCAACAGGCTTATAGTTCAATTTCAGCAAGGTTTTCATCCAGTAATTTTGCTCCCAATGTGTTCTTAAAATGCCCAAGAGCAAACTGATGATTTTCTGGCCAAATAGAGGCAACTGCAGGCTTAACAATCTCAATTTGATAACCTAAATTATAAGCATCAATAGCCGTATGAAGGACGCAAATGTCAGTCAGGACTCCAGTTAAGATAACAGTATCAACCCGACGTTCCCGCAAACGGATATCTAAGTCCGTTCCTGAAAAAGCTGAATAGTGACGCTTATCCATCCAAAAGACACGACTATCCGCCTCATGCTCAGCATAAAAATCAGCTAGGGGGCCATAAAGGTTACGCCCACTAGTTCCGATGATGTTGTGCGGTGGAAAGAGCTTGCTTTCTGGGTGGAATGTATCCTTCTCTTCATGAGCATCAATGGTAAAAAAGACATAATCTCCTCGATCAAAAGCCAGTCTGGTTACTTGATTGATTGCCTCTGATATAGCTTGAGCTGGCACTCCAGCAGTTAGCTTTCCATGGTCCGCTACGAAATCCTCTGTATAGTCAATCGAGATTAAAGCCTTTGCCATTAGTAGTCCCTCTTTTTCACTTCCTCAAAAATATCACCAATTAGAACTTTGAGATAAGTCCCCTTCATTCCTAAAGAACGACTCTCAATAATTCCCGCCGACTCCAATTTACGAAGCGCATTGACAATCACTGAGCGCGTAATGCCAATACGATCTGCAATAACTGATGCAGTCAGCTGCCCTTCATTTCCATCCAATTCAGCTAAAATAGCTGATACGGCACGCAGTTCTGAATAAGAAAGGGTGTTGACCGCCATGGTAACAGCCGTACGACGGCGAATATTTTTCTCATCTTCTTCGCGTTGGAAGTTCAATAGTTGAATTCCCACAACCGTGCTCGCAATCTCGACAAGAATCAAATCTTCATCTTCAAACTTCTTATCATTGCGCCAAATAATCAACGAACCTAGGCGAATCCCTGATACATGAATCGGAGCAATCGTTGTCAACCCATCTGGAAAGTCCGCACGACTCTCTACAGGGAAAATGGTCAAATCATGTTCAACAGGAAGATTGGCTTCCGTATCATAAATCATGTTTGCCCCTTGTACATAGACCTCAGGGAAGGTTTTGGTTTGGAAGAATTGTTCTACACGGTCATTATTGGTCTTATAACGCATAAAGTAACCCAAGAGACGTCCCTTGTTATTCACAATACAAGCGTTACAGTCAATAATATCAGCTAACTGGCGTGTGATCGCATTGTAAGGAAGTTCATCTTGGAGTTGCTCCTCAGAGCGCTTTAGAATAGACGTGATTTTTCTTGTTTTTTCTAATAAATGTGCCATTTTTTACCTCGCATATAATCGCTTCCATTATAACATAGAAAAGTCTTTATTTCAATAATTATCTGAAAAATTGCTTATTTAATTGCAATTTTGAACAGCAAAAAAATATTTTTATAAAAAAAGCGATTTTTTTATTGACATCCTATTTTATTTTTTTGATAATATAACATTATAAGAAGATGACATGATAAATCCCTTTCCGTTTCACCTATCCTTTACTATCACCATCTTCTTTTACTATCGGTCTCCTTATATATAAAAGCGATTCACACTGTGAATCGCTTTTTTCTATTTGTCTCCTTTGTTACGAATAACAAAGCCGGTCTTCTTTTCGCTTGAAGTGTTGCGAGGTTTTTTATTGTCTTTATTACGGTACCGTTTGTCTTTATCAAAACGATCGTTTCCACGACTGCCTTTCTTGAAGTCATCACGGCGACCATTGCCACGGCGATCACGATCTCGACGGTCATCTCCACGACGGCCTCCTCGACCTCCCTTGCCTTTGCCACCGAATCCATTACCTGATGGTTTAAATGGCAGTGGTTTTTCACGCGCAATCTCCACTTCAGGCAGGCTGTCTGGATTTTGGACTGTCAGGCTCAAGATATACATAGCCAATTCTTCTGGACTAAATTCAGCAGCTAACTTACGAGCATCTTTAGCAAATTTCTCAAAGTTCCCACGAATAGTTTCATCCGCAAAATCGCGTTCGATTTTCTTGAGAGCTACTTGTTTCTTAGCTTGGAAAGCTTCTTCTGCTGTCGCTGGTTTCAAGCCTTTCATGCGTTTCTTAGTCAAGTTTTCGATGATTTGAAGGTAACCCATTTCATTTGGAGAAACAAAGGTAATAGATTGACCTGACTTACCAGCACGACCTGTACGACCGATACGGTGAACGTAACTTTCAGGGTCTTGTGGAATATCGTAGTTGTAGACATGGGTCACACCTGAGATATCCAAACCACGTGCTGCCACGTCAGTCGCAACTAGAACATCAAGATTGCCATTTTTAAAATCACGAAGGACGCGAAGACGTTTGTTTTGGTCTAAGTCACCATGAATTCCTTCTGCACGGAAGCCACGGATCTTAAGACCACGAGTCAATTCATCTACACGGCGTTTAGTACGACCAAATACAATAGCAAGTTCTGGTTGTTCCACGTCCATGAGACGCGTCATGGTATCAAATTTCTCTTGTTCCTTGACACGGATATAGTACTGATCCACCAATTCTGTTGTCAATTCCTTGGCAGCAATCTTGACATGCTCAGGGTCTTTCATAAACTGAACACCGATACGTTTGATAGCATCTGGCATGGTTGCTGAAAAGAGCAAGGTTTGACGATTTTCAGGGACACGGGAAATGATGGCTTCAATGTCTTCAAGGAAGCCCATGTTGAGCATTTCGTCCGCTTCATCAAGGATGAGGGTTTCAATATCGTGCAATTTCAAAGCCTTGCGTTTGATCAAGTCCAAGAGACGACCTGGTGTTCCTACAACGATATGAGCACCCGACTTAAGGGCTTTGATTTGTTTTTCAATGCTGGAACCACCGTAAACTGAGCGAACTTTCACTCCCTTGCTACGACCAAAGCGGAAGAGTTCTTCTTGACTTTGAACAGCGAGTTCACGAGTTGGAGCGATGACCAAGGCTTGAATAGTTGCTTCTTCTGTACGGATTTTTTCAAGGGTTGGTAAGCCAAAGGCCGCGGTTTTCCCTGTACCAGTCTGGGCTTGACCGATAACGTCTTTCCCCTCAAGAGCCAATGGAATGGTCTGTTCTTGGATGGGACTTGCTTCTACAAATCCAGCTTTTTCAATCTCTGCTAGCAATTCAGCAGACAAGTTAAATTCATTAAATTTCACGTTTTTCTTCTTTCTAAAGGTGGTGCGAAGCCACCCTATAGGGCTTTAGTTTATACTTTTCTTTTCATGACGTATCTTCAACAAAAACGAGATACCGTGTTGCTTCTTTTCCACGAAAGAAAAGTACTGGTTTCTTTGCAACTTATCTAGTATAACACAAGAGCGGGGCAAAAGATAGTAGAATCTTTAAGGAAAATCATGTAAACGATTTTTCTATTTTTTGAACTTGATTCCCGAAAGCTTTCGTTAGACTATTTTAGTCCAATATTTTTTCCCGTAGCAGATTTGTGCAAAAGTTTTTTTCTTGTGCTAGAATTAAATCAAATAGGAGGATTTAAAAATGTTAACATACGATTTTATTGTCATTGGATTTGGTAAAGCCGGTAAGACTTTGGCTGCTAAGATGAATGCGGCTGGAAAAAAAGTTGCTGTCATCGAGCGCAGTAAAGCGATGTATGGTGGTACTTGCATTAATATTGCTTGTATCCCAACCAAGACTATGATTGTAGCGGCTGAAAAGGACTGGTCATTTGACGATACCATGAAAGAGCGTGGTGCGGTGACTGGTCGTCTTAACGCTAAAAATTATAAAATGTTGGCCGATAATGGCGTTGATGTCATTGATGCAGAGGCACATTTCGTGTCAAATAAGGTGATCGAGATCCAGGCTGGTGATGAAAAACAAGAACTAACTGCTGAAACAATCGTCATCAACACTGGCGCTGTTTCAAACGTCTTGCCAATTCCTGGACTTGCTACAAGTAAGAATGTCTTTGACTCGACTGGTATTCAAAACTTGGACAAATTGCCTGAAAAACTTGGTGTCCTTGGTGGTGGAAATATCGGTCTTGAATTTGCAGGCCTTTACAACAAACTTGGAAGCAAGGTTACAGTCCTAGATGCCTTGGATACTTTCCTACCTCGTGCAGAACCTTCCATCGCAGCTCTTGCTAAGCAATACATGGAAGAAGACGGTATTGAATTGCTTCAAAACATCCGTACTACTGAAATCAAAAACGACGGTGACCAAGTTCTCGTCGTAACTGAAAATGAAACTTACCGTTTCGACGCCCTTCTCTACGCAACTGGACGTAAGCCAAACGTAGAACCACTTCAACTTGAGAATACTGATATTGAACTAACAGAGCGTGGTGCTATCAAGGTCGACAAACATTGTCAAACAAACGTTTCTGGTGTCTTTGCAGTTGGAGACGTCAATGGTGGACCTCAATTTACCTACATTTCACTTGATGACTTCCGTGTTGTCTACAGCTATCTTGCTGGAGATGGCAGCTACACTCTTGAAGACCGTCTCAATGTACCAAACACCATGTTCATCACACCTGCACTTTCTCAAGTTGGTTTGACAGAAAGCCAAGCAGCTGATTTGAAACTTCCATACGCCGTTAAGGAAATTCCTGTTGCAGCAATGCCTCGTGGTCACGTAAATGGCGATCTTCGCGGAGCCTTCAAAGCTGTTGTCAATACTGAAACAAAAGAAATTCTCGGTGCAACTATCTTCTCAGAAGGCTCTCAAGAAATCATCAACATCATCACTGTTGCCATGGACAACAAGATTCCTTACACTTACTTCACAAAACAAATCTTCACTCACCCAACCTTGGCTGAGAACTTGAATGACCTGTTTGCGATTTAAGTTGAGACTGATTTGTTATCTAACAGCCCTCTTCGGGCTGTTTTTGTTTCTGCGAAATCTCAAATCTGTCTTTTTCTTTCTTTTATGATATAATAGAAACATGAAATTAAAAAAACTACTTTAGGCCTTCTAGCTGGGCGTTCTTCTCACTTCATCTTGAACCGTCTTGGTCGTGGAAGTACGCTCCCAGGAAAACTTGCCCTTCACTTTGATAAAGATATTTTACAAAACCTAGCTAAAAACTACGAGATTGTCGTGGTCACTGGAACCAACGGGAAAACCCTGACAACTGCCCTCACTGTCGGCATCTTAAAAGAGATTTATGGTCAGGTTCTGACCAATCCAAGCGGTGCCAATATGATTACAGGGATTACGACAACCTTCTTGACGGCCAAATCCTCTAAAACTGGAAAAAATATTGCCGTCCTCGAAATTGACGAGGCCAGTCTATCTCGTATCTGTGATTACATCCATCCTAGCCTTTTTGTCATCACTAATATTTTTCGTGACCAGATGGACCGCTACGGTGAGATTTACACAACTTATAACATGATTTTGGATGCCATCCGTAAAGTGCCTACGGCTACAGTTCTCCTCAATGGTGACAGTCCGCTTTTTTACAAGCCATCTATTCCAAATCCTGTACAGTATTTTGGTTTTGACTTGGAAAAAGGACCAGCCCAACTAGCTCACTACAATACCGAAGGAATCCTCTGTCCTGACTGCCAAGGTATCCTCAAATACGAGCACAATACCTATGCCAACTTGGGTGCCTATATCTGTGAAAATTGTGGCTGCAAACGACCTGACTTGGACTACCGTCTGACAGACTTAGTTGAGTTGACCAACAATCGCTCCCGCTTTGTCATTGACGGACAAGAATACGGTATTCAAATCGGTGGACTCTACAACATCTACAATGCCCTAGCTGCGGTTGCCATTGCTCGATTCCTCGGCGCAGATTCGCAACGGATCAAGCAAGGATTTGATAAGAGCCGTGCTGTCTTTGGTCGTCAGGAAACCTTCCATATCGGTGATAAGGAATGTACCCTTGTCCTCATCAAGAATCCTGTTGGTGCAACTCAGGCTATCGAGATGATTAAACTAGCGCCTTATCCATTTAGCCTTTCTGTCCTTCTCAACGCCAACTATGCTGATGGGATTGATACTAGCTGGATCTGGGATGCGGACTTTGAACAAATCACTGACATGGACATTCCTGAAATCAACGCTGGTGGTGTTCGTCATTCTGAAATTGCACGCCGTCTTCGAGTGACTGGCTACCCAGCTGATAAAATCACTGAGACAAGCAATCTGGAGCAAGTTCTCAAAACCATTGAGAACCAAGACTGCAAGCATGCCTATATCCTGGCTACCTATACTGCTATGCTAGAATTCCGCGAACTGCTGGCTAGTCGTCAGATTGTTAGAAAGGAGATGAACTGATGGTTTATACTTCACTTTCCTCAAAAGCTGGCAACTACCCTTATCAGCTCAACATCGCCCACCTTTACGGAAACCTCATGAATACTTACGGAGACAACGGCAACATCCTCATGCTCAAGTATGTGGCTGAAAAACTGGGAGCTCATGTGACGGTTGACATCGTTTCTCTCCATGATGACTTTGATGAAAACCACTATGATATCGCCTTTTTCGGTGGCGGCCAAGACTTTGAACAAAGCATCATTGCAGGCGACCTTCCTGCTAAAAAAGAGAGCATTGACAACTACATCCAAAACGACGGAGTGGTTCTAGCTATCTGTGGTGGTTTCCAACTATTGGGCCAATATTATGTTGAGGCTTCAGGTAAACGCATCGAAGGGCTCGGTGTCATGGGTCACTACACCCTCAACCAGACTAATAACCGCTTTATCGGTGACATCAAGATCCATAATGAAAAATTCGATGAAACCTACTATGGCTTTGAAAATCATCAGGGACGTACCTTCCTTTCTGATGACCAAAAACCGCTAGGACAGGTTGTCTATGGAAATGGAAACAACGAGGAAAAGGTCGGCGAAGGGGTTCATTATAAGAATGTCTTTGGTTCCTACTTCCACGGACCTATCCTCTCTCGCAATGCCAATCTAGCTTATCGCCTGGTTACTACTGCCCTCAAGAAGAAATACGGTCAGGATATCCAACTCCCTGCCTATGAGGACATCCTCAGTCAAGAAATCGCTGAAGAATACAGCGACGTGAAAAGCAAGGCTGACTTTTCTTAAACTAAGGAAAATTAGATAAAAGAACTACCCTATCTTGTCGGAGTTCTTTTTGCCTGTTCTTTTACCCTTCTCCCTTGCATTTTCTCTCATTTTTTGCCAAAATAGAGGGGTAGAAAGAAGGTAGCATATGTCTAAATTACAACAAATCCTAACATATCTTGAATCAGAAAAACTAGACGTCGCTGTCGTATCTGACCCCGTCACTATCAATTACCTCACTGGCTTTTACAGTGATCCCCATGAACGCCAAATGTTCCTCTTTGTTCTAGCAGATCAGGAACCTCTCCTCTTTGTCCCAGCCCTTGAAGTAGAACGTGCAAGTAGCACCGTTTCCTTCCCAGTTGTAGGCTATGTGGATTCTGAAAATCCATGGCAAAAAATCAAAAACGCTTTGCCTCAACTTGACTTCAAACGTGTCGCTGTTGAGTTTGACAATCTCATCTTGACCAAATACCATGGTCTGAAAACTGTCTTTGAGACTGCTGAGTTTGAAAACCTCACTCCTCGCATCCAACGCATGCGCCTCATCAAATCAGCTGATGAAGTGCAAAAAATGATGGTTGCAGGGCTCTATGCTGATAAGGCTGTAAAAGTTGGTTTTGACAATATTTCTCTTGATAAGACGGAAATAGACATCATTGCCCAAATCGACTTTGCCATGAAACGTGAAGGCTATGAAATGAGCTTTGATACCATGGTCTTGACTGGCGATAACGCTGCAAATCCGCACGGAATTCCTGGTGCAAACAAGGTCGAAAAAGACGCCCTTCTCCTCTTTGACCTGGGTGTTATGGTCAATGGCTACGCATCAGATATGACTCGTACAGTCGCTGTCGGTAAGCCTGACCAATTCAAGAAAGACATTTACAACTTGACACTTGAAGCCCAACAAGCTGCCCTTGACTTCATCAAGCCAGGTGTGACTGCACATGAAGTGGACCGCGCTGCCCGTGGAGTCATTGAAAAAGCTGTTTATGGAGAGTACTTCAACCACCGTCTCGGTCACGGTATCGGTATGGATGTCCACGAATTCCCTTCTATCATGGAAGGAAACGACATGGTCATCGAAGAAGGCATGTGCTTCTCTGTTGAACCAGGTATCTATATCCCTGGTAAAGTCGGCGTTCGTATCGAAGACTGTGGTGTTGTCACCAAGGATGGATTTGACCTCTTTACAAGCACCAGCAAAGACTTGCTTTATTTTGATTAAACCTAGATAAGCAAAAAGTCAGCTATTGAAGCTGACTTTTTTATTTTATCTTCTTGACACTCTGAAAGACTACAAATCCCACAACCATCCCCAAGGTGTTTTGCAGGAAGTTTGGAAGGATTTCTGGCAAGGCTGCTGACCAGCCATTCATTAGGGTTGAGCCCAGAGCGTAGCCACTTACCATGACTATAGTAGCCAAGACAAGGCCTAGCCATTGCCATTTCCCTTTAAAACCTGCAAAATAACCTTGCAAGCCATGGTTTACCAAGCTAAAGAGCATCCACTGTGGAAAGCCTGATAAAAGGTCAAGCAGAAAAGCTGCTAGTCCTCCAACGACGGCCCCTTCTTTACTGCCAAAGTAAAAGGCAGTAAAGAAAATACCTGCATCCAAGAGAGTCAATATTCCTGTTGCCGTTCCAATTTTCAAGTAATAACCTAGAACCACAGAAAGGGCGGTTAAGAGGGATACAAGAGCGATTTTAGTTGTTTTGGTTTGCTTCATATTGTCTTACTCCATATTGATCTGCTTGTGCAATAGCACGGTAAACGAAAGCTTTCGAGCTCTCCACTGCTGCTAATAGTTCTTCTCCCTTAACCAAGTGACTGGCAATGCTTGAGGCAAAGGTACAACCTGCCCCTGCATTTTGTCCTTGGATAACGGGATTTTCTAGGACTGTAAAGTTTTGTCCATCATAAAAGACATCTATTGCCTTGTCCTGACTGAGGCGATTGCCTCCCTTGATAATGACTGCTGGCGCTCCTAAATCATGCAATTTCTGCGCTGCAACCTTCATGTCTTCCAAGGTTTTAATTTCCTGACCAGCTAATAATTCTGCTTCAGGAAGATTAGGCGTAATCACTCTGACATGAGGGAAAAAACGAATCAACTCTTGGCAGAGCTCACTAACAGCCACATCATGCGTTTCCTTGCAGACCAGAACAGGGTCCAATACCACAGGCACTCCTGGGCGTTGTTTGATAAAGTCCAAGGCCTTCTCCGCCACACTGACAGTAGGAAGAAGGCCAATCTTAATCCCTGCAAACTCGACATCACGTAAGCTATTCAACTCATGTTGGAAAAATAGTATCATCCGTAGGGAAGACTTCAAAGCCCTTTTTCGGTCAAGGCCGTCAAACAAGTGACAGCTACAAAGCCATGCAAGCCGTTTAAGGTATAGGTGGCCAAATCAGCTGACAAACCACCACCACTAAAAAAATATCATTCCCAGAAAGGGCCAAAAATACGATTATTCTTCATAACGAATCTCCTTTAAATACAAGCCATTTGGTGCCGCCGTTGGACCTGCTAGCTGCCTGTCCTTCTTCTCCAAAATCAAGTCAATCTGCTCAACTGGCATTCGATTATTTCCGATTTTTGAGTAGCGTCCCCACCATATTGCGAATCTGCTTATACAAGAAACCATTCCCTGAAAAAGGTAAAGGTCAAAAACTGCCCTGTCTCATCAACACTAAGACTGGCTTTCTGTAATGGTCCGAACCTTGTCCTCTACACTGGTTCCAGATGCTGTAAACCCTGTGAAATCATGGGTTCCTTCTAATTTCTTGACAGCCTCCTGCATCCGCTCCACATCGAGGGGATAGGGAAAGTGAGTAGCATAGTGACGGCGCATCGGATTTTTAGGACGTCCCCTATCTACTATAAACTCATAGGTCTTGCTATGTTTTGCATAACGGCAATGAAAATCATCCGCCACAATCTCAATCGAAATCACATCAATATCTTCTGGAGATTGGGTATCCAGAGCAAAACGGAGTTTTTCCTCATCCATCTGATAGGGCAGATCAAAATGAATGACCTGACCAAGAGCATGGACCCCACTATCCGTCCTACCAGCACCGTGAACAGTGATGGCTTGCCCCTTATTGAGTCTCGTTAAGGTTTTCTCAATTTCCTCTTGAACGCTCCGCGCATGAGGCTGGCGCTGAAAACCAGCAAAGGCATAACCATCATAAGAAATAGTTGCTTTATATCTTGTCATAACTTCTATTTTATCAGGAAATAAAAGTGTAAACAAGTTTAAAAACCGATAATTGTCTGGGTACAAATATCAAAAAGAAAAACTTAGGAAATTAATCCTAAGCTTTCTTTTGAAGTGCGTACATAACAAAGATAGAAGTGACAATCAACCAACATCCTAGAATGGTGAAGACCAACATACCGTTTTGAGTCACCAAGCCAATCGCCCCAAGAATGAAAGGTGTCGTAAAGGCTCCAAAGCTGCATCCTAGCACTGCAAAAGATGTTGCCTGATTAAGGAGCTTGGCTGGGATTCTTTCAGAAAGAAGCTGAAAGACAGTGGTCAAGGCCACACTGTAGGAAAAACCTGCCACAACACTTCCAACTACCATCACACCCAATGACGGAGACAAGGCAATCACAATCTGCCCCAATCCAAAGGTGATACCTGACCAAAGGAGCAATCTTTCTTTAAACAGAGAGATGAAGAAAGAAAAACTCACACCTGCCAAGATACCAATCAACTGCATAATACTTAAGACCAAGCTCGATAACTGGGCATCCCCTAGACCTCTTTCCACCATCAGACTAGGAATACGAATGGTGATAGCTGTATTGGTGCAGACAACAACTGCTGCTTCGACAGCCAATAGAAAAATTAATCCTTTCATCTTTCCTGTCAAACGAGTCGTTTCGGTCTCTTTTTTCTTTGTTTCTTTCTTTTCTTTCCCATAAGGGACAAAGAGCAGATAAAGAATCAATACTAAAAATCCCGCACTGTAGGCCAAGAAGGTCACTGTCCATCCCAAGGATAAGAGTTGACCGACCACTAGAGTCAAAATCGACGCCCCGACAACTTCTGCTGATCCGCGAAGCCCCAACATCTGGATCCGTGTCTTTCCATGATAGCGTTCGCTGATGATGGAAATGGCCTTGGCATTGATCATCCCAACACCCAAGCCAAATAAAATCCGCATCGCAAAGACAAAGTTGTACTCCTGATACCAGAAGGGGGCTGTTCCTCCTATAGAGAGGATGAGAAGCCCTAGACTAATCTGAAGACGCTCAGGAAATAACCGCTCCAAAAACCCATTTAAAACCAGCATAATCATAATTCCAAAAGAAGGAAGACTGACCAGGAGCTCGATTTGTTCTTTTGGGTAGCCTTGATAGTAGTCAAACATGGCTGGCAGAGCACTTGAGATGGAGAAGGAGGTAATCAAAACGAGGGAGAGGGCCAAAATACTAGCCCGTTCTAAATATTGTTTCATGAATTTTCTTTCTATATATTTCTCACTGTTTATCCTTTTAAAAGGAAGATGGCAAGAAAAGAAGGAGCCCGATTGAACTAGAGACTCCGTCCTAACTTTCCTAATAGGAAGACTATTTTCGCTTGATTTGCTTGATCAGATAGAAGATGAAGCCTGCAACCATATAGGCCGCAAAAATGATCAAACACCATTTGATAACCACGTCCCAACCCTTGTTCACATTTAAAAAGAAATAAGGGAAGGGATTGTCCTTGGAATTCGGAATATTGAGTTTTAAGACCAAGCCATTAAACAAGGCAAAAATCATATAAACCAAGGGCAAGATGGTCCACAAGACTGGATCCCAGATCTTGTATTGACCCCGTTTATCAAAGAAGAGGGTGTCGGCTAAAAACCAGAGTGGAACGATATAGTGACAAAGGAAATTTTCCACACGGTAAAAGTCTGTCGCGATCGGAGCAAGCATAAAATGGTAAATCACACAGGTAATCATGATACTCATGGTAACACCACCCTTGAGACGAAGCAAGGTCGGACTTTGCCAATTTTCACCTGAACGGCTCATCACACGGAGCAGGTAGCCCGTGAAAATCGTTACCAAAAGATTGGACAACACTGTGTAGTAAAGGAGCATACCAAAGCCACCGTGCTTGGTAATCTCCAAATAAACTCCTGTAAATGCCGCTAAGAACAAAAGTACACGACTGTAAAAGATAAATTTATAATTCAGTTTCATGGCTAGATTTTCTTAACAAATTCTGACTTGAGTTTCATAGCTCCAAAACCATCAATCTTACAGTCGATGTTGTGGTCACCTTCTACGATACGGATATTTTTAACGCGAGTTCCTTGTTTCAAATCCTTTGGCGCACCTTTTACTTTCAAGTCCTTGATAAGGGTTACAGTATCGCCGTCAGCCAATTTACTTCCATTGGCATCGATAGCAACAACACCTTCTTCTACTTCTGCAACTTCTGCAGGGTTCCATTCATAGGCACACTCTGGGCAGACCAAGAGACTTCCGTCTTCGTAGACATATTCTGAATTACATTTTGGGCAATTTGGTAAGTTGTTCATAAGTCCTCCTTAAACTAACAATTATTCTTTAAAATTCATATGTTATTGAACAGCAACTATTATACCGTAAAATCCTACTTTTGACAATGTGTCCTAAGTCCAGCAAACAAAAAAATCATGCAACTGTTTACAGTTACATGACTTTTAAAAGATGATTGGTCATGGGCACTTATCAGGTACCTCATGATAAAAGGGGTAGCAACTATATTTTACAAACCAGGAGCTTGTCCAAGTTCTGCTGCAAGCATCCAAACTGTTTTCTCAAGTTCAGCCTTAGCACCAACAAAGATATCGTTTGTAACATCATCGCCTTCTTCATCAGTCACATCCAAAGCTTTTTGGAAAAGAGCGATGAGGTAGCGATAAATCGCTAGAACACGTTCCAAGCTTTCTTCAACGTTACGGAATTCTCCTTCTTCTTCTTCGATTTCACTGTGTTGAAGGAATTCTGTCAAAGTTGAGTAAGGTTTGCCACCAAGAGTGATCAAACGTTCACTGATTTCGTCAAGATAGCCATCAAGGCTGTCCATGTATTCATCCATTTTTGGATGCCATACGAGGAAACCACGACCACGCATATACCAGTGAACTTGGTGAAGGGCAATGTGAGCCACATACAAGTCTGCTACTGCTTGGTTCAATACTTCCTTTGTTTTTGCCAATGCTACTGGCGCTGTTTTAGATAATGTTGTTACGTCTTTTACTGCTTCTTTTTTCAATTCAACCATATTGATCACCTCATAATATTATTTTTGCAACCATATTTATTGATTACTATCTCAGTATACTACTCCTAGTAGACAAAAGCAAGAAAAATTAACCCATATTAAAAAAAGTTGTAATTGACTGATAATTTAAGAAAAATATACAGTCTTTTAAAAAAAGACAGTCTTAGAAGACTGTCTGGAATAAATTAGATTATTTTACAAAAGTCAAGCAATGCCAAGAAGCTTTCAGCTTCAAGTGACGCACCACCAACAAGGGCACCGTCAACGTCTGGGCAAGCCATGTATGAAGCAACGTTTTCAGGTTTAACAGAACCACCGTATTGAACACGAACTTTGTCTGCAACTTCTTGACCAAAGTCAGCAGCTACAACGTCGCGAACAACTTTACACATTTTTTGTGCATCGTCTTGTGAAGCTGATTTACCAGTACCGATAGCCCAGATTGGCTCATAAGCGATAACTGATGCAGCAACTTGTTCAGCTGTCAATCCAGCCAATGCAGCAGATACTTGAGCACCTACGAATTCAGCAGCTTTACCAGCTTCGTAAGTTTCAAGTGACTCACCACAACAGATGATTGGAAGCATGCCGTTTGCAAAGATTGCTTTTGCTTTTTTGTTGATATCTTCGTCAGTTTCATGGAAGTAGTCACGACGTTCTGAGTGACCGATAACAACGTAGTCAGTACCGATTTCTTTCAAAACTTGTGGGCTAGTTTCACCAGTGAAAGCACCTGCATTTTCAAAGTAGCAGTTTTGAGCAGCAACTTTAAGGTTTGAACCTTTAGCAGCAGCAAGAACAGCTGTCAAATCAACTGCAGGAGCTGCGATACCTGCTTCAACAAGGTCTGATGAAGGAAGTTTTGATGCAACGGCTTCAACGAATGCTTTTGCTTCTTCTGGATTTTTGTTCATTTTCCAGTTACCAGCGATAAATGGTTTACGTGACATTTCACATACCTCTTTTTTCATTTTATTCACTATTATTCTATCATATTTATAAGGAGCTTGCAAACCTTACTCTAATTTTCAAGATTTTTCAAGTGACTAATTTTGCCACAAATTCATAGCATCAAGGAAATCAGCCGAAGCCTGAACTTGTTTGGGATTGTTGGCTTCTCGCTCTGCTCGTTTGGCCTCTACTTGGGCAACAGACTGGATGCCTTCATGGCGCCAGTTTCGTAGGATTGCCTGAATATATTTCCAGTTTGGCTTGCCATTGAGAACGGCCTCTCGGAGAGCTTCCTTGATCAAATCCGCCTTAACTCCGTCTTCTTTGACAGTCTTAGAAAGGTCTTCGATTTCAAATGGTGTTAATAAGCGTCCCAATTCCTGCTGAAAAGTTTCAACCAGATCCTTCAACTGATTCTGCGGGTTTGGGACTGTTGTAGCTGGAGTTTGGCTATCTAGTAAGCTATCCAAGCGTTCAAAAGCCAAACTAGCATCAAAAATCAGCTCAATTTCACCGTTTAGTTCAATGGTTCGATATTGTAGCAAACCATTTCAGTCAAATTCGAAATAGATTGGTTGACATCTGCTACCTCTTTGCCAATGATTTCAGCTATTTGGCTAGGCGAAACATCTCCGAGGGCTGTGGTGTTTTGTAGATAGAAAAATTGCCAGACCAGAAAATCTTCACTGGAAGGAAAGAGTTCCTTAAAATGCAAGAGCAGGGCACTTGGCAAAACCAAGTTCCCTGATTTAAAAGCGTCAAAATATGTCATAATTCCTCTTATAGATATCCAAATGCAGCCGCATCATCCTCTACCTTTCTCCAGTCAAAAGGGGTTTCTTGATAAACTGCATAGTTTACCCAATTGCTGAAAAAGAGGGCAGCTGATGAAGACCAACAGAGACACGGTGTCTCATTCACATCATCATTTTTGAAGTAATTTTCCGGAATGTGAGGATTAAGTCCCGCCTCATAATCTCGAAAATACTCTCTTGCCAAAGTGTCACGATCGTACTCCAAATGACCAAAACTATAAATTTCACGCAAATCTCGACTAGCCAGGATAGAAACCCCAACCTCAGGACCTTCTGACAGAATCTCCAGATTGGTCTTGTTTAAGATTTCTTCTTTTAAAATCTCAGTATGACGAGAATGAGGAGCTACATAGCTATCATCAAAACCACGAAAGAGAAGATGGCCCTCTTTCAAGGTATCCTGCGGGTAAATGCCTGACAATTTCTGCTCCATCTGGTGTTTATCAACTCCATAGCGAGCATAAAGACCTGCTTGGGCACCCCAGCAGATATGAAGGGTCGAATAGACATGGGTCTTGGACCACTCAAGCACCTGACTGAATTCCTCCCAATAGTCCACTTCCTCAAATGGTAAATGCTCAATCGGAGCCCCTGTGATAATCATCCCATCAAAATACTCGTCCTTGACTTCAGGAAAAGTTTTATAAAAAGTCTCCATATGCTCTGCACGAGTCGTCTTGGAACGGTGGCTCTCCATATAGAGAAAGTCTATGTCCAATTGCAAAGGAGTATTTGCTAAATGCCGTAACAACTGGGTCTCTGTGACCACTTTTTTGGGCATTAGGTTTAAAATCAAAATTTTCAAGGGACGGATATCTTGGTGGGCCGCACGTTGATCATCCATGACAAAGATATTCTCTGTCCGTAAAATCTCAACAGCTGGCAATTTTTTATCAATTCGAATCGGCATAACCTTCTCCTAACTGTACTCTTTTAGAAATAATTGAATGTGTTTGAAGTCAAATCTCAAACACTTAGTCCTTTTATTATACTGCAAGAAGATATAGTTTTTCAATTATAGTTTTTCTCTAACTAGCTATAGTTTGTTTATATAGCAGATGAAGAGAAAACAGCCCCAAGGACTGTTTTTCATTAATAATGCATAAGTACCTTGTAATCGTAATCTCCGATTTTTTCACGGCCTTTAAGCTCATCCAACTCAATCAAGAAGGCACAACCGGCTACAACTCCACCAAGTCTTTCAATCATCTCAATTGTTGCCTTGACAGTTCCACCTGTTGCCAAGAGATCATCTACGATGAGAACGCGTTGGCCTGGCTTAATTGCATCAGCATGCATGGTCAAGGTATCAATACCGTACTCCTTCTCATAGTCAGCAGAAATGACTTCACGTGGCAATTTCCCTGGTTTACGAACAGGTGCAAATCCAATTCCTAGCTCAAAAGCAACTGGGCAGCCAACAATAAATCCACGAGCCTCTGGGCCCACGATCATGTCGATCTTCTTGTCTGTTGCATACTGAACAATTTCACGAACAGCGTAGCTATAAGCATTTCCATCTGCCATCAAAGGGCTGATATCACGGAAGGTAATACCTTCCTTAGGATAATTTTCAATCGTTGCGATATAATCTTTTAAATTCATCTTTTTCTTTCTTTCAAAGTTTTTTACTCTCTATTATAGCATATTTTCTGTGAAAGAAGAAGAGGAAAAGCACTATTGCTATAAACCTGATCAATGAGCTGATTTTTCTAAAAGCTCATACTCATAAAAAAACGAGCACTTTCGCACTCGTCCTTTCTTTTATAAACTACTGATTAAAGTGAGTTTACGTCAACCTTGATACCAACACCTTGAGTAGTTGTGATAGTCAAGTTTGTTACGTAAGTTCCTTTAGCTGTAGCTGGTTTTGCTTTTTGGATTGTTTCGTTGAAAGCTTTGAAGTTTTCAACCAATTTTTCAGCTTCAAATGATACTTTACCGATGATTGCTTGAACGTTACCTGCACGGTCTGCACGGTAAGTAATTTTACCACCTTTAGACTCTTCAACTGCTTTAGCAACATCCATTGTTACAGTACCAGTTTTAGGGTTTGGCATCAAGTTACGTGGTCCAAGGACACGTCCAAGACGTCCAACAAGAGCCATCATGTCAGGTGTAGCGATAACTACGTCGAAGTCCAACCAACCGTCGTTGATTTTTGCAACAAGGTCATCTTCACCAACAAAGTCTGCACCAGCAGCTTTTGCTTCTTCAGCTTTTGCACCACGTGCGAAAACAAGAACGCGTGAAGTTTTACCTGTACCGTTTGGCAATACCATTGCGCCACGGATTTGTTGGTCAGCTTTTTTAACGTCGATGTTCAAGTTGTAAGCAACTTCTACAGTTGCGTCAAATTTTGCAAAGTTAGTTTCTTTTGCAAGTGCTACAGCTTCTTCTACACTGTATGCTTTTGTGCTGTCGATTTTCTCAAGAGCAGCACGAAGTTGTTTGCTTTTTTTAGCCATTTTCTATTCTCCTTGTAAGTGGTTCAATCGATTTTCATCTCCCACGTCACTTCTCGAAATGATGAAGTCTTGCGGGTTATATTGGGGGTGTTATTGATTAGTCAACAACAGTGAATCCCATAGAACGAGCAGTACCTTCGATCATACGCATTGCAGACTCAATGTTTGCTGCGTTCAAATCTGGCATCTTAGTTTCTGCAATTTCTTGTACTTGTGCACGAGTAACTGTAGCAACTTTAGTTTTTGTTAGGTGTACCTGATCCTTTTTTTCAACACCTGCAGCTTTTTTCAAAAGAACAGCAGCTGGTGGTGTTTTTGTAACGAAAGTAAATGATTTGTCTTCGTATACTGAGATAACAACTGGAATGATCATACCAGCTTGGTCAGCTGTACGAGCGTTGAACTCTTTTGTGAATCCCATGATGTTGATACCAGCTTGACCAAGAGCAGGTCCAACTGGTGGAGCTGGTGTAGCTTTACCAGCAGGGATTTGCAATTTTACAAGTTTTTTTCGACTTTTTTAGCCATTTTTAAATCCTCCTTTGTGGTTTTGGCGGTAATTAAAGATTTTTACCTCCCACAAGTATGCTTTACACATACCTATCCATTATACACTATTTATCTAAAAATGCAAGAGAAAAATTACTTTTTTAATCGACGTAATCTCCGCCTTCAAAGCCGTAGTACTCTTCCAAACTGAGACCACTTGCAGCAATTTCTTTGGCTTCTTTTCCGACGTAGCGAAGATGCCATTCTTCCGCCATGTAGCCAGTCTCTTTTTCCTTGCCTTTGAGATAGCGAACAACAAAGCCATAGTCAGCCGCATGATCCAAGAGCCACTGAGCCGCCTTCCCCTCTGTCACCAATTCTCCATTAGTCCCAATCAAATCAAAGCAAGACCTGTTTGGTGTTCACTATAACCTGGGCGAGCCGAGTAGCGATCTGCTGCTTCCTTACCGTCTTGATTCACATAGTCTTGATAAAGTTTGGTTTGGGTTTCATAACTTCTAAAACCACTGTAGTGATCGCTGATTGGGTAGCCAGCTGCTTGCATTGCTGCAATGAGCTTCAGCAATTCTGCTTTCGCTGTTGGATTTTCTCCTGGATTATAGTCTTTTGACAAAGGATAGTGCTTATTAGCTATGACGATTTCATCGTACTTCCCTTGAATACTATAGTAGTCTCCCTTATTGACAACTTCTGCCTTCTTCTGACTAGAGGCTTGAGATTTGCTCCCCACAGTTCCTTCAGGTTGACTAGTTTGTTCCGTTTTTTGAGTGTTTTCTTCATTTTTAGGTTTTTCTTGAGAACATGCTGCTAGGGTTACTGCCAGCAAACCAGATAAAACGATGTATCTTTTTTTCATTTTTTCTTCCTCTCTTATACCAAGTGCTTCTCTAATTCATCGGATAAGGCTTTAATCATTTGTTCCAACTCATGGGATTTCACTTGGCAATCTTCTGCCGCCATTTCTTCCCAGGGCACCCACCAGACTGGACCACGGCCATTCAATCCATGACCCCTCATATCACCTGACCGTCTTGGAAAGAGGTGCCAGTGAGCGTGGGCATCTCCATTTCCTAGAAGTTCGATGTTCATCTTTTCAGCTTTAAACGTTTTGGCAACAGCTTCTTGGACAAAACTCATTTCCTCTAGAAAACGAAGTTTTACAGAAGTCTCCATATGGTGGAGTTCTGTGACATGCTCTTTTGCCAGAAATAAGGTATAGCCCTTAAAGTATTGGTGGTCTCCAATAACAACATAGCCTGTTTCTAGTTCCTTTACAAAGTAGGGATTTTCCCCTGCTCTGATGAGGTCTATCCGCTTACAAATAAGACACATGAGTCTCTCCTTTCAACTCTAATAAGTTCAAAATATCTTGAGAATCTTGAGCCTGACAGCTTGGGATAGCTGTGCTTGTATTCTCAAGTATATAGGGATTAAATCACTCACTATCAATCCCTGCTTTATTTACCCCCTGGATATCCACTGCTTCAAAGTCAAGAAGGATGTGATTAAGGTCAAAAAGTTGATGTTTATAGGTCATCATTCCCCTCCCTCTTATCTTTATGAAATAATTTCTGAATCTTATTAAAAAAATGGAATAACTGTAAAATTATCTATAAAGCGTCTCTTACTTAACTTAGGTCCCTGTAGTTTTCTATATTCTTTGATATAAATTGTAGATACCTTACCAATTTCACTTTCCCCGAAAACAAAAGCTTTTGAGATTAATATACCAACCATTAGAACAAGTGAAACCATTCCAACAGAAAAAGCAACAGAAAGAGCAACAGGAAAAGCAATAGAAAGATTACACGAATAATACGAATAAAACGCTGTTACAGCATCGACTACGACAATAAAGAAAAGAATGAATACAAAGCCTATTTCAGATTTTTTTTCGTCGCTTTCATTAATACTCAATTCTGGGAGTAAAAAAATTAAACTTACTACCATAATCAAGCAACAAGCTAATAACGGAGAGAATCTAGTAGGTTGTTCGATAAAACGATTATACACAGAGTAAATGAAAAATAGCTGAAGTAATAACATCGCATACTGCAATAAATAAAACCATATTTTAGCTGAACTTATGATCGGAATATTTTTTTCTACTTTTATATCTAGCAATCGTTTAGAAATTTGTATCCGATGAGCTAGTTCTTTTTAAATCTTCCATTTGAAGTATTTGAGAAGCAAGTTTTTTTCTCTATAATTTCTATTTGATACCATACATATCCATCGTCTTCTATCCACTGATATTTACCAAAAGTCTTTATTTTTTTCGTCCATACGGGTTAATTTTTTTGAGAAATTTTTAAAAAAAGTAGTTTTTTTCTAAATCTGGATTAGCAATCCCTTTATCTACCAGTTCATCGGCATAAACAACTAGTTCTTTAAAGTTTTCTTGTTTATTTTTATACACATACTTACGATATTGTTCTTTTTTCTTTTGGAAATAAGCATACAAACCCGAAATTATCCCTGTTATTATAGCGGGCGTTGCTAATTGTTTCAGTATTTCAAACATAATACTTTATCGCCCCTTCACTCTACCAAGTCACTCTTGAGATAGGCATCAACCATACGCTCAGTCGCCACTACTGAATCAATGTGTGTTCGTTCGTAAGAGTGACTTGACTCGATTCCCGCTCCAAGGAGGGCATGTTTGACCTCTGCTCCTGCTGACATAGCCGCTGAAGCATCCGAACCGTAAAATGGATAAATGTCGAGCTTAAATGGAATATCTTGCTCTTTCGCCAAAGCTACCAAGTGTTGACGGAAGTCATAGTGATAGGGACCTGAAGCGTCCTTGACACAGATAGACACTGTATATTCGTCTGTTTGCTGGTCATCGCCCATGGCTCCCATATCTACAGCTAGATATTCTACTACCTGAGCTGGAATATTGGAGTTAGCACCGTGGCCCACCTCTTCGAAGACTGAAAAAGCAAAATGAGTTGTTACTGGCAATGCAATCCCCCTCTTCCTTATAAACACGAAGAAGATTGAGCAAAATTGCTGCGCTGACCTTGTCATCCAAGTGACGGGACTTGATAAAACCAGTCTCTGTCACGACAGTACGTGGATCAAAGCTGATAAAATCACCGACCTCGATGCCCAAGGCACGCGTTTCTTTTTCATTGGTCACTTTTTCATCCAAACGCACTTCCATATTGTCCTGCGTACGTTCTGCAGTTCCTGCATCCTTGTAGACATGACAAGAAGTCTGGTGGATGAGGATAGTTCCTGATACCGTTTGACCTGTGCTAGCCACATGAACCGTACAGTTCTCCCCTTCAATCATGTTCCAAGGGGAAACCACCAATACGATCCAATTTGAGACGGCCATCCGGTTTGACTGCACGGACAATAGCACCCAGCGTATCCACATGGGCAGTCACATAGCGGTGTTGGTCATCATTTTGACCTTTAATAGTAACATTGACACCACCCTTGGCTGTACGAACCGGCTGGTAACCAAGTTCTTCTAAAGTATGGACTAGGTAGTCTGAAATTTCACGAGTAAAGCCTGTTGGAGATGCAATAGCGGTTAATTCTTTGATATAGTTTACAGTTTGATTCATTTCTTCACCTCTTCCTACCATTATATCACTTTTCTAGCTGGATCCCTTTGGAAAAGGGTCTTATCCTTCTAGTTGATTTCACTATGGATCCATGTTATAATACAAATACTTTGATTATGAAAGGAAAGTAAAGGATATGAAATCTTACTTTAAAACCTCACTTGCCCTTGCGGCTGCTTTGCTCATTCTAATAGGATGCTCTAAACAGGCATCAGCACCTACTAATAACAGTGCCAAGGAAGACAAAACTGCTCAATCAAGCGAGACCAAGCAAAGCACTGAACAATCTTCTGAAAAGAAAGAAACAACTAAAACACATACCTTTGTAAACAAAAGCAATTCTGGAATCACTTCTACCTTGGTTTATACTGTAGAAGGCGACAATGTTATCAAGCAATCAGCTCATAACATTGCTGATCCTGAAATCCTTGGTGCAACTCCAGAAGATGTCAAGAGTTTTATCGAAGAAAAGTACAAAGGTTATAATGGACTCAAAGGTGTTAAACAAACGATTGAAATCAAAGATGGAAAAGTTGTTCAAGATCTAGAAGTTGACTTCTCAGTTGCAAGCATTAGCGAACTTAGAAAAGCACTTCCTGAAGAATATTCTGGTATCGGTAATCGTGTCAGTTTCTCAAACTCTAAAAAAGCACTGGAAAAAATGGGATTCACAGAAAAGACGAACTAATCTCCTGAAATTTCATATAGACTAGTGTAGGTCCGCCCCAAAAGTTAGACACAACTCTAACTCTTGGGGTATTTTATTACATCCCTAACCTATGAGACCAATAGATTCCTCCCAATCCCATAAAAAGTGCATTTAAAACTTCACACCCTTATAAAGCCATAGGATAAAAGTTATTTGAAATAGATAGAGACAAAACTTTAATCGTCTGACTAGTTTCTGTTCATTGGAATGTCAGTTCAGATAAAAGGGTAGGTCTAGTTGATTTTGTAGTAGAATCATGTTATAATACAAAATACTTTGATTATGAAAGGAAAAGACATGAACAAATATTTTAAAATGACTCTTTGTATAGCTCTACCATTAGCTATCTTATTGGGATGTTCAAAACAATCAACAACCTCATCAACTAGCTCAGCAAAAAGTGAAACTACTCAGGTAGAATCTACTAGCCAGCAAGCTACAGAAAACAAATCTGAAGTAAAAACTGTGACCTTTGTAAATGATACTCGTACTGGCTTTAATTCTACTTTAACCTACACTGTGGAGGGAGACAAAGTATTGAAACAATCAGGTCATAATGTCTATGATCCAGAGGCTCTTGATACTACTGCTGAAACTCTTAAAGCATTTGTTGAAAAAACTTATAAAGGATATCAAGGCCTCAAAGGTGTTACTCATAGCATCAAAATCAAAGATGGGAAGGTCGTTCAAGATGCTGAAGTCGACTTCACAGTCGCAAGTATTGACGAACTTAGAAAAGCCTTACCAGAAGAATACTCAGGCGTAGGTAACTATGTTAGCTTTACTGCTTCTAAGAAAATGTTAAAAGATCTTGGATATACTGAAAAAACTAACTAAGTGTCTTTTACAAAAATAAAAAACCTCGGCTTATGCCAAGGTTTTTTTATTCCATCTCAAAAACATCACTCTCTTGTTTGTTTGGTAGAACCAATGAAAGCAAGATTCCGATAATAGCTGGCACTAGCCATGGAAGAGAGGCTGACGCAAACGGAAGGGCATTAATCAGATTTTCTAGAAACTCAATCTTAAAGGAACTTCCAAGGACGCTTGCAAGAGCAATAGCTGTAACAAGCCCAATAGTTAACTGCATGCCCGGTTTTGATAGGGCGACAAACTTATTCACAATCACGATCATCACAATGGCGATGGTGATTGGGTACAAGATTACCAGTACTGGCACTGAGTACTTAATGATTGCATCCAAACCGAGGTTTGCAATAGCAAATCCAATCAAGGTAAAGGCAGTGGCATAGACCTTGTAGCTGATTTGTGGGAAACGTTCGTTAAAGAACTCTGCTGTCGACACAATCAAGCCAACTGTCGTTGTGAAGCAGGTTACAGTTACCATAACAGCAAGGAAGAGTTGAGCTGTTGATCCAAAGATTTCCTGAGTTGCTTGCGACAAGATATAAACACCTGGTGTTCCACCCTTCATCGCTTCGGCTGGTACTGGGAAGTGATTTCCAAGGAATCCTAAACCGATATAAAGAGCGCTAAAGGCAAGAGCTACAACGATACCAACCACCCAAATAGTTGAAATATACTCTTTCTTACTGGAGAATCCAAGTTGTTTCAAGGTTTGAACTGCAATCACACTGAAGGCAACTGAAGCAAGGGCATCTAAGGTATTATAACCTTCTAGGAATCCTGTCCCGAAAGCAGAAGATTGATAGGCCGCTGAAGCTACTTGAGGGCTTGTTCCACCATATTTGAAGGCACCTAGTACAACCAAGATAACGATCAACAAGGCAAAGACTGGCGTTAAGATGCGTCCGATTCGATCCAAGATTTTTGATGGATTGAGCGAGATTAAATAAGCCGCTGCAAAGTAAAGCACGGTAAAGACAATCAATCCTAGACCTTTGTTTGCTTCGGATAAGAGGGGGCTAATCCCAACTTCGTAAGCTGTTGTGGCTGTACGCGGAATGGCAAAGAAGGGGCCAATTGATAGATAGAGGACTGCAAGATAAAGCGTCGCAAACCAAGGTGAGATTTTCTTAGAAATCTCGTGAATGTATCCTTTCGGGTTTAGCGTTCCAATAATAAGTGTCAAGACGGCAATACCGACACCTGAAAAGACAAAACCTGCGATGGCAGGAAGAAACTGTTCTCCAGATAGGGCACCTAGAGAAGGCGGAAAGATCAAGTTCCCCGCACCAAAAAATATTCCAAACAGGAGCAAGCCTGTTAGGGCACCTTTTTTAGCCATAAAAATCTCCTTCATATTTCTAAAATACTGACCTAGTATACCATGATTAAGACTCTGAAAAAAGTATCCAAAATTAATCATTGAATGTTTTCAATATTTTTTTAAAAAAATAAGAATTATCTAAAAACAAAATCCCTCACTCAGTTGGAACCGAGCAAGGGAAGATTAGGTTCTATCACCATAGAGGTTTAAAGATTTTCAAAGGCCGTCATTCCACCTTGAACATTGATAACGTCATAACCCTGTTCAACTAGAAATTGACAAGCACGCGCTGAACGCATTCCTGATTTACAAATGACATAATGCAAGAGGTCCTTGTCCAACTGATCATAGATATCAGCTAATTGACTAAGTGGTAGGTTTTGAGCGCCTTCTAAATGAAGCGTCTGGAACTCTTCTACTTCTCTCACGTCCACTAGAGAAAGTTGCTCATTTTGATAAAGCTGGTAAAAATCGTTAAAAGTAATTTCTTTCATTTTGTTTCTCCAAGAATCTTTTGAATTCTTTTTTTCAAATCGGGCACTACTTCTGACTCAAACCAAGGATTTTTGGCCATCCAGATTTGATTTCGTGGTGAGGGGTGCACCAGAGGGAAAAATTCTGGTAGATAGTCTTTGTAGTGTTTTACCCGTTCTGTCACCTTGCCACTAACTTTCTCCTGTAAATAATAGGCTTGGGCATATTGTCCAATCAAGAGAGTTAATTGGATATCGGGCAACTCTTGCAAGAGTTGCGGATGCCATTTTTCTGCAAAACCTGTACGAGGTGGAAGGTCGCCTGACTTGCCATGCCCCGGAAAGTAGAAATCCATGGGCAGAACTGCAAAATAACCTGAATTGTAAAAGGTGTCCTCATCCACACCTAGCCAGTCCCGCAAGCGATCGCCACTCTTATCCTTCCAATAAATCCCAGCTTCTTGCGTTTTAAGCCCAGGAGCCTGACCGACAATATTGATGCGGGCAGTTTTTGGCGCCGCAAAGAGAGGTTCGATTCCGCGTTCTGTATAGCTGGTATTTTGCGGATCCGCCATAATGGCTTGCTTGATTCTTTCAATTTGAGACATCTGTTTTCCCTCCAAAAAGAAGTCCAAGCATACAATCTCAGACTTCTATCATTTTATTTGATCAGTTCATAAATAGCTTCAGCATAGATTGCTGCTGCTCGGAAGAGATCGTCCAAGGCGATAAATTCGTTGGCTTGGTGCATGGTATCGATTGAGTCTGGGAACATGGCACCGTAGGCAACCCCACGTTCCAGTAAACGACCAAAGGTACCACCACCGATGACTTGCTCGTGACCTTTAAGACCAGTTTGTTTTTCATAAACATTCAACAAGGTTTGCACAAGTGGATCTTCCATCGGTACATAGTGAGGGGTGTGTCCGTGTTCAGAAAGGCTAACAGAAGCAACTGGCAAGTTTTCAAGGATTGACTTGATATGCTCTGGACTTGTTCCTTTTGGATAACGGAAGTTAAGAGCAATCGTATTGTCAGCACTTGTTTCATCAAAGCGAAAGACACCGGCATTCATAGAAAGGGCACCCATCTTTTCATCCACATGAGCTACTTTCAAGTTTTTACCTTCGTGGTCATTCAAAAGAATCTTACCAGCAATGTCAAGGTAGTCTTTTGCAGGTCCTGCAAAGTCAAACTGACTGAGGAAAAGGGCAAGGTAGGTCGCACCATTGACACCTGATGCAGGCATAGCACCATGAGCTGATTTACCAATTACAGTCACCTTGTACCGACCGTTCTCTTCTTGAATTTCTCCTCTGAGCTGGTGTTCTGCAACGAAGGCGTCTAGCTTAGCTTGCAAGTCAGCTAAATCCCCTGAAACAACTGCAGTTGCTGACTCAGGTACCATGTTTTCACGTAATCCACCTGTGAAACTGTGAAGACGAGCTGAACCAGTATTTTCACCTGCAAAGTGAAGGTATTCTGTGATGTTTCCTTTTTCACCATTTATGATAGGGAATTCAGCGTCAGGTGAGAAACCAAAGTCTGGTTTCGCAAGTCCTACATGTTCAAAGTAGTAGTCCATGTCTGCCCAGCCAGATTCTTCGTCTGTTCCCACGATAAAGCGAACTTTCTTAGAAGTTGGAAGGCCCAATTCTTTGATGATTTTTCAAGCCATAGTAACAAGCTGTTGTAGGTCCCTTGTCATCAGAAGCACCACGCGCGTAGAGGCGACCGTCTTTGATAGTTGGTGTATAAGGGTCTGTATCCCAACCGCTACCAGCTGGTACCACGTCCATATGGGCAAAGATTCCGAGAACTTCTTCTCCATCACCAAACTCAAAATGTCCTGCATAGTTATCGACATTTTTAGTTGGGTAGCCATCGCGGGCTGCGATTTCAAGGAATTTCTCCAAGGCTTTTACTGGACCAGGTCCAAATGGATGCTCAGCATCAACCTTGCTATCATCACGTTCTGAGTTGATTTCCAAAAGGCTAAACAAGTCAGCCAAGAGGTCTTCTTTGCGCTTTTCTACTTCTGCTGTAAAATCAATTGCTGTCATATTATCTTCCTTCTATCTTTTCTCGATGATTTCATCTACTGGCAAGCGGTAGCTTGGTTCCAGTTTCTCGTCCGTATAACCCACTGTAATCAAGAGTTCTGGGCGGAAACGGTCTTCGATGTCCAAAACTTCGTTGGTTTTTGATTTGTCAAAACCAAGAATAATGTTAGAACCGATTCCCTGGTCTGTCAAAGCCAGAACCAAGTTCATGGCAACCAAACCTGCATTGAGGGCTAGGTAGTCGCTGACTTGTTGTTCACTGTAACGCGCAAATTCAGCTGGCAGATTCTTCATAAAATATTGAAGTTGCTCTTCAGAGAAATTGTTAGCACCTCCAACTCGGGCAATCTTACGAGCACGTTTGGCAAGATCTGTATCTGTAAACAAGGCAATGGTTACAGGTGCTGATGATACCTGCTCAAAGTTCGAACCATAAGCCAATTTTGCCAGTTCAGCATTTTTCTCACGAACCACCACAAACTTCCATGGCTGGCTGTTGTGGGCACTTGGGGCCAAGGTTGCGATTTCGATAGCCGTACGCACATCTTTGGGATCTACCGGTTTATCAGTAAAATGCTTAGTCGCATGACGTTTTTTATTTAATTCAAGAAATTTCATAATCGATTTCCTTTTCTAATTCTACTGCATCCATTTTACCATATTTTGAAAGAGCTTGCAGAGATTTTTCATAGAGGATCCTGTTTCCTTTTCAACTAGGCTACCCGCCCTTCTATGGACTCAGATTATTCCGACGCAGGACTTTCTTTTTCAAAGAAGTGGCCACTAGAGTCTTGGATTTTGTTGATGATATCATCGTAGTGAGAATTTCTTTCTTCCTCATAGAGATTATTGATTTCTTGATAGTTCAACGGATTTTCAACCTTGGGCTCTGGCTTGCGACTGAGGAAATCAAGAGTCCCCAGAAGAAGCAAAATCAGGATCACTAGAGAGGTCCAGCCAGTTTCCTTCTTAGGCAGCCGAACTCCCTTGGTCGAAAGAGATTTCCAACTAGGGGACTGAGGTAAGAGCTCATAGATTCTCTTTTGAGTCGGAAAAAGGGTCAACAATGCATACAAGGTCAGAAAGAGAAATGAAAAACTATGGACAGAAATCCAACTATACTTAATTTTCATCTTAAAGGCCTTATAACCAGCTCCCCCCATATACACTTCTAGGGCGAAGACGGCGATCATCAAAAGACAGAAAATCAGGAATTGGACTTTCCATAGCTTTCTCAATCCTAAATACTCTTTTTTGAGCAATTCTTCTTTGTTCTTGGCTTGGTCTACTTCTACTGGAGCTGGGGTGCTTGGTTTTACTTCACTATTACTTTTAGTTGACCCTACTTTCGTTTCAACTGGTTCAACCTGTCTAGCAAAATAGGCTTCCGCTTCCCTGATGACCTTGCTAAGATTTTCCTCCGTCAGCAGATAAGGAAAGCCATTGATCATCCAATTGTTTTTCTTATCTACCTTATTCGGCTCCACCACATTAAGGCAAAAGTATCGCCCAATCAAGCTAATTGAAAATATCGCATCATAATATTCAGATAGAACTGAAAAATCAACCCCATAAACAGTCTGATCCTCGGTCAGTTTTTCGTTTCCATAAAGGAAACGTCCTTTGTAAACGTCGATCGGATTATCTCTTGTGCTTGGGAAACTTTTTCTTCAACTGTAGCAGGATCAAGGGGGAGTGTTAAAGCAGAAAACGTATCGGTGGAAGCATTCCCTTCTAGACTATCTTTAAACCAATCCAAGAAAGAAGTCATATTGGATACGGTTAGAACAATAGGCTGATGAATTGGAAATGCTTGGTCCTCTATACTAGAAGGCATGGGGTCTATCTCTTCAAAAACAAACTGCTGCCCCGCTATCTCAAGGCTAAAAAAAGCTGGATAATGAGGCAAAAGACAAGTAAAGACAACCCTAAAGGGTTCATTCTTTTCGAAGGGTCTTCTCCAGAAGTCTATTATTGCTATTCCCTCAAAAGTCGATTCTATCATTCTTTTAAGAAGAAAACGCTTTTTTAAGAGATTATCAGGAGTCAGTGCTTCAGAAAACATCAGGCCTGGTTGATCCAGATAAGCTTTGATCTTTCCAAAGCTAGCTCGAAAACGATCTCGATCATACAAAAACTCCATCCCGAATCTTTCAGGCCCCCAGAGGAGTGATACATCGTTACCTTCAACCAACATATTTATTGCTGTCTTATATTCTTCAAGATGAACCTCGAGAATAAATGTCGGACCATAAGCACTCCGGGCCGTCGTTTCTATATCTACAATTTCGAAATGCTCACCAAAAACATGTTGAAGGGCTTGTCGGATATCATTTACCACAAGCTCTCTATGCTGATCAACAGTTAATCCCATTACTTTATTACTTACCCCTTATGCGTTTTTATAGACTGAAGGAAAGCATTAGCCTCCTGTAGATAATTGTGTTGTTCAATCAAGGAAGTTAGAAGCTCGATGTTATGGCCCCGATAGTTATCCTCGCGTCTCAACTCTTCATACATTTCGATAAAAGGAAGCCCCTTGGACTTGGCCAATTCTAACTCCGCTTCATAGTCATAAGCAACTTTTCGGAATAGAATGTTTACCAATTCCCCATCTTCTACTTCTATCACGGCATACTGGGCACGGTGATTTTTTAACGCCTCCCAATCAAAATAGGGCATACCAATCGTACCTGGATTGATGATTTGTTGCCCTTGACTGCCGTAACGAAGCAACTGCTTGTGGACATGACCATAGACTGCCACGTCCGTTTCCTCGTCTAGGAGTTGGTCAAATTTATCTGTGTTATTCCCAACAGACAAGTCACCACCATAGTTCTTATTTGGCAAATTATGAGAAAGAGAAAAGCGCAGTCCATCAACTTCTTTCTTTTCTAGCAAAGGTAAGCTTCGTAGCCAGACAATCGTTGCAGGATCCATTCGCTCCATCAAATACTGTGTCATACGCAAGAGCTGAACTTCCTGTGGGTCTTCTAAGCCATATTGCCCATCTAAAGCCTCAAGGACACAATCATCCCAATTGCCTCGAACACTTGCCGTGATAGGAAGTTCCTTTAACAGAGCGACCAAGTCATTTGCACCTGGACCAGGGAGGAAAATGTCTCCCATGAGCCAATATTCACTGGCTCCTTGAGTTTTAGCATCTGCAATTACTGCTTCTAGCGCCGTCGCATTGCCATGAATATCTGATAAAATTGCGATTTTATGGTTCATGATAGTTTCCTTCCGTTTGGTAATCTACTCTCTCTTCCGCTACTTGAGCCAATTCCACTTCTTCCTGAGGGTTCAACTTTCTCTGCACAGCTTCTGCGACTGCTCTTGGCACACCAACTTCGACAATTTCATCCACACTGGCTTCCTTGATTTTAGTGAGAGATTTAAAATGCTTCATGAGATTCTGCTTGCGTTTAGTCCCAGACCGTCAATCCCATCCAATTGAGATGAAAAAGAATTCTTTGAGCGCAGTTGGCGGTGGAAGGTGATAGCAAAGCGGTGGACCTCATCTTGGATGCGTTGGAGGAGGAAAAATTCCTGAGAGTTTCGTGACAACTCCACCACTTCCAGCGGATCTCCAAAGAGCAGTTCATGGGTTTGGTGCTTGTCATTCTTTTGCAGACCTGCAATTGGGATATCCAAACCCAGCTCTTCTTGAATAACCTGCTTAGCGATATTGACTTGACCTTGTCCCCCATCGATCACAATCAAATCTGGCGGAGTCAATCCGTCACGCTGCACTCGACCATAGCGTCTGCGAATGACCTCACGCATACTGGCATAGTCATCTGGTCCAACAACCGTTTTTATCTTGTACTTACGGTAATCCTTCTTACTTGGTTTGCCATTGACAAAGACCACCATGGCTGAAACAGGACTGGTTCCCATGATATTAGAGTTGTCGAAGGACTCAATGCGAACCGGAGTTGGTATTTGGAGCAAGTGTCCTAGATTTTCAATAGCTCCCTGAGTCTTTTCGACAGATTTTTCTAGCAGATTGAACTTCTGCTCCAGACTAACACGGGCATTTTTTATGGCTAGATTGACTAGCTGTTTTTTCTCTCCACGCTGGGGTTTGACAATCTTGGTATCCACCAAGGCCTTGACTGCTTCTTGGTCAATATCCTGCGGAATCAGTACCTCATTGGGAACCAGGTGAGATTTTTCTTGATAAAATTGTCCCACATAGGTCAAGAAGTCCTCGTCCGGATCATTGTAGTAGGGGAAGAGGTTGACGTCGCGCTCGATGAGCTTGCCTTGACGAACAAAGAAAACCTGTACACACATCCAGCCCTTGTCGACATAGTAGCCAAAGACGTCACGGTTTTGTAAATCTTTAGCCATGACCCGTTGCTTAGTCCGAAGCGTTCCAATGGCCTGAATCAAGTCACGGTATTCCGCCGCACGTTCGAACTCCATACTTTGTGCTGCTACTGCCATTTTACCCTTGAGATCATCGATGATTTGTCATCCTGTCCTTTTAAGAAGTCAGAAACCTCCTGGGCCATAGACTTGAAATAGGCCTCATCTTTCTGACAGATGGTGTGGGCCATACATTGACCGATATGGTAGTAAAAACAAACCTTAGACGGCGGGTTGGTACACTTGCGAAAAGGGAAAATTCGATCCAGTAGTCGCTTAATTTCATTGGCTGCCCCCACATCTGGATAAGGACCAAAATAAAGCCCTCCATCCTTTTTGACATGACGAGTGATAATCAAACGTGGATAGCGCTCATTGGTGATTTTGATAAAGGGATAGGACTTATCATCCTTGAGCATGATATTGTACTTGGGCTTGTTTTCCTTGATAAGGTTGATTTCCAGAAGGAGGGCCTCAATATTAGACTCGGTAACGATAAATTCAAAATCTACAATTTCAGACACCAGAGCTTCTGTCTTGGTATCGTGACTGCCACGAAAGTAAGACCGCACACGGTTGCGCAGATTTTTAGCCTTTCCGACATAGATAATGGTGCCGTTTTTATCTTTGTGAATGTAACAACCAGGGCTGGTCGGCAAGAGCTCCAGTTTTGATTTGATCAAGTTATTCATAGTTCCATTATAGCAAAAAGGCCGTAACAGGACGAACAAAAAGCCCCACCAATCACTTGATGGAGGAGCTTTGATTTCTTTTCGGATTACACCGACTTCATCTAGTCGCTACCGGTATAGAGTTCTTGAACAGCCTTCACATCCTGAGGCTGAATCCCATAGTAGGAGCCGGCAGGCTGCATAACAGAAGTCTCGTTGGTATGGTCCAATCCGATGGCATGCCCCAGCTCGTGCTCTGCAGTGTGCACGATCCGTTCATAAGAATAACCATAACTTGGATTGGATAGATAATGATGATTTAGGCGAACCGTTACAGATATAAATTGATTGGTCAACAGATTGGTTTGACTCTCGGCTTTGGCCAGCTACAGCTGTCGATCCATCATTCATCTCACTTGCCACAATATCTGCCTGACTAGGATCCGCAACCACCTCAAAGGTAAAGGCTCCCGTTTGATTCCAGTTTTTTATGGCTTCTGCATAGGCACCTTGGAAGGTTTCATCCATTTGAGGTTCAATATAGATGCGAGCCGAGGCCTGAGCCCACTTGCCTTCTGCATGTTGGTGACTGTCTGTCTGAGACAAGACTTCCAGCGTTCCCGTCTCCTTCCATTGATTCCAGCCACCTTGACCAATCTTGCTCATTTTTTCAACCTGATTGACCGCAGAATGAAAATCACCAGACAGATACCAAACCACTCCAAAGGCAATGAGCAGTAGAATAACTACAGTCCAAACCAGACGCCAGAAGAAACGCCAAATTCCCAAAAGAAATCGGAAGAATAATCGAATAATCCAGAACATGACGTCCCACCTTTCATAAAAATAAGAATCTATCTTGAAATCACATTCTCCTTGATCAAGATAGATTCTCTATTTTACTGAAGAAAGCTGAAAGAAACCTAAAACTAAGATAAACGTTCTTCCAAGACAAAGTCAATTGGTAAGGTAGCCAAAAAACGCTCCAATTGTTTTTCCCAGTAGTACCACTCGTGCTTACCTGGACTATGACTATAGGTCACCTCAAAACCAAGCTTTTTGAGGTTTTTCACTGCGAGATTATTGGCAGAGTAGAGATAGTCTTGCTCCCCACACCAAGCCCATAGTTTGGTCTTTTTATCCGATTTCGCAGCGATAGTTTCCAGCGAATGAGGACTAGCTGTCCAGTCTTTGATTTCCCCAAAAACTCCTCTCCAGTAGGCAAGAGACCCCAAATCCTGACTTTCAGGAGAAAATTCCTGAAAACTGAGCGCACCAGAAAAACTAGCCGCATGAGAAAAACGATCGGTTGCGAGAGCGAGTTTGAAGGAACCATATCCTCCCATGGATAGGCCTGCTATGAAAGTTTTTTCTCGCTTGCTGGTCATATTGGGGAAGAAACGTTTCATGACTTGGGGGAGTTCTTCTGCTAGAGCAGTATAGTAGTTATAGCCATACTGAGTATCTGTGTACCAGCCATTGCTAGTATTGGGCATGATAACAATGAGATTGGTTCCGCGCAACAAGCGTTCGACATTGGTACGTTTGAGCCAGCTATTTTGATTTCCTGACATTCCATGCAAAAGATAAAGAACAGGAATATCTGTGCAATCTGGTTCAGTCACCCGACTAGCATCTGGATAGAGTACGGTAACACCCCACTCCATATCCAAAACTTCTGAGTAATACTCAATATTCATAACTGCCATGGTTGTCTCCTTTTACTATTCTATAAGAAAAAGCCGAATTTCGACTTTTTCTGTAGGTATGCTGCTTATTATTTTGCTTCCATCACGACTGGCAAGATTGCCGGACGACGTTTGGTTTGATCAAAGAGGTACTTGGTCAAATTGTCACGGACCTTTCCTTTGAGATCTGCCCAGTCAAAGTCATCACCTTGAAGATACTCTTCTACCGTTTGGTTAATCAATTCTGAACTTTCACGGAGAATATCACGGCTCTTCTTGAGGTAAACAAATCCACGTGTATGGACGCGAGCCTTGGCCACAATTTTCTTCTCACGACGGTTGACAGTGATCGCCACGATAAAGATTCCATCCTCTGACAAGACTTTACGGTCACGAAGGACGACATTTCCAACATCCCCGATGGCATTTCCGTCAATCAAGACATCACCTGCAGAAACAGCTCCAGCCGGAACAAAGTCTCCATGTTCATAAGACATAGTCGTTCCCTTTTTAGGGATGAAAATGCGTTCTGGCAACATTCCAACCGCCATGGCAGCCTTGGCATGCGCATCTAACTCACGGTACTCCCCTTGGATAGGGAAGAGGTAGTTTGGCTGCAGAAGATTGATCATCAACTGCAAATCACGCGCATTCCCGTGTCCGGATACTCGCAAGCTTTGGGTAATGAGTTTCACCACACCACCAGCTTGGTAGATCATGTTTTCAACACGCGCCATGACAGCTTCTTTGGCGATAGATGGAGTCGTTACGATATAGACCAAGTCCCCATCTTTGATTTCCACATAGCGGTGGCGACCAATGGACATCTTACGAAGTCCATTAATAGGCTCACCCATACGGCCCGTCTCAAGGATAATCAACTCATGGTCTTCAAAACGAGACATTTCTTTTGGTTTAATCAAGAGACTTTCATTAGCTAGAGATAATTTTTTGAGACGAATCGCAGTGCGGACGATATTTTCAATATCAAATCCAGTCAAAACAACTCTGCGACCTGTATCTGCTGCAGCATCAAAAACCTGCTGGATACGAGAAAGGTTGCTGGCAACTGCGGCAACGATGATACGACCTTCCCAGTCTGCAATGGTCTGAGTAATTTCGTCTCCAACTTCACTCTCGCTCGCCACCTGGATATTGCTGTCTGCATTGGCTGAATCACTGAGGAGTGCCAAGACACCATCACGACCGATTTCTGCCAAACGAGCAAAATCCGTCGCATAGGATTCGCTAGCTGTCTGGTCAAACTTGAAGTCCCCTGTGTAAACAATGCTACCTTCAGTTGTTTTCAGGACTATTCCCAAACTTTCTGGGATGGAGTGAGTTGTACGGAAGAAGGAAACCACAGTCCCTCCAAAGTCGATCTCTGTATCTTCATCAATCACATGGAAGTCATTGAATTTCTTAACCGTATCATTTCCTTTGACAAAGAGTTTGGCCAACTCAATGGTCAACTCAGAACCAAACACAGGCACCTTAGCCTCTGCCAAAAGATAAGGCAGGGCACCAATAGCATCCGCATGTCCGTGGGTCAAAAAGACCCCTGCGATACGATCGCTATTTTCAAAAAGGTAGTCCATATTTGGAATGACGACATCAACCCCTAGTTGTTCATTTTCAGGGTATTTAAGCCCTGCATCCAAAACAAAAATAGAACCATCGATTTCAGCGATGTACATATTTTTACCATTTTCTCGTACACCACCTAGTGTTGTTAAACTAATATTACTCATTTTTCCTCCGAAACTTCATTTATCTTGATTATAGGGTGAGTTCACCATTTTATTCTAAAAGTTCTAAAACTTTCAGCCGAATCTTTTCCTACCATTATACCATTTTTTTGATTATTTTCAAAACGAAGATCGGTTTTTAACTAGAGATTAGTCACTACTGTGAATCGAATTCTTTTACTTTGACTTCTCTTTTGGAGGCTTCATCGAAGATAATAGAAGGATTGCACCATCAAAAAAATATGGGCTTTTTGAATCAATTTAATTTCAGATACCTTTCTCGAACTCTAAATTTCTCTTTTAGTTCAAAACAAGTTAAATTCTTGCTCTTCACCTCTCAACTTGAGAACTATTTTCTACAAAGACATGGTTTATCTACATCCAAAAGCAAGAATTTCCTGTTCGCTACAAAATCTAAAAATTTTTCAGTAATTATCCACTAAGATAGAGGATAACGTTAGGAAATTTTTTTCAAAAAAAGAAAAAAAGACTTAGAAATTCTAAATCTTTTTATCATCTTTAGTTTGGATAGATATAAGTGACATTACCTAAAAATTCATGAGGATTAAAGAAGCCACGGTAATTTGCAATCTGCTTTTGACGTCTGTAGTTTGCTTCCAATACCTGGATAGAGTTTTCACTTTGAACATCTGTTACATAAGCAACGTGTCCATATTCACCACCGTCCCAAACGGCGATTGCTCCTACTACTGGAACACTTCCTGTCTTATAGCCTTGAGCACTCGCGTAGATTGCCCACGTGTTGGCATTTCCCCACCAGTTGCTAGCCCAAGGAGCCAATTCTTTCACGCCCCATGTACACTGACCAACAGGATAAGAGTTTCCATAGTTTGTCGGAGTCTTTTCGACAACATACTCTGTATCAGATACCACGTTCGCAGTGCTAGCTGGAGCACTGTAGGTAGAGCTAGCCTGAACGGAACCACTTACTTCCAATACATCGCCTGGGTGGATAGTGTCAAAGATGGTTTTTCCATTCAAAGCTGCCAACTCATGTGGATCCATGCCGTTTGCAGTTGCAATGGCATAAAATGAATCACCATCTTGGACAACGTAAGAGTTCGCATGAACAGTTTGAGCCCCAACTGTAGCCAAAATAGCGGTAGAAGTCAAACTAAGAGTCAGTTTCGTAACTGTTTTTTTCATAACCAGATTCCCCTTATATTTTCTTGATAAGAAAATCATACTTGATTTACATGTCAGTTCGTTTAGAGTTATATTTTAGTCCTGTTACAAATATTTATACTTTTACTACATAAGGTTTAAAAGCAGACATCGTATAAAGTGATAGAAGAGAATAAAAAAATGAATCATTTCCCCAACCTTTACATCAGCAAACCATCCAAAAGACTATCCAATCAACCACTCCCACACCAAGCATTTATCCGACAAAAAGAGACCGAGATAGGTCATCTCAGTCCCTTTCTATCTATTACTCCATTAAAAAGTCATACATTTCTTGCACGGTACCCAGCGCCATCATTTCTTGGTCTTTGACGGTTTGTTTGAGATTTGGTAAATCTGACTTTCAGCAATTTCCCTTTTCGGCGCTTCTTTATTGACTGTCATGACACCATCTTTGATCGTCACAAAGCCCAGCTCTTCAAATACTTGGATCATCTTGACCAGCAAGATTTGTTGGATATTGAGATAAGCCGCCAAATCTTTCAGCTTGTAGCGAATATCAAACTCTGGAAACTGGTAAATGGTCTTGTACAATTTTGCAAACTGTTCTCTAGTCCCGTAACCTGTCAGATAGTAGGCCTTATCGATGTCATTTTTGAAATAGACAGCAGAGAAATCCTGTTCCTGAAAAATGGCCTTCAGCAAGGTAATATCTTCAGGAATGGTTTTCACAACCACAGCATCACTGGTCGCTAATTCTGGTAATTCTCCAGCAAAGTCCAAGACTGGAACCCCTTCTGGCAAGACTGCATTCTTCCCACGAATGTTAAAGAGTTGAACACCCTCCACACGCGCATCCACCATCATCAACTGGAGGGCAGTTTGCCCATTCCATTGGTTGACAGACAAGGTGACTGCCAATTCTAGATTCTTGGTTTGAGCAAACTCTGTTGCCCATCTACCTTGTCCAAAGGCCACCACTTCAAAACTCGCCTCACCCTTGGAAATTTTTAGTTTTAGGTGGACATTTCCTGCTCCCATGGTACGAGCACTTTCGACATGAAAATCCTTGATATAAAAGACAGGTTTCTGATTGTCCATTCCAAAAGGTGCCAAACGTTCAAAACTTTTAACCGTTTCTAAACTAAGGGTCTCCAAGTCCAACTCTTCATCTAGATTTAACTTGTTCTTGCCAACAGCATCTGCACCTTTTTCACGGACATAGTCTTCCAAGACTTGAGATAAATCTGGAAGCTTCTCCACTTCCAGCGTCATTCCAGCTGCACCAGCATGGCCGCCAAAGGCGATAAAGAGGTCTCGATGGGGATCCAGAGCTTCAAAAATATCGACCGCTTCCACACTACGAGCACTGCCCTTGGCACGATCTTCTTCTATACTAAGAACGATGACTGTCTGCCCTAGTTCTTCCAACAAACGACCAGCAACGATACCCAGAACCCCAGGATTCCAGCCTTCCTTGGCCAAAATCTGGACCTTCTTCTCAGGATCTACCATGGTCTTAGCTTCTTCATAGATTGACTGAACGATCTCCTTACGTTCTTCATTTTTCTGGTGAATCATGAGGGCAATCTCATGTGCTTCCTCGTCGTCAAACCCAGTCAACAAATCAATAGCTGGATTAGGATCATCTAAACGCCCCAAGGCATTTAAACGAGGGGCAATCTGAAAGCCAACCGTTTCTTCTGTAACTTCATTCGCAGCAATCCCAGCCATATCCAGCATTTCTTGTAGACCAATACGCTGAGTATGCCCCAGCATTTCCAGACCATATTGAACCAAAATACGGTTTTCATCTGTCAAACTCACCATATCTGCAATGGTACCGATAGCAACCAAATCAAGCAATTCCACTTGCACTTCTTCTAAAAGAGCGCAAGCTAGCTTGAAAGCCACTCCGCATCCGGCCAAATATTTGAAGGGATAATCCGCATCTGGATGCTCAGGGTGAACAATCGCATAGGCATCAGGAAGGGTTTCCGGCATGGAATGGTGATCGGTCACAATGACATCCACACCCATAGTCTGAGCCAATTCAATGGCTTCGTGACCTGCAACCCCATTATCCACTGTCACAATCAAGGAAATTCCCTCTTGCTCGATAAAATATTTATAGACACTGGCATTGGGACCATAGCCATCGGTAAAGCGATTGGGTAGATAAACACGGCACTCAGCGCCAAGCTGTTCCAAACTTTCCTTAACAATCGAAGCTGAAGTCATTCCATCCGCATCGTAGTCTCCATAGATGAGAATGTTTTCCCCTTCTTCAATGGCCTGACGAATCCGTTCTACTGCCTTATCCATATCATGGAGCAGATAGGGATCATGTAAGTCCTCTAAAGAAGGTTCTAAACTTCTTGAGACTTTCCTCGTCCTGAATCCCTCTTTCAAATAACAACCGAGCCACTTCAGGACCCAGTCCAGCCTTCTTGGCTATCTTTGTAAAATCCGCATCTTCAACCTGCGGGGCAAACTGCCATTCATAAGTAGGAGTTATCAAAAAAACATCCACTCTTTCTAAGAATTCTATCGTTTCATTATAACATGATTTAGGCATTTTCTCTATCCAGATTGCTTTTTTATAACATTTTAGTGAATTTTTTTCAGATATGATTTGACAAGAACACTCTTTTGTTGTAGAATCATGTTATAAAATCTAACACAAAGGAGATCTCTCATGGCTTTAGTAGAATTTAAAAACGTCGAAAAATATTACGGAGACTATCACGCACTCCGCGACATCAATCTCCGTTTTGAAAAAGGACAAGTTGTTGTCCTGCTTGGACCTTCTGGTTCTGGGAAGTCCACTCTTATCCGTACGATCAATGGTTTAGAGGCTATTGACAAAGGAAGTCTCCTGGTCAATGGACACCAAGTCGCAGGTGCTAGTCAGAAAGATTTAGTTCCTCTTCGTAAGGAAGTTGGCATGGTTTTTCAACATTTTAACCTTTATCCACACAAAACAGTGTTAGAAAATGTTACACTAGCGCCCATAAAGGTTCTAGGAATTGATAAAAAAGAAGCTGAAAAAACAGCCCAAAAATATCTGGAATTTGTAAATATGTGGGACAAGAAAGATTCCTATCCAGCTATGCTATCTGGTGGACAAAAACAGCGGATCGCCATCGCTCGTGGTCTTGCCATGCATCCGGAACTCCTCCTCTTTGATGAACCAACATCTGCTCTTGACCCTGAAACCATCGGAGATGTTCTAGCAGTTATGCAAAAACTGGCGCATGATGGGATGAACATGATCATCGTTACCCACGAAATGGGCTTTGCCCGTGAAGTTGCGGACCGCATCATCTTTATGGCTGACGGAGAAGTTTTAGTAGATACGACAGATGTCGATGACTTTTTTGACAATCCAAGCGAACCTCGTGCCCAACAATTCCTCAGCAAAATTATCAACCACGAAAGTGACAAAGTCAAATAAGGAGGCGCCTATGAAAAAGAAATTCTTTTTATCAGCATTATTGATTAGCCTTTTCGGTCTTGCTGCTGCTAAACCAGTTCAGGCTGATACCAGTGTCGCAGACATTCAAAAAGAGGCGAACTAGTTGTCGGTGTCAAACAAGACGTTCCTAATTTTTGGCTACAAGGACCCCAAGACCGGGACCTATTCTGGTATCGAAACGGATTTGGCCAAGATGATTGCAGATGAACTCAAGGTCAAGGTTCGCTACGTTCCAGTTACCGCTCAAACACGTGGACCACTATTAGACAATGAACAGGTCGACATGGATATCGCAACCTTTACCATCACAGATGAACGTAAAAAACTATACAACTTTACCAGTCCCTACTACACGGATGCTTCCGGATTTTTGGTCAATAAATCCGCCAACATCAAAAGCATTGAGGACCTAAACGGCAAAACCATTGGGGTTGCCCAAGGTTCCATCACCCAACGCCTGATTACTGAACTGGGTAAAAAGAAAGGTCTAACCTTTAAATTCGTCGAACTTGGTTCCTACCCAGAATTGATTACTTCCCTTCACGCTCACCGTATTGATGCCTTTTCCGTGGACCGCTCTATCCTCTCTGGCTACATTAGTAAACGGACAGAACTACTAGATGATAGTTTCAAGCCATCTGACTACGGTATTGTTACCAAGAAATCAAATACCGAGCTAAACGACTATCTTGATACCTTGGTCACTAAATGGACCAAGGATGGTAGTTTGCAGAAGCTCTATGACCGTTACAAGCTCAAACCATCTAGCCATACTGCAGATTAAGGAGGACACCCCATGACAGATTTATCATCTTGGACAGCCTATTTTCAGGATTTTGGACAATTTTTTAATGGTTTCCTCTTCACCCTTGCCCTAGCGATTGGTTCCTTTATCCTCGCCATGCTTTTGGGTATCTTCTTTGGAGCTATGTCAACCAGCAAACGCCCATTCTTGCGTGTTTTGGCTCGTATCTTTGTCGAATTTTACCAAAACACTCCCCTCTTGGTGCAGTTTGTCATCGTCTTCTATGGTTTGCCTCTTATCAGTGACCATACCATCATGATTCCCATTTATTGGACAGCTGTACTTTGTGTGGGACTCTATCACGGTGCCTATATTGCGGAGGTTATTCGTTCAGGGATTCAGTCTATTCCTAGCGGTCAGATGGAGGCCGCCCTGTCGCAAGGTTTTACATATATCAGTGCCATGCGCTTGATTATCTTGCCTCAAGCCTTCCGTATCATTCTCCCTCCATTGACCAACCAAATCGTTAACCTCATCAAGAACACCTCTACCGTAGCTATCATCTCTGGAGTAGACTTGATGTTTGTGACTAAGTCTTGGTCGGCTCTCAACGGAAACTATATCCCAGCCTTTTTAGGCGCTGCTCTTCTCTACTTTGCTCTATGCTTCCCTGTTGCCCAGTTTGGCCGCAAGATGGAACAAGCCAACAAAAAGCCTATTCACTTTAGGAGGTTACTATGGAATCCATTTTAGAAGTTTTGATCCCAGATAACCTAGTCTTTATCTTTAAAGGATTTGGCTTAACCCTCTACATTTCTCTGATTGCTATCGTCCTCTCGACCCTTATCGGAACAGTACTAGCCGTCATGAGAAATGGGAAAAATCCTGTTTTACGGATCATCTCCAGCATTTATATCGAGTTTGTACGTAACGTTCCCAACCTTCTCTGGATTTTCACCATCTTTTTGGTGTTTAAGATGAAGTCCACACCAGCTGGTATTACAGCCTTTACCCTCTTTACCTCAGCAGCCCTGGCTGAGATTATCCGAGGCGGTCTCAATGCCGTGGACAAGGGACAGTACGAAGCAGGAATGTCACAAGGATTCACCTCTACGCAAATCCTCTACTACATCATTCTCCCACAAGCGATCCGCAAAATGTTGCCAGCTATCATTTCTCAGTTTGTAACTGTAATTAAGGATACCAGCCTTATCTACTCTGTTATCGCTCTACAAGAACTCTTTGGCGCTAGCCAAATCCTCATGGGACGCTATTTCGAACCAGAGCAGGTCTTCAGTCTTTATATCCTGATTGCCTTGATTTACTTTATCTTTAACTTTGCCATTTCTAGCCTGTCTCATAAGCTAGCAAAACGTTGGCAACAAGCTGCAGAATAAAAACGAAATGTGAACTCGAAACAAGGGTTCACATTTTTTGCTATAAATGAAAAAGAGCAACTCAATGCTATGCAAACGTTTTACTTTTTGGTAAAATGACTTTAAAACCATAAAGCAAGGAGAAAAATCATGATCCACGAACTTTGCAAAGAATTCTCTCAACTGGAACAAGTAGAAGCTATTGCTCTTGGTGGTTCTCGTGCAGGACAAGCCTGCGATCAAAACTCTGATTATGACGTTTATGTCTATCTCAACTCTCCTATTGATGAGGCGACTCGTCTAAAAATTTTGAGTAAATACTGCTCCTATATGGAAATTGGAAACCAGTTTTGGGAGTTAGAGGACGACTGTGTACTAAACAACGGTATTGAAATCGAGTTGATTTATCGTTCGCTGGAGTCGTTTGAACAAGAATTGAACTCAACCGTTTTTCAGCATCAAGCCCAAAATGCCTATACAACTTGCATGTGGCATAATCTACTCCACAGCAAGATTCTATACGACCCGAATGGACACTATGCTTCTCTCCAAAAGACTTACCAGATTCCCTATCCACAGGAACTCAAAAAACATATCATCGAAAGGCAGTTCCTTTTGCTAGACCAAGCCATGCCTGCCTTCTCTCATCAAATAGAAAAAGCTATCAAGCGTCAAGATCTTCTCAGCATGAATCATCGTACGAGTGAATTTTTGCTTCCTACTTTGACTTGTTATTTGCGCTCAATGAGCAAACCCATCCTGGTGAAAAACGAATGTTGGAGTACGCAAAGACCCATTGTACACTCCTCCCTAAGCAATTTGAAGAAACTATTCGCAAGTATTTCCAACTACTCTACCAACCGCAACAAGGAGAACAAGCGGTCGTAACCTTGCAAACTATCCTGAAGGAACTAAAAGCCATTTTGCCATAGACCAAAAAGAAAATGTGAACCTGAAACTGAGGCTCACATTTTTCTTTATAGTTTACCGTAAAGCATCTAGTACACTTTACCACAATTCTTCTTGCCCAACTCATAAAAAGAGCGGCAATAGAAAAAGAGAACCTTAGTCCTCTTACTTAGACAGTTTATTCTGAGCATCTGCCACAACCTGAGCCAGACTTGTCTGACGCAGTTGGTTTTCCATAGCTGCTTGAACATCAAACAACTTTTGGTCCAAAACTGCATGGATATTCGCACCAATTGGGCAATTAGGATTTGGATTGTCATGAAAACTAAAGAGCTTACCGGATTTTCCTAAACACTCCACAGCTTGGTAGACATCCAACAAACTGATCTCTTGAAGGTCTTTTATTATCTCAGTTCCTCCCGTACCACGAGCAACTGAAATCAATCCTGCTTTTTTTGAGTTGCGATAAAGTCTTTCGGATAATGACTGGATTGACTCCGACACTAGCCGCAAGAAAATCGCTGGTTACTTTACTTTCTGTATCCTGCATTGCAATAATAATCATCATATGAGTCGCAATTGTAAATCGGCTTGAAATTTGCATCTTCTTCTCCTTTCATTGATATTTATTCATCTTTTCCCGTATAAACATTATACCGTTTTTGGTTTTCCTGTCAAATATTAACGAATGATTACCTTCTCCATGCAAAAAGTCCTGTATCCCTCTTGACAACCAGAACGGTAGAGGGCATACAAAGACTTATTTTTTATGCAATTTTACGGACAATCCCTTTTGTTTTATGACTTGACCAGACTGAGCTGATAGACACCCCAGCACCAACTAAGGTAAACACAGCTAACATAGCTAGATTATAAAAATAGTTATCTGGAAAATGACCGCTAAAGATTAAATCATTCACCACTCGGAAAGCAAAGGCAAACTCAACCCCTAGTTTGGCAACGACTTCCATCGCCAAATCAATTTGATTGACTAGAAAGGCAGTAATCACCATCCAAATAGAGGAAATCACAATCCCCTTTCGAGATACCTTTCTTCCAAGGATTTCATATCCTTTAATGGTACAAATCCCCAGAACAATGCCCGCTACCATAGCCACATAACCTAGACGTGCGATAAATAGAGCAACTGCTCCACCAATCAAGGCTCCCAGCAAGGCACCAACTGCTCCAAGAAGAACATTTTCCTTTTGATTTTGATAAGAATCTACCTCAATCTGAAGATTGCTCTTCAGCAATTGATAGCTTTCCTCGTTGATAAGGAAAATTGAATCACCTAATTGATAGAGACCAACGGGGCCCTCCTGACCGCTATAGGCACAGACTTGGACGAAATGATGGGTTTCAAGGAATGCTACGAGGTCTGTTATGAGCGTCTGTAACTTTTCGATTGTTTTTGATTTGCGCATGGCACCTTTTACGACAAAAGAAACAAGGTACTGGTTGATGGACAAGGTCGACAAGTTTGGAAGAGATTCACTCTTAAACTCATCCCAAACCAATTCGTTTTCTTCTGAATCCGCAGGATTGCCATTTAAACTCACACTGACACAAAGTCGAAACTGATTTTTCACATCAGTTTCTTGCAGGAAAAGTAAATAACCTGACTGCGTGCCATAAATACTACGCGAATCTTCGTCAAATTGCAAGCCCAACTCCGAGGCAATAGCGTGTAACTCTTCTGGTTTCATTATCTGTCTCCTCTTATTTTGAATATCAATTAGTATGAGATTCAAATTAGTTATATTCCGTTATTCTAACATAAATTTGAGAAGCCGTCAATTCGTATCCAGTTCGACTTATCGGAAAACAACAGTCACTAGACTATCTGATTTCTAGCTAGAAGTCCTCTTAAAACCAATCTTTCTTGTCTCTTTCCATCCAGAGTTCAACATCCTGATCATAACCTTCTTGTTCACTAATCTGACCTAACAATTCATGGTTATGAGTGTGGTGAATTCCATTTACCAAACTTTCATAGTAGACCTGGAAATAGGGGAGCTTCAAATCTTTAGCCAACTGCAATTCAGTTTCCACATCATAATCCACACGACGAAAATCAACATCAGACAAACCTGCCTCATCAAACTCTAAGATCATATACTGGGCCCGCAGGTCCTTACGCAACTTCGCATCTAGAAAGAAAGGTTGTCCAATGGAACCTGGATTAAGAATCAACTGTCCATCACTTCCATAACGAAGCAACTGTTGATGAATATGGCCATATACTGCGATAGAGGCGTGTGGATTCGTGACCAATCTATCAAATCTTCTTGTTTTCCCGTATGAATCAATTCTCTACCCCAGTTTTTATCAGGGAGATGGTGAGTGATTCCCACCATCAAATCACCAAACTGACGATGAACTTGCAGGGGTTGATTATTGAGGTCTTCGATTTCTTCAGGGCTGACCTCCTCTAAGATGTACTGACTTTGACGCAGGAGATAACGATGACTCGCTATTGTAGATCTAACTTGCGATGCAGACCTCGCCAGAGACTATTCTCCCAATTTCCCAGAACTCTTACTGTAATAGGCAAGCTAGCTAAGAGGTCCAAGATCCTTCTACGTCCTGTCCCTGGCATCAGAATATCCCCTAAAAGCCAGTACTCATCTACCTCTGCAGCTTTAGCATCATCCAGTACAGCTTCCAAAGCTGTCGTATTTCCATGTATGTCTGAAAGAACTGCTATTTTGGTCATTCTTTCTCCTCATTCTCTTACTTCTTTTGTTAGTATTATAACAGAAAACACTCGAAAAGATCACTATCACTGATCACTGGATTAAATTGTAAGAGCTTCTAAATCGTGCTATAATATAAGTAGAGATTTCCCCTTCATTTAGGATTATGTGGTCTACAATATCTCTCAATTTTTCCAGATTGGAGGACTATTGCCATGCGGAATTATCTTAAGTATATCCCATACTACCTTGTCACTTTCTTTTTTTACTGGCCCCCTCTATGAGCTCCTCTCTCTACTCATCTCTGACCCATATACACTGAAGGGACTGTACATTTATAACATCATCCTCTTCTCACCTCTGGTAACCTTTATCGTATCGCTACTTTATAGCTATCGATTTCATTTCTCACTTTGGTGGCTACTCGGTATTGGTCTGCTCTATTGCTTTACCATCATCACCTTTGGTGAGTTCATCCTACTTTACTTCCTAGCCTATGAACTCTTTGCCCTACTTGGGTTGGCTGCTGGTGTGGGGATCAAGCATGTCTTCCAGCGAGAGAAAAATAAAAAAATTATACAAAAACCTTGAAATTCTCGCAATCATGCTATAATAATGCATAGAGACAAGTCACTTAGTCCCTTTCTACTAGAGAGTGCGTGGTTGCTGGAAACGCATAGAAAGCCTAAACTGATACTACTCTACTGACTTTTATGCAAACATAAAACGGTGGCTACGTTAAAGCCAATCAGAGGTGTCCCTCTTTTTTGAGGAACATGAATGAAGGTGGAACCACGTTGCGACGTCCTTTTAGGATGTCGTTTTTGTTTTGTCAGAAGGAGGAAGAATGATGCTTTATATGATTGGCGGATCGCCTTGCAGTGGAAAGTCAACAATTGCCTCACTTCTTGCTAGACAGTATCAACTACTTCATATCAAACTGGATGATTTGGTAGAAAAGATGATGAGTCAAGCAAGTGAAGACTCACAGCCAATTTGCCTTCTTAGGCAGGATAGAAATCCAGAACAAATCTGGATGAGAAATCCAGAAGAGATGGCAGATGAAGAATGGCGCTTTTATGAAGAGATTTTTCCTTATGTAAAATCTTACTTGATAAAGAATCAAAACAGACCTCTCTTGGTGGAGGGAGCAGGACTTTTGCCTCACTTGGTAAAGAAGCTTGAATGTCCAGCATCTTCCTATCTATGCTTGACTCCGACAGCTGATTTTCTAAAAAAGCATTATATACAGAGAGAATGGGTTCCTTATGTCTTAGAGGGTACAACCAACCCCGAGCAAGCTTTTGAAAACTGGATGCAACGAGACATTCTTTTTGCTCAAATGGTTCGTAAGGAAGCGGTGAGATTAGGCTATCCTAGCCTCGTAACAGATGGTAGTCAATCAGAGAATCAGACTGCGGAAGAAGTTGCTCGGCTCTTAAAATTGTCCAACAAAAATAGAATAAATATTTAAGGAGAAAACCATGATTAAGATTACTTTCCCAGATGGCGCTGTTCGTGAATTCGAATCTGGCGTTACTACTTTTGAAATTGCCCAATCTATCAGCAATTCCCTAGCTAAAAAAGCTCTCGCTGGTAAATTCAACGGCAAACTCATCGACACTACTCGAGCGATCACTGAAGATGGAAGCATTGAAATCGTGACACCTGATCACGAAGATGCCCTTCCGATTTTGCGTCACTCAGCGGCTCACTTGTTTGCCCAAGCAGCACGTCGCCTCTTCCCAGATATTCATTTGGGAGTCGGTCCAGCTATCGAAGATGGCTTCTACTACGATACAGACAATACTGCTGGTCAAATCTCTAACGAAGACCTTCCTCGTATCGAAGAAGAAATGCAAAAAATCGTTAAAGAAAACTTCCCATCTATTCGTGAAGAAGTGACTAAAGATGAAGCCCGTGAAATCTTCAAAAATGACCCATACAAGCTTGAATTAATTGAAGAACACTCAGAAGACGAGGGTGGTTTGACCATCTACCGTCAAGGTGAGTATGTAGACCTTTGCCGTGGCCCACATGTCCCTTCAACAGGCCGCATCCAAATCTTCCACCTTCTCCATGTAGCTGGTGCTTACTGGCGTGGAAATAGCGACAATGCTATGATGCAACGAATCTATGGTACAGCCTGGTTCGACAAGAAAGACTTGAAGAACTACCTTCAAATGCGTGAAGAAGCTAAAGAACGCGATCACCGTAAACTTGGTAAAGAGCTTGACCTCTTCATGATTTCTCAAGAAGTCGGACAAGGACTTCCATTCTGGTTGCCAAATGGTGCAACTATCCGTCGTGAATTGGAACGCTACATTGTCGACAAGGAATTGGCTTCTGGCTACCAACACGTCTACACTCCACCACTTGCGTCTGTTGAACTTTACAAGACTTCTGGTCACTGGGATCATTACCAAGAAGACATGTTCCCAACTATGGACATGGGGGACGGGGAAGAGTTTGTCCTTCGTCCAATGAACTGCCCACACCACATCCAAGTCTTTAAACACCATGTTCACTCTTACCGTGAATTGCCAATCCGTATCGCCGAGATTGGAATGATGCACCGCTATGAGAAATCTGGTGCCCTTACTGGTCTTCAACGTGTGCGTGAAATGTCTCTCAACGACGGTCACCTCTTTGTAACTCCTGAACAAATCCAAGAAGAATTCCAACGCGCCCTTCAGTTGATTATCGATGTTTATGAAGACTTCAACTTGAATGAATACCGCTTCCGCCTATCTCTTCGTGACCCTCAAGATACTCACAAGTACTTCGACAACGATGAGATGTGGAAAAATGCCCAAACCATGCTTCGTGCTGCCCTTGATGAGATGGGTGTTGACTACTTTGAAGCTGAAGGCGAAGCAGCCTTCTACGGACCAAAATTGGATATCCAAGTGAAGACTGCCCTAGGAAAAGAAGAAACTCTTTCGACTATCCAGCTGGACTTCTTGCTTCCAGAACGCTTCGACCTCAAATACATCGGAGCTGACGGGGAAGAGCACCGTCCAGTTATGATCCACCGTGGGGTTATCTCAACTATGGAACGCTTCACAGCTATCTTGATTGAGAACTACAAGGGTGCCTTCCCAACATGGCTGGCACCACAGCAAGTAACTCTCATCCCAGTTTCTAACGAAAAACACGTGGACTACGCATGGGAAGTGGCTAAGAAACTCCGTGACCGCGGTGTCCGTGCAGATGTCGATGAGCGCAATGAAAAAATGCAATTCAAGATCCGTGCCTCTCAAACTAGCAAAATCCCTTACCAATTAATCGTTGGGGACAAGGAAATGGAAGACAGAACTGTCAACGTTCGTCGCTATGGCCAAAAAGAAACACAAACTGTCCCAGTTGATGAGTTTGTAGCAGCTATCCTAGCTGATATCGCCAACAAATCTCGTGTTGAGAAATAAAATGATCACAGTCTGAGAAACATTTTTCAGTAAGAAAAAGCAACAACCGAAATAGTTGTTGCTTTTTTATATTTTATTTAACCTGAGCTAGTAGTGACTGGTTAAACCACCACAAATGGTATCCTCATCAACAATCCTTTCTATCCATTAACTTTTGGATATAGGATATCCTCCCAAGATTTGCTTCCATGAGTTAGATAAGGTCAATATCCTCAATCCTTATCTGCTTCATTTTCTTTTACGAGATCTTTTTGTGAATCCTTTTCAGAGAGTTTTTGATCGATATACTTGTTAATGGTTTCATAAAATTCCTTGGTCGTATCACTGTCTAATTTTGTCGAATTATGGACTTGATTGACTTTTAATTGAACAGATTGAATCCCGTAAGAGGCTTGTTTTTGATGGATCGTTTCTAATTCTTCGTCTGAAATCGGGTCTCCAACAACCGTCAAGACCAATTCATTGTTCCTTGACTTGTAGACTTGATTAATGACCGTATGATTGGCGAACTCTTTTGCTACAAACTGTTTGATTCCTTCTTTTCGCGCTTGATCTATCGTCAGAGTGACTGCTGAATAACAGGCTGGAAGAACCAATAATACAATTAAGGATGTCAAGCCAATTTTCATTTTAATGTTTAGCTCTTTAAATGAACTTAAGGGAGATTTTCTCATCAAAATTCTTGTTCCAACAATGTTGGCTAGCATGATAAAGACACAGTTGATCAAGAAAAGATAGAGAGCCCCAAATAAAAATCGTACATTTCCATTAGCTAAACCATAGCCTGCAGTACAGATAGGCGGCATCAGAGCTGTTGCAATGGCTACTCCTGGCACGATATTGTTTGCTTCTTTTTTCCTTGACCCAATGACACCTGCTATCCCACCAGCAATAGCAATGAGAACATCCCAAATGGTTGGAGAGGTTCGTGCAATCAGTTCGCTACTTGCATAAGATAAGGGAGAAATCCAGAAATACAGCGTCGAGACAAGCAAGCTGACCAATACTTGAGTAAATAAAACCTCTAGAGATTGCTTGATTAAACGGGTATCAAAAATAGCTAAACCAAATCCGAGTCCAACAATCGGTGTCATAAGAGGGGAAATCAACATGGCTCCAATAATGACAGCTGTTGAATTCATATTTAAACCTATAGAGGCAATAAAAATCGCACACATCAAAATCACTATATCTCTTATTCGAACATGAAGATCATCATATAATTTCTCACGGTATTCACGTGTTGAATAATTTCTGGTCATTGGTTACTCCTTTTATTTCATATAATCTTGTTTCTGCTTGGATGATGGTAGAGAGACTTCTGTTCAATCTTACATATTTTTCTTCTCACCTGTTATGTTTTTGAAAATTATCCTTTAAGCATCCGTCAGTCTATCCTTAACATTATATCAAAAAAATTTTACAGTCTTTCTCTGAAGAAATCTATCAATTGAACAGATAGAGAAGGAAGAAATTTTTGTTTTCTTATACGAAAAAGAAAAAAACGGTATCTCCTCTGAAAGAAGATGCCGTTTTAATCTTTAAATATGATTGGTGTGTTCGACAATCCATTGCTTCATTTTTATTTTCAATCAGAGGCCATAGATCCCAAACGTGATGATGGTTAGAAGAAACCCCTTGATCCAGTTGCCGAATAGTTGTGTTCCAGTCCCGTCAAAGTATAGACGTTACCCATCCACTACCGTGTGTTTGGTTTTCAATTTTGCATCATGCAATCCGACCAAGGTGTTGCGATCCCCAAGGTAAGCCCGAAAATTATGGCTACTAAGATAGAGTATCCACTATAATCTAGGATTCCTCCGTCAAAATAACTTTCTTTCATTTTTGCCTCTTTTATTTTTTGACTATATTCTAGTCGTTTCCTAGTGTAACATTTTTTACATCTGGACAATCTTACGGTAACTTCTAGACGTTATCATGAAAATAGAGATATAGACTAGAACAAAAATTCCACAGATGGATAAGGTTATCATCAACTATGCTTACTCAATCATCAGATTCCTATTGGAAAATTTGATGCGAACGGTTGTTCCTATCCCAACCTCAGACTCGATACGAATCTGGTGGCCCAGTTCCTCAGAAATTTTCTTGGATAGATAGAGGCCCAGTCCAGATGATTGCTGGGTCAAACGGCCATTGTAGCCTGAAAAACCACGTTCAAAGACTCGGAGCACATCACTGTTTTTAATCCCAATCCCCGTATCCTTGATACAGAGCTCCTGATCTTCCATAGAAATCTCTAGCCCACCTTCCTTGGTGTACTTGAGACTGTTTGAGAGGATTTGTTCAATGACGACCAACAACCACTTCTTATCGGTCACGATAATTTTGTCAAGGTCATGGAGATTGACCGTCAGTCCCTTTTGGATAAAGAAAAGTGCGTACTTACGAACCATATCCTTGACCAAGTCCTCCACTTGAACCTGTTCAAAGACCAAATCATCGTGAAAACTCTCTAAACGTAAGTACTGCAAAACCAGATTGGTATAGGAGTCAATCTTGAAAATTTCCTGTTCCAGTTGCTGCTTGACCTCCCGATCAGAGACTTCTGCTACTAAAAGGCGACTAGCTGCAATGGGCGTCTTGATCTGGTGAACCCATAAGGTGTAGTAATCAAGCAAATCCGTCAGCTTGCTCTGCGCTTCCGACTTCTTTTGATACAATTCAGACTCACGCTCTTCGAGCTTTTCTGCTAGCGCACATTCCAGAGGAGACTTGGGGTCTCTCTCAGCATAGAGTACTTCCTGCCGGTAAACCTGAGCTTCTGCAAATATATCCCAAGCCAAAAATAAGAAGGTCAAAAAACTACTGAGCAGAAAGAAATAAAGAAAATAAGTTCCTAGACTAGCAAATAAAAACTGAAAGAGAAGGACGAGAAAGCCTAATGAAAAAATATAGGTAAAAACGCGACTGCGAGAGCGCAGATAGGCTAGAAAAAATGATTTCCAATCAAGCATGTTTCAGTCCGTATCCTATTCCTTTCTTGGTTTCGATAAATCCAACCAAACCTTGCTCTTCCAATTTTTTACGCAAACGAGCAACGTTAACAGACAAGGTATTGTCATCGATGAAAAAGTCGCTATTCCAGAGTTCTCTCATCAAGTCATCACGCGCTACGATATTGCCCGCATGTTCAAACAAGACCCGCAAAATTTGAAATTCATTCTTGGTCAAACTCAGAACTTCCCCCTGATAGTGCAGGTCCATAGACTTGGTATTGAGGATCACACCCGCATACTCCAGCAGACTTTCATCACGACCAAACTCATAGGAACGGCGCAACAAGCCTTGAACCTTGGCAAGGAGCACCTGCTGGTCAAAAGGCTTGGTCACAAAGTCATCTGCCCCCATATTGATCGCCATGACAATATCCATAGCCTGGTCTCTCGAAGACAAAAACATGATGGGCACCTTGGAAATCTTGCGAATTTCCTGGCACCAGTGGTAACCATTAAAGTGGCAGACCGATATCCATGAGGACCAAATGAGGCTCCGACTGAACAAAAAGGCTCAATACTTCCATAAAGTCTTCTACCAAAACGACTTGAAATCCCCACTCAGAGAGCAATTTCCCAACTTGTTGCCGAATGACTTGGTCATCTTCTACTAGTAAAATCTTGTGCATGCGCTCCTCCTTTACTCTTGTTCAAAATATCAAAAACCTTAATAAAAAATCTATGAATTAGTAACTCAACTATTTGGCTATTTATCATTCAAATCCAGATTCGGAAACGAAAGCTAAATAGAGAATAATCCCATTGATATCATACCTTATTTTTAACTATAGTTCCAGCCTTATCCTATTTTTTCTTTTTTGTGCTTATTTAGTTAGCGTTTCTTTAACTTATTTAATAGATCTAGCCTTCTTATTGACAAGCTAGCCATGATTTGTTAGAATATGAATGAATGAATGAATATATTTATTCATTCATAAAGCAAAGGAGGTTAAATCATATTGGACAAAAAACAAGCTCTAAAAACAGCGGCTTATGACGTTTTTTCGAAAAAGGGTTACAAGGCAACGGGAATTTCAGAAATTGCTAGGCAAGCTGGTGTTGCAGTTGGTTCTTTTTATAACTATTACGAGAGTAAAGAAGCCATTTTTCTAGACATCTATATAGATGAAAACAACCGTGTTCGCCAAGCTATGATCGACGAACTGGATTGGGAAATTGACATGATTGACCTCATTGGTCAACTATTTGCTCAGTCCAGAACTCTCGTTTCTTCCAATAAAATCCTTGCAGAATGGTACAATCCTGCCATAGCCGATGACTTGCATAGCTACTATTCCTCAGAAGAAGGCAAAGTCGCAAATCCATTTCATCAGTTTCTAGTTAAAACTTTTACAAATCGTATGCAGGCTGAGGGGTATTCTCCAGAAAAGATTCAAGAGATTTTACAAGTTTACAACCTATTTTACTACATGGATATGCATATCACGGAAAAAGATTTTCCTGATATTGGCAAAACTGTTGAAATACTTGCAACCAACTTCATAAAAGGAGTTCTAAAATAAAGAAAATGGTTTTCTTTATTTTTTTGAAAAAGATATGAATGAATTATTTTACAGTTCATTCATAAAATTAAGAACAGGAGTCATAAAAAAATGAAAAAGAGGTAAAAAAATGTTTATTATCATTCTGTCAACACTTGGATTACTAGCCCTTATAACTTGGGGTGCCATCGCTTATCTTGGACGAAGCCAGACATTATCGATAAAATCCATCGAAAACCCAAGCGGAGATCTATATTTAATTCATATCACAAAACCGAGTCATCAAATCTGGAAAGCTGGGGCTTATGCTAAGTTTACACTCCCTGATACCTCGTCTACTGCTAGTAAATATGAAGCTAAGGGAGAACAAACCAGTCGATGGCTAACCATTGCCTCCACACCTGATGAAGATGACATTCTCATTTTGACTCATAATAGTGGTAGCAACTTTAAGAACACATTGACACATTTACCGGCTGGCAGTGAGATTGAGATGAGTTGGCTGGATTCCTCTTTGACTGTTAAAGATACGAATAAGCCACTAGTTTGCTTGCATCTGATGTCGGAATTTCTGCTCTACGCCCCCTTATCAAAGAATGGGCTGGTAAAGCACCAATTATTCTCAACCATTTTGACAAAGGAGTTACTATTTTCGATAATGAGATGAAGGAACTGGCTCAAAAAACATCGAATTTTACTTATAAAACTAGCGATGAACTTTCTCAAAGTCAAGCATTTTTAAAACATGCTATTGATGAATACGGCAATCAAGCCAGCTATCTCATCACAGGTCAGCCTGATGATGTAAATGAGATGAAGAAGTTTTTAAAGGAAAATGGGATTGATAGCAAAAACATACAAGTAAGCTCGTTTAGAGGTTTGAAATAGGAGCAATCTATCTTCTATGTATTTCAATTAAACCCTACTAGGTCATTCAAACAAGCCTACTAGCCAATTCTATGTAAATGTGGTAGGATAAACATAGAGAAAGGAGCTTTTATGGCCAATATTTTTGACTACTTGAATGATGTAGCATACGATTCCTTTTATGACCTCCCCGAGAATGAGTTAGATGTTCTTGCCTTGACCGAATTAACCTACCTTGCTTTTGATGGTGTAGTCACCCAAAAAACCCAGCGCCTCATAGATCTTGCGCCCCAAATTCCTAGAGACACGACGATGTTGACCAATAAGAACCGCCTCCAGTTGTTGGATCAACTCTCTCAACACAAACGCTTTAAAAATTGCAAGCTATCAAATTTTATCAACGATATTGATCCTGAATTGCAAAAACAGTTTGCAGCCATGACCTATCGTATCAGTCTCGATACTTATTTGCTTGTTTTTCGTGGGACGGATGATAGTATCATCGGTTGGAAAGAAGATTTCCATATGACCTATATGAAGGAAATCCCTGCTCAAAAACATTCTCTCCAGTATTTAGAGAACTTTTTTGCTCAACATCCTAATCAAAAGGTTATTCTAGCAGGACATTCAAAAGGGGGCAATCTAGCTGTCTATGCTGCCAGTCAACTTGATCCAAACTTACAGAAAAACATTGTCGCTGTCTATACTTTTGATTCCCCTGGGCTTCACAAGGAACTAACCGAAACAGCTGGCTATCAAAACATGATGGAAAGAACGAAAGTATTTGTCCCACAAGGTTCTATCATCGGGATGATGCTGGAAATTCCTGATAAAAAAATCGTCGTTCGAAGCACTGCCTTGGGTGGTCTTGCCCAGCATGACACCTTTAGTTGGCAGGTTGAAGACAAACACTTTGTCCAACTAGACGAGACCAATAGTGACAGCCAGCAAGTTGATACTACCTTCAAGGAATGGGTTGAGACGGTCCCTGACGAAGAACTGCAGCTCTACTTTGACCTCTTTTTTGGAATTATTCTTGATGCAGGCATCTCCTCTATCAACGATCTTTCTTCCTTCAAGGTCATTGAACACATTCACCATCTCTTTGTCCAAGCTCAATCCCTCACTCCCGAAGAAAGAGAAACCATGGGACGACTAACCCAACTCTTGATCGACACCCGCTACCAAGCTTGGAAAAATCGTTAAGATAAGAAAGTCAATGAATCACCCGATTCGTTGGCTTTTTTAGAAAAAAGGGTCAGAAAAGGTAGCCTAAATCACAAACCTTGACGAGAGATTCATTTTTTGTTAAAATGTAACAAATCTTATTACATCTAATATAAGATAAATCCATGAAAGGAATTCTACTATGAAATCATTAAAAGGTATTTTATTTATCGGACTTAGTATGCTTCTGACTATTCTAGCTTGGCTCAGTTCAGGTGCTAGTCAGTTTCTAATCCCTGGTTTAGCTCTCACTACCCTCTCACTTACTTTTATACTAGCTAGCCGTTTACCCTTGCTTGAGGCTTGGTTCAACGGACTTGAAAAGATGTATCTAGCTCATAAATTCACGGCTTTTCTATCCATTCTCCTACTAACCCTACACAACTTTAGCATGGGCGGTCTCTGGGGTTCGCATTTGGCCGCACAGTTTGGAAATATCGCTATCTATATCTTTATCAGTATCATTCTGGTTGCCTATCTGGGACAGTACATCCAGTATGAAGCTTGGAGATGGATTCATCGATTGGTTTATCTAGCCTATATCTTTGGCCTTTTTCATGTTTTGATGATCATGGGAAATCGCCTCCTCTCCTTTAGTTTCCTAGGTCTTATCTTTGGAATCTATGCTCTTTTAGGCTTGCTTGCAGGTTTTTATATTATTTTCCTTTATCAAAAGATCGGTTTCACCTATCTTGGAAAAATCGTAGGAATCAAACGCCTCAACCACGATACGACTGAAATTGAAATAGAACTTAGCCATCCTTTCACCTACGAATACGGGCAATTTGCCTTTCTAAAAATTTTCCAAAAAGGTTTTGAGACTGCTCCACATCCTTTCTCCATCTCTGGAGGAAAAGGACGAACTCTTTATTTTACGATAAAAAACTCTGGTGACCACACCAAGAATATCTATGACAATCTTCAAGTCGGTAGCAAGGTTGCTGTTGATCGCGCCTATGGGCATATGACTATGGAACACGGTCCAAAGCAGCAAATCTGGATTGCAGGTGGAATTGGAATGACACCCTTCATCTCTTATATCCGGGAGCATCCTATCCTAGACAGAAATGTCCGCTTCTACTATAGTTTCCGTGGGGAGGAAAATGCTGTCTACCTAGATCTACTTCGTGACTACGCCCGTCAAAATGCTAACTTTGACCTTCAGCTGGTCGATAGCAATGAAAAAGGATACCTGACTTTGGATCAAGAAGAAATCCCTGACCAGTCTACTGTTTATATGTGTGGACCTCTTCTATGATGAAGGCCCTTGCCAAGCAAATCAAGAAAAAGAATCCCAAAGCAAAACTCATTTACGAAGGTTTCAAGTTTAAATAAGATCATTGTCCCTCTAACACAAATGAGGGACTTTCTTTTCACTTTATTTCTCTCTTCTATGCTATACTTAGTTTAGTACATTCTTTGAGATTGGAGCCAGTATGAAAATCCATAAAACCGTGAATCCCATTGCCTATGAAAACACTTATTATCTGGAAGGGGACCAACACCTGATTGTGGTTGACCCAGGTAGCCATTGGAAAGCTATCCGCAAGACTATCGAAAAAATCAACAAACCAGTCTGCGCGATTCTCCTGACCCACACCCACTACGACCATATTATGAGTCTGGACTTGGTTCGTGATACTTTTGGAAATCCCCCAGTTTATGTAGCAGAGAGTGAAGCTAGCTGGCTTTATACACCTGTAGATAATCTCTCTGGTCTCCCTCGTCATGATGATATGGCAGACGTGGTCACAAAACCTGCAGAGCACACCTTTGTCTTTCATGAAGAATACCAGCTTGAGGAATTTTGTTTTACAGTTCTACCAACCCCAGGGCACTCTATCGGCGGCGTTTCCCTGGTCTTTCCTGATGCCCATCTTGTCTTGACCGGAGATGCTCTTTTCCGAGAAACCATCGGTCGGACAGACCTTCCTACAGGTAGCACGGAACAACTCCTTCATAGCATTCAGACGCAACTCTTCACCCTCCCTAACTACGATGTCTACCCTGGGCATGGTCCAGCTACGACTATCGCTCACGAAAGACCTTTAATCCCTTTTTCTAACAAGCAAAAAACCAAGGATAATTTCCTTGGTTTTTGTCTTACCAAATAATCACACGGTCCTCTGGTGAACGCCACATGCCGTCGCCTTCTTTGACATCATAGGTTATAAAGAAGTCATCGAAGTTTGGTACTTGCACATTGACACGGAGTTTGGCAGGCGCGTGCACGTCGACACTGGCCATGAGTTTCATCAACTCAGGACGGCCTTTCATACGCCAGATACGAGCAAAGTTGTGGAAGAATTCTTCAGCTGAGAAGTCTGGTTCTCTCTTGGCAGCTTCAAGGGCAGCAGCAATTCCTCCCAAGTCAGCAACGTTTTCAGACACGGTTAGTTTCCCGTTGATTCTTGCACCGTAAGATTCTTGCCCATCAAACTGGTCGATAACTTTCTGCGTTTTTTCTTTAAAGGCAGCATAGTCGCTTTCTGTCCACCAATCCTTGAGGCTACCATTTTCATCAAAGGACGCACCATTTGTGTCAAAGGCGTGAGAAATCTCGTGGGCAATAACAGCCCCAATACCACCGTAGTTGGCAGAAGACGACTGATGCAAGTCATAGAATGGAGCCTGCAAAATGGCCGCTGGGAAGACAATCAAGTTCTTCTGAGGATTGTAGTAGGCATTAACCATGTGAGCTGGCATCCCCCACTCCTTGTAGTCAACCGGTTGGTTCCACTTGCTCCAGCTGTGCTTGATTTCCACACGCGCAAAGGCTAGAGCATTCTCAAAGAGACTGGCAGTTTCATCCACTACTTTGTCCTTGTAGCGTTCTGGCAATTCCTCTGGATAACCGATATAAGGCTTGATGACATTGAGTTTGACAATGGCCTTATCACGCGTTTCAGGTGTGAGCCAGTCGTTCTTAGCCAAGCGTTCCTTATAAACGTCAATCATAGTTGCTACTTTTTCTCTACGTCTGCCTTGGCTTCTGGAGAGAATTTTTCATGCGCATACCAGAGACCAAGAGCTTGCTTGAAAGGACCTTGGGCCAAGTGATAAGCTGCCTTGACCTTGTCCTGTGCTTCTGGCACACCTGAAAGGGCACGTCCGTAGGCACCTGACAAAACACGAATCTCGTCAGTTAGATAGCTGGTTGAAAGATTGACCACAGCCAAAATCAAGGTTGCCTTAAGCAAAGGCCACGCTTCTTCACTATAAAATTGGTCTGCTGCTTGCCAGAAACGTTCCTCATCTACGATAACCTTATCTGGAGTTTGTCCAAGAACTGCTTGGAAGAAATCATCCAAAGGTAGGGCAGGGGCAAATTTCTTGAAATCTTCATAAGCGTATGGATGGTAGAGTTTGGCATATTCTGAACTTTCTTCGTTTGAAAGAACCACTGCTGCGATACGACGGTCCAATTCCAATCTCTTCTCTAGTAAGTCTTCGATTTCCTCATCTGAAAAATCATAGGCTTTGAGAAGATTTGCGCTACTTTCCTTCCAAAGCGTCAAGAGCTCCTCACGTTGAGGATGGTCTTCAGCATAGTAGGTTGTATCTGGCAAGATAGTTCCTGGTGCACTTGCCCAGAGAACATTGGTTCTGGCATCCATAAAGTCTGGTGATACTCCAAATGGAAGGAAGTTTGGTTTACCTGCTAGTTCAAACTCTGCCAGTTTGCTGGTAAAATCTGCAAAGCTCTCCAAATCTTGGTATTCCTTGAGCAGAGGAAGGACAGGCTTGATTCCATCTGCATCCCTCTTATCAAAATCACGTACCATACGATGGTACTTAACAAAATTTGCGAGGATAGCGTCCTCTGGAACATCTTCGCCTTCCAACCACTTGTCCGTAGTTGCCAGCATTAACTCTTCAATTTCCTCATCAAGGTCAATAAAGCCACCTGTTCGAGATTTATCAGCTGGAATAACAGCTGTTTTTTCCCATTCTCCATTGATTGCATCATAAAAATCGTCTTGATAACGTGTCATCTTGTTCTCGCTTTCATTTTTTCACTTATTCTTAGCTTAGCAAAAAAACACTTGGGAATGCAATTAAAAAAATGGTCTCTTTTTTTCTTCATTTTTTTCAGTTATTATTTTAAATTTTTTTAAAAAAATTAACTTGACTTAATTTTTTAATGTATATTAAAAGACAGGAGGAAAATAACTGTATGATACGTATCGAAAACCTCAGTGTCTCCTACAAAGAAACGTTGGCACTAAAGGATATTTCACTAGTGCTCCACGGACCAACTATTACCGGAATTATTGGTCCAAACGGTGCTGGAAATCAACTTTATTAAAAAGTATGTTGGGAATTATCCCACACGAAGGTCAGGCCTTTCTCGATGACAAAGAAGTCAAGAAATCTTTACATCGAGTTGCCTATGTCGAGCAAAAAATCCATATCGACTACAATTTCCCTATCAAGGTCAAGGAATGTGTCTCACTGGGACTCTATCCATCTATCCCGCTCTTCCACACTTTAAAGGCCAGCCACTGGAAAAAAGTGGCGGATGCACTTGAAATCGTTGGACTCTCAGACTATGCTGATCGCCAAATCAGTCAGCTCTCTGGAGGACAATTCCAACGTGTTTTGATTGCCCGCTGCTTAGTGCAGGAAGCTGACTACATCTTTTTAGATGAGCCTTTTGTCGGGATTGACTCGATCAGTGAAGAGATTATCATGAATACACTGAGAGACCTTAAAAAAGCTGGTAAAACAGTTCTCATCGTCCATCATGACCTCAGCAAAGTCCCTCATTATTTCGACCAAGTTATGCTTCTCAATCGAGAATTGGTTGCTATTGGTTCAACTGAAGAAACCTTTACCGAAGTCAATCTCAAAAAAGCTTATGGTAGTAAGCTCTTCTTTAATGGAGGTGACCTATGATAGTAGAATTTATCGATGGATTGCAACATTTCCATTTCCTACAAAATGCCCTGATAACAGCTATAGTCATCGGGGTGGTTGCTGGAGCCGTGGGATGTTTTATCATCTTACGTGGAATGTCTCTCATGGGGGATGCCATCTCTCACGCAGTTTTGCCCGGCGTAGCCCTTTCCTTTATCCTGGGAATTGATTTCTTTATTGGAGCGATCATCTTTGGCTTGATGGCTTCCATCATCATTACCTACATCAAGGGGAACTCTATCATCAAGAGTGACACTGCCATTGGTATTACCTTTTCATCTTTCTTAGCCTTAGGTGTCATCTTGATTAGTGTTGCCAAGAGTTCGACAGACCTCTTCCATATCCTTTTTGGGAATATCCTCGCTGTCCAAGATACGGACATGTGGATCACCATTGGTGTGGGGGCATTGATTCTCTTGATTATCGGGATTTTCTTTAAACAACTATTGATTACATCCTTTGACGAGCTTTTGGCTAAAGCCATGGGAATGCCCGTCAATTTCTATCACTACCTCCTCATGGTACTCTTGACCCTTGTGTCAGTCACTGCCATGCAAAGTGTTGGAACGATTCTTATCGTGGCCATGTTGATCACCCCAGCTGCGACGGCTTACCTTTATGCTAATAGCCTAAAGAGCATGATTTTTCTTTCATCAACCCTAGGGGCAACCGCTTCTGTTTTGGGACTCTTTATCGGCTATAGCTTCAACCTCGCAGCAGGATCCAGCATCGTGCTCACATCTGCCAGCTTCTTCTTAATCAGTTTCTTTATCTCTCCAAAGCAACGATACTTGAAACTAAAAAATAAAAAAATCAATAAATAAGGGGAAACCCTTCTGGAGGAATCTAATGAAAAAATTAGGTACATTGCTCGTTCTTTTTCTTTCTATCATTGGATTAGCTGCCTGTGCTAGTGGGAAAAAGATACAGCATCTACAAACCAAAAACTAAAGGTTGTAGCGACTAACTCTATCATTGCTGATATTACTAAAAATATCGCTGGTGACAAGATTGATCTTCATAGTATCGTTCCTGTTGGTCAAGACCCACACGAGTACGAACCACTTCCTGAAGACGTAAAGAAAACTTCTGAGGCTGACCTCATTTTCTATAACGGTATCAACCTTGAAACAGGTGGCAATGCTTGGTTTACCAAATTGGTCGAAAATGCCAAGAAAACTGAAAACAAAGACTACTATGCAGTCAGCGAAGGCGTTGATGTTATCTACCTTGAAGGCCAAAACGAGAAAGGCAAAGAAGACCCACACGCTTGGCTCAACCTTGAAAATGGGATAATTTATGCTAAAAATATCGCTAAACAGTTGATTGCAAAAGACCCTAGCAACAAGGAATTCTACGAAAAAAATCTCAAAGACTATACTGAAAAGCTAGACAAACTGGACAAGGAAGCTAAAGAGAAATTTAACAATATCCCTGCTGAGAAAAAACTCATTGTAACCAGCGAAGGATGCTTCAAATACTTCTCTAAAGCTTACGAAGTTCCAAGTGCCTACATCTGGGAAATCAACACAGAAGAAGAAGGAACACCTGAACAAATCAAGACCTTGGTTGAAAAACTTCGCCAAACAAAAGTTCCATCACTCTTTGTTGAATCAAGTGTCGATGACCGTCCAATGAAGACTGTTTCACAAGACACAAATATTCCAATTTACGCACAAATCTTCACTGACTCAATCGCTGAAGAAGGTAAAGAAGGTGACAGCTACTACAGCATGATGAAATACAACCTTGACAAGATTGCTGAAGGTTTGTCTAAGTAATCCATTAAAAACGTCGTTCTCACATGAACAGGCGTTTTTTATCGCTTAATTTCCAGTCAAATCATTGGAAAAATCTGACAATTCTCGGTAAAATAAAAGAAAAAAGAATGGAGTAGTTTCATGACCACTTTTCTCGGAAATCCTGTAACCTTTACAGGTAAACAACTGCAAGTCGGAGACAAGGCACTTGACTTTTCTCTTACGACAACCGATCTCTCTAAAAAAACGCTAGCTGACTTTGATGGAAAGAAAAAAGTCTTGAGTGTTGTCCCTTCTATCGATACTGGGATCTGCTCAACGCAAACACGTCGCTTCAACCAGGAACTTGCCAACCTTGACAACACCGTCGTTCTTACCGTTTCTATGGACCTACCATTTGCTCAAGGACGCTGGTGTGGGGCTGAAGGTCTTGACAATGCTATCATGCTTTCAGACTACTTCGACCATTCTTTCGGACGCGATTATGCGCTCTTGATCAACGAATGGCATTTCCTTGCACGTGCCGTCTTTGTTCTCGATACTGACAATGTCATCCGTTATGTAGAATACGTTGACAATATCAACACGGAGCCAGACTTTGAAGCTGCTATTGCTGCAGTTAAAGAACTAGACTAAAATCACAAGCATTATGACAGAAAGCTAGAGAAATCTAGCTTTTTTTGGTATACTAGATGGAGAGAATGAACAAGAGGAAACGAATGACTCCAAATAAAGAAGATTATTTAAAATGTATTTATGAAATCGGTACGGACATGCAAAAAATCACCAACAAAGAAATTGCTGCCCGTATGCAGGTCTCTCCGCCTGCTGTAACAGAGATGATCAAACGCATGAAAAGTGAAAGTCTCATCCTCAAGGACAAGGAGAATGGCTATCTATTAACAGATATCGGCCTCGAACTGGTTTCTGAGCTCTATCGCAAACACCGGTTGATTGAAGTCTTTCTAGTCCACCATCTTGACTATACCAGCGATCAAATCCACGAGGAAGCTGAAGTTCTAGAGCACACTGTATCCGACCTCTTCGTAGAGAGACTGGATAAACTGCTGGGTTTCCCTAAAACCTGTCCCCACGGAGGAACCATCCCAGCCGAGGGAGAGCTCTTGATTGAAATCAATAACCTGCCACTAACGGCCGTACAGGAAGCTGGAACCTATCTCCTGACTCGTGTTCATGATAGTTTTGAACTACTCAAATATCTAGAAAAGCACGCAATTCATATCGGTGACCAACTCCAAGTCAAGCAGTTTGATGGCTTCAGTAATACCTTCACTATCCTCAGTAAAGACGAGGATTTACAAGTAAGTATGGACATTGCCAAACAACTCTATGTCGAAAAAATCGACTAATTTCTCAAGTACCCCAACCACCCCTGAAAATTTTATTTTCAGGGTTTTATTTCTATCATTTGATTTTACTTTCATTTAGTTGTAGAATATTTGTTAAAAAAAAGAAAGATAGTTTAACATATGAAAAAATCACTAAAAATTTTTGCGACATCCAAATGGTTTGACCTTTTCGGGGTTGCTTTGGTCGTTGGGATTGCGATTGCATCTGGTTACCTCAACTCACGTCTCGACAAATTTGTAGACTGGGGACCATGGACTGTACTTGTTCCCTTTGGATTGATTTCCGTAACCAACGTTGGGATTTCCATGTTGTCCACTCGTTTCACGGGAAAATTAAGCAAATGGGGAAATTACTTTGGCATTGTCAATACGATTTTGTCTGGTACCATTGATTATATCCTTGGAAATAAGGCGGCCATTATCACCTATCCTGTTACCTTTCTCATCTATACCTTTGCTATTAAGAAATGGGAAGCTTCGAAAGAAGGTAGACCCAACCAAATGAGCCAAAAACAGGTAAAATTGGCAGCCATCATCATTTCAATCATCGCCTTCCTCTTTGCCTTTGTGACCAACTATATCGGCTATGGAGGAAAGATGAATCTCCTTGCCTACGTGACAACTATTGCCTTTGCACTGTCCCTCATTGCCAATGCTTTAAACGCATTAAAACTGACAACTCAGTGGGGATTTTGGTTGATTTACAATTTTGTGCAGCTGACAAAGGCTGGCATTCAAGGCAACTTCGCTAATATCGGTAAATACATCTTTTATATCCTCAATGCAATCGGAGCTTTATTTGTCTGGAATGACAAAGAAGATAGATAACAGAAGGAAACTCAAATAAAGAAAGCAAGACGACTTAATAGAATCTTCCTTCTACTATTTATTATCATTTTATACTCTTCGAAAATCTCTTCAAACCACGTCAGCTTCGCCTCGCCGTAGATATATGTAACTGACTTCGTCAGTCTTATCTACAACCTCAAAGCAGTGCTTTGAGCAACCTGTGGCTAGCTTCCTAGTTCGCTTTTTGATTTTCATTGAGTATTAGTTGTAACTCTCATTCGTTTGGTGTAGAATGAAGCTAGATAAAAGAGGGAGGTTTTCCTATGAAAAAGCTCTTTAGACTACACTTCGCAGCCATTGCAGTCAGCGATTTGCTACTATTGCTAACTTTCAGATCCCGATACGAACTTTTTTTGGAGAAAGGCCTGGTTTTTTGCTTCATTTTCATCCTTGCTCAAGGACTACTGCTGTCTCGCTTGGTCTTCCGACTCAAAAAACATTTCTCTGAGATTTATCCTCAAATCAATAAAAAGATTCGCTTCTACTATTTAGGGGTTCTCTCCATTGATTTTCTATTTTTTGTCCTTTTAGCCTTCGTTAGTTCTCATCGTTTTTCATCTCTTATGCCAATTGTCACTGCTTTCCATTCTACTTTTTATTATACGACGACTAACTACCTAAGAGAAAACTATCCCGACTTTTACAACAAACACATCACCTTCTGGGAGTGTCTATAAACAAAAACCAAGCCAGCTGGGCTTGGTTTTCTTATCTATTTTTAGTATCAAGAATGATGGTAACTGGCCCATCATTTACCAGCTCCACCTGCATATCCGCTCCAAAGATGCCTGTCTGAACAGGCACTTCCTGAGCTAGCTTTTGGTTGAAAGCCTCATAGAAGGCAGCTGCCATATCCGGCTTGGCTGCACCTGTAAAGGCGGGGCGATTGCCTTTCTTAGTATCCGCAAAGAGGGTAAACTGGGAAATAGAAAGGATTTCTCCTTCAATATCCTTGACAGATAGGTTCATTTTCCCTTCCGCATCAGAAAAAATCCGCATGTTGACGAGCTTTCTCACAGCATAGTCCAAATCTTCCTCTTGGGCCTCTGGACCAACACCGACCAGCAATAAGAGTCCCTGATTGATCTTTCCATGAACCTGACCTTCGATACTGACTTGAGCTTTTTTAACCCGTTGGATAATGATTTTCATAATAGCCTTTCTAGTAAGAGCTAGGACAATTAGCCGTTGGTCCGTTTGACGGAGTAAACCTCTGGTACACTTTTAATCTTATCAACGACCGTGGTCAGTGTAGAGAGGTTGGAAATACCAAAGGAGACATGGATATTGGCAAATTTCATATCCTTGGTTGGTTGAGCATTAACGGTTGAGATATTCTTAGTTGTGTTGGAGAGAACTTGCAGAACATCATTTAAGAGCCCTGTACGGTTGAGACCATAGATATCGATGTGGGCGGTGTATTCCTTGCTTGAGAATTGATCTTCCCACTCCACATCAAGGAGACGTTGCTCGTAGTTTTCTTGGGCACGGAGATTCATACAGTCCACACGGTGAATAGCTACACCGCGTCCCTTAGTAATGTAGCCGACAATGTCGTCACCCGGCACTGGATTGCAACACTTGGCAATACGAACGAGGAGGCCTGAAGCACCTTCAATGACCACACCACCCTCATGCTTGACCTTGATGGTTTCTTTGTTCTCGACCTTAACTTCGCCACCTTTGACAAGCTCTTCTGCCTCCGCCTTGGCCTTAGCGCGTTCTTCCTCACGACGTTCCTTTTCGGTCAAGCGGTTAAAGACGGTAATAGCGCCAATTTCTCCAAAACCAATGGCTGCGTAGAGAGCCTCCTCTGTCTTGTAGCTGGTCTTTTGAAGAACCTCATCCATATGGCGCTTGTCCATGAATTTATTGGCTACATAGCCGTTTCTTGGAACTGGGCCATCAACATCTCACGGCCCTTGTTAACGGATAATTCCTTGTCTTGATTTTTAAAGAACTGACGAATCTTGTTGCGCGCCTTGCTGGTCTTGACCATGTTGAGCCAGTCACGACTCGGACCAAAGGAGTTGGGATTGGTGATAATTTCAACCTGATCCCCTGTCTTGAGCTTGGTTGTCAGTGGAACCATACGGCCATTGACCTTGGCACCTGTCGCTTTTTCACCGACTTTGGTATGGATTTCATAGGCAAAGTCAATCGGTCCTGAATCTTTTGGTAGGGAGCGAACCGCACCATCTGGAGTAAAGACGTAAATCTCCTCCGCCAGATAGTTCTCTTTAACAGAGTCCACAAATTCCTTGGCATCATCAGCCTGGTCTTGGAGCTCCATCATCTCCTTGATCCAGTTCATTCCAATAGCAGATTCCTTGCTGTTGACCTGCCCTTTAATACCTTTCTTATAAGCCCAGTGAGCTGCTACCCCGTACTCAGCCACCTCGTGCATTTCCTTGGTCCGAATCTGGAATTCAATCGGCCCTTTTGGTCCATAAACGGTTGTATGGATAGACTGGTAACCGTTGGCCTTACGATTGGCGATATAGTCTTTGAAGCGACCTGGCATAGGTTTCCAAAGTTCATGCACATAACCCAGCATGGCGTAAACATCACTCTGGGTATCTAAGATACAGCGAATGGCAATCAGATCATAAATTTCCTCAAAGCGTTTCTTCTTATCCTGCATCTTGCGGTAAATCGAATAGATATGCTTAGGACGACCATAGATTTTCCCTTTGAGATTGCGTTCGGTAGCATAGTCCTCCAACTTGGTTACGACTTCATCGACCAGAGCCTCACGTTCTCTGCGTTTTTCCTTCATCATGTGGGTGATTTTGTAAAACTCAGTTGGATTGAGGTAACGGAAAGATAGATCTTCCAACTCCCACTTGACACTGGAAATCCCTAGACGATGAGCAAGTGGTGCGTAAATTTCCATGGTTTCTCTGGAGATCCGTTCTTGCTTGTCCTTTCGAAGGTGTTTGAGAGTCCGCATATTGTGCAAACGGTCCGATAATTTAACCAAGATAACACGGATATCCTCAGACATGGCCATAAGCATCTTGCGGTGATTTTCCGCCAATTGTTCCTCAAGTGATTTGTACTCAACCTTACCAAGTTTGGTCACCCCATCAACGATAATCCGAACATCATGACCGAACTCTCTTTCCAAATCATCCAGTGTCGCATCTGTGTCTTCAACCACGTCATGCAAAAACCACAGGCAACGGTTACGGCATCCAGCTTGAGCTTAGCCAGAATCCCTGCTACCTGAATGGGATGGATAATATAGGGCTCACCTGATTTCCGAAACTGCCCACTATGACAATCAACTGCGTAAATCAATGCTTTTTGTACAAAAGCAACGTCTTCCTTTGTTAAATATTCTCTCGTTAAAGCGACTACCTGATCGCCCGTCAAATTCACTTCTTTCGGCATCTATACTCTCCAATTCTTCCTACCATTTTATCACTTTTTTAAGAATATTAAAACTAGAAAAGCCTGTTTTCATGCCGAGCCTGTGCATTTAAAAGAAAAAACACTGCAAGAGAAACTCTGCAGTGCTTTGCTATTCTATTTATCTTAGTAGACTGTTTTTTCAGTTTCTACATCGAAGAAGTGTGCTTTGTTCAAGTCAAATCCAAGTTCAACTGTTGCACCTGTTTGCAAGTAGTCACGAGCATCCACTTTTGCAACAAATTCATCTTTACCAACTTGGCAGTAAAGGTGAGATTCTGAACCAAGCAATTCTGATACGGAGATAGTAGCTTTGACAACTGATTCTGGGAATGTTTCAAGGAAAGCAGGTTCTGCATTCACATCTTCTGGACGGATACCGAAGATCAATTCTTTTTCTTCGTAGCCTTTGTCACGAAGAACTTTCAAAGCACCTTCTGGCACTTTCAAGCGGAAACCGTCAGAAACAATTTCGCTACCAACCAATTTCACATTGATGAAGTTCATAGCTGGGCTTCCGATGAATCCTGCTACAAATTTGTTAACTGGGTTTTTGTAAACTTCTTGAGGTGTACCGATTTGTTCTACACGTCCGATAGTACCGGTACCAGCAGGGTTCTTAGTTGCTGACATGATAACGATACGGTCCGCAAGTGTCATCGCTTCTGTTTGGTCGTGCGTTACGTAGATAGTTGTAGCTCCGATACGACGGTGAATCTTCGCAATTTCAGCACGCATAGATACACGAAGTTTGGCATCCAAGTTTGACAAAGGTTCGTCCATCAAGAACACTTTTGCATCACGGACGATGGCACGACCCATGGCAACACGTTGACGTTGACCACCTGAAAGGTCAGCAGGTTTACGATCCAAGAATTCTTTCAAACCAAGGATTGCTGCTGCTTCTTGAACACGTTTGTCGATGTCTTCCTTGCTGTATTTACGCAATTTCAAACCGAAAGCCATGTTGTCATATACAGTCATGTGTGGGTAAAGAGCGTAGTTTTGGAATACCATGGCGATGTCACGGTCTTTTGGAGCTACGTCGTTGACAACCACGCCATCGATAGATGCCGTACCTTCTGTAATGTCTTCAAGACCAGCAATCATACGAAGAGTTGTTGATTTACCACATCCTGAAGGACCTACGAAAACGATAAATTCTTTGTCTTTGATGTCCAAGTTGAAATCTTCAACTGAGTAGTGTTCGCTGTTTGGATATTTTTTGTAAATGTTTTTAAGATTTAATTCTACCATGGAAGGTGAACTCCTTTTATTTTTTGATAGTTTCATTATAAATGAAAACGCTTTACATTTCTATGGCAAGGTGACCAAAAAAATAAAAAAGTTCTGTGCAACTTGCACAAAACTTTAGAGAATATCTGGTAAAATCAACTGATAACACAAGGTAAGATCCGTTAACTCCTTCAACTGAAGTCCTGTTAACTCTTCCCATTTATCAATCTTATATTGGAGAGAATTGCGGTGCAGATAGAGTTGCTGGGCTGTTTTAGTCAGAACAGCACTGTTTTCCCAAAGAGAAAGAATGATTTCCTGAATCTGATCCTGATCCAAAATCATCTGGTGCAGGCATTCTTTAATGACTCTCGAGTCCACTAGCCTTTCTCCCATACTCCACAGATAGAGCTGTGAAAAGGTGTGTACACCTTGGTGACCTTGGCGCCACCAAGTCTTAAACAAATCTCGCTCCGCTTTGATCAAGTCTGATAGGGCTTGAGAGCCTGTCTGAAACCACACCTGCCCCAACATGATAGACAGACGAAGGTCAAAGTCATACTCAACCGCTTCAATCGTATCAGATAAGATTGAGCGAACAGAGGTGTACTTATCTTGTTGAAGCACAAATACATAATCCTGAGCCCCGACCTGCAATACTGTCTGGCAGTTGGGAAAAAGAGTCCGCATCATGTCTAGCCAAGAGGATAGATTTTCCTGTTGGAAATAGGAAAGATGGCAATAAACCAGCTGAATCTTTTTGAAAGTTTGTGGTGCCTGCCCCTTCCCCTCAATCAGATAGGGATACCAAGGATTGAGCGAACGAGCCTGCTCTTGCTGGGTCAAAAGGGCAACCAGCTGCTTTTCACGCTCGCTGAGCCCAGCTTCCTCCAGTAAAATCCACTGCTTAGAAGCTAAAGGGAGAGTGAGATAGCCCGGTTTCTCTACTGGCTGATCTGAAATCTGAGCCTCAGGAAACCAGTCTTGTAATTCCTTTGCAATCATATTCTAGCCCTCCACTTTTTGGATGCACCAAGAAATTATGGTCTCTAGACGCTCCAGATTTTCAGTCAGATGGAGATAGCCCATGACTGCTTCAAAACCTGTAGACATGCGGTAAGTCACCACATCAGCATTTTTAGCCTTTGTGTGGCTATTGGTATTGCGACCACGTTTATAGATTTCTTCTTCTTTTTCCGTCAGGACTTGCTCCTCCAACATGAGGGCAATCAAGCGAGCCTGAGCCTTGGCTGAGACATACTTAGTCGCCTCTTGGTGGAGTTTGTTGGGTTTGGTCATGCCTTTACGGATGAGATGGCGACGGATATACATGGAGTAAACTGCATCTCCTTCAAAAGCTAGCGCAATCCCGTTAATGAGATTGACATCAATCACGAGTCCACCTCACTCCATCCTTGGTATCAAGGAGCTTAATTCCTTGAGTCGCTAATTGGTCACGGATTTGGTCTGCTGTCGCAAAGTCACGATTGGCACGCGCTTCTTGACGTTTTTGGATCAAAGCTTCAATCTCTGCATCCAAAACTTCCTCAACAAAGACAATCCCAAAGACCTCCAACATATCCGCAAGAGCTTCCTTAACACTTGCATCATAGTTTCCTGAGTTGATCCATTTGGCCATTTCAAAGACAACTGTGATACCGTTGGCGGAGTTGAAATCCTCATCCATAGCGGCAACAAACTTGTCTTTAAAAGCTTGTAACTCTTGGGTATCCACGTTTCCTGTAAATGGTTGTTCGTAAGTGTTCTTCAGATATTTGAGATTAGTTTCGGCGTCTCGCACTGCTTTTTCGGTAAAGTTGATAGGCTTACGGTAATGCTGAGTCGCAAAGAAGAAACGCAACACTTGCCCATCGAGGGTTTTGAGGGCATCGTGTACGGTTATAAAGTTGCCCAAGGACTTAGACATCTTAACATTGTCGATATTGACAAAGCCATTGTGCATCCAGTAGTTAGCAAAAGTCTTGCCTGTTTTTGCTTCTGACTGGGCAATTTCGTTGGTATGGTGAGGAAACTCCAAATCAGCTCCACCACCGTGGATATCAATGGTATCTCCCAAAATCTCTGTCGACATGACTGAACATTCAATATGCCAACCCGGACGACCAGGTCCCCAAGGGCTATCCCAGGAAATCTCGCCTGGCTTTGCAGCTTTCCAAAGGGCAAAGTCTACAGGATTTTCCTTGCGAGCCGTTTCTTCATCGGTACGACCTGAAGCACCCAGCTCCAAATCTTCCAAGGTTTTATTGGCCAATTTAGCATAGTTGTGAGATTTTTCCACGCGGAAGTAAACATCTCCTTGACTCTCGTAAGCATAACCTTTTTCAATCAAGACTTCCACAAAACGAATGATGTCCGCCATAAACTCCACCACACGCGGATGGCGAGTCGCAGGTTTCACGCCCAAAGCTGTCACATCCTCACGAAAGGCAGCGATGTACTTGTCCGCAACCTCCAGAGGCGTGATACCTTCTTCCTTGGCACGGTTGATAATCTTATCGTCTACATCTGTAAGTTGGAAATATAGGCAACTTCGTAGCCACGGTATTCGAAATAACGACGAATGGTATCAAAAGCCACCGTCGAACGGGCATTCCCTACGTGAATATAGTTGTATACCGTTGGCCCACAGACATACATGCGAACCTTTCCTTCTTCGATTGGGACAAATTCTCGCAAATCACGAGACATGGTGTCGTAAATTTTAATCATGCGGTCCACTCCCTTCTCTATTTCTGACTTTTTCGGCTGAAAACCAGCTCTGCAAATGGGCCAAATTGTCTGAGGCTATCCAGTTGGTAAAAGCGCTGCCCTTCCTCTTGGGTAAAGAGGGGAACCCCCTTTCCTAGGATAAGGGGTGCTATCTGAATAATGAGGTGGTCGAAAAGATCCGCATCCAAGAGCGGTCCTACTAAGGAATTACCACCAATCACAAAGACATTTTTGCCTTTGTCAATCTGGCGAACAAAGTCCACCACATCCCCAGCTACTGGCTGGTAATTGCTGACAGGCAGGTGCCTATCATGCGTAAAGACATAGTTTTCCGTAGCTTGATAAAAACTTTCTACATCTTGCAAATCTTGGATTTCCTCAAAGGTCCGCTTGCCCATGATGGTGATATCCATTTGCCTGTAAAAGTCATCATAGCCTGTATCCTCTACAGAACCAAGCTGATGCAGCCAGTCTATCCTGTGCTGACTGTCTGCCAAGTAGCCATCCATGGTGATACAGCCGTAAAAATATACTGCCATTCTTGTAGTTACCTTTCTAGTTCCTTGGCTATTATCAAAGCGATAGTGAAGAAAGTCATGGCATCAGCTGTCCGCTCTTCATGGCGGGCATCCCAGGTTCGGTTATGATGATCCACATAGTCAGCTGTGTAGAAGAACTGATAGACTTTACTCTTGCGAAATTGACTCCAAGCCATGATAGCTGAAGCTTCCATGTCCACCACTTGTGCACCAGCAGCCAAGCGACGCTTGACCTTATCAGGCGTTTCTCGATAAAAGGCATCAGTCGTCCAAGCCTTTGTTCGAATGTGCTCAATGCCAGATTTGTTCAAAGCTTCTTCCATGGTTAAGAGCAAAGTTTCGTCATAAGCTATCTCATCACTTGGAGGAGCGTAATGATAACTTGTACCTTCATCACGTAGAGCTGAACTTGGTAGGATAATCTTATCTGCCTGAATAGACTGATCTAGAACTCCGCAAGAACCCAACACAATAAAGTTCTTAAATCCTCTTGCTTTGAGTTCTTCTAAGAGCCCAACAACCATCGGGGCTCCAATCGTAGCTATAGCAACTGCTACCTTACTCCCATCCTTTTCATAGATATACCATGGAAATCTACCATTTAGATTGGTTAGATAGCCACCTTCGTAAACATCTTCAAACTGCTTTACTCGTTCAATGATTTCTCCATTAAAAGATAAAATGATCGTGTCACAGATTTCTCCACCACCACGAATACTTCGATCAGTTGGTTCGATAACAGCAGGTACATTTTCGAATTCTTCTAATAGCATTTTTCTACTCTTTCTCATTCAAATAAACTACCTGTGTCTGTTTGACAAAGCCGATTTTTTCATACAAGCGCTTGGCACCTACGTTGCTGTCCTCTACTGCAATCTGAAATTCCTTATCATTTTGCTCAATCAGTTGGTTGACTAGGGATTTTGCTAAATAGCTTCCGTAGCCTTTGCCACGTTCAAGTTCTGATATTGCTAAACCGTAGAAGTAATTCGTATTAGTCGATAAATCTACCGTGCAAGTCCCAATAACCTGACCGTCTTTTAATAAAATATATAGGCGACTTTCTGAATCCTTCAGAGCTTCAGCGACATATCTATCCACAACTTCTCTCGATTCATGTTCCTCTGAAAATGCCTGAAATTTTAACTGGCTAATTTGCTCCTGATACGAACTATCTGCTAACAAAACTTCAAGATTAGAAACAGTTACTAACTGATAAGGTCTTCTATCCTTACCTAACCAGGTTTCTGTCTCTTCATCCTCGACCAATCCCCAGTTGCTGACAAAATCAGGATGACCCTCTAGAAAAATACGTTCTGTCTGAAAAGTAACTGAACGAATAGGGAAAGAAGCCGTTTCTTTCTCAAAACTCGTAAACAAAGCACGCGCAATTCCCTGACGGCGATGATTTGGATGAACCAGTATCGTCACTTCCACATCTTGGTCATCAGCATAGACAGTTAATAGACCAACAAGTTCGCCTTTTTCATAATAAAGGAAAAAGGCGGGCATGTTTGGGTCAAAATTAAGCATGTTAGAAAGATAGGGATCACGATAAGTTCCATCATAGGCTTGGCAACAGTCAATTAGTTTTTTCGCTTCAAATAACTCTTCTTGGCTCAACTTATTTCTTGCTTGAATCATATAGCTATCTTCTACAACCCCGACGATCTGTGACTGGCTTCTTTAGCCTGCTCGAGTTTATTGACGTAGTACTCTCGTTTTTCTTCGACTTCGTGGATCGTTGGTTCATCCTTCTGTCCATGAACTCGGACGATCTTAGCTGGAATACCGACAACTGTCACATCACTAGGTACGTCTGCCACGACTACTGCAGCAGCACCGACTTTGGCATTTTCACCGATTTCCACTGGTCCGATGACTTGGGCATGGGCTGATATGAGAGCTCCTTTACGCACAGTCGGATGGCGTTTGCCAACATCCTTACCAGTCCCACCAAGAGTCACTCCGTGATAGAGAAGAACGCCTTTTTCAACAATCGCCGTCTCTCCAATCACCAAGCCAGAACCATGGTCGATAAAGACACCTGATTCTATCTGAGCACCCGGATGAATCTCAATCTGAGTCCAAAAGCGCCAAAACTGACTATGCAGCCGAGCCAGGAGTTTGAAGCCGTGCTTCCAGAGAAAATGCGAGAAACGGTGGGCAGCTAAGGCCTTGACACCTGGATAAGTCAGCAAAACTTCCAAACTGTTGCGTGCCGCTGGATCATTTTCTTTTACAATATCAATGGTTTCGCGCCACCATCCCATACATTTCTCCTTTTCTTATTCTAAATCTTTTGGTGTTTCTGTAAATTCTTTCTTAGGTTTGTGGTCCTTGTGATGACGTGGACGGTGAGGTCGCTCAGACTTTTCGCCTTTTTCATCATGATCAGGTTTTGGAGGACGAGGAAGAAGAGCCTTCATAGAGGCATCGATACGGCCTTTTTCATCAATCTTGATAACCTTAACGTCGACTTCATCACCGATAGCTACCAAATCTTCGACACGGTTGGTACGAGTCCAAGCCATTTCAGAAATGTGCACAAGTGCATCTGTCTTATCAAAGAGGTTGACAAAGGCACCAAATTTCTCGATACGAACAACCTTAGCATGGTAAACTTCATCCACTTTGGCTTCACGAACCAAGCCAGCGATGATTTCTTTGGTTCGGTTAATAGCAGCTTGGTCGCTAGAGTAGATAGAAACATTACCTTCTTCGTCGATATCAATCTTAACGCCTGTTTCAGCGATAATCTTGTCGATGGTTTCTCCACCCTTACCGATGACAATCTTGATCTTGTCCACATCAATCTTGATGGTGTCAATTTTTGGAGCAGTTGGAGCCAATTCTGGACGAACTTCTGGAATAGTTGCTTGAATCACATCAAGGATTTCAAAACGCGCTTTCTTGGCTTGGGCAAGGGCTTCTGTCAAGATTTGTGCAGTAATCCCTTGGATCTTGATATCCATTTGAAGGGCTGTAATCCCGTCACGAGTACCGGCAACCTTAAAGTCCATGTCTCCAAAGTGGTCTTCCAAACCTTGGATATCTGTCAATACAGTGTAGTTATTTCCATCTGAGATAAGTCCCATGGCAATACCAGCTACTGGCGCCTTGATTGGCACACCACCAGCCATAAGGGCGAGCGTTCCCGCACAGATAGAGGCTTGAGAAGATGAACCGTTTGATTCTAACACTTCAGCTACCAAGCGAATCGCGTATGGAAATTCTTCCAAACTTGGCAAGACTTGAGCAAGAGCACGTTCACCGAGAGCCCCATGACCAATTTCACGACGACCAGGCGCACCGTAACGACCAGTTTCCCCTACAGAGTATTGAGGGAAGTTATAGTGGTGCATAAAGCGTTTCTTGTACTCTGGATCCAAACCATCAATGATTTGAGTTTCACCCATTGGAGCCAAAGTCAAAACTGAAAGAGCCTGAGTTTGTCCGCGAGTGAAGAGACCTGAACCGTGCACACGAGGAAGGAAGTCAACAACCGCATCCAAAGGACGGATTTCATCGACCTTACGCCCGTCAGGACGCACCTTGTCTTCTGTAATCAAACGGCGCACTTCAGCGTGTTCCATTTGTTCCAAGATTTCAGCCACATCACGCATAATACGGTCAAATTCTTCGTGGTCTGCATATTTTTCTTCATACACCGCAGTCACTTGGTCTTTAACTGCTTGAGTCGCAGCTTCTCGAGCCAATTTTTCTTCTACTTGGACAGCTTTTTGGAGGTCACTGTTGTAGGCTGCGATGATTTCAGCCTGCAAGTCAGCGTCTACATGAAGCAATTCCACTTCTGCTTTTTCCTTACCAACTGCCGCAACGATTTCTTCTTGGAAGGCAATCAATTCTTTGACTGCTTCGTGCCCTTTGAGAAGGGCTTCCAACATGATTTCTTCTGACAATTCTTTGGCACCAGACTCTACCATGTTGATGGCGTGTTTGGTACCAGCTACTGTCAATTCAAGGAGAGATTGCTCTGCTTGTTCTTGCGTAGGGTTGATGATGATTTGACCATCTACATAGCCCACTTGCACCCCAGCAATTGGTCCGTCAAACGGAATATCTGAGATAGAAAGTGCCAAGGATGAACCAAACATAGCCGCCATTGGAGCAGAGGCATTTTCATCATAAGAAAGGACGGTGTTGATAACTTGGACTTCGTTACGGAAACCTTCCGCAAACATAGGACGGATTGGACGGTCAATCAAACGCGCTGTCAAAGTCGCATCTGTTGAAGGACGTCCTTCACGTTTCATAAGCCACCAGGAAACTTCCCAGCCGCATACATTTTTTCTTCGTAGTTGACTTGAAGAGGGAAGAAATCCCCAGTTGCCATTTTCTTAGACATAACGGCAGCAGTCAAGACAGTTGACTCACCGTAACGCACGACAACAGAGCCATTTGCTTGCTTAGCAACCTGACCAGTCTCTACAATTAACTCACGACCCGCAAAAGTCGTTTGAAACACTTGTTTTGTCATTTTAATCCCCTTTGGATTGATGAAATTATACGCCTTGCCTACAAAGATCAAGATACTAAGCCGTTAAGCAACTCAAAGGAAAATAGGAAATCGAACGACGGAGCGACTGCTCCTAGGTAGATTTATCTTTTTCCACAGAGTTGTAGGCGTGTTCAATTAATCAAGATATTTTGGACGGTTAGGCTTGCCGAACATTTCTGTAGAAAAATAGGAAGGTGACGCCGCACTCGATGAGTGCTAGGAAGCTTATCTTTTTTCCTAAGAAATGAGACCAAAATTCAATTAAGTATCTTTTTGATAGTTCCCTGAAATAGTGTGAACTGGAGGTAAAATTATCCAGTGGATGATTTTAGAAATCCAGGGAATTTCATCCCTAATTTTTGAGCCAAATGTTTCAAAAATCTCGTCTTAGATAATAACATTGTTATCATCTAAGATACCACTATAGCGTAAAAATATCTTTTTAATACTCACTTCGTTCGTATTTTTTTATAGACACCTATTATCAGGTTTTAATAAAAAACTTCTATAACTTAAATACCCTCATCTTTGTATCAAGTACGTACAGAGTCTATTTTATCATATTTTTCTTAAAAAGTGCGGGCTTTTCTATTAAAAAGGAACCATTCCCCTCACCTGAGAAGAATGGTTTGCTTTTTATTATCCTAAAGACTGATGGTTAAACAAGGCATGGGTTGCTTGATGGATGTATTTTGCTGTTTCAGCATTGTTCATGGTGTAGAGATGCACACCTGCGACATCCTGGGTTACCAAGTCCACGATTTGATCCACTGCATAGGCAAGTCCTGCTGCTCTGAGCGACTCAGGGTCATGCTCATACTTGTCTAAGATAGCCTTAAATTTACGTGGAAGATGGATATTCTCACAAGTCTTCAAGAGACGAAGCGCTTGATTACGGTTAAGAATGGGCATGATCCCCGCATGAATAGGAACATCAATCCCTGCCAAGGTACACTTGTCTTGAAAATCGTAGAAGCGCTCATTGTCAAAGAAAAGTTGCGTTACAAGGCTTGAACAACCTGAATCCACTTTCTTCTTGAGGTTTGAATATCCGAGATTTGGTTTGGAGAGTCAGGGTGCCCCTCTGGGTAGCAAGCGCCAATAATATCAAAGTGAGGGGCTTGTTCCTTGATGAACTCGATCAAATCCGTTGCGTAGCGGAAATCCTTTTGTGGTTCCACATCAGGGATGATATCCCCACGCAAGGCCAAGATTTTCTGTACCCCAACCTTATCCAAGTCTGCAATGGTTTCAGCAACTTTGTCCTTGGTCAGATAGATAGCTGGCAAGTGGGCAATGGTTGGAATCGCCAAGTCATTCTGGATAAAGTCAGCCAAACGAACCGTTGTTTCCTTGATATTAAATTTATTATTGCTGGCAGTCACACTGATAAAGTGCGGTGTCAGCTCCCGCATATCCTGCAAGGCTGAAATAATTTTATCATTACCCACAGCTGGGTTTGGAGGGAACACTTCAAATGAAAGTGACGGAGTTTGGCGTGACATAGTCATTATCCTTTTCTTTTTGATTTCATGATTGCTGAGCCAGCTAGGGCCAAGCAGTTCCTTGATCAGTCAGTGTCACGAGAGAAATCTTATCTTATAATTTCTCACGCGCAGCTTTTGCTGCTTCGACAAGGCGGATCAAGCTTTCTTTTTGTTTCTGGAATACCGCGTGTTTTCAAACCACAGTCAGGGTTGATCCAAACTTTCTTGCTTGGAACTTTGGCAAGAATAGCATCGATTGTGTGGTCGATTTCGCCTTCATTAGGCACACGAGGAGAGTGGATATCGTAAACCCCAGGTCCCACTTCTGTTTGGAAGTTTCGCTTTGAGTTCGTCCAAGATTTCAAGGTTTGAACGGCTTGCTTCAAAGGAAATAACGTCCGCATCCATGTTGTCGATAGCTGGGATGATATCTGTAAATTCTGAGTAACACATGTGAGTGTGGATTTGAGTGTCTGGCGCTACTGTTGAGTGTACCAAGCGGAAGGCAGGAATAGCCCAGTCAAGGTAGTCTTCGTACCAGTCGCTACGACGGAGTGGCAATTTCTCACGAAGAGCAGCCTCGTCAATTTGGATAATCTTCACGCCAGCAGCTTCAAGGTCAAGAACTTCATCCTTGATAGCAAGGGCGATTTGAAGAGTTGAGTCCTTGATAGAGATGTCTTCACGTGGGAATGACCAGTTAAGGATGGTAACAGGTCCTGTCAACATACCCTTAACAGGTTTGTCTGTACGGCTTTGTGCGTAGCTAGACCATTTAACAGTGATTGGGTTGAGACGAGTGACATCACCCCAGATGATTGGTGGTTTCACCCCACGCATACCGTATGATTGTACCCAACCATTCTTAGAGAAGAGGTAACCTGACAAGTTTTGACCGAAGTACTCAACCATGTCGTTACGCTCGAACTCACCGTGTACAAGCACGTCAAATCCAACTTCTTCTTGCCATTTGATCCATTCGTCGATGGTTTCAGCAAGGAAAGCGTCGTATTCTTCTTGTGACAATTCACCCTTACGGAAGGCCAAACGTTTCGCACGAACTTCCTTAGTTTGAGGGAATGAACCGATGGTTGTTGTTGGAAGAGCTGGAAGTTTAAAGGCTTCTTCTTGGATGGCTTCACGTTCCGCAAAGGCTGGCAAACGAGTGTAGTCTGCGTCTGTCAATCCAGCGATACGCGCACGAAGTTCTGCATTTTCACCCACACGCTCAGTCGCAAAGAGTTCTTTGTTAGCTGCAAGAGCTTCTGCACCTTGACCATTGCGGATAGCATCCAGGTCACGAAGTTCTTCCAATTTTTCAACCGCAAAAGCAAAGTGGTTCAAGATTGCTGGTTCAAATTCTTCGTTAGCTGTTGTAAATGGCACATGAAGAAGTGAGCATGAACTTGTCAATACGATGTTTTCAGCTGGGATTTGCTCAAGAACAGGCAAGCTCTTTTCGTAGTTGTTGCGCCAGATGTTTTTACCATTGACGATACCAGCATAGAGAGTCTTGTCAGCTGGGAAACCACCTTTGACCAATTCAAGAGTTTTCTTACCTTCAACGAAGTCAAGACCGATCGCATCTACTGGCAAGTTCACAAGATCAGAGTAGACGTCACGAACGTCACCGAAGTAAGTTTGAAGCAAGACTTCAAGACCTTTTTTGTCAGCCAAAAGCTTGTTGTAGAGGTTCAAGAAGAGAGCTTTTTCTTCAGCTGTCAAATCTTTGACAAGAGCCGCTTCGTCGAGTTGGATGCGAGTCGCACCAAGTTCAGCCAATTTTGCAAAAACTTCTTGGTAAGCAGCCACTAAGCTATCTACGAAGTCTTCTGCTTTCACGCCTTCTTCAAAGTCTGATAATTGAAGGAAAGTGAATGGTCCGACAAGAACTGGACGAGTGTTAAGGCCAAGTTCTTTGGCTTCTTGGAACTCATCAAAGATCTTGTGACCAGCCAATTTTACTTGAGTGTCTTTTTCAAACTTAGGAACGATGTAGTGGTAGTTGGTGTTGAACCATTTCTTCATCGGAAGGGCACGCACATCCCCTTTTTCTCCCTGGTAACCACGCGCCAAAGCAAAGTAACGCTCAAGGTCAGACAAGTCCAAGTTTTGAACAGAAGCTGGCACCACGTTGAAGAGAAAGGCTGCATCGAGGAAGTTGTCATAGTGAGAAAAGTCATTTGATGGGATTTCAGTGATGCCTTTTTCTTTGACGATGTTCCAGTGTTTCGCGCGCAATTCTTTTGCTGCTGCAAGGAGTTCTTCTTCTGAGATTTCTTTTCTAAAGTATTTTTCAGTTGTAAATTTTAATTCGCGGAATTCACCCAAACGAGGGAAACCGATGATTGTAGTTGACATGATGTGTCCTCCAAAATTTGTTGTTGAAACTATCTTAACAGAAAAGAAACTGTCTGTATAATTGTAAAAAATTAGGCTTTGGTATAGTTTTAAACTATATCACTTTTTTGAACAAAAGAAAAAGACTTGAGACCAGTGTCTCAAATCCTTTGTATAGCTTGTTTTGTGGCTGTATTTTAGTTGGAAAGCTCAAACAAGCTATTGACGATTCTTATAAGTGACTATGGCTTGTTATTAGAAAAGACTATAAGTCAGTTTAATCAATTTTTTTCCTGTTCAAGTGGAACGACTGCTAGTGTCTTTCCTAAACTGGCTAAAACTCTTAAGACCGTATCCAACTGAGGACTGGTCTTTCCTGTCTCCATCCTAGCTATGACAGGCTGGCTTACTCCACTGAGTTCTTCTAGCTTTTTCTGACTGATACCTTGCTCATGTCTAGCTTCTATCAACTCACTCATGATGGCCACTCGCATATCACTTTCAAGGATTTCCTCCTTGGTAAAAAGTTCTGACCGGACATCCTTCCAATTACTCCCAATGGCGCTATTTTTCATCACTTAACCCTCTTTCTTTTAAGTCCTTCAGTTTACGCTTGGCTTTTTCAATTTCTCTCCTAGGAGTTTTCTGAGTCTTTTTGACAAAATGATATAAGAGAACAAAACTCCCATCAAGCCACGCTACAAATAAAATCCTATCCTTAAGAGGTCTTAGTTCCCAAATCTCATCTTCCAAATGTTTGATATAGGGTTCACCAGCTCTAGTCCCATGCTGACTAAGCAACTCGATATAGTCGTTTAGTTTATTGAGTTTGATGCGACTATCCTTACTTTCTGACTAGCCAATCCTCTCATATAATCTAAGACTGGCTCGTTTCCATTTTTGTCCTTATAGAAGTAAATCGTATGCACCAAGTGGCCTCTTTCTAATTAAATTATAACTCAAAAGTTATTAAAAGTAAATCTTAACACTCATAAAAAGAAGACCTTAGAAAAACTCTAAAGGTCTCATCTTTATTATTCGAAAAAATTACGAGAAGAGTTATAATGTGGAGCCAATCCTGACTCTTACTCCAGCTCAATGCCTTTCTCTCGGAGATTATCTAAACACTCCTCATAGTATCCTGCGTCATGCTCACTATAGATGGGATTATCCAACTTTTCCTCAGGCAAGTCTTCATAGGGAGGGCAGGTTTTGCCACGGTAGTTCTTATCCAGCCACTCTGGACTGACATTGTAGCCACGGTCAGCCATTTCCTCCATGATCAAGCGATGATAAGCATAGAGATGATAGGGCGAGTGGGTAAAGACATAGTCCACCGTCGCATGCTTTCTTCCCCAGCCATTGCCACGTAGGGCACAGCACTCTCGATGTTGGCCCAAAAGTTGCGGACGGGGAAGTTGTGAAATCAAAGCCTCATGCCAAAGTCTCATGGGTGTCTCCTTTCAGTATGGTCGAATGTTGCAAGTAGGTGTTTGGATAGCGATTAAGCAACTCTCGAGTCTTAGCAATCAAATCTTGCTTAGAAGCTTGACCAAAGCGGTAGCGATCCAGCAAGAACATATAGTCTTTGCGCTCAGCATCAGTCGCTTTCTTTTTAAAATAGCCCCAAATATGCTGAAATGCATTGCAAACCTGACCTCTATGCTCAGGGATTTGACAGGCACGGTCAATCAGTTCCTGAACATGACTTACCTCCACCACTTCATTCTTGAGATATTGGCGAATTTCATTATAAATATTGCTGGAATGGCTCAAAACGAGATATTTGTTTCTAGCCCAGAGTTGCTGACAATGGGATTTTTGGTTAGTTTCCATCTTTCTCCTTGTTTTCTATCAGTTTCCAGGAAATATGGAAACAAAGTAACAGTCCTATAAAGTAGACTCTTGAAGTACGCTTTATTGCTTATTAATACTATTTTTCTAGTATTTCAATCTCGTTTAAAAATGGTATTCAAATGATTTTGATAGTTTTTAATCATACTACTATCTATGTAATTCTTAATTTTCTTCTGTTTTTAGTCTCAACTCCCAATACTTACAAGCTAATTTCATGTAATTACAGTAGTCTTCTCTATTTATTATTAGAGACTTACCTGATTCTATCAATTCGCTAACAAATGTTTCATCAATACCATAGATATCTTCAAAGAACTCTCCAGCAGTTTTATAGCTATCCAAAAAAATTTTTTTCTAAAAACAATCTATTCCCAATTCCCATTGTTAAAGAACCAGCATTAATGATGGGAGTTTTAAAGCCTTCATAATATTGATTAATAAAGTAAGCAAAAAGTATCAAATCTATCGTTCCCTAAAGATTTTTTTATGATATTTAAACCACCAGTTTTAGGCATGATACTGATGTTCATAGGCGAATAACGCATAACGCCAAGAGAATCCTTTAAACCTTCCGAAATATTGGTCTCCTTTAAAATTGACTCATAAAGTTTAGTACCTTTATTAAAGACTGTAGAATCTATATTAAAAGACACATCTCCGTTAGCATAAATTTCTATCCCTTTATGAGAAAATAAAAAAATTACTTTTGATTTTTTTGACACAGGTTTTTTTCCATAATATTTGAGATAAAAAAATCCCAAGCTACTTCATCCATATCACTAGTAAAACCATGATGCGAGGTCAATGTTATTCCTACACTTGTTTGATTTTTCTTCATTTTCATTTGACTTCATAAGCACACTTCATTTGCTATATCCTTGTTTTATGATCATTCTTTAGCGTTCGATAAAAAAATTTTTTTAGTTTCGTATCGAATCCTGTTATGCTCCTATTTATTAAATCAATGAGAACAAGATCAATTCTAAAAGACTTTCTTATTTATTTCCGAAACATTATTTTTACCAGCTCTTCCATCGCTTGGTGTTTTTGCCATGGTAATAGTATAACGGTTATCATTGAAATAAGTTAGTTTGTAATGTTTCCCATCATCAGAAACAGAAAATCCCAACTGTTTTAAATCTTGCTTCAATTTCCCATTCAAGCCATTATAATTTGTCAACAATCGCTTAACTTCATCTCTCTTATGATTAAGAATGTTCTCGCCGATATTCTGTTGGATAATATCTTGAATGATATGTTTCTTACGAGTTCCATCTTGAATATTCTGTAAGATATCACTCAAAACTGACAAAAGAAATTCCTTTTTTTCACCTTGAAAAAATTCCTTCTCGGAACCACTTGACAGAAAGCTACTATCACTTTCTTGGTTATTATTAAAAAGATCTCTGTAATAGATTAATTCATGTTCTAAGTCAGAAATATTACTACGTAAACGACTGTTTTCTTCTGATAAGGCATCAAAATCATTACTAAATATATCTAAAAGTTCATCGGTCTCCTCCTTAGTTCTCTCAGCTTTGGTACGTTTAGCTTTTTGACTTTCAAAACGATCTCGAAGAAGAGAAGTTGATACACCATCCCATGTGTACAGAGGATTAATATTTTGCTGATTAGTAAAATTAACAACCGCCTTAACAATTCCTTGTCTAATAGCTTCTGAATCAAATCCCTTATGAAAAGGAACTGTTCTATTACTTACCCTATCAGATTGAAAATATAAACCAATGGCACCATTGACCTCAATAGCAGTTTTATGAAATTCACAAAAAATTTCTTTTGAATCAACATTCTCTTGTACAAGAACATGTGCAACCCCCTTAAGATCATAGGCTAATTTATTAACATCGATTGGGTTACTATTCGAAAGTGTCTTTGAAACATAAATAATGGGTAAATTGTATGCCTGAACATTATTTACAACATCTAGCAAAAGGCTACAATTTTCTTTACTTATTGAGTGTGGTTTCATAATCACTGGTAAACCACCATCAGTAAGCACGTAACCCTTCTCAATCAAAATTCTGATAAAATAAGGAGTAGAAAATAAAGGATCAACACCAATAGCATCTTCTGTAAAACTACGATCTAACATGATTGACATCTTATAGTCCTTAAAATTCATGATGTAATCTGTTTTCCAAATTATACCATCATCCAGTTTTTTTACATATCTTACAGCTACGATTTCTTCATTTCTGTATTCTTTAAATTCAAGTGAGATTGTTTCATCACCAAATTTTTTTTGATTATAGGATCCATCCCACTTCAAGTTAGGGTATAACATTATCTTCATGTGGACTTCCTTGATTCCATTCAATTACTAGATTTAAAAAAACTGTCTTTAGTCAATGACTTATCAATCTTTAAAATTGTAGAAAAAAAGTAACATTTCTTTTCCTTTCATTATCTAATCTAACAGTAACATTACCTATAAATAATAAAAGTATTTTTCGCCTCTACTCCTTTTTACTTTTTGAAATTATCAACATATTCTTTAATATATTCCATTTCAAAATCTGAAATTTCCATTAATTGCTGTAACTGATTATCAATATTATCATCTTCAAAAATCAATTATATTATTCTCTGAGCTATAATCTATTAAATCTGGTACATATTTCCCTAAGGAACTAAGGGATTCGTCCGTCATCAAAAAGGCAAATCTAATAATATAACTCTTCATATATTTATAGAAATTTTGTGCTTCTTGCTCAGTATCAAACGCTTTTAGAGCTATACGAGATCGTCCAAAAGCAGAATGATTATCTAAAATCTCCAGCTGATTATCACGTTTTTGTCCGCCTGCATTGGCACTAGATACAACAACTTTCCACTTATCAATCAAATGATTGTTCACTTTAATAGCATCTCTATCAGCAATAAACCATGTAGCTCGACCTATCTTTCCACCTTTATCATTGGTAAATAATTTAATTTGTTTTTTGTAATCTACTGACTGTCCTGTATAAATCTCAACTTTATCAGGATTTTGTTCCGCAAAATCACTCTCAATTTGAAATAACTTTTGATTAATTACATTACTTTCAGAGATAAACTTAAATTTATTCATGTTAACAAATTTTTCAATCTTATCAACAACATGACTATTTTTAGGATTTAAGACTAATAATTTTTTTCCCCTGGAGAATCTATCAGTTCGATCTGTTCATTTCCATCCTCAGAATAAATATATTCAAATTGAGAATTTCCCTTGCTAAAATCCTTAACTACAACTGAAATACCATCACCAATAGCAACATCCTTAAAAATCTCGTCTGCCTTAGGATAATAAAATAGCTTGGTAAGATGCGGACTATTGATTTGATTTAATCCAAATTCTGTCATTCCCTTTCCGGATCTATGGATCCATCTTCCACCAGGATAAATCAAACAAGAAAAATTTCGGGCAACCACGTCAGCAACTAACTGAAAATCTTGAAAAACATTACGCACTCTTTTTTGTTGACCAGCTCTCATTGTTTTATCATTCGTTGACTCCTGATACGGTGGATTCCCAATCACAACATCAAATTTCACTTTTTCAAAAGCCTCCTCTACTAGTTTTTTACCCTCTTCAACACTTGATTTTAAAGTATTTGAAAAATTTTCAATATAGGCTACATTAGTTTTAAATTTTTTGTAACCTGCTAACGTTCGTTCTGTGATTGTCTTAGCCATTGGTGTTTTTGCAATAGCATAGATATTATTCTCTAAGATTCCACGATAGACGCTATCTGCATCAAAGCGATTGTCATCATTATTCTGAACATATTGATAATAAAGACTCATAGCAGCATGTAAGGGGTAAAGTCCTGTCTTAGCATTAATATCAATGATTTTAGTATCTGAATGGTAAACACTACCCGTAACTTCTGTTTCTATCCAATGAAGATTAGGTTTAGCGCCATCTGTCATAGATTCAAAGTTATCATCATAGAAATTAAGTCCACCAATTCCTTTAGCAATTTGCATATTGACTACGCGCCATGGAGTTAAGACAGTTTCCTTATCTGGGTTTTTAAAGCTACCAAATAAAGTGGCAATTTCTTCTGCACGTTCAATAAAATCAAGACTATCAAAAGATTTAGCTCGTTGACGAATGATTCGACCTGCTTCAATAAAGACCTCTGCATCATAATACTTGATAATTCCTTTGAACATTTCTTTAGTGAATCCAGAAGGCATAAATTCTTTCCAAGATTCGTCGTCAACTTCTTTGATAAAGTCTTCGATAGTGATATCTTTACTTAAATCAACATCCATTCCGTAGATCATCATTGGAATACGAATAGAAACTCCTCGTAAGATAGAAATCATCGTTTTCTGTTGTTTACGAGCCTCTTTAAGTTTCTCTATTGCCTCTTTTTCCTCTTGACTACGCTCACGAGGAGGTTTTTTCTTACCACGTTCTGCCTCATCATACTCTTCATTAGTTAAACCATTTTTATTAACTGTAACCTTGGTAGGCGTTTTTTGTTTTTGCGTTTTACCAACGATAGCACTTAATTTATTAAAACGTTCAGCATCATCAGAAGTTAGTGTTAAGAGGTGGTCATTATAAAGACTATCATCTTCAAAGCCTGATCGAACAGCTTTTTCGGCATAGACTTTCTTTATCTGCGTTAGCATACGATCAACATCAAAGGGTTGCATACCATTATCACCTTTGCCCAATATTGGTAAAAAGTTAAGCAGATTTGACATTGCTTGTTTCTGTTGTTGAGTATTTTTCTTACCAACACCTGAGTTAATTTGAGCACTTTCAGCCATTACTGTCAAAGCACGGTCTGGAGCAAAATCAAAGATGTAACAACGTTTCTTCATACCTAATTTTTCATGTGAGAATGGCGTCTGCGCACGAAAAGCAGCCTGTAAATAATTCATAGAACTACTTGTATTTGAAAGAAACATAACGGCTGTCCACTCTGGAACATTGACACCTGTTGTTAATTTACGAACAGTTAAAGTAATCGTCTTTGTCCTAGACGGATCATCTGTTATTGCGTTACGAACTTTTGCAAGATCATCATCTGAACTATCTAAAATATTATCACTTTTATCATTTCTGACTACATTCACAATTTCATAGTCAACTCCAAATACTGGATGTTCTTTTAGAAGTTTTTCAAAAGCATTTGCTTCTTTGACACCTGGCATAAGCCAAAGGGTATGACGTAGTTCTTCACGATACTCTTTTGTTGAAAATGGATAATTGGTCTCACTATCAGGATTCGTAATATTATCCAAAAATCGTTTTACATCATCTTTATAAACAAGTTCACCTCTATCATCAAACTTAAAGAATTCACGGAAATTAAAAGCTTTATTTTCATCTGTGAATTTTTCTTTTTGTTTCATATCAAAGGTATACATAAGTACCTCTGGAAGTTGTTCATAAGGATTCGGTTGATCTGGTTTTTCTAAGTCCCATTTCAATTTAGCTTGCTGTTCCATAACATAGTCCCATGTATAGACTTGTTCAGGATCGAATTGATCTAGAATGTTAAAAGGTGTTCCAGATAATTCTAAAATTTTGGTATGATTTTCTTTTACCAAAGCTTTCAAAACAGTGTCACTAAGATCAGTCTGTGTGCCCTCATGAGCTTCATCAATAATAATCAAATCCCAATCTATATCGGTAAACTCTGGAAGATTAGTCTGAGCACCCTTATAACGCAGAAGTTGAATAGAGGCAAAATAAATAAATGGACTATCACCTATTTTCAGGGTTGAAAGTTTTTCTCCTCTATCAACAGAACCATACAAGTAACCATCTTCAGCTAAGTCCATCTTTTTAAAATCATCGAACCAAGATTTGTTAACAACAGGTCTATGAGTCATAATTAGGACACGTTGAAAGCCTTCTTGTTTAATAAGCTCCAAAGAGGTTAAGGTTTTACCAAAACGCATTTTGGCATTCCAAAGCATACGGTCTTTTTTCTTATAAGTTTTTTGTGTTTGCTTAACGGCTGCGTCCTGTTCAGGACGAAGTGTAATTTTAATTTTTTCAGCTTTATATTCAGCTTGAGTATCACTGATAAACGATCGCCCATCCTTGACTGCCTTGATAGCTTTTTTTGCTGTCTCTAAATCAGTTTCAAACCACTCGTTCCCCTCTAATCCATTTGGATGTCCAATACCAGAACGTCTCAAAACTTCGTGAACTTCGTGATCATGAAACCATGATTTCGTTGATTTTTTATATGCTAGTTCAACCCATCCAAGATCAAAAGGAAGACCAGAAGTTGTCATATATTGTTTGATTCGTTTGGGCGCAATCGCACGTAAAAATTCGCTATTTGGAGTCCAGTCTGCTTCAACATCATCGGATGACACTGTTCCCTCACCAATTTTTTGAGCACCTTCATAAGCTGGGAATAAGCCAGATTTATTATCTACAGTTTGTACGTAAATGAATTTACGCTCCGCAGTCTTATATCTTTCTTGAGCTTCTGGCTCTAAAAACTTATCATACAGTGAGACTTTAATTTCATCATCAACATATTCTGTTACAAACCACACTAAAATCATATAAACTAGCTCTAATGATTTTAGTGCATTTTCTTTGGTGGCATCTTTCGGATTTAATTTGTGAGCAGAATTATTACCGTGACCTTTAATTTCAAAAAAAGCATCAACAATTCTCTTATCCCCGATCCTTTGTTTTATAATTAATAATCTTTTGTGAAATGTTGAATACTTAGGTAACTCAATATATACTCTGTCAGCAAACAGAGTTACTGTATTCTCGGCAACCTTCCGAACTTTAGTTAGTACACCTTCATAGTCTCCTTGAATATAATTTAGCTCCGCCATATTGATGGTTGAAAAAAGTTCCGCTGTATCTAAATCTACTTTTAAAAAATTGAAATTTGACATCATAAAATTCTATTCTCCCAAGGTATAAACTTTTTTAATCCTTACTTGACGGATTTCTTTATTTTGCATGTTTTCTTCCGTGAGTTCAAATAAGCTTAGTTGTCCTTCAGCTACTTTTCCGTCATCAGCTAAATCCTCACCAAATAATTCAGCAAATGCAAAAGGAATTTTTTCAACCAAACTAGGATAACCCTTTTTACGTTTCCACTCATTAAATATGATAAGCTCATCTGTATCAGGATGTCTCTTTGTCAATGTATTCCCTCTGACAATATTTTTAGTAATTAAGTAACGGGCTGATTTATATAAATCACTTCTGCTACTCAATCTTTCTCCGAAGGATTTCTCAACCCAATCAAGATAATGCAAAAACATTCTTGCCCTAGCAACTTCAAGATTATCTTCTAGATATTCAATTCCATAAATTGATGATAAAGCGAATAAAGATTTGGTTTTCCAATTTTTCTTATCATAATCCCTAGTCACAGCAGAGAGTTTTCTTTCAAGTATTGCCTCTAAAAAATTTCCATCCCCTGCTGATGGTTCTAGAAAAGTAGCATAAATATCTTCTGTTTTCTCCCTTATCCCTGGAGTATCTAGCATCTTTTGAACCATCCATGAAGGGTAAAAACCTCTCCGTGTTTCTGTACTCTATCCTTAGATTTGATAATATTTTTCTTCCATAAGCATTCCCAATCTTTAATCAACTAGTTTTTTTAGTACGTTTGAATTTACACATATAAAATGAATTAGATTTCATCTACTATTTTTCTAATATTATACCACGAATCACCAAAAACGCCTTTAGATAATAATATATCTAAAGACGTTTATTTTTATCCTGCCACTGTTATTGCTTCTTCTGCTTTAACTTTCTTATCCTTCTTACTTGAACTAGTCAATCGTCGCTTGCTATCTCGGATGCTATTGAGATCCTTGAGAAGTTTGGTCAGGTGTTCCTTTTCAGGATAGGCTTCTGCACTGGCTGCAGTATAGCGCATAAAGAGGTCGTAGATGCTGGTTAGTTCGGTGCGGACTTGTCTGGTCTTGCCAACCTCCTTGGCAGACTTATGCGCACGCGCCTGACTTTCCACCTTATCATACTCCTCCTGCGCACTGATCACCGCCGTCAGCATAGGTGTCAGTCCTAGACTGGTCACTGCCGTGTGATAAGGTTCTTCACTGAGGGTTTTGAGCAGACTCTTGATTTCTGCCGTTTCCACATCATTGCTGTGCTTGGTGATATCCTTGTATTTGGCAAAGACTGGTTTCAAGGTCTCATGGGCTTCTTTGAGTTTGCTTTCCTTGATCTTAGCAAATCCTCGATGAAGGGTAAAGAGACCAACTAGGGCACTGTCACGATTACGATCGACTTCGGTCAGGTTCGTCACCTCTTTCTTTTCTACGATAGCGAGTTGCCCTTGGAAGTCTGCTAGCTTGCTCTTGAAGGAGTCAAGGTGCTTACTATACATAGGCTCGTCCTTATGTGTCTTGGCAAAAACTTCTAGTAGTTGACCCGTATCTACCATGAGACTTTCAAACTCACGGTTGGTAAAGTTGGTATAGCTTAGCGGACGGATAGTGAATGTTTTTTTGTCATGATGATAACCTTTCTTTTTTCATTATTTCAAAAAGGAATTTCCCTTTAAATTTATAAATCCATTCTAACAGTTACTTTAAAAGATTTGTCCCCCTTCCTCTGAACTGTCAATATTTCCATCTAAAATGTACTTCTCAGGGCAAATCTTTTATTTCCAAAACAAAAAATCTCTATCTGACTGGAAACATATCTGTCTGTCAGCTAGAGACTCTTACTATTTTTAGATTTTAACTCTTCTAACTTTAGAATACATCTAAACTTTAGGAAAGACGACTATTCGAAAGCTCGAAGACTCCAAAACTTTCTCAGCTAGACCATTCGAAGCTTAGAATGCCCATAAATTTATGTATTTCTTGTCATTCTAAGTTTAGAATGCATATAAACTTTAGTGAATTCATATCTTCGAAACTTCGAATAGCTACCTCCCCTACTCCAACTGACTTTTAACCTTCTTCTTAGTCAAGGTACGGTCATTTTTATTGGAGAGAGCTTTGATACGAGCTTCGAGAAGGATTTTCCGCCCGGCCTCTGTTCGTGTATAGACGAGGTGATAACGTCCGATAGTTGGCCTCAGAAAGTCGAGGAATTTCTGTGCTTCTTCCTTGCGCTTGTCAAAAAGACTTGGCACGACATAGTAAGGTGACTGACCTTGTCGGACTTTCTCTGCCTTCAAGAGATAGCGCTGGTTATCCACTGGAGCAAAGAACTCTCCCACAGTCTGAGCAAACAACTCCTTGTCCCTCATGCTTCCTCCCTTGAGATAGGCAAAGACCATGTAATTTTCCTTATTCTCCTCTACCTGAACTCGGGATTGATCATCCGTTAGATGCCCCGAATCTAGCAGAGCCTTTCGGATCTGCTCACCCAGAGATTGCAAACGTTTATAGGGACTCTTATAGCGGAGGTAGCGCCAAGATGCAAAGGCCAAAAATAGGAGACAGGCTGTCGTAAGCCACCAAACACCGATCAATCTCAGTCTAAATAGCAAGACCAACAAATCCACTGCCAACAAGAGCAATGTCATGCGAACCCATTTTAATGCATCAAGCAAGAGCATGACTGGGACCTTCTGTTTTTGAGTCGCGACTTCTGTAACTATCTCAAATTGATCCGCTACGACAAGAGATTCATGCCATTTTTTGCGCAAACCTGCTCGATCCTTGGATAACATCTTAATCCGTTCGTTATACTCTCTAATTTGCTTTTTCTTAAAAGGGGGCTTTGGAAAATCCAAACGATCCAAACCGGTCTCAATACTCTCCTGATTATAGGCCAAGCCAAGAAAATGCTCCATCCGTCGCGACAAGGTCTGCAGATCCTGATTGCTCTCTGGTCTAGGCTCCTCACCAGGAAGAGTGATAAGTGCTTGCGCTTGAACGGCTACCAGATGCCAGATGTTGCTGGTCTTCTCTGGATGTCCCGGCCAGATACGAATGGCACGCCCGCGCATCTGGTTACTCAGCATAAAGCTTCCCACAAAGCTTCCGAGGATTAGGGAATTAACACAAGGAGCATCCCAACCCTCTCCAAGGAGAGATTTGGTTCCGACTAGGACTTGAATCCTTCCTCGTTGAAAAAGCTCCGTCACTGCCGCTACGATTCCCTTAGCTGTGCTCGGAAAACCAACCTGCACATAATCTTTTGGATCCAAATGACCAATAGATGAGAAACTAAGAGGAACCTGAGGCAAGAATTCCTTCAACTCTGCTGCCACATCGGTAGGCAAAATAACGACACTACCTGACAAGACAGCCAAAGACACAGGGATCTCTTGCTCCTGAGATTTTCGACGAATGCTTTCAAAATAAGGGAGAACCCCCAACTGAGAAATGGTTGCCTGATTATCTCCCAGATAGGTGGCAAAATCCTTGCGAATATAGTCAGCTAGTACTAACTGTCTCAGTTCCTGACCTAGACTCTCATACTCCGTCAAAAAGATATCGGCAATGGCAGACAACTTCCCTAGAGATTGGGTTAAAAGCTGGTCAGAAGCCTTAGACTTAACCAGATAAACCTGACGTTTTTCCACCAACCCACGCGCCTTCAAGTCAGCCTCTAACTTTTTCCTATATCCATCTGGATCCTCATACCAATCTGGTGTCTGATAGAGTATGCTCTGCAACAGCGTCTCCAGCCAGTAGGAGGTCAATGCTGGAAGCTTCTGGGTTCCCAGTAAATTTTGTAAAGAGGGAGGGATCGTTAACCCCTGAGAATGCATATAAATCAACATAGCAGACAAGTACTTGGGATCTTCTAAGAGCAAATCAGATGAAATATCCCCTTTGAGAACCTTAGACCCTGCTACAAATGTTTGAAAATCAGGATCGACTATAAGTTGATGAATATAGTCCCACTTAGTCTCCTCAAACCGTTTGAGACGTTCCGACTCTTCAGCTGTTGGTGAACACATATAGACAAAATCCTGATGAGGGCAAAGAGTGTCTTCCTTGACTAGTTCAGGTACCGTGATTTCTTGATCGATCTCCCCGCACATTCGGATATAGCGTTCCCAGAGTTCAGGCTCGCTGTCATAAGGTGGTGTCGCTGTCAGAGAGATGACTTGCAGCGGTTCATACTGCTTGCGAAAGGCTTCCAGACTTTTCCACCATTCATTGCGCAGGTGGTGGCATTCGTCCAAACAAAGAGTCGCAACTTTCTGAGCTCTTAGGCTTGCAAGCAAATCAAACCCCACAAAATCCTCTGATTCACCATCTTCTTGTGATTGCAGTTGGTTCATGGCACTATGAAAAGCCTGATAAGTCACAATCGTTAATGCCTTCATCTCCTTTAAGTTTTGGGAAACGAGGTCTGAAAGCCTCTGACCATCCTCTAGAAAAGCAGTTTGAATCCTATCTACCCATTGTTCACGAATGGTGACAGTCGGAACTAAGATGAGGGCTGGGTTGCCAAAACGAGCGATTAGCTCGATACCAATGGTTGTCTTTCCAGACCCTGGAGCGGCCACTAGATGAACATGACCGTCTGCTTGATAGTCCTGAAAACGATCCAAGACCTGTTTTTGATATTGGCGCCAGCTTCCTTTAAAGTTTAAACCTAACATGATACCCCTCATTCTATACCGTCATTTTCTTATTCTCATTTTACCACACTTATTTCTCCAGTCAGATAATCCAGATAGTTTTTCTCCATAAAATATGGTATAGTAGAATCATACTATCTATGAGGAGTTTACATGTCACAGGATAAGCAAATGAAAGCTGTTTCTCCCCTTCTACAGCAAGTCATCAATATCTCATCTATCGTCGGGGGAGTCGGCACCTTGATTTTCTGTATTTGGGCCTATCAGGCAGGAGTGTTACAGTCCAAGGAAACCCTATCGGCCTTTATCCAGCAAGCTGGGGTTTGGGGGCCACCACTCTTTATCTTTTTACAGATCCTACAAACCGTCGTTCCGATCATTCCGGGAGCTTTGACCTCAGTGGCTGGGGTCTTTATTTACGGCCACATCATCGGGACTATCTATAACTATATCGGCATCGTGATTGGCTGTGCCATTATCTTTTACCTGGTGCGTCTCTATGGAGCTGCCTTTGTCCAGTCCGTCGTCAGCAAACGCACCTATGACAAGTATATCGGTTGGCTAGATAAGGGCAATCGCTTCGATCGTTTCTTTATCTTTATGATGATCTGGCCAATTAGCCCCGCTGACTTTCTCTGTATGCTGGCTGCCCTTACCAAGATGACCTTCAAACGCTATATGATTATCATCATTCTGACCAAGCCCTTTACCCTAGTGGTTTATACTTATGGTTTGACCTATATTATTGATTTCTTCTGGCAGATGTTTTGAGAATAGAAAATAGCCTGATACTAAATATACTTTGGTATGGAAATCATGCCAATATTTCGATAGTGAATCAAGAACTTACCTAGCCTTTCCGCCGTGATAAAAACACCTGAATCTAATGGTTTCAGGTGTTCGGAAACTTTGAGACATTAGGCTCAAAGTTTCGATATGGAATTTCGAAGAAAGTCGCTACCGTCCGTAATCACTTAAGGAAAGGCTCAAAAAAATTTTCATCAAACAAAATATCCGTTTGGTTTCCCAAGCGGATGTTTTGTTTATTTTATTTTGCGACACTCTTAGCAAGAACAAAGTTTCCAAGTGTGGCAGAACCATTTCCTGCGACTGCTGGAGTCACGATATAGTCACGCACGTCTGGTACTGGTAGGTAACCATTGAGAAGAGCTGTGAATTTCTCACGCACACGGTCTAGCATGTGTTGTTGGGCCATAACCCCGCCACCAAAGACGATCACATCTGGACGGAACGTCACGGTAGCATTGACCGCAGCCTGAGCGATATAGTAGGCTTGAACGTCCCAGACAGAGCTGTTAAGTTCGATGTTTTCACCACGAATACCTGTACGAGCTTCCAAACTTGGTCCAGCTGCAAAGCCTTCCAAACAGCCCTTGTGGAAAGGACAAACACCGTTGAATTCTTTTTCAATATCCATTGGGTGTTTGGCTACATAGTAGTGGCCCATTTCAGGGTGACCTGCACCACCGATAAACTCGCCACGTTGGATGACACCTGCACCGATCCCTGTACCAATCGTGTAGTAGACCAAGTTCTCGATACGGCCACCAGCATTGTTACGAGCAACCACTTCACCATAAGCAGAGCTGTTTACGTCTGTAGTGAAATACATGGGTACGTTGAGGGAGCGGCGAAGGGCACCAAGTAGGTCTACATTAGCCCAATGAGGTTTTGGAGTCGTTGTGATAAAGCCATAGGTTTTTGAGTTTTTATCGATATCGATCGGACCAAAGGAACCGATGGCAAGACCTGCAAGATTATCGAATTTTGAAAAGAATTCGATGGTTTTATCGATGGTCTCGATAGGAGTTGTTGTAGGAAATTGTGTTTTTTCTACAACGTTAAAATTTTCATCTCCGACAGCACAGACAAACTTTGTACCGCCCGCTTCTAAGCTTCCATATAATTTTGTCATGATAAACCTCTTATCTTTGTTTTCTCTATTATAGCACATTTAAAAGGCTAGATTTCTCAATATTTTAGATTTTCCTCTGTAAATCTTACCATCCAAGTAAAAACGAACAAACATGATATTTGTTCGTTTTGTTTTTAGATCTGGTTTTCGAAGAGGACTAGGCTTTCACTTCGATGATAGCGTCACCCTTGACAACAGAGCCACTTGCGACTGGTGTCACAGAAGCGTAGTCTGCTGTGTTGGTTACGATAATCATTGTTGTGTCATCAAGACCTGCAGCAGCGATTTTGTTTGAGTCAAAGGTTCCAAGAACGTCACCAGCTTTAACCTTGTCGCCTTGAGCAACTTTTTGTTCAAAGCCTTCACCGTTCATAGTCACCGTATCGATACCAACGTGGATCAAGATTTCAGCTCCATTAGCTGTCTTCAAACCATAAGCATGTCCTGTGGCAAAGGCGATTGATACTTCTGCATCAGCTGGTGCGTAAACCACGCCTTGGCTTGGTTTCACTGCAATCCCTTGTCCCATTGCACCACTTGAAAAGACTGGGTCATCAACATTCTCAAGGGCAACTACGTCCCCAACGATTGGAGTTTGGATTGTTTCATTTTGAGGAGCTACTGGAATGTTACCAGTTGTTTCTTCTTGAACCAAACGTTCTGTCGCTACTTCAGAAGCAACTTCTTTTTCGTCCTCGTAACCAAACATGTAAGTAAGTGCAAAACCAAGAACGAATGATACAGCTACCATAAGGATGTATTGGAATAATTGACCGTTACCAATGTACAACATTGTACCAGGGATGACTGTGATACCATTACCAGTACCAGCAAGTCCAAGGATTGAAGCAAGTCCACCACCGACTGCACCAGCAATCAATGAAAGGAAGAAAGGCTTACGGAAACGCAAGTTAACCCCGAAGATAGCAGGCTCAGTAATACCTAGGAAGGCAGAAAGAGCAGCTGGGAAAGCAAGAGTTTTCAGTTTAGGATTTTTAGTTTTCACACCAACGGCAACAGTTGCAGCACCTTGAGCAGTCATAGCTGCAGTAATGATAGCGTTGAATGGGTTAGCGTGGTCAGCAGCAAGCAATTGAACTTCAAGCAAGTTGAAGATGTGGTGAACACCTGATACGACGATTAATTGGTGAACTCCACCAATCAAGAAACCACCAAGTCCGAATGGCAAGTTAAGAATAGCTTTTGTTCCAATGAGAATGTAGTTTCAACAACGTGAAAGACTGGTCCGATAACAAACAATCCAAGGATTGACATTACAAGGAGTGTTACAAACGGTGTTACCAAGAGGTCAAGTACATCTGGAACAACCTTACGAACTGCTTTTTCAAACTTAGCTCCGACAACCCCGATGATGAAGGCTGGAAGAACTGAACCTTGCAAACCTACAACTGGGATAAATCCGAAGAACTGCATTGCAGTTACTTCACCACCAGACGCAACAGCCCAGGCATTTGGAAGTGAATCAGAAACGAGCATCATACCAAGAACGATACCAACAGCTGGGTTACCACCGAATACACGGAAAGTTGACCAAACAACCAAACCTGGCAAGATGATGAAGGCTGTATCTGTCAAGATTTGAGTATATGTTGTCACGTCAGCTGGAAGTGTCATTCCAAGAGCAGTCAAGAGACCACGCACACCCATGAAGAGACCAGTTGCTACGATAACTGGGATGATTGGTACAAAGACGTCACCGAAAGTACGGATAGCACGTTGGAACCAATTTCCTTGTTTAGCAGCTTCTGCTTTCATATCTTCTTTAGAAGATGTTGGCAAACCAAGTGCAACCACTTCGTCATACATCTTGTTTACTGTACCAGTCCCAAATATGATTTGGTATTGGCCTGAGTTAAAGAAAGCTCCTTGAACTTTATCCAAGTTCTCAATCACTTCCTTCTTGATTTTCCCTTCATCTTTGACCATGACACGCAGACGAGTCGCACAGTGGGCTACACTGTTGACATTCTCACGTCCGCCAAGGGCTTCGATGACCTTTTTTGCAATATCCTGATTGTTCATTTGCAAAAATCTCCTTATAAAAATTTTGTTCTTGTTTGAAAGCGATTTTATTCGCCCTACGACTATTATTTTATCACGTTTCTAAAATATGTCAAGCGTTTTGCAGAAATTTTTATTTTACTTCTTTTACTCCTGATTATTCTTGCTCGTTTTTGAGGGATATTTTCTTTTTCCTCAAAAAAATATCCTTATGTTAGAGGGTTCAAAGCTTTTTTTATTTACATTTTCTTTCATTTTTCGTGAAAAATTTGTCAAATTTCCTTTGCTTAATTTCTGGTAATCGTTTGACATATTTTTCTCTTTTTTTAACATAAAAGACTTGCTTTTTTTGTCGAAAAACGTTTACTATTAATAATAGAATAGAACTTATGGAGGAAAGATAAAATGGAATGGACAACTGAGCGTCGTTACAGACGCTACGAAGACTGGACAAATGATGAAGTCAAGCAAATCAAGGAAAAGATGGCACAATCTCCTTGGCATACTCGTTACCATGTCGAGCCTAAAATGGGGCTTCTCAATGATCCAAATGGCTTTTCTTATTTTGATGGCAAATGGATTCTCTTTTACCAGAACTTCCCCTTTGGTGCAGCCCATGGATTGAAGTCTTGGGTGCAGCTTGAAAGTGATGATCTAGTACACTTCACAGAAACTGGAGTCAAAGTTTTGCCTGATACTCCATTAGATAGCCACGGTGCCTACTCTGGTTCTGCCATGCAATTTGGCGATAACTTGTTCTTGTTTTATACAGGAAATGTCCGTGATGAAAACTGGATTCGTCACCCATACCAGATTGGTGCTTTGATGGATAAAGATGGCAAGATTACAAAGATTGACAAGATCTTGATTGACCAACCATCTGACTCTACTGACCACTTCCGCGACCCACAAATTTTTAACTTCAAAGGTCAATACTATGCTATCGTCGGTGGACAGGATTTGGAGAAAAAAGGCTTCGTCCGTCTCTACAAGGCTGTGGACAACGACTACACAAACTGGCAAGCAGTTGGCGACCTTGACTTCGCTAACGATCGCACTGCCTACATGATGGAATGCCCAAATCTGGTCTTTGTAAGCGAGCAACCTGTCCTTCTCTACTGTCCACAAGGATTGGATAAGGCTGTTCTAGACTATGATAATATCTATCCAAACATGTACAAAATCGGGGCTTCCTTTGATCCTGAAAATGCCAAAATGGTCGATGTGTCTCCATTGCAAAATCTAGACTATGGTTTTGAAGCCTATGCAACTCAAGCCTTCAACGCTCCTGATGGGCGTGCTCTAGCTGTCAGCTGGCTTGGTTACCAGATGTAGCTTACCCATCTGATCGTTTTGACCACCAAGGAACCTTTTCATTGGTCAAGGAACTCACTATCAAAGATGGCAAACTCTACCAATACCCTGTCGCAGCCATCAAAGAACTTCGTTCTTCTGAAGAGGTCTTCTCAAATCGTACTCAAACCAATAACACCTATGAACTCGAACTCAATTTGGAGGCCAACAGCCAAAGCGAGATTGTCTTGCTCGCTGATAAAGAAGGCAAGGGGCTTTCAATCAACTTTGACCTTGTCAATGGACAGGTGACAGTGGATCGTAGTCAGGCTGGTCAACAGTACGCCCAAGAATTTGGTACGACACGTTCTTGCCCTATCAATAACCAAGCTACTACTGCTACTATCTTCATCGACAAGTCGGTCTTTGAAATTTTCATCAATAAAGGAGAAAAAGTATTTTCTGGTCGTGTCTTCCCACATGCGGGCCAAAATGGTATCCTGATCAAGTCTGGAAACCCAACTGGAACTTACTATGAATTAGATTATGGTCGCAAAACTAACTGATGTCGCAAAACTTGCAGGCGTCAGCCCCACTACCGTCTCACGGGTCATCAATAAAAAGGGTTATCTATCTGAGAAAACCATTCAAAAGGTCAATGAAGCCATGCGAGAATTGGGTTATAAACCCAACAATCTGGCTCGAAGCCTCCAAGGAAAATCTGCCAAGTTGATTGGACTCATTTTCCCAAACATCAGTCATGTCTTTTATGCGGAGTTGATTGACAAGTTGGAACACCAACTCTTCAAGAATGGCTACAAGACCATCATCTGTAACAGCGAACATGACTCTGAAAAAGAACGGGAGTACATTGAAATGCTGGAGGCCAACCAGGTCGATGGTATCATTTCTGGAAGTCACAACTTGGGAATCGAAGACTACAATCGCGTGACAGCACCGATCATTTCCTTTGACCGAAACTTGTCTCCAGACATCCCTGTCGTCTCCTCTGATAACTACGGTGGCGGGGTCCTCGCAGCCCAAACCTTGGTCAAGACAGGCGCTCGGTCTATCATCATGATTACAGGAAATGACAATTCCAACTCACCGACTGGACTGCGCCATGCTGGATTTGCCTCTGTACTCCCAAAAGCGCCTATTATCAATGTTTCGAGTGACTTTTCTCCCGTCCGAAAAGAAATGGAAATCAAGAATATCTTGACCCATCAGAAACCAGATGCGATTTTTGCTTCGGATGATTTGACAGCTATTCTAGTGATCAAAATCGCTCAAGAGCTGGGAATTTCTGTTCCTGATGAGCTCAAGGTCATCGGCTATGATGGAACTTACTTTATCGAGAACTACTATCCTCACCTGACAACGATTAAGCAACCTATGAAAGAGATTGCCCAACTCACTGTCGATCTCCTCTTGCAGAAGATTGAAGGCAAGGAAGTAGCGACAACTGGTTACTTCTTACCCGTCACCCTATTACCAGGAAAAAGTATTTAATACTCTTCGAAAATCTCTTTAAACCATGTCAGCTTCCATCTGCAACCTCAAAACAGTGTTTTGAGCAGCCTGCGGCTAGTTTCCTAGTTTGCTTTTGGATTTTCATTGAGTATAAACACAAGAAAACTCAGACGAATTCGTCTGAGTTTTTTTATGATCTTAAGTTTTCTAGATAGCGCTGGGCTGTCTCTAGGTTAAAGGTTTTGTCTGCAATAAGGCGCTCAACGAGGGGAGCAACCTCGGACTCACTAGCACCAGCTAGGAGAGCTAGGGATTTGGCCTGTAATTTCATGTGGCCTTGCTGGATGCCCGTACTTACCAAGGCTTTGAGAGCCGCAAAGTTTTGGGCAAGACCGATGGACACGATAATCTGAGCTAATTCCTTAGCTGAAGGATTTCCTAGTAGTTCATGACTGAGGGCTACACGAGGGGTTGAGTCCAATAGAGCCACCCTTTGTAGCTACCGGCATGGGTAATGTCATCTCACCAACCAATTCTTCTCTTTCCATGTCCAGCTTCCATTGACTAAGACCTTGATAGCGTCCATCTCGACTGGCAAAGGCATGGGCCCCAGCTTCGATAGCACGCCAGTCATTACCCGTGGCGATTAAAATGGCATCAATACCGTTAAAAATCCCTTTATTATGAGTAGCCGCTCTGTAAGGATCAGCCTGCGCAAACTGGCTAGCCAAGGCTATTTTCTCCGCAATTTCTCGTCCTTGGTCCCTTTGGGGACTCAAGTAGCGAAAGGCGATACGACAACTTGCTGTCACCAGAGAATCAGTCGCGTAGTTGGACAAAATTCCCATAAGACTCTGTCCCTGACTGAGTTCTTCTAAGACTGGTTTCAAGGCTTCCAGCATGGTGTTGAGCATATTGGCTCCCATGGCTTCCTGAGTATCGACATGGAGATAGACGACGAGAAAGTCTGTTTCACCTTTGATCTGCTCTACATGCAAATCACGCGCCCCACCACCACGTTTGACGATGGAGGGATAGGCTTGATTGGCAAGTTCTAAGAGCTCCGCCTTCTTGCTGGCAATCTTCTCTTGCGCTAGATCTGGATTAGCAACTTGATAAAGGGCTACCTGACCAATCATCTGGCGCTCATGTACTTGAGCAGTAAAGCCACCTGCTCGCTTGATGATTTTACTTGCATAGCTGGCCGCAGCAACCACTGAGGGTTCTTCTATCACATAGGGAACTGTATAGTCCTGACCGTTCACCAAAGTTCTGGAATGATCGAATAAGGCAGAGAAAAAGTTCCTACCACATTTTCACTCAGCTGGTCTGCAACTGCCAAACTGACCTGTTCATCCTGCTCCAGACTGGTTTGCTTTTCAGGACTAAGGAGCGCCTGAGCTCGCAACAACTCCAGGCGCTCTTGGTATGATTTTTTAGAAAATCCATTCCAACTTATCTTCATTATTTTTCAACCTTGCTATAACGGCGTTGGTGGTCGACAATTTCAACCAAGGCGTAGTCTTGATGTTCATAACCTGCAAATTGAGCTGAGCCAGACTCATCCAACTGCAAGTCTTCGAAGAAGACTTTTTCATAGTCTGCAACAGACAATGCTGTACGTTTCTTGAGTTTGCTCAAGCGATCCTTATCAAGGTAAGCCTCATAGCCTTCGACCAGCTCTCCACTAAAGAACTCTGACACCGCTCCACTTCCGTAACTGTAGAGGGCAATTTTATCTCCAGCCTTCAAAGTCTCTGCATTTTCCAAAAGGGAGAGAAGACCGAGGAAGAGGGGAACCTGTGTAGATATTCCCAATCATCTGACTATAGAGAATGGACTTATCAAAGTTTTCTTGCAAACTATCCTGCTTCTCCTGAGATAGAGTCTTGTCCATCATCTTGCGCAAGCCTTTTAAGGCTAACTTAGGATAAGGCAAGTGGAAGCAGATAGCCGCAAAGTCATCCATAGTCCAATCGTAGCGCTTCTTGTATTCATCCCAAGTTGTCGTGAGACTGTCCAGATACTGCTGGGTTGAATAAACACCATTGACATAAGGAGTCGTTGAATAATTTGGACGCCAGAAATCCATGATGTCGCGTGTTTGGGCAACATTATCATTGTTAAAGGCCATGATGCGTGGATTCTGGGTGATCAACATCGCCACACTTCCAGCACCCTGGGTTGGCTCACCCGGAGTCGCCACACCATACTTGGCAATATCACTGGCAATGACCAAAACCTTAGACTCTGGAGAATTTTCCACATGCAATTTAGCATAATGAAGGGCAGCTGTCGCTCCATAGCAGGCTTCTTTGATTTCAAAGCTACGGGCGAAAGGCTGAATGCCTAATAGGCCATGAACAAAGACTGCCGCTGCCTTACTCTGGTCAATCCCTGACTCAGTCGCCACGATGACCATATCGATTTCTTCTTTTTCTTTGTCTGTTAAAATAGAGTTGCTTGCACTAGCTGCCAAGGTAACAATGTCCTCAGTCAGTGGCGCAATACTAATTTCATTTAACAAGAGTCCCTTGCTAAATTTTTCGGGGTCAACTCCCCTCGCTTCTGCTAAGTCTTGTAATTTCAAGACATATTGACTGGTCGCAAAACCAATCTTATCAATACCGATTGTCATATTTACCTCTGTTTTTTCATTCATTGTAAAAAAATCGTTTCATTCTATTTTATCACAAATAGGAACAAAAAGAGAGAAAAAAGACTTGATTCAACAAATCAAGTCTTTGCTTTGACTGCATTAGGAAGAGATTCCTCGTTGTTTTCGGATGTAGTAATAAAGCTTTAGAATTACCGTTCCACTTGCCATTCCAATAGAAATAACGAGGGCTAACATAACCACCAAAGTCGCGCTGGCAATAGCATGGCTGTAATCGCCTGTCACAAAGAAAGCTGTCGTTCGATAGGATAAATAACCTGGCACCAAGGGGCAAGAATAGCCAAGACAAAGACCACCGCTGGTGTCTTATAGACAATACTTAAAATCTGACTGATGCAAGAGCCAATTACTGCTGCGATAAAGGTCGCAATAATAACATTGGTTGGTTCTTTGAGCACGAGATAGAGGAGCCAAACACCCATTCCCAAAATACCACCAGGTAGGAGCATGGAGCGTTGAACATTCAGTACGATTAGAAAGGTGATAATGGCGAGTAAACTCGCTACTGCTTGGAGTAAAATACTTGTTAGAGTCATCTTATGTCATCAAAACTAGGGCGACGGAGGTACCGGCCCCTAAAGCGAGGGTAATGAGCAGGGATTCAAACATCTTGCTCATACCAGAGTTGATATGGTTGGTCATGATATCCCGTACCGCATTTGTCAGAGCAATCCCTGGAACAAAGGGCATGACCGCTCCTGCTATGATCAGGTCTGCCGTCGAAGGAAAGCCTGTATAGCGGGCCCAGAACTGGGCGATCAATCCGAAAACAAAGGCACCCGCAAAGGCCGTTACAAAAGGAATGCGGACAAACTTCTCGACGTAGAGAGAGAAGGCAAATCCAAATAAGGTCGCAATAGCCGCACCAAAAGCGTCATAGACATTGCCCCCAAACATAATCGAGAAGAAAGGGGCACTGAGGGTCGCTGCTACAGTCACTTGGAACTTGGTATAAGGAAGGGCTTGATTGCCGATTTCTTTGAGCTTTTTAAAGGCTGTCGAGAGATCAATCTGCCCGCCCACAAGCTCCCGTGATACTTGGTTGACATCACAGACTTTTTCAATGTTATAAGAGGATGAGGTCACCCGTTTCATCCGAGAAATATTAGTATTTTCGATAGAAAAGAAAATAGCTGCGGGCATGGCAAGAACATTGCAATCCATAATTCCCTGCGAATGAGCAATACGGATCATAGTATCCTCAACCCGATGAATCTCTGAGCCACTTTTCAGGAGAATGGTTCCTGCTAGCATAATCACATCAATGACGGCATTCAACTCTCTCGATTCGTCCATTTTCTCCTCCTTTTTTCTACTTCCTATATTTTATCACAAAATCTTGTGAAAAAAAATCTTTGTCATGAAATCATGACAAAGATTCGTTAATCTCGAGAACTTTCGTGAGATCCTTCATTATTGGATGAACTGCTAGAAGGAGTATTCCCTTGTTGATTTCCTTGCTGGTTCCCCTGGGTTGGACTTGTAGGAGAACCCTGGTTCCCACGTTGGGCAGGATTAGAGGATGAAGTTGATGGTGGTGTTTTTGGTTTGTAGATGGAAAGTTTGATACGCGTACTTGCAAGATCAACCAGTTCTCCTGCTCTTGGCGTTTGACTTACAACAGTTCCTTCTGCCGTTCCTTCAGGAGCATTCGATACTTCTACAACCTCAATATTTGCTTCCTTCACACCGACAATCTGAGTCAAGTTATTCTTTGTAAACTCGAGACTTGAACCGATGTAGTTCGGCATGCTGACACTAGTCACCTTCTTAGCCACTGTTAAGGTAATCGTAGTGGCTTTTGAGAGATCATAGGTCGAACCCGAAGCAGGGGTCTGTCTGAGGACGGTGCCAGGTTCGCTTTCGCTGGATTCTTCCTCTTCCATCTTGATTAGATTTTCAGGAACCTTCTTCTCCTTGAGTTCAGCTACGACATCCGTATACTTGCGTCCGACATAATTGCTCAATTGGAAGGATTGCTTACCAGAAGAAACAATCAAATTGACCTTGGTTCCTTCTTTTCGGCCACTACCAGCTTCTGGATCCGTTCGAATAACACGTCCTTCTGCTACTGTATCGCTGGCTTCTGACTTTTCTTCACCGGCTTCAAACTTGGATTTTTTAAGAGCTTCCTTAGCCTCTGCAACGGTTTGTCCAGCTACGTTAGGAATAGCAATCGTTGCTGGTGTTCTTGACAAAATCCAGACCAAAGAGGCTGCAACCAATAGAAGACTGGCCAAAAGAATCATATAGCGAGCCTTAAACTTCCGTTTCTTGGCTGGCTTTGGCGCTGGAGCCGGCTCTGCCACTGGTTGAGTTGGTTTCTTTGGCTGAGGGCGTTCTTCCTGCGCCGAAGCTTAGGAATCGATGTCAGTGTACTTTGTGGAACTTTAGGTAAAGTCTTAGTGTCTGCCTTACTCGCATCATCAAAGACCAGCTTCGGTTCATTGCGACGATTATAAGACAAGCTAGTTGACAAGTCCACATACATTTCCGAAACAGACTGATAACGATCTGACAGCTTCTTAGCAGTTGCCTTGATGACAACATTTTCTAAAGCCTGAGGGACAGATGGATTTTCAGCTATGACGGACGGAAGTGGTTTCTGGAAATGCTGGAGGGCAATCGTAACCGCGCTATCCCCATCGTAAGGGATATGTCCCGTCAGCATCTCATAGAAGATAATCCCCATTGCATAGATATCACTCTGGAAAGTCGCTTTAGAACCACGTGCTTGCTCAGGTGACAAATAATGAACAGAGCCTAACATTGAGTTGGTCTGGGTCAGACTAGTCTCCGCAAAGGCTACAGCAATCCCAAAGTCCGTGACCTTAGCTGTGCCGTCAGGTGTCAAGAGGATATTTTGAGGTTTCAAATCCCGGTGAACAATTCCTCGAGTATGGGCTAAGCGCATGGCCAAGAGGATTTGCCCCATAATCCCGAACTGCTTCTTCATTTGAAAGAGGATAGTGTTCTTTGATATAACGCTTGAGGTCAAGGCCTGCTACGTATTCCATAGCTAGGTACTGTTGACCGTCTTCCTCACCAATATCTGTTATCCGAACGATATGAGGATGGTCCAGATCCGCCATGGCTCTCGCTTCACGTTGGAAACGTGCCACAGCAATCGGGTCCGTCTGGTAGTTGGTCCTCAGGACCTTCACTGCCACTTCTTCCCCGTCTAGGATCAAATCCTTGGCCAAGTAAACATCTGCCATGCCTCCTCGACCAATCTGCTTGACAATCCGATACCGCCCGGCAAAAATCTTGCCGATTTGGATCATTCTGCTGCCTCCTCGTTCATGTAAACAAGGGCAACCGTAATGTTGTCTAAACCTCCTGCATTGTTAGCAAAACGAATAAGGGTTGCCGCCTTGTCTGCTAGGGAAATATCGCTGGTTACGATATCATAAATCTCACTTGCCGAAATCATATTGGTCAAACCATCACTATTGAGCAAGAGATAATCTCCTGACTCCAGTGTAATCATCCCAAAATCTGGCTGGATTTCATCTTTTTGTCCGATAGACTGGGTGATGATATTCTTTTGAGGGTGAGTTTCTGCTTCTTCTGGAGTCAATTGACCAGCCTTGAGCAATTCGTTGACCAAGGAATGGTCACTCGTCAACTGGTGGTATTCTTCTCCACGAATCAAACCGATACGAGAATCTCCAATGTGAGCATAGATGGCTTGGTTGTCAATAAACGCAACAGCTTCTAGCGTTGTTCCCATGCCTCTGTAGGCTTCGTCCTGACCTAGTTGATGAATTTTTGATTTTCAATCTCCAGGTAGTGGGCAAACCACTCACGAACTTCATTGACTGAGTCAATTTGAGTATCCACCCAAGCCACACCAAGGTCTGTTACCGCCATCTCACTAGCGATATTTCCTGCACGGTGCCCTCCCATCCCGTCAGCCAAGATGATCATAGTGCGTCCTGCTCGGTTGACAAAGTGATTGACATAGTCCTGATTATTTGTCCGTTTCTGACCAACATCTGTTAATAATGCTATTTCCATTGTGTCAGTTCCTTCCTATTCTGATATCTTGCGAAATTGGCTGATAAAGAATCCATCACTTCCATACAATTCAGGAGTGATCAGGATGCAGCCATCTTTCAGGATATCTTTACATTCGTGTTCTAGTTTAACCTGCTCGAACTCGGGATGACTTTCTAAAAACGCCTCAACGACTTGAAAGTTCTCCTCAGAGACAATAGTACAGGTACTATAAGTTATTATACCACCTTTTCGTAGCGTTTGACAAACACTACCTAATATTTCCAGCTGAATTTCCTGTAAGGAGGTGAAATCTGCTGTTTCTTTATTGTATTTGATGTCTGGTTTGCGGCGTAAAAGTCCAATCCCAGAACAGGGAGCATCTACCAAAATCTTATCAAAAGAGTCCTGACCGAAAAACTCATGCACCTTTCTGGCATCCAACTTTTGTGTTTGAACCCGATCTGCCACACCCAAACGCTCCGCATTTTCTTGGATCAAGTCCAACTTATGATCATAAAGATCCAAAGCTGTCACGTTACCGGATGTGAGGTAGGAAGCTATATGGGCTGTTTTCCCCACCCGGAGCGGCACAGGCATCCAGAACCTGCTCATGGCCTTGCAGATCAAGAGTCGGAGCAACCAGTTGACTGGACTCGTCTTGGATGGTAATGGCCCCTTCTGCGAACAAATCATGTCCCGCAAAGTGGCCTTGCTCCTTGACCAGACCAGTGGCCGCCAAAGGTGAATCACTCGCCTCTAACACGGCTTTGATTTCCTCTTTTCGACTCAAGTCAGTCACCCGGATGCTAGCTTTGTTGCGCACCAAGAGACTTTTAAAGATGGCTTGTGCTCGCTCTTCACCGTACTCTTCCTTGAGCTTAGATACTAGCCAAACTGGGAGAGAATAGGCAATGGAATCACGCTTGTTTTTGCGTTTGATGCTGTCAATATCTGGCCAGCCTTCTCTTAAGATACGACGAAGGACGGCGTTGACCAATTTCTCACTGCCTTTTTTACGGGCTTTGGCTAGCTCTACCGCTTCATTAACAACAGCGTGATTAGGAATCTTATCCAGATACCGAAGTTGGTAAGCGCTCAGAAGGAGCAGGATATAGAGCCAGTGGTCTAGCTTGTCTCTGTCTTGGATAAAGTGGGACAGATACCATTCCAGAGTCAGTTTTCGGGCTACCGTACCGTAGACAATCTCTGTCACCAAACCCTTATCTGCTACTGAGAGTTGACTCACCTTGAGGTGTTTGTTTAAAGCAATATTCGAATATGCTTGGTTGACTAAAACATCCTCTAGCACTGCTAGAGCTAGACTTCTAGCCGTTTCTACTTTAGTCACCAAATCGTTCTCCTACAGTCAATGTCCGTCCCACTCCGTTGAGGAAGGAAGCAATGTCCATCTTAGGCTTACCTGCTGGCTGCACTTGCTTGAGAGATAGAGCTCCTTCAGCCGTTGCGACAATCAATTCCTTTTTGCCAATAGAGAGGATCTCACCTGGATTTCCCTGACCTTCTACTGGCAGGGCTTCATAAATCTTAAAGCGATCACCCTTGAGAAAAGTGTGGGCAACAGGCCATGGATTCATGCCGCGGATTTGGTTGAAGAGTTGGCGATTGGTTTTAGTCCAATCAAGTTTCTCTTCTTCTGGCTTAATATTTGGCGAGAAAGTGACTTGACTAGGATCTTGTGGTTCAGGTTTGATCTCTCCAGCAATATAACCAGGAAGGGTGTCCAAAAGCAAGTCCCGACCAACAATCGCTAATTTCTCAAATAAGGTTCCAACATTATCCTCATCTGTGATAGGAATACTGCGACGGGAAATCATATCTCCTGCATCCATTTCCTTAACCATCTCCATAATGGTCACACCAGCTTCCTCATCCCCTTGAATCAAGGCATAATGGATAGGCGCACCACCAGGAGACGTGTTTGAAGGAGGAAGCGTGACGTTGACCGCAAAGTTCATGCTGTCAAAGAAGTTTACCGGGAGGAACTGCTTAGCTTGTCATCCCATCACCTAGCTTCATAATGACTTCATCTCACAAAACCAGATAATTTTCAGGTTGGTAGATGGGAAGCCTGTGGCTGGCAACCTGTGACTGAGGTTTCTTGGATGACTTTTTTACGATATTGGCACCGTCGGCTGGGTCACAACAACTTCATTCATGTGGTCGTCTGATGTAACCCTTCAAAACTGTGCGCTTTAACGAAAAAATCGAATTGTCCCATGAATTCAGTTTTGTCATTTCTTCTCCTTCTTATAAAAATTATGCCGGGTTCGTGGTCAATGCACTGAGACAAGCTCGCTATTTTTCCACGTTCGAAGTCAAGGCCAAGACACAGTTCGGGGTTGGACCCAGCTCATCTTCTAAACGGTATTTAATCAAAGTCTGGTAATGTCAAGGTTGTGTGAGTTTTGAGCGATTGGTTTGGCGTTGGTCCAAAGTTTTAGTTCCGTCGACTGATATGAAAATTCCCAGCAACTTCATAGAAGCACGTTTGACGACCTCTTCTTCTTTTCTTGTGAGAGGTGTCAATAGTGAGAAATAATAAGGCGGATAGCCGAGGTTGGCGTCTGATACTCATTGCCAAAACGCAAAAACCTTCATAGTCTTGGTCTTTACGGCAAAATCGAATGGCATAGTGCTCCAGTTGTGAACTGGATGAAACCCAGCCTCACAGCCTGGCGACTGCCACTGATTAAGTTGGAGGTTTATATCGGAGATGAAATCGAGCAGATTCAAGGCCGTATCCGCATTGAGCACTCCGACCAAGGTCACATTGGGAAAATCCAAGCCCTTAGCAATCATCTGAGTTCCCAGCAAGATATCTGCTTCACCTTGGCCAAACTGGTCAAGAAGAGCTTGGTGACTGCCTTTCTTGCGGGTCGTATCCACATCCATCCGCAGAATGCGAGCCTGAGGAAAGAGTTCTGCCAGTTCATCGTAAGCTTTCTGAGTCCCCGTCCCGTAGTAACGAATACTGCGGCTTTGACAGTTGGGACAGACATGAGGAATCCCTTTGAAAATCCACAGTAATGGCAGTTCATGGTCTTGGTATCCATGTGGAGAGTCAGAGAAATATCACAGTTGGGACAGCTATCTACCGTTCCACACTCCCGACACATAACAAAACTAGAATAACCCCGACGGTTGAGCATGAGGACTGCCTGTTCTTTTTTATCCAAACTGTCTCGAATGGCCTCTAGCAAAGGAGGCGTAAAGTTTGATGTCTCATTCTGCCCGATATAGTCCCGAAAGTCAATCACTTGAACTTCAGGAATAGTGGCTAAAGGATTGGCCCGTTGGGTCAGACGTAAGTGTTGATAGACACCTTTTCCAGCACGCGCACGGCTCTCTAAGCTCGGTGTCGCTGAGCCAAGGACTAGGGCTGCTTGATTGTACTGGGCCCGTAGAATGGCGACCTCTCTAGCATGATAACGGGGATTGCTGTCTTGTTTGTAGCTAGCTTCATGCTCTTCGTCGATAATTATAACACCTAGATTTTTCAAAGGAGCAAAGATAGCTGATCGAGCGCCAACAACAACTTGGGCATCGCCACGCTCAACCTTGCGCCATTCGTCGTACTTTTCACCATTGGACAGGCCTGAGTGAAGAATGGCTACTTTCTCACCAAATCGAGCAATAAAACGCTCCGTCATTTGTGGCGTCAGAGAAATCTCAGGCACCAGCAAAATAGCCGTCTTACCCTTATCCAAGGCTCCTTGGATAATCTGCAAGTAAACCTCCGTTTTCCCACTTCCTGTAATCCCTTGAAGGAGGAATGGAGGCTGTTGACTACCAATAGCACTGACAACCGCATCGCGAGCCTGTCTTTGTTCTGGATTCAATTCCAAAGGTATACTTGCTTCAATGCCTTCAAAATAAGCGGCTGAGCGTTGCACTTCCTTTTGGACTAGGGTTAGAGCGCCTTGCTCCACAAAGAAGTTGACTTGCTCGCGTGAGTAGGACTCTAACAAACGAGCCAGAGGAGCACTCTTAGGATGAGACAGCAAATAGTCTCTCAGCTCTGCTTTTTTCTTAGCACGCGCAGAAATCTCAATCTGCTCTAGCTGAGTAGCATCAACCTCATACCAAGACTGGGTCTTGACCTTCTTTTGATCGACTGCCTGGTATTCTAAGCGGAGCAGACCTTTCCTAGTCAAGCGCATCATCTCAGCTTGCTTAGCAAGGTCTAAAGAAGAAAAGACTAGCGAATCTTCTGAACCAAACAAGCGCTCTTTGTCTGCCTGACTCAGACCTTCCAGAGGATAGAGAATCTTGTCATAGCTAGAATTCAGAAATCCTGGAAGCATAGCTTTTAGAATGGAGATTTTATAAGAAAAGACGGACTTGCGTAACTCCTCAGCCAACCAGAGTTGCTCCTGAGTCAAGACAGGAGAAAAATCTAGCACCTCTGCAATCTCTTTCAAGTCCTGACCTTCCATCTCTTCATCTGACTGGGACTCCAGGCCAAGAACAATTCCTTGGATCAAGCGATTGCCCTTGCCGAAGGGGACATGGACCCGCATACCGACTTCCAGCATCTCTACAAATTCCTCTGGGACCTTATAACTATAGGGCTGGTCCGTCTGCATCAGGGGAACATCCACGATTATCTTTGCGATCGCCATCTTCTCACCTCCTCCTTGTCATACTCTTCGAAAATCAAATTCAAACCACGTCAGCGTCGCCTTACCGTACTCAAGTACAGCTTGCGGCTAGCTTCCTAGTTTGCTTTTTGATTTTCATTGAGTATCAGTATATTCTTGCAATAGAAAAAATAAGATTGAGTCCCCCCAACCTTAAATTTTTTCACCATCTTCTTTTTCTTTAGCGATTTGCTCTTTGATTTTCTTTTCTTCTTCTTCTTTGCGGCGTTTTTCTTCTTCGATACGGAGACGAACCGCTTCACGTTTTCCTTCTGGATCTGGGTGAATCGTAACGTTTCCTGACTCGATTTCTTCCAAAGCGCGAAGAGTTGATTTTTCAGACTTAAACTCTTGAGTTGCTGGCGCACCTGCTTCTAGTTCGTGGGCACGTTTTGCTTCCAAGATTACGAGTGAATATTTTGATGGTACCTTGTCTAGCAAGGTATCAATAGAGGGTTTTAACATCATTTGCTTGTACCTGTTTCCTATAGTTTATCGAGTAGTTGGAGATTTTGGCAACATCTCCTGGTAGTGACCAATAACACGGTCCACACGGAAGTGTTCTGCTTCGATCACACGCTTGACACGTTCAGCAGCGAGGGGCACCTGATCGTTGACAATAGCATAATCATACTCACGCATGAGGGCAATTTCTTCCTTGGCTTTTTCAATTCGTTGGGCAATCACTTCTGCACTATCTGTTCCACGACCTACCAAACGATCTGCAATTCATCCAAATCTGGTGGTGTTAGAAAGATAAAGACAGCATCTGGAACCTTTTTCTTAACCTGAAGGGCTCCCTGCACTTCAATCTCAAGAAAGACATCGATTCCCTTGTCCAGAGTTTCATTGACATAGGTCAGAGGAGTTCCATAGTAGTTACCGACATACTCTGCATATTCCAACATCTGACCTTGACGGATCAGCTCTTCAAACTCTTCACGAGTACGGAAGAAATAGTCCACTCCGTCCACTTCACCAGGACGTTGCGCACGCGTCGTCATCGATACAGAGTATTGAAATTGATTCTCAGAACTCTCAAAAATCTCTCTTCTAACCGTTCCTTTCCCAACTCCTGAAGGACCAGAAAAAACGATTAGCAAGCCTCGGTCTGCCATTATGTCTCCTTTAGTTAGTCTGTGAAATAAAGTAAAATTTCTCTCGAATACTGATGATCGCGTCAGTTATCCTTCTACAGTCTTTCTATCTAGTGTAACAAAAAAGCAGTAATATTTCAACTGCTCTTTCTTATTTATTTCGCATAATCTACTGCACGAAGTTCGCGAATCACGGTTACCTTGATATTTCCTGGGTAATCGAGATTATTTTCAATTTTCTCACGAACTTTGTGAGCCAAGATTGTGACTTTGTCGTCCTTGATTTGTCCTGGATTAACCATGATACGGATTTCACGTCCTGCTTGAAGAGCAAAGCTATTTTGCACTCCTTCAAAGCCATTGGCGATTTCTTCCAAATCATGGAGACGCTTGATGTAGCTTTCAAGAGACTCGCTACGAGCACCTGGACGCGCTGCACTCAAGGCATCTGCTGCAGCAACGATCACTGCAATGACACTTTCGGCTTCGACATCACCGTGGTGGCTAGCAATGGTATTCACCACAACTGGGTGTTCCTTGTACTTACGAGCCAATTCCGTACCAATCTCAACGTGGCTACCTTCAACCTCGCGGTCAATAGCTTTCCCGATGTCGTGAAGGAATCCAGCACGACGGGCAAGAGCTGCATTTTCACCAAGTTCACTGGCGATGATACCAGATAACTTAGCAACCTCAATCGAATGACGCAAGACATTTTGTCCATAAGAAGTACGGAACTGCAAACGTCCCATAATCTTCATCAAGTCTGGATGGAGGTTTGGCGCACCAATCTCATAGGCAGCAGCCTCCCCATATTCACGGATTTTATTGTCAATCTCCTGACGGTTTTTCTCCACCAACTCTTCGATACGAGCTGGGTGGATACGGCCATCCTTGAGCAACATTTCCATGGTCATACGAGCAATTTCACGACGAATCGGATCAAATCCTGACAAGGTTACCACTTCTGGCGTGTCGTCAATGATGACATCTACCCCTGTCAAACTTTCAAAGGTACGAATATTGCGACCTTCACGACCGATAATGCGTCCCTTCATGGTATCATCTGGTAGGTGAACTGTCGAGTTTGTTGACTCTGCTACATAGTCACCAGCGATACGCTGCATAGCCTGAACCAAGATATCTTTCGCAATCTTGTCTGAACGTTCCTTGACTTCTTGCTCTGCCTCACGAATGCGGCTAGCAATTTCCTTGGTCAAGTTTTCCTCTGTCTGAGCCAAGATAATATCTCGAGCCTCAGTTTGGGAAAGCGAGCCGATACGTTCAAGTTCAGCTTCTTTTTGTCTTTCGACTTCCTCTAATTGTTCTTCACGTGCATCAAGGTTTTTTGCTCTATCAGAAATACTTTGTTCTTTTTGTTCAAGTGTTTTTTCTTTGTTCGTCAAATTGTCGTCCTTACGGTCAAGGCTCGTAGCTCTCTCCGTCAAACGACTTTCGATTTGCTTGAGCTCCTGACGTTCTGACTTAAATTCAGCGTCCACTTCTTCACGGTATTTTCTGGCTTCCTCTTTGGCCTCCAATAGTGCTTCTTTTTTAAGAGACTTGCTTTCGCTCTTGGCTTCATTTAGCAATAAATCCGCTTCGCGCTCAGCTTGTCCTCGTAAATTAGTTGCTTCTTGTTCAGCATTTAGAAGCATCAACTCTGCAGCCTCTTGAGATGATTTCATCTTAGCTGAGATGCTGACATATCCAATGACTAAACCAATGATGACGGCAAAAACAGCAATCGCAAGTGTCATGATTTCCATGTTTTTACCTCATTAAATTTGTTTATCGAATGACATACATTCCTTAATATTCTATCATAAAAAAACCGATTTTCACAAACCCAAATTGAAGAGTTTTTGTGTGAATTTTTTGAAGAAATCCCTTAGATTTTCAAGTAAAATTAAGAATCTTTAAAAATTTAAATTTCCACGAAAAAAACGAAGCAAAAAAAGCCTACCTTTCAGTAGACTTAGTAATGATCTTTGAAGGACAAGAAAGCCACGCTATCTCCATCTATTATATAAATCAAGCGATTTTCTGCATCAATGCGCCGCGACCAAGCTCCTTGATAGTCATACTTGAGTGGTTCTGGTTTCCCCATTCCTACAAAAGGATCGCGTTGAATATCCTTGATTAATTTATTGATCCTTTTTAATGTTTTCTTATCTTGGTTTTGCCAATAGCAATAATCCGCCCAGGCATCTTCTGTAAATTTGAGCAGCATTCCTCACTCCTCAATCACATGCACCTGAGTGCTTCCAGCACGAACTTGAGCCATTCCTCGCAAGACCTTGTCAGAAAGTTCCTTATTTTGAGCGATTCTCAGGGTTTCCTGAATACTATCCCACTCGCTCTTTGAAAGGACTACAATATCCTCATCTGGATTTTTATTGACCACCGTCAAAGGCTCAAATTCATCATTTACCTTCTTCATGTAGTCCTTTAAATGATTTCGGAATGTTGAATAAAGAACTGCTTCCATAACCATACCTCGTTTTACCTCTTTTCCACTATTATACACAAAAAGAAAGAAATTGTCAGGAACTTGTACAAGATTTTTCTTTTCTATCTATTTATTCGAAAATATTCTAAAAAAGCCTACCTTTCAGTAGACTTAGTTTGTTTCTATTCTAATCGGAACCCTGCCAAAATTCTGTTCTGCTATACTTGGGTGTCCTAGTTGGTAAATCTGGTCTGCCTTTTGAGTCATAGCATCCCAAGGTTCTTTGCCAATTCGACTGACTAGATGGACCTGGCCTTTCAGAGACTTGAGGTGTTGTCTGCCTTTTTCAGTAAAGCCAAGGACATGGATGCCTTCTGGCAAGTCGCTTTCTCTGGCCTGCACCAAGATATAGGTCAAGAGTCGTCGTACACGCGCCTTGGTATAACGCTTTGTCGCAACCGCCTCGACCAATTCGTCAACAGACTGGGCTGTTTTGATAGCTTCCTTGATACGCACAGCCATTTCTTGATTGACCTGATAGATGGTGGTTAGGTCTGGATTTGACAAGATTTGATAGCGGAGCAAGGTAAAATAGTCATCCCAACTCACCCTACACGCCAACTCAAAGAGGTCAAGAGAAGGCATAAAGCGTTCTAAGAAATCTTGGTCTGATTGATGCTGACGGAGGGCTGTTGCTGAGGCAAAGTCCACATCCTTATCCACAGAATGATAACCAGCCCCCTGACGCTGAATCGGATGGAGTTTGATTCTACGTCCCGCAACCGCCTTGGCATAGGCCAGAGCAAGAACATGATTGGGCGTGTTGCCAGAAAAATCCAGACCTGCAAATTCCTTCCACATGGCTTGGGTTTTCTGAGGATAGGAGAGGGAATCAGGCAGATTTTCCACAAAATTCTCCATCTCAGCACCTTGCTCCGTGTATAGGTCAGCAATTTTCTGATAATCCAGAACTTCCTCCGTCCCGAATGCTAGAGTATCAATCCCCAAGCGAGCCAAGATATCCACAGCTCCTTGACCGAAGAAATCAGCTGCCTGAACACTAACTAAAAAGGGCAATTCCACGACCAAGTCTGCGCCATTTTCCAGCGCCATCTGGGTCCGTGTCCACTTGTCCACGATAGCCGGCTCTCCTCGTTGCATGAAATTTCCAGACATGGCAACGATTTCAGTCCCTCCGCCTGCTCAAGCAGGTATTTGTGCCCATTATGAAAAGGATTGAACTCCGCGATAATACCTGTGATGGTCATAGAAATCTCCTACTTCTGCGCGACAAAAAACCAACGGGTGCTAGTTTCTGTTGGTTCCTTGTCCTCAAAGTCCGCATAGAGTTTGAAAGACTTGAAACCGGCCTGTTCCAGCAATATATCATAGGTCAAGACCTCATAGGTCCGCTCCTCATGCACTTCATCGTGGCGACTAAAGGAACCGTCAGCCTCCTTGATAAAGAAGGTCAACTCATGCACGATGGAGTGAGGTGCTTCGTCCTCATAGGTGTCCCAAAGCATGGCAAAATCTTCCGCATTTTCATGGTAAGAATAGCCTGGAAAAACTTCATCTGTCTGGTAGGTCGAATGTACATCAAAGATAAATACTCCGTCTTCATTGAGGGCATTATACACTTCCTTAAAGACGTCTCCTACTTCCACCTCATCCTGCATGTAACAGATCGAGTCCGAATAACAAGTGACAAAATCATATTTCCCTGCTTTGGACAAATCCAGCATGTTGCCTTCAATAAAATCAATCTTTTGCTTGGCTGAAGCAGCTCTCTTCTCCGCAATCTTCAACATATCCGCGCTCAAGTCAAGTCCCGTCACATCAAAACCAGCCTGAGAAAAGCGAACAGACTGGATTCCTGTCCCACAAGCCAATTCCAAGAGTTTCTTTCCTCTCCTTAGTTTTTGGCAAATGACGCAGAGAAAAATCAGTCCATTTGTCGTATAAACTATCGTCCATGACTGCATCGTAAACAGCCGCAAAGGTTTCATAAGTTGACATATTCATGATACCAAGTCCGCCCGTAATCGGAATGAAAATTAGGAGCTTGACGATGGAGCCGAGCTCCAAGGAAGGCTATCTATTTTCCAACGATTACAGGACGGGTTCAAATCCTTTCTAAGATACAAAGAGCGTTAAAAGCAAGGAGAAAATAGGAAACTTTCTGCTGTATCGTCAGATACAAAGGAAGTTACTCTTTTTTCGCAACTATTAGCTCGTGTTCAGTTTCGAGATGAACAAAACACGACGCCCTTACCTTTCTATCAATTTTTTCTAAAATAAGCAAAGAAAACCCAGTTGCCTGCAACTGAGTTCATTTACTAGGCCAAGGCTTCTGAAATATCTACAGAAGCCGCCTCATGCCATAGTTTTTCTAGGTTATAATGGGCACGCATTTCTTCTGAGAAGATATGCACAACGACACCGCCGAGGTCCAACAAAACCCAGCCTCCAGCTGCATCACCTTCAACATGACTGCCTTTAAAGCCTGCTTGAGCTACTTTTTCACGGATATTATCTGCGATAGCGTCCAACTGACGACTATTCATTGAGCTCGTGATGACAAAGTAGTCCGTCACGCTGGTCAAATCTTGTACATCAAGTGCGAGGATATCCTCCGCACGTTTCTCATCAGCCGCTTTCACGACTAGTTCTAGTAATTCTTTTTCGTTCATTTAGTCCTCTTTCAAATAGTGCACAAAGGCGTTATAGGTTTCAAGGGTTTGGGGATAGATGGGAAATCCCTGATGAGCTAGATGCTCCACGGTACGAGCTGTTTCGTAGGCCACTGCCTTATTGAGCGATAGCTCAGCAATTTCACGCGCCTGATCCACTCCTGGAAAGGCACGATTGTGCTCAATGTAGTCTGCGACGTAGATAACCTTATCAAGATCAGTCATCTGGTCAGCCCCGACTGTATGAATTTCAATGGCTCGCAGGATTTCTGAATCATGCAAATCCAAATCTTCCTGAATCTTGTAAATTCCAACCATACCATGCCAGACATTATTGCCCCAGTTTTTGAGATCAGTGTCTAGCTGGTGACGGTCAATCAAGTCTAGAAATTCCTGATCTGACAACTTTTTAGCATAGTCATGAAGAAGGCCTGCTAGACCCGCTTTCTCAGCATCGACTCCAAATCGCTTGGCTAGTTCTATGGCTGCACGCTCTACACCCAAACAATGGGTTAAACGTTTTTCAGGCAGAAGCTCTGCCATTCTTTCCAACAAAGCCTCTCGGGAACAGTTGATATAGTCTTGGTATGCCATCAGTAGAGCCCCTCCTTCTCGATGTAGTCTAGCACTGGCTGAGGTAGGAGAAAGTTAGGTTTCCGACCTTGGGCAAGGAAATCACGCACCATGCTGGACGAGATGTCCATGAGAGGCACATCCACCCAGATAACTGGATAGGAAGTCCCTGCCTTGTAGCGCGGGCGCTGAACTCCAACAAACTGAACCATTTCGACCAGCTCATCAATTCGGTACCATTTAGGCAGATAGTCCACCATATCAGCCCCGATAATGAAGTAATAATCCGTATCTGGATGTTGCTCGGTCAAAATCTTCATGGTGTCGTAGGTGTAGGAAATACCCTTACGTTCTAACTCAATGGTTTCAATGTCCAGACCTTCAATCCCCTCTATCGCCAACTCAAGCATCTTGAGACGGTGGTGTTCAGGGATGGTTTCCTTTTTATCCACATGAGGTGGTTGGTATTCGGGCATAAGCAGGACCTGGTCCAGTCCTAACTGTTGTCGTACTTGGTCCGCCACAACAAGATGGGCATTGTGAACAGGGTTAAAATTTCCCCCTAAAATCCCGACTTGTTTGCGTTTTTTCTCCTTGATTTCTGGCTCCAACTCTACCTTGGTAAAGGGAGTCAATAATTCGATTGCCATAGGCTCGTCTTCCTTTAATTCTCTGTAAAAACAGTTGTTTGGAGTAGGTTTTAGATTTCTTTGACTTTTTTAGAAATCTTGCGATTTTCTTTCTTGCTGGATTGTTTATACAAAATCAAGATGCGTCCGATTTTTTGGACTGTATCCACACCGATTTCTTCTTCCAAGATTTCAGCTACTTCGTGGATGTTTTCATCTGTGTTTTGCAAGAGCGTAACTTTAATCAATTCACGGGCGTCAAGAGCTTGACGTACGCTGGTTTTGATTTGGTCGTTGAGACCATTTCCCGATTTGGATGATGGGTTTGAGGGTGTGTGCCTGGCTGTTGAGGAAGGCACGTTGTTTTGATGTTAATGACATAATTTCTTTAAAAGAGTTTCTTTTAATACTTTTCTGAAGTGGTGACGGACGTCAGCAAAGTCCTTCGGACTTTCATGACTAAAATTTGAGCCTAAGGTCTCAAATTTTCCGCAGTTGGTACAAGCGCTTGTACCAACTGACACCACGGCGAAAAGTATTCGTTATGGGCTCGCAGAGCTCGCCCGAATCTAGACAACTCTTTCCTTTCTGTGTTTAAATGATTGCTTTTCGTGTGACGACGGCGACGCCTTCTGGTGCCCAGACGGCGACTTTGGCGGTGTCTGTTACGCGGATCCAGCCTAGGCCTGAGATGACCAGGTCTGTCTTGTCCTTGATGGTAAAGACATGCTGGACTAGTTTTGGAAAATCTTCTTTTTCTTTACTATTTGGTGGTGTTAGAAGGGTTCCGAGGTGCTTATCATAAAAGGCACTAGCGCCTTCTAGCTTGGTACGGTGGAGTTTGAGTTCATTGTCAAAGAAAGCTGTGAATCCTTGCTTTTCTCCTGATATGAAGTCAAAGCGTCCAAGACCACCTAAAAACAGGGTTTGTTCAGGGTTAAGTTGATAGGTTTTGGGCTTGATTTCCTTTTTAGGGCTGACATACTTGAGGTTTTTAGCCGTCAAGTAGTGGGCCATCTGGTGGCGGTGGATAATCCCTGGAGTATCGTAGATATAAGATCCGTCATCAAGCGGAATCTCAATCTTGTCCAAGGTTGTTCCTGGGAAGCGCGAAGTCGTGATGACATCTTGGTCACCCGTGATTTCTTGGATAATAGCGTTGATAAGGGTTGATTTTCCAACGTTGGTCACGCCAACCACATAGACATCGCGGCCCTTACGGTAGTGTTCAATCTTGTCAATGACTTCCTTAATAGCATGCTTATTCTGTGCTGAAGTCAGGACGACATCCACTGGACGAAGTCCTTCTTCGTGGGCACGCTCCATCAGCCACTGGCTAATCTTGCCCGGTTTAACAGACTTGGGCAGGATATCTTTCTTATTTCCAACCAAGAGGACATCATTGCCCGATACAAAGCGTGGCAAGCCAGGGATGACAGAGCCATTAAAATCAAAAATATCAATGACATTGACCACCAAGGCATCACTGTCTCCCACCTCGTGCAAGAGCTTGAGGAAGTCGTCGTCCGTCAACTGGACATCTGTGATTTCATTGTAATGACGAAGACGGAAACAGCGTTGGCAATAAACTTCGCCTGTCTCCAAACCTTTTTCAAGTGCCGACTGGGGAGTGAAACCAAGACCAGCCTTGTCTGCCGTCTGAATGGTTGCTCCACAACCAATACAGAGAATTTCTTCCATAGTTAAATTCCTTTTTTATATGTAATCGGTCCGTACTTTTCAGTGATTTTTCGCATAACACGGCGCTCGCGAGCCCGGTTGATTTGCGTTTTGATAGAGTCATGTTGGACCAAGGGTTTGACTAAGATCGAGCGAATACCTGCACGGTGGGCTGCTCGTATATCCGTCATGAGCTGGTCGCCGACCATGACCACTTCATTTTTTTCTCATAGTGGAATTCCTTCATGGCACGGTCAATCCCAAATGTGAAAGGCTTCAAGGCCCAATAAATGTAATCAATTCCAAACTTTTTCAACTGCACGTTGAACCCGTTTTTGGTATTATTTGAGACTACGATGATGCGAATGCCCGCGTCGCGGAGGTCATGTAGCCATTGCTTCATCTCTGGCGTCCCATCAGGGTTGTTCCAAGCAATGAGGGTATTGTCCAAATCGACCAAAACAGCCTTGATTCCCTGCGCTTGCAGGCTTGGGACCGTCAGATCATAAACTGCTTCCACAGCAAAATCTGGCATATAATTTTCAATCGCCATTCTGGCTCCTTTTTTTTTTTAATTTCTAGCAATATTCTTTAAATATTGGGCTAAGACTACCCATAAAATGAGACTAGCTATCAAAATATAAACCCAAGCATTTGGTTCATCTGCAAACGGTAAGGGAACATTCATTCCGAAGAATCCTGTAATAACTGCAAGGATAGCTAGCAAGACTGAGATAATTGTCAAAGTTGTCAAATTATCATTTAGATTATTATTTAGGATATTGTTGTAAGAGGCTGAGAGTTGTTGCAAAACTTGAGAAATCAAGTCTGTCATCGAAACCAACTGGTGCGCTTCAATCATGGCATCGTCAAACTGTTCTCTCTCAACTTCGTTAAAACTGCGATAAAGAGCATGCCCTTGGATGTGTTCCAAGAGGAGACGATTTTGTTTGGCAGCAGCTGTCAGGTAAACCATACCAGTTTCCAAGTCAGAGAGGGCAAAAAGATTCTTTTTAGTTGTTTTTTGACGAAGAAGTGCACTGATTTCATCCTTACTTTTATCCATCTCTTCAATAACTGGATAATAAGCATTGCTTATAATCTCTAAACTGGCAAAAAGAAATTTGTAGATTGAAACAACTTCATGGCTTTCAAGATAGGTTGCCATACGTTTAATCACATAACTATTCTTGTGATTGCTAATTGTGATCAGCCGTTGTTTTTCAACGATAAAGGTCATCGGAATCGCTTCATAATATTCTTTGTCTTTTTCTAAATCAAGAACATTATAAATGAAGGTGACCGTTCCCGTTTCACGGTGATAGTCCATGTGGGCACGCTCATTTCTATCCAGAGCATACTCGATAGTTTCTTTGTCCAATCCATAGACATACGAAAGGTCTTCCATGTTTTTAATCTTGTCCACATCAAGGTCTATCCATGTACAATCGTGACCTAATTTTTTCTCTACAAATAGCATACTCTCTCCTTTACCAAACTCCTTCTATTGTACCACAAATCTGCTAAAATAGCCGGCCTATTCAGCACGAGATAGATTACTGACGACGGTGATATTACGATTGGGAACAAAGTGAAGGGCTTGATCGTCACCCCGCAGTTGCGTTGTACGGATCCCTACGCTAACGACCTTTCCAGAAACGGTAATCGGTCCATTTGTGAGAACCACTTCATCACCCACATCAAGCTGGCGTTCAAAAAGGATGAAGAAACCATTGATGACATCGGATAGAAAGCCTTGCGCCCCCATACCAATGGCCACCCCAGCAATCCCCGCACCAGCAAGGAGGCTGGAAACTGGCAAACCTAAAATAGACAGGATGCAATAGAGCAAGAAGAAATAAAGAATGTAGTTAAAGACATTCTCCAGCAAACGAGAAATGGTCTTTTGTCTGCCAGCATCTCGATTGGAAAATTTAAGTGAGGGCTTTACAATCTTTCGTACAGTGGCGTGAAGCATCTTTTTAGCTATATAAAATAGCAAAAACAAAATCAAAAGAGAAATCACCTTGGTTAAGAGATTCTCTAACATGGTTGTTAAATCAAGTTTATCAAAATAGCGTTGAAAAAAATCTTGCATATAAAACTCCTTTTCCCTATTATACCATAAAATCGTCCTTCTCTTTTCTTTCATAATTATTCAATTATAGGCCATATTTTTCAAAAATATCACTTGCCTCTATAGCATATTTATACTATAATTATAAACAATACATTTGAAGGAGACTGCTATGAAACGAATCATTAGAGCCTGGACTAAGGCAAGCCTCATCAAACGAATCCTTATTGGAATGATTTTTGGAGCGACATTGGGGATGCTCTTCCCAAACCTTACAGAAATTGGTCTGCTTGGAGACCTCTTTGTAGGTGGACTGAAAGCCATCGCTCCTATTTTGGTTTTTGCCCTTGTTGCCAATGCCCTTTCCCAACATCAAAAGGGACAAAATACCAATATGAAGACGGTTATTTTCCTATATTTGCTTGGAACCTTTGCTGCTGCATTGGTGGCTGTTCTAGCTAGTTTCTTACTGCCTGTGCAAATCACCCTGACCAGTGCAAATACAGAAGTTGCTGCTCCTGACGGTATTGGTCAAGTCCTCAGCAACCTCTTGCTTAAACTGGTGGACAATCCTTTGAATGCCATTGTTGAAGCCAACTATATCGGGATTCTCTCTTGGGCAGTTATCTTTGGCTTGGCTATGAGAGAGGCAAGTAAACACAGCAAAGAATTGCTGAAAACCATGGCAGATGTCACCTCTAAAATCGTGGAATGGATTATCAACCTAGCTCCCTTTGGGATTTTAGGCTTAGTGTTTAAGACCATCTCTGATAAGGGCATTGCCAGTCTGGCCAACTACGGTGTCCTCCTAGGTCTCTTGATTGCTACCATGGCCTTTGTTGCTCTCATCATCAACCCGCTCATCGCCTTTCTCTTTATGAGGAAAAATCCCTATCCCCTTGTTTTGAAATGTCTACGTGTCAGTGGTATTACAGCCTTCTTCACTCGTAGCTCTGCCGCCAATATCCCTGTCAATATGAAACTCTGCCAAGACTTGGGACTGAATCCTGACACCTACTCTGTCTCCATCCCGCTTGGATCGACTATCAATATGGCTGGTGCTGCCGTTACCATTAACATCCTGACCCTGGCTGCTGTCAATACACTCGGAATCTCGGTAGACTTTGGGACAGCATTTGTGCTCAGTGTCGTGGCTGCCATTTCTGCCTGCGGTGCCTCTGGAATCGCTGGGGGATCCCTTCTCCTCATTCCTGTTGCTTGTAGCCTCTTTGGGATTTCCAACGACTTGGCTATGCAGGTTGTCGGAGTCGGATTTGTGATTGGGGTAGTGCAAGACTCCTGTGAAACAGCCCTGAACTCTTCAACAGATGTCCTCTTTACAGCGGTTGCCGAATATGCTACAAACCGAAAACTTCGCCCCTAGTCTCTGACTCCTCGTTAAACACTTGATTCTATTAGTTTAGGAAATTTTCATGTCTCTCACTCAACGTACGACAAAACTGATTTTAGCGACCTGTCTCGCTTGTTTTCTCGCTTATTTTTTAGATTTATCATCAGCAGTTTCAGCTGGAATCATCGCTCTCTTAAGCCTCTCCGACACACGCAGAAGCACGCTGAAATTAGCACGTAACCGCCTCTTTTCCATGCTCCTAGCGCTGGCTATCGGTGTTCTAGCCTTTCAGCTGACGGGCTTTCACATCTGGAGTCTGGGCCTCTATCTGGCTCTCTATGTCCCTCTAGCCTATAAAATGGGTTGGGAAATCGGCATCACCCCTAGCAGTGTCTTGGTCAGTCATCTCTTGGTACAGGAGTCTACCTCCCCAGAGCTCTTGCTCAATGAAGTGCTCCTCTTTCTCATCGGGACAAGCTTTGCTCTATTGGTCAACCTTTATATGCCCTCTCGTGAGAAAGCCATCCAAAGCTACCACCTTCAGGTCGAAGAAAAGTTAAAAGACATCCTGCTTCGCTTTAAATACTATCTGTCGCGAGGAGACGGACGCAATCAAGCCCAACTCGTTGACCAATTAGACAAGCTCCTCGATGAAGCCCTCAAGCTGGTTTATTTGGATCACTCGAATCATCTCTTTCACCAGACGGACTACCATATCCACTACTTTGAGATGAGACAGCGACAAAGTCGCATCCTACGAAACATGGCTCAGCAGATTAATACCTGTCACCTGGCCGCCAGTGAGAGTTTGATCTTGGCCCAGCTCTTTTCTAAGATTGCTGCCCAGCTAAGCCAGACCAATCCTGCTCATGACCTACTTGATGACATCGAACGCTATCTGCAAGTCTTCCGCAATCGGAGTCTCCCTAAAACACGTGAGGAGTTTGAAACCCGTGCCACCCTCCTGCAACTACTACGCGAAGCCGAAACCTTTATCCAGGTCAAGGTCGATTTTTACCAGAAATATGGAAACTAGAACGCAAGAACCTCAGAGGACTTCCTCTGAGGTTCTTGTGTTTTGTATTTGGAAGGGAAGTTCTTCCTCTCGTACTATTCTCAATAAAGAAATAGCAACTCCTAGTCGTCCATCACACCACCTGTCAGCTGGTACATGAGGTAAATGTGTTCCAAGACTTTTACCTTATCCATGTGGTCTACATCTTTAAAGCCACCTAATGCTAGAAGTGGAACGAAACCAAAACATTGGTTATAAGACAAGGGACCATGTTTTAACACAGCCTGTCTATATAAATCCAGTTCAAATTTTTTTGTAATATATTCGTTATCTAAAAATCGAATAAATAAATCCATACCCTTACAAATAATATCCAAATCCTGAATATTATATTGGACAATTCCCACGTAGGCATTTTCTTCCCAAGTAATAATATCTCCAAATGCTGTTACAAACATAGGAAAAGCGACATCTCCTCTGAAATAACTATCTTGGAGAAGTTCAAGATAATCCTCTGGATTAATCACCTTCAAATAACCATCTAAAAAGGTTCCCAGACCATCCTCCTGCCAAATTTGAACCAACTCAGCTGGAACTTGATTTTTATATTTTTCAATAACATCTTTGGGCATATCTGCCACTTTGACAAAGTTTTCTAACATATTATCCTCCATTTCACGATAACAGCAATACTCAAAAATCGTATTCTTCAAAATGTAATCAAGCTTACTCTACTTTTGATTATGCTCTCTTTGGAAAGCTTCCATAGCCTTGAACTGTTCTAGTTCTTTTTCGTTAGCTGGTTGCTTGCCGAGGTATTTGTATTCAAAAAATTCTATTCTATCCGTTGGTCCAAATTTACTTTCATTCCATGGTGCATAGTCAAAATCCAAAGAGGTTTTATTCTGTTCATCCACTTTGATTGTAAAAGCAGACCACTCTGCGAGACCGTGCTCATTGAATATTTTCTTCATGTCTTCACCCAAAGCAAAAAGATTTATGTATTCTATTCTGAATTCTGTCTTAGGGATACCATATAAAGATGGAATATCCATGTAATAATGATATTCTCCTTTATATTTAAAGAAAAATATCACGCCACCACTAAGCGTCTTATCCACTTCAAAAATTAATATAAAGATCATCCCACTCAACTGGAATCATATCATTTACTTTATATATAATCTCGGTCATCTTCTCATTAATCTGTTTTTCCATTTTATCCTCCGATTTGGATTATACATTTAAACACAAGACTTCCTAATCTGCCTTGAGTTTTTCTTTACAATAATCCACAATGTATTCATTGATCCATTTATTCTTATTTTGGAAACCTCCGAATTTACGCTTTGCGATCAAATCTTCTGCCATTTGGAGTGCCTCTTGATATTTCTCGCGATGGATCATTAATAGCATCCCCATCAAATCATATCGAGCAGGATTTGATGAATTCTCAACAGCATAGTTATAAAAATCTTCAAAACTGTCGAACCCATTGATACGTTTAAGAACTTCTTCATGCACTTCTGAGAGCACCTCGAAAACCCTAGCTTCGACTTTTTCTAAGTCAAGGTCCTCCATCGTCCAGTCTTCTTCATTTATTTTGGTTGGTAAGGATAAGGAATCAACTGTGAAAGCTCCAACAGCTCGAAGACTCATTGGTTCCTGCGAATTACTCGCCATATCAAAAACTTCCCAAAAAATATCATCCAAAATATATGGTTTGATATCCGTGCGAATAATTAGACGAAACTTATTATCTGGAAATTTAATATCAATCATATACGAAACCAAATAGTCTCCCACTTTGTTGAAATAGGCCCAATCTCGAGACTTTAACTGTAATTTTTTGCTGCATTGCGCTGAACTTTTTTTCAATTCTTTTTTTAGTTGTTTATCTATTTTTTTGAAAATTTAACCATTGAATTTCCTCACTAATCTGGTCTTATTCCTCTTATCCAAGCAAACTATTTTTCCATTATGTTCCTGCTGGAAGGCTTCCATAGCCTTGAACTGTTCTTGTTCTTTTTCGTTTCTTGGTTCAAATCCTAAAAATTGATATCTGAAAAAGTTCATTTGAGCAGTTGGTCCAAAAATTACTTTTTATTCCATGGAGCATAGTCATAGTCGACTGAAAGCTTGTTGTTATCATCTAAATGGATGATACAAATGTACCAATCTGCCAAATTATTTTCAATAAACACTCTTTTCAGATCTTCTGATTTTTTAAATAAAACCTTGTTTTCGCTTAGAATATCCATCATCGATAGGCCAAAATCTTCTGACATTTCCAGATGGTAATGATAGTGATTTTTATACTTAAAAATAGAAATAGGCTTCACCACTATATGTCTTGTCCATCTCGGTTACAATATACAAGTCATCCCACTCAACTGGAATCATATCGTTGGCTTGATGCACGATTTCGATAATTTTCTCATTAATCTGTTTTTCCATATGTTCCTCCGGTTTGGTGTATTCACATTTTATCTGTATCTCTAGTATACCATAAAGAACAGAAACCAACTTACTCTTATAAAATTTGCTCAAATAGGGCAAAATTGCCTCAATAAAACAGTAAAATAGACCAATCATATCTCTAGGTATAGCAACTTTCTATCCTTTCCAACAAAAAACTCCACGAATCGAAAGCATTCGCGGACTTTTCTTACGACGTATTTAAGCAAAATGCCATACTAATTAATGGCCGTAATCTACGACACTAAGTTTTACAAATCGATTTCATTTGTAAAACGTGGTTACGACGGAAAAATCCACGAAGCTATAATATTCGTGGATTATTCCTAGTGAAGCGTTTAGGTAAGCCGATTTTACACTACGACACGGAGTTTGGCAAATCGATTCTATTTGCCAAACGTAGTTAGTAAGGCAGTTAGCTAGTTCGCCAAATAGCGACTAGCGTCCAACAATTAGGAACTTTAGTTCCAATTGTTGGTGCTGAGTTACATTTTTTCCTCCAACTCTACGTCTGGATACTTGTTCGCAAACCAGCGAAGGGCAAAGTCATTTTCAAAGAGAAAGACTGGTTGGTCAAAACGGTCTTTGGCCAAGATATTGCGGCTTGATGACATGCGCTCGTCTAGGTCCTCTGGCTTGATCCAGCGAACGGTCTTTTTACCCATTGGGCTCATGACCACTTCGGCATTGTACTCGCCTTCCATACGGTGCTTAAAGACTTCAAACTGGAGTTGACCAACAGCGCCTAGCATATACTCGCCTGTTTGGTAATTCTTATAAAGCTGAATGGCACCCTCTTGTACCAACTGCTCGATCCCCTTGTGGAAGGATTTTTGTTTCATGACGTTCTTAGCAGAAACTTTCATGAAAATCTCAGGAGTAAAGGTTGGCAGTGGTTCAAATTCAAACTTGTTTTTTCCAACTGTCAAAGTGTCTCCAACTTGATAAGTACCAGTATCGTAAACCCCGATAATATCACCTGCAACAGCATTGGTCACATTTTCACGACTTTCGGCCATAAACTGAGTGACATTAGATAGTTTGGCAGTCTTACCAGTACGAGGCAGATTGACACTCATTCCACGATCAAATTCACCTGATACGATACGAACAAAGGCAATACGGTCCCGGTGACGAGGGTCCATGTTGGCTTGGATTTTAAAGACAAATCCTGAGAAATCCTTGTCATAAGGATCCACAATTTCGCCATCTGTTTTCTTGTGGCCATGTGGTTCTGGAGCAAACTTAAGGAAGGTCTCAAGGAAGGTCTGCACCCCAAAGTTAGTGAGGGCTGAACCAAAGAAGACCGGGAGTCAGTTCTCCTGCAAGAATAGCTTCTTCTGAAAATTCATTTCCTGCTTCTTGCAACAGTTCGATATCGTCCTTAACCTGAGCGTAGAAAGGATTGCTTCCAAAGAGCTTATCCCCTTCTTCCAGACTGGCAAAACGTTCATCCCCTTTATAGAGCTCCAAGCGTTGGTTATAGAGGTCATACAATCCTTCGAAGGCTTTCCCCATCCCGATTGGCCAGTTCATTGGATAACTCGCAATGCCAAGGACTTCTTCTAGTTCTTGCAAGAGGTCCAGTGGCTCACGACCGTCACGGTCCAGCTTGTTCATAAAGGTAAAGACTGGAATGCCACGGTGCTTCACAACCTCAAACAATTTCTTGGTTTGGGCCTCGATACCCTTGGCAGAGTCCACGACCATGACCGCAGCATCCACCGCCATCAAGGTCCGATAAGTATCTTCTGAGAAGTCCTCGTGCCCTGGTGTGTCGAGGATATTCACGCGCTTGCCATCATAGTCAAACTGCATAACAGATGACGTGACCGAAATCCCACGTTGTTTCTCAATATCCATCCAGTCAGACTTGGCAAAAGTCCCTGTTTCTTCCCTTTTACCGTACCAGCCTCACGAATCTCGCCCCCAAAGTAGAGCAACTGCTCAGTGATGGTTGTCTTCCCCGCGTCCGGGTGGGAGATAATGGCAAAGGTACGGCGTTTCTTTATTTCTTCTTGAATAGTCATAAGTTCTCTTTCTTTGATGTTCTATTTTTAGTTGTTTCAGTAGCTAAGAATGATGTTTACATTGGATTTTACTATTCCTTTCAACTCTCCATTATATCGGATTTTGGGGAGTTTTTCAATTGCTCATCCGATGAAAAGGCAAGCTAGAGCACAGGTTGCACCTGATTTCTCTTTTTCCACCGTTTTTTAAACAAGATATCAAAGAGAACCAGAGCCAGCGAAAGGATGACGGACACAAGAAGATATTTTAACCATAGAGGAGCATTCGAGATAAACGGGGTATCTCTTAAGAGACCATAATTTCCACCTGTCACCTGATTAACTGCAACTAGAAAGAGGTTGAGAATAAAGGTATAGGCTACAATCATATATTTCTTTAGTAGGCTCTTATCATAGTGATTCATCAAGTAAACCAATGAATTCACTAGAAGAGCATAGTGCCCAATCAAAAATGAAAAACTGGTAATATGGGGGAAATCATAGGGGTCAAAAACCGGGTAAACCAAGGCAAAGACCGCTCCACTTGCTCCTAAGAGGGCAAAATATTGCTTGCTCCGCCATTTATCTGGCAAGAAAACCACCGCAAACATAGCCAAACGGCAATGGTAAAATGGAAGGCTATTAGAAAATGGAATCCCAAAGCCAACATACCAACTATATAGGGCTAGCAACTGGAGGATCTGAATCCCCTTAAACAAGCGGACAAATTTCGGATTCTTGTGATAAGCAAGTGCTCCATAAATACAAAGCACTAAAGTAAGCATCATGATCCCATACCAAAAGAGGGAAATGGGAGGAGGAACCGTTTGAGATCTGGTGATAAATTGATGGAACATATTTCTATCCTAACTCTTATTTTTCTATTCTCTAGTTTAACCATTATAGCGAATTAAAAGCGATTTTTCAATTTCTATTTCTTTTCAGTTTGGCTCCCTTATTTATAGGAAAATATGGTAAAATAGAACAGACTAAAAATCATCATTTCACGAAAGGATGCAAGATGAAAATTACGCAAGAAGAGGTAACGCACGTTGCCAATCTTTCAAAATTAAGATTCTCTGAAGAAGAAACTGCTGCTTTTGCGACCACCCTGTCTAAGATTGTAGATATGGTTGAGTTGCTGGGCGAAGTCGACACAACTGGTGTCGCACCTACTACGACCATGGCTGACCGTAAGACCGTACTCCGCCCTGATGTGGCTGAAGAAGGAACAGACCGTGACCGCTTGTTTAAAAACGTACCTGAAAAAGACAACTACTATATCAAGGTACCAGCTATCCTAGATGATGGAGGAGATGCCTAATGACTTTTAATAACAAAACTATTGAAGACTTGCACAATCTCCTTGTCTCTAAGGAGATTTCAGCAACTGAATTGACCCAAGCCACGCTTGAAGATATCAAGTCTCGCGAGACAGCTATTAACGCTTTTGTTACCATCGCTGAAGAACAAGCCCTTGCTCAAGCTAAGGCTATTGATGAAGCTGGAATTGACGCGGACAATGTCCTTTCAGGAATTCCACTGGCAGTTAAGGATAATATCTCTACAGACAGTATCCTCACAACTGCAGCCTCAAAAATGCTCTACAACTACGAGCCTATCTTTGATGCGACAGCCGTTGCCAATGCAAAAGCCAAGGGCATGATTGTTGTCGGAAAGACCAACATGGACGAGTTTGCCATGGGTGGTTCTGGTGAGACTTCTCATTACGGTGCCACTAAAAATGCTTGGGACCACAGCAAGGTTCCTGGTGGTTCATCAAGTGGTTCTGCTGCAGCTGTAGCGTCAGGGCAAGTCCGCTTGTCACTCGGTTCTGATACTGGTGGTTCCATCCGCCAACCTGCCGCCTTCAACGGGATTGTTGGTCTCAAACCAACCTACGGAACGGTTTCTCGTTTCGGTCTCATTGCCTTTGGTAGCTCTCTAGATCAAATCGGACCTTTTGCACCTACTGTTAAGGAAATGCTCTCTTGCTCAACGCTATTGCCAGCGAAGATGTCAAAGATTCTACTTCTGCTCCTGTCCGCATTGCCGACTTTACTTCAAAAATTGGTCAAGACATCAAAGGAATGAAAATTGCTTTGCCTAAGGAATACCTTGGTGAAGGGATTGACCCAGAGGTTAAGGAAACCATTCTAAATGCAGCCAAACACTTTGAAAAACTTGGTGCTATCGTCGAAGAAGTCAGCCTTCCTCACTCTAAATACGGTGTTGCCGTTTACTACATTATCGCTTCATCAGAAGCCTCATCAAACTTGCAACGCTTTGACGGTATCCGTTACGGCTACCGCGCAGAAGATGCAAGCAACCTTGATGAAATCTATGTAAACAGCCGTAGCCAAGGTTTCGGTGAAGAGGTGAAACGCCGTATCATGCTTGGAACATTTAGCCTTTCATCAGGTTACTATGATGCCTATTACAAGAAGGCTGGTCAGGTCCGTACCCTCATCATTCAAGATTTCGAAAACGTCTTTGCGGATTACGACTTGATTTTGGGACCAACTGCTCCAAGCGTTGCCTATGACTTGGACTCCCTCAACCATGACCCCGTTGCCATGTACTTGGCTGACCTTTTGACCATCCCAGTCAACTTAGCTGGTCTTCCAGGAATTTCGATTCCTGCTGGATTTGCTCAAGGTCTACCAGTCGGTCTCCAATTGATCGGTCCTAAATACTCTGAGGAAACCATTTACCAAGCTGCTGCTGCCTTTGAAGCAACAACAGACTACCACAAACAACAACCCGTGATTTTTGGAGGTGACAACTAATGAACTTTGAAACAGTCATTGGACTTGAAGTCCACGTAGAGCTCAACACCAATTCAAAAATCTTCTCACCTACTTCTGCTCACTTTGGGAAATGACCAAAATGCCAACACCAACGTGATTGACTGGTCTTTCCCAGGAGTACTTCCGGTTCTCAATAAAGGGGTTGTCGATGCTGGTATCAAGGCTGCTCTTGCCCTCAACATGGACATCCACAAAAAGATGCATTTTGACCGCAAGAACTACTTCTATCCTGATAATCCAAAAGCCTACCAAATTTCTCAATTTGATGAGCCAATCGGCTACAACGGCTGGATTGAAGTGGAGCTAGAAGACGGTACGACTAAGAAAATCGGTATCGAACGTGCTCACCTAGAGGAAGATGCTGGTAAAAACACCCACGGTACAGATGGTTACTCTTATGTTGACCTCAACCGCCAAGGGGTACCATTGATTGAGATTGTATCTGAGGCTGACATGCGCTCGCCAGAAGAAGCCTATGCTTATCTAACTGCCCTCAAGGAAGTCATCCAGTACGCTGGTATTTCTGACGTTAAGATGGAAGAAGGTTCGATGCGTGTGGATGCTAACATCTCCCTTCGCCCTTATGGTCAAGAAAAATTCGGTACCAAGACGGAGTTGAAAAACCTCAACTCCTTCTCAAATGTTCGCAAAGGTCTCGAATACGAAGTCCAACGCCAAGCTGAAATCCTTCGTTCAGGTGGTCAAATTCTCCAAGAAACACGCCGTTACGATGAAGCTAACAAGGCAACCATCCTCATGCGTGTCAAAGAAGGTGCTGCAGATTACCGCTACTTCCCAGAACCAGACCTACCACTTTTTGAAATCTCAGATGAGTGGATTGAGGAAATGCGTACTGAATTGCCAGAATTTCCAAAAGAACGCCGTGCGCGCTACATATCTGACCTTGGTTTGTCAGACTATGACGCTAGCCAGTTGACGGCAAACAAAGTCACTTCTGACTTCTTTGAGAAAGCTGTTGCCCTCGGTGGCGATGCCAAACAAGTCTCTAACTGGCTCCAAGGTGAAGTTGCTCAGTTCTTGAACGCTGAAGGCAAGACACTTGAACAAATCGAATTAACACCAGAAAACTTGGTAGAAATGATTGCCATCATCGAAGACGGTACTATCTCTTCCAAGATTGCCAAGAAAGTCTTTGTCCACCTAGCTAAACGGCGGTGGAGCGCGTGAATACGTGGAAAAAGCAGGTATGGTGCAAATCTCAGATCCTGATGTTTTGATTCCAATCATCCACCAAGTCTTTGCGGATAACGAAGCTGCCGTTGCCGACTTCAAATCAGGCAAACGCAACGCTGACAAGGCCTTCACAGGATTCCTTATGAAGGCAACTAAAGGCCAAGCCAACCCACAAGTTGCCCTTAAACTGCTTGCACAAGAGTTGGCGAAGTTGAAAGAAAGTGAGTAATTTACTCTTTATACACTTTTTTTCTACTTTTAAGACGAGAATGAGACAAGGAGAATAAATGAACAAATTTTTACGATTGCTATTTGTCTTAGTCATCATCGCTATGTTAGGCGCTTCTATACTACAAATTTTCTTTCCATCGTACATGGGAAGCCACTCCGGGTACGGAATATCTGCTGGTTGGCAACGAGAAATTGGAATATGGAATTTAGCTGTATTGATTATTATTCTCGCTATCAATATTAAATACGATTGGTTCTATCTACGAATCGCACTTCTTGCTCTCATTATTGGCGGAATTGGAATAGGAACAAATCACTTACTCAATTATATGGAGTATCACTCTCCTGTAAATGCTATCGGTGCTTTTGAAAATTACTTGCTAGCAATAGGATGGATTGTGGGATGGCTCATCGAACGCCATTCCATAAAGAAGCTAAATGCTAGTAAATAACGCCTAGTATATATCAGATTATTTTTAAAGGTTATTAAATAGTTTAATAATCATTCGAATTCAGAATTCTACCTTTTCAATCATATAGTTAGGGGACACATGAAAAAGTTTTACGCTCTTTTAATGACCTGTTTATTACTTGTTTTTCTATCCGTGCCTCAAATCGTTGATGCGGGTGTCGGACATTCCAGAAGTGGAGGGAGCAGCCGCAGTAGCTCCAGAAGTAGTAGCCGCTCAAGTGGAGGTGGAAGTCGTTCTGGTGGCTCATCCTACCACTACTACCGCTCTGGATATGGATCATCCTCTGACAGTTCTGCTAGCTCTCCCTATCTAGGATTTATGTTCATATTAGTCGGAGGAATCATACTAGTTGTTATCGTCAAATCCTTGCAGAATAAGTCTGGAGATTCGAGTTCAACCTACACTAGTAATGATTCTCAAACGCTCCATCGTCGAGTTGAACATAACACACTGGCCATTAGTCGTGTGAAATATGGGGATCCAAACTTTGACGCGGAAGCCTTCACATCTTGGGTTAAGGAAGTCTACCTTAAATTGCAGGTTGCCTGGACTGAGAAATTGGAACTCTGTCCGCGCTTTGGAAAGTACCAGTCTCTACTCTCAACACAGTACCCAACTTGAGGACCATATTCGAGCTAAAACAACCAATGTTTTAGAGAAAGTTTGTATCGAAAATGTTCGCATCAAGAAGTTCATTGAAAATCCTGACGGAAACGACACCTTAGTGGTGATCCTGTCATCTACCTTGCGTGACTATGTCATTGACGATGAGACTCGCCGTGTTCTTGAAGGAGACCCTAAAAAAGATCTCTTCACCGTGTATCAATTGAACTTTATCCGTCAACACGGTAGCCAAACGCAAGCAGTCAATCCAGACGAAGTTGTGAGCGACCACTGTCCAAACTGTGGCGCCCCATTGAAAATCTCTGCAGTTAGTGAGTGCGACTACTGTGGTGCCAATCTCTCTCGCAGTCCAAACCAATGGGTACTCGATACCTATGATGTTGTGGATGAAGACGAGCTTTATAATTAGGAGGAATTATGGGATTTATACGTGCAGCCTTATCAGCAGGCTTAAATAGTTTTAATGATAGTAAATTCAAGGAAGCCATTGTCCTTCCAGATAATGTCTCTGGCGACGCCTTGGCCGTCAAAGGTCAATTGCTCACAAAAGACCCAGATGGACGTTCTCGTCACAGCAATCAAAATACTGGACTTTTGTCAGATGGCAGTGTGGTTATCGTTCCCCAAGGCTATACCGCTCTTTTGGTAAACAACGGTACCTTCCTTGGTGAAGTTCTCGAAGCTGGTAGCCACGAATGGCAAGCTGGTGATAACGCCTGGCTCCTTGAAAAAGGTGGTTTAAAAGGCACTTGGGAAAACTTTAAAAACCGTTTCTCTTTTGGTGGACAAGTCATCACCCAACAGGAAATTATCTTTATCCGCATGCAACCTATTGCAGGTAATAAGTTCGGCACACAAAATGCGGTCGAATACTTCAGCGAACGTTACCAACAGCTGCTTAATATCCGTTTCTATGGCTTGTTTGATGTAAAAATAGCAGATCCAGTCCTCTTCTACGTAAGTTCTGTTAGCCGTCAAATTACTGACGGACAGCCATTTACTCTCCAAGATGTAGCTCAAGGAACGCTCCGTCAAAATATCGCACCGAAAATCGCGATTGCCATTGCCAAATATACCAACGAAAACAAGGTTGATATCTATAGCCTCAATGCCAACCAAGACACCTTTAACGAACTCGCTAAACAAGAGGTCAACAAGGTTTGGACAGGTCTCTACGGGATTGAAGCAACCAACATCTTGCTTGAGGACCTCAGCTACGACCAAGAAAGTCTTGATATCGTTCGCAAGCTTGATAGCGAGCTGGTGGCAATGAAGTACAACACGATTGAAATCGAAGAACGCCGTGCTCGCAACGAAGCGCTTATTGCTGCAGCTGCAAACGAAGGGAATGGCAATGGGATGAACATGTTTATGGGCATGAATCTTGGCCAAACTCTCGGTGGTCAACTAAGCCAACAAGTTCAAAATCAAGCACCGGCTCAAAACACTGGGCAAACTGCCAGCAAGAATTTTTACATCGAAGTCGATGGAAAATACGTTCTCGTTACTAAAGACGAAGATGGAAATATCGTACCAGTCAACTAATTAAGCTCCTTCTGACATTTGAGTAATGTTGTCTTTTATGGTACAATAAAGAGTAAATTATTTATTAAAGAGGTAAAAACATGATTGAAGCAAGTAAATTAAAGGCTGGTATGACCTTTGAAACAGCTGACGGAAAATTGATCCGCGTTTTGGAAGCTAGCCACCACAAACCAGGTAAAGGAAACACAATCATGCGTATGAAATTACGTGATGTCCGTACTGGTTCTACATTTGACACAAGCTACCGTCCAGAGGAAAAATTTGAACAAGCTATCATCGAGACTGTCCCAGCTCAATACTTGTACAAAATGGATGACACAGCCTACTTCATGAATACAGAAACTTACGACCAATACGAAATCCCTGTAGTCAACGTTGAAAACGAATTGCTTTACATCCTTGAAAACTCAGATGTGAAGATCCAATTCTACGGAACTGAAGTGATTGGTGTCACCGTTCCTACTACTGTTGAATTGACAGTTGCAGAAACTCAACCATCTATCAAAGGTGCTACTGTTACAGGTTCTGGTAAACCAGCAACGATGGAAACTGGACTTGTCGTAAACGTTCCAGACTTCATCGAAGCAGGACAAAAACTCGTTATCAACACTGCAGAAGGAACTTACGTTTCTCGTGCCTAATCTCTAGAAAGAGGTCATTCTATGGGAATTGAAGAACAACTTGGCGAAATCGTTATCGCCCCACGTGTACTTGAAAAATCATTGCTATTGCTACTGCAAAGGTAGAGGGTGTACACTCTTTTTCAAACAAATCAGTGTCTGATACCCTTTCAAAACTTTCTCTAGGCCGTGGCGTTTATCTAAAAAACGTGGACGAAGAACTCACAGCAGATATCTATCTCTACCTTGAGTACGGAGTAAAAGTTCCTAAGGTAGCTGTTGCGATCCAGAAAGCTGTCAAAGATGCCGTTCGTAATATGGCTGATGTAGAACTCGCTGCTATCAATATTCACGTTGCAGGTATCGTTCCAGATAAAACACCAAAACCAGAATTGAAAGATCTATTTGACGAGGACTTCCTCAATGACTAGTCCACTATTAGAATCTAGACGCCAACTCCGTAAATGCGCTTTTCAAGCTCTCATGAGTCTTGAATTCGGTACGGATGTCGAAACTGCTTGTCGTTTCGCCTATACTCATGATCGTGAAGATACGGATGTGCAACTTCCAGCCTTTTTGACAGAGCTAGTTTCTGGTGTTCAGGCTAAAAAGGAAGAACTAGACAAGCAAATCACACAGCATTTAAAAGCAGGTTGGACCATCGAGCGTTTAACGCTCGTGGAGAGAAACCTCCTTCGCTTGGGAGTCTTTGAAATCACTTCATTTGACACCCCACAGCTGGTTGCGGTTAATGAAGCTATCGAGCTTGCAAAGGACTTCTCAGATCAAAAATCTGCCCGTTTTATCAACGGACTGCTCAGCCAGTTTGTAACAGAAGAACAGTAAATAGAAAAAGTGTTTGACAATTATCAAACACTTTTTTCTTTGCCTACCACTATCTAAAAAAATGATAATAGACATAATTATAAACAAAAATCCAGATGGGTTTTGCATAAATGAGAAAGTTGAAAAAACTATGGCACAGGATGGTAATTTTTAGGTTCTTTGTCCAACGGTAGACAAGGGCATAGAAGAGACCGCCTAAACTATAAATAATCAAACTGATAGGATCTCGGTGAGTTAGGATTAAATGACTAAGTCCAAAGATAAGAGCAGATAGGATAACATCCAGATAGTACTTGGACTGGGGAAAGAAGGTATTCATAAAGTACCCTCTATGAATCAGTTCCTCTAATATAGGTCCGACGACTACTGTTAAACTAAAACTGAGAACAGTTGATAGAAAAGTTGGTTGCCCATTGGAGTATAGAATCGAAAGAAGGTCTTGAAAGATATACTTGTTATCAATTAGGTGATGAAACTGTAACTGAAAAGCATCCACCAATTGACGATCAAAATAAGTAGCCACTAGACCAACTACAAGGTAAAAGAATCTTGACTTCTTTGAACCCTTTTTTTCAAAAATATCGAACATCTCTTTCTTTTTGAGCCAGTAGATAAATAATAGCAAAAGAGCTATTACTTCAACTGTTAAAAAGATAGAATAGCCATCTATTCCCCATCCTAAAAACTTAGTTAGATGCATAATCCCTAACTCTGGTAGATAAACCGATAGAAATACCAGAAATATATATACCCCTAAATGCCCTAATTTTTTCATACTTACCCCTTTAAATTATTAGAATATTAAGGTATAATTCCGTTACCATAACCAGTCATTCTAGTACGTATTGTACTCGAATCAGTTGCAATGCTGTAAGCATAAGGCCAACTCAATAATAATCATCAACCAACCAAATCATGCCACCACCTGAAACTTGTTCTAAGTCCTCCATTGAAAGAACTGTGAATGTTTCTGTACCTGTCATATCAAGTAGCTCCTTAAAATAAATTTTTGTAAGCTTACATCTACAGTATACATCTTTTTTTGTCTATTTTATAGTCCATCTCCTCAACTGTCAATTTTTCACCCTAAATGGTAGCTTTACTCATTGAGAAATAAGAAATTGATAAAAGAGATTTCTCTATCTTCCCATTAAATTAGAAAAAGTGTTTGACAAATATCAAACACTTTTTTTCTTTGTCTCCTACTATCTAAAAAAATCAAATAATAGATATAGAATAAGATCGACGGAGCATAGGGAATTGCATTATAGAAACTATGACAAACAATGGTAAACCGAAGACTACCCGTAACTCGATAAACAACTGCAAATAGAAGACCAAGAATACTATAAATGATGAGACTGATGGGATCACGATGGGATAGAACCAAGTGACTGAGCCCAAAGATGAAAGAAGACAAGATCACATCCAAATAAAACTCCGACTTCGGAAAGAAGGTATTCATAAAATAACCTCTATAGATTGTCTCCTCAACAACAGGTACAATAGAAATGTTAAAGATTAAAAATATAAGACTTGATAGAGTCGTTTCTCTTCCGTTTGAGTAAAGTTCCGAAAGAAGGTCTTGGAAAATAAAGCTATGGTCAATCAATCGAATATTCTGCATTCTAAATCCATTTAAAAAAGAATAGATAAGAAAACAAGCCACTAAGAAAGCGAGATAAGACCAGCGCCAACTCTTTTTCTCGAAGATAAAGAGCATCTTCTTCTTTTTCAACCACAAAACGAATAAAAAGAAAATAAGCAACACTTCTCCAACTAGGAAGATTATATAGCTGTCCATTCCTAAACCGAAGGTCCTAGCTAGAGTTATAGCTCCTAATGGCGTTAAATAAATGTACAGGAACATTAAAACCATACAGATTCCTAAATGTATTGTCTTTTTCATTCTTTCGCTCTCCTAATGGTAAACTCTCTATTAGGGCAATATAGAGGATATACTATTGATTGTTTTTTTTATTTATCTAGAGTATTCATGTTTATCCATGCTCTATTATCAAAATAGCTAGAACAAAATGTTCTAGCTTTTAAATTTTCTTAGTATTTTCTAAAGCGTTGGTAACGTTCTTCGATAAGTTGTTCGAGTGGTAGTTCTTGCAACCTATCTAGTTCTGCACGCAATTCATTTTTAACGCAACCTAGCAGTTCCTTACTGGAGAGACCTGCTTCTGAGATTACCTTGTCTACGATTCCCATTTCTAGAAGTTCGTGAGAAGTGATTTTCATCAACTCCGCCGCTTCCATAGCACGACTTCCATCCTTCCAAAGGATAGAGGCAAATCCTTCCGGGCTAAGTACGGCGTAGATTGAGTTTCTAACATCCAGACACGGTTAGCTACGGCTAGAGCTAGGGCCCCACCAGATCCTCCTTCACCGATAATAATCGCGATGATTGGAACCTTGAGGTCACTCATTTCCATCAGGTTTCGGGCAATTGCTTCACCTTGTCCACGTTCCTCAGCTCCAACACCTGGGTAAGCACCCGCCGTATTGATAAAAGTCACAACTGGACGGCCAAACTTTTCTGCTTGTTTCATCAGGCGAAGAGCCTTACGATAGCCTTCTGGATGAGGTTGCCCGAAATTCCGTTTGAGGTTGTCATGAAGACTTTTTCCCTTTTGGATACCAAGGACAGTTACTGCTTGGTCACCTAACCAGCCAATTCCACCGATAACAGCACCATCATCACGGAAAGAGCGATCTCCATGCAATTCGATAAACTCATCAAAGATTCCATTGGCAAAATCAAGTGCAGTCAAGCGACTCTGCTCGCGTGCCTCTCTGACTATTTTTGCAATATTCATCCGCGACTTCCTCCATGCAATCTTACTAATTTAGCAATTGTTTCAGGCAATTCTCTCCGTTTGACAATTGCATCAACAAATCCATGTTCAAGCAAAAATTCTGCCTTTTGGAAGTCATCCGGCAAGGTCTCACGAACTGTATTTTCGATAACACGACGCCCAGCAAAACCAACCAAACTCTGTGGCTCCGCTAGGATAATATCACCTTCCATAGCAAAAGAAGCTGTCACCCCACCTGTTGTCGGATCGGTTAAAATAGTTAGGTAAAAAAGTCCTGCCTTGGAATGGCGTTGAACTGCCGCAGAAATCTTAGCCATCTGCATCAAGCTCATAATCCCTTCTTGCATACGGGCACCGCCAGAAGCTGTGAAGAGAACGACTGGCAAGTTTTCTACCGTTGCATACTCAAACAAGCGCGTGATTTTTTCACCCACAACGGTTCCCATAGAAGCCATGATAAAGTTTGAATCCATGATCCCAAGGGCAACTTTTTGTCCCTTGATGCTAGCTGTACCAGTCAGTACTGCTTCATCCAAACCTGTCTTTTCACGCATACTAGCCAATTTTTTCTGGTAGCCAGGAAAGTTTAATGGATCTTGAGTTTCAATACCTGTAAACATCTCCACAAAACTGTCAGAATCAATTGTCAAATCCAAGCGTTCCTGAGCTGAAATACGGAAAGTATAGCTACAATGGGGACAAATGCGCTCACTCCCAAGATCCTTTTGGTAAATGGTGTGTTTACAACCAGGACACTGGGAAAAGAGTTCATCCGGAACCTCAGGCTTGGCTTGTGGTTTCTGCCTTACGGAACGGTTAGGATTGATCCGAATATACTTATCCTTTTTACTAAATAGAGCCATAACTCCCCCTTTTAGTTCTCATACTGTTTGAAAGTCTATTCTTTTTCTTGGTATTTTGGCAAGAAAGTTTCCATCAAGAAGGAAGTATCGTAATCACCAGCGATAACTCGGCGGTCTGAAATCAGATCCAACTGGAAGTCTGCATTGGTTTGCACTCCTTCAATATCAAGTTCATAAAGTGCCCGTTGCATCTTCATTAAGGCATCAAAACGATTCTCCCCATGAACAATGATTTTGGCAATCATACTATCATAGTAAGGGGGGAATGGTATAACCTGGATAGACTGCTGAGTCCACGCGCAAGCCAACTCCACCACTTGGTAGATAGAGATTGGTAATTTTACCTGGGCTTGGAGCAAAGTTAAATGCTGGATTTTCCGCATTGATCCGGCACTCGATAGCATGACCTCGTAGGACAATATCTTCTTGTTTGAAAGGTAAAGGTTGCCCGGCAGCAATGCGAATCTGTTCCTTCACGATATCAACACCTGAAACAAACTCTGTGACTGGGTGTTCAACTTGCACACGAGTATTCATTTCCATGAAGTAGAAATTGCCACTGGCTTCATCGAGAAGAAATTCAATCGTCCCTGCATTTTCATAGCCTACAGACTCTGCTGCACGAACGGCTGCAGCACCAATTTCATGACGAAGGGTTTTGCCAATCGCAATGGATGGGCTTTCTTCTAAGACCTTTTGGTTATTCCGTTGGAGTGAACAATCCCGTTCACCAAGATGGACAACATGACCCTCTTGATCTGCAAGAATCTGAACTTCGATATGACGAGCTGGATAAATCACACGCTCAAGATACATAGCGCCATTTCCAAAATTGGCCTTAGCTTCACTGGATGCTGTCTCAAAGGCTGCGACCAAGTCTTCTGCCTTTTCAACCTTACGAATCCCTTTTCCACCACCACCTGCCGATGCCTTAAGCATGACTGGATAGCCAATTTTTTCTGCAACTGCAAGCGCCTCTTCAGCCGTGTGAACTTCACCATCAGATCCTGGGATAACTGGAACCCCAGCCTTGATCATTTGCTCACGCGCATTGATCTTATCTCCCATGGTATCCATCACAGCACCAGAAGGGCCGATGAACTTAATCCCTACTTCATCACACATCGTGGCAAATTTGGAGTTTTCGCTAAGAAATCCAAAACCTGGATGGATGGCTTCTGCTTCTGTCAAGACCGCAGCAGACAAAATTGCATTGATATTGAGATAAGATTCTGTCGCCTTACCAGGTCCGATACAGATAGCTTCATCCGCTAGGAGTGTGTGAAGGGCTTCCTTATCAGCAGTTGAATAAACTGCCACGGTCGCAATGCCCAATTCACGCGCAGCTCGAATAATGCGAACCGCAATCTCACCACGGTTGGCAATCAAAATTTTACGAAACATGGAGAACCTCCTTAGTTTCCAATTGCAAAGGTAAGAGTACCACTCGCTGCAAGCTTACCATCTACTTCAGCCTTTGCTTCAACCACAGCAATCGTACCACGACGTTTAACAAAAGTAGCCGTCATAACTAATTGGTCACCTGGTACAACTTGCTTCTTGAACTTAACCTTGTCCATGCCAGCATAGAAGACCAGTTTCCCTTTGTTTTCAGGCTTGGACAATTCCAAGACACCAGCAGTCTGTGCCAAGGCTTCCATAATAAGGACACCCGGCATAACTGGGTATTGAGGAAAATGACCATTAAAGAAAGGTTCGTTGATGGTGACATTTTTAATGGCAACAATAGTATCTTCGCTCACTTCCAAGACACGATCCACTAGGAGCATAGGGTAGCGATGGGGTAGAGCTTCTTTGATTCCTTGAATATCGATCATTTGATACGTACCAATCCTTTACCGAACTCAACCATTTCTTCATTTGAAACGAGAATTTCTGTCACCACACCATCTTTAGGTGCAGGGATTTCATTCATGACTTTCATGGCTTCGATGATCACCAAAGTCTGACCTTTTTTAACACTGTCTCCGACTGTGACAAAGGCAGGTTTATCTGGTCCAGCGGCCAAGTAAGCCACCCCTACAAGTGGGCTCTCAACGACATCACCCTCTGGAGCAACCGTCGTTTCAGCTGGTGCTGGAGCTTCTTCCACTGCACTCTCTACTGGAGTTGAAGGGGCCGAAACTACTGGACTTGCAGCTACTGCAGCTGGCGCTGGAGCAACTTGAGCTGGTGCTTCAGAAACCATTCTTGCTTCATTCTTACTGAACTGCAATTCGTCCGTTCCATTTTTATAAGAAAATTCTCTCAAACTTGATTGGTCAAATTGAGCCATCAAGTCCTTGATCTCATTTAAATTCATAATTATTTATTCTCCCAACGTTTGAAAGCAAGAACCGCATTGTGTCCACCAAAACCAAAGTGTTTGAAATAGCATAAGGGATTTCTTGCTCCAAGCCTTGTCCATAAACGACATTCGCTTCGATATAGTCTGATAACTCACTTGTTCCAGCTGTCATTGGTACATAGTTATGACGCATGGCTTCAATGGTAGCGATGGCTTCTACTGCCCCTGCAGCGCCAAGTAAGTGTCCTGTAAAGGACTTAGTTGAAGATACAGGTACTTCTTTACCAAGGACAGCTACAATCGCACCACTTTCTCCTTTTTCATTAGCAGGAGTTGAAGTTCCGTGGGCGTTGACGTAAGCCACTTGCTCTGGAGAAATTTCTGCTTCTTCCAAAGCTAGTTTAATCGCCTTAATCGCTCCTTGACCTTCTGGATGAGGTGAAGTCATATGATAAGCATCACAGGTATTTCCATAACCAACTACTTCAGCCAAAATAGTTGCACCACGTTTTTCAGCATGTTCAAGGCTTTCAAGAACCAACATCCCTGAACCTTCTCCCATCACAAAACCATTACGGTCTTTGTCAAATGGGATAGAAGCACGAGTTGGATCCTCTGTAGTTGATAGGGCGGTCAAAGCTTGGAAACCAGCGATAGCAAAAGGAGTGATAGATGATTCTGATCCACCAACTAACATGACATCTTGGAAACCAAACTTGATAGAACGGAAGGCATCTCCAATGGCATCATTTGATGAGGCACAGGCTGTATTGATTGATTTACAGATACCGTTTGCTCCGAAACGCATGGCAACATTTCCTGAAGCCATATTTGGCAAGGCTTTTGGAAGTGTCATTGGTTTAACGCGTTTTGGACCTTTTTCATGAAGACGGATAACCTGATCTTCGATTTCTTTAATTCCCCCAATACCAGAAGCCACGATGACACCAAAGCGATCCTTATCGATTGCTTCTACATCAAGATTTGCATTTGTCACCGCTTCTTGAGCCGCATACAAGGCATACAAAGAATAGTTGTCAAAACGGTTGGTATCTTTTTTGACAAAGTATTTATCAAATGGGAAATCTTGAACTTCTGCCGCATTGTGCACAGCAAATTCGCTGTGGTCAAACTTAGTGATTTCTCCAATTCCAATCTTCCCAGTTTGCAAACTGTTCCAAAATTCTTCCGGAGTATTTCCGATAGGAGAGGTCAATCCGTAACCTGTTACTACAACTCGATTTAGTTTCATCTGTCTTACCTATATCTTTCCTTATTTTTTACATGCTAAGTCCGCCATCAACAGCGAGAACTTGTCCAGTCAAATAATCCTGTCCAGCCAGGAACACTGTAGCATCTGCGATATGTTCTGCTTGACCAAAATGTTTCATTGGGATTTGGGCCAATGTCGCTTCCTTGACCTTATCAGATAAAACAGCAGTCATATCTGACTCAATCATCCCTGGTGCAAGAGCATTTACTCGTACGTTGCGATTGGCAACTTCACGTGCAACTGACTTGGTAAAACCAATCAAGCCTGCTTTAGAAGCTGCATAGTTGGCTGTCCGATATTTCCCATCAAACCGACCACACTAGACATGTTGATAATCGCACCTTCACGTGCCTTGATCATCTGTTTCAAGACTGCTTGCGTCATGTTGAAGGCACCTGTCAAGTTGATCTTAATCACTTTTTCAAAGTCTTCTTCGGTCATCTTGAGCATAAGCGTATCTTGAGTAATCCCAGCATTGTTGACCAAGACATCAACAGAACCGAGTTCTGCAATCGCTTGATCTACCATACGCTTGGCATCTGCAAAGTCTGAGACATCACCTGAAATCGGTACTACTTTGACACCATAGTTTGAAAACTCAGCCAGCAATTCTTCTGAGATTGCTCCGCGACTATTCAAAACTACATTAGCGCCTAGTTGGGCAAATTTGTGAGCAATGGCAAGTCCGATACCACGACTTGAACCTGTTACAAAGACATTTTTGTTTGTAAGTTGCATTCTATTTCTCCTGTTTCCTGTTGTATTTTGTGGGAGAAGGGATCATTAGTTTCCTAACAAAGCATCCAAGCTTGCTTGGTCTTCAACGTTAGCTAGCTGAGCTGTTTTATCGATTTTTTTTACAAAGCCTGACAGGACCTTTCCAGGACCAATTTCAATAAAGTTGGTTACCCCAGCATCCTGCATCACAGCAATACTTTCATAAAAACGAACAGGTTCTTTGACCTGACGCGTCAAAAGCTCTTTGATTCGACCTTTTTCCATAACAGCAGCTTCCGTATTGCCGACTAGTGGGCAAGTAAAATCAGCGAAACTCACTCCCTCAAGAGCTCCAGCTAGTTGCTGACTGGCTGGCTCAAGAAGGGCTGTATGGAAAGGACCCGATACATTTAAAGGAATCAATCGTTTTGCTCCTGCTTCCTGCAAGAGTTCAACTGCGCGATCAACTGCAGCCACCTCACCACCGATAACGATTTGGCTTGGGGTGTTGTAGTTAGCTGGAGTCACTACTCCAACTTTAGAGGCTGTTTCACAAGCTTCCTCAATCACTTCAACCGGAGTATTAAGAACGGCAACCATCTTCCCAGAGCCTGCAGGTGCAGCCTCTTCCATATAAGTACCACGTTTAGCAACCAAGGCAACTGCATCCTCAAAGTCCAAGGCACCACTTGCTACAAGAGCAGAATATTCCCCAAGAGACAATCCTGCTACCATATCCGGATGGTAACCCTTTTCTTTCAATAGTCGGTAAATAGCAACCGAAGTCGCTAAAATAGCTGGTTGCGTATAGCGAGTCTGGTTTAACTTAGTTTCTTCCTTATCAATCAAGTCACGAAGGTCATAACCCAAAACCTGACTGGCTTGGTCAATTGTTTCCTTGACGATAGGGTAACGATCATAGAGATCACGCCCCATTCCTAGATACTGAGCACCTTGACCTGCAAATAGAAAGGCTGTTTTAGTCATTTCTTACAACTCCTGCCCAACGAGAGGCTTCTTCTTGAATTTTTTTGGCTGCGCCATAGTATAGATCTTTTAGGATTTCTTCGACAGTTTCCTCTTTAGATACCAAACCAGCGATCTGACCTGCCATGACAGATCCACCTTCTACATCTCCATGAACAACGGCTTTAGCAAGAGCACCAGCTCCCATTTGTTCAAAGATTTCTAAATCTGGATTTTCTTGTTTAAAGGCATCTTTTTCAGCCTGCTCAAAGTCACGTGTTAACTGATTTTTAATGGCGCGAACAGCATGTCCAAAGTGTTGAGCGGAAATAGTTGTATCGATATCACGCGCTTTTAAGATTTTTTCCTTGTATTTTGGATGGGCGTTAGATTCCTTAGCTACTACGAAACGCGTACCAACTTGAACAGCCTCAGCACCAAGCATAAAGCCTGCAGCGACACCTTCACCATCCGCAATTCCTCCAGCTGCAATAACCGGAATTGAAACAGCTGCAGCAACTTGGCGAACCAAGGTCATCGTTGTTAATTTACCAATATGTCCACCGGCTTCCATTCCTTCTGCAATAACTGCATCTGCACCAATTTTTTCCATGCGTTTTGCCAAAGCAACACTTGGAACAACAGGAATAACAGTAATTCCTGCATCATGGAAACGAGTCATGTATTTACTTGGATTACCTGCACCAGTTGTCACCACCTTGACCCCTTCTTCAATCACGAGATCAACGATGTCTTCTACAAAAGGTGACAAGAGCATGATGTTGACACCAAAAGGTTTGTCCGTAAGTGATTTGATTTTATCGATATTAGCCTTCACGACCTCTTTAGGTGCATTCCCACCACCGATAATCCCTAGACCACCAGCTTTTGATACTGCACCAGCCAAGTCACCATCAGCAACCCAGGCCATTCCTCCTTGAAAAATAGGATAATCAATGTTCAATAATTCTGTAATACGTGTTTTCATAGTGCCTCCATCATTCCTTGCTTACGTAATAGTTCGATGAGTTTATCATTTGAGTTTCAAACTATTACCTAAACAAGAGGGAGTGGGTTTCCCTACTCCTTCTAGTAATATGTTAATTATTTTGTTTGCTCTTCAACGTAGGGCAACCAAGTCACCAACTGTTTTCAAGTTATCTTCTGCTTCGATTTGGATATCGAAAGCATCTTCGATTTCAGAGATTACTGGAACAAGTCCAATGAATCTGCATCCAAATCATCAAAAGTAGATTCAGTGTTACTTCTGATGCGTCTTTCCCAAGTTCTTCAACGATAATTTCTTGTACTTTTTCAAATACTGCCATGATAGGACTCCTTTAAAATATAAAAAATTTATAACTATGTGTTTACCACATGATTACCTAGATTGTAAGAATGAGTGTGCCCCATGTCAAACCTCCACCGAAGCCTGATAGGAGAATCGTCTGGCTACCATCTAAACGAATCATACCATTCTCCACACACTCTGAGAGCAAATCGGGATACTTGCTGCACTGGTATTTCCATACTCCATCATATTGGCAGGAAGCTTGTCTCGATCTACACCAATCTTCTTAGCCATCTTATCCAAAATGCGGATATTTGCCTGATGAAGCAAGAGATAATCCAATTCCGATGCTGCGATTGGACCATTTTCAATGGTTTCTTTGATTGATCTAGCAACATCACGATTTGCAAAATCAAAAACTGCTCGTCCATCCATCTTCAAAAAAGCAGGAACTGCTTCTTGATCTGAGAAAGGAGAAGCCAAAGCCGTTTGACCATAGGTCAAACACTCGCTCCGAGAGCCATCTGTATAGAGACTTTCCACAAGGAAGTGACGTATTTCGCTCGCTTCCAAGAGAACCCCTCCAGCACCATCCCCAAAGAGAACAGCTGTTGAACGATCTGACCAATCAACTGCCTTGGATAAGGTCTCAGCCCCGATAACAATCCCTTTTTTGAACTGTCCAGAACTTAAAAACTTTTCTGCAGTTGAGAGAGCGAATACAAAGCCACTGCAAGCTGCTGTCAAATCAAAGGCGAAAGCTCTATGCGCTCCGATATTTGCCTGAACTCGAGCTGCTGTGGAAGGCATCATCGAGTCTGGGGTAATCGTCGCTACAATGATAAAATCAATCTGATCCGCTGTTAAGCTCCCTTTAGCTAACAAGCTCTTAGCAACTTCTGTCGCCAAGTCACTTGTAGACTCTAATTTTGAGATATGTCTCTGTTTAATTCCTGTTCGACTTGAAATCCACTCATCGCTTGTGTCCATGATTTGGGCTAAGTCATGATTAGTGACCACTTGCTCTGGAACATAATGAGCAACCTGGCTTATCTTTGCAAAAGCCATTATTTCAAATCCTCCAAAAATTGATAAAGGTTCGTTAAACCTCTGCCCATGACCTCTTTTTCCTCAGGGCTCATGCCATCGATGATTTTTTCGACCATAGCCTTGTGGAATCGTTTATGAAGGCGGTGAACCAAACGACCTTTCTTTGTCAAATGCAGATAGACCACTCGACGGTCTTGGTCAGAACGAATACGCTCAATATAACCTTTTCTCTCCAGGTTATTCAAACTCGTCGTCACTGTTCCAAGAGTTACCATCAGTTCTTTTGAAACCTTACTTGGCGTTGCCTCCGGGAACTTCCCAATCACATCGATCGTGTGCATTTCTTTGATGGAGATGTCTTTGAATCGACTACCTCGTAAGCTAACCTCCTCGATCACAAGGACGTTATTAAAAATAGATGTTAGATAATCATTTACTTGTTGGTAGTCCAAACTTTTTCCCTCCCCCTCAAAAAGCTTTTACAATCAAAACATTTGATAAAAGAAGTATAACAAACTTCAAAAAATTATGCAAGTATTTTTTTATTTTCCTGAAAATTTTGGTCTTCTTCTTTCAGAATGTGCTCGAACCCCTTCTTTAAAATCTTCAGTTAAAGATAACGATTCTTGTAATTTCAATTCTAATTCAGCATAATTCTGCCAATCCTTGAATTGACTTTCCCAAACTAACTTTTTAATCGCTGCGTATGAGTTTGCTGAACCTCTTCTTAATTTTTTCAGAACTTGTTCTCTTGTTTTTTCTAATTTGTCAACTTCACAAACACGGTATACCACGCCCCATTCTAGCGCTTTTTCAGCAGTCAAGGCTTCACCTGTCATGGCAAGTTGTGCAGCCCGTGTTACCCCGATGCTACGACTCAAGAGATGAATCCCACCAGCGTCTGGCGCCAATCCCACTCCGACAAAGGCTTGGATAAATTTTGCCTTGTCAGTCGCTAAACAGAAATCAACTGCTACTGCCATATTTGCTGCAGCACCAGCAACCGCTCCATCTACCTCCATCAAAACAGGTTTAGGAATTTGCTTGATTTTAAAAGAAATTGTATTGACTAATTCTGCAATCTTATTCAAAGAAGGGATATCATCTTCGTCTACTGCTCGTTTCATCTCAACCAAGTCTCCCCCAACTGAAAAAACCTTCCCATTAGCATTAATCAAGATGAACTGCACAGCTTGATCCTGCTCTGCTAGAGTCAAAGCTTCTAAAATCTCCTCACACATTGGGATATGGAAACCATTTGCCACTTCGGGACGATTCAAAGTAATGATAGCCAGATCATCTACGATCTGATATAAGATATGATTCATAGCTTCTCCTTTTCTTTTATAAGGCAATAAAATTGTTTTATCATCAAAGTATACCTTTTTTTAGATAAAGAGGCAAGGAAAAACTAAAGGAAAGTGTCTCAGCTGATTATTTACCCATCATTTATGAGTGTGAGTAAAATTTGACACTCTTACTTTTTAAACGGTTATCGCTTTTTCAGAATAAGTTAGTGTTTTCTTCTATTATAATAGGAGTTATTTTCTTCATTGAAAAATACCCCTCTTTCTGCTATAATCGTATAAAATACTTACTTGAGGAGTCCTTATGAAGGTTGTAAAATTTGGCGGAAGCTCACTTGC